>Ga0209909_100056_pt1 | contig 248969 bp, 236 predicted proteins | sample FECB22metaG_FD_188302 | JGI IMG/M metagenome (GOLD analysis project Ga0209909, IMG submission 188302) | Cyanobacterial communities from the Joint Genome Institute, California, USA - FECB-22 (SPAdes) (version 3) | ecosystem: Environmental > Aquatic > Thermal springs > Hot (42-90C) > Microbial...
CCGCCCGAAACCCGCCGGCAGGAACGCCTCCGCAAACCCCCGCTGCTCCATCTCACCCACTCCCTCACACCAGAGACAGCGAATCAGACCACATCACCACTGTCAGCTGATTTCGCAGAGGCCTCGCGAAAGCGGGAACCCACCGTGCCGCGTGTCGGGACGGCGGGAAGGTGGACCCCCGCTTTCGCGGGGGCGACAGGGCACGGGTCGAGACCTGCGTCGGTTGTCGTGAGGGTCGTGGACGACGGCTTCAATCCGGCCTGATCTCGTTCTCGCGCACCACGCGGCCCCAGGTCGCGATCTGCGCCGACAGGAAGCGCGCGAACTCCGCCTCGCCCTTCGGATCGAGGTCAATCCCGAGGCCCGTCACCCGCGCGCGGATCTCCGGCCGGTCCAGCGCGTCGCGCAGCGCGGCCTCCATCCGCGCCTTCACCGGCGCCGGCAGGTTCGCCGGGCCCAGGAAACCCCAGAAGGCACGCGCATCAATGTTCGGCACGCCGACCTCGGCGAGCGTCGGCACGCCCGGGATGGAGGGCGAGCGCGTCGCGCCGGTCTGTGCGAGCGGCACGATTGCGCCGCTGTCCACGTGCACGCCGATCGCCGGCCGCGTCGCGATCGGCAGGTCCACCTCGCCCGCGACGGCGGCCGTCGCCAGCGGCCCGCCGCCGCGATATGGCACGTGCACCAGTTGCAGCCCTGTCGTGCGCCCGACCAGCGCCATCGTCAGATGCGCGAGCGAGCCGTTGCCGATCGTGCCGTAGGTGACCGTGTCCGGCCGGGCGCGGGCGGCCGCGGCCATCGCCGCGAAATCCGCCCAGGGGCGCGTGCGGTGCCGCGTCAGCAGCATCGGCGCGGTGCCGAACAGCAGCAGCGGCGTCAGGTCCCGCTCGGTGTCGAAGCCGATGTTCGGGATCAGCGCGGGGTTCACGGCGTGGGTGTCGAAGACCAGCACCCAGCTGTTGCCATCCGCCGCGCTGCGCGCGACCGCTGCCGTGCCGAGCGCACCGGACGCGCCGGTGCGGTTCTCCACGACGATCGGCACGCCGAGTGATTGCGTGAGCGGCCCCTGCAACAGCCGCGCGAGCGCGTCGGTGGAGCCGCCGGGTGGGAATGGTGCGACGATGCGGATGGGGCCGGAGGGCCAGGAGGGCTGCGCGAGTGCCGGCGCGGCGAGCGCCAACGACGTGAGCGCCGCGCGGCGCGTGATGGTGTGCATGGTTCCTCCCCCGTCGGGAGGCGCAGCATAGCCCCCTCCCCCGTTTACGGGGGAGGGCTGGGGTGGGGGGAAGAGCAAGGTGCGGTGGGGAGTATCGCAGGGCGCGCTCGTTGTCCCCCCACCCCGACCCTCCCCCGCGAACGGGGGAGGGGGAAGTCAGAACGGGCGGTTCTTCGGTTGCGGCGCGTTGCTCGACTTCGCCTGCATCAGCACGCGCCGGATGTCCTGTTCCAGCTTCTCCAGCTCCTCCGCCGCGCGCGCCCGCTGACCGCGCGCCTCGTCGGCGATCTTCAGGCTGTCCTCGATGGTCGCGACCAGCGCGGCATTCGCCTTCTGCACGGCGTCGAGGTCGAAGACGCCGCGTTCCAGCTCCGTCCGCGCTTCCTGGTTGCCGCGGCGGAGCGTCTCGGCATTCGCGGTCAGCAGCCGGTTCGTCAGGTCGGTCGCCTGCTTCACCGTCTGCCCGGCTTCCCGCATCCGATGGATCGCCAGCGCCTGGGCGAGCTGCTGGCGCCATAGCGGCACCGTGTTCGCCAGCACCGAATGGATCTTGGACGACAGCGCCTTGTCGTTCTCCTGGATCAGCCGGATCGAGGGCAGCGCCTGCATCGCAACCTGGCGCGTCAGGCGCAGGTCGTGCACGCGGCGCTCCAGCTCGTCCCGCGCGCCGCGCAGGTCGCGCAGGCGCTGCGGGGCGAAGTCGTCGTCCGGGCGCTCCGCCACGCGCTTCTCCAGCGCGGGCAGCGTCTCCTCGTTCGTGCGCTTCAGCACCGCGTCGCCGGCCGCGATGTGGTCACCGAGCGCGTGGAACCATTCGAGCGTCGCCTGGTACAGCCGCTCCAGCCGCTCCACGTCCTCCAGCAGGCGGGTGCGGTGGGTGTCGAGCTTGTCGCCGATCGTCTCGATCTGGCCCTTCACCGTCTCGTAGCGCTGGATGATGCCGGTGATCTCGGCGCCGGCCTTGGTGAAGATGCGCTGGAAGAAGTTCGGGCGCTCGTCCAGCTTCGTCACGTCGTAGCCGCGCAGCACCGTCAGCAGGCCGGACAGCGTGCGCCCCGCATCGCCCGTCTCCTGGTTGCGCGCGCTGCCGAGCATGGCGTCGGCCGCCGACTGGGCGCGCGTCTGCGCCTCCTGCCCGAAGCGCAGGATGGAGCCGGGATCGGAGAGATCAATCTGCGAGGCGAGGCTGGCGATCGCGGCGTGGTGCTCGGGCGTCAGCTCGCGCTCGGCGCGCGCCCGGATTTCCGCCTGCGGGGCGGGCGCGGGCACAGGTGACTGGGGCTCCACCCGCACGGGCGCGGGGTCGCCGAAGGTGATGCGGATGTCGTCGCTCACGCGTAGCCCTCCTGGCGCAGCCGGTCGGCCAGCACCTTCACCTGGATGTCGAGCGCGGCCGTTTCCTCCGCGCGCAGCCTGTCGCGCAGGTCGTCGGCCGCGGTGGTCAGGTCTTCGACCAGCTTCGGCAGGCCGGGCGGCGGCTCCGCGCCGGCTTCCAGCCGCTCCCGGATGCGGTCGAGGCCGTCGAGGTGCACGGTCAGGAAGCGCCGCGCCTCGGTCAGCCGTTCCGGGCGGTCCGCGAGGTCGTCCAGCACGCCGGTCATGGCGCCGGACACGCCGATCAGCGCCGGCTGGGCCGCGATCCGGGCGAGGCGCGCGCGGGCCTCGTCCAGCGGGCCGGGCGGCGGCGGCGGTGCGGGCGGTTCGGCCTCCACCACGGCGCCGTCGTACAGCAGCCGCGTGCCGAGCCAGCCGCCGGCGCCGAGGATCACCGCCATCACGGGGCCGGTCGCGGCGCCAAGGCCGGCAACGAGGCCGGTCGCGGCGCCGACCATCAGCGCCGCCCGATGCGTGTCGCCGCGGCGGCCTCGCCGCAAGCTGCGCACCGCGCCGAGCGTCAGGCCCATGCCGAGCGCGGCGGCGGCAACGCCCTTCACGTCGCCGGTCGAAATCTCCCAGATCGCGTCGAAGAAGAGCGGCCAGGTGAAAAGCGGCAGCAGCAGGCCGCGCGTGCCGGCGCGGACGCGGGAGAAGCCCTGCTCCATGCGGGCGCGCGTCGTCGCGAAGGGATCGGGCCGCGCGCCATCGCCCCACGGGGCGGGGGGCGGCGGCTGCCACGGGCGGCGTTCCATCAGCGCAGCATCGCCAGGAAGCTGGCGAGCCAGAGCGTGAGCGTGAGGGCGGTGACGCCGAGGACGCGGCGTGCCGGGGCGGGCACGAGGTCGAGCAGCGGCCGTCGCGGCGCGAGGGGTCGTTGCATGGCGTCCCTCACATCGGCCCGCCGAGTGTCCGCATCAAGGCCGGATGTTCACCCCCTCCCCCGCTTGCGGGGGAGGGCCGGGGTGGGGGGGTCGCCAGCGATCACCCTATCCCCGATCCGCCCGCGGATCGAGCGCGTCGCGAAGGCCGTCGCCGACGAGGTTGAAGGCCAGCACCACGGCGAAGATGGCCAGCCCCGGCGCGACCGCCAGCCACGGCGCGGAATCGAGGAAGCGCTGCGCCGAGTTCAGCATGGACCCCCAGCTCGGCGCCGGGGGCTGCTGGCCCAGGCCGAGGAAGCTCAGCGCGGCCTCCGCGATGATCGCCTCCGCAATCGCCAGCGTCGCCTGGACGAGCAGCGGCGGCACGATGTTCGGCAGCACGTGCACCAGCCCCGTCCGCCAGGGCGGGTTGCCGAGCGCGCGCGCGGCTTCCACCCAATCCGTGCTCCTCGCATCCAGCGCCATGCCGCGCGCGAGCCGCACGAAGACAGGGCTGGCGGTGATGGCGATGGCGAGCATCGCGTTCTCCAGCGCCGGGCCGAGAAAGGCCGCGAGCGCGATCGCCAGGATCAGGAACGGCACGGAGAGCATCGCGTCGGCGACGCGCGACAGAACCGCATCCACCCAGCCGCCCGCTAGACCCGCGAGCAGCCCGACCGGCACGCCGATGAGCGCGGCGCCGAGCACGCTGACCACGCCGGCCATGAGCGAGGCGCGCGCGCCCCAGATCAGGCGGGAGAGCACGTCGCGCCCGTTCTCGTCCGTGCCGAAGGGGAAGTCGAGCGACGGCGGCTTGCGGATGCGCGACCAGCTCGTCGCGATCGGGTCGTAGGGCGCGACCAGCGGCGCGAGGATCGCGACCGCCACGAAGGCGATCACGACGAGCAGGCCGAACACCGCGAGCTTGTGGCGGACGAAGCGCCGCGCCGCGCGGCGCGCGGGGCTTTCGCCGCGCGCGGCCAGAGTCGCGCCACCAAGGCGCGCGGGTGTCGCACCGCCGCGGCGCGCGGGGGTCAAGCCGCTCACGAGGTGCGCAGCCGCGGGTTGATCGCCATGTAGAGCAGGTCCGCGACCAGGCTCAGCATCACGAAGATCAGCGCGGTCGCCAGCACCACGCCCTGCACCACCGGGTAGTCGCGGTTGAACACCGCGTCCACCACCAGCTTGCCGAAGCCGGGGATGGTGAAGATCTGCTCGGTCAGCACGGCACCCGCGAGCAGCCGCCCGAACTCGATGGTGCCGAGCGTCACGACGGGGATCAGCGCGTTGCGCAGCGCGTGCCGGTTGACGACGATCCGCTCCGGCAGGCCCTTTGCGCGTGCCGTGCGCACGTAGTCCTGGCCCAGCGCCGTCAGCATCGCGGCGCGCGTGTGCCGCATCAGCACGGAGGCGACGCCGGTGCCGAGCACGAAGGCCGGCATGATGGTGGTGGCCAGCGATTGCACCGGGTCCTCCCACAGCGGCACGTAGCCGGAAGGGGGAAGCCAGCCCAGCTCCACGCTGAACAGCAGGATCATCATGATGCCGAGCCAGAAATTCGGCGTGGAGATACCGAACAGCGCGACGCCGTTCGCCGCCCAATCCGCCGCCGTGCCGCGCCGCGTGGCGGAGAGCACGCCGGCCGGCACGCCGATCACCACGCAGATGACGAAGGCCATCGTGGCGAGCTGCGCGGTGACCGGCAGCTTCTCCAGGATGAGCTGCGAGACCGGCATGCGGATGCGCCAGGACCAGCCGAAATCGCCGGTCAGCACGTTGCCGATCCAGAAGAGGTACTGGTTCCACAGCGGCCGGTCCAGCCGCAGCTCCTCCCGGATCTGCTGGAGCACGACGGGATCGCCGCGCTCCTCCCCTGCCAGGATGATCGCGGGGTCGCCGGGCATGAGCTGCTGGAGGCCGAAGATCAGGAAAGAGAGGATGACGAGCGTCGGGACGATCTGGCCAAGGCGGCGGAGGAGGAAGGTGATCACCTACTCCCTCCCCCCTCGTGGGGGAGGGATGGGGAGGGGGGAAAGCGCACCCGATCGGGGGGGAGCGCGGCCCCCCTCCCAAGCCTCCCCCGCGAGGAGGGAGGGCTTTCTACCCGAACCTCTCACTGCAACCTCAGCCCCTGCAGCCGGATCAGCCCATCCGGCACCGCCGTGAACCCGGTCAGCCGCGCCGTGTGGCCGACGATGTTCTTGCGGTGCCAGAGATACATCCGGTGCCGGTCCTGCCGCAGGCTGATGTCGAAGACGTCGGCGTACATCGCCCGCCGCCGCTCCGCATCCGTCTCCACGCGCGCGTTGTTGAGAAGCTCGTCCACGCGCGGGTTGGAATAGCGTCCGTCATTCTGCCCGCCCCCACTGTGGATGAAGACCCAGGTGTTGCCATCCGGGTCCACGCGGCCGGACCAGGCAATCAGGTAGGTCTCGAAGTCGCCGCGCTGCGCGGCTTGCAGCGAGCTCGCGAATTCCATCGCGTTGATGCGCAACTCGAACCCGGCCTCGCGCACCATCGCCTGCATGACCTCCGCCGCCTGGCGCAGGTCCGGGTTGTTGGGCACGGTCATCTCGACCTGGATGGGCGTGCGCACGCCGGCTTCCGCCAGCAATTGGCGGGCGCGGGCGAGGTTGCGGCCCTCCGGCCGGAAGTCGCGGACGTGGAAGGGATTGGCCGGGGGCAGCGGCTGCGCCGTCGGGCTGTACTGGCCTTCATAGACCACCTGGTTCACCGCCGCGCGGTCTATCGCCAGCTCGAAGGCCTCGCGGATGCGCGGGTTCTGGCCGAAGGGGGTCTGCGCGCGCGCGCCGTTGCCGACGTTGTAGGTGATGGACTGGTAGCCCAGCTCGTCGGAGACGCTCACGCGCAGCCGGCTGTTGCGGCTGACCTGGCGCAGGTCGTCCGGCTCGATCGTCTGCACCAGCTCCAGCGCGCCGGATTGCAGGTTCGCCAGACGCACGGTGTTGTCCGGGATCGGCAGGTAGGTCACGCGGTTCAGGTGGATGCGGCCTGCGTCCCAGTACTCCGGGAACCGCTCCAGCACGATGCGGTCCTGCGCCACGCGCTCCACGAAGCGCATCGGGCCGGCGCAGACCGGGCGGTTGCCGAAGTTGCGGCCCGCCGCCTCCGCCGCACGCGGCGAGACGATCATGCCCGCGCGGTCCGTGAGCTGGCTGACGAAGGGCGCGAAGGGCTCCTTCAGCACGATGCGCACGGTGGTCGGGTCCACCACCTCCACCGACTGCATGGAGTTCACCTCGCCGCGCCGAAAGCTGCCCTGCATGGTCAGGTGGCGGTTCAGCGAATAGACGACGGCCTCCGCGTTCATCGCCTCCCCGTCGTGGAAGCGCACGCCCGGGCGCAGCGTGATCGTCAGCGTGCGCGGATCGTCCCAGCGATAGGCGGTGGCGAGCTGGGGGACGATCTCCAGCCGTTCGTTGATGTCGAACAGCTTGTCGCAGATGCCGGCGAAGACGATGCGGCCGACGAAGGTGCGGGCGAGGGTGGGGTCGAGGATGTCGGGGTCCTCGCGCAGCCCGATGCGCAGGTTCTGCGCATCGGCCGTCGGTATCAGTGCCATCCCGAGCAGGGCGGCGGCGAGCGTCTTGCGGATCATGCTTGGTCTCCCGTTGCTTGCGTCAGGGCTGCAGGCGCATGTCTTGCAGGCGCAGCAGCCCGTCCGGTACCTGGCGCAGGCCGGTCAGCCGCGCGGTGTGGGCCAGGACGTGCTTGTCGTGGAACAGGTAGAGCCGGCTGCGATCGGCGCGAAGCGCCACCTGCCAGAGGCCCGCGTACAGGTCGCGGCGGCGCTCGGTGTCGGTCTCCGCCCGCGCGGCGTCGAGCAGCCGGTCGGCCTCCGGGTTGGCGTATCGCCCGTCGTTCTGCGCGCCGGTGCTGTGGATGAACGTCCAGGTGTTGCCGTCCGGATCCGCGCGGCCGCTCCAGCCGCTGTAGTACAGCTCGAACTCGCCGCGCGCCGCGGCCTGCAACGAGGAGGCGAATTCCATGGCGTTGATGCGGAGGTCGAAGCCGGCCTCGCGCACCATCGCCTGGATCACCTCGGCCAGTTGGCGGCGGTCCGGCGTGTTCGGCACGACGATCTCCACCGGCACCGGCAGGCGCACGCCCGCCTCCGCCAGCAGTTGCCGCGCGCGTGCAACGTTCCGCGGCTCCGGCGCGAAGTCGCGGATGTGGAAGGCACTGGCGGGCGGGATGGCCTGGGTGGTCGGAAGGTAGGCACCTTCGTACACGACCTGGCTCGCCGCGGCGCGGTCAATGGCGAGCTCGAAGGCCTCGCGCACGCGGCGGTCCTGGCCGAAGGGCGTGTTCGCGCGCGCGCCATGGCCGAGATTGTAGGTGATGCCCCAATAGCCCAGGCCGTCGAACACCGCGGCGCGGAGACGGGGATCGCGGCGGATCTGCGGCAGGTCCTCCGGCTCCACGCCCATGATGAGGTCGAGCGCGCCGGCGCGGAGGTTTGCGACGCGGGCCGTGTTGTCGGTGATGATCGCGTAGGTCACGCGCGCCAGGTGGATGCGGGCGGCATCCCAGTATTCGGGAAAGCGTTCCAGCACGATGCGGGATTGCGCCACGCGCTCCACGAAGCGCAGCGGGCCGGCGCAGACGGGGCGGTTGCCGAAATTGGCGCCGGCGGCTTCCGCGGCGCGGGGCGAGACGATGATGCCGGCGCGGTCGGTGAGCTGGCTGACGAAGGGCGCGAAAGGTTCGCGCAGGCGGATGCGGAGCGTCAGCGGATCAACAACCTCCACCGCGCCCATCGCCGAGATCTCGCTGCGGCGGAAGCTGCCGGGGGTGGCGAGGTGACGGTTAAGGGAATAGGCGACGCTCTCCGCCGTCACCGCGTCGCCATCGTGGAAGCGGGCGCCGTCGCGGAGCGTGACCGTCAGCGTCCGCGGGTCGTCCCACCGAAAGCCGGTGGCGAGTTGCGGGACGATGCGCCCGCCCTCGTCAATGTCGAACAGCTTGTCGCAGAGACCCGCGAAGACGACGCGCCCAACCAGCGTGCGGCCCAGGGTCGGGTCCAGGATGTCGGCATCCACGTTCAGCCCGATCCGCAGAGTCTGCGCACGCGCCGGCAAGGCGACGACCAGGCAGGCGGCGGCGAGCGTCCTGCGGATCATGCGGTCACTCCCGTGTCGTGCTTGAAGAAGGCTTGCAGGCGGCGCAGGCGTTCCCCGCCGGCGTCGCGTTCGCGCGGCGGCGTTGCGGGCGGCAGGCGGTCTTGCAAGTGGCATGCCGCACGATGCGCGATGCCGTCCAGCGCCGGCTCGGCCCCCGCGCAGACGGCTTCGGCGTAGGGGCAGCGCGTGCGGAAGCGGCAGCCGGACGGCGGGTTGATCGGGCTGGGCACGTCGCCTTCCAGCGGCACGGCCCTGCCCCCATCCCTGCCCGCTTGGCCCGGAACGGCGGCGAGCAACGCCCGCGTGTAGGGATGCCGCGGCGCGTCGAACACTCGCCCGGTCGGCCCCTCCTCCACGATCTTCCCGAGATACATTACCGCCACCCGGTCCGCGACGTGGCGCACCACGCCGAGGTCGTGGCTGATGAGCACGAAGGTCAGGCGCAGCTCCGCGATCAGGTCGCGCAGCAGGTTGATCACCTGCGCCTGCACGGAGACGTCGAGCGCGCTCACCGGCTCGTCGCCGATCACCAGGCGCGGGTTGCTCGCCAGCGCGCGGGCGATGGCGATGCGCTGGCGCTGCCCGCCGCTGAACTCGTGCGGCCAGCGGCGCGCGAGGTCCGGCCGCAGCCCGACGCGCGAGAGGATTTCCGCCACCCGCTCCCGCTCGCGCGCACGCGGCACGATGCGGTGCAGCCGCAACGGCTCGGCGACCGCGTCCTCCACGGTCATACGCGGATCGAGGCTCGCGAAGGGATCCTGGAAGATGAGCTGCATGTCGCGCCGGCGGGCGCGCAGCGCGGCGGGCGAGAGGGCGCGGAGATCCTCGCCGTCGAAGCGGACGGCGCCGCGGTCCGGCTCGATCAGCCGCAGCATGAGGCGGCCGAGGGTGGACTTGCCGCAGCCGCTCTCGCCGACCACCGCCAGAACCTCGCCTTCCGCGACGGAGAGCGAGACGCCGTCCACCGCGCGCACCGCGCCGCGCGCGCGGCCGAACGCGTCCGTTACGGGGAATGCGCGGGCGACGTCCTGCAGTTCAAGGATCATGCCGCCTCGAGCACCGCATCCAGCGGCGCGCGCCAGCAGGCCGCGACGTGCCCGGGCCCGACCGGAGCCAGCGCCGGCTGCTCCGCGCAGCGCGCGACGACGAAGGGGCAGCGCGGCGCGAAGCGGCAGCCGGGCGGCGGATCACGCAGGTCGGGCACCGTGCCCCCGATGCTCGCCAGGCGTTCCGCGCCGCCTTCCAGAGACGGTGCGGCGCCGAGCAGGCCGACCGTGTAGGGGTGCTGCGCGCGGGCGAAGATGTCCGCCGCCGGCGCGCGTTCAGCGATGCGGCCGGCATACATCACCGCCACCTCGTCCGCGTGGTCCGCCACCACGCCGAGGTCGTGCGTGATGAGCAGCACCGCCGTGCCCGTCTCGGCCTTGAGCTCGTCCACGAGGGCCAGGATCTGTGCCTGCACGGTCACGTCGAGCGCCGTGGTCGGCTCGTCCGCGATCAGCAGCTTCGGGCGGCAGGCGAGCGCCATCGCGATCATCACGCGCTGCCGCATGCCGCCGGAGAGCTGGTGCGGGTATTGCCGCGCGCGCCGGGCGGCATCGGGGATGCGGACGCGCGCGAGCATGTCCACGGCACGGCGCATCGCCTCGCCGGCGGAAAGGCCCTGGTGGTGGCGCAGCGCCTCCGCCACCTGTTCGCCGGCGGTGAAGGCCGGGTTCAGGCTCGTCATCGGCTCCTGGAAGATCATCGCGATGTCGCGGCCGCGCTTGCGGCGCCAATCCTCCGCGTCCAGCGTCGTCAGTTCCCGCCCGGCGAAGCGGATGGAACCGCCGAGCCGCGCGCCGCGCGGCAGCAGGCCCATCGCGGCCAGCGCGGTCACCGATTTGCCGCAGCCGCTCTCGCCGACCAGCGCCAGCGTGCGGCCCGGCGCGACGGAGAGCGAGATGCCGTCCACCGGCCGCAGCGGGCCGCGATCCGTCGCGAGCGTGACCGACAGGTCGCGAAGTTCAAGGACCGGGGTCACGGATCGGCCGCCTGGGCCGCGGCGACCGCCGCCTGGATCACCGCGCGGTCGAACACCCCGGGATGGTCGCGGCCGGGCAGGAAGCGGCGGAAATGGCGGGTGTAGCCGCGCCAGACTGCGTGCAGCCGCCGCAGCTCCGCCAACGGGTCGACGTGGTCGTCCACGCGCAGGTCGAGGTCCGGATAGGGATCGCCCGAGACGACCTGGATCGCGGCCGACTGCTTCCCGCGCTTGTCGCCGCCGGCCGCCTCGCCCGCCTCCATCGCCGCCATCAGCCGCTCCGCGAGCGTCCGGCCCGCCGTCGCGAGGAAGGCGTCGCGTGTCGCCGCCAGCACCGCCTCCCCCGCCAGCATGTTGCCGGCGACGGACACATCCGGCCCTGCCAGGTGGCCGCACCAGCCGACGCAGGCCTCGCCGGTATGCGCGGCGACCAGGCCCGCCGCCGAGAGCACGTGCACCTGCCGCGTCGCGCGGCCCGCATCCGCGGCGATCAGCGCGGCCAGCGCCGGCCCTGGCGCCTCCCCGGCGCGCAGCCGCGCGAGCGCGTCCGGCGCGTGGAACGGGTTGACAAGCGCCTGGGTGCAGGCCGCGCCGACGCCGCCCTCCACCCGCGGCACCAGCGCGCCGGCGGCGAGGAAGCGGCTGGCGACGGCCGCGCCGATCTCGCCGGTCGCGGGATCGCGGGCCAGGATGGACCAGGTCATCCGCGCATCAACGGGCACTCCGCCGCGGCGCGCAAGATGGCGCGTCGCGCGAACCGCTACAGCTTCACCCGCAGCGCATGCGCGATCTCGCCCAGGATGCCGCGGCGGAAGGCCAGCACGCAGGCGATGAAGATGCCGCCCTGGATCACCAGCACCCATGCGCCGAACTGCGCGAGGTAGTTCTGCATCGTGACGATCACCGCGGCACCCACCACCGGCCCGAACACGGTGCCGAGCCCGCCGACGAGGCTCATCAGCACCACCTCGCCGGACATCGCCCAGTGCACGTCCACCAGGGTTGCGATGTTGAACACCAGCGCCTTCGTTCCTCCTGCCAGCCCGGCCAGGGTGGCCGAGAGCACGAAGGCCATCAGCTTGTAGTCCTCCACCCGGTAGCCCAGCGAGGTCGCGCGTGGCTCGTTGTCGCGGATCGCCTTCATCACCTGGCCGAAGGGCGAGTGGACGATGCGGTGGATCAGCAGGAAGCCGGCGAGGAAGACGAAGGCCACCAGCCAGTACATCGTCAGGTCCGCCGTCAGGTCGAACACCCCGAACAGCCGGCCACGCGGGATCGCCTGGATGCCGTCCTCTCCGCCGGTGAAGGGCGCCTGGAGGCAGAAGAAGTACACCATCTGCGCCAGCGCCAGCGTGATCATCGCGAAGTAGATGCCGGCGCGGCGGATCGCCAGCCAGCCGAAGGGCAGCCCCAGCAGCCCGCCCACCGCCGCCCCCATGAGGATCGCGAATTCCGGCGGCACGCCCCACGCCTTCGCGGCGTAGCCGGTGATGTACCCGCCCATGCCGAAATAGGCCGCGTGCCCGAAGCTCAGCAGGCCGACATAGCCGATCAGCAGGTTGAAGGCGCAGGCGAACAGCGCGAAGCAGAGGATCTTCATCAGGAAGACGGGGTAGAGCACGAAGGGTGCCACGGCGATGAAGGTCGCCATGACGACGAAGGCGATCGCCTGCGGCCGGGTGAAGCCGAGGAACCCCTGCTTCTCCGCCGCGGGCGCCGGCATGCCGGCGGCGGCGATCGTGCCCTCGGCCATGGCTCAGGCCCTCCCGAACAGGCCGGCGGGCCGCGTCAGCAGCACGATGGCCATGATGACGAAGACGACGGTCTGCGACGCCTCGGAATAGACGAGGTCGGTGACGCCCTGCACGAAGCCGAGCAGGAAGCCCGTGACGATCGAGCCCATGATCGAGCCCATGCCGCCGATCACCACCACGGCGAAGACCGTGATGATGAAGTTGGCGCCCATCGCCGGATGCACCGAATAGACCGGCGCCGCCAGCACGCCCGCCAGCGCCGCCAGCGCCACGCCCGCGCCGTAGGTCAGCGTCATCATCATGGGCACGTTGATGCCGAAGGCCTGGACGAGCAGCGGGCGCTCCGTCGCGGCGCGCAGGTAGCTGCCGACCTTCGTCTTCTCGATCACCAGCCAGGTCGCGAGGCAGATGGCGGTGCCCGCCAGCAGCACCCAGACGCGGTAGCCCGGCATGAAGAAGTCGCCGTACTCGATGTCGAGAGCGTTGAACTCCCGCGGCGCCGCGTAGCGCTGGCCGGAGGAGCCGAAGTAGTTGCGGAACAGCCCCTCGATCACCAGGGCGCAGCCGAAGGTGAGCAGCAGGCCGTAGAGGTGGTCGAGCTTGTAGAGCCGCGAGATCATCAGCCGTTCCATCACCAGGCCGACGGCGCCGACGATCAACGGCGCGATCACCAGCGCCGGCCAGTAGCCGATGCCCGCCCAGGCCAGCAGCATCCAGGCCACGAAGGCGCCCATCATGAACTGCGCCCCATGGGCGAAGTTGATGACGTTCAGCATCCCGAAGATGACGGCCAGCCCGAGCGAGAGCAGCGCATAGAAGGCACCGTTGCTGACGCCGAACGCCACGAGTTGCAGGTTGAACAGCAGGTCGTCCACGCGGCACCCGTCCTGTCGGTGGTTGCCGGGGGGACAAAGCCCCCCGGCGGGTCAGATCACGAACGCACCAGCGCGCAGCCGCCCTCGCCGATCGGGCGGAACGCCTCGTTGGCGGGGATGGTGGCGACGAGCTTGTAGTAGTCCCACGCGCCGCGGCTCTCGGAGGGCTGCTTCACCTCGAAGAGGTAGGCGGGGTGGATCTTGCGGCCATCCGGACGGATGGTGCCCTCGCCGAAGGCGTCGTCGCTCGCCGGCATCGCCTTCATCCGCGCCACCGCGTCGGCGCCCGAGGCCTTGGCCGCCGCCGCGCCCATGTCGCCCGCCGTCTTCAGGTAGTGCAGCACGGAGGAGTAGGAGCCGGCCTGCACCATGGAGGGGCGGAGATTGCCGGGCACCGGGCCGAGGCGCTGCGTGAAGGCGCGGGTGCGGTCGTTCAGGTCCCAGTAGAAGGTCTCCGTCAGCACCAGCCCCTGCGCGACCTCGAGGCCGAGCGAGTGGACGTCGGTGATGAACACCAGCAGCCCCGCCAGCTTCGTGCCGCCGCGGGTCACCCGCAGCTCCGCCGCCTGCTTGATGGAGTTGATGGTGTCGCCGCCGGCATTGGCCAGCCCGATCACCTTCGCCCGGCTGCGCTGCGCCTGCTGGAGGAAGGAGGAGAAGTCCGTCGTGCCGGGGAACGGCGTGCGGACGCCGCCGAGCACGCGGCCGCCGGCGGCCTGCACGAAGTTCGTCGTGTCGCGTTCCAGCGCGTGGCCGAAGGCGTAGTCGGCGGTGATGAAGAACCAGGTGTCGCCGCCCGCGCGCACCATCGCGCCACCGGTGCCCTTGGCGAGCATGTAGGTGTCGTAGGTCCAATGGATCGTGTTGGGCGAGCATGCGGCGCCCGTCAGGTCCGAGGTGGCGGCGCCGGAATTCAGGAACACCTTGTTCCGCTCACGGACCAGCGTGTTGACGGCGAGCGCGACGGAGGAGGTCGGCACGTCCACGATCACGTCAATGCCGTCCCGGTCAATCCACTGGCGGACGACGGTCGAGCCCACGTCGGGGCGGTTCTGGTGGTCCGCCTGCACGACCTCCACGTTGATGCCGCGCTGGGTGACGCCGCTCTCCTGCACCGCCAGCCGCACCGCCTGGGTCGAGCCGGGGCCGGAGATGTCGCGGTACAGCGCGGACTGGTCGTTCAGCACGCCGATGCGGATGGTGTTGGCGGCCTGCGCGCGCGCCGAGCGGTAGGGCAGCGCGCCCCAGGCCGGGGCGGTGGCGGCGGCGCCGAGCAGCGTGCGGCGGTTCAGGCTCATGGTCGTTGTCCTCTCCTTGGTTGGTTCGCCGCGGCGCATCAGACGCCGAGGTATTCGTGCAGCCGGCCAAGGCTTGCGCCCAGCTCGTCGTTCGCGACGGTATCCACGACGCGCCCGTGCTCCATGACGTAGTGGCGGTCCGCGACGGTTTGCGCGAAGCGGAAGTTCTGCTCCACCAGCAGCACGGTGAAGCCGCGCTGCTTGATCTGGCGGATCATCGCGCCGATCTGCTGCACGATCACGGGTGCGAGACCCTCGCTCGGCTCATCGAGCAGCAGCAGCCGCGCGCCGGTGCGCAGGATGCGCGCGATCGCCAGCATCTGCTGCTCGCCGCCCGACAGCTTCGTGCCCTGGCTGCGCGCGCGTTCCTTCAGGTTCGGGAACAGCGCGTAGATCTCCTCCAAAGGCAGGCCGCCCGGCGCGATCACCGGGGGCAGCATCAGGTTCTCCGTCACGTCGAGGGAGGCGAAGATGCCGCGCTCCTCCGGGCAATAGGCGATGCCGGAGCGCGCGATGAGGTCCGGCCGCAGCCCGACCGTCTCGCGCCCCTCGAAGCGGATGGAGCCCGCGCGGCGGCCGGTCAGGCCCATGATGGCGCGCAGCGTCGTCGTCTTGCCCGCGCCGTTGCGGCCGAGCAGAGTGACGACCTCGCCCGGCCTGATGTCGAGGCTGACGCCGTGCAGGACGTGGCTCTCGCCGTACCATGCTTCCAGGTCGCGGATTTCCAGCATCGTGCCGGTCTGCGCGACGGGCCGCGCCATCGTCATCGCCTCAGCCATGCGCAGCACCCCCGCTGACGCCGGGATCGGAGCCGAGATAGGCCGCCTGCACCTCCGGGTTCGCGCTCACCGCGGCGTAGTCGCCCTCCGCCAGCACGCGGCCGCGCGTCAGCACGGTGATGGTGTCGCAGAGGCCCGCCACGACCTTAAGGTTGTGCTCCACCAGCAGCACGGTGCGGCCCGCGGCGGCGCGGCGCACCAGCGCGATGATGCGGTCCACGTCCTCATGCGTCATGCCAGCCGTCGGTTCGTCCAGCAGCATCATGACGGGATCGAGCGCCAGCGTCGTCGCGATCTCCAGCGCGCGCTTGCGGCCATAGGGCAGCTCGCCGGCGTTGTGGCGGGCATAGGCGGTGAGCCCGACATCCTCCAGCAGCTCCATCGCGCGGGAATCGTAGCGGCGCAGCAGGGTCTCGGGCCGCCAGAAGTCGAAGCTGCCGCCGCGGGCGCGCTGCAGGGCGAGCCGCACGTTCTCCAGCACCGTCAGGTGTGGGAAGACCGCCGAGATCTGGAAGCTCCGCACCAGGCCGAGGCGGGCGACTTCCGCCGGCTTCATGCCGGTGATGTCGCGCCCGTCGTAGCGGATGGCGCCGCGCGTCGGCGGCAGGAACTTGGTGAGCAGGTTGAAGCAGGTGGTCTTGCCCGCGCCGTTCGGGCCGATTAGCCCGTGGATGGAGCCGCGCCTCACCTGCAGCGCCACGTCGGACACCGCGACGAAGCCGCGGAATTCCTTCGTCAGCCCCTCCGTCTCCAGGATCGCGCCAGTGCCGTTCGTGGATGCCACGCCCGGAAGCCTCCCAAGCCGTCTCGGCCGGCGGGGTTCATTCCCCGCATGCCTGCCCTGTGTTACGCGCTTCATGCATGGGGAAGCCGCGCCGCGCAAGGGAGGAACCGGCCGGTTCCCGCCGCCTCGCGCGATCTCGTTGCGGCGCCGTCAGCCGAGCGCGCGCCCCATGCGGGCGAGGCCTTCCTCCAGCATCGCGCGTGGGCAGCCGAAATTCAGGCGCACGAAGCCGGCGCCGGGAGGGCCGAAATCCGGGCCGGGATTCAGCCCGACGCGCGCGCGTTCGAGGAAGAAGGCGTGCGGGTCCGGCGCTGCGGCCGAGCCGCGGCAATCGAGCCAGGCGAGGAAGGTGCCTTCCGGCCTGCGCATCCGCACGCCCGGCAGCCGCGCGACCGCATCTTGCAGCCAATCGCGGTTGCCTTGCAGGTAGGCGATCGCCGCCTTCCGCCACGGCTCGCCACCCGCCAGCGCGGCCTCCGTCGCCACCAGGCCGAGGACGTTGACGTGGTCCGCGACGCCGGCGATGGCGCGGGCGAAGCGGGCGCGCAGCGCGGCGTCGGTGATCACCGCCCAGCAGGCGTTCAGCCCGGCGATGTTGAAGGTCTTGCCGGCCGACATCAGCGTGACCGTGCGCGCGGCGACCTCCGGCGAGAGCGTCGCGACGGGCACGTGCTGCCTTCCGTCGAAGAGCAGGTCGCAGTGGATCTCGTCGGAGATGATGGTCACGCCGGCGCCGAGGCAGGCATCCGCCATCCGCGCCAGCTCCTCGCGCCGGAAGACGCGGCCGGTGGGATTGTGCGGGTTGCAGAGCATGAACGCGCCGCTGCCTGCCCCTGGGCTCGCATCACGCAGCGCGGCGCCGAGCGCATCGAAATCCACCTCGTCATCCGGCGTCAGCGGCGCGTCCAGCCGGCGCAGATCCCAGTTGGCGGGCGCCCGCAGCATGGGCGGATAGACCGGCGTCTGCACCACCACGCCGGCACCCGGCGCGCAGGTGGCGCGCAGCGCGAGGTTGAAGCCCGGGACGACGCCGGGCAGAGGCACGATCGCCTCCGGATCCACCTGCCAGCCGTAGCGCGCCGCGAGCCACTCCACGACCCGCGCCTTCACGCCCGCCTGCGCGACGCCGTAGCCGAGCACGGGGTGCGCGATGCGGTCGCGGATCGCGGCGAGCACCGGTTCGGGCGTCGCGAAATCCATGTCGGCCACCCACATGGGCAGCACGTCCTCGGCGTAGCGGTTCCACTTGTTGCAGCCGCTCGCGCGGCGCTCGATGAGACTGTCGAAGGGGCTCACCCCGGGAATCCTCCAATCGTCACGGGCCGTTCGGGATCGGCGCTCCAGGCCGACCAGGAGCCCGGGTACATCGCCGCCTCGACCCCGATCGAGGCCAGCGCCGCGACGCAGAGCGCGGCGCTGATCCCGACGCCGCAATACACGCCCACGGGCCTTCTGCCATCCGCGCCGAGCGCGGCGTAGAGGTGGCGCAGTGTCGCGGCATCGGCGAAGGGGCCGGGTTCGGTGAAGTTGTCCGCGGCGGGCGCGGCGAGCGCGCCGGGGATGTGCCCGCGCGGCGGCGCGCCCGGCGGCACGACGCCGCCGATGTAGTTCGGCCGCACCCGCGAATCGAGCAGCACGCCCTCGCGCGCCATCGCGGCGGCGGCGGCGGCATCCAACGTCGGAAGGTTGCCAGCCGAGAGCATGACGTCCCCCGCATCCGGCGCGGGCCGGCGGTGCACCACCGGCAGCCCCGCCGCGATCCAGCCGGGCAGGCCTCCATCCAACAGCCGCACATCGGCGAGTCCCGCCCAGCGCAGCACCCACCAAGCGCGTCCGGCAACCAGGCCGCGGTCGTCGTCATACACGACCACGCGCTGGCCCTGGCGCATCCCCCAGCCCCGCGCCGCACGCTGCAACGCGGCGATGTCCGGCAGGGGCCGCCCGCCGCGCGTGCCGCCGCCGGGCGAGGCGAGTTCGGTCGGCAGGTCCACGTCCACCGCTCCGGGGATGCGCGGCTTGGTTGCGCTTCCGTCATCCCGTGGATTGCGGATCGCGAGCACGGCGGTATCCGGCTCTCCGGCCAGCGCGGCGGGCGTGACGAGCACGGCCGCGCGCAACCGTTCCTCTTCGCTCATTCCGGTTCCCCTTCCGTCAGGCGATCCTGCCGCGATGTGGCGATCGAGGGGAACCCCGCGCAGGGCCGCGCGTCAGCGGCACGTGACATCCGCGCCACGCGCATGAGGTGCTGCGCGGAAACGCTTGATCTTCACGGGAACCAACGTCATCTGAGTGCCATCCTCGATGACCTTGAGATTTGGAGCCGGCCGACATGCCGAAGCCTGACGCCGCCCGCAACATCCAGCCTGCCGCCACCACGGCCGAGCCCGGCTTCGCGGTGGGCGACGCGGTGATGCACCCCGCCCACGGCGTCGGCCGCGTGACCGGCGAGTCGAGCGCGAATTTCGGCGGCGAGTCGCTGGAACTCGTGCACTTCTCCTTCGGCGAGGGCCGCCTGACGCTTCGCGTGCCGCGCGCCAAGGTCGCGGCGAACGGGATCCGTACGCTGGCCGGCGGCGACCTGATCGCCGAGGCGATGGAGGTGCTCGGCGGCACGTCCCGCGGTGCCGCGCGCGGCATCACCTGGGCGCGCCGCGCGGCGGAGCTGCAGGCCAAGCTGAACAGCGGCGACCCGCGCAAGGTCGCCGAGGTTCTGCGCGACCTCGGCCGCAACGTGAACAACCCGGAACGCAGCTTCTCCGAACGCCAGATCTTCGAAGCCGCGCTGGAGCGCCTGGCCGTGGAGATCGCGGCCGTGGAGGGCACGACGCGCGAGGCCGCCGTCGCGAAGATCGCCCAGCGCGTCCCCGTTGCCCCGTCACCCATCGCCGCCGCCGCGTAGCCCCCTCTCCCTCCCCCGCTTGCGGGGGAGGGTCGGGGTGGGGGAGCCACGGGCGCAACACTCGCGCCGCTCCGCGCGTTAAACCCCGCATGACACCTTCCGACCCCGAAATCCCCGCCCCGCCGCCCGAGCCGCCCTCGCATTCCCCGACGCCGGAACCCCCGCCCGCACCGGCGCCCGAACTTCCCGGCCTTCCGCCCAGCACCACGCCCACGCCGCCCGGTCCCGAAATCCCGGCCGACACCCCCGCGCAGCCCGAAATCCCGCTGATCACCCCGCCTGGTCCCGGCCCGGTGCAGCCGGTGGCCTGACGCGCAGCAGGAGCAGCGCGACGCAGGCCGCCAGGCTCAACCCCGCCATCGCCGCCAGCGCGGCGCCCACGCCAGCGCCTTCCAGCAGCAACCCGAAGCCGAGCGGCGAGAGGGCCTGAAGGAAGCGCGCCGGCGCCGAGAGCCAGCCCTGCCGCGCGCCGTACCCCGCCGGCCCGAACACCGCGAGCGGCAGCGTGCCCTTCACGATCGTCAGCACGCCGTTGCCCATCCCGTACAGCACGGTGAAGACCGGCGCCGCAACACCGCCGGCGACCGCCAGCACGGCCGCGGCGACCGGCTGGCAGAGCGTCGCCAGTCGCGCCGACACGATCGGGTGGAAGCGCCGCATCGCGCCGAATTCCAGCAGCCGCGCGCCCACCTGCGCCGGCCCGAGCAGCGCCGCCGCCGCGACCGCGCCCGCCTGCGACGCCCCGCTCGCCAGCAGCAGCGCGGGCAGGTGCGCGGCCATTGCGCCCGTCACGGTCCAGGCCGCGGCGAAGGCGAAGGCGAGCAGCGGCATCGCAAAGCGCGGCGCCTGCGTCGCCTCACCCTTCGCCGCGCGCTGGCGTTCCGGCGGCGGCGCGCGCGGGATCAGCAGCCGGTTGAGCGGCAGGCCGACCAGCAGGTGCAGCCCGGCCCAGGCGAGGCAGGCGCCCCGCCACCCGAGCGTCTCTTCCAGCACCGCCGAAAGCGGCCAGCCGACCGTGCTGGCGAAACCGGCGATGAGCGTGGTGCCGGTGATCGGCCCGCGCGCGCCGCGGCCATACAGCCCGGCGAGCGTCGCGAAGGCCGCGTCATACAGCCCGAGCGACATGCCCGCCCCCAGCACGATCCAGCCGAGGCCCAGCACGACCGCGTTCGGCGCCGCCGCCAGCAGGACGAGGCCCGCCGCCAGCACGAGGTTCGACAGCGCCAGCACGTCGCGCCCGCCGCGCGCATCAATCGCGCGCCCGACAAGCGGTCCGAGAAGCGCGGCGAACAGCAGCGCCGCCGAGAAGGCCCCGAACACCCAGGACGGCGCGATCCCGAAGCTCCGCGCCATCGGCGCCGCGAGGATGGCGGGAAGATAGTAGGACGACGCCCAGGCGAGCGTCTGCGCCGCGCCGAGCGCGACGACGACGCGGCGCGCTCCGGCCGGCGCGGCAGGGGTCACGCGCCCATCCGCCGCCGTAGCCGCTCCTGCCCCTCCTTCGCCATGTGCAGGCCGAGCTTCGACCGCCGCCACAGCACGTCATTCGCCGTGCGCGCCCATTCGCGATTTACCAGCCAGTCCAGCTCGCGCTCCGTGAAGCCCGCGCCGTACTCCTCGCCCATCGCATCTGGGCCGCCCGCGCCGTCCAGCAGCCTCTCGGCGTCGCTGCCATAGGCGCGCACCAGCCGCCGTGCCGTCGCGTCCGGCAGCCATGCATGCCGCCGCGCGAACTCCGCCTCGAAGCCCGCCAGGTCGAGGCCGCCGAGTTCCCCGCCCGGCAAGACGGCGTCGCCGGTCCAGGGCGTGCGCGCGTGGCCGAGCGCGGCGCAGATCCGGTCCACCGCCTCCTCCGACAGGCGCCGGTACGTCGTGATCTTGCCGCCATACACCGTCAGCACGGGCGCCTGCCCCGCCGGCGCATCCGTCTTCAGCACGTAGTCGCGCGTGACGGCGGAGGGGTTGTCCGCCCCGTCGTCGTGCAGCGGCCGGACGCCCGAATAGCTCCAGACGATCTCATCCGGGCTCGGCGCGCGCCGGAACTGCCTGCCGACGGCGCCGCAGAGGTACTCCGCCTCCTCCGGCGTGCAGTGCGCGTCGCGCGGGTTGCCCTCATGCGGCACGTCGGTCGTGCCGACCAGGGAGTAGCGGCCCTCGTAGGGGATCACGAAGACCACGCGCCGGTCGTCGTTCTGCAGGATGTAGGCCTGCTCGCCCTCGTAGAGCGCGGGCAGCACGATGTGGCTGCCGCGCACCAGCCGCACGCGATCCCGGCCCGTCCCGCGCGCCGCGCCCTGCGCGTCCAACACCCAGGGCCCGGCCGCGTTCACCAGCGCGCGCGCGGTCACCCTGCGCCGGCTGCCGTCCTGGAGCACCAGCGTGCAGGTCCAGCCCTCCGCGCCGCGCTCGGCGCCGGCAAAGGTCGTGCGGACCAGAACCTCGGCCCCGCGGTTGGCGGCGTCGCGCGCGTTCAGCACGACCAGCCGGCTGTCCTCCACCCAGCAATCGGAATAGGCGAAGGCGTCGGTGACCTCCGGCTTCAGAGGCGCGCCGTAGCGATGCGTTGCAGTGGCGATGGATTCGGTGCCGGGCAGGCTGACGCGGCGCGCCAGGTGGTCGTACAGGAACAGCCCCGCGCGGATCAGCCAGCGCGGCCGCATCTCCGGCCGGTGCGGCAGCACGAAGCGCATGGGCCTGACGATGTGCGGCGCGATGCGCAGCAGCACCTCGCGCTCCGTCAGCGCCTCCCGCACCAGGCGGAACTCGTACTGCTCGAGGTAGCGCAGCCCGCCATGGATGAGCTTCGAGCTGTTCGACGAGGTGGCGCCGGCGAGGTCCGCGCGTTCCACCAGCAGCGTGCGCAGCCCCCTTCCCTGCGCATCGCGCGCGATGCCCGCGCCGTTGACGCCGCCGCCGATGACGAGGAGGTCGTACTCCGCCTGCATGTGCTCCTGGATCAGCAAGCGGTGAGCCGCGATGTCGCGGCCGGCCGGGCGGCGGGAAGCACTCGTCGCGTCATGGGCGCGTCCCCTGCTTGGCGGCCAGCACGGCCGCGGCGAATTCCACGAAGCCTGCACCACCCTCGCCGGCCGTGACATGGGTCGGCGGCGTGGCCATGGCGGGCAGGAAGGGCGCGACGTTGGCGACGCCGACCGAGAGCGGCATCGCCGCGAAGATCGGCGCATCGTTCGGGCTGTCACCCACATAGGCGACGCGGTCCAGGACCGTGTCGAGGGGCTGCCACAGCGTCGCGAACAGGTGCCGCAGGCCGGACAGCTTGTCCCACGCGCCGATCCACGCGTTGACGTGGATGGAACTGACCTTCGCCTCCGCACCACCGTCGCGGAACACGGCGGCGATCCGCTCCGCGTCGCGCAGCGACAGCGGGCCGGCATCCTCGGCGAAGTCCACGGCCAGGTCGAACATCCGGAAGGGCTGGTCCGCCGCGATCCGCGCGCCCGGCACCGCCCCCATCGCGCGCGCCGCGAGCGCCTCCAGCCGCGCGCGGTCCGCCGCGTTGCCCGCATGATGCCGGCGCATCCGCCGCGCGGCGTGGTCCATCGCGTACCACAGCGCGCCGTTCTCCCCGACCACGCCCGCCACCGGCCAGAAGCGCGCGATCATGTCGCACCAGCCCGCCGGCCGTCCCGTCACCGGCACGACGAGCAGCCCCGCCCCGTGCAGCGCCTCCAGCGCCGCATACGCGTCCGCCGTCAGCCGCCCCTCGGTGGTCAGCGTGTCGTCAATGTCCGTCAGCACCCAACGCAAGCCGGCCAGGCGCCCGGGCGGCAATTCGGCCAGCGGCCGTGGTGCGATGCGGGTCGGGGCGCCCATGCCCGACTATGTGGCACAATCCGCAACCCGTGTGGAGCCTGCCACGGTCACGGCCATGCCCGCCCGGCCCAGCGCCGCGGCCAGCGCGCCCGTGGGCGCAGCCTCCGTGACCAGGTCGGTCAGCTCGCCTAACGGACAGACGCACTCCATCAGCCCCCGCCCGAATTTGCCCGAATCCGCCACCAGCACCCGCCGCGCGGCCCGCGCCAGCATCGCCCGCTTCACCCAGGCGGCGCGGGAAGCCGCGTCGCACGGCCCTTCCTCCGTCAGCCCGCTCGCCCCGATCACCGCGAGGTCCGCGTTGAAGCGGCGCAGGAACGCCTCGGTCTCGGAGCCGTACGTGCCGCGTTCGTCCGCGCTGACGTCGCCCGGGCAAAGGATCACCCGCGCCGGCCCGCTCGCCAGCTCCACCGCCGCGTTCAGGTTGTTCGTCAGCACCGTCGCCCCGATGCCGCGCGCCGCAAGCGCGCGCGCGACATGGCTGGTCGTGCTGCCGGCATCGAGCATGACCACGTCGCCCGGCGCGACCAGCGCCGCCGCGGCCGCGCCGATCCGCGCGCGTTCCGCCACCGCCATGCGCTCCCGCGAGGAGAGCTCCGGCTGCAGCCCCGCCGGCACCACGGAAGCCCCGCCATAGGTCCGCCGCACCGCCCCCTGGCGCGACAGCTCCTCGATGTCCCGCCGCACCGTCTCGCCGGAGACGCCGAACTCCGCGGCGAGGGCGGAAATCCGCACCGTCGGGTCGGTTGCGAGGGCGGCGAGGATGCTCTGGTGGCGCGCGGCCTTCGCCGGGGCGCCGAGGGTGCGGGCGGGCATGATGTGGAACCTGCCACATTCCAAGCCGCGCGGCCTAGCCTCCGCTACTCGCTCCCGAGCGAGCCCGCCGAGCGCCGCGCCTCCGCCGCCATCGCGGGCCGCCCCGCCTGGGCCGCAAGCCGCCCGGCTTCGCCCAGCCAGCGCCGCGCATCCGCGCGTTCCCCCCTCGCCGCGGCCCCCTGCCCCGCGCGCAGCAGCAGGTCCGCCGCCGGCGCGGCCTGGCCCAGCCGCGCGCGTGCCGTCCCTTCCAGCGCCAGCGCGCGCGAGAGCCCGCGGTAATCCACCGCGTCCCGCCGAAGCGTCGCAGCCGCACCCGCCTCGGCCGCGGCACGGCGCGCATCGCCGCGCAGCAGCGCCTCGTGCCCCGCCAATTCCACCGCATCGGCGCGGAAGGCGGCCTCCCGCGCGCCGTCCAGCGCGGCCCGGGCGGCCGCAACGCGCGCGACGTCGCCGCGCTCCGCCGCGATCAGCCCGAGCAGGAAGGTTGCCCGTGCCGCGGCGGCCCTGTCCTCGCCGCCGCGCGACGCCACCTCCGCCGCGCGCGCCTCGGCTTCCGCGGCGCGGCCGAGCCGGTGCAACGCCGTCGCCTCCGTCAGCAGCAGCGCCGGCGTGGCGGCGCGCCCGCGCCGCGCCAGCTCCTGCCGCACCTCCTGCGAGACCCGCAGGGCGCCGCGCGCATCGCCATGCGCCAGCGCCGCCGTCGCCTGGCCGAAGGCCATGTCGGCGATCGCGCCGGCGTCGTCGCGTTCCCGCGCCCGCGCCAGCGCGCGTTCGTAGAGCCGCGCCGCGCTCTCCGGCTCGTCCAGTTCCAGCGCGCGGTTCGCGGAGCCGGCGAGGCGCGCCAGGATCTCATCCTCCGGCGGCCGCTGTTCGCGTGACCCGCCACCACAGGCGGCAAGCAACAGCAGCACCGGCAGCCAGCGCCTCACGGCCGCACGCGGTCCGCACCCGGACGTGGCCGCTCGCCGGCCGATGCGCCGCCTCCGCCACTGGCGCCGCCACCGCCGCCCAGCAGCCAGCTTCCGCGCAGCCGCTCCGCCAGCAGCTCCAGCTCCCGCGCCGTCTCCTGCGCCTGCACGACGACGCCAGGCAGCGATTCCGTGCCCTCCGCCACGTTGCGCGCCGCGCGCGTCGCGGCCGGTGTCGCGCGCGAGATCTCGTTCGTCGCGCGTTCCAGCGCCGCCAGCGTCCGATCCGCGCGCGCCAGCAGGGCCGGCACGCTGCCCTCCGGCGGCGCCCCGCGCCGCCCGTTGCGCCCGGTTGCGCCGCCCGCGGAGCTGACGCCCGACAGCGCGGAGGTGAGCGTCTGCACCTCGCGGCTCGCCTGCTCGATCGTAGCGAGCACGGAATTCACGCGCCGCGTCGCCTCCTCCGCTTCCCGCGCCACCGTGTCGTCGGACAGCAGGCGCCCGACGGTCCCCTCGCCCCGGTTCAGCCGTTCCGCGGCGTCCGCGAAGGCGCGTGTGCCGCGCTGCAGGTCGTCGAAGACCGGCACGACGCGGTTGCGCACCTCCTCGAGCAGCGCGCCGGCCGTCGCCGTCGCCGCTTCCTCCACCCGCGCCTCGATCACCGGGTCGCGGCCCCAGGGCAGCGGCGCCGCCTGCCCGCGGGAGATGTCGAGATACGCCGGGCCGGCCACGCCGAACCGGCGGCGCACCGTCGCCACGCTGTCGGTCCGCAGGAACACCTTCGCCTGCTCGTCCACGCGCAGCTCCGCGCGGATGCGTCCCTCCGGCTCGACGATCACCTCCCGCACGTTGCCGATGCGGATGCCCAGCACCTCCGCCTCCGAGCCTTCCGAGAGGCCGCCGACGCCGACCTCCTCCGGCATCAGCACCGTCAGCCCCGACCCACCGGCGAACCATTCGCGGATGATGCTGCGCTGGAAGGCGACGCCGAGGAACACCGCGGCCGCGAGCAGCACGAGCGCGCCGACCCAGCGATCGGTGTGGCGCAGCCGGACGCGATCCTCCTCCGTCATGCCGGCGCGAGCCCATGCAGGCCGAGCCGCAGCCGCTGCGCCGGCCGCACCTCCGCATCCTCCCACAGCAGCGGCGAGCAGCTCTGCCACACCGCCGCGGCCCCGGCCGCGAGCGCCGGGCCCAGCAGCGCGCGCAGCGGCCCGACCAGCTCATCCGCGGCGGCGCCGTCCGGCGGGTCGTGCAGCAGGAACAGCGCCGGCCGGCCCATGAAGGCGCGCGCGGCGGCGGCGCGCGTCAGGTCGCGCGGCGGCATCTCGTGCGGCGTCGTCCGGGGCAGGCCATCCAGCCCGAAATGCCGGCAGAGCGCATCCGCTTCCCGCATCAGCGCGTCGGTGTCGTCCGCGCCGTGATGTCGCCGCGCGAGGATGAGGTTCTCGGGCATGGAGAGATGCGGCAGCCAGCCGCCTTCGCCCGGCGCAAGCCCGATGCGCCCGCGCAGGTTCTCCGCCTGCGGCCGCGTCAGCGCCGCCCAATCCTCTCCCATGAACCGCACCTCGCCGGCATCGAGCTTCGGCAGCCCCGCGCAGAGCTCCGCGAGCGCCCGCGCCACGCCCGCATCGTCCGGTCGCACCAGCGCCAGCTCGCCCGGCTGCACCGTCAGCGTCACCGCCGCCGCGATCGGGTTGATGTCGTCGTCGTGCGGCCGCGCGCCGCGCAGCTCCAGCACCGCCTTGCCTTCCGACCCGCTCATGTGATCGCCACCGTCAGCACGACGCTGGTCAGCAGCACCGCGAAGGTGCCGCGCACGAAGGCGCGCGGCAGCAGGTAGGAGGGCGTGTCGCGCCGCGTCGCCGACATGCCGGTGATCGCGCAGATCAGCCCGACCAGCACGCCGATCGAGGCGAGCTTCACCGCGAACAGCGCGAAGTCGCGCCGGTCCGTCGCGGCGACCACCAGCGTGCCCACGCCCGATGTGCTGCTGGTCGGAAGGGCCAGCAGCTGCGCCGTCAGCCATCCCGTCCCCAGCGCGGTCAGCAGGAAGAACACGCCGAGCGTGAAGGCCGTCAGCGCCAGCGCGAGCACGCGCGGCAGCACCAGCAGCGTGAACGGATCGAGGCCCTGCGCCTCCAGCATGCGGAGCTGGCCGGACGCCTTGATGGCGCCGAACTCCACCACCGTCACGGTGCCGCTGCGCCCGAGCAGGATGAGGCCGACGAAGATCGGCGTGACCTCCCGCACCAGCACGTTGACCAGCACGGTGCCGACATAGGCCTGCTGCCCGACGTAGGAGAGCCAGGAGATCGCCTGGAACACCATGCCGACGCCGACGATCGTCGCGGTGACCAGCACCGTCAGCAGCCCGCCGAGCAGCGAGAGGCGCAGCTCCCGCCGGAACTCGTCGCGCACCGTCGCGCGCCGCCACGTCCTGCGCGAGAGCGCCTCGGTGGCCACGCCCAGCGAGAGTGCGGCCGTGGCGAGGACCAGTTGCCCCGCGCGCCGCACCGGCGCGCCGATGGCAGCCAGCACGCGCAGCGGGAGAGCTTCCCGTCGGACGTCCTCCTGTGTCGCGGACACGCGACCCCTCCACCTGCCCGTTGCGGGGACAAAGCGTTCGGGCGGCGGCGGTTCCCTCAGCCCCGCGCGCGCACCCGTTCCCGATGCGCGGTGTAGAGGCCGCTCGCGGCCACGATCGCGGCGCCGAGCAGCGTCCAGCGATCCGGCAGCGCCCCGAACAGCACCAGGCCGAGCAGGCCCGAGGAGATGAGCTGCACGTAGGAGAACGGCGCGAGGGTGGAGGCGGGCGCGAGCCGGTAGGCCAGCACGATCAGCCATTGCGCGACCGAGGAGATCGCGCCGATCAGCAGCCCGAGTCCCAGCTCGCCCGGCGTCGGCCAGCGCACGCCGAGGGGCAGCAGGAGGCTGATCGCCACGAAGCCGGTGCCCGCCGTCCAGAGCAGCGTGGTCGCCGGCGGATCCACCCCGGCCATGCGCCGCGTCACGATCACGGCGCCGGCCCAGCACGCGGAGGAGAGCACGGGCAGCAGCGCCGCCGGCTCGAACGCGGCCGCGCCCGGGCGCACGATCACCAGCATGCCGATCACGCCGACCGCCAGCGCGCCCCATCGCCGCCAGCCGATGCGTTCCGCCAGCAGCAGCGCGGCCAGCGCGGTGACGAGCACGGGCGAGATGAAGTTGATCGCGGTGGCCTCGGCCAGAGGCAGGTGCTGCAATGCGGTGATGAAGAAGATCGCCGACCCTGCCACCCCCAGCCCGCGCAGCGCCTGCAAGCCCGGCGAGCGCGACCGCGGGACGCCGCCCCGCAGCGCGAGCGGCATCAGCGCCAGGCCGAGGAAGACGACGTAGCGCAGCCAGGCGATCTCCACCGCCGGCAAGGTCTGGCCGAGCACCTTCGCCAGCGCGTCCGAGACCGAGAACAGCGCGATCGCGCCGAGGAAGATCGGAATGCCGCGCAGCGGCTCGTCGCGCGGGGGCATGTCGGGGCGTGTTTCCCCCACCCGACCCTCGCCCGCAAGCGCAGGGGGAGGGCTTTCCGTCCTTCCCCTCCCCCGCCCTCGCGGGGGAGGGTCAGGGTGGGGGAGGGCCCTCGGAAACGCCTGCCCCACCCGCCGCATTCATCGCCACCAGCCCCGCCGCCAGCCGCACCAACCGCCGCGCCGCCCGCAGCCGCACCGCATCCTGCCCTGGCCTGCCTTCCCCTGGCGCACCCTCCGGCAGCGTGCATCCCGCCAGCGTGATCGCGCTGCCGAGCACCCGCGCCTCCAGCGCCGCTTCCATCGCCTCAGGCGGCGATTCGCGCCCGAATTCGCGGTCCACCGCCTCGCCGGCCGCGTCAATCTCGGCTTCCACCCGGGCGTCCTCGGCCGTGATGGCGAGTATTTCCGCCGGCGGGTCAGGCTCCTCGCCGGCCGCGACCGCCAGCAGGCCGAGCGTCGCGACGAGCATCGGCATCACCCCCGCATTGCCGCCGCGCGCGGCGAAGGCGCCGAAGGACGTGGCGAGCGCCGCCTCCGCCAGCACCTCGCGCGCCTCGTCGTTCATCGCGGCGACCGGCCCTTCCTCGCCGGTCAGCCCGCCCTCGGCGCAGGCGCGGCTGAGCGTGGCGAGGGCATCGAAGATGCGGGCTTCCGTCGTGCCGGACATGCCTGGGTTCCCCTGACTGGCCCCCTCCTATCGCGTTCAACTCCACCCGCGTTCCGCGAACGTCCCGCCCGACGCCGCGTTGAGCCAAGCGAAGCCGGAAGGGATCGCCCCCGACGTGGAGACGACCGATGCCTGACGCCGGCGGCCCACCCGCCGGCACCTGGCGCGCGGAAATCGCCTTCCTGCGGCGGGTGCTGATCGTCGCCGCCGTCGTCCTCCTGCTGTTCCTGGTCTGGACGGTGCGCGACGCGCTGCTTCTGGTCTTCGCCGCCGTCCTCGTCGCGGTGCTGCTGCGCGCGGTGGCGGACGCGGCGCGGCGGTGGCTGCACGTGCCGCCGCGCTTCGCCGTGCTGGCCGCCTGCGTCGCGATCTTCCTGCCGCTGCTGCTGGTGCTCGCCCTGGTCGGCAGCGAAGTGCGGGAGCAGGTCGCGCTGCTGCTGGACAACCTGCCCGCTGCGGCCGACACGCTGAAGGACCGCTTCGGCGTGCGCATTCCCGTGCCCGGGGCGCCCGGCGCGCCCGCGCCGGAAGGCAGCGCCGTCGGCGAGGTGGCGCGGCACGCGGCCTCCTTCGCGATGGTGGCGCTGGACGCGCTCGGCGCGCTGGTGATCGTGGTGGTCGGCGGCGTCTTCATCGCGGGCGACCCGGCGATCTACCGGCGCGGCCTCACCCGGCTGCTGCCGCGCAGCCAGGCCCCGCGCGTGGAGGAGGCGCTGGAGGCCAGCGGGAACGCGCTGCAACTGTGGATCAAGGCGCAGCTCATCGCCATGACGGTGGTCGGCGTGCTGACCGGCCTCGGCGCCTGGGCCATCGGGCTGCCGGCGCCCCTCGCCCTCGGCCTCTTCGCCGGCCTGGTGGACGTGGTGCCGCTGGTCGGCCCCTTCATCGGCGCCGTGCCCGGGCTGCTGCTGGCCTTCAACGCCGGCTGGGACACGGTGTTGTGGGCGGCGCTGCTCTACGTGGCCGTGCAGCAGATCGAGGGAAACCTGCTCGCGCCGCTGCTCGGCGAGCGCATGCTCTCCATCCCGCCGGCGCTGCTGCTGTTCAGCGTGGTCGCGGCCGGCGCCGTGCTGGGCCTGGGCGGAGTGCTGCTCGCGGCACCGCTGACCGTGGTGGGCTTCGTGCTGGTGAGCAAGCTCTACGTGCGCGAGACGCTCGGCCGGCAGGTCGAGGTGCCGGGCGAGGAGGCGTGACCCTGGCGCGCCCCGCACCCCCCGCGTAACCTGCGCTTCGCCTGCGGCGAAAACCGTGGCGAACACCGTGCCGAAGCCCATGCAGAGGTAGAGAGCGTGTCCGTCCGCAACCCCGCCGCCCGCCGCCCGCTCGACCCCGTGAAATTCCGCGATCCGGCGACGACCGCGAAGGGCGAACGGCGCGCCACCGTTGCACTTTCCGGGTTGCGGACGCTGTGGATCAACACCGGCACGCTCTGCAACATCGCCTGCACGACCTGCTACATCGAGAGCAGCCCGCGCAACGACGCGCTGGCCTACATCTCCGCCGACGACATCCGCGCCTACCTGGACGAGGCGCAGGCACTCGGCGCGGAGGAGATCGGCTTCACCGGCGGCGAGCCCTTCATGAACGCCGAGCTGATCCCGATGCTGGCCGAGGTGCTGTCCCGCCCCGGCCTGACGGCGCTCGTGCTCACCAACGCCATGCAGCCGATGCGGCGCTACGCGGCGCCCCTGTTGGCGCTGCGCGACCGCTTCGGCACCGGCCGCCTGACCATCCGCGTCAGCATGGACCACCACGAACCCGCGCATCACGACGTGGAACGCGGCGAGGGCAGCCACGCGAAGACCCTGGACGGCCTGGTGTGGCTCGCGCGCGAGGGGTTCCGCCTGCACGTCGCCGGCCGCGCCGTCTTCGGCGGAGAGGACGAGCCGACGACCCGCGCCGGCTTCGCGCGCCTCTTCGCGCAGCACGGCATCCCGGTGGACGCCGGCGATCCCGTCGCGCTGATGCTCTTCCCGGAGATGGACGCCGCGGCGGACGTGCCGGAGATCACCGAGGCCTGCTGGGGCATCCTGCACAAATCGCCGGAGAGCGTGATGTGCGCGAGCACGCGCATGGTGGTGAAGCGCAAGGGCGCGGCGCACCCCGTCGTCGTCGCCTGCACGCTGCTGCCCTACGACCCGCAATTCGAGCTGGGCGCGACGCTGGCCGAGGCCGCGCGCCCCGTGGCGCTGAACCACCCGCATTGCGCGAAGTTCTGCGTTCTCGGCGGTGCCGCCTGCTCGCGGTGACCTGCCCCTCGCCCTCCGGCCCACCTCGCGCTACGACAGCGCCGCTCGGGAGGACACGGCGATGAAGCTCACCTGGTTCGGCCACTCCGCCTACCGGCTGGAATTCGGCTCCTCCGTCGTCATGATTGACCCGTTCCTGACGGGCAACCCGGTCTTCGCTGGGGATGCGGGGGCCGCGGCGGCGGGCGCGACGCATGTCGTGCTCACCCATGGCCATGCCGACCATGTCGGGGACGCGCTGGAAATCTGCCAGCGGACCGGCGCCAGGCTCGTCGCGAACTACGAGATCTGCATGTGGCTGGCCCGCAAGGGGCTGACGGCGATGGACCCCATGAATTCCGGCGGCACCACCGACCAGGGCGAGTTCACCGTGACTCTGACGGTCGCGTTCCATTCCAGCGCAACGATGGACGAGAACGGCATCACCCACGACCTCGGCCTGCCGCACGGGGTGGTCATCTCGCCGAAGGCCGCCGGGGAGCCCACGGTCTATCACATGGGCGATACGGAGATCTTCTCCGACATGGCGCTGATAGATGAGTTGCACCGCCCGGTCGTGGCGATCGTGCCGGTTGGCGACCGCTTCACCATGGATGGCCGCCGCGGCGCGCTGGCCGTGCGCCGCTTCCTGCCGGGCGTGAAGACAGCGATTCCATGTCACTGGGGCACCTTCGGCCTGCTCGCGCCCACGCCGGACGCCTTCGTCGAGGCGATGCGCGGCGCGGAGGCGAAGGTGTTGGTGCCGGAGCGGGGCACGCCCGTCACGCTCTGAGCTGTGTATGAATTGGTGACGACGGTCGCGGCGACACCTTGATCCGCGCGGCAATGGGGCGCATGTGGAGTGTGGCCTCACAGGAGGCCGGAAGGCCTGCCCCAATGAGGGTTCTGCCGGTTATCGGGCTGATCCAGCCCTTTGCCCCTACTGCCCGGACACGCGCCGCCGTGCGGCACGTCATGCCCGGTGCCGACACGCCCGTGGCGATGGCGGTGGAGGTGCCCTCGGGCGTTTCCACGGTGCACCTGCCTGCCGTTTCGGCGCCGCTGCGCAGCGACGGGGGTCTCGGCGACACGCGGGCGCAGACGCGCGGCGTGCTGCGCGCGATCGAGGCGATGCTGCGCCGCATTGACCTCGCCGTCGGCGACATCATCGGGCTGCGCGTCGCGCTGGTCGGCGTGCCGGGACGCGACGGGCGCATGGACCTGGAAGGCTTCTCCGCCGCCTATCGCGAGTTCTTCGGCGCGTCCGCCCAGCCGGTGCGCTCGGTCATGCAGGTGGTGGCCCTGGCCGATCCGTCCTGGCTAGTCGAGATCGAGGCGACGGCCGCGCGCCCCGCGCGCTGAGCTATTCCACGATGCCGGGACGCGCGCTGGCGTGGTGCTCGCGCAGCACCGCGCCGCTCGCCGCGTCCACTTCCCGCATCAGCACGCCGTAGCCCCATAGGTCCGCGAGGTGCTGCAGCACCGCGCGCGCCTCCTCCGGTTCCAGCATCTGGCGGTCGAGCACGCGGTGCTGCAGGACGAGCCGGCGGTCGCCCATCAGGTCCACGTCCTCCACCTGGATGTCCGGGTCCTGGTGCCCGACGTCGTATTGCCGGGCGAGCGCGCGGCGCACGCGGCGGTAGCCGCGCTCGTCATGGATCGCGCCGACGCCGATATCGTCCTCCGCCTCGTCGTCCACCAGGTGGAACAGCCGCAGCTTCCGGATCAGGTGCGGCGAAAGGTACTGCGCGACGAAGCTGTCGTCCCGGTGGTTCGCCCAGGCCTCGCGGAGCACCGCGTTCGCGTCACCGCGGCCGGCGATGTCGGGGAACCACTCCCGGTCCTCCGCCGTCGGGGCCGTCGCGATGCGGGCGATGTCCTCCATCATCTCGAAGCCGAGCGCGTAGGGGTTGATCCCGCCGTAGCGGCGGTCATCGAAGGCGGGCTGGAACACGACGTTGGTGTGGCTGTGCAGGAACTCCAGGTAGTGCCCGTCGGACAGGCGCCCGAAATCGTGCAGGCGCGTCATGATGCGGTGGTGCACCCAGGTTGCGCAGCCCTCGTTCATCACCTTGGTCTGGCGCTGCGGGTAGAAATACTGCTCGACGTGCCGGACGATGCGGAGGATCTCGCGCTGCCAGGGGCGCAGCTTCGGCGCGGACTTCTCCAGGAAGTACAGCACGTTCTCCTGCGGCAGTTGCAGCAACGCGCGGCGCCGCGCTTCCTCCGCCTTCGCGGCCGGCGCGTTCTTCGGGCCGGGGATGGTGCGCCAGAGGTCGTCGTAGATGCGTTCCTCGTGCTGGCGCCGCTCGCGCTCGCGCTTCTCCTCGCTGGCGAGGTCGGGGATGCGGCGGCGCGGCACGCGGAACACGCCCTGCTGAGTCAGCGCATGCGCCGCGTCCAGCACGCGTTCCACCGCGGCTTCGCCGTACTTGTCCTCGCAGCGCAGGATGTAGCTGCGGGCGAATTCCAGGTAGTCGAGGATGCCGTGCGCATCCGTCCATTCCAGGAAGAGGTTGTTGTTGCGGAAGAAGTGGTTGTGGCCGAAGGCGGCGTGCGCGATCACCAGCGCCTGCATCGTCGCCGTGTTCTCCTCCATCACGTAGCAGAGGCAGGGGGAGGAGTTGATGACGATCTCGTACGCCAGGCCCTGCATGCCCTTGCGGTACAGCGTCTCGTGCCGCGCGAAGCGTTTGCCGAAGGACCAGTGGCGGTAGAGCACGGGCATGCCGTTGGCCGCATAGGCGTCCAGCATCTGCTCCGCCGAGATCACCTCGATGCGCGTGGGGTAGAGCGAGAGGCCGAGTTCACCGACCGCGATGTCCTCGCAGGAATCGTGGATGCGGCGCAGCGTGTCGAAATCCCAGTCGCTGCCCTTGAACAGCAGCCGGTCCGCGGTGGTGCTCACGCCTTCTCCGCCTCCACCGCGCCCTTGCGGAACAGGTCGCGGAAGACCGGGTAGATGTCCTTGCGGTGGCGCACCTTGCGCATGGCGAGCCGCGGTTCCGTCGCGCGCAGCTTGCCGTAGGTGCGCCACAGCTCCGTCTCGCGCGGCATGAAGCCGATCGGGCCGCCCTCGTCCTCGCGGCCGACTTCGAGGTAGGCGAAATACTGGCAGGCCGGCAGCACGCGGTTGACCAGCAGCCCGACGGTGCGGTCATTGTCGGCGCTGGTGTTGTCGCCGTCGCTGGCCTGCGCGACGTACACGTTCCAGTCCGCCGGGTCGTAGCGGGCGTCCAGCACCTTCAGCATCTCCTCGAAGGCGGTGGAGACGACGGTGCCGCCGGTCTCGGGGCTGCGGAAGAAGGTCTCCTCATCCACCTCCTTCGCCTCGTGCGTGTGGCGGATGAACACGACTTCCACGTGCTTGTAGCGACGCTTCAGGAACAGGTGCAGCAGCAGGTAGAAGCGCTTGGCGAGGTCCTTCATCCCTTCCGTCATGCTGCCCGACACGTCCATGAGGCAGAACATGACGGCGCGGGCGATCGGCCGCGGCGCCGGCTCGAACTGGCGGTAGCGGACGTCAATCGGATCAATGTAGGGGATGCGGACCGTGCGCGCGCGCATCCGCGCGATGCGGCCGCGCAGCGCCTCGGCCTCGGCGGGGTCGGCATCCTCGGCGGTGCGGAGCGCCTCTTCCAGCTCCTCCAGCTCGTCCGGCTTGGGGCGCTTCAGCGCGAGGCGGCGCGACAGCGCGTTGCGCATGGTGCGGCCGAGCGCGAGGTTCGCCGGCGAGCCCTGCGTCGCGAAGCCGGCCCGGCGCACGCCGGAGGCATCGCCCTCCACCACGCGCTTCTTCGCCAGCTCCGGCAATTCGAGGTCCTCGAGGAAAAGTTCGAGGAATTCCTCCTGCGTCAGGGCGAAGCGGAAGGCGTCCTCGCCCTCGCCGTCCGGGCTGCCCTCGCTCCCCGAGCCGCGGCCGCCGCCGCGCGGGCGGGGGATGGTGTCGCCTTCGAGGTATTCCTTGTTGCCGGGCAGGACATGTTCGCGGAGCCCGCCGGCGGCGCGGCGGAAATGCGGTTCCTTCACGCCGGAGGCGGGGATGGTGACCTCGCCGCCGCGCTCGATGTCCTTCAGGCTGCGTTCGCCGGCGGAGTTGCGGACCGCCTCGCGCACCATGTCCTTCGCGCGTCGGAGGAAGCGCTGCCGGTTCGCGAGGCTCTTGCCGCCGGGGTTCAGCCGGCGGTCCACGATCTGCATCAGCGTCCCGCCTCGTCGCTCATGGGTGCGTTCACCCCGACTGCTTCACGCGCATGTACCACTCCACCAGCCTGCGCACCTGGCGCTCGGTGTAGCCGCGCGACGTCATGCGGCGGACGAATTCGTCGTGCTTGCGCTCGGTGTCGCCGTCCTTCTTGCTGCCGAAGCTGATGACCGGCAGCAGCTCCTCCACCTGGCTGAACATCCGCCGCTCGATCACCTCGCGGATCTTCTCGTAGCTCGTCCAGGACGGGTTCTTGCCGGCGTTCGCCGCGCGCGAGCGCAGGGCGAACTTGACGACCTCGTTGCGAAAATCCTTGGGGTTTGCGATGCCGGCCGGCTTCTCGACCTTCGTCAGCTCCTGGTTCAGCGCCTCCCGGTTCATCAGCTGGCCGGTGTCGGGATCCTTGAAGTCCAGGTCCTCGATCCAGGCATCGGCGTAGGCGACGTAGCGGTCGAACAGGTTCTGGCCATAGTCGGAGTAGCTCTCGAGGTAGGCCTTCTGGATCTCGTTGCCGATGAACTCGGCGTAGCGCGGCGCCAGCTCGCCCTTGATGAATTCCAGGTAGCGCTTCTCGGTGTCGTCGCCGAACTGCTCGCGCCGGATGGACTGTTCCAGCACATACATCAGGTGCACGGGGTCGGCCGCGACCTCGTTCGTGTCGTGGTTGTAGGTGGCGGCGAGCACCTTGAAGGCGAAGCGGGTGGAGATGCCCTCCATCCCCTCGTCGTTGCCGGCGGCGTCGCGGTATTCCTGCAGGCTGCGCGCGCGGGGGTCGGTCTCCTTCAGGCTCTCGCCGTCATAGACGCGGAGCTTGGAGTAGAGGTTGCTGTTCTCGTGCCGCTTCAGCCGCGACAGCACGGAGAAGCGCGCGAGCATCTCGAGCGTGCCAGGCGCCATCGGCGACGCCGCCAGCTCGCTGCCGCGCACCAGCTTCTCGTAGATCTTCTGCTCCTCGGCGACGCGCAGGCAGTACGGGACCTTGATGACGTAGATGCGGTCTATGAAAGCCTCGTTGTTCCGGTTGTTCCGGAAGCTCTGCCACTCCGCCTCGTTGGAGTGCGCCATGATGATGCCGTTGAAGGGGATGGCGCCGATGTTCTCGGTGCCGATGTAGCTGCCCTCCTGCGTCGCGGTCAGCAGCGGGTGCAGCATCTTGATCGGCGCCTTGAACATCTCGACGAATTCGAGCATGCCCTGGTTCGCGCGGTTCAGGCCGCCGGAGAAGCCGTAGGCGTCCGGGTCGTTCTGCGCGTGGCTCTCCAGCTTGCGGATGTCCACCTTGCCGACGAGCGAGGAGATGTCCTGGTTGTTCTCGTCGCCCGGCTCCGTCTTGGCGATCGCGATCTGCCGCAGGCGGGACGGGTTCAGCCGCACGACCCGGAAGCGCGAGATGTCGCCGCGGAACTCGTCGAGCCGCTTCACCGCCCAGGGACTCATGAAGCCGCCGAGGCGACGGCGCGGGATGCCGTAGCGGTCCTCCATGGCCGCGCCGTGCCGCTCCGGGTCGAACAGGCCGAGCGGGCTCTCGAAGACCGGGCTGATCTGGTCGCCGGCCTTCAGCGCATAGACGGGCATCACCTCCATCAGCGCCTTCAGGCGTTCGGCGAGAGAGGACTTGCCGCCGCCGACCGGGCCGAGGAGGTAGAGGATCTGCTTCCGCTCCTCCAGGCCCTGAGCCGCGTGGCGGAAGAAGCCGACGATGCGCTCGATCGTCTCTTCCATGCCGTAGAACTCGGCGAAGGCGGGATAGCGGCGGATCGTGCGGTTCAGGAAGATCCGCCCGAGCCGCGAATCCTTCGCGGTGTCCACCAGTTCCGGCTCGCCGATCGCGGCGAGGATGCGTTCGGGTGCGGAGGCGAACATCGTCGCATCGCGCCGGCACCCTTCGAGGTACTCCTGAAGTGACGTCTCGGCATCGCGCTTGCGATCGTAGTCGCGCGCATAGCCGGAGAACACGTCGTCAGTGGTCTGCATCGGCCGCTCCAGTTTGCCAGGGCGAGCGGCAACGGAACGCACTCGAAACCGGGGCGACTAACAACGCCCGGTCACGGTTCCGTGTCCCCCTGCCCGGCCGTTTTTCAGATGGTAGCACCTCGCCACCTCGCCACACCACGAAATGCAACGCCGATACGCGCGAGCCCGCGATTCGGATGCCACGCGTGGCGCCCAGGCGTGTAGCAATGTCGCGTGCGAAGTGCTTCGGCTGTTGCCATCGCATCGCGCCTGCACGCCGACTTTCCTGCTGCGCGGTGGTGGTCTGCCGAGGGATTGGCGGGGGTGGATTCCATCGCGCGACCGTATCGGAAAAAAAACCTATCTGTCAAGGAAAATCGCGTCGGTCCGGCCAGCGGCGCGCGCGGTTCGTCGGGGTCACCAGATGCTCCTCCGGCGGCGCGAGCAGGCGCAGCAGCAGCGCGCCGAGTGTGCGGCGCCGCCATGCGGCCGGACCCCGCGCGACTCCGATCCCGGCGAGGAGGGCGAGGATCGCGAGCGGGGCGATGGCGCCGCGCATCGTCATCTCGTTGCCGGGGCCGGAGAAGCAGAGCGGCAGGATGCACAACAGCGCGACCGCCGACGGACGCAGCGCGCAGGTCCAGTTCCACGTTCTCCGGACCAGTCCCGATCCACTCCGCGCGCAGCGCACTTGATAAACGCCGCAGGCCGGATGACGATCCCGCCGCATGATCCTGTTGCTCGACAACTACGACAGCTTCACCTTCAATCTCTATCACTTCCTCGGTGATCTTGGGGCGGTGGTGGAGGTGCGGCGCAACGACAGCCTCTCCGTCACCGAGGCCCTGGCGATGCAGCCGGAGGCGATCGTGCTCTCGCCGGGGCCGTGCACGCCGAACGAGGCGGGCATCTCGCTGGCGCTGATCGCGGCGGCGGCGGACCGGCGACTACCGCTGATGGGCGTCTGCCTCGGCCACCAGGCCATCGGGCAGGCCTTCGGCGGGCGCGTGGTGCGGGCGCCGGCGCCGGTGCATGGGAAGGTGTGGGAAGTGACGCATGGCGGGACGGACCTCTTCGCCGGCCTGCCCTCGCCCTTCCGGGCGACGCGCTACCACTCCCTGGTGGTCGAGGACCTGCCGGACTGCCTGGCCGCGACGGCCCGGACGCCGGACGGGCTGGTGATGGGCCTGGCGCATCGCGACCTGCCGGTCTGGGGCGTGCAGTTCCACCCCGAAAGCATCGCGAGCGAGCACGGGCACGACCTGTTGCGCAACTTCCTGGCGCTCGCGGGGGTGCGGGCGGGGCGGAACGCGGCGGTCGCGGCGTGAAGGCCATCCTCGCCCGCCTCGCCAACGGCGAACGCCTGGCGGAGAGCGAGGCGGAGGCCGCGTTCGGGATGATCATGGCCGGCGAGGCGACGCCGGCGCAGATCGCGGGCCTGCTGATGGCCATGCGCGTGCGCGGCGAGACGGTGGCCGAGATGACCGGCGCGGTGCGGGCGATGCGCGCGCGCATGATCGCGGTGGACGCGCCGGCCGACGCCATGGACATCGTCGGCACGGGCGGGGACGCGGCGGGGACGCTCAACATCTCGACGGCTGCGGCGCTGGTGGTCGCGGGGTGCGGGGTGAAGGTCGCGAAGCACGGGAATCGCGCGCTCTCCTCCCGCTCCGGCGCGGCGGATGCGCTGACGGCGCTCGGCATCCCCGTGATGGAGACGCCGCTGGACGCGCTGCCGCGCGTGCTGGAGGAGGCCGGCATGTGCTTCATGATGGCGCCCCGCCACCATGCCGCGCTGCGCCACGCCGCCGGGCCGCGGATGGAGCTTGGCACGCGGACGATCTTCAACCTGCTCGGGCCCCTGGCGAACCCGGCGCGCGTCAGGCGGCAGATGACCGGCGCGTTCAGCGCCGAGTGGCTGCGCCCGATGGTGGAGACGCTCGCGCGGCTCGGCACCGAACGCGCCTGGCTCGTGCACGGGATGGGGCTGGACGAGCTGACGCTGGCCGGCCCGTCCGAGGTGGTGGAGCTGAAGGGCGGCACGATCCGCGGCTTCCAGGTGACGCCGGAGGAAGCCGGCCTGCCCCGCGCCCCGGCCGAGGCGCTCCGCGGAGGCGAGCCGGCGGAGAACGCGGCGGCGCTGCAAGCACTCCTGGAAGGCGCGCCGGGACCCTACCGGGACTGCGTCCTGCTGAACGCGGCGGCGGCGTTGATCGTGGCCGACCGGGTCTCCACCTTGCGCGACGGCGTGTCCATGGCGGCGCGAAGCCTGGAGGGCGGAGCCGCGTTGGACGTGCTGCGGAAGCTGCGCAGCGCCTCTGCGCCGCCGGTTACGTCCCCCGAATCCTGAGATGCCCCCGATGAACGCCCCTGCCGCGATCCTGTCCGACACGCTCGCCCGCATCCTCGCTGACAAGCATGCGGAGGTCCGGGAACGGGCGGAGGCGGTACCGCTGCCGGAGATGGAGCGGCGGGCGGCGTCCGCCTCGCCGCCGCGGGATTTCACGGGCGCGCTCTGCGCGGCGGTGGCGGATGGCCGCGTGGGCCTGATCGCCGAGATCAAGCGCTCCTCGCCCTCCGGCGGGCTGATCCGGCCGGACTTCGATCCGGCCGCGCTGGCCGCGGCCTACGAGAAGGCGGGATCGGCCTGCCTCTCCGTGCTGACGGACGGGCCGTATTTCGGCGGCTCGGCGGAGGATCTGGAAGCGGCGCGGACGGCCTGCCGGCTGCCGGTGCTGCGGAAGGATTTCATCATCCATCCCTGGCAGGTGTTCGAGACGCGCGCGATGGGCGCGGATTGCCTGCTGCTGATCATGGCCGCCCTGACCGACGAGCAGGCGACGGAGCTGGAGGACATCGCGCGGTCGCTCGACATGGCGGTGCTGGCCGAGGTGCATGACCGGCGGGAGCTGGACCGGGCACTCGGGCTGGATACGCGCCTGATCGGCGTGAACAACCGCGATCTCAAGACCTTGGTCACCGATCTTGCCGTCACGGATGAGCTGGTGCCGCTGATCCCGGCCGACCGCATCCCGGTCTCCGAGAGCGGCATCCGCACGCCGGAGGACGTGCGGCGCATCTGCCGCGCTGGCGCCCGCTGCCTGCTGGTCGGCGAGCACCTGCTGCGGCAGGAGGACGTGACCGCCGCCGCCAGCGAACTCATCCACGCCATCCCCGGTTGAAGGAGATTCCCTCCCCGGCGCAGCCGGACTCGGCCTACAACGCCCGACATGCCCCCGCTGACCCATTTCGACGACCAGGGCCGCGCCGCGATGGTGGATGTTTCCGCCAAGGCCGAGACGTCGCGCACCGCCGTCGCGCGCGGGCGCATTACCATGCTGCCCGAGACGCTCGCCCTCATCCGGGCCGGCACGGCGGCGAAGGGAGACGTGCTGGGGGTCGCGCGGGTCGCCGGCATCATGGCGGCGAAGCGCACCGCGGACCTCATTCCGCTGTGCCACCCGCTGATGCTGGCGAAGGTGGCGCTGGACCTCGCGCCCGCCCCGCCCGACGCGGTCGAGATCGAGGCGACGGTGAAGGTCTCCGGCCAGACCGGGGTGGAGATGGAGGCGCTGACGGCGGTCTCGGTCGCGGCGCTGACGATCTACGACATGTGCAAGGCGGTGGACCGCGGGATGCGGATCGGGGACATCCGCGTGGTGCACAAATCGGGTGGGAAATCGGGAACCTATGAGGCGGCGTGATGCTGTCGGTTGAGGAAGCGCGGGCACGCATCCTCGAAGCCCTGTCGCCGACCGCGGCCGAGACCGTGCCGCTCGCGGAGGGTTGGGGGCGCGTGACGGCGCGGCCGGTCGTGGCGCGCCTGACCCAGCCGCCGGCCGATGTCTCGGCGATGGACGGCTACGCGGTGCGGGCCGCGGATGCGGTGCCGGGCGCGCGGCTTCAGGTCATCGGCGCGGCGCCGGCCGGGCATCCGTTCGAGGGCGCCGTCGCCCCCGGCCAAGCCGTGCGGGTGTTCACCGGCGGCTTCGTGCCGCCGGGCGCCGACGCGATCCTGTTGCAGGAGGACGCGGCCGAGGCGGGCGGCGTGGTCGAGCTGCGCGAAGCCGTGCGGGCCGGCCGGTGGGTCCGCCGCCGCGGCCTTGATTTCTCCGCGGGCGAGGTGCTGCTGCCCGCCGGCCGGCGCATGACGGCCCGCGATGTCGGGCTGGCCGCGGCGGGCAACGCGCCGTGGGTCACCGTGCACCGCCGCCCGCGGATCGGCATCCTCGCCACCGGGGACGAGATCGCCCTGCCCGGCGATCCCATCCCGCCGGGCGGCATCGTGTCCTCCAACGCGCACGCGCTGGCGGCCCTGGTGCGCGCGGCCGGGGGCGAGCCGGTGGTCCTGCCCATCGCGCCCGACGACCGCGACGCGATCGCGGCCGCTGCCGCCGCCGCGCCCGGCCTCGACACGCTCGTCACCACCGGCGGCGCCAGCGTCGGCGAGCACGACCTCGTCCAGGCGGCGCTGGGGCCGGAGGGGTTCGCGCTCGACTTTTGGAAGATCGCCATGCGGCCGGGGAAGCCGCTGATCTGGGGTCGGCTGGGGCGCACGCCGGTGCTCGGCCTGCCGGGCAACCCGGTCTCGGCGATCGTCTGCGGCGTGCAGTTCCTGGTGCCGGCCATCGGCGTGCTGTCGGGCCTGCCGGCTGCGGCGCCGGCGACGGTCCTGGTGCGCGCCGGGGCGGCGCTGCCGGCCAATGACCGCCGATTCGACCACCTGCGCGCCTCCCTGGCGGAGGACCGCGACGGCCGGCCTGTCGCGACGCCCTTCCCGGTGCAGGACAGTTCCATGCTGGCCACGCTGGCGCGGGCGGAGGCGCTGATCCTCCGGCCGCCGCACGCGCCCGCGCTGCCGGAAGGGGCGGAGGTCGGGGCGATCGTGCTCGGGCAGTTCGGGGTTTGAACCCGTTCCGGCGCGTTCCCTGTGGAAAACAATTGACGCGGCGCCGAGAACCTAATTAGAACGGTCCGGATGGTTGCCCGTTTGTTCGCCGGTCACGGCGGGAGGCGGGGTTGAGGAGGCGTCATGCTCACGCGCAAGCAGCACGAATTGCTGGTCTATATTGACGGTCACCTGCGCGAGACCGGGTTCTCGCCCTCCTTCGAGGAGATGAAGGAGGCGCTGCGCCTGAAGTCGAAGTCCGGCATCCACCGGCTGATCACGGCACTGGAGGAGCGCGGCTTCCTCAAGCGCCGGGCGCACCGGGCGCGCGCGCTGGAGGTGATCCGGCTGCCGGAGAACGTCGTGGCGCGGGCACCCGCGATCCAGCCGACCGTCGCCTCCCCGACCTTCGCGCCCAACGTCATCCGCGGCAACTTCGCCGCGAACCTGCCCGGGGTACCCAAGCCCGCGAACGAGGCGCCGGCCGTCCACCTGCCGCTCTACGGCCGCATCGCCGCCGGCCTGCCGATCGAGGCGCTGCGCGATTCCGGCGCGAGCGTGGAGGTCCCGGCCGCGATGCTGGCGAACGGGGAGCACTACGCGCTGGAGGTCGCCGGCGATTCGATGGTGGAGGCCGGCATCCTGGACGGCGACACGGTCATCATCCGTCGCGGCGATCTGGCCGAGAACGGCTCCATCGTGGTGGCGCTGGTGGATGAGCAGGAGGTGACGCTGAAGCGCCTCCGCCGCCGCGGCAATTCGGTGGCGCTGGAGCCGGCGAACCGCAGCTACGAGACGCGCATCTTCGGGCCGGACCGGGTGCGGGTGCAGGGGAGGTTGATCGGGTTGCTGCGGAGGTATTAGGGAAACGGCGCCTCTCATGCCAGCTAGCTCACAAGTCTCGACCCGTTTGCTGTCACCCCCGCGAAAGCGGGGGCCCACCTCCCGGCCGTCCCGACATGCGGCGCGGTGGGTTCCCGCTTCCGCGGGAACGACAGAAAATGGATCAGCAATCAAGCCGTTCGGTATCAGCCCCCATCCCGCGGCGCCATCGGCAGCGGATCGGGGCGCCCGGGCAGCGGCACCGGTGGCACCCACGGCCTGTCGCCGCGCCACGCGCGATCCGAGACGACCCGGACCCGATCGGGCATCACCCGCACCGCCTGCGCACCGGACCGCCAAAGCGTGAACCGGTCCACCGCTGCGCTCCCGTCGCAGCGCGGCCGGATCGGCTCCGTCGCGAGGAGCAGCGCGGCACGGCCGCACGCCGCGGCGAGTGCCGCCGCATCCACGCCATCGCCCCGGCGCGCACCCCGCGCGGGCGGCGCGGTGCGGAACAGCACGATTTCGGTGGCCTCGGGGCGCGGTCGGAAGGCACAGGCGGCGGGCGAGCAGCGTATCGCGCCGCCCCCCGCTTCCCCGGACAGGGGAAGGGGTTTGTTCGAAACCTCGCCCAGCGCGCGCAGCATCGCGCCCCGCGCGAATCGCGACGCGCCCGGCAACTCGTGCACGAAGGCACCCTCGGCCGTCCGCATCACGACCAGCCGCCCGTCGGCGCTGACGAGAAGGTCGGGCGGCGTCGCGCCCAGCCCGGCCACCAGCGCGGCGGCGATCACCGGCAAGCCCGCCAGCCGGGCCGGCCCGCGCCACAGCGCGAGCCACAGGAATCCGAACGTCGCCAGCGCCAGCGCCGGCCCGGGCAGCGGCGGCAGCACCGGCGCGGCCTCCGGCCAGGCTGCGACGAGTCGCGCGACGGCGAGGATCGCCTCCACCCCCTGCCCCATCGCCCAGAGCGCCGGCGCCTCCACCCCGAGCGGCATCAGCAGCAGCGCGACCATGCCGGCGGGCATGACGATGAACGACGTGAGAGGAACGGCGAAGGCGTTGGCGGCCACGCCGTAGATCTGCAGCCGCCCGAAATGGTGCAGGCCGTAAGGCGCGGTCGCCAGGCCGGCGAGGACGGAGGTCAGCGTCAGGCCGACCACCGCAAGCACGACCCGCCGCCGCCAGCCGCCGCCGAGCGGCAGCGCCGCCAGCCGGTCGCGCACCGCTTCCCACCCCGCCGCCAACGCCAGCACGGCGGCAAAGGACATCTGGAAGGACGGGCCGAGGAGTTCGTGCGGCGCGACCAGCAGGACCGCCGCCGCCGCCAGCGCCAGCGTGCGCGCCGTCAGCGCGCGCCGCCCGGTGACCAGGCCGAGCGTGACGAGGGCGGCCATGACCAGGCAACGCTGCATCGGCACCTGCGAGCCGGTGAGCACCATGTACGCGCCGCCCGCCGCCAGCGCCGCGAAGGCCGCCATCGCCTTGCCCGGCACCCGCAGCGCCACGAAAGGGAGGAGTGCCAGCCCGAGCCGCACCGTGGCGAAGACCGCGCCCATCACGATCGCCATGTGCAGCCCCGACACGGACAGCAGGTGCGCCAGGCCGGAATCGCGCATCGCGGCGATCTCGGTCGGCGGGATGGCGGATTGCGAGCCGGTCAGCAGCGCCGCCGCAACCGCGCCGGCCGCGCCCGGGATCGCCGCCGCGATCCGTGCATCCAACGCGGCCCGCAGCCCGGCGAAGCTCGGCGATTCGGGACCGGGGATGACGGCGGCAGGCCCGAGCGCGGTGCCGGAGCCGCCGAGGCCCGAGAAATACGCCATGCGCTGGAAGTCCCAGGCGCCGGGCACGACGGGCGGCGCGGGCTCGCGCAGCATCGCGCGGATCGTCACGGAATCGCCGGGCGCGATCGCCGCCGGGTCGTTCGCGCGCAGGCGGATGCGCAGCGCGCGGGGCAGCGCCTCTCCGCCGTTCAGCCGCGGCGCGCGCAGCGTGACGCGGCGGCCGTCCGGCAGGGCCTCCACGTCGGCGACGGTGCCCGTCACCATCGCGGCGTTGCGCGGCAGGTCGAGCGGCGGCGGGGCCTGAGCCGCGTGCCAAGCGGCGATGCCGAAGCCCAGCAGCCCTGCCGCCGCCAGCCCCGTTGCCCAACCTGTCAGCGGCGCCCGCCGCGCGAGCAGGCCCGCGAGCAGGAGCAGCGGCGGGGCGAGCCAGAGCAGGCGCGCATCCGGCTCCGTCGCCTGTACGAAATACAGGACGACCCCGGCGCCGAGCGCGACGGAGAGCCAGGGTGCGAAGCGGCCATGCTGCTGCGCGAGCATCCCCTCCGCCCGGGCGCGTAGTTGCGCGGCGGACCCTGGCCGGCCGGCGGGCGCGAGGGCGAAGCTCACGGATGCGAGAGTCGTTGCGAAGCCGCTCCGGCGCAAGGGGCGGTTCCGGCGGACCCCGTCGCCGCGCTACACGGGGCGCCGCCCACTCCGCCCGGGAATCCCATGTCGGTCCGCACGCGCTTCGCCCCCTCCCCCACCGGCTACCTGCACATCGGCGGCGCCCGCACGGCGCTGTTCAACTTCCTCTTCGCGCGCCGGCACGGCGGGCAGTACCTGCTGCGCATCGAGGACACCGACCGGCAGCGCAGCACGCCGCAGGCGGTCGAGCAGATCCTGGAGAGCCTGGACTGGCTCGGCCTCTCGCCCGACGAGAAGCCGGTGTTCCAGTCCGCGCGGGAGCCGCGGCATGCGGAGGTGGCCCGCGAGCTGCTGGCGAAGGGCGCCGCCTACCTCGCCTACGACACGCCGGAGGAGCTGGCGGCGATGCGCGCCGAGGCCGAGGCGCAGAAGCGGCCGTTCAAATACGACGGCAGCCGCTGGATCGGCATGGATGCGGGGGACGCGCCCGCGATCGCGCCGGCGATCCGCATCAAGGCGCCGCGCGAGGGCGCGACCGTCGTGCACGATCTCGTCCAGGGCGAGGTGAAGGTCGCGGCGAGCGAGCTGGACGACATGATCATCCTGCGCTCCGACGGCACGCCGACCTACCTGCACGCGGTGGTGGTGGACGACCACGACATGCAGATCACCCACGTCATCCGCGGCGACGACCACCTGACCAACACCTTCCGCCAATGCATGGTGTACGACGCGATGGGCTGGCGCCGGCCGCATTTCGCGCATGTGCCGCTGATCCACGGCGCGGACGGCGCGAAGCTTTCGAAGCGGCACGGCGCGGTGGGCGCGCTCGAGTTCCGCGACGGGGGCTTCCTGCCGGAAGCCGTGTGCAACTACCTGCTCCGGCTGGGGTGGGGCCACGGCGACACCGAAGTCATCGGCCGCGAGGACGCGATCCGGCTGTTCGACATCGCCGATGTCGGCCGCGCCGCGGCCCGCATGGACTATGCCAAGCTGCTGCACTTCAACGGCGTCTGGCTGCGCGCCGCCGATGACGGGCGGCTGGTGGGCGCCGTCCTCGCGCGCTGCGCCGCGCGCGGCATCGCCGTGGACGCGGACGGCGAGGCGCGGCTGCGGGCTTTGATGCCCGACCTGAAGGAGCGCGCGAAGACCATCGGGGAGCTGGCCGACGGCGCGCTCTTCGCGCTCGTGGACAGCGCGCCGGTGCCGGATGCGAAGGCCGCCGCGCTGCTGACGCCGGAGGCGAAGGTGCGGCTCTCCGACGTTGCGGAGTTCCTGGGCGCGGCGCCCTGGGAACGCGCCGACCTCGACAAGTGGCTGCGCGACTATGCGGAGGTGAAGGGCGTCAAGCTCGGCACCGTCGCACAGCCGCTGCGCGTCGCGCTGACCGGCAGCACGCAGAGCCCGCCGATTGACGCGGTGCTGGCGGCGCTGGGGCGGGACGAGGCGCTGGCGCGCATCCTCTCCGCGTCCGAAGGCTGAGCGCGCGAACGTGCGTTGAGCGCCGGGCGGGCGGACGCCTAGCCTGCACCGGCCTGACGGACCGCGTCCGGACATGCTGCGCCGGGCATCCGGCGGTTCTTCCTCCCCACCCGCCGCGCCCGGTGCGCCGCACGGCCTGCCCGCCAGGGGCGAAGCCAAGGGGCTCGCCGCGTCTGGGGAGGAACAGGCCATGACATCTTCGCAAGTCCGGCACTTGCGCCAGGGTGGCGCGCTGCTCGGCCTGGCTGCCGCGCTGCTGACCTGCGCGCAGCCGGCACGCGGCGCCGTCCTGACGCCCGAGCAGCTTTCCCTGCTGATGATCGAGAACCAGGCGACGAACGTCGAGCTGATCGCCGTGGTGTTCGGCGCCTCCGCCGCGCCGCTGGCCTTCTCCAGCAACGTCGCGGCGGACGGAACCGCCTTCAGCTTCGCCCTCGCGCCGACGACCTACCTCGGCGAGATGCTCGCCTTCAGCGGATCCGGCAGCTTCGACCCGATGACGGATGTGCTCTCGCTGTCCGCGAGCGGCAGCTTCGGGGCGCGTGCCCTGGCCAGCAGCGGCGTCGCCAGCGTCGCCTTCTCCATGGCGGGGCTGCTGGGGGCGGAGATGGACATCAACTTCCTCGTGAACGGCATCAAGGAGGCGGACGGCCATACGACGGTGTTCGAGCGGGCGAACGGCACGATCGGCGACTTCAGCTTCGCGACGGACAAGGACGGCAACGAGATCCCTGGATCACTGCGGACCTCCAACGCACGCAGGAATGCGGACGGGACCGTGACCTTCACGAACTCCGCCGCGCTCGGCTTCAGCCTCACGACCGAGGCGTTCACCCCGGTCACCGGCGGAAGCGGGAGCTTTACGACGGAGATCGTGCCGGTGCCGGAGCCAGCGTCCCTCACGCTGCTCGCCTTCGGCATCGCCGGGCTCGGCCTGTCGTGGCGGCGAAGGCATTTGCGCGTCCTGACGGGCTGAGACGACGGGTTCGCCGCACGCGAGGAGGATTTCCCGGCCGCCGCGTCTTCGAGGCTGCGCGGGGGTTAGCGAGGCCGACGGGTCGCGTCATGATGTGCGCGGAGGAACCGCCATGACCACGCGCCGCGCCCTGCTCGCCGCACCCCTCGCACTCGCCGCGCCGGCGATCGCGCAGGAGGCCTGGCCGGCGCGGCCGGTGCGGGTGATCGTGCCCTTCCCGCCGGGCCAGGCGGCGGACCTGTTCGCGCGTCTCGTGGCGGACGAACTCTCGAAACGCTGGCCGCAGCGCGTGGTGGTGGAGAATCGCGCGGGCGGTGCCGGGGCGATCGGGATGGAGGCGGTGGCGCGCGCGGTGCCGGATGGCTACACGCTCGGCGTGGGCACGTCGGGCGTGCTCGGGATCAATCCCTCGGTCGTGCCGCGCCTGCCCTACGATGCGGAGCGCGACTTCGCGGCGATCACCAACATCTTCACGCTGCCGCTCGTCTTCGTCGCGCATCCATCCTTCGAGGCGGCCGAAATGGCCGGGTTCGTCGCACTCGCCCGCAGCGCGCCGGGGCGCGTGCAGTACGCCTCGGCCGGGCCGGGGACGGCGCAGCACATGACGGCGGAGATGCTCGCGCACCGGCTCTCGCTGCGGATGGTGCACGTGCCGTATCGCGGCAGCGGACCGGCGATGGCGGACCTGATCGCGGGCAACGTGAAGGTCATGGTGGACAGCCTGGCGAGCGCATTGCCGAACATCGCCGGCGGCCGCATCCGCGCGCTGGCCGTCACGGGCCGCGCCCGCGCGCCGCAGCTGCCGGACGTGCCGACGGTGGCGGAGACGGTCTCGCCGGGCTTCGAGGCGCTGGGCTGGTCGGGACTCGTCGCGCCCGCGGCGGTGCCGCGCGAGATTATTGCCCGCGTGAACGCCGACGTGGTCGCGATCCTGCGCGATCCCGCGGTCGCCGCGCGCATGGTGCAGCTCGGCGGCTTCCCGGATCCCGGCACGCCGGAGGAGTACGCGCGCTTCATCGCGGCGGAGATCGCGAAGTGGCGGGAGGTGGCGCGCGCCGCTGACGTTCGGCTGGACGGGTAGACTCAGCGCGGCGGCAGGATGCGGCAGGCGCGGGCGGCGGCGCGGGCGAGCATCAGCATCCGCCGCGCGGCGACGGCGCCCTTGCCGGCCTCGCCGGCGATCTTCTCCAGCAGCGGGTTGGTGACGATCGCGCGCGTCGCCGCATCTATCGCAACGTCGGCGGCGGCGACGGTGCCGGCCTCGAACACCGCGCGGCGCAGCAGGGAGAGCGTGCCGGCGAGGCCCGGGCGCAGGCCGTGGATCGCCGCGACCTCGCGGACCAGGCGGAAGCCGCGCCAAGCGAAGAAGACGGCGTCGAGGGCGGGCGACGGAACCACGGCCGTCGCGGCGAAGGCCTGCGCGGCGGCGGCGCGGCCGGCGGCGGCGGAGGCGCGGTCCAGCTCGGCGAGCGGGCCGGCTTCGAGGAGCGCGCGCATGCTGTCCAGGTCGTTGGCGCCGCGGATGGCGGGGATCGTCGGGGTGGCCGCGGGCGTGCGCGCGGCCCAGGCCAGCGCCTGCGCGCGCGCCTCCACGTAGTCGCCGCGGGCGAAGGCGGCGCGGGCGCGGTCCACGATGTGCAGCGAGGCGAGGCCACGCAGCTCCCGCAGGAAGGCCCAGGCGATCAGGCCGTAGCCCGTCAGCGCGACCGCGAGCGTGACCCAGCCGAGCCAGTCGGCACGGGCGAACTGGTCGGCAACGAAGTTCGCGACGTCGAGCGCGGAGAGGCCGAGGACGAGGATCGCGAGTCCGGCGGCGGCGATGGTCAGCGCGGAATGGCGGCGCGGGGCGCGTCGCGGGACGACGGGCGCGACGGCGGCGTCCCAGCCGAAGTCGAGGCGCTCCGCCGGGCGCTCCGCCTCCTCCGCGATCACGCGCGGGCCGCGCGGGGGCAAGTCGCTCACAGCAGGTCGCCGATCAGCGCGGCCAGCAGCGTGTCCAGGCCGAGATGGGGGATGCCGGCGCGGCCTTCGGCGTCCAGGCGCGGCGGCTGGAAGACGGGCATCTCGAAGAAGGCGTGGTCCCAGAAGCCGGGCTCGGGGCGGCGCAGGGGCACCTCGCCGGGATAGATCTTCGCGCCGCGGCCACCGTCCAGCAGCACGCCGCGCACGGCCGCGACGGCGCGGCCTTCCAGCGTCGCCACGTCGTCCTCCGTGCAGCGGATCGCGGCGATGGCGTGGACGGAGGTCGCGGCGTCCAACAGCCCGGCGGGATCGCGGCCGACGAGGTCGCCGAGCAGGCCGAGCAGCGCGTCGCGGGTGCGGGAGGGCACGTGGTCGGCCTTGGTCGCGGCGAAGGCGACGCGACGCACGCCCTGGCCCGTCAGCAGGTCGAACAGGCCGAGGCCGCCGCGCAGGCTGGCGGCAATGGCGGCGAGCGCCTCGGCCGTGTCATCGAAGGCCTCCTCACCGGCATGCAGCGCGCCGAGCGCGTCCACCAGCACGGCCTGGCGGTGGAAGCGGCGGAAGAAGGGGTCGAAGAAGTTCTCGCGCGAATCGTCGAGATAGGCGTCGTGGCGGCGCGCGAGCAGCTCGGCCAGCCCGCCGGTCTCGGGGTTCGGGAGGGGGAAGAACCAGAGGATCGGCGCCTCGCCGCGCGGGCCGGGATTCAGCGCGCGGCCGGGCTGGAGGAAGCGGAAGCCGAGCCGGTCGCGGCAGGTGCGGAGCGCGTCGCGGTAGAGGTTGAAGCCTTGGCGGGCGAGCGATTCCTCGGCCGGCGCGGTGGCGGGCAGCGCGTCCACGAAGGCGAGGAAGGCGGCCGCGGCCTCGGCGCGCCTGCCGCGGCGCAGACGGGCGAGGGTAGCGCGCGACCATTCGGCGTAGCCGCCGCCGAGCATCGGCAGGTCGAGCAGCCATTCGCCGGGGTAGTCGAGCAGCTCGAGTGTGACCCGGCGCGGGCCGGTGAACAGCGCGCGCGCCTGGCCGAGCACGCTGCGCGGATCGAGTTCCAGCGCGAGTTCGAGCGTGGAGAGGTCCTCGGTGCGCTCAGGCCAGTGCGGCGGGTCGGCGGCGAGTGCCGCGAGGTGGCCGGGAGCGTCGAAGCGCGGCGTGGATTGCGTGCCGGCGGGGACCAGGCGGGCGGAGCGCAGGCGTCCGCCGGCGGCGGCTTCCAGCGCCGGCAGGGTGCGCGCGCCGCCTCCCGCGGCGAGCAGGTTCGCGACGAGGGAGGTGAGGAACACCGTCTTGCCGGCGCGCGACAGGCCGGTGACGGCGAGGCGCACGCGGTCCCGGCCGGCGAGGGCGCGCGTCAGGTCGCCGAGGCCCGCGAGCGCGTCGTCGAGGGGGGCGAGGAGGCTCGGCGTGGCGATGTGGGGCGCTCCGCTGCGTCGTCCTCAGGACGCTGCCAGCACCGCTCCGGTTTCGGCGCGTGCCGCCCCGCCGTCGCGGCCTTCCTCGACGGCGTGGCAGGCGACGACGGTTGCTGGCGTGCCTCGCGCTGTGATGAGCGCCGGCATCTCGGCCTTGCAGCGGTCGTTCGCGAGCGGGCAGCGCGGGTGGAAGGGGCAGCCGGGGGGGGGGCTGATGGGGCTGGGCACCTCGCCGCCGACGGGGATGCGCTGGCGGCCGGTCATGTCGAGGTCCGGGATCGCTTCCATCAGCGCGCGCGTATAGGGATGGCGCGGGGTGGTGAAGAGCGTCTCGGCCGGCGCGAGTTCCACCAGGCGGCCGAGATACATCACGCCGACGCGGTCGCTGACCTGCCGCACGACGGCGAGGTTGTGGCTGATGAAGAGGTAGGTCAGCCCGAGTTCCCGCTGCAAATCCTTCATCAGGTTCAGGATCTGCGCCTGCACGCTGACATCGAGCGCGGAGGTCGGCTCGTCGCAGACCAGGAACTCCGGGTTGGAGGAGAGCGCGCGGGCGATGGAGATGCGCTGGCGCTGGCCGCCGCTGAACTCGTGCGGATACTTCTGGCCGTCGAGCGGGGAGAGGCCGACATGGGTGAGCAACTCGGCAACCTTCGCCTCGATCTCCTTGTCGGATTTCGCGAGGCCGAAGGCGCGGATGGGCTCGGCGATGATGTCGCGGACGCGCCAGCGGGGGTTCAGGCTCGCGTAGGGGTCCTGGAAGATCATCTGCATGCGGCGCCGCTGCGCGCTGTCGGCACGGGCCTGGGCGAGGTCCTGGCCGTCGAAGATCACGGCGCCGCGCGTGGGCTTGTAGAGACCGACGACGAGGCGGGCGACGGTGGACTTGCCGCAGCCGGATTCGCCCACCAGCGACAGCGTGGTGCCCTTCGGGATCGCGAAGCTCACGCCGTCCACCGCGCGCAGCATGCGCCGGCCTTCGCGCGCGAGGGCGCGCTGGATCAGCGGGCGGGAGACATCGAAGAAGCGGGCGACGTCCTGCGTTTCGAGCATGGGGACCGACGAAGGGGTGCGCTCAAGCATGGTGCACCTCGCCGTAGCCGGTCTCGGCGGCCTCGTGCGCGGCGGCCTTGTCGGCGCGGTCGTAGAGCCAGCAGGATGCGCGGGTCTCGCCGGCCTCCATCAGTTCCGGGCGTTCCACGCGGCAGCGGTCGAAGACGCGGGGGCAGCGCGGGTTGTAGGCGCAGCCCTGCGGGATGGCGGAGAGGCGCGGCATCGCGCCGTTGATCTGCAACAGCCTGTCCATGCGGTGGCTGATCGGCGGAATCGAGCCCATCAGGCCGATCGTGTACGGGTGCGCGGGGTGCTTCACCACCTGGCGGACCGCGCCGATCTCCGCGATGCGGCCGGCATACATCACGGCGACGCGGTCGGCGGTCTCGGCGATCACCCCCATGTCGTGCGTGACGAGCATCATCGCGGTCCCCTTCTCCCGCGCCAGGCGCTTCAGGAGCGCGATGACCTGCGCCTGGATGGAGACGTCGAGCGCGGTGGTCGGCTCATCGGCGACGATGAGCTTGGGCTCGGCGCACAGCGCGAGCGCGATGACGACGCGCTGGCGCATGCCGCCCGAGAATTCGTGCGGGTAGCTGTCTATGCGCTGCGCGGCGGCGGGAATGCCGACGAGTTCCAGCCACTCGATCGCGCGCCTGCGGGCCTCGGCGGGGTTCAGCGGCAGGTGGGTGGTGATGGTCTCCACGAGCTGGCGGCCGACGGTGTAGAGCGGGTTCAGCGTGGTCAGCGGGTCCTGGAAGATGGCGCCGATCTCGCGGCCGCGGATCGTGCGCATCTCCTTGTAGGGCAGGTTGTCTATGCGGCGGCCGGCGAGGCTGACCGTGCCGCCGGCGATGCGGCCGGGCGGTTCGAGGAGGCCGATGATGGCCGCCCCCGTCATGGACTTGCCGGCGCCGGATTCACCGACGACGCCGAGGACCTCGCCGGGGTGGATGTCGAAGGAGACGTCGTCGAGCGCGACGAGGATGCCGCGGCGCGTGGGGAACTCCACGCGGAGATTGCGGACTTCGAGGAGCGGGAGGGTGTTGGACATCTAGCGGAGCTTCGGGTTGAGGGCGTCGCGCAGCCAGTCGCCGAGCAGGTTGACCGACAGCACGAGGACGATCAGCGCGAGACCAGGAAAGATGGTGATCCACCACTCGCCGGAGAACAGGAAGTCGTTGCCGATGCGGATAAGCGTGCCGAGCGAGGGCTGGGTCGGCGGCACGCCGACGCCGAGGAAGCTCAGCGTGGCCTCGGTGAGGATCGCGAAGCCGAGTTGCAGCGTGGCGATGACCAGCACCGGGCCGAGCACGTTGGGCAGCACGTGGCTGACCATGATGCGGCCGCGGCCGAGCCCGATGACGCGCGCGGCCTGCACGTATTCCTTGTTGCGCTCCACCATGGTGGAGCCGCGGACGGTGCGCGCGAAGGACGGCCAGTTGGAGAAGCCGATGGCGAAGATGACGACGTAGAGCGCGAGCTGGTCGTGCAGGTCGCGCGGGAGCGCGGCGCGGGTGACGCCGTCAATCAGCAGCGCGATGAGGATCGTCGGGAAGGTCAGCTTGATGTCGGCCAGGCGCATCAGGACCGCGTCCACGGTGCCACCGATATAGCCGGCCGCGAGCCCCGCGGTGACGCCGAGCACGACGGACATGACCACGGCGCAGAAGCCGACCAGCAGCGAGACGCGCGCGCCATACATGATGGCGGAGAGCACGTCGCGCCCCTGGTCATCCGTGCCGAGCAGGTATTCGCGCGCGCCGTCCTCGTCCCAGGCCGGTGGCTTGAAGGCGTCCATCAGTTGCAGGCTGGCGAGGTCGAAGGGGTTGTGCGGTGCGATCAGGGGCGCGAGCACCGCGCCGCCGACGCAGATCAGCGCGACGACGGCGGAGACGACCGTGACGGGATTGCGCGTGAAGCTGTACCAGATGTCGCTGTCGAAGACGTTGCGGACCGCCTGCATCTTCAGTGTCCTCCGCGCGCGCCGCCGACCCGCAGGCGCGGGTCCACGGCGAAGTAGAGCAGGTCCACGATCAGGTTGATGCTGACGAAGAGCAGCGCGATCAGCAGCAGGTATGCGGACATGACGGGGACGTCGGCGGCGCCGACGCTCTGGATGAACAGCAGGCCCATGCCCGGCCACTGGAACACGGTTTCGGTGACGATGGCGAAGGCGATGATCGCGCCCAGTTGCAGGCCCGTGATGGTGATGACGGGCACCAGCGTGTTCTTCAGCGCGTGGCCGAAATAGACGGCGCGGTTGGCCAGCCCGCGCGCGCGGGCGAACTTGATGTAGTCGGTGCGCAGCACCTCCAGCATCTCGGCACGGACCAGGCGCATGATGAGCGTCATCTGCAACAGGCCGAGGGTGATGGAGGGCAGGATCAGCGCCTTCAGCCCGCCGGTCGTCAGGTAGCCGGTGCTCCACCAGCCCAGCCGCACCGTGTCGCCGCGGCCGAAGGAGGGCAGCACGCCGAGCCAGACGGAGAAGCAGAGGATCAGCAGGATGCCGATGAGGAAGGTGGGCAGCGACACCCCGATCAGGCTGAAGGTCAGGAAGAAACGGCTGAGCCAGGAATTGCGGTAGAGGCCGGTGTAGATGCCCATCGGCACGCCGACCAGCAGCGCCAGGAAGGCGGCGGTGAGTGCCAGTTCCAGCGTCGCCGGCGCGCGTTCGGCGATCAGGTCAATGACTGGGCGGGAGAGGCGGTAGGAGAGGCCGAACTCGCCCTGCACGGCGTTGCCGAGGAAGCGGAGGAACTGGACGAAGAAGGGCTGGTCGAGGCCGAGGTCGCGCACCAGCGCGTCCCGCTGCGCCTGGGTGTAGTCCTGGCCGAGCATGATGGCGACGGGATCGCCGACATAGGCGAACATGGCGAAGGCGAGAAGGGCCACCGCGAGCATCACGGGGATGGCCTGAAGTATGCGGGAGATGATGAAGGCGGGCACTTGGTTCTGGCTTCCCTGAGCGAATTTGCCCCCTCCCCTGCCCTCCCCCGCGAGGGGGGAGGGAGAGGCGGCATTCAGTTCACCACGGCCCAACGGAAGTAGGGCTGGTTGTTCGCGGCGTGCGGGATGGTGATGGTGCTCCGCATCGCCCAGGGGATCACCTGGTGGTGCAGCGGGATGTGGGGCACGTCCTCGCGGTAGATGGCCAGCGCCTCGCGGATCGCGGCGGTGCGGGCCTCGCCGCTCTCGGTCTTCATGCGGGCGATCAGCGCGTCCATGCGCGGGTTGGAGTAGCGGCCGTAGTTCCAGATGCCGTCGCCCTGCGCGCCGTTGCGCGTCGCCAGCAGCGACTGGAAGGAATACAGCGCGTCGAGCGTCGGCACGCCCCAGCCCAGCAGGTAGATGCTGGTGTCGTCGCGCTGGATCTGCGCGAAGAAGGGGGCCAGCGGCTGCGCCTTCACGCTCGTGCGCACGCCGATGCGGGCCCACATCGCGGCGACGGCCTGGCAGATCTGCTCGTCGTTGATGTAGCGGTTGTTCGGGCAGTCCAGCGTGATGCCGAAGCCGTTCGGGTAGCCGGCCTCGGCGAGCAGGGCCCGCGCACGGTTCGGGTCGTAGGGCAGGCGCACATCCTCGTCGGCCGAGTAGCCGTTGACCTGCTGCGGGAAGAAGGTGCCGGTGACGATGCTCTGCCCGCGCATCGTGGTGCGGTGGATCGCCTGGATGTCAATGGCCTGGTACAGCGCCTGCCGCACGCGAAGGTCGCGGAAGGGGTTGCGGCCGCGCACGTCGCCGTAGAGCAGCTCGTCACGGTTGGTGTCCATCGCGATGAAGATCGTGCGGACCTCCGGCCCCTCCAGCACGCGGATGTTGCCGGCGCCGCGCAGGCGGTTGAGGTCCTGCAGGGGCGGGTCGAGCACGAAATCCACCTCGCCGGAGAGCAGGGCGGCGACGCGGGTGGCGTCCGAGGTGATCGGGCGGAACACGATCTCCGTCACGTTGCCGGCAGCGGGCTGCGCCTCGTTCCAGCCGAACCAGGAATCGTTGCGGCGGAGCACGGTGCGCACGTCCGGCTCCCGCGTGGCCAGGCGGAAGGCGCCGGTGCCGTTGGTGTTGCGGACGGTGTGCATCTCCTCCCGCTGGCGCGTGTTCTGCGGGCGCGCGGCGTTGTTCCGTTCCGACCAGCTCCTCGACATCATGAAGACGGAGGCGAACTTGTTCGGCAGGATCGGGTCGGGCAGCTTGGTGATCACGTCCACGGTGTGGTCGTCCACTCGCTCGGCGCGGTCAACCGTGTCCACGTAGATGCCGAAATTGGAGGTGGGCTGGAGGGCGCGGGTGATGGAGAACACCACGTCATCGGCGCCGAACGCCTCGCCCTCATGGAAGCGGACGCCCTGGCGGAGGACGAAGCGCCAGCGCGTCGGCTCCACCTGGGTCCAGGAGAGTGCGAGGCCCGGGCGGAGGGAGAGGTCCGGGCTGCGATGGATCAGCGGGTCATAGATCTGTTGCAGCACCATCGTGACGGTGCCGACATTCTGGCTGTGCGGATCCATGGTGTTGGGGTCGCCGGAGGCGGCCCAGCGTACCGTCCGCGCCTCGGCGAGGCCGGAGGCCAATGCCAGCAAGGCGGCCGCGGCCGCCATTCCCACGCTTCGCATCCCACTGATCTCCCTCCGGCGTCATCGCGGGTCGTCGTGCCCGCGCAGCGCCGGAAGGCGTGCAATATCCCGGCCAAGCCGGCGGGGAAAGCCCGCCGTCAGGCGTCGGCCGCGTCGGCCCGGCTCGCCGCCCAGTCCTTGAGCAGGGTGTAGCCCACCGCGAGCACCACCGGGCCGAGAAAGAGGCCGAGGAAGCCGAAGGCGAAAACGCCGCCGATGGCGCCGAGCAACGTCAGCAGCAGCGGCAGGTCGGCGCCGCGGGCGATCATCCAGGGGCGGATGAAGTTGTCCACGGAAGAGATGCCGAGCGCGCCGTAGAGCCCCATAAAGATGCCCCACCCCACCTGGCCCTGCACGAAGAGCCAGATCGTGGCCGGCACCCAGACCAGCGGCGCGCCGACCGGCAGGATGGAGATTATTCCCGCGACGACGCCGAGCAGCACGGGCTGCGGCACGCCGGCGATCCAGAGGCCGAAGGTGGTCATCACGCCCTGCACCACCGCGGTGCCGAGCAGGCCATAGACGACGCCGCGGGTGACATCGCCGGTGAGCTGCATCAGGCGGCGGCCCCGCGCGCCGGCCAGCTTCTCCATCACCCGCTCGGCGGTCGCGGCCATGGCGGGGCCGTCGCGGTAGAAGAAGAAGGCGAGCGCGATGGCCAGCAGCAGCTCCGCCAGGCCGGACAGCACGGCGAGGAGGATGGAGAGCGCGTTCTGCGCCAGCGTGCCGGCATAGGGGCGGACCGCGTCGAAGATGCCGCCAACGGTCGAATCGAAGCCGGCGAGCCAGGCCGCGAGATAGGTGCCGACCACGGGCAGGCCGCCGAGGAAGTCGGGCAGCCCGGGCATCCCGACGTTGATCAGCCGCTCCACCTCGCTGCGCAGGGATTCGACCTCCTCGCGGTTGGTGGGGGCGGCGAGGACGACGGGCAGGCCGATCAGCAGGAACTCGGCGATCACCATCACCAGCGCGGCCCAGCCGGGGGAGAGGCCGGTGCGCTCCCGCAGGATGCGGAAGGCGGGCCACGTGGTGAAGGCGAGGATCAGTGCCCACAGGAGGGCGGAGACGAAGGGGCGCAGGACGAGGAAGCAGGCGATGCCGAGCAGCGCGAGGGCGAGCAGGCCGATGAGGCGCGCCGGCCGGAGGGGGTCCTGGTCCATGGTCCATTCCGCTTAGCGGGAAAACCCGCGGCGCGCATCCCGCGCGCTTGCCCGGCGCGGTGGCGTGGCGCATGAGCGGGGGCGGAGGGACCGTCCAATGCCGCGCTTCGCTGCCAACCTGTCCATGATGTTCGCGGAGCTGCCTTTCCTCGAGAGGTTCGAGGCGGCGGCGAAGGCGGGCTTCAAGGCGGCGGAATTCCTGTTCCCCTACGAGCACTCGGCGGCAGAGATCGCGGCGCGGCTGAAGGGCGCGGGCCTGCAACAGGTGCTGTTCAACGCGCCGCCGGGCGACTGGGCCGCGGGCGAGCGCGGTTGCGCGGCGCTGCCCGGTCGGCGGGAGGAGTTCCGGGAGGGCTTCCGGCGCGCGCTGGACTACGCCGCCGCGCTCTCCTGCCCGCGGGTGCACGTCATGTCGGGCCTCGCCCCGGCCGGCGTGAAGCACGACACGATGACGGCGGTGCTGGCGGAGAACCTGGCCTGGGCGGCGGAGCAGGCGAACCCGGCAGGGGTCAAGCCGGTGATCGAGCCGATCAACCACCGGGACATCCCCGGCTTCTTCCTCAACACGACCGACCAGGCGGCGGCGATCATCGGGGCGGTGGGGCCGGAGCGCGTCGGGCTGCAATTCGACCTGTACCACTGCCAGATCACCGAGGGCGACCTGGTGAAGCGCGTGGAGAAGCACCTGCCGCTGATCGCGCACATGCAGGTGGCCGACAATCCCGGCCGGGCCGAGCCCGGCACCGGCGAGGTGAACTGGCCCTTCGTGTTCCGCCGCATAGACGAGCTGGGCTTCCGCGGCTGGATCGGCTGCGAGTATCGGCCGGCCGGTGAGACCACCGCCGGCCTCTCCTGGTTCGCGCCGTACAAGCAATAAGGACCGCACGAGATGGCGAAGATCGGATTCATCGGCCTCGGCATCATGGGCCGCCCCATGGCCGGGCACCTCAAGGCGGCCGGGCATGAATTGACGGTGGTGGAGCGCGCGAGCCTGACTGCGGAGGACCGTGCGGCCTTCGCCGTCGCGCCATCGGCGAAGGCGGTGGCGGAGGCGGCGGAGGTCGTCATCTTGATGGTGCCGGATACCCCGGACGTGGAGGCGGTGCTGTTCGGGCTGGACGGCGTCGCGGGCGGGCTCTCGGCGGGCAAGCTCGTCATTGACATGTCCTCGATCAGCCCGACGGCGACCAAGGGCTTCGCCGAGCGGATCAACGCGGTCGGCTGCGACTACCTGGACGCGCCGGTCTCGGGCGGCGAGGTGGGAGCGAAGAACGCGGCGCTGACGATCATGGTCGGCGGGCCGGATGCGGCGTTCGAGCGGGCGATGCCGCTGTTCCAGGCGATGGGCAAGAACATCACGCTCGTCGGCACGGCGAACGGGGCGGGGCAGACCTGCAAGGTGGCGAACCAGATCATCGTCGCGCTGACCATCGAGGCGGTGGCGGAGGCGCTGGTCTTCGCCTCCAAGGCGGGCGCCGACCCGGCGAAGGTGCGGCAGGCGCTGATGGGCGGCCTCGCGACCTCGCGCATCCTGGAGCTGCACGGCGAGCGGATGATCAAGCGCACCTTCAACCCGGGCTTCCGGATCGAGCTGCACCAGAAGGACCTGAACCTGGCGCTGCAATCGGGCAAGGAGATCGGGGTCGCGCTGCCGAACACCGCCTCCACGCAGCAGCTCTTCGCCGCCTGCGCGGCACTGGGCGGCAAGGGGTGGGACCATTCGGGCCTGGTGAAGGCGCTGGAGACGATGGCGGCGCACAAGGTGGCGGAGGAGGGCTGACATCCGGCAACGCCTCCTCCGACACAACCTGCGGACGCAGAGTCTCGAAACAAAGCACATGACCGTCGCGAATCCGTGTTGCAATGCGGGGCATCGTCCCGCAAATTCGGAATTGCCGGCGGCGGCTGAGATTCAGTCTCCCGCAACAGGGTTGTGAACAGCCGGGGGGACGTACGAGGGATTGCATGCGGTTCGCGGATATTGGCCAGCAGTTGCGGGCCTACCGGTTGGAGAGCGGGCTGCGGGCCGAGGAGATCGCGGCGCGGCTCGGCGTCTCCCGCGCCGCCCTCTACCGCTACGAAAAGGGCGAGGTCATCAAGCTGGACACCATCCGGCGCCTCGCGGAGCTGCTGAAGATCTCGCCGCTCTCGCTTCTCGGCATCGGAGTCGAATATTTCAGCCGGCCGGTCGCGTTCCAGGAACGGCTGCGGCAGGTCGAGGAGGCGGCGGACCAGATCCTCTCGATCGGCGGAGCGATCTGCTACCAGACGACGACCGAGGCGTATGACGGCGCGCTGGCCGAAGCCTGGACGGAGGCGGCCGATGCCTCGGCCGAACGGACGGCGGCGCGCGCCTCCACCGACCAGATGCTGGGGCTGCTGACGGCGCGCAAGAAGCTGCACGCGGCGCGGCGGCCGACGATCATCGCGGTGCTCGGCGAAGGTGCGCTGGTCCGTCTGCTGCGGGACGGCGTCGCGCCGGGGCTGACGGTGCCGGAGCGCACGCGGCAGCGCTGCCTCGCCGCGGCGCGCGCCGAGGCGGAGGCGATCGCGGCGATGATGGAGAGCGTGCCGATCGGCGTGCAGCTCGGCCTCGCCTCGGCGGTCGAACCCGCGGGATCGTTCATGGTGCTGCGCGGGCGGGAGCGCGCGCATGTCATCGGCTCGCCCTTCGCGGCGGATACGCCGCCGGCCGGCGGCATCGGCGTCGCCTCGATCACCGCGGCGGATGAGGCGGTGGCGGCGCACCAGCGCGTCGCCGAGGCCGCCTGGCGCGACGCGCTGAAGGGTGCGGCGGCGGCGGCGCGGGTGCGGGAGCTGATCAGGGCCGCCGGCTGAGGCGTCGCTCCTCCGGCGTCATCATCAACAGGCGCATCGGGCCGGGGCGGCCTGCCGGGACCGGCACGCGGGCGAGGCGGCGCGCATCGCCGGTCTCCATGATCGCGAAGACCGCACGCAGCGATTCGATCGCGGCAGCGATGCCGAAGGCGACGATCAGGAAGGCGACAAGCGACAGCCCTGCGCGCACGGCGTCGTGGGTCGTATCGCCGGCGGTGGGCAGCATGAGCGCGGCCCCCGCCGCCGTGGCGACCACGGCGGCCGAGAGCGCCGTCGCGCGCCCGAACAACGCCGCGGCCGCGAGGATCGCGAGCACCAGCAGGAAGGGCTGGCCCTGGGGAACGACCGGCAGGCCCAGGATCGGCAGCGCCGCCATGCCGGCGACCATGCCGGCCGAGCACCCGTGTCGCGCGGGGGCCGGCATGGCGCGGGTGCGGGCGAGGGCGGAGCGGCGGCGGGGATGGGTGTGCGGCATGGACCGCCCGAACGGCCGCGGTCTCGGCGGGGTTCGGGCGGCATCCGAACCAAGGCGAGCACGACGCCGTGTGCCGGTTTCGTTCCTGTTTGGCCGCGATCCTTTCGTGACGCAACGAGTGCATGGCGATCGAAGCGGGCTTCCCCTGTCGTGACCGGGACAGCGGAAACCCTCCCTGCCGCAGGTCGGAATGGCGGGAAGGTGGGCACCCGCTTTCGCGGGGGCGACAGGCAAGCGGCAAGGTTCGCGCCGGGTGCCGTCAGGCGCCGTCCGAAAGAGTGCGACGGACCTCGTACACCTCGTCGTCCTGCGCGTTGCGCTCGGCAGTGAAGCCGAGGCCGCGGGCGAAGCGCAGCATCGGGGCGTTGTCGGACAGCACCTGGCCGGCAATCGTGCTGATACCGGTCGCGCGCGCCCAGGCGAAGAGGCGCTCCATCATGTGGCGGCCGAGCCCCTGCCCTTTCATCGCGCGATCCACCACGATGGCGAACTCGCCGGTCACGCCGTCGCGTTCGCGGATCAGGCGCGCGACGCCGAGGCCTTCGCCGGTGGCCTCGCGCACGGCCACGAAGGCGATCTCGCGGTCGTAGTCTATCTGCGTCAGGCGGGCGATCTGCTCGCGCGGCAACTCGCGCAGCGCGCTGAAGAAGCGCCAGCGGATGTCCTCGGGCGTGAGGCGGCGGAAGGCGGTTTCCAGCGCCGCGGCGTCCTCCGGGCGGATGGGACGGATGGTGAGCGTCTCGCCGGACCGCGCGGTCCAGGATGTCACCCAATCCTGCGGGTAGGGCGGGATGGCGAGATGGGCGGATTCGCCCGGCGGTCGCAGCGCGCAGCTCGCGTCGAGGGCGAGCACGCCGTCCGGCCGCGCGACAAGCGGGTTGACGCCGAGTGTCGCGATCTCCGGGAAGTCCACGGCGATCTGGGAGAGGCGGACGAGCGCATCGGCGACGGCGCCGGTGTCGGCGGCAGGGTGGTCGCGGTAGCCGCCGAGCAGGCGCGCGGCGCGGGAGCGCGCGACGAGGGCGGTCGCCAGGGACGCATTGAGCGGCGGAAGGTCGAAAGCCTCGTCGCCGAGCAGGTCGGCGGCCGTGCCGCCGAGGCCGAAGCCTATGAAGGGGCCGAACATGCGGTCGTCGCCGAGGCGGAGCCGCAACTCGAAACCGCGCTCGGCCTGGCGCTGGACGAGGAAGCCGTCGAGGCGGGCGTCGGGGCGCTGTCGCGCCGCGGCCGCCAGCATCGCCCGGGCGGCACCGCGGACGGCCTCGGCATCGCGCAGCATCAAGGCGACGCCGCCGAGGTCGGTCTTGCGGCCGATGTCCGGGCTGCGGAGCTTCAAGACGACGGGATACCCCAGCGCGCCGGCGACCGAGACCGCATCGTCGGGATCGCGTGCGACGGCGCCGGGAACAACGGGCAGGCCAAAGGCGGCGAGGAGCGAGAGCGCCTCATCCTCGCGCAGCGTGGCGCGGTTCTCGGCGCGGACGCCGTCGAACAGCTTCGCGACGGCGGCGCGATCGGGGGCGAGGGCGAGCACCTGGCGGCCAGGCAGCTCGGCTGCGGCGAGGCGGCTGCGACGGTCGGCGCGAAGATGCAGCGCGCCGCGCACCGCGGCCTCGGGGGTCGCGAAGACGGCGAGGCCGGCGCGCGCGAGGGCGGTGCGCTGCGGGCCTGCGGTGGCCTCGCCGGCCCAGCAGAGCAGGATGGGGGCGGCGCGCGTCGCCTTGGCCGCGGCGGCGAGCGCGGCGGCAATCGTCTCCGGGTTCTCGGCGGCAACCGGGGCATGCAGCGCGATCACCGCGTCCACCTCGGGCAAGGCGGCGAGCATCGCGGCGGCCTCGCCGAGCCCGGTGCCGGTCATCGGGCCGAGGGTGATCGGGTTGCGGCCGGTCCAGCCGGCGCGCAGGCCGACGCAGAGGCCTGCGAGGGCCTCGGGCGGCAGCTCCGCCAGGCGCGCGCCGCCGGCGACAACGGCGTCGGCGGCGAGCCGCGCGAGTCCGGTGCCGTTGGCGACGACGGCGATGCGGTCCCCTGCCCCGGCGCGGCGCGCCAGGCGCACACGCGCGAGCGTCTCGGCGGCCGAGAGCAGGTCGTCGAGGCCGGAGACGCGCAGCACGCCGGCGCGGCGCAGGGCTGCATCCATCACGGCGTCCGCGGTGCCCGTCGCGTCGTCGAGGAGGCCGCCCGCGCGGATGGCGACGACGGGGCGGGATCGCGCGGCGGCGCGGGCGGCGGAGATGAACTGGCGCCGGTTCTTGATGCGGCGGATGTCGAGCAGGATCGCGCCCGTGCCGGGGTCGCGCGAGAGCCAGTCGAGCGCGTGGGCGAAGCCGAGGTCGCCGTTGCCGCCGATGCCGATGACGTGGCTGAAGCCGACGCTCTCGGCCTCCGCCCAGTCGAGCACGGCGCGCGCGAGTGCCGAGGATTGCGTGACGAGCGCCAGCTTTCCCCTGCGCGGGGCGAGGTGGCTCAGCGAGGCGTTCAGGCCGATGCCGGGGACGCAGACGCCGAAGCTGCCCTGGCCGAGCGCGCGCACGCCGGTGCGCGCCGCCAGCGCGCCGAGGTCCGGTGCGGGGCCGGGCACGATCGCCGCATGGCAGCCGCGCGCGGCGAGGGCGGCCATCGCGGGCTCGAGCGCGTCTGGCGCGACGGCGAGCACGGCGAGGTCGGGCGGGGCGTCGAGGGCGGCGACATCGGCGTGACGCGCGAAGCCGTCGTGCTGCATGCCGGTGATCGTGAGCCGCCCGCGGAAGCCGGCGCCGGCGAGGTTGCGGGCGAGCAGGCCGGCGGCGGGGAGCGCGGGATCGGCGACGAGCAGGACGTGGCCTGGCCGGTACAGCGCCTCCTCGCGCAGCACGCCGCGCGGGCCGAGGGTGGGGAGCGGCTTGGTCATCGCGGGGCGGAGCGTGTGGCCGGTCCGCGTGCACGGCAACCGCGCTCGCGGCATCTTGCGGGCGGCGGCGCGCCGGCTTCCGATGCGGATGCTTGAGAAGGACATGCCGATGCCCGCCACCGACCCGCGCTGGGATCCCGAGATGCTCGCCTTCAGCGCGATGATGGAGGCCGAAGGCGCAAAGCACCCGCCGATCACGCTGACACTGCCGCTGGACGATGCGCGAGCGACGACGGAGCTGCTGAACCTGCCCTTGTGCGAGGGCGGGCCGGCGATGGCGGAGAGCGCGGATCGCTGGCTGCCGATCCGCGGGCGCCGGCTGCTCTGCCGCGTCCACCATCCTGCGCCGGGGCCGCTGCCGGTGCTGGTCTATCTGCACGGCGGCGGCTGGGTCTGGAGCAGCGTGGACACGCATGACCGGCTGATGCGCGAATATGCCGCGGGCGGAGGCTGTGCCGTGGTCGGGCCGGACTACGCGCTGAGCCCGGAGGCGCCCTTCCCGCAGGCGCTGGAGGAATGCGCGGCGGTGGTGCGCTGGATCGCGCGGCGCGGCGCGGAATGGGGGCTCGATCCGTCGCGGATCGTGATCGGCGGCGACAGCGCAGGGGCCAACCTCGCGCTGGGCGCCGCGCTGCTGCTGCGCGAGACCGATCCGGCGCTGCGGCTGCGCGGGCTGCTGCTGAACTACGGGGTGTTCGACGCGGAGCTGGACACGGCGACGTATCGCGAATTCGCGGACGGCTACTTCCTGACGCGCGACAAGATGCGGTTCTACTGGGATTGCTACTGCCCGCGTTCAGCGGATCGGGTGAACCCCCTCGCGGCGCCGCTGCGCGCCGATCTGCGCGGGCTGCCGCCGGTGCTGCTGCACGTCGCGGAGCTGGACGTGCTGGCAGGGGAGAACCGCGCGATGGGGGCGCGGCTGCGGGAGGCGGGGGTGGAGGTGACGTTCCGGGAGTTCGCGGGGACGGCGCACGGGTTCCTGCGGGCGCTGCCGCACGTGGCGAAAGCGCGGGAGGCGGCGGAGGAGGGTGGGGGGTGGCTGAGGAGCGTGCTCGGGAGCGGGTGATGTTGCGGCGTTTCCGACGACACGGCCGTGCGGACGCGCCGAGCGGGTCGAGGTAGGATTCGCCGCGAGGTGGGTCCCCGCTTTCGCGGGGACGACAGTGGGGGCTGCATTGATGGCGACCTATGCGGCGCCGAGCGACCGCTTCGCTACCTCGGCCAGCCACCCGCTCGCCACGGGCAGGATGGCGTCGTTGAAGTCGTAGAGGGGGTTGTGGAGTTCGCGGCCGCCCTCGGCGGGGCCGTTGCCGATCCAGACGAAGGCGCCGGGGACCTGCTTCACGAACCAGCTGAAATCCTCGCCCGTCATGGCGGGCGGGACGTCGCGGCGCAGCGGGGCGACAGCGGCGGCGGCCTCGGCGGCGAGTTCGCGTTCGGTCGCGTGGTTCGCCGTCACCTCGACGCCGGGGCCCCAGCCGACCTTGGCCTGCACGTCGAAGGTGGCGGCGATGCCGGACGCGATGCGGTGCACGCCGTCCTTGATCGCGGCGCCGGCCGCGTCGTCCAGCCAGCGCGCGGTGCCCTTCAGCACGACGCGGCGGGGGATCTGGTTCTGCGCCTCGCCGCCTTCCACCACCGTCACGCTGACGACGCCGCCGGCGAGCGGGTCCAGGTTGCGCGCGACGACGCTCTGCAACGCGACGATGCAGTGACCGGCGGCGACCATCGGGTCGCGGGAGAGCTGCGGCAGCGCTGCGTGCGCCGCGTGACCGTCGAAGGCGATCTCGAAGCGCGTGCCGGCGGCCATCACCGCGCGGTCGTGCACGGCGACCGTGCCGGCGGGCAGTCCGGGCCAATTGTGCCAGCCGAAGATGCGCTCCATCGGGAAGCGCTGGAACAGGCCGTCGGCGATCATCTTCAGCGCGCCGCCGCCGCCCTCCTCGGCGGGCTGGAAGACCAGGTGAACGGTGCCGGACCAGGAGGCGTCGTCGAGCAGGCGCTTCGCGGCGCCGAGCAGCGCGGTGGTATGACCGTCATGCCCGCAGGCATGCATCACGCCGGGCACGGTGGAGCGCCACGGCAGGTCCGCGTTCCCCTCCTCAATGGGCAGCGCGTCCATGTCGCCGCGCAGGCCGACGCTGCGGTTGCTCTCGCCGCGCCGGATCGTCGCGACGATTCCGTGGCCGCCGAAATTCTCCGTGATCTCGGTGATGCCCATCTCGCGCAGCCGGCCGGCGACGAAGGCGGCGGTCGCGCCCTCGTTCAGCGTCAGGCCGGGGTTCGCGTGCAGGTGCCGGCGCCAGGCGGTGAGGGTCTCGGTGAGGCCAGTGTCCATGATCAGGTCGTAGCCGTTCCCGGCAAGTTGCTCCATCCCCGCATCGGACAACCCGCGCGCAAGTTGCTATGGGTGGTCCGTGCGACGCCTGTTCCCCCTGCTCCTGGTTCTCCTCATCGGTCTGGATGCGGCGGCACAGGACGCGGTGCCCTACGCGACCAGCTTCGTGCCGACCGGCGACGCGGCGCTGGATGCGGCGCTGACCGAGGCGTCCGGGCTGCGGCAGTTGGCGGAGCCGGCGCCGGTGGACGCCTTCGGCCTGGTCTCGCGCGCCGAGGCGGAGCCGCGCCGGCTGGAGGAGGTGCTGCAATCGGAAGGGTATTGGGCGGCGCGGGTCGAGGTGCGCGTCGCCGGCACGCCCGCCCAGACGCCGGGGCTGGCGGAGCGCATCGCGGCGGCGCCGCCGGCCGAGGTGCCGGTCGAGGTCCGGGTGGTGCCGGGCCAGCGCTACACCCTGCGCCGCATCGCGACGCGCGCGGCGGAGCCGGCTGGGCGCGCTGTCGTCGCGGCGCTCGGGCCGGTGCCGAACCTCGAACCGGGCGCGCCTGCACGCGCCGGGCCGGTGCTGGATGCGGAAACCGCGCTGATTGACCGGCTGCGGCGCGATGGGCACCCGCTGGCGGCGGTGGCGGATCGCGAGGTGGTCGTGGACCACGAGGCGGCGGCGATGGACGTGACTTGGACGCTCTCGCCCGGGCCCCGCGCCACCTTCGCGACCCCGAGCTTCGAGGGCGACACGGGTGTGAACCGGCGGGTGCTGGAGCGCGTCGCCGGGCGGATCGCGGGGGAGCCCTACTCGCCCGCGCGGCAGGAACGCGCGCGGCGGGACCTGCTGGCGCTCGGCGCCTTCGACACCGTGCGCGCGCGGGCGGCGGACCGGCTGGATGCGGCGGGCCAACTGCCCGTGACCTTCGCGGTGACGGACCGGCCGCGCAACGCGGCCGGCGTCAGCCTCTCCTACGAGACGAATTACGGCCCGTCCGGCCGGGTCTTCTACGAACGGCGGAACGTCTTCGGCAACGCCGAGACGCTGCGGCTGGAGGCGGAAGTCTCGCGGATCGGCGCCGGCGGCGGGACGGCGGACACGAACTTCCGCGTCGGCGCGAACCTGCGTCGGCCCGGCCTGATTGACGGGCGGACGACGCTGGTGCTGGACGCGGCGCTGCTGCGGGAAAGGCTGGAAGCCTACGACCGCGACGCCTTCGTGACCTCCGTGATCCTGGAGCGGGCGTTCGGCGAGCGCTGGACACTGCGCAGCGGCCCGACCTTCGAGACCGGGCGGATCGGACGCGACGGCAATTTCGACCCCTACACGCTCATCGGGCTCGTGATGGGGGCGCGCTACGACGGGACGGATTCGCTGCTCGACCCGCGGCGGGGCATCCGGGCCGATCTGACGGTCATCCCCTATGCGGAGCTGGCGGAGGGCGGCGGCTTCGTGCGCAGCCTCGCGACGCTGCGGACGTATTTCGACCTGGCGGGCGATGGCGGGTCGGTGGTCGCGCTGCGGGGCACGCTCGGCAGCATCCTCGGTGAGGGCGGGCGGGTGCCGCTGGACAAGCGGTTCTACGCCGGCGGCGGCGGTTCGGTGCGGGGCTACCAGTTCCAGGGGGTCGGGCCTCGCGATGCGCGCAACCGGCCGGTCGGCGGCGTCAGCCTGGTCGAGGGGTCGGCCGAGCTGCGGCAGCGCGTCTCCGGGCCGATCGCGGTCGTGGGATTCCTGGACGCCGGGTCGGTCGGGACGTCGGAGACGCCGGAGTTCTCCGACGTGCGGCTCGGGGCGGGGCTGGGAGTCCGTTACGGAACGGCAATCGGCCCATTGCGGCTCGATGTCGGAATTCCGCTGAACAGGCAGTCCGGCGACCCCACCTATGGGATCTATGTCGGTCTCGGCCAGGCTTTCTGAGGCGCCCAGCGCGCCGCGCGCGCACGGGCGGCTGCCGAAGGTGATCGGGGCGGTGCTGGCGATCGTCCTGCTGCTGCCGGTGCTGCTGGTTGGGGGCGTGCTGCTGGCCGCGAACACCCAGCCGGGGCGGACTACGCTGGCGCGCTTGGCATCGGGCTTCGTTCCCGGACTCGTGATCGAGGGATTGCAGGGGCCCCTGCCCGGCCGGCCCGGCTTCGCGCGGCTGACGGTGGCCGATGAGCGCGGCGTCTGGCTCGAGGTGGAGGGGGCGCAACTCGCCTGGGAGCCGCTCGCGCTGCTGCGGCGGGAGGCGCGGGTCGAGTCGCTGACGGCGAGACGGGTGGTGCTGCATCGGCTGCCGGAAGGTGGCGAGCCCGCCGAGCCGGCGCCGCCGGGGCCGCTGATCCCGCAATTGCCGGACCTCCCGCTGGACCTGCGGCTCGACCGCTTCGAGGTCGGGCGGATTGAGCTCGGCGCGGCCGTGCTGGGCGAGCCGGTCGTGGTGCGCGCGGCGGGGGGAGCGCGGCTGGACGCGTCGGGGCTGACCGCCTCGCTGGACGCCGGCACGGTGGAGGGCGGGACGGCGCTTACGCTGGATGCCTCGCTGCGGCCGGGCACCGGGCGGCTTTCCGCACGCGCGGCGCTGCGCGGCGAGCCGGGCGGGCCGTTGTCACGGCTGGCGGGGCTGGGGGAGCGGCCGGTGTCGGCCGACCTGTCGCTCGACGGGCCGGATGCCGAGGCCCGGTTCACCCTGAATGCCGTGGCCGGCGAGGGGATCGGCGCGGCGCTGTCGGGGACGATGCGGGCGCCGGATACGTCGCGGCTGGGCGTGGCCCTTGAAGGTCGCGTGGACGCCTCGGGTCTCGTCCGCGGGCCGGTCGGGGCGCTCGCCGGGCCGCTGGATCTGCGGTTGGACGCCGGGACGATGCCGGACGGACTGGTGGAGCTGCGGGCGTTGCGGGTCGCGGGCGCGGCCGGGGTCCTGGCGGGCGAGGGCCGGCTGGACACCTCCGGCGCGCGGAACGCGCTGCGGCTTCGGGTCGCGCTGCCATCGTCGGACGTGTTCGCGGCGCTGCTGCCGGAGGGCGTCGCCGGCTGGGATGCGGTTGAGGCGGAGGCGGAGGTGACCGGCGCGCTCTCCGCGCCGCGTGTCGTCGCCAGCGTCGCGCCGGCCGGCTTCCGGTCGTCGGTCGCGCCGGTCGCGGCGCTGCTGGGCGCGGCCCCGCGCCTGTCGGTGCGCGCCGTGACGCCGGACCGGATCGAGTTGCTGACGCTCGCCGGGCAGGCGGTGCAGGCGGAGTTGCGCGGCCGCGTGGGCGAGGTGCTCAACCTGACCTTCGCGGCCGATGTTGCGGCTGCCGAGGGCGCCGTGCCGGGGCTGGCGGGCGCGCTGCGGTTGGAGGGCACGGCGGCCGGTGCGCGCGAGGACCCGACGGTCACGCTCGACGCGCGCTCCGACCGGCTGGAGGCGGGCGGCCGCGTGCTGGAAGGGCTGGCGCTGCGCGCGCGCGTCGCGACGCCGGCGACGCGGCCGGATCTGGACGCGCAGGCGACCGCGACGCTGCAGGACCTGCCGCTCTCGGTCCGCCTGCGGGGCACGCCTGAAGCGGAGGGCTGGCTGCGGCTGGAGGCGGCGGAGGCATCGCTCGGGCCGGCACGCCTGACCGCGGCGGGGCGCCTGCATCCGCCGTCGCTGCGGGCGGAGGGCGAGGCGGCGCTGGACGTGCCCGATCTGGCGCCGCTCTCCCGGATCGCGGGCCAGGTTATGGCCGGGGCGGTGAAGCTGGCGGTGAAGGGCGCGGTCGTGGAGGGCCGGCAGACCGTCGAAGCGCGGCTCGACGTGCCGCGTCTCACTGCGGCGGGCACCGAGGCGCGGGGCGTCGTCGCGACCGTGGAGGGGCCGCTCGACGCTCTCGCGGTCGGGGTCGCCGGCCGCGTCGGCGCCGTCGAGGGCGAGGCGCGCGCGACGGTGACCGAGGCGGAGGGCGCGCGGCGGCTCGATATCGCGACGCTGCGCGCGACGGCCTTCGACGAGACGGTGCGGCTTGCCGCGCCGGCGCGCATCACGCTGAGGCCCGACGGCGGCGTCGAGATCGGCGCGGCGTCGCTAGCCCTGCCGCGCGGCGGCACGCTGCGCGCGGAGGGGCGCTGGGGGCCGGAGCGCGCGGATCTGCGGGCGACGCTGACGGAGCTGAACCTCGCCGGGCTCGCGGCGCTCGCGCCGGAGGTGGCGCCGGCGGGCATCATCACAGGGGAGGCGCGGGTGAGCGGGCCGGTCGCGGCGCCGGAGATCACGGCGACGCTCCGTGGCACCGGGCTGCGCAGCGGGACGCCGGCCGCGCGCGGGCTTGCGCCGGGCGAGCTGCGCCTCGACCTACGCCGCGCCGCGGATGGGCTGCTGACCGCGGAAGGCGAGCTGCGGCTTGGCACGCAGCAGCGGCTGGCGGCGACGGCGCGGTTCCCGCGCGGGCCGGCGGCGGATGCGCCCTTCGAGGCGACGCTGGACGGCGCGCTCGACCTCGGGCCGCTCACCGCGGCGCTGCTCGCGGCCGGCGCGGACCGCGTGACGGGGCGGCTTGCGCTGGCGCTGCGGGCTTCCGGCACGCCGGACAACCCCGTGCTGGGCGGCGAGGCGCGGCTGAGCGGCGGCTCCTACCGCAACGCGCTGCAAGGCATTGCCATCACCGATCTGGCGGGCACGCTGCGGCCGGAGGGGTCGCGGCTGCGCGCCGACCTGACCGGGCGCACACCCGGCGAGGGAAGGCTGGCGCTGGCCGGCACCGTCGCGCCGTTCGAGCGCGACCTGCCGGTGGACCTGCGCGTGACGGCGACGGCTGCGCAGCCCGTGGCGTCGGAGCTGGCGCGGGCGACGCTGGATGCGGAGCTGCGGCTCGCCGGCACCCTGACGGGCGAGGCGACGCTGTCGGGCCCGATCCGCATCCGCCGGTTGGAGATCACGGTCCCGGAGCGGCTCGGCAGCGGCGTTCGCAGCCTGGGCCCGGTGATCGAGCGCGGCACGCCGCCGGGCGGCGCGCCGCGCGTGCCGAGTCGGGCGCCGGTGCGGACCGGGCCACGCGATGCCTCGGCCGGGCCGCCGATCAACCTGGCGATCACCGTGGAGGCGCCGCGCTACGTCTATGTGCGCGGCCGCGGGCTGGATGCGGAGCTGGGCGGCCAGCTCTCGATCGGCGGGCGGATCGCGGCGCCGGAGATCACCGGCGCGCTGGACCTGCGGCGCGGCGAGTTCACGGTCGCGGCGCGGCGGCTCACCTTCGACCGCGGGCGGCTGACCTGGACGGGCGACCTGCTGCCCGACCTGGCGCTGCGCGCGACCAGCCAGGCCGGCGGCGTGCAGGCGCGGGTGGAGATCACCGGGCCGCCGACCTCGCCGGAGATCACCTTCTCCTCCACGCCTGAGTTGCCGCAGGACGAGGTGCTGGCGCGCGTGCTGTTCGACCGGCCGCTGCGCGACCTATCGCCCTTCGAGATCGCGCAGATCGCTGCCGCGGTCGCCGGCGAGGGGCTGCCGGGCGGCGGTGCCTCGGGCGTGCTCGGGCGGCTGCGGCAGGGACTCGGGCTGGACCGGCTGGCGGTGGGCGGCGGCGGCGAGAACGCCTCGCGGCGGACCAACGCCGAGGAGCGGAACAACGCGTCGCTGGAGGCCGGGCGCTACGTGGCGGATGGCGTCTATGTCGGCGTGCGGCAGGGCACCGAGGCCGGGTCGAGCCGGGTCGGCGTGCGCGTGGAGCTCACGCCGCGGCTGCGGCTGGAAGCGGAGACGGGCGACCGGCAGGCCGGGAACCGCGTCGGGCTGTCCTACGAGTGGCAGTGGGGTCGCTAGATCACGCACGCGCGACCAATCCAAGGCTGTGTTGAAGCAAGGCGTTGCACTTCGGTAGCGTCCCACCCCGCAAGCCGGGGAGGATCGGGATGTCGTTCACTCGCGTGGCGGGCGCCGCGGCGTTCGCCCTTGCCATGGCCCTGCCTGCCTCGGCGCAGGATCGCTTCGCGGGCGTCGCCGCGGTGGACGAGGCGGCGATCCGCGCGAACGCCGCGACCGGGCGCGACTGGCCGAGCTACGGGCTGAACTTCGCCGAGGACCGGTTCAGCCCGCTCGCGCGGATCACCGCGGCGAATGTCGGCACGCTGGGCCTGGCCTGGAGCTACGACCTGGAATCGCGCCGCGGGGTGCAGGCGACCCCCGTGGTGGTGGGCGGCGTGATGTACGTCACGGCGTCCTGGAGCGTGGTGCACGCGGTTGATGCGCGGACCGGCGCGCGGCTCTGGACCTTCGACCCGCAGGTGCCGCGCGACCACGGCGCACGCGGCTGCTGCGACGTGGTGAACCGCGGCGTCGCGGTGCATCGCGGCAAGGTCTTCGTGGCCTCCTATGACGGGCGGCTCTTCGCGTTGGAGGCGGCGACGGGCCGCGTCGCCTGGCAGCGCGACACGATCAACGACCGCTCCCGCGCCTACACGGTCACCGGCGCGCCGCGCGTCTTCGCGGGGAACGTGGTGATCGGCAATGGCGGCGCGGAGTTCGGCGTGCGCGGATACCTGACGGCGTACGATGCCGAGACGGGCGAGCAGCGCTGGCGCTGGTTCGCGGTGCCCGGCAACCCCGCCGACCCGCCGGAAGACGAGAGCATGCGCCGCGCGCTTGCCACCTGGGACCCGGCCGGCCGCTGGTGGGAGGCCGGCGGCGGCGGGACGATGTGGGACACCCTGGCCTACGATCCGGAGCTCGACCTGATGTTTGTGGGCACCGGCAACGGCAGCCCGTGGAACGCCCGGCTGCGCAGCCCGGCCGGCGGCGACAACCTCTATCTCTCCTCGATCGTCGCGCTGCGGCCGCGGACCGGCGAATACGTCTGGCACTACCAGCAGACGCCCGGCGACAACTGGGACTTCACGGCGACGCAGCCGATGATCCTGGCCGACCTCGAAATCGCCGGACGGACGCGCAAGGTGATCCTGCACGCGCCGAAGAACGGCTTCTTCTTCGTGCTGGACCGCGAGACGGGCGCGCTGATCTCCGCGCGGAACTTCGTCGAGGTGAACTGGGCGACCGGCTACGACGAGGGCGGGCGGCCGATCGAGGTCGCCGGCGCGCGCGACCGCCAGAACCCGCGCGAGACGATCCCGACCGCCTTCGGGGCGCGCAATTGGCACCCGATGTCGTTCAACCCGCGCACCGGGCTGGTGTACATGCCCGTGCACGGCGTGCCGCTCTCCCTGACGCCCGATCCGGAGTGGCGGTTCAACGCCAACCTGCCGATGCGGCCGCACAGCGCGCATGGCTGGAACCTCGGCTTCCTGCTGAACACGGAGCCGCCGCGCGCGCAGCCCTTCGGGCAGCTCCTCGCCTGGGACCCTGTCCGGCAGCGCGAGGCGTGGCGCGTGGACCTCGGCGCGCCGTGGAACGGCGGCACGCTGACCACGGCGGGCGACCTGGTGTTCCAGGGGACGGCGGATGGCCGCTTCGTCGCGTATGACGCGCGGGACGGGCGGCAGCTCTGGCAGCAGGCGGTCGGCCAGGGCATCGTCGCGGCGCCGAGCACCTGGGAGGCGGATGGGGAGCAGTACGTGTCCGTCGCGGTCGGCTGGGGCGGCGTATACGGCATGATGCAGCGGCATGCGGAAGGCGCGGCGACGGGGCGGGTGTACACCTTCCGCCTCGGCGGCAGCACGCCGCTGCCGGCGGCGGCCGCGCCGGGCGGGCGCGAGCGCATCACGGGCATCGCCTACCGGCAGGAGAATGTCGCGCCGGGCGCCGGGCTCTACGTCGCGAATTGCGCCTTCTGTCACGGCGTGCCGGGCGTGAACAACGGCGGCAACGTGCCGAACCTCGCCTGGACGCCGCGCGAGACGATGGCCGCGCTGCCGCAGCTCGTGCTGGAGGGCGCGTGGCAGGTGCACGGGATGCCGCGCTTCGCGGGGCGGCTGTCGGAAGCCGAGGTGCTGCAGATCCGCGCCTTCGTGCTGGGCACGGCGGAGGCGACGGCACCGCGCTGAGCGCGGGTTGACGCGCGCGCGGGGCCTGCCCATTCCCGGGCCATGGCCCCGCCGCTGCTGCACCTCCGCGACATCCGCCTCCGCCTCGGCTCGACGCAGCTCCTAGACCGGGCGGAGCTGATGGTGGGCGCGGGGGAGCGCGTGGCGCTCGTCGGGCGGAACGGATCGGGCAAGTCCACGCTGCTGCGGATCGCGGCCGGTGCGATCGAGGCGGATGCGGGCACGCGCTTCCTGCAACCGGGCGCGACGGTGCGCTACCTGCCGCAGGAGCCGGACCTGGCGGGCTATGCGACGACGGGCGCGTATGTGGAAGCGGGGCTGGCGCCGGGCGACGACGCGCATCGCGCGCGCGTGCTGCTGGAGGGGCTCGGCCTGACGGGGGAGGAGGCGCCGGCGCGGCTCTCCGGCGGCGAGACGCGGCGGGCGGCGCTGGCGCGCGCGCTGGCGCCGCGGCCGGACATCCTGCTGCTGGACGAGCCGACCAATCACCTCGACCTGCCGGCGATCGAGTGGCTGGAAGCGGAGCTGGCGGGCCTGCGCGGCGCGCTGGTGACGATCAGCCACGACCGGCGGTTCCTCGAACGGCTGTCGCGCGCGATGGTCTGGCTGGATCGCGGCACGACGCGGCGGCTGGAGGAAGGCTTTGCCGGCTTCGAAGCCTGGCGCGACCGCGTGTTGGAGGAGGAGGAGGCGGAGGCGCACAAGCTCAGCCGCCGGATCGTGCGCGAGGAGCATTGGCTGCGCTACGGCGTGACGGCGCGGCGCAAGCGCAACGTCAAGCGGCTGGCCGGATTGCAGGAGCTGCGGCGGACGCGGCGCGAGCGGGTGGGTGCGGTCGGCACGGTGCGGATGCAGGCGGCGGAAGCGGACGGGTCGGGCACGCTGGTGATCGCGGCGGAGCGCATTTCCAAGGCGTTCGGCGAGACGGTCGCGGTGCGGGACTTCTCCACGCGCGTGATTCGCGGCGATCGCGTCGGCATCATCGGCCCGAACGGCGCCGGCAAGACGACGCTGCTGCGGATGCTGACGGGTACGTTGACGCCCGATGCGGGTGAGATTCGGCTGGGCACCGGGCTGGAGATGGTCACGCTGGACCAGATGCGCGGCGGCCTCGATCCCGCGACGACGCTCGCGGATGCGCTGACCGGCGGCGGCGACCAGGTGCGGGTCGGCGGCGCGGCGAAGCACGTGGTCGGCTACATGAAGGAGTTCCTGTTCGTCGCGGAGCAGGCGCGCACGCCCGTCGGCATGCTCTCGGGCGGGGAGCGCGGGCGGCTGATGCTGGCCCGCGCGCTCGCGCGGCCCTCCAACCTGCTGGTGCTGGACGAGCCGACGAACGACCTGGACCTGGAGACACTGGACCTGCTGCAGGAGCTGGTCTCGGACTATGCGGGCACGGTGCTGGTGGTCAGCCACGACCGCGACTTCCTAGACCGCGTAACGACGAGCGTGATCGCGTGGGAGGGTGACGGGCGCTGGCAGGAATACGCGGGCGGCTATTCCGACATGGTCGCGCAGCGCGGGCGCGGTGTGGAAGCGCGGCGCGGGCCGGAGGCCGCACCCCCTGCCCCGCGCGCGGCTGCGGCGGCACCTCGGCTGGAGGCGAAGCCGCGCATGTCCTTCAAGGACCGGCACGCGCTGGAGACGCTGCCGGCGCGGATCGCGACGCTGGAGCGGGAGATGGCGGCGCTGTCCGCGCAGCTCTCCGAGTCCGGCCTCTATGCACGCGACCCGGCGGGCTTCGCGGCGCGGACCAGCCTGCTCGGGAAGAAGGGGGCGGAGCGGGAGGCGGCGGAGGAGGAGTGGCTGCGGCTGGAGCTGCTGCGGGAGGAGCTCGGGGGGTAGCCGCGGCGGCGCCTACCCGGATGTGTCTGGATTAACTCTCTTTCATCGGCTAGGAGAATCGCCAAGGGTCGGGGAGAAAGGCGTGACGGGCGGGCTGGCCGCGACGGTGCTGCTGAACGGGCTGACCCTCGCGGCGCTGTACTTCATCGTCGCCAGCGGCTTCTCGCTGATCTTCGGGCTGATGCGCACGGTGAACATGGCGCATGGCTCGCTCTACATGCTCGGCGCCTATCTCGGCTACGCGGTGTTCGAGCCGCTGTACGACGCCGATGCGTGGTACGCCTGGCACGTCGGCATCCTCGTCGCGATCGGCAGCGCGGCGGCGTTCGGGTTGCTGATGCAGGTCTCGCTGCTCGGCTGGATGCAGGGGCAGGAGCTGCGGCAGGCGCTGGTGACGATCGGCGTCTCGATCATCGTGGCGGACCAGCTCCTGGCGTATTTCGGCGGCACGTCGCGGCAGTTCTTCGCGCCGGATGCGATCTTCGGCAGCACGCAGGTGCCGGGCGTCGGGCGGTACCCGACCTTCCGTCTCGTGCAGATCGGCATTGCGGTGGGCGTCGGCGTGGCGCTCTGGGTGTTGCTGAACAGGACGAAGCTCGGGCTGATGATCCGGGCTGGTGTGGACGACCGGCAGATGCTCGCGGCGACAGGGGTGAACGTGCCGGTGGTCTCGCTGGCGGTCTTCGCGCTCGGCGCGGGGCTGGCGGGCCTCGGCGGCGTGATCGGCAGCACGGCGCAGCCGCTGGTGCAGGGCGTGGACGTGCGGTTCCTGCTGACCTCGCTGGTGGTGGTGATCGTCGGCGGGATGGGCTCCATCGCCGGGACGGCGATCGGCGCGATCCTGGTGGGGGTGGCGGAGCAGGTCGGGCAGGCGCTGTTCCCGACCTATTCGGTGATCCTGACCTTCCTGATCATGGCCGCGGTGCTGGCGCTGCGGCCGCAGGGGCTGCTGGGGCGGCCGGCGTGACGACGCGGGCGGGGATCCTGGCGTCGCTGGCGCTGTTGGCCGTGCTGGTCGCGCTGCCGGCGGTGATCCCGCCCTTCTTCACCGGCAACATCCTGGGCCGCGCCATCGTGTTCGGCATCATCGCGATGTCGCTCACCTTCCTGGCCACCTATGGCGGGTTCACGAGCCTGGCGCAGATGATGATCGCGGGCGTCGCGGGCTATGCGGTGGCGGTGCTGGTGCCGGGCGCGGTGCCCTCCATCGTCGGCGGCGTGCCGTATGCGCTGGCGATCCCGCTCGGGCTCGCGGCCGCGACGGCGATGGGCCTGCTGGTCGGCGCGGTCGCGGTGCGGACGCAGGGCATCTACCTGCTGATGATCACGCTCGCGCTGGCGGTCGGCGTGCACCTGTTCATCCAGACGAACATCGCCTGGTTCAACGGCTACGAGGGCATCCGCAACGTGGTGGGGCCGGAGCTGTTCGGCGTGCCGTTCCGCAACACCTACCTGTTCTACTATGCGTCGCTCACGACCGCCGCGGCGCTCTACGCCTTCGTGCTGTACCTCGTCCGCACGCCGTTCGGGCTGGCGCTGCAGGGCATCCGCGACAACCCGCGGCGGGTGAACGCGCTGGGCTACCACGCCGCGACGCATCGCGTGCTGGCCTTCGGCGTCGCCGGCTTCATCGCGGGCTGCGGCGGCGTGCTCAGCACCTTCTACAACATCGGCATCTCACCGGGCTCGATCGGGCTGGGACCGACGGTGAACATCCTGGTCATGTCGGTGATCGGGGGCCTGGGCCACCCGATCGGCGCCTTCATCGGCGCGCTGATCTTCGTGACGATGGATACCTTCGCCGCCGACCTCTACGACCGGGAGCGCTTCAACACGCTGATCGGCGCGGTGTTCCTGCTGATCGTGCTGGTCTCGCCGGACGGCGTGATCGGGCTGGCGGGGCGCGCGATGCGACTGCTCTCCGCACGGACGGCGCCGCGGCCGATGGAGGCGCGGCGCTGACGTGATCCCGCGCGGGGCGGCGCCGGCCCCCGCGCGGCAGCGGCTTCGGCGCAGCGGGTTCAACACGAGACGGGAGGAGTGGGACCATGGAGTTCAGGACGAAGCGCCGGGCCTTGCTGGCCGGCATCGCGGGCTCGGCCGCCGCGGCCGGGCTGAAGCTGCCCGCCTACGCGCAGCAGGCGCCGATCAAGCTGGGCTGGCTGGCGACGTTGGAAGGGCCTTTCGCCACCGGCGGGCAGGACGGCTTCCGCTGCATGCAGATGCTGCTCGAGGAGCAGAACAACCAGGCCGGCGGCCGCCGGATCGAGGTGGTGCGCGAGAGCAGCAACGCGCAGGCCGACGTGGCGCTGGCCCGCGCGCGCAAGCTGATCGAGCAGGACAACGTGGACATGATCCTCGGCCCGCTGTCGGGCGCCGAGGGCATCGCGCTGCGCGACTATTCCCGCACGCTGACGGGCAAGACGATCATCAACGGGTCGTCCGGCGCGTCCGACACCACGCTGCGCAACCCCAGCCCAAACTTCTTCCGGTTCAACACGGATGGCACGCAGTGGATGGCGGGCCTCGGCAACTACGTCCGGCGCACGCTGAACGTGGCGGAAGTGGCGGTGGTGGCGGGCGACTACGCCTTCCCCTACGCGCAGGTCTTCGGCTTCAGCCTGGAATACTGCCGCGCCGGCGGGCGCGCGAACTACATCTTCTCGCCGCTCGGCACGACCGACTACTCCTCGATCATCGCGCGCATCCCGCGGACCGCGGGCGCGCTGGTGGTGATCCATGGCGGCAGCGACGGGCTGGCCTTCATGACGCAGTACGCGCAGGCCGGCGGCAGCCTGCCGCTGATCGGCGGGTCCATCATGGCGGACCAGTCCATGCTCTCGGCGCGCGGGCCGCATCGGCGGCTGATGGTGGGTATGGTGAGCGCCGGGCCGATCGCCGACGTGCATGACGACCCGACCTGGAACGACTTCGTCGCGCGCTACCGCCGGCGCTGGTCGAACCAGGGCGGCTTCGCCTCGCCCAGCATCCACGGGTTCAACTTCTACACGGCGCAGCAGGCGGCGCTGCTGGCGCTGAACGAGGTGCGCGGCGACCTCTCCGGCAACCAGGCGGCGTTCCAGCGCGTGCTGGCGGGGCTGCGCTTCAAGAACATGATGGGCGCCGACGTCCACCTGGACCACAATCGCCAGGCCGTCTCCGACATCTTCCTCAACAAGATCGAGGAACGCCCGGGCGGCGCGGCCACCGTGACCTTCGAGAAGGCGTCGCAGGTGAACCAGACGCTCGGCGTGCCAGAGGCGCAGTTCCTCCAGCTCGGCGCGCCGAGCCGCGACAACACGGGCTGCGTCGCGACCTCCTGATGGGGGCGGTTCCCGCGCTTGCCCTGCACGGGGTCGGGCGGCGCTTCGGCGCGCTCGCCGCCGTCGGCCACGTCTCCATGACGGTGGCCGACGGCGAGCGGCGCGCCGTGCTCGGGCCGAACGGCGCGGGCAAGACGACGCTGTTCAACCTGATCTGCGGCGACTTCCCGCCGACCTCTGGCCGGGTGGAGCTGTTCGGGCAGGACATCACCGCCCTGCCCCCGCATCACCGCGCGCGGGGCGGCGTCGGGCGGACCTACCAGACCTCGCTGCTGTTCAACGGGTTGTCGGTGGAGGACAATTTGGTGATCGCGGTGCGCGGCGCGGGCCCTGGGCGCTTCTCCTGGGCGCTGCCGTCGCGTGCGGACCGGGCGAAGGCGCGGGCGCTGGCGGAGCGCGTGCGGCTCTCCCACCTGCTCGGGACGGCCGTCGCGCAGTTGTCGCACGGGCAGCGCCGGCAGCTCGAGGTCGGGATGGCGCTGGCCTGCGACCCGCGGCTGCTGATGCTGGACGAGCCGGCGGCCGGCCTCTCGCCGGTGGAGCGGCCGGAGTTGCTGAAGCTGATGCGCGACCTGCCGCGCGGGATCACGCTTCTGGTCATCGAGCACGACATGGACATCGCGCTGCCCATCGCCGACGTGGTCACGGTGATGAAGGACGGCGAGGTGGTGGTGGAAGGGCCGCCCGCGGCGATCGAGGGCGATCCGACGGTGCAGGCGATCTATCTCGGCCACGGGCGGGCGCATTGATGCTGCGGGTCAGCGGTCTCGACGTGCATTACGGGCAGGCGCATGTGCTGCAGGGCGTGACGCTCTCGCTGGATGACCGGCCGCTGGCGGTGATCGGGCGCAACGGCATGGGCAAGACGACGCTGTGCCAAGCGGTGATGGGGATGGTGCCGGCGAGCGGAGGCGAGATCGCCTTCGCCGGCGCGGCGCTGCGCGGCCTGCCGCCGAACCGCGTGGCGCGGCACGGCATCGCGCTGGTGCCGCAGGGGCGGCGGACCTTCGCCTCGCTGACGGTGCATGAGCACATGCAGCTCGCGGCCCGCGGGGCGCGCGGCGGCTGGACGATCGAGCGGGTGTACGAGACCTTCCCGCGCCTCGCGGAGCGGCGGCGCAACGGCGGCACGCAGCTCTCGGGCGGGGAGCAGCAGATGCTGGCGATCAGCCGGGCGCTGCTGGCAAATCCGAAGCTCGTCATCATGGACGAGCCGAGCGAAGGCCTGGCGCCCGTCATCGTGGACCACCTGGTGGAGGTGCTGCGGCGGCTGCCCGGCGAAGGCATCGGGCTGCTGCTGGTGGAACAGAACCTCGGCGTGGCGACGGATGTCTGCGACGAGGTGGCGATCATGGTGAACGGCCGGATCGCGACGCGCATGGCCTCGCGCGGGCTGCTGGCGGACGAGGCGGCGCAGCGGCGCTACCTCGGTGTCGGCAGCGGCGGATCGCATCAGGAGGGGTAGGATGGGCAAGGTCTATGTCGTCGGCACCTGCGACACGAAGGAGGCGGAGCTGGCCTACGCCAAGCGCCTGATCGAGGCGCAGGGCGTGGAGGCGCTGCTGGTGGATATCGGCACGCGCGCGCCGGGCCGCGCGCCGGACGTGACGGCGGCGGAGGTCGCGGCGCACCACCCGGACGGCGCCGGCGCGGTGCTCGGGCTGGATGACCGCGGGCGGGCGGTGGCGGGCATGGCGGCGGCGCTGGCGCAGTTCCTGGCGTCGCGGGACGACATCGGCGCGGTGCTCGGGCTCGGCGGCTCTGGCAACACGGCGCTGGTGACGGAGGGGATGCGCGCGCTGCCGATCGGGGTGCCGAAGCTGATGGTCTCGACGGTCGCGTCGGGCAACACGGCACCCTATGTCGGGCCGAACGACATCGCGATGATGTATTCCGTGACGGACGTGGCGGGCATCAACGCGATCTCGCGCGTCGTGCTCGGCAATGCGGCGCATGCGGCGGCGGGGATGGCGCGCTTCGCGGTGCCGGCCGCGAGCGGCGACAAGCCGGCGGTCGGCATGACGATGTTCGGCGTGACCACGGCCTGCTGCACGGCCGTGCGGGAGGCGCTGGAGGCGGAGTACGACGTCTTCACCTTCCACGCCACAGGCACCGGCGGGCAATCCATGGAGAAGCTGGCCGATTCCGGCCTGGTGAAGGGCCTGCTCGACATCACGACGACGGAGGTGCCGGACCTCCTGATGGGCGGCGTCTTCCCCTGCACGGAGGATCGGTTCGGCGCGGTGGCGCGCACGCGGCTGCCCTATGTCGGCTCGGTCGGCGCCTGCGACATGGTGAATTTCGGCGCGAAGGAGACGGTGCCGGCGAAATATGCGGGCCGGACGCTTTATGTGCACAACCCGCAGGTCACGCTGATGCGGACCACGCCGGCGGAGAACAAGGCGATCGGCGAGTGGATCGCGGCGCGGCTGAACCGCTGCGAGGGCGAGGTGCGCTTCCTGCTGCCGCTCGGCGGCGTCAGCGCCATAGACGTGCCGGGCGCGCCTTTCCACGACCCGGAGGCCGATGCGGCGCTGTTCGCGGCCATCCGCGCGACGCTGGTGCAGACGCCGCGGCGCCGCCTGGTCGAGCTGCCGCACGCCATCAACGACCCGGCTTTCGCGGCGGCCCTGGTGCAGCACTTCCGCGAGGTCGCCTGACATGCCGCGCTTCGAGCGCCAGGCGCTGCTGGCCAGGTTCCGCGACATGATCGCACGGCGCGTGCCGATCGTCGGCGGGGGCGCGGGAACGGGGCTGTCCGCGAAGTGCGAGGAAGCGGGCGGCATTGACCTCATCGTCATCTACAATTCCGGGCGCTACCGCATGGCCGGGCGCGGATCGCTCGCGGGGATGATGGCCTATGGCAACGCGAACGAGATCGTGAAGGAGATGGCGCGGGAGGTGCTGCCGGTGGTGAAGCGCACGCCCGTGCTGGCGGGCGTGAACGGCACCGATCCCTTCATGATCCTCGACCACTTCCTCGACGAGCTGAAGGCGCTGGGCTTCGCGGGGGTGCAGAACTTCCCGACGGTCGGGCTGATTGACGGCATCTTCCGCGCGAACCTGGAGGAGACGGGCATGTCGTATGCGCTGGAGGTGGACACGATCCGCGCCGCGCATGCGAAGGACATGCTGACGACGCCCTACGTGTTCAGCGCGGCCGAAGCGGAGGAGATGACGCGGGCCGGTGCGGACATCATCGTCTGCCATTTCGGGCTGACGACGGGCGGCGCGATCGGGGCGGAGACGGCGCGGACGCTCGACGACTGCGTGCGTGAGATGGACGAATGGGCGGAGGCGGCGCGGCGCGTGCGGTCGGACGTGATCGTGCTGTGCCACGGCGGCCCGATCTCGATGCCGGAGGATGCGCAGCACGTGCTGAAGCATTCGAAGCTGTGCCACGGCTTCTACGGCGCCTCCTCGATGGAGCGGCTGCCGACCGAGCTGGCGTTGACGGAGCAGACCAGGCGCTTCAAGGCGCTGACATTCTGAGAGGGAACGACGATGGCCCGTGCTTACGCCTCCACCATCCTGGACGCCCCGATCGAGACGGTCTGGGCGGCCATCCGCGACTTCAACGGCCTGCCGTCCTGGCATCCGGCCATCACGAGATCGGAGATCGAGGACGGGCTGGACAGCGACGTGGTCGGCTGCGTCCGCCGCTTCTGGCTGGCCGACGGGGCGATGGTGCGGGAACGGCTGCTGTCCTTCGACGACCGCTTCACGACGTTCAGCTACAACTTCGAGACGCCGGCCTTCCCGGTGAAGAACTACGTCGCGCGCGTGCGGCTGCTGCCTGTGACACGGGAGGACCGCACCTTCGCGGAATGGGAGGCGAGTTTCGACGAGGCGCCGGAGGATGCCGGCAAGTATATGGAGATCGTCTCGAAGGCCGTGTTCCAGGGCGGCTGGGACGCGCTGAAGAAGGCGCTGCCCGGCCGCACGGCACCGGCGGGCGCGAAGCGCTGGGCAGGCTTCCCGCCGAACAAGGTCTGGTGCAGCACGGTGCTGGACGCGCCGGCCGAAGCGGTGTGGGGCGTGATGCGAGACTTCGCGGGCATGGGCGGCTGGCACGACGCGATCACGAAGATGCAGATGATCGGCGGTGCGCGCAGCGACAAGGTCTCCGCCACGCGCGACTTCCTCTTCGGCGACGGCAACCTCAACGAGAAGCTGCTGCACCTTGACGACAGCGAGATGAGCTACTCCTACTGCATCACGAAGTGCGAGATTCCGTGGATGCACTACATCTCCGGCCCGCGGCTGTGGCGCGTGACGGACGGCAACCGCTGCTTCGGTTGCTGGACCGGCGACTGGATCGCGTCGCCGCAGGACGACGTGAACATGATCCCCTTCGCGACCAACGACGTGTATCTCAAGGCGTTCGACGGCGTCGCGGCGCTGCTGGGGAACCGCGCATGACCCACGCCATCCGCATCCACGCGCCCGGCGGGCCCGAGGCATTCCGTTGGGACGAGGTGGAGGTGCCGTCGCCGGCGGCCGGCGAGGCGGTGATCCGGCACACCGCCATCGGCGTGAACTTCATTGATGTGTACCACCGCACCGGTCTCTATCCGCTGCCCGTCATGCCCGCGGTGATCGGGATGGAGGGCGCCGGCATCATCGAGGCGGTCGGACCCGGCGTGACCGAGGTCGCGCCCGGCGACCGTGTCGCCTATGCCTGCGCGCCGACCGGCGCCTATGCGGAGCGGCGCGTGGTGCCCGCGGCGCAGATGGTGAAGATCCCGGACGGCATCGCGGACGTGACCGCGGCCGCCATGATGCTGAAGGGCATGACGGCGCAGTACCTGCTCCATGACACGGCCCCCGTGCGCGCGGGCGATCACGTGCTCGTTCATGCCGCGGCGGGCGGCGTCGGGCTGCTGCTCTGCCAATGGGCGAAGCACCTGGGCTGCACCGTGATTGGCACGGTCGGATCGGACGAGAAGGCGGAACTGGCGCGCGCGCATGGCTGCGACCACGCGATCGTCTATACGCGGGAGAAGTTCGCGGACCGCGTGAAGGAGATCACCGGCGGCAAGGGGTGCCGCGTGATCTATGACGGGATCGGCCGCGATACCTTCGAGGGCTCGCTGGACGCGCTGGCGCTAACGGGGCGGCTGGTGTGCTACGGGCAGGCGAGCGGCCCGATCGCGCCGGTGAACCTCTCCGTGCTGTCGGCGAAGTCGGCGAGCATCTCGCGGCCGGTGATGTTCCACTTCACGGGAACGCGCGCGGATCTGGAGCGGGTTTCGGGGAGCCTGTTCGACGTGGTGGCGAAGGGCGCGGTGCGGATCGAGGCGCCGCGGGGATATGCGCTGCGGGATGCGGCGGCGGCGCATCGGGATCTGGAGGGGCGGAGGACGACGGGGGCGTTGGTGTTGATGCCGTAGGCGTTGCGCAAGGCCCCCCTCCCCAACCCTCTCCCGCGAGGGGGGGAGGGAGAAGAAGTCACTCTGCGGCCAGGGGCAGCGGTTCGCGGGCGATGTGTTTGCGGGGGTCTTTCCACAGGCGGCCGTCGGTCATGACCATAGCGAGGTTGTCGCGGTCCTGCAGGAGCGTCACGTCCTTCGTCACGTCGCCGCGGACCAGCAGCAGGTCGGCCAGGTAGCCTTCCTTCACCAGGCCGAGTTCACCCTTCATCTGCATGAGATCGGCGCCGACGGCGGTGGCGCAGCGCAGCGCCTCGGTCGGCGAATAGCCGAAGAAGCGGACGAAATGGTGGATGTCGCGCGCGTTCTGGCCCTGCGGGGTGAAGGCGAAGCCGTAGTCGCCGCCGATCACCACGCGGATGCCGCGCTTGCGCATCTGGTGGTAGGTCTCGCAGCTCACGTCGAAGGCCTTGCGGAAGCCGCGCTGCTCGATGAAGTCGGCGGGCACGCCTGATTTCTCGGGCTCGTGGATCAGGTTGTAGAGCAGGCCGAAGGCGGGGCCGACATAGTGCCGGTCCTTGTGCCGCTCCAGCAGGTCCAACGCTTCCTCATCCGCCTGGTCGCAGTGGTAGATGCAGTCCACGCCGGCCTCGACGCAGCGCTTCACGCTTTCCGCGCTGCGGCTGTGCGCGACGAGCATCCGGCCGAATTCGTGGCCGACCTCGACCGCGGTCGCGATTTCCGCGCGCGACATGGGCGTGCAGGCGGCGCGGGCGTTGGTGACGAAATCGTCGCCGGAGACGTTGATCTTCAGGTTGTCCACGCCCTCCCGCATGCAGAGGCGCGCGGCCTTGCGGATCTCGTCGCACCCGTCGGCGACGAGGGCGAAGCTCTCGCGGTAGAGGTGCAGCCGGCGCTCGTCGCCGAGGCCGGCGGTGACGGTGATCTCGGGGCTCGCGGCGCGCATGCGCGGGCCGATGAAGTCGCCGGCGTTGATCGCGTTGCGGATGACGACGCCGAGGCGGAGCTTGGCGCTCGCGGCCTCGAACAGGCTGGTGAAGCCGTGGTCCAGCATCAGCCGGGTGTTCTTGATGGAGAGGATCAGGTGCTCCTCCGGCGGGATCTCGCCGAGCTCCTTCGGCTCGGCGACGCCGGTGAAGGTCGGGTGGCTGTGGCCCTCGACCATGCCGGGCATCAGCGTCATGCCCGTGCCGTCCAGCACCTCGGCGCCGGTCGCGTCGAGGCTGCCGCGATCGGTCGCGACGGCGCGGATGCGGTTGCCGTCCACCAGCACGTCGGCCGGATAGGGCGGCGCGCCGGTCGCGTCGAAGACCTGGGCGTTGCGGATGACGATTCTGGCCATGGCTCCTCCCCGGCACGGCGGTCCCGTGCGCTTCGTATCGAATTGCATCATGTTCATGATCAGCACAGGAATCAACGGAAACCCGGCGTGACCGCGCGCGCGGGGCGTGCCATTCAGGAGCGATCATGCCGGATTGGAGACGATGACCACGGGCGTCGGCGGCTCGGATTTTGGGACGGAGCTCGCGGGCATCCGCAACGGGCGCGATGCGGTGCCGCCGATCGGGGCGGAGGAGCACGCGCGGCGCGTGGAACGCGCGCAGGCGCGGATGCGGGAGCTGGGGATCGCCGCGCTCTGGCTCGACGGCACGACGAACCTGGCCTGGATGACCGGGCTGCGGCACGGGCAGAGCGAGCGGCCGGTCGGCGCGGTGCTGCCGGCGGCGGGCCCCCTCACCTATCTCGCGCCGGGGTTCGAGGTGGAGCGCATCCGCACGATGCTGGCCCTGCCCGGCGCGGTGCGCGGGTGGGAGGAGGACGAGGACCCCTACGCGCTCTTCGCCGACATCCTGCGGGAGTCGGATGTGGCGGGCGGGACGGTGGCGCTGGACGACCACGCGCGGGTTTTCGTGGCGGAGGGGATGCGCGCGGCCCTGCCGAACCACCGCTTCGTCGCCTCCGGCCCGGTCACGTCGTGGCTGCGGGAGCGGAAGACGGAGCAGGAAGTGGCGATCCTACGGCAGGCGATGGGCATGACGCTCGGCATCCACGCGGCCGCCGCGCGGGTGCTGGCGCCCGGCGTGACGACGGCGGAGGTCGCGGCGTTCCTGGCCGCGGCGCATCTCAAGGCCGGATTCGACAGCGGGCCGGCCTTCTCCATCGTGCTGTTCGGGGAGCCGACCGCCTACCCGCACGGCGTGCCGTATCCGCAGGTGCTGCGCGAGGGCGACACCGTGCTGGTGGACGTGGGCGCGCCGCTGCACGGCTACGTCTCCGACATCACGCGGAGCTACGTCTTCGGCACGCCGAGCGCGCGGCAGCGCGAGATCTGGAACCTGGCGAAGCGCGCGCAGGCCGCCGGCTTCGCCGCGGCGCGGCCCGGCGCGCCCTGCTCCGCCATTGACGATGCGTGCCGCGGCGTGGTGACGGCGGCGGGCTTCGGGCCGGGCTACAAGGTGCCCGGGCTGCCGCACCGCACCGGCCACGGCATCGGCATGGACGTGCACGAGACGCCGTATTTCGTCGGCGGGAACCGCGCGGCGCTCGCGCCCGGGAATACCGGCAGCATCGAACCCACGATCGCGATCTACGGCGAGTTCGGCATCCGGCTGGAGGACCACATCGTGGTCACCGGGACCGGCGCGGCCTGGCTGACCGAGCCCGCGCGATCCGTGGACGACCCCTTCGGACTGGAGTGACCGACGTGATCACCATCTACGGCGTTTACCGCTCGCGGGCGCTGCGCAACATCTGGGCCTGCGAGGAGATGGGCATCCCGTATCGGGTGGTGCCGGTGATCCAGGTCTATCGCGTGCCGAACCCGGATGCGCCGGACGCGCCGCTGCACACGCGCTCGGCTTCGTTCCTGAAGGTGAACCCGGGCGGCCAGGTGCCGGTGATGGACGATGGGGGGCTGATCCTGACGGAATCGCTCGCCATCAATCTCTGGCTCGCGCGGCGCTACCCGAGCGCGGTCGGCACCTCCGACCTGGCGGAGTCCGCGCGCTTCGCACAGTGGACGCTGTGGGGTGCGACGGAGGTGGAATACCGCAGCATCCAGATCCTCATGCACCGCGTGAGCCGTGCGCCGGCGGAGCGCGACGAGAGCAAGGCGGCGGGGGCGGTCGCCGGCCTGCGCGCGCCCTTCGCCGTGCTGGATGCGGCGCTGGCGGAGACCGGCCAGCTGGTCGGCGGGCGCTTCACGGTGGCGGACATCAACGTGGCGGAGGTGGTGCGCTACGCGATGGCCGCGCCGGAACTGTTCGAGCGCGCGCCGCGGGTGAAGGCGTGGCTGGAGGCGTGCCACCAGCGGCCGGCATGGAAGAAGATCTTCGCGGAGCGGGAGAAGGAGCCGGTGTGAGAAGCTGTTCCCTCCCCCGCTTGCGGGGGAGGGTCAGGGTGGGGGCATCGGGGGCGGTGGTCGTTCAGGTTTGATCGAGCGCTATCGTCGCTTCCTTGTCGTAGCTCGGTCGTGCCCCCACCCGCCCTCGCTTCGCTCGGGCACCCTCCCCCGCAAGCGGGAGAGGGGACGATCGCGGCTCGTTCAACCGGCGAGGACCTTCATCAAGCCCGGCACGGCCAGCGCCGCGAAGTGCTTTGCCGCCGCGACGTCCGCCTCCCCGTACCACCCGGCCTCGTGCAGCAGGTTGATCGTGCCGAGGCTGGCGCCGTCCCAGCGTACCGGCACGTTCAGCACGCTCTCGCAGCCGAGGCTGCGGATCAACTCGTGGTCGAAGAACACGTCGCGGATGTCGGCGTAGGTGCGGCCGATATACGGCTCGCCCTCGTCCAGCACGCGGCGGAACCAGTGTGTCGGATTGATCGGCTTGCGGCCGCCGACGGGATAGGCGTCGGGCATGTTGGAGTAGTAGCGCTGGCTCTCCCCGGCGCCGGGATGGACGACCAGGACGGTGAAGAGCTTGTGGCCGATGGCTGCGCCCATCGCCGTGTCCAGCGCGGCGAAGAGCGAGGCGGGCTGGCCGGGCTGCGCCATCGCGGCGGCGACGGCGGCGAGGTGCGGGGCGGGATCGGGTCTCGTCATGGGTGTGCCCTCGTTCGCGTGCGTTCGGGGAAGATGCCCTGCGGCCTGAAACGCAGCAGCAGGATGAGGGAGAGCGCAATCACGCTCTCGCGCAGCGCGGCCTTCTGCACGGGCGTCACGCCCGGCACCGCGCCGGCGAGGAAGCGCGTGCCCTCCAGCAGCGCCAGCACCAGCACCGCGCCCACCACCGCGCCGCGCATTGCGCCGACGCCGCCGGCGGTCAGCGCGAGGACGATGTAGATCGTCAGCAGCGGCGCGAAGCCGTCGGGGGCGATGTAGGCGTTGTAATGCGCGTAGAGCGCGCCGGCGAAGCCGACCACGGCGGCGCCGAGGCAGAAGGCGCGCGTCTTGAACCACAGCACCGGCTTGCCCGCGACGGCGGCAACGTCCTCGTCTTCCCGGATCGCGCGCAGCACGCGGCCGAAGGGGGAGTGGGAGACGCGCGCGAGCAGCACGAAGGCGATCGCGACGGCGGTCCAGACGATGCCGAGGAAGATCAGGTTGAAGCCCTGCGGCGAGACGGCGCCGCGCCAGGGGCCGGGGATGCCGCTGATGCCGTCGGTGCCGTTGGTCAGCCAGATCTCGTTCGAGGCGATGAGGCGGATCACCTCGGCGAAGCCGAGCGTGACGATGGCCAGGTAGTCGCCGCGCAGCCGGGCGACGATCAGCGCCATCAGGGCGCCCGCCGCCGCGGCGACGATGGCCCCGGCCGCCCAGCCCAGCGGCATCGGCCAGAGGAGCCGCGTGGTCAGCAGGGCGGACGCATAGGCGCCCAGCCCGAAGAACCCGACCAGGCCGAGATTGACCATGCCGGCCAGGCCCCAGATCACGTTCAGCCCGAGCGCCATCAGCGCATACAGGCCGGCGAAGACGAGCATCGCGACGAGGTAGGCTTCCATCAGGCGCGGCGCCCCATCAGGCCTTCCGGCCTGATCGTCAGGACCAGCAGGATGGCGAGGAAGGCGGTGACGGTGCGGTAGGCAGGTTCCAGCACGATGCCCGCCATCTCCTCACCGATGCCGACCACCAGCGCGCCGAGCGCGGCGCCGGGAATGGAGCCGAGCCCGCCGACCACCGCGGCGGCGAAGACCGAGAGCACGACGCGGAAGCCGGTGAGCGGATCAATGGAGGTATCGAGGCCGATCAGCATGCCCCCGAAGCCGGCCAGCCCCGCGCCGATCAGCACGGCGACGCGCGCGATTCGGTCGGGGTCCACGCCCTTGATGTCGGCGAGCTGCGGGTTGTCCGCCACGGCCCGCATCGCGCGGCCGAGCCGCGTGAAGGCGAGGAGTGCGAACAGCGCCGCGGCCGCGGCGACGGCATAGCCGGTGTTCATGAGCTGCTGCGGGTTGACGCGCACGCCCTCGAAGCGCCAGTCGCGCAGCACCGGCAGGTCGTAGCCGCGCAGGCTGTTGCCGAAGGCGAAGCGCACGATGTTCTCCAGCAATATCGTCAGCGCGACGGAGGCGATGGCGACCGTCAGCGCGCCGGAGGGGCGCAGCGGCTTCAGCGCGACCTCCTCGGCCAGCAGCGCCACCAGGCCCGCGGCGAGGAAGGCCGCGACCAGCGCGAGGCCGGCCGGCAGCCCGAACGGCACGTTCGCGACCCATCCGGCGAAGGCGCCGACCGTGGCGTAGCCGGCGATCGCGAAGCTCGGGTAGCGCAGCACGGCGAATATGCAGTTGAAGCCGATGGCGGGCAGCATCAGAACGCTGCCCGTCATCACCCCGTTGACCAGGACCTGCGCGAGGTCGCGCCAATCCTCCATCAGGCCAGTTCGAGCAGGCGGAAGCGCCCGTTCTCCGCCACCTCGAAGCGGAACTTCGTGCCGCGGATGTCGCCGCGCTCGTCGAACTCCACCGGGCCGGACGCGCCCTCGAAGTTCACGGCGCGGCCGGCGGCGACGGCGCGCAGCCCGTCCGCGACGTTGTCCACCTTCTCGCCGTCGCCCTGACTGATCCGCCGGACATGGTCTCGGATGGCGACGCCGCCGGTATCGCCGGCCTGCGCGGCGGCGAGGATCGCGAGCGTCGCGTGGTCGTGCGTCTGCGCCGAGTAGGGGTCCACCTCCACGTTGCCGAAGCGCGTCTGGAGGCGGCGGAAGGCGCCGCTCTCGAGGTCGGGGCTCGGCTGGAAGGTGATCAGGCCGTTGGTGACGTCGTTCGGCAGGGACTGGAAGGTGTTCTGGTTTGCGGCGTAGGCGAAGGTGAAGCGGCGGCCGTCGAAGCCGGCGCGGAACAGCTCCCGCAGCAGGATCGTCACGTCGGGCAGGTAGCCGTTGAGGTACACGGTGTCGGACCGGCTGCGCATGATCTGGTCCACCTCCGACCGGAAGGCGGTCTTGTCGCGTTCGTAGATGGTGAAGCCGGTGATCGCGCCGCCCGCCGCGCGGAAGCGCTCGGACAGCACCTCCTGGCTCGACTGCGCGAAGGGCGATTGCGCCGCGAGGTGGAAGACGCGGCGCGCGCCCTTGCCGACCAGCCAGTCCGCGCCGGTGGCGGTTTGCAGACGGCTGTTCGGCTGCGTCCTGAAGATGAAGCCCTGGTGCGGCAGCTGGGTGATGCTGTCGGCGCCGGAGACGGTGAAGAGCGGCACCCGGTTCTCCCAGCAGAGCGGCGCGACGGCGGTGGTGACCGCGCTCGCCCAGGTGCCCATGACGGCGGAGACGCGGTCCACGTCAATCAGCTTGCGCGCGCCGCGCACGCCGGCGTCGGGGTTGGTCTGGTCGTCCTCCGCGACGATGCGGACCTGCCGCCCGCGGATGCCGCCCGCCGCGTTCGCCTCCTCCGCCACGGACTGGATGGCGCGGAGCATGGCCGGGCCGTACGGCCCGCCCGCGCCGGTCAGCGGCGGCAGCGCGCCGAAGGTTACCGGCGTGCCCTGCGCGAGGGCGCGGCCGCCGATGGCGAAGGTGGTTGCCGCGCCGGCCGTGCCGAGCAGCGCCGCACGGCGGCCGATCCTGTGTTGCCTCATGGTCGTTCTCCGTCTCCCGGTCACATCCTAGCGAAGCCTAGCCGCCCAGGAAGAGGCGGCGGACATCCGGGTCGGCGGCCAGCGCCGCTGCCGGGCCGGTGCGGGCCACGCGACCGTCCACCAGCACGATCCCGTCCTCGGCGATGGCCAGCGCCTCCAGGGCGTTCTGCTCCACCACCAGGATCGCCGTGCCCTCGGCGTGCACGGCGGCGATCGCGTCGAACAGGAAGCCGGCGGCCTTCGGGCTCAGGCCGGCGGAAGGTTCATCGAGCAGCAGCAGGCGGGGTTCGACCATCAGCGCCATCGCCATCGCCAGGATTTGCCGCTGCCCGCCGGAGAGCGTGCGCGCGGCGCGGCGGCGCTTCTCGGCGAGCACGGGGAAGCGCGCGAAGAGCGATTCGACGCGCGCATTCACCTTCGCGCGGGGTTCGAGGTAGCCGCCCATTTCCAAGTTCTCGCGCACGGTGAGCGAGGGGAAGATGTTCGCTTCCTGCGGCACGAACGCGATGCCGCGCGCGGCGATGGCGCGCGGCGGCAGGCCGGCGATCGCGGCGCCGTCCAGCGTGATCGCGCCGGATTTGGGCCGGAGCAGCCCGGCGACGGCCTTCAGCAGCGTGGACTTGCCCGCGCCGTTCGGGCCGACGACGGCGGCCATGCGCGCGGGCGGCAGCGAGACGGTGATGCCCTGCAGGATCTCGTCGGCCGCACCGTAGCCGCCGACGAGCGATTCGACGTGCAGCAGGTCAGGCATGCACGCGGCGGCCCATATAGGCTTCCTGCACGCGCGCGTCGTTCGCGACGCTCTCGAAGCTGCCTTCTGCCAGCAGCCTGCCCTCCGCCATGACGATGACGGGATCGCAGAGCGAGGCGACGAAGTCCATGTGGTGCTCCACGACCAGCACCGTCATGCCCTCCTCGCGCAGGTGCGCGATGTGGCGGGCGATCTCCGCGGCCAGAGTCGGGTTCACGCCGGCCACCGGCTCGTCCAGCAGCAGCAGGCGCGGTTCGGCCATCAGCGCGCGGCCGATCTCCAGCAGCTTCTTCTGCCCGCCGGAGAGCGCGGCGGCCTGGTTGTCCAGCACGCGGGAGAGGTTCAGGCGGGCGGCGACCGCGGTGGCGCGCACGCGCAGCTCCTCCTCCCGACGGCGCGCGGCGGGGCCGCGCAGCAGTGCGGCGGCGATGCCCTCGCCGGGTTGTGCGGGGCCGTAGAGCAGCAGGTTCTCCAGCACCGTCAGGCGCGGGATGCCGCGGGCGATCTGGAAGCTGCGCACCAGGCCGGCGCGCGTCACGCGGTCCGGGCGCGCGCCGGTGATGTCGGTGCCGTCGAAGGTCACGCGACCGGCATCCGGGCGGATGACGCCGGAGATGCATTGGAACGCCGTGGACTTGCCCGCGCCGTTCGGTCCGATCAGCGCGGTGACGGTGCCGGGGCGGACGCCGATGTCCAGGCCATCCAGCGCCACCACCCCGCCGAAGCGCCGGACAAGGCCGCGCACCTGCAGGATCGGAGCGGTCATCGCGGAAACGCTACACGCGGCCCAGGCGGCGCGGAAGGGTCGCGCCGCCCTCTTGCGCGTTCGCGCCACGTCCACTTATTGCCGCATTGCCGGGCAACGATCGCTGATACCCAAGGAGGACTTCGCCTTCATGACGCACCGCCTGCTGATCGCCGCATCCGCGGCCCTCACCTTCGGCGCCGTCGGCGCGGCGCAGGCACAGGATGCCGCCGCTGGACAGCGCGTGTTCAATCAGTGCCGTGCCTGCCACGTGGTCGAGAACAACGGCCGCAACGGCGTGGGCCCGAACCTGCACGGAGTCGTCGGGCGGCGCGCCGCCTCGATCGAGAACTTCCGCTACTCCGCGAACATGCGCCAGCTCGCCGAGGGCGGGCTGGCGTGGACGCCGGAGAACCTCAATCGCTACCTGACGAATCCGAAGGATGTCGTGCCTCAGGGCTCGATGGCCTTCGCGGGCATCCGCAACGAGCAGCAGCGCACGGATGTGATCGCGTATCTGCAATCGCAGGGCAACTGACCGCGTCGCGTCAACCGGTCAGGGCAAACGCCTCGACGCCGCCTTCCGGGAAAGCGGCGCCGGGGCCGAGGACGCAGCGCGCGTCCAGGAACAGCAGCCGATCCGGGCCGAGCGCGTAATCCGCGCCGACCGGCGGTTCGGCATCCGGTGAGATCAACGCTGCCTGCACGTGCGATGATTCGACCACCGGCAGCCGGCTGCGCACGCGCGACCACAGGGCGAGCACGGCACCGGGCCCGGCCGCGGCTTCCTGCGCTTCGGCCAGGCGCCGCCAGTCGCGCGGCGCATCCAGCTTCTCGCGTCGCATGTCGGCCTCGTCCATGCGGTGCAGCAGCAGAAGGCCGCGCGCGGTCTCGGCCGGATCGAGCAGCGCCGGATCGCCGCGGTCCGCCCGTTCCTGCGGCACCACCAGTGAACGCTCATAGACGCCGAGCTGGCGGAAGAAGCGGAGGAAGTCGTAGTCGGATTGGCTCAGCCACCCGCGCGCGCGCATCCATTGCAGGGAGGAGAGGCTCTGCTGCTGGCGCGCCGGCCGGGCCGCGGCGGAGGAGCCGGCGGGCATGACGCGCGAGCGGCGCTGCACCAGCACCGTGTCGCTGCCTTCCAGCCGCACCGTCACGCGCGGCGCATCGGCAGGGTTGGCGTAGGTCAGGTCGAAGTTGAATCCTGCCATGCCGTCGCCGAGGCCGGCGTCACGCAGGTCCTGCCGGAACTCGCCCACCTTCCCGGCGCCGATGCAGGTCTCGTCCAGGAACGCCAGCACGGTGCGGCCGGCGACCGCTGCGTCGGGCGACCACATCCAGCCGAAGACACGGTTGCGCGAGACGTTCTCGATGGCGCCCCGGATCATGCGCGATGCTCCCCAACTCCGGCGCGTGCGTCTCGTTGCGCCTGCTACTGCGCGGTATCCTTTAGTCGCGGGCCTCGCGCCCCGACAAGCCGGAGGACGAGTGCGTGACGAACGGGTTCCAGGCGCCCCTGGAGGGGCTGCGCGTGGTGGAGGTCTCGGCCTTCGTCGCGGCGCCGCTCGGCGGCATGACGCTGGCGCAGCTCGGCGCGGAGGTGATCCGCGTGGACCCGATCGGCGGCAACATTGACATCGGGCGCTGGCCGCTCGCGCCCTCCGGCACAAGCCTCTACTGGACGGCGCTGAACAAGGCGAAACGCTCCGTCGCGCTGGCGCTCGACAGGGCCGAGGGGCGGGAGATCGCGTCGGCGCTGATCGCGCAGGCCGGGATGCTGCTGACCAACCTGCCGGCGGCGTCGGGGTGGATGTCGTATGCGGCGCTGTCCGCGCGGCGGCCGGACCTGATCATGCTGCGGCTGACGGGCACGCATGATGGCGGGAACGCGGTGGACTACACGGTCAACGCCGCTGCCGGCTTCCCGGTCGCGACCGGCGAGGATGAGCGGCCCGTGAACCACGTGCTGCCGGCCTGGGACGTGGCGGCGGGGCTGTACCTGGCAACGGGCCTGCTGGCGGCGGAGCGGCGGCGGGCGCGCACGGGCGCGGGGAGCGAGGTGACGCTGGCGCTCTCCGACGTCGCCTACGCCACGGCCGCGAACCTCGGCTACGTGGCGGACGCACAGGTGAACGGGCATGTCCGGCCGCCGCTCGGCAATTGGCTCTACGGCGCCTTCGGGCGGGATTTCCCGACGCGGGACGGGCGGCGCGTGATGCTGGCCGCGATCTCGGACCGGCAGTGGCGGGCAATCGGGACCGCCACCGGCCTGAAGGAGCAACTGGCGCTCGCCGGGCAGGCGATGGGGGCCGACCTGGACGACGAGGGCGGGCGTTACGCCGCGCGCGAAGCGATCGGCGCGGTGCTCGCGCCCTGGTTCGCGGCGCGGACGCTTGCGGAGGTGCGCGCGGCGTTGGACGGCAGCGGCGTGCTGTGGGGGCCCTACCAGGATTTCGGCCAGATGGTGCGGGAGGATCCGCGGGTTTCCCCGCGCAACCCGCTCTTCGCGGAGATCGCGCAGGAGGGGGTCGGGCGCGTGCTGGCGCCCAGCTCGCCCTTGCAGCCCGCCCTGCCCCCGCGCCCGGCGCCGCGCCTGGGCGCCGACACGGATGCGGTGCTGCGCGAAATGCTGGGGTTGCCGGAGGACCGCATCGCGGCCTATCGCGACGCCGGCATCCTGCCGCAGGACGATGCATGACCGGATTGCTGGAGGCCTGCCGCGCAGTGCTGGGCGCGGCGGAGACGCTGGTGGAGGCGGGCCGGGCCGCGCTGTCGCGCGAGGTCGCGCCGCAGGGCCGGGCCGATCCGGCCGCGTTGGATGCCGCGCAGTTCGGCGCGCACGGCTTCGCCTGGGCGGCGACCTACGCGGCGGCGTTGCGCGAGGGGCTGCGCTGGGCGGAGCGGCTGGACGCGGCCGGGCGGCTCGGGGAGGCGGAGCGGGCGATCCTGCATCTCGGCTACGTGGAGTATGGGGCGCAGCTCGCAGGCGGCATCGCGATGAGCCAAGTGGAAGTCGCGCGGCCCACGGATTTCGGCGTCGGCGAGGAGGTTGTCGCAGCGTTGCGCGACGCCGTCGCACCGCTGGCGGATGCGACGCGTATCGCCGAGATGCGCGCGGCGCTGGTTGGCGCGCTGGAGGACGGGCGCTTCGGCGACGCCGGGCTGGACGACCCGGACCTTCTGCTGCTGCGAGAGCAGTTCGCGCGCTTCACCGCCGCCGAGGTCGCGCCGCATGCGCAGGCCTGGCACGCGGCCAATGCGCTGATCCCACTCGAGCTGGTCGAGCGGCTCGCGGAGCTCGGCGCCTTCGGCGTGACGGTCGCGGAGGAACATGGCGGCCTCGGGCTCGGCAAGGTCGCGATGTGCCTGGTCTCGGAAGTGCTGAGCGAGGGGTATATCGGTGTCGGATCGCTCGGCACGCGCAGCGAGATCGCGGGGGAGCTGATCGGCCTGAACGGCACGCCGGCGCAAAAGGCGCGGTGGCTGCCGGGCATCGCCTCCGGCGCGATCCTGCCGACCGCCGTCTTCACCGAGCCGAATACGGGATCGGACCTGGCGAACCTGCGCACCCGCGCGGTGCGCGACGGCGACGTGTATCGCGTGCACGGCGCGAAGACCTGGATCACGCATGGGTCGCGCAGCGACGTGATGACGCTGCTGGTGCGCACCGACCCGGATGCGCGCGGGCACCGCGGCTTGTCCATGCTGATCGCCGGGAAGCCGCGCGGGACGGAGGACGACCCCTTCCCTGCCCTGGGCATGTCGGGATCGGAGATCCACGTCCTCGGCTACCGCGGCATGCGCGAATACGAGATCGCCTTCGACGGATTCGAGGTGCCTGCGGAGAACCTGCTCGGCGGCGTCGAGGGCCACGGATTCCGGCAGCTCATGGAAACCTTCGAGAGCGCGCGCATCCAGACCGCGGCGCGCGCGCTGGGCGTGGCACAGAACGCGCTGACGCTCGGGCTGGACTATGCGCGGACGCGCGTGCAGTTCGGCCGGCCGATCCTGCGCTTCACGCGCGTCTCGGGGAAGCTCGCGATGATGGCGGTCGAGACGATGCTGGCGCGCCAGCTCACCTACCACGCGGCGCGCGAGAAGGATGCGGGCCGGCGCTGCGATGTGGAAGCCGGCATGGCGAAGCTGCTGGCCGCGCGCGTCGCCTGGGCCGGCGCGGATGCCGCGCTGCAGATCCATGGCGGCAACGGCTACGCGACCGAGTACGCGATCAGCCGCGTGCTGTGCGACGCGCGCGTGCTCTCCATCTTCGAAGGGGCCGCGGAAATCCAGGCGCATATCATCGCGCGCGGGATGCTCGAGCGGGTGAACTGACATGCCATTCCCGACGCTGCCCGCCGCCCTCGCCAACGCGCTCGCCGCCCGCGGCTACGCCGAGCCGACCACGGTACAGGACGCGGTGCTCGCCGACGCGACCGCCGGGCGCGACCTGCTCGTCTCCGCGCAGACCGGCTCCGGCAAGACAGTCGCCTTCGGCCTGGCTTTCGCGCCGGAACTGCTGGAGGGCGCGGAGCGCGTGGGCCCGCCGCGCGTGCCGCTCGCGCTGGTCGTCGCCCCGACGCGGGAGCTGGCCTTGCAGGTGCAGGGCGAGCTGGCCTGGCTCTACGCCGAAGCGGGCGCGCGCGTCGTGGCCTGCGTCGGCGGCACCGATCCGCGGGCCGAGCGCCGCCAGCTCGACACCGGCGCGCACATCGTCGTCGGCACGCCGGGACGGCTGCGCGACCACCTGGAACGCGGGAACCTGGAGCTCGGCTCGCTCCGCGTCGCGGTGCTCGACGAGGCGGACGAGATGCTCGACATGGGCTTCCGCGACGAGCTGGAAGCGATCCTCGACGTCACGCCGGAGACGCGGCGCACATTGCTGTTCTCGGCGACGATCCCGCGGGAAATCGCGGAGCTCGCGAAGCGCTACCAGCGCGACGCGCTGCGCATCGCGGCGACCGGCGAGGGCAAGCCGCATGGCGACATCGCCTATCGCGCCGTCGTCGTGGCGCCGCGAGAGGCGGAGCGCGCGCTGGTGAACCTGCTGCGCTGGCACGACGAACGCGCGATCGTCTTCTGCGCGACGCGCGCGGCCGTGGCGCGGCTGCACGGCAACCTGACGGAGCGCGGCTTCAACGCCGTGGCCCTTTCGGGAGAGCTGACGCAGGCGGAACGCAACCGCGCACTGCAATCGCTGCGCGACCGGCGCGCGCAGATCTGCGTGGCGACCGACGTGGCGGCGCGCGGGATTGACCTGCCCGATCTCGGCCTGGTTGTGCATGCCGAGCTGCCGCGCGACCGCGATACGCTGCAGCACCGCAGCGGCCGGACGGGCCGGGCCGGGCGCAAGGGCACGGCGCTGCTGCTGGTGCCCTACAACCGCCGCCGCATCGCGGAGCGCCTGCTGGCGAGCGCGCGCATCCAGGCGGAATGGGGACCGCCGCCCTCCGCCGAGCAGATCCGCGCGCGCGACAACGAACGCGTGGTGGCCGAAGCCGTCGTCGCCGCCGGCACCGTCGAGCCGGAGACGATCGCGCTCGGCAAGGCCGTGCTGGAAAAGGCGGGCGCGGAAGCGGTGGCGGCCGCGCTGGTGCGCGCGCTCGGCGCCGCGCTGCCGGCGCCGGAGGAACTCGAGCCGCCGGAGACCGAGGCGCGCCCGCCGCGCGAACGGCCGGCTTCCGGCGAGGGCACCTGGTTCCGCGTGAGCGTCGGCCGCGCGCAGAACGCCGATCCGCGCTGGCTGCTGCCCTTCATCTGCCGGCGCGGACATGTCACGCGGCAGGAGGTCGGGCGCATCCAGGTGATGGATCGCGAGACGCGCGTGGAGATCGCGCCCTGGGCCGCCGCGCGCTTCGCCGCCGCGGCGCGGCACGGCGGGTCGGACGACGAGGACATCGCGATCGTGCCGATGCAGGCCGGGCGGACGGGCGGCGACCGCCCGATGAAGAGGCCCGTCAACCGAACGCCCGGCGGTGCGCGGCGACCGTCGCGCTGAAGAAGATCTTGTCGGTCGCGATCACAAAGATCGAGGCGCCGCGATCCAGCCAGCGGTCGCGCTGGCGGCGCGCCTCGGCGGCGTCCGGGTCGAAGACCGGGGCGATCAGCGGGAGGCCGGCGGCGCGCGCGGCCGCGGCCATGCGGTCCAGCGCGCGTTCCACTTCCGGTCGGCGATAGTCGCCGGCGAGACCCATCGAGACGGAGAGGTCGAAGGGGCCGGCGAGGAGCGCGAGCAGGCCGGGCGTAGCGCAGATCGCCTCGACCTGGTCGAGGCCGGAGGCGGTCTCGACGAGCGCGATCACGCCTTTGCCGGCCTCCACCACCTCATGCGCGCGCCAGTCCCGGACGAAGTGGCCGCCGGCGCGCATGCAGGGGCAGGCGCCGCGCGTGCCGGCCGGCGCGAAGCGGGTTGCGGCGACGGCGCGCGCTGCATCATCCGGCGTTTCGACGGAGGGCACGACGACAGCCTGCGCGCCGGAATCCAGCGCGCGGCCGATCCATGCCGCGTCCAGCCCCGGCGCGCGGCAGAGCGGCGCGAGGCCGGCGGCATCGCAGGCGCGGAACAGGTTTTCCGCCTGCGCGATGCCGAAGGCGCCGTGCTCGCAATCCACGATGCTGAAGTCGAGCCCGGCCTCGCCGAGAATGTCCACCAGTTCCGGCGCCGCGATCTGCGACCAAGTGCCGTAGGCCGGGCGCCCGAGCGAGAGCAGGTCGGCGAAGCTGCGGCGCGGCATGCGCGACTACTCCCTCCCCCGCTTGCGGGGGAGGGTCGGGGTGGGGGTTCGCGGCAGCTTCAACCCGACCTCCCCATTGTGCGTCGCACGGCCGCGGCGATGTCCGCGCTGCCCGGGATCACCGCGCGTTCCAGCGTGTCGTTGTAGGGCATCGGCACGTCGCGCATGCCGACGCGCTCCGGCGGCGCGTCCAGCCAATCGAAGGCGTGCTCGACGACGGAGGCGACGACCTCCGCGCCGAAGCCGTGCCGCGTCCAGCCTTCCTGCGCAACGACGAGGCGGTTGGTGCGGCGCACGCTGGCGAGGATCGTGTCGAGGTCCAGCGGGCGGAGCGTGCGGGGGTCAATCACCTCCGCCTCGATGCCGTCGCGCGCCAACTCGGCCGCCGCCTTCAGCGCCTGCGGCACCATCGCCATCGTCGCGATGATCGTCACGTCGCGCCCGGGCCGCAAGGTCGCCGCCCGGCCGATCGGGATCGCGTATTCCGCCGCCGGCACCGGCCCGCGCGACTGCACGTAAAGCAGCTTGTGTTCCAGGAACACCACGGGGTTCTCGTCGCGGATCGCGCTCGCCAGCAGGCCCTTTGCATCGTAGGGCGAGGACGGCGCGATCACCACCAGCCCCGGCACATGCGCGAACCACGCCTCAAGCGACTGCGAGTGCTGCGCGCCGAGCCGGATGCCGCCGCCCTGCGGCCCGCGGAACACCACGGGCACGCGCGGCGTGCCGCCGAGCATGAAGCGGAACTTCGCGGCCTGGTTGACGATCGCGTCCATCATCAGCGTGACAAAGTCGAAGATCTGGATTTCCACCACCGGCCGCATGCCGGTGATCGCGGCGCCGACGGCCATGTTCGCGATGGCGGCCTCGCTGATCGGCGTGTCGCGCACGCGATCGGCTCCGAAGCGGTCCAGCAGGCCGCGCGTACAGCCGAAGATGCCGCCGATCCGCCCGACATCCTCGCCCATGACGAAGACCGACGGTTCGCGCGCCATCTCCTGTGCGATCGCCTCGTTGATGGCTTCCGTCATCGAGAGCTCGCGCGCGGAGGGGTGGCCGGCGCCCGGCTCCTCGCAGGCAATGTGCGGGGCGGCGACGGCGGGCGCCAGCACAGCTTCGCGTGGTTCCTTCGCGCGTTCCGCCGCACCCACCGCGGCCTCGACCTCGGCGGCCGCGTCGGCGCGCAGCGTATCGAGGCGTGCGCCGGGCACCTGACGCGTGCGCAGCTCCTCGGCCAGGCGCTCGACGGCGTCGCCCTGCCGCGCCTCCGCTTCCTCCTCCTCGCCGCGGTAGCGCGGCAGGTTGGCGCGCATGGAGTGGTCGCCGTAGCGGTAGGTCAGCGCCTCGATCAGGCTCGGTCCCTCGCCGGCGCGGGCGCGGGCGACGGCGCGGGCGACGGCGCCGTGTACGGCGGCCACGTCGTTGCCGTCAATCGTCTCGCCGGGCATGCCGTAGGCCGCCGCGCGGCTGGCGATGCGAGGGACGGAGGTGGCGAGCGCCACCGGCGTGGAGAGGCCGTAGCGGTTGTTCTCGCACAGCATCACGAAGGGCAGCTTCCACAGCGCGGCCACGTTCGACGCCTCGTGGAAAATGCCCTCGTTGGCCGCGCCGTCACCGAAGAAGGCGAGCGCGACCTGGCCGGATCGGCGGATCGCGGCCGACAGCGCGGCGCCCGCGCCGAGGCCGATGCCGGCGCCCACCACGCCGTTCGCGCCGAGGATGCCGCGGTCCAGCGCGGCGATGTGCATGGAGCCGCCGAGGCCGCCGCAATAGCCGGTCTCCCGCCCCAGCAGCTCCGCCATCATGCGCGGCATCTCGGCGCCCTTCGCGATGCAGTGGCCGTGGCCGCGGTGGTGCGACACGATGAGGTCGCTCTCCTCCAGCGCCGCGCAGGCGCCGACCGCGATCGCTTCCTGCCCGACGCAGCTATGCGCCGTGCCCTTCACGATGCCCTTCAGGAACAGCTCGATCACGCGTTCGTCGAAGCGGCGGACGCGGCAGAGGTCGAGGTAGAAGCGTTCCAGCGTCGCCGTGTCCAGCGGCACGTTCATGGCGTGCGCACCGCGGTCACCTTCACCTCGCAGACGATGCCAGGCATTGAGAAGGACGCGACGCCGAAGCCCGTCCAGGTCGGGAAGACCGGGCCGGTGATCCAGCGGTCCTTGACCTGCATGAACAGCGGCAGGTCGGCCGGAAAGTTCAGGAACCACGTCTCCAGCTCCACCACGTCGGAGAAGGCGAAGCCGGCCGCATCCAGCACCTTCTTGACGTTGCGGAAGCACTGGTCGAACTGCGCCTCGGTATCCTGCACCACCGCCAGCGCCTCGTCGCGCCCGACCTGGCCGGAGACGTAGAGCGTATTCCCCACCAGCACGCCGGGCGCGTAGCGGTAGCGCTCCACGATGTTCTCCATCCCCGGCGGCACGATCATGCGGCGTTCGGTCATCCCAGGATCCTCGGCAGCCACGTCGCCAGCGACGGCACCGTGATGACGATCACCAGCCCGACGACCTGCAACGCGATGAACGGCCACATCGCGCCGAAGATCTCCTCCAGGCTCATGTCGGGCGGTGCGACGCCCTTCAGGTAAAAGGCGGCCGGCGCGAAGGGCGGGGTGAGGTAGGCGATCTGCATGGAGATGTTGAACAGGATGCCGAACCACAGCGCGTCGAAGCCCAGCGCGGTGATCGTCGGCACGAAGATCGGCATGGTCAGCAGCATGATGCCGATCCAGTCCAGGAACATGCCCAGCAGGATCCACACGCCAATCATCACCAGCACGACGCCGAGCGGCGGCAGCGGGATGGAGCGGAACAGCTCCGTCGCATAGGCGATGCCGCCGATCAGGTTGTAGATGCCGATCAGCGCGTTGGTGCCGAGCACGAGCCACAGCACGACGCCGCAGGTGGACATGGTCTGCAGCGCCGCCTCCCGCAGCAGCTTCCACGAGAGCTCGCCGCGGATCGCGCAGGCGAGGATCGTGCCCGCGACGCCCATGCCCGCGCTCTCCGTCACGCTGGCGACACCGAGATAGATCGAGCCCATGACGCTGAAGGCGACGAAGACCGGCAGCGCGACGCCCTTCAACAGCGCGAGCTTCTCGCGGAGCGGCATGTCCAGCACCTCGGGCGGCGGCACCGGGCCGAGGCTCGGGTCCAGCGCGCAGCGGATGAGGATATAGGCGATGTAGAGCGCGGCCAGCAGCAGGCCGGGGATCAGGGTGGCGACGAACAGGTCGCCGATCGGCACGTTCGCGGTCAGCCCATAGAACACCAGGATGATCGAGGGCGGGATCATCGTGCCGAGCGAACCCGCGGAGCAGATCGTGCCGACCGCGAGCCGCCGCTGGTAGCCGAAGCGCAGCAGCTGCGGCAGCGCGACGAGGCCGAGCACGACGATCTCCCCGCCGATCACGCCGACGGTCGCGGCCAGCACCACGCCGACCAGCGTCGTCATCGCCGCGATGCCGCCGCGCAGCCGGCCGGCCCAGACCGAGAAGGCCGTGTAGAGGTCCCGCGCCAGGCCGCTGCGTTCGAGGATGCTGGCCATCAGCACGAAGAGCGGCACGCTGACGAGGATGTAGCTGTCGAGGAAGGAGTAGGTGCGGGAGGAGAGCAGCAGCAGCGCATCCGGCCCGAAGAACCAAAGCGTCAGCCCGACCGCGATCGCGCCGGAGGAGAAGGCGAGCGGCACGCCGAGCGCGACGCCGCCGAGGATGCCGACGACGATGAGGAGCGTGATCGCCTCGACCGGGAACACCTAGGCGCGTCCGCGCAGCATCGCGGCCAGGCGCTGCACGACGCAGGCCAGGAACAGCAGCGCGCCGATCGCGAGCGCGCTGCGGACGATGGCGGGCAGCGGCCAGCCCGGCGGCCCGGGCGTGAGTTCCGGCGACCAGCCCGTGCCGTCGAACCGCCAGACGCTCTCCGCCGCCTGTCCCCAGGCCGCGTAGCCCAGACCCGCGAGATAGACGATGCCGAGCAGCAGGCCGGCGATCTCCAGCGCACGGCGCGGGCCGGGCGGCAGGCGGTCCATTAGCGCGGTGACGCGGATGTGCTCGTTGCGCGCGAAGGCGTAGGCGCCACCGAGCGCGAAGCCGATGGCGCAGAGCGTCGTCGTCGTCTCATGCGCCCAGTTGGTAGGCGCATGGAACAGGTAGCGCGCCGTCACCTCCCACACCGTCACCACGACGGCGGCGAGGAAGGTGAAGGCCGCCGCGCGGCCGACATGCAGCGCGATGCGCTCCACGCCGCCTCAGCCGACGCGTTGCTGGAAGGCGCGCAGGCTGTCGAGGATCTGGCGCGCCATCGGGCCGCGCCCGCCGTAGGTGTCCTGCACCTCCGCGGCGATCTGGCCGAGGCGGCGGGTCTCCGCCGCCGGCCATTCGATGACCGTGATGCCCTCGGTGCGCATCTTCGCCAGCGCCTCGGCATCCTCGCGCTCGATCGCCGCCTTGTGGGCGGCGGACATGCGCTTGACGGCGGCCGAGATCGCCTGACGCGCCTCCGCGGGCAAGCCGTCCCAGCGGCGCTTCTGGAAGCTCACCTCGCAGGTCGGCATGGAATGGTTCGCCGCGATGCTGAAGCGGGCGTTGCGGTAGAGGCCGACCGCGTAGTTCAGGCCGGGATTGGCCTGGTCCGCCGCGTCCACCACGCCGGATTGCAGCGCGTTGAACAGCTCGGGCAGCGGCAGGTTCACCACCGATGCGCCGGCGCGGCCGAACACCTCGGCGATCATGCCGGGCGGGCAGCGCACCTTCAGGCCGCGCAAATCGTCCACGCCGTTCAGCGCGCGGCGGCTGGGGATGTGCTCGCCGGGCCAGTAGAACTGGTCCACATAGTACATGCCGAAGCGGTCGTAGAGCGCGCGGCCTAGCTCCACCCCCTGCCCTTCGCTGAACCAGCGGTCGCGCGCATCCACGCTCTGGAACGTGGCGCCGGTGTCGCCGAGGATGACGAAGCCGGCATCGCGCGAGGCGAACCAGGACGGCGCGGCGAACTGGCCGTCGAGGATGCCGTTGCGCACGGTCTCCAGCAGCTCGGTCGGCGCGACGACGGCGCCGCCGGGCAGCACGTTGATCGTCACGCGCCCGCCTGTCGCGTTGCGGACATCCTCGGCGAAGGCGGTCGCGACGGTGTGCAGCGCCGCGTTGGTGCCGAGGAAGTGCTGCATGCGCAGCGAGATGCCCTGTGCCAGCGCGGGCGGCGCGGCGTAGGGCAAGGCGAGGGCGGCGGGCGCTGCGGCCAGCAGGTGGCGGCGACGGATCATGTGGTCTCTTCCTCCCGGGGTCATCGCATGCCGAGGATCGCGCGCGCCTCGTCCGGCGTCGCCACCTCGCGTCCCAGCTCGCGCGCGATCTCCGCGACGCGGCGGATGATGTCGGCGTTCGTGGGCTGGCCGAGCTCGTGGTACGTGTAGTCGCCGAGGCCGATGGAGACGTGCCCGCCGGCGGCGATGATCGGCGCGGCGAGCGAGAACAGGTTCCCGCCGAAATTCACCACGGTCCATTCGATCCGCCGGCCCTCGGGCAGAAAATCCAGGTGCGCCTGCAGGCCGCGCAGCGTGCCGGGATGGCCGCCGAGGAAGGTGTTGTCGGTCAGGCAGAGGCAGAGATAGCCGGGCTCCTCGACCAGCCCCATGTCCATGAAGGCGCCGAGGTAGCGCGTGAAGCCGATGGTCCAGGAGACGAGGTAGGGCTTCAGGCCGGCGCCGCGGATCGCGTCGGCGAAGTGCATCAGCGTGCCGGTGGAGTTGCGGTACACCAGCTCCGTCGTTTCGAAGCGGCGGGCCTGCGCGTTGTAGCGGTCCACGTTGACGGAGCCCATGTCCATCGGCGCGAAATGCGGCGCGCCGCACGGGTCCTTCGCCATGTCGAGGATGTGGCCGATGCGCGCTTCCGGCGCGGCGTCGAGCGTCACGTAGCCGAGCGTGGGGTGGACGAGGATGTCGGAGGCGTCGCGGATGCGGCGCACCGTCTCCGCGTAGCTGGCGGCGGCATGGTCCGGCTTGCCATCGGGCTGGCGGGCGTGGAAGTGCAGGACGGCGGCGCCGGCGTCGCGGCAGGCCACGGCGTCGCGCGCGATCTCCTCGGGCGAGTAGGGCACGTGCGGGTTGCCCTGTTCGCGCATCATGTATTCGTTGACGCGCGCCTCGATGATCAGCTTGCGCACCTGCGGCTTTCCTGACGGCTCCCGGTTATCAGGCTAAGGGCATATGCCATCCGGTCAAGGCGCTTCCGCACACGAATGCCTGATGCTGCCTTGCAACAAGGCCTTGGCTCTTGCGGCGACATGGCACACCTATAACTTAAGCCATATGGATGCCTCTTCCGCACCCGGATTGCTGGACCTACTCGGCGGGCACTTCCCCGGCCATACCATGCAGCGCATGCGCCTGCCCGACGGACGCTACCGCTACACCTACGTCTCCCCCGGCGTGCGCGAGACCTTCGGCCTCGACCCCGCCGCGCTGCTCGCCGCCGAGAGCGTCGCGCATGACTGGATCCCGGAGCCCGACCGCGGCCGCTTCGTGGCCGCGCTGGAACGCAGCGCCGTCACGCTCGAGACGCTCGATCAGGAAGTCCGCGTCACGCGCCGCGACGGCGCCGTGCGCTGGGTCCGCTCCATCGGTCATCCGCGCCGCCTGCCCGACGGCGCCGTGCTGTGGGACGGCGTGGCGCTGGACGTCACGGACCGGCACGAGGCGAAGGCGGCGCTGGATGCGGCGCTCGACCTGGCGAAGCGGCGCGAGGTGTCCGGCAGCGGCCTCGCCGCGATCGCGCTGCGCGACCTGCAGCGCCCTCTCGCCGATCTTCGCCGGGAGGTCGAAACACTGCGCGCGCCCGCCGTCCTCACGCGCCTGGCGGAGTTCGAGGCCGCGCTCGCCAGCGCACTCACGCTGCTGCGCGCCGCGCGGGAGGACTCGCCGGAGGACGTGTCTCTCACCGGCCGGCAGGCGGAAATCCATGCGCTGCTGCGCGATGGCCTCTCGAACCGCGACATCGCGCGCCGCCTCGGCATCGGCGAGGGCACGGTGAAGCTGCACGTCTCCGCCATCCTGCGCCGCCTCGGCGCGCGGAACCGCACGGAAGCGGCGCTGCGCGCGTGAGGGCGGCTACAGCTCCGGATGCGCCGGGAAGCTGCGTGGGAATGCGTCGCGGCGCTTGAGGATGTGCAGCCGCGTCGTTGGGAAGTGCTGCTGCGCCGTGCCCGCCGCCGGCAGCCGCGCCAGCGGCGTCACCGCATGCAGCCCCGGCGCGAAGGGCCATTCGGCCGCGGCGAGCCCCTTCTGCGCCAACGGCCACCAGCCGATCGCGAAGAGCAGCCCGCGCAGCTCCACCTGCTCGTAGCGGCTGAGCAGCGCCTCTCCCACATACGGCGTCTGCTCCGCCAGCGGCAGCCGCACGCGCAGCTCCCGCGTCATCGCCTCGCCCGGCTTCAGCACGGCGCAGAGCGGCAGGTGCGGCACCATAGGGCGCGCCGCATCGGCCAGCGCCGGCACGTATTTCCCGACCACCGCGACCTCGTCCTCGCGCAGCACCACCTGCGCCAGCTGGGGATCGGCGGTGGGCGCCGCATCGTCCTCCGCGGCGCGGCGCCAGGCATCCATGACCAGCACCGGGTTCGGGCCGTCATTGGTCAGCTCGTAGGGGAAGACGAGATGGCCGTCCGCCTTGCCCGGGCGGCAGGCCACGCGCAGCCAGCCGGTCGGGGCGTCGCCGCCGGGACGGAGCGCGTTCACGGCGCGGGCCCGTTCGCGGGCGGCCCGGGCACGCGGTCCGGGCCGAAGCTGTTCGCGGGGTTCGTGCCGGCGTCGTCGGCCGGCTGCTCGATGGCCAGCGCCAGCGGCTTGGCTCCGTGCTCCCGGTCCATGCTGGCCGGATCGTAGGCGACATTCGTCCCGCTGCCCTTGCCGGTGCCGATCTCCGGCTTCCCGTCCGGTCCGGTGCGACCGGTCGGCTGGCCCGCCGCCGTCGCGGCGGCCGGATCGACGGGCGTGCTGGTGGGGTTCGGGTCGCCGCCGGGCGGCGCCTTGCTGATCACCACCGGGTTCTTGCGCGCGCCCGCGTCCTTCAGCGTCGCGCCGGTCACCGGGTCGTTGCGGAGATCCGAGAGGTCGGAGACCACGCCGTCCACGAAATCCATGTCCCCGCCCGGCCCGGGGTCCACCACGACGCCGTCCACCTTGAACCTGCCATCGGGCTGGCGCGTGACGTACGGCGCGGAGGGGCGGCGCAGCTCCTTCGTCTTCCGCCGCCCACCGCCCCTGCCCTTCGCCGCGGCACGCTTCTGCTCCAGCCAGTCGGCCGGTTCGCCCGGATCGGCCTCGGCGGCGTCGAGCGGCTCGCCGACCGTCTCGATGCTGTAGCTGTAAGTGGAGCCGCTGGCCTTGTCCTGAATGATCGGGCCGGCGGTGAAGACGCCGCTCGGCTTGATCACGATCTCGGAGCTGCCGACCACCAGCTTGATCTCCTTGCTCGCGTCCAGGACGATCTGTGGCGCCACGAGCGCGATATGGCTCCCGGCCTGCACGACGAAGGCGGCGCCGATGTCGCTGATGCTGTCGGCTTCCACGGTGGTGTTGTCCTGCAACACTTTCGTGAAGCGGTTGTCCTTCGCGTGGACGTCAATCTCGCCACCGACGCTGATGAACAGGCCGCCGCCGCTGTCCTGCCCTTCGGGCGGAGGACCGCCACCGACCAGCAGGTGCTGGCTGCCGCGCGTCGTGTCGTAGCGGCTGCCCGTGCTGGTGGTGTCCAGCCGGTGCTCCGCGCGCAGCAGGAACTGCTCCTTACCCTTCTCGTCCTCGAAGCGGATCATGTGGAAGCCGGCGTCGGTCGCGCCCTTGGCCGGCACGCTTTTCGTGCGGACCCCGCTGCGCGTGGTGGCCGCATTCGCGGTGCCAGGCAGGTCCGGCAGCTTCGTCAGCGACGTCTTCGCCACGCTCTGCGCCGGATAGGGCAGGTGCGTGTTGCCGGAGGCCGCGTTGTAGGCGCGGCCCACCACCATCGGCCGCTCCGGGTCGCCGTCGAGGAACCCGACGATCACCTCCTGCCCGATGCGCGGCAGGAACTGCATGCCGTAGCGCTCCCCCGCCCAGCCATCCGATACGCGCACCCAGGTCGTGTTCCGGTCGTGCGAGAGCGGGTTGCCGGCCGGCACGTCCGGCCCGCTGCCCGGCGGCCCCGGATCCCAGGGAAAGCGCACGCGCACGCGGCCGAGCGCATCGGTGAAGATGTCGTTGTCGCTGGCATCCACGCCCTTCGGCCCGACCACCAGCGCCAGATGCGGCCCGGCCGCCAGCGGACGGGTGGAGGAAGGCGTCGGCCAGCGGTCGGGCTTCTGCGGATCATCCACCGGAAACGCCTCGAAGGCGCAGGCGAAGGCGGAGGCGTCCTCGAAGGCCTTCTGGATGATCTCCGCGATGCCCTTGATGGTGGAGTAGAGCAGCGTGGCGCCGCCGAAGATGCCGGTGCCGACGCGCCCGATCTTGTCCGCGATGAAGCCCGGCAGGGCGGAGGGATTCGACGCGCCCGGCGAGTTGGCGAGCCATTGCCCGACCTCGACGCCCTTGCCGACATCGTCCTTCAGGTGGTCGCGCAGCTGCTCGGCCGCGCGGCCCACCAGGTCGCCCTCGCGCCCGTCGCCCATGCCGGCCGCACTCTTCAGGAAGCCCCAGAACTTCTCGGCGCCGCTGCGGTCGTCCACGAGGTGGAACGCCTCGATGGTGACCAGCTTCAGCACCCAGCTCTTGCCCTCCGCGCCGGAACCCGTCTCGTCGGCGCCGATCGGGAACTGGCGCCCGGCGTAGAAGCCGGTGCTCCGCGTGCGCCCGGAGGCTGCGAGGACGGCCGACTCGTTCTTCCGCATGCGCAGCTTCGCGAGCGCGTCCGGGTCCTCGGGATCGAGGCCGGAGGCCGGGAAGGCCTCCACGCGGATACCGATGCTCTCGGCGCCCATCGCGTAGCCCTGGTCAATGATCGCCAGCCCTTCCGGCGACCGCGTCGGGTCGAGCGTGTTGAAATCCGCCACGCGCAGGTTCTGCGCCGTGGAGGCGAAGCTGCGCCGGAACCCGGCGATCGCGTCGAAATGCCCCTTGTCGTCGCCCATCACGCGCATCGCGCCATCCACAGGCCCGGGCCGGTGGATGCGGTCCGACAGCACCATGCGTTCGCGCCGCAGGTCCACGTCGTGCTCGAAGCGATAGGAGATGCCGGCGCGGTCGAGCAGGCGGTGGATGAAGGCGAAGGTGGTCTCGTTGAACTGCACGGCGTACGGGATCACGCGGTTCTTCACCTCGCCGACGAGGTTGTGCCGCACGTCAACGAGCGGGAAGTCGTCCAGCACCTCCTTCAGGATGTCCACCAGCGTCTTGTCCTCGAAGACGCGGTAGCGCTGCTCGAACGCCGTCATCCGGAAGGCCGGCACGAGCCGGCCGCGGAACACGCGCCGGCCGTTCACCATGCCGACCTGCTCGAAGGTCTCGAGCACGCCGAAGCGCTCCTCGAAGCCCGGCTCGCGTTCGCCGTTGACGAGCTTGTTCCTGCGGATGCCGAAGCGGGCGCGGTGGCCGACGATGCGCGCGGCGGCGATCTCCGCGTCCTTCGTGCCGGCCATCGTGAGGTCGAAGGCGAAGGGCATCGAGATGCCCTCGGCGCCCGAGACATGGGCGAGCACCAGCGGATCGTCCTTCTCCGGATCCGGCTCGCCGCCGAGCGCGGTGTCCACGATCAGCTCGCGGTCCTTGTTCTTGAGCGCCATCGCCGCGCGCTCTCAGGGCACGAGGTTGAGCGTCTGGCCTGCGAAGACCACGCTGATCACGCCGGCCCAGTTGCAGGTGCACTTGCAGGTGTCGTCGAGGCCTAACTCGGCCTCGATCCTGACGACGGTGTTGCCGGGAACCCAGGGCGACATCGTGGCGGGCTGACAGGGCTGCGGCGTCAGCACGCCCATCGCCGCGGCCGTCGCGCTTGCGACCTGCGGGTTGGCGGGACTGATGCACAGGCCGAACGGGCGGATGTTCGTGTTCGGCTTGTGGTCCATGACCGTGGCCTTGGGCTTGGCTTCGACCTTGGACATCAGGCGCGGCGGCACGCCGAGCTGCGACGGCGTGGCGCCCATCGTGCACATCAGCACGGCCCCATCCACGACCCAGAGCGACATGGGCGCCTCCACGACAGGCGGCCAGCGTACTGATTGCCGTGGTGCGGCGGCAAGTTTCCGTGGTGAAACCGCGCTTCGCGGGCTTCGCGCTCTACTCCCCTGCGCGCAGTGCGGGTGCTTCCATTCGCCCGTGCAGGTAGAGGTTGCCTTCGAGGTCGCGCGAGGCGAGGTCACCGGTGCGGAGGAAGCGACCGGCGGCGAAGGCGGCCGCCGTCGCCGCGGCGTCGCGGAAGTAGCCGGCCATGACGCCGGCGCCGCGCACGAGCAGTTCGCCCGGCTCGCCCGGCGCCACAGCGTTGCCGGCCGGATCCACGATGCGCAGTTCCACGCCGGGCAGCGGCGGGCCGGCGGACAGCGCCGGCACGGGCCGGCCGGCGCGGACGAAGGCGACGCAGGGGCCGGCTTCCGGGTGTTCGTAACCGCGGGCGAGGCGAACGCCGCCGCCGGGCTCGAAGCTCGCCGTGAGCGCCGCATCGGCCGGCGCGCCGGCGAGGCCCATGATGCGCGGCGCGTCCAAGCCCACCGCTTCGATCGCGCGCGAGAGCAGCGCGGGCGGCGCGTGCAGCACCGTCGCAGCATGGTTCGTCGCCGCGGCGACGACGTCGCGCGCGACGACCACCGCCGCACCTGCATGCAGCGCAGGCAGCAGCACCGTGCCGAGCCCGCTTGTCAGCAGGTCGACGCCGCCGACGCGGTCCGCGGCGGTCAGCCCTCGCTCCTGCGCGACCAGCGCCGCGTTCCAGGCCAGGCCGCGATGCGTCAGCACGGCGGCGAGCGGGCGGGCGCCGTCCCGCATTACGGGCATGAGGAACGCGGCCTGGCGACCGGCCGGCAGGCCGGCTTCGTCCGGCGCGCTGTCATGGAGCGCCTCGGCGGCGATGGTGCCGAGCAGGTCGTCGGACACCTCCCGCGCCTGCGCAGCCGCAGCGAGCGCGGTAGCCTCGGGCGACGAGGCCGGAAAGTGGAGCACCAGCCGCGGGTCGCACAGCGCGCGGAGGGCCGCAATCTCCCAAGCGGGCCGCATCGCCTCGACGGGCACGACGGCGGCATCCAGCGTGAGCGCGCCGAAGGCGAGCGCGATCGCGGCGACAGACCCCTCCTGCACGAGCATCACGCGGTCGCCCGGCCGGACGCCGAGGCCGGTCAGCAGCGCTCGCGCGGCGGCGACGTGCCGCTGCAGGCCGATGCGCGTCATGCCGCCCGTCTCCGTCACCAGGGCGGGCGCTTCCGGGGCCTCGCGCGCGAGGCTGGCCAACCGATGGTGGAGGCGAAGCCCCTGATCGGCAAGCAATTCGGACAGTCCGGGCATCTCGCGACTATAGGGAAATTTCCGCTTCACCACAACCGGAGGTCGTATCAGGAAAGGTGCGGAGGCCGGCTGTTCATCGCGCGAGAAGTGGTGCCATCCTTCCCGCCGCAACACGAAGCCGGTCGCCGAGCCGGCGCGGGGAGGAGAGTAACGATGCCAGTGACGATCGGACCGCAGCGGCGCCGCAACCTGCTGCTCGGGGGCGCGGCGCTCGCGCTGCCCTGGTCACGGCCGGCTTCGGCGCAGGCACCCCGCACGCTCCGCTTCGGCCACGTCCACCCGCCGGAAGGTGAGGTCACGCGCGGCATCGCCCGCGCCGCGGACTGGCTGCGGGAACGCAGCAACGGGCGGCTGCGCATTGACAACTTCCCCTCCTCGCAGCTCGGCGGGGAGCGGGAGATGCTGACGCAGGTCTCGAACGGCACGCTCGACCTCTGCATCACCGGGCCGGCGGTGCTGGGAAGCTGGGTGCGGTCCATCAGCATCCTCGAATCGCCGTTCATCGCGCGCGATTTCGACCACGTGCTGCGGATGTTCGACCATCCCGCCATCCAGGCCGCCTCGCGCCAGCTCGCCGAGGGGCGCAACATGCGGCCGATGGAGCCGTGGTACTACGGCACCCGCCACATGACGACGCGCGACCGCGCGCTGCGCACGCCGGAGGACCTGCGCGGCCTGAAGATGCGCGTGCCGCAGGCGCCGCTCTTCGTGGACATGATGCGCACACTCGGCGCCGCGCCGACGCCGATGTCGCTCGGCGAGGTGTACCTCTCGCTGCAGACCGGCGTCATTGACGGGCAGGAGAACCCGCTGCCGACGATCGCGGCGAACAAGTTCATGGAGGTGCAGCGCTACATCAACCTCACCGGCCACATCCTCGTCCCGCTGCTGCCGGTGGTCGCGACGCAGAGCTGGACGGCGATGCCGGAAGCCGACCGGGAACTGCTGCGGCAGGCGCTGCGCGCGGGCGCGGAGGTCTCGGACCGCCTGGTGCGGCAGGGCGAAGCCTCGCTGCGCGGCGAGTTCGAGAGCCGCGGCGTGCAGTTCATCGCCTCCGACCGCGCGGCCTTCCAGCGCGCGCTCGCACCCCTGTACGAGCGCTACGAGGAGGTCTGGGGCCGCGGCGTCTTCGCGGCGCTGCAAGCGCTGTAGTGCGCGCCGCCATCCGGCACTTCGAGGAGGGTCTCGCGATCCTCCTCGGCGTGCTGCTGTTCGTCGCCGTGCTGTGGCAGGTCTTCACGCGCTACGTGCTGAACGACCCCAACCCGTATTCGGAAGAGGCGGCGCGGGCGCTGTTCGTCGGCGTGGTGTTCTTCGGCGCGGCGGCCGCGGTGCGCGACCGCAGCCATGTCGGCATCCCCTTCCTGGTGGAGAAGCTTCCGCGCGGCGCGGCGCTCGCGGTTTCGCTGGCCATGCAGGCGCTGGTGGTCGCGTTCTGCGTGCTGATCCTGCGCTGGGGCCTGCGCGGGGCCGCGCAGGTCTGGGACCTGCCGACCGAGGCGATGGAGATCCCGACCGGCCTGGTCCTCGGCATCGTGCCGGTCTCGATGGGGTTCTGCGCGGTGCGGGCGGTGGTCTGCATGGCGGAGGATGTGGCCGCGTACCGCCGCGGCGAGGAGATCGTGCAGACGGCGGGGCGGGATTTCTGACGCCGTGATCTCCGTCTTCGCCGCTTGGCTCGGCCTCGTCCTCATGGCCATGCCCGTCGCCTTCGCGCTCGGCGTCGTCGCGGTCGGCTGGCTGGTGATCGAGGGCGCGCCGATGATCGGGGCGCCGCAGCGGCTGATGGCCGGCGTGGACAGCTTCACGCTGCTCGCCGTGCCCTTCTTCATCCTCGCCGGCAACCTGATGAACACCTCCGGCGTGACGGACCGGATCTACGATTTCGCGTCGTCGCTCGTCGGGCATTTCTGCGGCGGGCTCGGGCACGTCAACATCGTCGGCTCCATCATCTTCTCCGGCATGTCCGGCAGCGCGGTCGCCGATGCCGGCGGCCTCGGCGCGCTGGAGATCAAGGCGATGGCGAAGGAGGGCTACCCGCGCGACTTCGCCGGCGCGCTGACCGCCGCGTCCTGCGTGGTCGGCCCGATCATCCCGCCCTCCATCCCGCTCGTGCTCTACGCCGTCATCGCCAACGTCTCGGTTGGCCGCCTCTTCCTCGGCGGCATCCTGCCGGGACTGGTCATCGGGCTTTGCCTGATGGCGTATGTCTGGTGGGTCGCCGGCCGCGAGCGCTTCCCGCGCGGCCGCCGCTTCTCCTGGGCGGAGCGCGGACGCGCCTTCACCCGCGCCTTCCTGCCGCTGCTGACGCCGGCGATCATCCTCGGCGGCATCTTCGGCGGCATCTTCACCGCGACCGAGGCCGCCGCCGTCGCCGCGCTCTACGCGCTGGTGCTCGGCACGCTGGTGTACCGCGAACTCGGCCTTGCGGACCTGATCCGCGTCTTCCGCGAGAGCATGAACACCACCGCCGTCGTCGGCTTCATCGTCGCGGCCGCCACGCTGTTCAACTGGGTCCTGGCGCGGGAGCGCGTGCCGCAGCAGGTCGCCGAACTGCTGCTCGGCATCACCGACAGCCCGCTGCTGATGCTGCTGCTCATCAACGTCCTGCTGCTGTTCCTCGGCATGTTCATGGAGGCGCTGGCGGTGATGGTGCTGACCGTGCCGGTGCTGATGCCGGTCGTCGGGGCGCTCGGCATAGACCCCGTGCATTTCGGGCTCGTGCTGACGCTCAACCTGATGATCGGGCTGCTGACGCCGCCGATGGGCATCGGGCTGTTCGTCGTGGCGAAGGTCGGCGGCATCCCGCTGCAGCACCTGATCCGCGCGGTTGTGCCTTTCTACATCCCGCTCTTCGCCGCGCTGGCGCTGCTCACGGTGTTTCCGGTGATCACGACCGCACTGCCGGACCTGGTGTTCGGGCCGCGGAGATAGGGCGGGCCGGGATCATGGGTAGTCGCCAACGAAACCCTCGCCGCCCGGTGCGATCGAGAGGCCGTCGCGGAAGGCCGGCCGCTGCGTCCAGGGCGTGCCGGTCTCCCGCAGCAGCGCGTTGATGCGGTGCATGTAGCCGATGCCGCCTTCGGCCAGCGCGGCTTCGAAGCGCGGCATGTCCGGGTAGTGGCCGAACGCCTCCCACCAGATCGCTCGGCCGGCGAGGTAGCCGCTGGCCCCGGCGCGGAAGGCGTAGGTCAGGATGCGGCGGAACGGCTCCATGCCCGCCCCGGCCGAGAGCATGACCCATGGGCGGTCGAGCAGCGCGTCTATCCGGCCGAACCAGGCCTGGGTGTCGGCGACCGCGCTGGTGCCGTCCTCAGCCGCCGGCACCTGACCTGCTGCGATCGGCGTCTCCAGCTTGAAGATATCAATGCCGTATTCGGGCCTGGCGAACTCCCGCACCGTCTCGATGACGAGGTCCGGCCGCTTCGCGGGGTCTTCGGTGTAGGCGGCGGCGCCCGCGGCGTCCTGCGACAGTGGGTAGACCAGCGGTTCCAGCAGGAAGGCGATCTCCTGCGCGCGGCAGGCCTCGCCGACCTGCCGCACGAATGCTTGCTGGCGAGCTTTGACGGAGGCCGGCGCGTCGGGACGGTAGAACAGCATCAGCTTCACGCCGTCCGCGCCCATCCGCTTGATCGTCGCCGGCGACCAGCCCGGATAGGGGCTGGTGATGCGCCCGCCACCCTCCGCCTCCTCGAACTCGAATTGTTCGAGCGTGATCAGCAGGCCCTTGGCCGGATCGAGGTCCCGGAACGCATAGGGGTACGCGTAGCCGGGATCAAGCAGCATGGCGGAGGCATGCGGCTGCAACGCGCGCAGCAGCGCCGCCTTCACCTCTCCCACGCGCTCCCACGTGACCGCGCCGGCGCCGAGCGTGTCGCGGATGCGGGTGCGGATGGGCGGGCGCTGGTCCACGGCGACCATGCGGAAGAAACCGTCGCGGTCGGCCAGCCGTGTCAATGCGCGCAGCTTTCCCGGCGACAAAGCCATGAACCCGTTCCCTCCGTGTGGCACCTCACGATGGCCCGGCGAACCGCGCAGCGGAAGCCGCCTCGATACGGGCAGGAGGGGCTGACCGTCGCCGGCGGCAGGGCGGCGCCATGCGCCGCCCCTCCCGGGCCGCCCCCTGACTCTTCAGCGCATCACGCCGCGGCGCTGCAATTCGCCCATCACCCGCTCCACGACCGCCTCGGTGATCTGCTGGACGACCGGGTCAATCGGCTTGTCCTCCGGCTTGAACCCCTCCGGCTTGAACCCTTCCGGCTTCAGCTGCTCCGGCTTGAGGCCCTCAGGCTTCAGCCCTTCCGGCTTGAACGTCTCCTTCTCGGGCTTGCGGATCTCCTTCTCCTTCTCGCCCTTGATCATCTCCTTCTCGGGCTTGAACGTCTCCTTCTCGGGCTTGCGGATCTCCTTCTCCTTCTCGCCCTTGATCACCTCCTTCTCGGTCTTGGAGAGCTCCTTTTCCGGCTTGGAGAACTCCTTCTCCTTCTCACCCTTGATCACCTCCTTCTCGGTCTTGGAGAGCTCCTTCTCGGCCTTCAGCTGTTCGACATGCGCGCCCACCAGCGCCGAGAGGTCGCGCACCCGCAGCTTCGAGATCTCCGCCTCGAAATCAATCGCGGTCGGCCGGTTCGACTGGTCAATCATCGGCTCCTTCCGCTCGTTGCCCTTCTCGCCGTCGCTCTCCGACATCGTCCTGCCCTCCTCCCGCGAAGCCTCGAGGCGCCGGTGATTCGGCGCTTGCCGGGCCGCCGCGCGTCACGCCAGAAGATTGCTCCCGCTCGCCGGGCACGAGGCGGCGAGCCGCATCAGCTCGGCCACCAGCGCATCCATGATCGGCTGTCCGCCGAGCCGCTCGTAGAAGGTGAATTGCGGGAACGGGTTGAGCTCCAGCACCACGTGCCGCCCATCCGGCTCGACGCGGAAATCAATGCCGGAGGCTACAAGCCCCATCTCCCGCGTCGCCCGCACGCATCTCTCGCCGAGCCCGTCGGGCAGCCCGGCCGCCTCCGCCCGAACGGGCGCATCGTCGAACGCCGCGCGCCGGTAATCCGGGTCGTCGCTCACCAGGCGCGTCCCGATCCACGTATCGCCGATGACGTGCACGCGCAGGTCCGTGCCGGGGATGCGTTCCTGGAACACGGTCGGGGATTCCGGCAGGTGCGCCAGCCGCGCCCGCTTCGCCGCCGTCAGCACCTGCACGAGCGTCATCATGTTGCTCGCGCCCTTGAAGATGATCTCGCGTTCCGTCCTCGTGGGCCGGAAGGCCGCCGCCGCCTCCGGCCGGTTGGTCAGCAGCGTCTCCGGCACCTCGAACCCCGCCGCCGCGAGCAGGCCGAGCTGATGGACCTTGCTGTAGTTGGAGAAGGCGTGGGAGGGCGGGTTGACCACCGGGCAGGACACCTCGAGCAGCATGAGGTTGATCGCGACCTGCAAGGCGCCGAGCGGGCCGGTTACTGCCGGATCGAGCGTCCGCGCGACGGCGTGCCGCACGAACACGCAACGCACGGGCAACCGGCCCTCGCAGCCCTGTCCTGACAGCCGGAACACCGTGCCGTCGGCGCCATCCGGTTCGCGCGCGATCCCGACAGGCCGGTCGGCGGCGTCCTCGTCCAGCGCGCGGAACGCCGCACCGGCGGCGCGAAGCCGCTCCAGGAGCACCGGGAAGACCTTGTCGCGGCCGGAGCCGATGGCGAGGATCATGCGTCGCCGCCCTCCATCAGCCGCCGCGCCAGCGCCTCGCCGACGCGGCCGGCCATGTCTGCCGGCGGCGCGTCCGGGAACGGATGGACCGCGATCACCTCGCCCGCGTCGAGTTCGATCCGCGCGAGATGGATGCCCGTCCGGCGCTGCCACATCGCGAAGGCTGGCGACCGCAGCGGGCCTGGCGCGTCCTCCACCGCCCGCGCGCCGAGGCCGACCGCCAGATCGCCCGCGACGAGCCAGCCCTCCTCGCCCGTCCGCCCGGCGGCGGTTGCGGCCCGCAGGCCGAGATGCCGCGCGAGGTCGAGCCGCAGCGCCTCCGCGTAGCTCGGATCACCGAGCCACCATCCCAGGCCGAAATCGTTCACGACCGGCGCCCGGAGGGCCTTCAGCACGGCGATCCAGGCCGCCACGGTCTCGTGGAAGACGAAGGTCGCGTCGGCGAGGTCGAAGCCGGCATCCGGCCACCACGCGCGCCGGATGCGCAGCATGGCACCGGCGACCTCGTCCAGCGGCACCGCACCCGCGCCCTTGGGGAAGATCAGGCCGCCGGTCGGGCTGCCGCCCAGGCGCAGTTCGAACGGCGTGGCGTAGAGCTGCGCTTCCGGCAACCGGATGCTGCGGCGCCCGAAGGAGCCGAGCGCGGCTTCGACGGCGTTCAGGAAGGCGTCGTCCGGCTCGCCCACCAGCAGGAACATGTCCCCTCCCGCCACGGCCCGCCCTGCGGCCAAGCCGCACCCGATGGATGCGCGGGAGCAATTCTAGTCATGGGTGATGGCGCCGCGGTTCATGCGATCCGCATCGGTTCCTTCACAAGCGCCTGATCGCGTGGAGATTGCCGAACCGACACGCAATTCGCCCGCAAAGGCTGTGCGGCGACGGCGACGCGCGCATGCGGCGCGCCAGGGTCGGACAGCGGAAAAATGGTCGGAGCGGCGGGATTTGAACCCACGACCCCCAGTCCCCCAGACTGATGCGCTACCAGGCTGCGCTACGCTCCGACGGTGGGTGGGATAGCATCGCGCGGACCGGCGCGCCAACCCCGCGGCGCGTTCAGTTCCTCGCGCTCAGAAGCCGGAGCTCCTGCGCCAACCCCTCCAGCGTCTCGAGCGCCTCGCGGAGCGCGGCGACGGCGGCGGCCTCCGGGTCCTCGGGCTCCCCGGGCTCGGCGGCGCCGTCCTCAGCCCCGTCACGCAGCAGCCGCTGCACGCCCTTGATCGTGTAGCCCTGGGTGTAGAGCAGGTCGGAGATGCGCCGGAGCAGCCCGATATCCTCGGGCCGGTAGTATCGCCGGCCGCCGCCCCGCTTCAGCGGCTTGAGTTGCGGGAACTTCGTCTCCCAGAAGCGCAGCACATGCTGCGGGATCTGAAGGTCGTCCGCCACCTCGCTGATCGTACGGAAGGCGGTAGCGGCCTTGCGCGGCCGCACCCGCAATCCGTCCGCCGGCTGCGCGCCGGTATCATCGCTCATGCATCGTCATCCGGTCCTAGCGGTTCGCAGGGGTTGAGCCGCGCCTTCAGCACCTGCGAGGGCCGGAAGGACAGGACCTTCCGCGGCAGGATGGGAACCTCCACGCCGGTCTTCGGATTGCGTCCCACCCGCTTGCCCTTCTGCCGGACGACGAAGGAGCCGAAAGCGGAAATCTTCACCGGATCGCCCGCCTCCAGCGTTGCCGACATGCGTTCGAGCACGTGTTCCAGCAAGGCCGCGCTCTCGTTCCGGGAGAGGCCGACCTGGCTGTAGATGGATTCGGCGAGGTTGGCGCGCGTGATCGTCCTCATGGGCGGGCCTGCATGATCGTGCCTCCGGGCGGCGTTCCGGCCCCTGCTGTGAGCGAAGGGGCACAAGTCGTTCAAACCGCAAGGAAACCCGCCCGCGGCGGGCGCGTCAACCAAGAGTTTACGCTACGTGCGCGGCTGCTCGCCACGGCACGGCAGCATCGCCGCGCAACGCGTTGATCCGGCGATCAGAAACGCGCGAGCGTGGCGCCCCAGGTCAGCCCGCCGCCGATCGCCTCCATCAGCACCAGGTCGCCCTGCCGGATGCGGCCGTCGCGCGTGGCCTCGGCCAGCGCCAGCGGGATGGAAGCGGCGGAGGTGTTGGCGTGGCGGTCCACCGTCACCACCACGCGGTCGAGCGAGAGGCCGAGCTTCTTGCCCATGGCCTCGATGATGCGGATGTTCGCTTGGTGCGGCACGAGCCAGGCGACCTCCGACCGGTCGAGGCCGTTCGCAGCCAGTGCCTCGTCCACCGCGGCCGCGAGCTTCTGGACGGCGTGCTTGAACACCTCGCGGCCGGCCATGCGGACCACGCCCGTGCCGCCGGTCGAACCGGCGCCGCCATCCACGGCGAGGATGTCGCCGAAGCGGCCATCGGCGTGCATGTGGGTGGAGAGCAGGCCGCGGTCCGCGGCCTCGTCCGCCGGGAGGCCGCGCAGGAAGACCGCGCCGGCGCCGTCGCCGAACAGCACGCAGGTGCCGCGGTCCGTCCAGTCGAGGATGCGGGAATAGATCTCGGTGCCGACCACCAGCACGCCGCGCGCCTGCCCGGCACGGACCATCGCATCGGCGATGCCGAGCGCGTAGATGAAGCCCGCGCAGGCGGCTGCCAGGTCGAAGGCGATCCCGCGCGTCAGGCCGAGCTTGCCCTGGATGCGCGCGGCGGTGGAGGGGAAGGCGGAATCGGGCGTGGCGGTCGCGACGATGACCGCATCCACCTCCTCGACGCTCGCGCCGGCCTGGGCCAGCGCGGCGAGGCAGGCGTGGACGCCCATGTCGGAGGCCGTCTCGCCGTCGGCCGCGATGTGGCGGCGGCGGATGCCCGTGCGCTCGACAATCCAGGAATCGGAGGTGTCGAGGCCCTTCCAGGCCGCGAGCTCGTCGTTGGTGAGGCAGCGCTCCGGCAGGTAGCCGCCGGTGCCGGCGATGACGGCGCGGTTCGCGGGGCGGGTCGCGGGCATCACGCCTACCCCCTAGCGCGGCGCGGCGGCGAGGCGCGGCGCCGCGGCGGATTGCGCCAGGCGGCCGAGACCCTCGCGGATGCGGTCGTTGAAGCGGTGCGTGACCATGTCCATCGCCACGTCCACGGCATGCGCGAAGCCCGTGCCGTCGGTGCCGCCGTGGCTCTTCACCACCACGCCGTTCAGGCCGATCAGCACGGCACCGTTGTAGCGGCGGGGGTCCATCCATTCGCGCAGGCGGTCCAGTGCGGGACGGGCGAGCAGGTAGCCGACGCGGGCGGGAATGGAACTGGTGAAGACCTGGCGCAGCAGGTCGCGCATCAGCTTCAGGGCGCCCTCCCCCGTCTTGAGCGCGACGTTGCCGGTGAAGCCGTCGGTGACGATCACGTCCACCGTGCCGGCGGCGATGTCGTGGCCCTCGACGAAACCGCGGAAGCCCGTGCCGAAGGCCGAATCGCGGAGCGTCTCGGCAGCCTGGCGCACCCGCTCGTCGCCCTTCAACTCCTCCGACCCGACATTCAGCAGGCCGATGGTCGGGCTGGTCAGGCCGAGCACGGAGCGCGCGAAGGCATCGCCCATGACCGCGAATTCGACGAGGTTGCGCGCATCGCACTGCACGTTGGCGCCGAGGTCGAGCATCACGACGTCGCCGCGGGCGGAAGGACCGATGGCGGCGAGCGCGGGGCGGTCAATCTCCGGCAGCGTCTTCACCACGATCTTGGCGAGCGCGAGGAGCGCGCCGGTGTTGCCGGCGGAGACGATCCCGGCCGCCTCGCCGCCGGCGACCGCGTCAATCGCGACCCGCATGGAGGAGTTGCGCATGCGCAGCGCGGCCGTGGGCTTCAGGTCGCCGGAGACGACGTCGGGCGCGTGGCGCACGCTGCACGCCTTGGCCGCGCGCCGGCGTGTCGCGAGGAGAGCGCCGAGGCGGGCCTCGTCGCCGACCAGCAGGAAGCGGGCGTGCGGGTGGCGCTCGGCGGCGAGTTCCAGCCCGTCCAGCACGGCCTCCGGCGCGTGGTCGCCGCCCATCGCGTCAATCGCGAGGGAATAGGCCGGTTCAGCCACGCCGCGGGCCCGCCTTCACCGGCGGGTCAGGTACGGACGACGCCGCTGGCCTTCTCGGCGGCGATCACCTCTCGCCCGTCGTAGTGCCCGCAATGCGCGCAGACGTTGTGCGGGCGCTTCAGCTCTCCGCAGTTCGAGCATTCATGGTGCGCGGACGCGGTCAGCGCATGGTGGCTCCGGCGCATCCCACGGCGGGAGGGCGAAACCTTCTTCTTCGGAACGGCCATTTGCGCCGAGCCTCTCTGATCAAGCGACTATGGGATCGGGGTGAGCCGGGCGCATTAGCACCGCGTCCCCTGCCCCGCAAGCGCCGGGGCGCGGTTGCGCCATCATGCGTCGCGCAGCCGGGCGAGGCGGGCGAAGGGGTTGGGGCGGGCCGGTTCGGGTTCTTCCTCCGGCTCGGGGTCCGGCAGGGCGGCGCCTTCGGCGCGGGGATAGGGGTCGAGGGAGAGGGCGAGTTCCTCGGCGACGGCCTCGCCCAGCTCGACGATGCCGCCTGCGCTCTCGATCTCGTCGGGGCCTTCCGGGTCGTCGCGGGGCGTCTCGCCTTCCTCCAGGACCCGCAGGTCCACCGGCGCGTCCACGGACTGACGAACGGGTTCGAGCGTGACGATGCAGTCCTGCTCTACCTCGGCGTGCAGGCGGCCGCGGATTCGGACAAACCCCCCGGGCTGCGGCTGAAGCCGGAGGTCGGCGCGGAAAGCGTGGATGGCGACGATGCCGAAGCGGGCGGCGAGCGCGGCGCATTCGGCGGCATCGGCTACGAGCACGAGGTCGCGCGGCTCGGCGGGGAGGCGGACGGGGCGGCTGAACTCCGGCGATTTCATCCGGCGAAATCCGGCAGGCGGAGGCGGCCGGCGAGAAAATCCGTGAAGGGCACGGCGGCGAGGGCGGCATCGGCCTCGGCGGCGAAGCGGGCCAGGCGAACCGCGGCGCCGTCGGAGGCGACGCCGCGCCAGACGTTGCGGTCCAGGGCCTGGGCGAGGGCTTCCAGGTCGCCGGCGCGCAGCGCGGCATCGTAGGCCTGGGTGCGGCCGTGGAACGCCTCCCACATGCGCTTGACGCGCTTGCCGACGGAGAGGTCGCCGACGCCCATCTCGCGCAGGTTCAGGTCCATGTCCGCGAACATCGCGTCGAACACGGCTTGGGCGAGCGCGGCGCCGCGCGGGTCCGGGTCGCGCGCGGCGCGGCAGACGACGAGGCCGGCGAAGAGCGAGACGAGGTCGAAGCGGCCGTCGAGCGTGTCGGGCACGCCGAGCGCGTCGAACAGGACGGGGCGGCGCGCGGCTTCGACGGCGGCGCCGTAGAGGTCGAAGCCCGCGCGCTCATGCGGCTTGCGGGCGAAGAGGCCGAGCAGGCCCATCCTGGTCTCCGGGATCGCGCGGCGCTCCGCGAGTTGACCGCGAAGCGCCGCAATGGCATGCGGCCCAGATGGAGCGCCGGAGCCGCATGGTCAACGCAGTCAGCCGTTCCGCGCGGCTCTCCTTCACGCTGGTTACGCTGGTCGGGCTGGGGGCGTGCTCCGAGCTGCCGTCCATGCCGCGTCTCGGCTCGGTGCCGGTACCCGGGCTCGACGTGTTCGACAGCCCGCGGACGCTGCGCGGGCACATGGTGGACAACGAGGATCTGGGGCAGGTCGTGCCGGGGGTGTCGTCCCGCGCCGACGTGGAGGCGGTGCTCGGCACGCCTTCGGCGACCGGGACATTCGACGACAGCGAATGGTACTATATCGGCGGGGTCACGCGGCAGCGGCCCGGGCGGACGCTGGCGGTGGTGGACCAGCAGGTGGTGAAGATCCGCTTCGACCAGGCCGGCCGCGTGCAGGACGTGACGCGGCTGGGGCCGGAGGACGGGCGCGATGTCCGCGTGGTGGCGCGCACGACCCCCTCGCCGGGGAACGAGCGGACGCTGCTGCAGCAACTGTTCGGCAATCTCGGGCGGCTCGGGCCGGGCATCGGCAACCAGCCGACGACGGGGCCGGGGGCGCCGTCGCCAGGGGCGCGCTGAGGGGCAGCGGGACGAAGGCCGAGGGAGATCGCGTCAGGCTGCGCGCGGGCGGGCCAACGGGCGGAGCGCCAGGAGCAGCGCCACGGCGAGGGCGGGCAGCAGGGCGAGGTTGAGGACGCCCCAGCCGAAGCCGGCATGGACGGCGCCGGAGGCCAGGGCGGTGCAGGCGACGGTGCCGAAGACGATGAAGTCGTTCGCGGATTGCGCGCGCACCCGCTCGGCGGCGTCATGCGCCTCCGACAGCAGGGTGGTGGCGCCGGTGAACATGAAGTTCCAGCCGATGCCCAGGCACACCAGGGCGAGGGTGAAGTGCCCGAAGCTCTCGCCCATCAGCGCGACGGCGACGCAGAGCGCGTTCAGCGCGGCGCCGACGGCGATGACCGGGCGGACGCCGAAGCGGGCGATCAGGCGGCCTGTGACGAAGCCCGGGGCGAACATGGCCACCGCATGCGCCTGGATGACGGTGGCGCTCGCCGTCACGGCGAAGCCGCAGGCCATCATCTCGAGCGGGGTGGAGGTCATCACCAGGTTCATCGTGCCGTAGGCGATGGCGCCGGTGATGGCGGCGGCGAGGAAGGCGGGGCGGCGGATGATCTCGGCGACTGGGGTCGGGCTGGCCTGGCGGGGCGGCGCGGGCGGCAGGCGGACGAAGGTCAGCAGGGCGAGGCAGGCGACCGGAAGCGCGGCGAAGATCAGGTAGGTGCCGAGGAAGAGGAAGGGCGCGACCGCATCCTTGCTGTGCTTGACGATCTCCGGCCCGAAGATCGCGGCCAGGACGCCGCCCGCCATCACCAGGGAGATGGCGCGCGGGCGGTAGGCCGGCGTCGCGACCTCGGCGGCGGCGAAGCGGTAGTGCTGGGCGATGCCGAAGCCGATGCCGGCGGGCAGCGCGCCGGCGGTGTAGAGCCAGAAGTCGCCGTGCCAGATCCCGAACGCGAAGACGAGGCTGCCGATGATCGAACCGACGGCGCCGAGGCTGAAGCCGGCGCGCCGGCCGAGCCGGGCGAAGACGATGCCGGCCGGGATCGAGGCGGCCATGGTCGCGACCATCTGCAGCGCCATCGGCAGCGTCGCGAGGGATTTGTCCGAGGCCAAGGAATGCCCGACCAGCGCGCTCATCGCGACACCGCCGACGACGGAGGCGTTCATCAGCGCCTGGCAGAGGAACAGGAGGAAGACGTCTCGCTTCATCAGCCGGTCGTTGAGGCTCACGCGAAATGGCTCCATCCGGCGGTGGGGAGGGAAAGTTCTTCTCCCCCAGCATCCAGCACGCGGATGCCTGTTCCGTCCAGGAAGCGACCGATGCGCGTGACGGGGGTCTGCGCCGCGGCGGCGGCATCGCGGATGCGGGCGGCGTCTCCGGGCGCGGCGGCGAAGAGCAGTTCGTAGTCGTCGCCGCCGCCGAGGATGCGGGCGATCAGCGCCGGGTCGTTGTCCAGTGCCGCGCGCGCGGACAGGGAAAGGGGGACGGCGGCGGAGTGGAGTTCGGCGGCGCAGTCGGCGGCGCGGGCGAGGTGGCCGAGGTCCTGGGCGAGGCCGTCGGAGACGTCCATGGCGGCGTGGGCGAGGCCGAAGAGCGCCTGGCCGAGGGCGAGCCGGGGCTGCGGCAGGCGATAGCGGTCAATCAGGTGCGGGTCGGGCGGCAGCCGCCCGGTGAGAACGAGGAGGCCGAGGGCCCCATCGCCGACTGTGCCGGACACCCAAAGCTCGTCGCCGGGCCGCGCGCCGGTGCGGCGGAGGGCATGGCCGGGGGCAACGGTGCCGAGAATCGTCAGGGAGAAGGTGGCGGGGCCGGGCGTCGAGACGGTGTCGCCGCCGAGGGCGGTCAAGCCGAACTCGGCCTGATCGGTGGCGAGCCCGGCGACGAAGCCGGCGATCCAGTCCTCGGGCGTATCGCGCGGGAAGCCGCAGGTCATGAGATAGCCGAGAGGGGCGGCGCCCATGGCGGCGAGGTCGGAGAGGTTCACGCGGAGGAGCTTGCGGCCGATCGTGCCGGGCGGGTCGTCGGGCAGGAAATGCACGCCGGCAACCATGGCGTCGGCGGCGAGGACGAGCTGGCGGGCGGCGGGTGGGTCGAGGAGGGCGGCGTCGTCGGAGAGGTCGAGGGCGCCGGGGCCGGCGAGGGGGCGGAAGTGACGGGCGATGAGGGCGAATTCGGGGGGGAGGGTCATGTGGTCACGTAGCGATTCCGCGCTGCGCGCGCCCCCCACCCCGGCCCTCCCCCGCGAGGGGGGAGGGAGAAGAGGTGCCGATGATCAAGCGCGGGAGAATTCGTCGGCGCGGAAGCGGCGGGCGAGGGCTTCCAGGACGCCGTTGGCGAATTTGGGCTCGTCGCCCAGGAAGAAGCCGTGGGCGATGTCGAGGTACTCGTTGATCACCACGCGCATCGGCGGCTCATGCTTCTGCATCAGCTCGGAGCCGGCGGCGCGCAGCAGGGCGCGTAGCACGGGGTCGAGCTTCTCGATCGGCCAGTCCTTCGACAGCACCTCGGACAGGGCCGCGTCTATCGCTTCCACGTCGCGGGCGGTGGTGCGGACGAGGCGGGCGAAGAGCTTCACGTCGGCCTCGGGCACGCGGCCCTCGCCGAAGCTCTCCTCGGCGTCGTTGGGGCCCAGGCGGTGACGGACGAACTGCTCGATGACGGCTTCCGGGTTCTCGCCGGCCTGCTCCGACTGGAACAGGGCCTGGACGGCGGCGACGCGGGCGCCGGTTCGGGGCCTGCCCCGTTGGACGGATGCGCGGCCGCTCATGCGCCGAACCTCCGGCGCAGCGCGACCTGGCCGACAAGGGCATGCGCGGCCTCGGCGCCCTTGTTCATGCGGTCGTCGCGGGAGCGGGCAACGGCCTGCTCCAGCCGGTCCACGGTGAGCAGGCCGAAGCCGATCGCGGCGCCGGTCTCGGCGGCGATGTCCATGACGCCCTGGCAGACGGCGTCGCAGATGAAGCTGTAGTGGTCCGTCTCGCCGCGCACGACGCAGCCGAGCAGCAGGTAGCCGTCGTGCCGGCCGACGCGGAGCGCCATGCGGAGCGCGGCGGGAATCTCGAAGGCGCCGGCGACGTCGGCCACCTCGACGGTCGCGGAGACAGGGGCGAGCACGCGCCGCGCGCCGGCGAGCATGCCGCCGACCACCTCGGCATAGTAGGGCGCCTGGATGACGAGCACGCGCGGCGCCGGGCCATCCAGCCGCGCGGGGTCGCGTTCAGGCGAGTCGAGTGTACTCAAGAGAGGTCCTTCGGGATCGGGCGCGTCTCGATGACGCTCAGCCCGTAGCCTTCCAACCCGACCACGGGGCGGGGGTTGTCGGACAGGCGGACGATCTCGCGCAAGCCCAGGTCGGCGAGGATCTGCGCGCCGATGCCGTAGTCCCGCAACTCCGGCGCGAGGGCGCGGCGCTCACGTCCCGCGCGGACGGCGCTGGACAGGCCGTCGGGGCGCCAGTCGCGCAGCAGGACGACGGCGCCGCGGCCCTCCCGGGCGATGGCGAGCATGGCGGCGTGCAGTTCGCCCTCGGCGCGGCCGAGCACGAGGTCGGTCAGCAGGGAGGCGGCGTGCATGCGGACCAGTGCCGGCTCCGGCCGGGCGAGATCGCCCTTCACGAGCGCGAGATGCTCGCCGGCATCGAGCGTCGAGGCATAGACGACGACGCGCCAGGTCCCGCCGATGCCGTCCACGGTGCCGTCCTCCACCCGGCGGACCAGGCGCTCGGTTCGGCGGCGATGGGCGATGAGGTCGGCGATGGTGCCGAGCTTGAGGCCGTGGCGCTGGGCGAAGGCCACGAGGTCCGGCATGCGGGCCATCGTGCCGTCGTCGTTCATGATCTCGCAGATCACGCCGGAGGGGTTGAGGCCGGCGAGACGGGCGAAGTCCACGGCAGCCTCGGTGTGGCCGGCGCGGACCAGCACGCCGCCGTCGCGCGCCACCAGCGGGAAGACGTGGCCGGGGGTGACGACGTGCTCGCGGCCGAGCTCCCCGTTGATGGCGACCGCGATGGTGCGGGCGCGGTCGGCGGCGGAGATGCCGGTGGTGACGCCGTCGCGCGCCTCGATGGAGACGGTGAAGGCGGTCTGGTGCCGGGTGCCGTTGGACTGCGCCATCAGCGGCAGGCCGAGCGCCTCCACCCGGCCGCGGGTGAGGGCAAGGCAGATCAGGCCTCGGGCGTGCCGGGCCATGAAGTTGATCGCGTCGGCCGTCGCGAACTGGGCGGGGATGACCAGGTCGCCTTCGTTCTCGCGGTCCTCGTCATCCACCAGGATGAACATGCGGCCGCGGCGGGCTTCCTCCAGCAGCTCCTCGGCGGGGCTGAGGAACTCGGCGAAGCTCGTACGCGTGGCCTGGACGTTCACCGCTGGTACTCCCGCAGGCGCGCGACGTAGCGGGCCATGGTGTCAATCTCGATGTTCGCGCGCCCGCCGGGCTGCAGCGTGCCGAAGGTGGTCACGGCGGCGGTATGGGGGATGATGTTGATGCCGAAGGTGTCGCCGTCAACGTCGTTCACGGTGAGGGAGACCCCGTCCACGGCGACGGATCCCTTCGGGGCGACGAAGGGGGCGATCGCGGCCGGTACGCGGAAGCGGTAGCGGACGGAGGCGTTCTCGGCCGCGGCCTCCAGCACCTCCGCCGTCCCGTCCACGTGGCCGGCGACGAGATGGCCGCCGAGCTCGTCGCCGAGGCGGAGGCTGCGTTCGAGGTTGACGCGCGTGCCGGTGCGCCAGCCGCCGAGGGTCGTCTTGGAGAGCGTCTCGGCGGAGGCGTCCACGGCGAACCAGTCGCCGCCGAGGTCCACGGCGGTGAGACAGACGCCGGAGCAGGCGATGGAGGCGCCGAGCGCGACGGGGGCGGGCTGCGCGAGGAAGGCGGGCGAGGTGCCGATCACCAGGCGCAGATCGTGCGCGCCGCCGATCGGCTGGACCTCCCGCACGGTGCCGAGATCGGTGACGATCCCCGTGAACATCGGCTCAATCCCCCTCGAATTCGGTCAGCAGGTCGTCGCCGCATGGGCGGACGGAGACGCGGCGGAATCTGGGCATGGCGGCGAGCAGCTCAACCGGCAGCGGATAGGCGGCGGGCATTCCGTCGCCGCCCATGACGGCGGGCGCGTGGAACCAGGCGAGGCGGTGGACGAGACCTTCGCGGAGGAGGGAGGCGGCGATGCCGGCGCCGCCCTCGGCGAGCACGCGGGTGACGCCGCGCTGGGCGAGGGCGGCGAGGAGGGCGCGCATCGAGAGGCCCTCGTGGCCGCGGGCGACCTTGATGACCTCGGCGCCCGCGTCCTGGTAGGGCGCCAATGCCGGCGGCGGGTGGCCGGGGACCGTGACGAGGACGGTCGGGTGCGTGCGGGCGGAGGCGAACAGCTTCGCGCCAGGCGGCGAGCGCAGGCGGGCATCGGCGACCACGCGCAGCGGCTGCACCTGCGCGGCGCCGGGCAGGCGGCAGGTCAGGTCCGGGTCGTCGGCGATGAGGGTGCCGCTGCCGACGAGGATCGCGTCGTGGCGCGCGCGAAGGGCGTGGGCCTCGCGGCGGGCCGCGGGGCCGGTGATCCAGCGGCTCTCGCCGGTCGCGGTCGCGATGCGGCCGTCGAGGGTGGTGGCGAGCTTGAGGGTGACGACGGGCAGGCCCTCGTTCACGCGGCGGACGAAGCCGGCCACGAGGTTGCGCGCCTCGGACCCGCACAGGCCTTCGCCAACGGTGATGCCGGCGTCGCGGAGGCGCGCGAAGCCGCGGCCATCCACGCGCGGATCCGGGTCGCGCATGGCGACGACGACGCGGGCGATGCCGGCGGCGACCAGCGCGTCGCAGCAGGGGGGCGTGCGGCCGTGGTGGGAGCAGGGTTCGAGCGTGACATAGGCGGTGGCGCCGCGCGCGAGGTCGCCGGCGCGGCGCAGCGCCTCCGTCTCGGCATGCGGGCGGCCGCCGGGCTGGGTCCAGCCGCGGCCGACCACGCGGCCTTCGCGCACGATGACGCAGCCGACGGACGGGTTGGGCCAGGTATCGCCGAGGCCGCGGCGCGCGAGGGCGAGGGCCGCGCGCATATGCGCCAGGTCCTCCGGCACCGTCAGCCCGCGTCTATCTTGCCGAGGAAGGCCTGGAAGTCCTTCGCCTCGCGGAAGTTGCGATAGACGCTGGCGAAGCGGACATAGGCGACCTCGTCCACGTCGCGCAGCGTATCGAGCACGACGTCGCCGATGCGGCGGCTGGTGACCTCGCTGTCGGCTTCGACTTCGAGGCGGCGCTGGATGCCGTTGACGATGCGCTCGATGCGCTCCTCGTCGAAGGGGCGCTTGCGGAGCGCGATGCGGACGGAGCGGGCGAGCTTGTCGCGGTCGAAGGGGACGCGGCGGCCATCGGCCTTGATGACGATGAGGTCGCGGAGCTGCACGCGTTCGAAGGTGGTGAAGCGGTTGCCGCAGGCGGGGCAGGACCGGCGGCGGCGGATGGAGGCGCCGTCCTCGGCGGGGCGGCTGTCCTTCACCTGGGTGTCGTCGTTTCCGCAGAAGGGGCAGCGCATGGCCTACTTCTCCCTCCCCCGCTTGCGGGGGAGGGTCGGGGTGGGGGCGGCGCGCGCCAACCCGGACTGCTTCTGTCCCCCCACCCCATGCCTCCCCCGTGAACGGGGGAGGGAGGCGCGAGGCCGGGGCGGGCAGCGCATGCGGGTCAGCTCACCCGTAGATCGGGAAGCGGCGGCACAGGTCGAGCACGCGGGCCTTCACGGCATCTTCGACGGCCGTGTTGCCGTCCGGCGCGTTCGCGGCGGCGAGGCCGTCCAGCACCTCGCCGATCATGCGGCCGACCTCGCGGAACTCGGGCTCGGTGAAGCCGCGGGTGGTGGCGGCGGGGGAGCCCAGGCGGATGCCGGAGGTGACCATGGGCTTCTCGGGGTCGAAGGGGATGGCGTTCTTGTTGCAGGTGAGGTGGGCGCGGTTCAGCCCGCCCTCGGCGACCTTGCCGGTCAGGCGCTTGGGGCGGAGGTCCACGAGGACGAGGTGATTGTCGGTGCCGCCGGTGACGAGATCGAGGCCTTGCGCGCGCAGCTCCGCGCCGAGGGCCTGGGCATTCAGGACGATCTGCTTCGCGTAGGTCCGGAAGTCCGGGCGCAGCGCCTCGGCGAAGGCGACGGCCTTGGCGGCGATCACGTGCATCAGCGGGCCGCCCTGGAGGCCCGGGAAGACGGCGCTGTTGAAGCGCTTGGCCAGGGCCTCGTCATTCGTGAGGATCAGGCCGCCGCGCGGGCCGCGGAGCGTCTTGTGGGTGGTCGTCGTCACGACATGCGCGTGCGGCAGCGGCGAGGGGTGGGCGCCGCCGGCGACGAGGCCGGCGAAATGGGCCATGTCCACCATGAAGTAGGCGCCGATCTCGTCGGCGATGGCGCGGAACGCGGCGAAATCCCAGTGGCGGGCATAGGCGCTGCCGCCGGCGATGATGAGCTTCGGGCGGGAATCCAGCGCGATGCGGCGGACCTCGGCCATGTCTATGCGCTGGTCCTCGCGCCGGACGGTGTAGGGGACGGGCTTGAACCATTTGCCGGAGAGGTTGGCGGGCGAGCCGTGCGTCAGGTGGCCGCCGGCGGCGAGGTCCAGGCCCATATAGGTGTCACCGGGCTGCAGCAGGGCGAGGAACACCGCCTGGTTCGCCTGCGCGCCGGAGTGCGGCTGGACGTTGGCGAAGGCGCAGCCGAAGAGCTTCGTGACGCGCTGGATCGCGAGGGTCTCCGCGATGTCCACGAATTCGCAGCCGCCGTAGTAGCGGCGGCCGGGGTAGCCCTCGGCGTATTTGTTGGTCAGCACGCTGCCCTGCGCTTCGAGGACGGCGCGGGAGACGATGTTCTCGCTGGCGATCAGCTCGATGCCGTCCTGCTGACGGCCGAGCTCCAGGCCGACGGCCTCGGCGATCTCCGGGTCGGTCTCGGCGAGGGAGGCGGTGAAGAAGCGCGCCGGCGTGACGGCGCCCGAAATCTCGTTCATGTCGCCGCACTCCATTCAGGGGTCAGCTTGCGGATTCGGCGTTCGTGGCGGCCGCCCGCGAACTCGGTTTCGAGGAAGGCATGGAGGGCGTCGAGCGCGACCTCCGGGCCGACGATACGGGCGCCGAGGGCGAGGATGTTGGCGTCGTTGTGCGCGCGGGCGAGGCGGGCGGTGGTCGCGTCGTGGGCGAGGGCGCAGCGGATGCCCGGGTGGCGGTTCGCGGCGATGGAGATGCCGATGCCGGTGCCGCAGACGAGCACGCCGAAGCGCGCGCGCCCGTCCAGCACGGCGCGCGCCACCGCGTCCGCGAAGTCCGGATAGTCCACGCTGTCCGGGCCTTCGGTGCCGAGGTCGAGCACGGGGTGGCTGGCGGCGTCGAGCGCGGCCTTGAGCGCGGCCTTGAGCGCCACGCCGGCGTGGTCCGAGCCGAGCGCGACCGGAATGCTGGCTGCTGTCATGCGAGGGGGGTTACCACACGGAGAGGCGGGGCGGAAACCATCGGCGGGGCCGCCTTGTCGGGGCGTCGGCGACTCGCGATAGAGCTTCGCGATGCCCCCGGTTGCTCCCCCTGCCCTGCCGCACAAGGTCCTGATCGGCACCTTCCACAAGACCGGGTCGGTGCTGATGGCGCGCATCTGGCGGGACGGGTGCAAGGCGCTCGGGCTGGCGTTCTGGCCGATCTACCCGGACCGGCGGCAGGAGCCGGGGCGGTGGGACGTCGCCTTCGAGGATCATTCGCGGTTTCCGGCGGAGGCGCTGGCGCATCCGCATCGCGGGGCGCTGGTGATCCGCGATCCGCGGGACATCATCATCTCCGGCATGCATTACCACCAGCACGCGAAGGAGGAGTGGCTGCACCGGCCGAAGCCTGGCTTCGGCGGGCTGACCTACCAGCAGAAGATCAACAGCCTGCCGAATGAGGAGGCGCGGCTGCTGTTCGAGATGCGGCAGGCCGGCGGGCGGACCATCAAGGGGATCACCGAGGCGTTGCGCGCCTTCCCCGATTTCCACGTCGCGCGCTTCGAGGAGCTGGTGACGGATGTGGAGCTGGTCGCCTACCGGCGGCTGTTCGGGCATCTGGGCTTCGAGGGCGAGGCGCTGGCGGCGCTGCTGCGGGTGGCGCGGAGCCACAGCCTGTTCGCCGGCCCCGTCGAGAACCCGGAGCATGTGCGCAGCGGGCGGCCGGGGCAGTGGCAGGCAGGCTTCTCGAGCCGCGTGATGGAGGCGTTCGTCGCGGTGCATGGGGATCTGGCGGAGCGATGGGGATATCTTTCTGCGGAAGGCGTCGCCCTGCCGCGGCGCCTGGTGTCCTGACGCGGACGGCATGAGGACAATCGCCTCCGACACGGGCGGCATGGGCGACATCCTGTTGCGGAACGGGGCTTCGCCGGTGAAACCCTTCCAGGCCTTCCCCTGCGCGCTCCGGCTGTGCCACGGTCAACGGATAGGGCTTGGAGGACCGAGATGAGCCAGAACCCGGAAACGATCGCGCTCCACGCCGGCTGGCGCGCCGACCCCTCGACCGGGTCGGTCGCGGTGCCGATCCACCAGACGACATCCTACCAGTTCCAGGACACCGGCCACGCCGCGCGCCTGTTCGCGCTGGAGGAGATGGGGTTCATCTACACGCGCCTCATGAACCCGACGCAGGACGTGCTTGAGAAGCGTGTCGCGGCGCTGGAAGGCGGCGTTGCCGCGCTCGCGTTGGGGTCGGGGCAGGCGGCGACGGCGTTTTCCGTGATGAACCTCTGCGAGCCCGGGGACAACGTCGTCAGCAGCACGGACCTGTACGGCGGAACCTGGAACCTGTTCGCCAACACGATGAAGTCGGTCGGCATCGAGGTCCGCTTCGTGGACCCGGCGGACCCCGAGGCCTTCGCGCGCGCGACCGACGCGCGGACGCGCTGCTACTATGCCGAGACGCTGCCGAACCCGAAGCTCGTGGTGTTCCCGATCGCCGAGGTCGCGGCGATCGGCCGGCGGCTGGGCGTGCCGCTGATCATGGACAACACGGCGGCGCCGGTGCTCTGCAAGCCGCTGGCGATGGGTGCCGCGGTAGTGATGCACTCCACCACCAAGTGGATCGGCGGGCACGGCAACGCGATCGGCGGCGTGGTGGTGGACGGCGGCAACTTCGACTGGGAGGCGCATGCCGAGCGCTTCCCGACGCTCAACAAGCCCGATCCCAGCTACCACGGCGCGGTCTGGACACAGGCGGTGAAGCCGCTCGGGCCGGTGGCCTACATCATCCGCATGCGCACCTGCCTGCTGCGCGACCTGGGCGCGCCGCTGGCGCCGATGAATGCCTTCCTCGCGATCCAGGGGCTGGAGACGCTGCCGCTGCGGATGGAGCGGCATTGCGCAAATGCGACGAAGGTCGCGGCGTGGCTCTCGACGCATCCGGCCATCGAGAAGGTGATCCACCCCAGCCTGATGTCGGGAGAGGCGAAGCGACGGGCGGATGCGGCGCTGAAGGGCGGCTATGGCAGCCTGATCGGGTTCGAACTGAAGGCGGGTGCGGAGGCCGGGCGGCAGTTCATCAACGCGCTGAAGATGTTCTACCACGTCGCCAATATCGGCGACGCACGCAGCCTGGCGATCCACCCGGCCACCACCACGCACAGCCAGCTCTCGGTCGAGGAGCAGGCGGCATCGGGCGTCACGCCGGGCTATGTCCGGCTGTCCATCGGCATCGAGCATGTTGACGACATTATCGGCGACCTGGACCAGGCGCTGGATGCGAGCAGCGGGATGAAGGCGGCGGCGGAGTGAACGCATTCGACAAGGGGCACGCTTCCGTTTCCGTGGAAGCGCCGGCGACGCCCGGCGCCTTCCCCGCCGTGCGCATGCGGCGCAACCGCGTGGATGCCTTCACGCGGCGGCTGGTGGCGGAGAACCGGCTTTCGGTGGACGACCTGATCTGGCCGATCTTCGTGATCGAGGGCGAAGCGGCGGAGAGCGAGGTCGCATCCATGCCGGGCGTGAAGCGGGTGACGCTGGATCGCCTGGCCGCGCATGTCGCGCCGGCCGCGCGGCTCGGCATCCCGGCGGTCGCGCTGTTCCCGGCGACGCCGCCGGAGAAGAAGGATTCGGAGGGGACCGAAGCCAAGAACCCGGACAACCTGATGTGCCGGGCGGCGCGGGTGTTGAAGCGCGAGTTCCCGGGCCTCGGCATCGTCGGCGACGTGGCGCTCGACCCCTACACCGACCATGGGCAGGACGGCGTGATCCGCGACGGCTATGTCGCCAACGACGAGACGCTGGACGTGCTGACGGTGCAGGCGGTGATCCAGGCGGAGGCGGGCGTGGACGTGATCGCGCCGTCGGACATGATGGACGGGCGCGTGGCGGCGATCCGCGCGGCGCTGGACGCGCGCGGGCTGACCAACACGCGGATCATGAGCTACGCGGCGAAATACGCATCCGCCTTCTACGGCCCGTTCCGCGACGCGGTCGGATCGGGCGGCGCGCTGAAGGGCGACAAGAAGACGTACCAGATGGACCCCGCCAATTCCGACGAGGCGATGCGCGAGGTGGCGCTCGACCTCGCGGAAGGTGCGGACATGGTGATGGTGAAGCCGGGCATGCCGTATCTCGACATCATCCGCCGCGTGAAGGAGCGCTTCGGCGTGCCGACCTTCGCCTACCAGGTGAGCGGCGAATACGCGATGATCTCGGCGGCGGCGCGCAACGGCTGGCTCGACCGCGAGAAGGCGATGATGGAGAGCCTGCTCGGCTTCAAGCGCGCCGGCGCCGATGGCGTGCTGACCTACTTCGCACCGGAGGCGGCGGAGGTCCTCCGCCGCGCATGACGGAGACGCTGGAGCGCATCCGCGCGCAACGGGCGGAGGTGGAGGCGCTGCTGGCCTTCCGGCACGCGACCGCGGAAGGGGCGCGCTGTGTTGCCTGGTGGCGGCTGCACCACGCCCGACGCTTGCGCCTGAAGCTGCTGTCGCCGGCCGAGCGCGACGCCCTGCACGCCCTGCCGGCGCCGCCGTCCGGCGCGCTCGGGCGGCTCACGGCGCTGCGGTTGCGGCTTGGCCTCCTGACGCTGGAGCGCGCGAGGCCGCCGCGGCCGATCGCGCGGCAACTCGGGCCACAGCCGATCAGAGCGGACCCTCGTTCGACGTAACGGCCTGGTGGCCGAGCGCGAGCGCGGCCGCGGTCTCCGCCACGCGACGCCCCTGCGTGCGCGCGATGCGCAGCTCGTTCTCGCTGACCTGGCGGGAGCCGTCGGTGCCGGCGATGGTGGTCGCGCCGTAGGGCGTGCCGCCGCTGACCTCGGAGAGCGTCAACAGGACCTGTTCCGAGTACGGCACGCCGACGATGACCATGCCGAAATGCATGAGGTTCTGCAGGATGGAGAGCGTCGTCGTCTCCTGCCCGCCATGCTGGCTCGCGGTGGAGGAGAAGGCCGCGCCGACCTTCCCTTCCAGGGCGCCCTTCGCCCAGAGGCCACCGGTCTGGTCCAGGAAGTTGGCCATCTGCGACGCCATGCGCCCGTAGCGCGTGCCGACGCCGACGACGATCGCGTCATACTCCGGAAGTTCGGCGACTGTCGCGACCGGCGCGGGCTGGTCGAGCTTGTAGTGGGCGTTTCGCGCCACCTCCGCCGGCACCAGTTCCGGCACGCGCTTCACGGTCGCGTCCGTTCCGGGCACGCCGCGCGCGCCCTCGGCGACGGCGCCTGCCAGCGTCTCGATGTGGCCATAGGAGGAATAGTAGAGGACGAGGATCTTCGGCATGCGCGCGCTCTCTCGGCTTGAGGCGCGCCCGATTGCGTCGGCACGGTGCGCCCGGGGAGGCCGGCGCGCGCGCGGCTACAACATGAAGTCGTCCGCGACGAGGAAGAGCGTGCCGGTGAGTTGGATCTGCATCGAGACGCCGCCAACCGCGACGAGTTCCACGACCGTGTTGCCCAGGCCGTCGAACCACTGGCGGACCTGGCCCTGGGCGGCGGCCGGCGCCTGGCCCGCGAAGGTGAAGGCTTGGTCCCCGGCTGCGAAGGGGTCGGCATCAATGCCGGTCCAGGAACTCCGCGACCAGCCGCACCTGCCCGGCCTCCATCAGCGCCGGCGCGTGGCCGATCCGGGGCAGCGTGACGAGCGTGACGCCGGGGCGCCGCGCCATGGCCTCCGCCACCTCGGCTTCGAGGATGTCGCTCTCGGCACCGCGGATCAGCAGGGTCGGCACGGTGACACGCGCCCAGACGGCGGAGAGGTCCACCTCGCCCGTCGCGCTGGTCTGGAAGGGCACGGAAATGGCGGGATCGTAGTGCATCCCGAACCGGCCATCCGGCAGCTCGCGAGAGCTGGTCTCGGCCAGGTGCCGCCATTCCTCGTCGGTCAAGGGGCCGAAGGGGGCGTGCACGGTACGCAGGTGCGTCTCCAATGCGGCGAGGTCGTGGAACGCGAGCGGGATCTTCACGTAGGCCGCGATCCGCGCCGCCGCCGCTTCCGGCACGCGGCTGCCGATGTCGTTCAGCACGAGGCGGCGGATCGGGTTTCCGGCCGCGGCCGCGATCAGCATGCCGCACATGCCGCCGAGCGAGGTGCCGACATAATCCACGTCGCAATCCATCCGGGCAATCAAGTGCGCGAGCGCGACGATGTAGGCCGGCGGCACGTAGAGCGCGGGATCCGGCAGCCAGGCGGAGGCGCCGCGGCCCGGCAGGTCCGGGCAGAAGACGCGGCGGCCGCGCGCGGCAAGTGCCCCCGCCAGCGTGTCGAAGTCGCGGCCGGTGCGCGTCAGGCCGTGCACGCAGATTACCGGACGTCCGCCCTCGGGGCCCCACTCCGTCCAGGCGAGGTGATGGAAGCCGCCCGCCAGCAGGTAGGACAGCCGGTGATGCCTGGGGGTCATCGGCGCATCAGACAGCGCCGCGGCCGCGGAGGGCAGCGATCTCTGCCGTCCCCATGCCGAGCAGGCCGGACAGCACTTCCTCGGAGTGCTCGCCGAGCATCGGCGGCGGGATGCGGTAGTCGGTCGGCGTGCCGGAGAGGCGGACGGGGTTGGCGATCACGCGCACGGTCTGGCCGGACGCGTGTTCCAGCGGCACGACGCAGCCGCGCGCCTGGACGTGCGGGTCGGCGAAGACGTCGGAGAGGCGGTTGATGGGTCCGCAGCCGATCTGCAGCGCCTCCAGCGCCAGCACCCATTCGGCGGTGGTCCGGCCGCGCATCACGGGCGCCAGCGTGTCCGTGACGAGCTGGCGGTTGGCGACGCGCGCGGCGTTGGTGGCGAAGCGCGCATCGGCCAGCAGCGCTTCGTGGCCGACCGCCTTGCAGAAGCGCTCGAAGGTCGGGTCGTTGCCGACGGAGAGCACGATGTGGCCGTCGGCGGTGGGGAAGACCTGGTAGGGCACGATGTTCGGATGCTGGTTGCCGAGCCGCGCCGGGTTCTCGCCGGTCGCCAGGTAGTTCATGCCCTGGTTGGCGAGCCAGGCGACGGAGGTGTCGAGCATGCCGATATCCACCTGCTGCCCTTGCCCCGTGCGTTCGCGGTGCCGGAGTGCGGCGAGGATGCCGATGCAGCCGTAGAGACCGGCGAAGAGGTCCGCGACGGGCACGCCGACCTTCTGCGGCTCGCCTTCCGGGTCGCCGGTGAGGGACATGACGCCGCCCATGCCCTGGATCAGCGAATCATAGCCGGGCCGCGGCGCATAGGGACCGGTCTGCCCGAAGCCGGTGATGGAGCAGTAGATCAGCCCGGCGTTGCGCGGCTTGAGCTGCTCGTAGGCCAGGCCGTATTTCGCGAGCGCGCCGACCTTGAAGTTCTCGACGAGGATGTCGCAGGTGTCGAGGAGGCGGTGCACGATAGCCTGGCCGTCGGGGTCGGCGATGTCGAGGGTGAGTGATTTCTTGTTGCGGTTGACGCCCAGGAAATAGGCGCTCTCCTGCGTCCCGGGCCAATACGGCGGGGCGAAGCCGCGCGTGTCGTCGCCGGCGCCGGGGCGCTCGATCTTGATGACCTCCGCGCCGAGGTCGCCGAGCATCTGCGTGCACGTCGGGCCCGCGAGCACGCGGGTGAGATCGAGGACCCGCAGCCCGCGCAACGGTCCGCTCGGCGCCTTCTCCACAGCCACTCGTCCGTCTCCCCCGCTCATGCCCGCGCCGCTGCCGCCATTGCCGCGAATGATTGGCCGAAGCATTGTCCCCCGCCATCCATTACGACCCGCACAGCCGCGAGGAAAGCCATGCTCGACCGACCACATCCTACGCCCGAGGCGCCGATGCACGATCCCTTCGTGCTCGCGCGCGCGCTTTCGGGTCATCACTTCATTGCGGGGCGGTATGTTCCCCCACGCTCCGGGCGAAGCTTCGCGGTGGTGAATCCGGCGACGGGCGAGGAGGTGGGCCGCGCGGCGGAAGGCGATGCGGCCGATGTTGACGCGGCGGTTGCGGCGGCGGCTTTGGCGCAGAAGGAATGGGCGAAGGTGCCGGCGCGCAAGCGCGGCGCGCTGGTGCACCAGTGCTCGGCGGCGCTGAAGGAGCATGTGGAGGAGCTTGGGCGGCTGATCGCGCTGGAGACGGGCAAGGCGCTGCGCACGGAATCGCGGGTGGAGGCGAATGTGGTCGCCGACGTGTTCGAGTTCTTCGGTGGCCTCGGGAGCGAGCTGAAGGGCGAGAGCGTGCCCTTTGCGCCAAACGTGCTGAGCGTGACGGTGCGGGAGCCGCTGGGCGTGGTCGGCGCGATCATCCCGTGGAACGTGCCGATGCTGCTGATGGCGTTGAAGGTGGCGCCGGCGCTGGTGGCCGGCAACAGCGTGGTGGTGAAGAGCGCGGAGGAAGCGCCGCTGGCGGTGCTGCGCATCTGTGAAATCCTGAACCGCGTGCTGCCGCCCGGCGTGTTCAACATGGTCAGCGGCTTCGGGCCGGAATGCGGCGCGCCGCTGGTCGCGCATCCGAAGGTGCGCAAGGTGACCTTCACGGGCAGCGTGGAGACCGGCAAAATCGTTTATCGCACGGCGGCGGAGAAGCTGATCCCGGTGACGCTGGAGCTCGGCGGCAAGTCGCCGATGATCGTCTTCGCGGATTGCGACTTCGACAAGACGGTGAGCGGCGCGCTCACCTCCATGCGCTTCACCCGCCAGGGGCAGAGCTGCACGGCGGCGTCGCGCATCTACGTGGAGCGGCCGATCTTCGACCGCTTCGTCGCGGCGATGAAGTCGGCGGTGGATGCGATGGTGATGGGCGATCCGCTGGATGAGAAGACGGATATCGGCACGATCATCAGCACGGGCCAGTTCGAGAAGGTGCAGGGCTTCATCGAGGAGGGCACGGCGACGGCGGGCGCGACCGCGCATGTGTGCAGCGCGATGCCGAAGGACCCGGCGCTGCGGAAAGGGCTGTTCATCCGGCCCGTGATCTTCACCGGGCTGACGAAGGAGAGCCGGCTGGTGCGGGAGGAAATCTTCGGACCCGTCACGGTCATCCAGCCCTTCGACGATCCCGAAGCCGTGCTGGCGGAGGCGAATGACAGCGAGTACGGGTTGGCGGCCTCGCTGTGGACGAACAACCTCAAGGTCGGGCTGGACCTGGCGCATCGGCTGGAGGCGGGGCTGGTGCAGATCAACCAGAATCTCGTCGTGCAGGCGAATCTCAGTTACGGCGGCGTGAAGAGCAGCGGGCTGGGCAAGGAGGCGTCGCTGGAGGCGATGCTGGAGCACTTCACGCACAAGAAGACGATCATGGCGAACATGGGGTGAGGGCGTCCGGAAATCTGCGCGTTGCCCTCACCCAACCCCTCTCCCCAATGAGAAGGGGAGAGGGCTTTTTCGGGCTGGCGGGCGCTCAGGACTTCACGGGTTCGGGTTCGTCCTCGTCGTCGTCCTCATCCTCGTCGTCGTCGTCCTCGGGGCCGTCACCCGGGCGCTCGCCCATGACGGCGCCGAGGCATTCGACATAGGCGTCGAGGATCCATTTGCGGTCGGCGCCCTCCAGCACGCCGGCGGCGTCCATCTTGCCTTCCGCGCGCGCCACCATCTGCAGCAGCGCCAGGGCGACGGCCTCCTCGGAGTCGCCGTCAATCTCGATGTCCAGGTCCATGCGTCACCTCTCCTCGGGGCCTCGCATCAACGCCGCCGGCGGCGACAGGCGCATGGCAGGGCGGTGAAGCTTGCGCGACCGGCGCGGCCAGGCCATCTGCCCGGCGATGCGCGCGATTCTCCGTTTCGCCGGCCGCCTGCTGGCCTTCGTGATCGTGCTGGTCGTGTTCGGCGCCTTCTTCGCCGCGGCGCTCGTCTTCACCTCGCTTCCCGATGCGCGGGAGGAGCTGGCGATCGCGGAGCTCTCGGCGCCGGTGGAGATCACGCTCGACGAGCACGGCATTCCCCGCATCGCGGCGCAGAACGAGCGCGATGCGGCGGTGGCGCTCGGCTACCTGCATGCGCGCGACCGGATGTTCCAGATGGAGGCGATGCGGCGCGGCGCGCAGGGACGGCTGGCGGAGATCGCGGGCGCTTCGGCGCTGCGGCTCGACCGGTTCTCGCGCACGCTGGGGCTGGCGCGGCGGGCGCGCGAGGACCTCGATGCGATCGCTCCGGAGACGCGCGACCTGCTGCAGGCCTATGCGGATGGCGTCAACGCGCTGATCGCGGCGCGCGGGCGCCTGGCGGCGCCGGAGTTCCTGCTGCTCGGTGAGCCGGAGCCTTGGGAGCCCGAGCACTCCCTGCTCTGGGGCAAGGTGATGGGGCTGTGGCTGTCGGGAAGCTGGCGGCGGGATATGGATCGCGCGCGACTGGCCGCGGCGATCCCGCCGGAGCGTTACAGGCTCCTGTTCCCGGAGGATGGGAGCCCCGGGCGGCTGGACCTCTCGGCTGCTTCGCTCGGGCGGGTGCTGGCGCAGGTGCCGGTGTTCGGCGCGGACGCGCCGCTGCCGTCGAGCGCCTCAAATGCCTGGGCGGTGACGGCGGCGCGCACGACGACGGGCGCGCCGCTGCTCGCCAACGACCCGCATCTCGGCTTCCAGGCGCCGGTGATCTGGTACCTCGCGCGGATCGAGTTGCCGGATGGGCGGTTCCGGGCGGGTGCCACGGCGCCGGGCGTGCCGGCGGTCGTGATCGGGCGGAACGAGAGCCTGGCCTGGGGATTTACGACGACGCATTCCGACACGCAGGACGTGTTTGTCGAGCGACTGGTGCCGGAGGGCTATGCGACGCCGGACGGGCCGCGCCCCTTCGAGGTGCGGGAGGAACGCATCGCGGTGCGCGGGCGGGAGGAGCCGGAGTTCCTGCGCGTACGGGAGACGCGGCACGGGCCGGTGATCAGCGACCTCGATCCTGGCGCCGGCCTGCCGGCGGACACGGTGCTCGCGATCGCCATGGCGAATCTGGCGCCGGGTGACACGCCGGCGGACGGGCTGCTCGCGCTGAATCGCGCGACGGGCGTCGCGGAGGCGCGGGCGGCGGCGGCGCTGCTCACCAGCCCGCCGCAGAACCTCATCGTCGCGGATCGGGGCGGGCGGGTCGCGCAGTACCTCGTCGGGCGGACGCCGGTGAGGCGGTCGGGCGATGGCGCGATGCCGGTGCCGGGCTGGGATGGCGCGGGGGACTGGACGGGCTTCGTGCCCTTCGACGCGATGGCGCATGTCGAGGACCCGCCGGGCGGCGTCGTCGCGGCGGCGAACAGCCGGCCCTCGCCGCCGGAGCATCCCGTGTTCCTCGGCCGCGACTGGTATGGCGATTGGCGGCTGCGGCGCATTGCGGAACTGCTCGGCGCGAGGCCGCGGCACAGCCCGGACAGCTTCGCAGCGATGCAGAACGACGCGGTCTCGCTGCTCGCGCGCGAGGTCTTGCCGACGCTGCGCCGCGTAACGCCGGGCGCGGCGAGCGCGCGCGCCCATGCGCTGCTGCGGGATTGGGACGGGACGATGTCGGAGGACGCGCCGCAGCCTCTGCTGTTCCACGCCTGGCTGCGTGCCTTCCGCACGGCCGCGCTGCGCGCCGGCGACGCGATGGCGGCGGAGGACGTGGTCGGTCCGGAGTTCCTCGCCTTCCTTCTGCACCCGGACGGGCGCGGCCGGGCCTGGTGCGGCGGGGATGCATGCGCGGCGATCCTGTCGTCCTCGCTGGACGAGGCGGTGCGCGACCTCTCGGCGCGCTACGGGGGCGACCCGGCCGCTTGGCGCTGGGGGGCGGCGCATGTCGCGCGGTTCGAGCACCCGCTGCTGCGCTTCGTCCCGGGCCTCGGCGCATTGACGCAGCTGGAGATCGCGACGCCCGGCGACGGCGAGACGCTGTCGCGCGGCAGCTTCCGCGACGCCGGCGACACACCCTTCGCGCATGTCCATGGCGCGGGGCTGCGGGCGGTGTTCGACCTGTCGGACCCCGATGGCGCGCTGGCGATGATCGGCACCGGGCAGTCCGGCCACCCGCTGTCGGATCATTGGGGAGACCTGCTGCAACGCTGGCGGGACGGCGACGTTCTCCGCCTCGGGCGCGTTCCGGGCCGCGAGGCGGGCCGCATCCGCCTGACCCCGTGACGGAAGCATCGCCGAGCATGGTTGATTCGCCGTGGCACTCCGCCGAGACTGGCCTCCGACAGATGCTCCACCGCGCCACCCGCCGTCCGCAATTCTTCTACACGACCGCCCCCCTGCCCTGCCCTTACCTGCCGGGCAGGACGGAGCGGAAGATCGTGACCGAGTTGTCCGGCGGCGATTCGGAGGCAATGCACGACCGACTCTCGCGCGCGGGGTTCCGGCGGAGCCATAACATCGCCTATTCGCCCGTCTGCCCCGGCTGCCGCGCCTGCATCCCGATCCGCATCGTCGCCGGCCTGTTCCAGCCCGACCGGTCCCAGCGCAAGGTGATCCGGGCGAATGCCGATGTCGTAACGCATGAAATGCCGGCCCGCGCGACGGCGGAGCAGTTCGCGCTGTTCGGGCGCTACCAGTCTGCGCGGCACGGCGACGGCGACATGGCGGCGATGGGGTTCTACGACTATCGCGCGATGGTGGAGGACACGCCGATCACCACCGGCATGGTGGAGTTCCGCGACGGGCGCGGGAAGCTGGTGGGCGGGTGCCTGACGGATTGGCTCTCGGACGGGCTCTCGGCCGTCTATTCCTTCTACGACCCGGCGGAGCCGCGGCGGGGCCTCGGCACCTACGCGATCCTCTGGCTGGTGTCGCGGGCGCGGGCGCTGTCGCTGCCCTACGTCTATCTCGGCTATTGGGTGCCGGAGAGCCGGAAGATGACCTACAAGGCGCGCTTCCGGCCGAGCGAGACGCTGGCGGGCGGCATCTGGCGGGTGCTTCCGGAGCACGCGGATGCGCCGGGGCTCGACCCGGTCGCGCCGCATGAGAAGGTGAGCGTGACGGGCTGAGCCTCACGCGAAGAGGGCGTGGCGCGTGCGCTCCGCCACGGTCTGCTGTCCCGTGTCGAGGATCGTGCGCTTCAACGGCAACTTGCCCGCGAACAGCATAGCAATATCGCGACGCGCATTGGTGTCGTTGCGGTACCATTGGTGCTGCACCGTGTCGTAGGTCGTGCAGTTGCCGAAGCCGCGCAGCCGCTCCTCCCGCGCCTGTTCGAGGCCGAAGAAGTAGTCCACGACCTGGATGTTCGCGGGCAGATTGGAGAGTTCATCGGGCCCGGAATGGCCGAGCCGCGCGTTCCCGTTCGCGATGTTGCTGAGCAGCGAGAGCGTGGTGTCGAAGCTGATGCCAACCGTGACGGCGCCGGCGAGATCAGCGATCAGCCGGAGCGAGCGACCCGTGGCGAAGGAGGCCGAGGACACATCGGCGGCGGCCAGCACGGCATGGTGGAACAGGTTGCGCATCTGCGCGGTCATCAGGCCGTTGTTGAGCGAGAGCAGACCGTTGGCGAGGGCATGGTTGCCCATGGAATGGGCGAGCAGTCCGAGCCGCGTCGCCTTGGCTGATGCGCCTTTCTGCCTTGCCCGAGCACGACGGATTTCCGCGAGCAGGCGGGCGAGGGCGGGGCCGGAGGCGGCCGCATCCTCCTGGTCGCGGCGATACTGGTCAATGGCGCCAACAATCGGGTTGCCGAACGCGTTGCGGGAGAGGACCTTGCCGTCCGAAGGCCAGGAGAAGGCGAGCGGGACGACGCGGAGGCCTTCGGCGGCGTAAAAATCCACGATCTGCGCCGCCCGCGTCATCGCGTCGGTGAAGGCGTTTGAGAAGCCGTGGATGAAGAGCAGGGCGACGCTGTCGGGCTGCGACGCCGCCGCGAGCCATACGTCCAGCACCTTGGCGCAGGGGCCCATCTCTCCATTGGCGAAGTCGTCTTTGCCGGCCTTTTCGGGCGGCGCGAGCAGGCCCCGCGCAGCTTCCGTCGCAATTGCGTCTCCATTAGGCTCGACTTGGACCGTGCCGAGCGTCAGGCGTCGCTCCTGCCCGAATGCCGCGTCCATCGCGAAGCCACCATCGAGGTGGTCGCGGTTGGTCGCGAAAAAGACGGTCACGCCCTTCACTTCGGTCTTCGGCGCCTTGGCCACGGCCGCCCCCTTCCTCGATGGGGCGAGGATGTTCTATCCGGTACCAATACAACGTAAATTTTTCGTTATGGCTAAGCGCGGAAAAGCACGGCGCATGAGAGAGAGCGCGTTCCGCGCCGATGGCGCCGCGCGCTGCGGTGGACACCGCGGGTCGCGGTTCGCACCATGCCCGGGCTTTGCAAGGAACGATCCCTCAAGGTGCGAGACATCCCTCTCCACCCTTCGCAAAGGATGGAGACATATGCGCCTTGCCCTTCATCGTGCCCTCAACCCGTCGCGCAGCATGCTCTGGCATCTGCGACGACGCAGGATCGTCGTCGCGTCGCTGGCCGGCCTGGCCGCGCGCCCGCGCAGTCCACCTGGTCGGAACGGCCCGTAAAGATCCTGGTGGGCCTGCTGCCGGGCTGCCGGGCTGCCAGGCGGATCTGCTCGCGCGTGGTCTCGCGCCGCATTTCAGCGCCGCCGTCGGCCAGCCCTTCATCGTCGAGAACCGCCCAGGCGCGGGCGACACGATCGCCGCGGCGGCGCTCGCGCAGGTGACGGACCGGCACAGCGTTGGCTTCGGGCTGGGTAGTCCGACCGCCACGGCGCGCCTTGAATCCGGCCATTCCCTATGATCCGGCGAGCGCCTTCGCGCCGACCAGCCTGATCACCTGCGTGCCGTTCGTGCTGACGCTGCACCCCTCGGTGCCGGCCCGCAGCCTTGACGAGTTCCTCGCGCATCTGCGTGCGAATTCCGGGCAACGCTTCTACGCCTCGATTGGGCCGGGTACGGTGACGCATCTTGCGATGGAGGAGTTGAAGGCGCGGCTTGGCCTTGAGATCGTGCATGTGCCGTATCGCGGCTTTCCGCCTGCCACGCTCGACCTGCTGGCCGGCCAAGTCCAGGCGACGTTCAACGTGACCTCCGCTGCATTGCAGCACATGCGCGAGGGAGGACTGGTCGCGATCGCGCAGACCGGCGAGTCGCGCTTCGTGCTGCTTCCGGACGTGCCGACATTGGAGGAGGCGGGGCTCTTGGATACGAGCTTCTTCGGCTGGACCGGCATCGTTGCCTCGGCCGGCTCCCCCCCGAAACAGCGGAGCGGCTGGCCACAGTCGCGCGCGACGCGCTGGAACGCGACCCGGCGGCGCGTGGTGGGCTCGACCTGGCGGGCAGCGAGGTCCTCGGCACGCCGTCGGCCGCGCTCGCGCGATTGCAGGCGAGGGAGGCGGCGCGCTGGCAGGCGGTGATCGAGCGGCTCGGGCTGCGGGCGACGGACTGATCCGGCCAGTGCAAAGCCTGACCCGTTGCATCACGCCGCGTTTCGGGACTGCGGCAAGATGGGCCGCCGTTTTCGCGAGGGCGCACCGAACGGGTCCGGAGGTCAGCGGGGCAGCGTGAGCGTCTGGCGGGGCACGGCAGGCCGTACTGTCAGGCCGTGCGCAGCGTAGAATCCGCTGCCTCCGCACCCGGGCGGAACACCGCGACGAGGAGGTTCAGCAATTCGTCGCGCGTCCGGGCGAGCGATGCACCGGCATCGGGCGCGGCGGCGGAGAGTGTGTCGAGCAGGTCACGGATGGGTGGGCGCATCCACATGGTAGCCGTCTCCTCCGCCCTGCCTGGGCGGTGCGAGTGGCTGGCAGCCTCTGTCCCCAACGCTCCAGCAGGGCGGCCTGTCGGGTCGCTGCCCTGTGGTGGACGCTACGCCTGGGGAACGGTTCGGGCAAGGGGCGCGAGGGCGTGCGCTCGATGCCCCCACCCCGGCCCTCCCCCGTGGACGGGGGAGGGAGAATGGCTAGGCGCCGAAACGGCGGTTGCGGGGGAAGCCCTGGGGGGGCGCCTTGCCGGCGGCGGCGCGTTGGCCGCGCCAGGTGCGGAGGTCGGTCTCGATCCGCACGCCGCTGCCGTATCGCCAGGTCAGGCCATCCCGGCCGCGGAAGACCTTGGCGTCCTTCAGCTCGCCGTCCTTCAGCGCGATGAGCTGGACGCCGCGGCCGCGCGTCATCTCCGGCACCTGGTCGAGCGGGAAGACCAGCAGGCGCGCATCGGTGGTGACCGCCACCGTGTCGCCGTCCACGGGCGCGCAGACCAGCGCCTCCTTGCCCGGCTCGACCAGCAGCACCTGCTTGCCCGTGCGCTTCTCCGCCAGCAGTTCCTCGCCCTTGATGACGAAGCCCTTGGCGTCCGTGGAGGCGAGCAGCCATTTGGCGGCTTCGGCGTGCACGAACATCGCGACGACCGCGTCCTCGTTCGTCATCTCGACCATCAGGCGGACGGGCTGGCCGTCGCCGCGGCCGCGCGGGATGGCGTCGGCCTTCAGCATGTAGGCCTTGCCGCTGGTGGCGAAGAGCACGATGCGGTCGGTGGTCTGCGCGTGGACGAGCGCGTGGAGTGCATCGCCTTCCTTGAAGCGCAGCTCGGCGTCGTCGGGCAGGTGGCCCTTCTGGGCGCGGATCCAGCCCTTCTCGGAGAGGATGACGGTGACCGGTTCCTTCTCCGCGAAGGCGAGCACGTCCACGACCACGTCGGGCAGCGCGGCGCCGGTCGTCGTGCGGCGGCGACCGAGCGCGCCGTCGCCGAACTTCGCACGGGTTGCCTCAAGCTCCTCGGCGATCGCCTGCCATTGCTTCTGGGGGGACTTCACCAGGGCCTGCAGCTTCTTCTGCTCGGCGGAGAGCTTCCTGTGCTCCTTGCGGAGCTCCATCTCCTCCAGGCGGCGCAGGCTGCGCAGCCGCATCTCCAGGATCGAGTGGGCCTGCAGGTCGGTCAGCGAGAAGGCCGCCATCAGCGCGGCCTTCGGCTCGTCCTCCTCCCGCACGATGCGGATGACCTCGTCGAGGTTGAGGAAGACGAGGAGATAGCCTTCGAGGATCTCGATCCGGCGCGCGATGGCGGCGAGCCGGTGTTCGCTGCGGCGCAGGAGCACGACCTGGCGGTGGTCGAGCCAGGCGCGCAGCACGTCCTTCAGGCCCATGACGCGCGGCGTGCGGCCGGCATCGAGCACGTTCATGTTGAGCGGGAAGCGGCTCTCCAGCGCCGAAGCGCGGAACAGCGTCTCCATCATCACCTTGGCGTCCACGCTGCGCGACTTCGGCTCGATGACGACGCGGACGATGTCGGTGCTCTCGTCGCGGACATCGGCGACGAGTGGGAGCTTCTTCTCCTCCAGGAGGGCGGCCAGCGCCTCGATCAGCTTGGACTTCTGGACCTGGTAGGGGATCTCGATGACAACGACCTGCCAGGTGCCGTTCTTCAGCGGCTCGACATCCCATCTGGCGCGGATGCGGAAGCCGCCGCGGCCGGTGGCGTAGGCTTCGCGGATCGCCTCGGGCGATTCGACGAGCAGGCCGCCGGTCGGGAAGTCCGGGCCGGGGACGTGCTTCAGCAGGTCGTCGAGCGTGGCGTCGGGGTTGCGCACGAGTTCCAGCGCCGCGGCGCAGAGCTCGCCGGCGTTGTGCGGCGGGATGGACGTGGCCATGCCGACCGCGATGCCGGCGGCGCCGTTGGCGAGCAGGTTCGGGAAGGCGGCGGGGAGGACGAGGGGTTCCTTCTCCTCCCCGTCGTAGGTCGGGCGGAAATCAACGGCGTTCTCCTCGATGCCGTCGAGGAGTGCCTGCGCCACCTCCGTCAGCCGCGCCTCGGTGTAGCGCATGGCGGCAGGGTTATCGCCGTCTATGTTGCCGAAGTTGCCCTGGCCCTCGACGAGGGTGTAGCGCGCGGCGAAATCCTGCGCCTGACGGACGAGCGCGTCGTAGATCGAGCTGTCGCCGTGCGGGTGGTACTTGCCCATCACGTCGCCGACGATGCGCGCGCATTTCTTGAAGCCCGCCGCGGGATCGAGCTTGAGCTGGTGCATGGCGTAGAGCAGGCGCCGGTGCACAGGCTTCAGCCCATCGCGCACGTCGGGCAGCGAGCGGCTGACGATGGTGGAGAGGGCGTAGGCGAGGTATCGCTCGGAGAGGGCGTCGGCGAGCTTGGTCTCGCGGGAGGCGCCGCCCTCGGGCGGGAGGATCTTGAGGTCGTCGGGCATGGGTGTTCTAGGTTCGTTCCTGAATATTCGGTGTAGCAAGGCGAGCGGGCTGACGCCAGCGCCGCAGCTAACCGGCGATCGGGTTTCCCCCACCCCTGCCCTCCCCCGCAAGTGCGGGGGAGGGAGTGAGGGCGCCGACGCGGTCCACCAGCATGTCGCGGGCGGCGGGGAGGGGCTGGTGGTGGCTGCCGAAGACATCGCGGGCGAGGAAATGGCCGGTGAGGCGGAGGCCGGCGAGCCAGTCGGCGGGGCCGGAGGGACCCTGGCCGAGCAGGAAGGCCGGCAACGGGAGCAACCGGTCGCGCCACTCGCCGGCGGCGCCGGACGACACGGCGCGGCCGCTGCGGGGGGAGACGAAGGCGAGTTCCTCCGTCGTGCCGGTCGCGGCGCAGCGGGCGATGTCGAGGCCGTAGCCGAGTTCGGACAGGAGGTCGGCTTCCCAGCGGACGAGGTCGGGGATCGTGTCGCGCGGATCGCGGGCGAGGGTCGCGACCAGCGCGACGAGGCCGTGGAAGATGCGGGGGTGCGCCTCGCGTTCGGGAAGTGCGGCGGCGGCGACGCCGGTCGCGGCGCGCAGCACGGCCAGCGCGAGCGGGTCGTCCATCGCCAGCGCGGCGGCGGCGTGGACGAGTTCGCCCGAGAGCGCGCCGAGCTGGTCTGAAAGGCGCGCGACCCATCGGGCCTCGACGAGGTTGCCCGGCTGCCAGAGTGGCGCCTGCGCGCGGCTCGCGCCACCTTTCGCGAGGCCGGCATGTCGGCCGTGCTCCTCGGTGAGCAGCGTGACGACGGCGCCGGACTCGCCGTGCGGGCGGGCATCGAGCACCACCGCGGGGGCCTGCCATTCCATGCGCGCGGTCTTTCATGTCCGACGCGCGCGATCAAGCTTCGCACGTCATGCGGGATCGTTTCGAAACGCTGGCACACCCTGCGGTTTCGCATGAACGGATCGTGTGTGGAGACGGGTGAAAACGGTGCGCGGGCGGGTCGCCGTGCGAGCCGACCGTGGCTAAGGCGGGAGGCCATGCGACGCAGCTTCCTGCTCGGCGGTACGGCCATCCTGGCCTCCGTCATCCTGCCCCGCCGCGGACACGCGGAGGCGTCGAAGCGAATTTCGCTGAAGCATGCCGGCACCGGCGCAAAGTTCGACGGCATCTGGCACGACGGGGAGGCACCGGATTCGGTGGCGATGTCGGACCTCTCGGCCGCGCTGGCCGATCCGAACTGCACGCCGGCGCGCGCCTTCGACCCGAGTACCATTGACGTGCTTTGGCAGGTGGCGCAGCGCACGCGGCTGACGGGCGAGCTGGACATCCATTCGGGGTACCGCACGGCGCGCGTGAATCGTGCGGTGCACGGCGCGGGCGACAGCCAGCATCTGCGCGCGATGGCGCTGGACCTCGGCGTGCCGGGTGGGCGGATGCCGGCGGTGGCGCAGGCGGCGCTGCAGATCGGGCGCGGGGGTGTCGGCGTGTACCGGCAGCGCGGGTTCATCCACCTGGACAGCGGGCCGGTGCGGAACTGGGCGGATGGCGGGGGACGCCAGCGCGACTTCGGCGATCCGCGCATCACGCGGATCGCGGAGGCCTGGAGGCTGGGGAGGTAAGGTGCTCGTCGGGTAGCGCTCGTGATGCCCCCACCCTGACCCTCCCCCGTAAACGGGGGAGGGGATTAGCCGGGATCGTCCAGGCCCAGCGCGCGCAGGCGGCTGCGTTCCTCGTCCCAGCCGGCGCGTTCCTTGACGTTGACGAAGAGGTGGATGCGGCGTTCGAGCATGGCTTCCAGCTCCTGCCGGGCGCGACGGCCGATTTCCTTCACGCGGGCGCCGCCGTCGCCGATCAGGATCGCCTTCTGGGTGGCGCGGCTGACATAGATCGTCACGTCAATGCGCGCGCTGCCGTCCTTCCGCTCCTCCCAGCTCTCCGTCTCGACGGTCGCGTGGTGGGGGACTTCCTCGTGCGTCTGGCGGAGGACCTGCTCGCGCACGATCTCGGCGGCGAGCATGCGCTGGGGCAGGTCGGAAAGGTCGTCCTCCGGGAAGAGGTAGGGGCCGGGGGGCAGGGATGCGGCCAGCGTGTCCAGCATCCGGTCGAGGCCGTCGCCCTTCAGCGCGCTGACCATGAAGGTCTCGCGGACGGGCAGGAGGTCATTCAGCTCCTTCGCGAGCGGCAGCAGGCGTTCGCGGGGGATCAGGTCGGCCTTGGTCAGCGCGAGCATCAGCGGGCGCTTCGACTTCGCCAGGCCGCCGGCGATGGCGCGCACGTCGTCCTTGATGCCGGCGCGGGCGTCCACCAGGAACAGCGTCAGGTCGGCGTCCTGCGCGCCGCCCCAGGCGGCGTTGACCATGGCGCGGTCGAGCCGGCGGCGCGGGGCGAAAATGCCGGGCGTGTCCACCAGCACGATCTGGCTGGCGCCGCGCATGACGACGGCGCGGATGCGGAAGCGCGTGGTCTGCGGCTTGGGCGAGACGATCGTGACCTTCGCGCCGGCGAGCGCGTTCACCAGCGTGGACTTGCCGGCATTGGGCGCGCCGACGACGGCGACCAGCCCGCAGCGCGTAACATCGCTCATGCGCCGAGCGCCGCGAGGAGGCGTTCGGCGGCCGCCTGCTCGGCGATCCGCTTGCTCTCGCCCGTCGCCTCCGCGTCCTTGCCGGCGGCGAGCACCCGCACGACGAAGAGCGGGGCGTGGGACGGGCCGCTCGCCCCGACGAGCACGTATTCGGGCAGGCCGAGGCCGCGGCCGAGGGTCCATTCCTGCAGTCGCGTCTTGGGCGAGACCGGCGGGCGCGCGGGTCCTTCGAGCAGCGCGGCCCATTCGCGGCGCACCAGGTCCCGCGCGGGCTGCAGGCCGCCATCCAGGTAGAGGGCGCCCAGCAGCGCCTCCACGGCGTCGGCGAGGACGGAGGCGCGGTGGCGGACGCCGGAGCGCTCCTCGGCGGGCGGAACGCGAAGCGCCGCGGCGACGCCGAGCGCGCCGGCGACCGCGGCAAGGCTGTCCTGTGCGACGAGGACGGCCAGGCGCTTGCCGAGGTCGCCTTCGCGCTCCGCCGGGAAGCGCTCCGCGAGCCATTCGGCGACCAGCAGCGCGAGGACGCGGTCGCCGATGAATTCCAGGCGCTCATTCGAATCAAGCATGCCGTTGCGCGGGTCGGCGGCCGAACGGTGCGTCAGCGCATGGAGCAGCAGGTCGGGGCGGGTGAAGCGGTGCGCCAGGCGCTCCGCAAGGGCGGCGACGGCGGGCGGCGGCGCGGTGCTCACCGCACCGCGCTGAACAGCCGCGACCAGCGGATCGCCATTGGCCACCCCCAGACCTCCCACCAGCGCGCGGAACCGTCCACGGAGAAGAAGATGAACTCGGCGCGGCCGACGAGGTTATCCAGCGGCACGAAGCCGACGCCAGACGGGCCCTGGTCCCGGCTGTCGAGGCTGTTGTCGCGGTTGTCGCCCATGGCGAAGACGTGGCCGGCGGGCACCACGAATTCCGGCGTGTTGTCGTACCGTTCGTGGTCGGAATACTCGATGATGCTGTGCATGTGGGGCGTGATGCCGGGCTGCGGCGGCAGGATTTCCCGGTACCGCGTGACGAGCGCGGCGCGGCCGTTGTCGTCCTCGCGGTACGGGCCGAGGCCCTCTCGGCGCACGGGCTGGCCGTTCAGGTGCAGCACGCCCCCGCGCATCTGGATGCGGTCGCCGGGCAGGCCGATGATGCGCTTGATGTAGTCCGTGGAGTTGTCGCGCGGCAGCTTGAAGACGGCGACGTCGCCGCGTTCCGGCAGGCGGCCGAGGATGCGACCGGAGAAGAGGTTCGGGCTGAACGGCATCGAATGCCGGGAGTAGCCGTAGGAGAACTTCGAGACGAAGAGGTAGTCGCCGACCAGCAGTGTCGGGATCATGCTGCCGGATGGGATGTTGAACGGCTCGAAGGCGATCGTGCGGATGCCGATGGCGATCAGGCCGGCATAGACGATCGTCTTGATGGATTCGAGCCAGCCGCCCGACTTCTTCTTCGCCATGGAGGGGGTGTTCGGGGGCATTCCTATGGGCCGGCCCGGCTGCCGGTTCCCTCGCTGCGGGCGCGGATAGAGCGCGGCGGGGCGGGCGGTGTCAAGGAAGCCGGCCGCCGAGCGCCGCCGGCAGCGGGACGGTCGAGATGATGACGATCGCCTGGGCGTAGGGGTATTCGTCCGTCATCGTGAGCGCGACGTGCGACGCATGGCCGGCCGGGGTGATGGCGCGCAGGCGGTCGGCGGCGCCGCCGGTCATGCGGAGCGTGGGCTGGCCGGAGGGCAGGTTCACCACGCCGAGGTCGCGGAAGAAGACGCCGTCGCGGAAGCCGGTGCCGAGCGCCTTGGACGCGGCTTCCTTGGCGGCGAAGCGCTTTGCGTAGGTGGCGGCGCGGATGCGTTCGGTACGGCGCTCGGCCTTGGCGCGCTCGATGGGGGTGAAGACGCGGTCGAGGAAGCGCTGGCCGTGCCTGGCGATCACCGCCTCGATCCGGCGGATATCAATGAGGTCGCTGCCGAGGCCGATGATCACGCGGCGTCAGCCCTTGGCCCGGTCGGCCTGTGCCACGCCCTGCACGGCGCGCAGCGCGGCGATGATGTTGGAGAGGTGGCGGAGGTCCTTCACCTCCACGTCTATCGAGATCTCCTGGAAGTCCGGGCCGCGGTGGTGGATGCGGAGGTTCTCGATCGCGCCGTCCTGGCGGGCGATGGCATCGGTGACGGCGGAGAGCGAGCCGCGATCGGCGGAGGCGACGACGTCCACGCGGCCGACATGGGCGCCCCCTGCCCCGCCCTCGTAATCCCAGTCCACGTCGAGGAAACGCTCGGGGCTGTCGGCGAAGCCGGAGAGGTTCTGGCAGTCGGCCTTATGGACGCTGACGCCCTTGCCGGTGGAGACGATGCCGACGATGCGGTCGCCGGGCAGGGGATGACAGCAGCCGGCGAAGCTCACCTGCATGCCGGCGACGAGACCCGTGACGCCCATCGCCACGTCGCGGCGGCCGCCCTTCGTCGCCAGCGGCGGCACGGCGCGCGGGCGAGAGCGCGCGATCGGCATCGCATCGGCCGAGCGGGGCGGGCCGCGCAGCTCCGGATAGACGGCGTGCACCACGTCCTTCGGCGTCAGGCCGCCGGAGGCGACGACGAGGCAGAGTTCCTCGAAGCTCGGCTGCTTCAGCGCCTTCAATGCGGGCTCGACAATCTTCTCAGAGAACTCGACGCCTTCCTGGCGGAAGGCGCGCGCGATGGCGGCGCGGCCTTCCTGGCGCTGCGCCTCGCGCTGCTGCGCATGGACGAAGCGCCGGATGCGGGCCTTCGCCTTGCCGGTGACGACGAAGCGTTCCCATTGCGGATTCGGCGTGCCGCCGCGGGCGGTGATGACCTCCACCTGGTCGCCGTTCTCGAGCGGCGTGCGCAGCGGCTTGATCTGCCCGTTGATCTTCGCGCCGACGCAGGCATCCCCGACCTGGCTGTGGACCTGATAGGCGAAGTCCACGCAGGTGGCGCCGCGCGGCAGCGCGATGAGGTCGCCTTTCGGGGTGAAGCAGAAGACCTGGTCGCGATGCAGTTCCAGCCGCGTGGCATCGAGGAATTCCTGCGGCTCCGCGGCCTGTTCCAGGATGTCGAGCAGCGCCTTGACCCAGGGGAACTTGCCCTGGTCCTTCGCGGCCTGGCCGCCCTGCTTGTAGATGAAGTGCGCGGCAACGCCGTATTCCGCGACCTCGTGCATCTCCCTCGTGCGGATCTGCACCTCGATCTTGGCGTTGCGCTTTTCCGGCACCGTGACGCCGGTGTGCAGCGACTGGTAGCCGTTCGGCTTGGGCGTGCTGATGTAGTCCTTGAAGCGGCCGGGAACCACGCGGTAGGCGCTGTGCAACGCGCCGAGCGCGCCGTAGCAGGCGGCCTTGTCGGGCACGATGATGCGGAAGGCCATGATATCCGAGAGCTGCTCGAACTCCACCTTCTTGCCGTGCATCTTCAGCCAGATGGAATAGGGTGACTTCTCGCGGCCGGTGAGGTCCTGCACCTGCACCTCGCCCGCCTCCATCACGCGGGCGAGGTCGCCCTTGATCTCCTCGATGAGGTCGGCGCCCTGGCCGTAGAGGAAGGCGCGGCGGGCGGCGATGGTCTGGAAGGCGTCGGGGTCCAGCTCGCGGAAGGAGAGGGTTTCGAGTTCCGTCTTCAGCGCGTCCATGCCGATGCGTTCGGCGAGCGGCGCGAAGATTTCCATCGTCTCGCGGGCGGTCCGGCGGCGGCGTTCCTCCTGCGGGACATAGTGGAGGGTGCGCATGTTGTGCAGGCGGTCCGCGAGCTTCACCAGCAGCACGCGGATGTCCTCCGACATCGCAAGGACGAGCTTGCGGAAGTTCTCGGCCTGCTTGGTGCGTTCGGATTGCAGTTCCAGCCGGGTCAGCTTGGTGACGCCGTCCACCAGGCGCGCGACCTCCTTGCCGAAGCGCTTCTCCAGCTCGGCGAGGCCGGTCTTGGTGTCCTCGGCGACGTCGTGCAGCAGCGCGGTTGCGACCGAGGCACTGTCCAGGCGGTATTGCGCGAGGATGCCTGCGACCGCGAGGGGATGCGTGATGTAGGGATCGCCGTTCTCGCGGGCCTGGCCGGCATGGGCGGCCTCGGCGACGGTGAAGGCGTCCTCGATCATGCGGATGTCGGCGCGCGGATCGTAGCTGGCGACCAGCCGCGCGAGGTCGTGGCCGGCGGTGGCGGTGAGGCCGGCGGCGAGGCCATCCGGCGCGCGGAACAGCGACGCGATCATGCGCGCCCCCCGGGGCGCGTCCATGGACGCGACCATAGGCGCGCCGTCCGGCGACGTGGAAACGGGGAGGCGGGGGTGGTGCCCCCGCCGGTACAGGCGGGCGTCAGCGCTTCCCGCCGAGCTCGGCGGCGATCGCCGCCTCGATGTCGTCGGCCGAGAGGTCTTCCAGGCCGGCGCCGTCGCCGACCGGCTCCTCGTTCACGTCCATCACGCCGAAGATGTTCTCGTCGGTCGCGATGAGGTCCAGCACCTCCTCCTCGGCAGGCTCCGGTTCCGGCGCGCGCTGGAGGGACTTGATGAGGTCGGCCTGCAACAGGTCCAGGTCCACGGTGGAATCGGCGATCTCGCGCAGGGCGACGACGGGGTTCTTGTCGTTGTCGCGCTCGATCGTCAGCTCCTCGCCACGGCTGATGTTGCGCGCGCGCTGGGCGGCGTGCAGGACGAGTTCGAAGCGGTTAGGCACCTTGAGGACGCAATCCTCGACCGTGACGCGTGCCATGTCGGCTCCAGTGCAGTGGTCAGGGATCGGGGGCGTGCGGGGCCGCCTGCCCTACCCATCCCCTTTGTGGTGAACGCGTTATTTAGCCAGCGGGGTGCGATGGCACAAGATGTGCGTCGCGCTGCTACCCCGTGACGCCTGCCGGCCCCCGCCTGCGCCGAGCCGTCCAACTCGGGGATGTGGCGGGTGCGGTACGAACCCGCTCTGGATATCCGAAGTCGTCACGGCTGATTTTGCAGCCACCGCCAGGCAGAGCGTGGCGATAAATGCCATGCTGGAGACGAACAGGGGTTACGCCATGGGACGGATCCGGATCCGTGCTAACCTATGTCCCGAAGGCCCTGGGTAAGAAGCCGTTGATGCGCTGCTAGCCGCTGCGATCGAGGAAGGGGTGATGCACCTATGGATGCGACGGAAGCGCAGCATCGGACCGTGAAGGAGGGCGTGGTGGCCAAGCGCCCGCCTGCGACCGACGCGCGCTGGCTGCCGAACTACGCCAAGGCATTCGGCGTCGCCGGCCCGTCGCTCCTTTGGAGCTTGATGCGTCTGGACCGCGCCGACCTCCCCGAGCCGAGGCCGATCCGGGTCCCAGGCGTCGGCGAGGTCTGGCTGCGTGCCCGCGAGCGTGACCACGCGATTTTCCAGCAGGTCTGGGTCAAGCGGGAGTACGACATCGCAGCTACGGCCCCCCGGCATTGGCAGGCGCTCCGGCAGACCTACGAGGCGACAGACCGGCCGATCATCCTGGATGCGGGCGCACATGTCGGGATGAGCATCCTGTGGTGGAAGCGGCTGTTCCCGCGCGCGCACATCGTCGCGGTCGAGCCGTCATCCGCAAACCTCGCGGTGCTGCGAAGGAACGTCGCCGGCCTCGACGGGATCACGGTGCTGCACGCCGCGCTGGCGGGGCAGGAAGGTCGGCTTCGCCTGGATGCCCCTGCCTCCGGCAGTTCCGCCACCCGCGTCAGTGAGGATGGCGGAGGTGAGGAGGTGCCGGCGACGACCGTTGGGCGCATCATGGCCGATCTCGGCGCAGGGGAACTGCTGCTGGCAAAGATTGACATCGAGGGCGGCGAGGAGGGGGTGTTCGCGGGCGACCTGGACTGGCTCGACCGCACTCACGCCCTGGCCGTCGAGACCCATGACTGGCTCTGGCCGACCCGCGCGACCAGCCGAAACCTGTGGGCCGCGGTGGGTGCGCGTTGGTTCGACGTGATCACGGCGGGCGAGAACACTCTGCTCTTCCGCTGCCCAACTGGACGACCTGAGCAGACAGGCACCGGTAGGCACGAGGCGGAAGAGCCACTCAAAGCATGGCCCCGATAAGGGCGTCCATCTTTCGCCGACGCGGCCTGACGTTCTCGATCCGTGCCAATGACGCCGTTCAGCGCGGCTTTTGTCGCCCTGGACCGTCCGCGAAGCGACAACGAAAATTGGATCTGCGGAAACGTCCAGCAATTCCTGGCTGCGCACATTGCTGACAAGGCCCGTGACCCTGGCGCATGCGGTGCGCCACGCCTAGCCCCGGTGCGTCAGGAAACCGGTCGTACGCGCTGTTCGACCAGGGCGGCCAGCAGATCCGCTCCGGACCGGCCTGTGATCGGGTGTCTCCAGACCGGCGCCACGTCCAGCAGCGGGGCGAGGACGAAGGCGCGGCTGGCCATGCGCGGGTGGGGCAGGATCGGGCTGGGGGAGCGCCGGATGAAGCCGTCGAGATCGAGCAGGTCGAGGTCGAGCGTCCGCGGAGCCAGCCGATAGGGGCGGGCGCGACCGAATCGGGCCTCGATCACCTGCAACGCGGCGAGGAGGGCGGCGGGGTCGGGCGCGACGTGGCCGGGGGCGGGGGTGAGCCGGGCGACGCCGTTGACATAGTCGGGCGTCCCCGGCGTGGGTGGCTGCGCGGTCGTCGCGAACCAGCGTGAAAGCGCGGCGACGCGAAGGCCGGGCAAGCGATCCAGCTCGACGACTGCCTTCCGGCAGGTCTCGATGGCCGGGCTTCCGTCCGGCCCCGGCAGGTTCGCGCCGATGCCGACGAGGATCACGACCGCGCGCCCGCCGGAACGGACCGGTGACGAGAGATCCACTCCGGCGTATGTTCCCGCTTATTCGAGCGAAAGATCACGACGTGCATTTCGATCCCCAGGAGAGGCTCGGCCTGTTCATAGACGGCGCGCACCTCTACGCGGCGTCGCGCAACCTTGGCTTCGACGTGGACTACAAGAACCTGCTGGGCTTCTTCCGGCGGCAAGCCAGGCTGGTGCGCGCTTCCTACTACACGGCGCTGCTGGAGAATGAGGAGTATTCGCCGCTGCGGCCCTTGGTGGACTGGCTGGGATACAACGGATACCACGTGGTGACGAAGCCGGCGCGCGAGTTCACCGACGCGGCCGGGCGCCGCCGCGTGCGCGGCAACATCGAGATCGAGATGGCGGTGGACGTGCTGACGCTGGCGCCGCGGCTGGACCATGCCGTGGTCTTCGCCGGAGACGGCGACCTCCGCCGCATGGTGGAGGCGGTGCAGCAGCAGGGCGTGCGTGTTTCCGTGCTGTCCACCATCCGCACGCAGCCCGGCATGATCTCGGACGAGCTCCGGCGTCAGGCGGACCAGTTCATTGACCTGGGCGAGCTGGCGCCGGACATCACGCGGCGGCAGGTGGAGCCTCGGCCGCGGCCTGTGCCGATGCGCACGCCGGAGCGGCCTCGGGCGACACCGGCGGAGCCGTTCAGGGACACGGCCGACCTGCCGGAGTAGCGCGGGGCGGGCTATCTGGCGCGGATGACCGACACCGTTCCGCCCGGGCGGGATTGCCCGCTCTGTCCTCGGCTGGTCGCATACAGGCTGGCGAACCGGGCGAAGTGGCCGGAGTGGCACAATGCGCCGGTGCCGTGCTGGGGGCCGGTTGACGCGCGCATCATGGTGCTCGGGCTGGCGCCGGGGGTGAAGGGCGCGAACCGGACGGGGCGGCCCTTCACGGGGGACCATGCGGGGAAGCTGCTCTATGCGACGCTGCTGAAGTTCGGGCTGGCGCGGGGTGAGTACCGCGAGGACCCTCGGGACGGGATGGAGCTGACGGGCGTGCGGATCGTCAACGCCGTGCGCTGCGTGCCACCCGAAAACCTGCCGATGCCGGCCGAGGTGGCGACCTGCAACCGGTTCTTCGTGGCGGAGCGGGAGGCGATGCCGGGGCTGCGCGCGGTGCTGGCGCTCGGGCTGGTCGCACACAACGCGCTGCTGCGGAGCCTGGGCGTGCCGGCCTCGCGGTTCAAGTTCGCGCATGGGGCGGTGCACCAGGTGCCTAGCGGGGTGCTGCTGGCCGATTCGTATCACGTCAGCCGCTACAACACGCAGACCGGGCGGCTGACGGCGGAGATGTTCGAGAGGGTGGTCGCGGAGGTTGTGCGGAGGGTGGCGTAGCGGGCTGCCTCCCTTGCGTAGCGACCTCCCCCACCCCGGCCCTCCCCCGCAAGGGCCGGGGAGGGAGAAGGGTCAGACCAGCGCCTTGCCGTCCAGCGCGGCTTCGACGGCGCGGACCAGCACCGGCGCGTCGGGTTCCGTCGCCGTCGGGAAGGGGCGCACGGCCGCGCCGTCGCGGGCGACCAAGTATTTATGGAAGTTCCAGCGCGGCGGGCCGCCGGCGCGGGCGGCGAGCCAGGCGAAGAGAGGGTGGGCGCGCGGGCCGCGCACATGCGTCAGCGCGGCCATCGGGAAGGTGATGCCGAACATCGTGTCGCAGAACTGGCGGATGGCGCCGTTCTCGGCGCTTTCCTGGTTGAAGTCGTTGGAGGGCACGCCGACTACTGCGAAGCCGCGCGGCTCGAAGCGGTCATGGAGGCGTTGCAGGGCGGCGTATTGCGGGGTGAAGCCGCAGAAGCTGGCGGTGTTGACCACCAGCAACGCGCGGCCGCGATGGTCGGACAGGCGCAGCGGGCCGCCTTCCAGCGCGTCGAGCGTGAAGTCGAAGGCGGTGGGCGCAGGTGAGGCGGCCATGAGGAGCGGAGTGGCGAGGACGGCGCGGCGGCGGATGTCAGCCATACCGTTCCTCCATCCAGGGGTCGCCGCGGTTGTGGTAGCCGCGGACCTCCCAGAAGCCGGGCCGATCCTCGCGCAGCAGTTCCACGCGCGTCAGCCATTTCGGGCTCTTCCAGAAATACAGATGCGGGACGACGAGGCGCACGGGGCCGCCATGCTGGCGTTCCAGCGGCGCGCCGGACCAGGAATGCGCGAAGAGGTTCTCCTCCCGCGCGAAGTCGTCCATCGCCAGGTTCGTCGTGTAGCCGTCATAGGAGGTGAGGGAGACGAAGCGCGCCTCGTCCTTCGGGCGGGCCATGTCGAGCACGGTGCGCACGGCCACACCCTGCCAAGCGTTGTCGTAGCGGCTCCATTGGGTGACGCAGTGGATGTCGTTGACCCGCTCGGCCTGCGGCAGCGCCTTGAACTCGTCCAGGGTGAGGCGGACGGGGGCGGCGACGAGGCCTTCGATGCGCAGGCGCCAGTTGACGGGATTCACGTCGGGCTGCACGCCGAGGTCGAGCACGGGCCAGTCCTGCACGAGGCGCTGACCGGGCGGAAGGCGGTCGCGGTCGGGGTCGCCGTGGGTACCGGTGAGGAGGCGGCCCTCGCGCGCCCAGGCCTCCTTCGTCCTGACCAGCTTGTCGCGGACCTCGCCGGTCAGCGGAACCTCGTCCTCGTCGGGCATGTGGTCTCCTCGGCGCGATACGTGCGCAGCCCGGGCGTGGATGCAAGGGCGGCAACGGGAGCGTGCACGACGCGGGCCGGGCGTGGCAGGTGCATCCCGATCCCGCCCGTGCTTCCGGAAGGTCGCCGATGACGCTCGAACGCCGCATCGCCGCCGCCTTCGCCCTCGATGACGAGGGCTGGGCCAGGCACGCGAATCCCTGGAGCGGATGGACGCGCTTCGTCACCGTGCTGCCCCTCCTCGTCCTGGCGTTCTGGAGCAGGACCTGGATCGGCTGGTGGTCGCTCCCGTTGATCGCGGCGGCGCTGGCCTGGACCTGGGCGAACCCGCGAGCGTTTCCGGCGGCACGGTCCGACGAGCCCTGGATGACGCGGGGGGTGCTCGGCGAGCGCTTCTGGACAGGGCGCGACGTGAATCCGGTGCCGCGCCATCACCGGCTCGTCCCGCATTTGCTCAACGGCGCGACGGCGGCCGGCGGCGTTCTCGTCGTGCTCGGCGTGTCGCTGCTCGCGCCCTGGCCGACCCTGCTCGGCATCGTCGTCGTGATCGGCGGCAAGCTCTGGTACATCGACCGCATGGCCTGGCTCTATGCCGATGTGACGGCATCGCGCCCCGACCTGCGCTATTGGGGCGGGACGGCGGGCGCGTGACGGCGCCCCACGCGCCCGGCGCTCAGCGCGCGCCGTTCACGGGGTAGTGCGGCACGGTGACGTCGAGGTGGCGCAGCATGTCGCGGTGCCAGGCGTGGAAGTGGGGCTTCAGGCGGCTGATCATCTTGATCTTGCGGGGGTCGGCGACGGTGTCGGCGTGCCGGGCGACCCAGCGGCGGATCTCGGCGTAGAGGGCGTCGGCGTCCACCGTCGTGACCCGCCGGTCGCGCAGCACGACGCGCCCGTCCACGACGGCATGGCGCACATGCTGGCCCTTGGCACGCAGCAGGAGCAGGTCTGGGACGGAGAGGCGATCGCTCGTCCAGGGGTCGCGCAGCATCTCCTCCGTGTCGAGGATCAGGGCATCGGCGAGCATGCCCGGCGCGAGCGTGCCGAGCTGCCCCGCGAAGCCGAGGGTGCGGGCGGCGTTGGTCGTGCCCATCGCCAGCACCTCGGCTGCGGTCGGCCGCGTCTCCTCGCCCAGATCGAACCCTGGCACGCGGGCGAGCATGGACGCCAGGCGAAGCTCCATGAACGGGTCGTCGTCGTCGTTGATGGATTTGTCGTCAATGCCCATCGCGACGTTCACGCCGGCGCGCAGCATCGGAAGGATCGGCGAGATGCCGTTGCGGACGTGCAGGTTGCACGACGCATGATGGGTGGTGCTCGCGCCGCGCGCGGCGAGGATCGCGATGTCGGCCTCGCTCAGCCAGACGGCGTGGCCGAGCGTGACGTTCGGCGCGATCAGCCCCTGGTCGTCGAGGTAGGCGACGAGGGACTTGCCGAAGGCCTTCAAGCCGTAAGCGCGCTGATGCGGCGTCTGCAGCGTGTGGATGTGAATGGGGATGCGGCCCTTCGCCTCTGCGCTGTCGCGGATGCGGGCGAGGAAGCGCTCCGTCGTGCCATGCGCCCAGGACGGGCCGTGGAAGACGCGGGACATCGGGCCGTCGAATTCGGCGTGCAGTGCTTCGAACAGGTCCATGTAGCCGTGCTCGATCGCCTCGGCGTCGTAGGAAATCATCGGGCGAACGAAGTCGGCGAGGTCGTCGGGCAGCGTGCGGGCGAAGGCCTGTTCGTCCACGCAGAACTTGTTGCGGTTTCGGACGGCGGGGCTGTAGGCGAGGCGGATGCCTGACTCGCGATAGGCGAGCATCGCCTTGCGGGCTTCGGCGGTGGCGTTCGGGCCTTCGTCGTTCCAGCCGGTGTGGTGGATCGTGGTGCAGCCGTAGCGCAGGTGCCGCACGGCGGAGAGCGCGGCGCAGAGCTCGTTCGGCAGGTAGGCCATGGTGGACCAGTCGAGGAAGGCGTTCTCGAGATAGTCGTAGAGCACGCCCTTCTGGATCGGGCTGAGGCCGCGCCCGTGGCTATGCGCGTCAATCAGGCCGGGCATGACGATGTCGTCGGGGCTGCCGAGCACCTCGGCGCCTGGATGCCGCGCGATCAGGGCGGCGGCGTCGCCGGTCTCGGCGATGCGGTTGCCCTCGATGCGGATGGCCGCGTCGCGGAGCAGCGTGCCGCGCGCCGGGTCGGTCAGCACCCAGCCGCCGCGGAGGATGAGCGTGTGCGTCATGCCCCTTCGTTTCGGGGCGGGGCGCGCTGCCGTCAACTGCCGGATCCGGCGAGCCAGGGCTCGACGATCGGCCCCCAGACGGCGCTGCCGCCGGCGCCGCCGAACAGGGCGTGGCCGTCGCGGCCGAAGGGACCGAGGGCTTCGAGACGCGCGATGCCGCCGGCGCCGGTGTAGGCGCGGTGCATGTCGGCGGCGATGGCGGGCGAGAAGAAGCTGTCGTTCTCGGTATAGATCCAGAGGGTCGGCACGCGGGCGGTGCGGCCGAACTCGGCGGCGGCGTCGGCGAGACGGTCGGGGCGGCAATTGCTGTTCGGTGCGTTGCCCTGCCTGCCGCCGCGGCCGCCGGCCATGTTGACGATCGCGCGGATGCCGGCCGGGTTGGCCTCGGCGAGGGCGAGGGCACCCCAGCCGCCGGCGGATTGGCCGACCACGATCACGGCGTCGGCCTGGATGTCCGGGAGCGTACGGGCGTAGGCGATGGCGGCGGCAATGTCGCGGGCGGTCTCGCGGCCGGCGCGGGCGAAATCGGCGGAGTCGCAGGGGCCGTAGCCCTCCGCCCAGGCGCCGCCGGAGGCGCCGTAGCCGCGGCGTAGCGGCAGCAGCACGGCGTGGCCGCGGGAAAGGAACCAGGCGATCGGCTCCGCGGCGCAGGCGGCGGGCTGCATGGCGGGGCGGAGCGAGGCGATTGGTGGCGAGCCGTGATTGACGACGACGAGCGGTGCGGCGCCTTCGCGTTCCGGGCGGCAGAGCTGGGCGAGGATCAGGCGGTCGCCGACCGGCAGCCAGTGGAGCTGTTCGCGGAAAGTGCCGGTCGGTTCGGTGACGGGGCCGAGGGTGCGGGTGGCGGGGGGTGCGGTCTGGCAGGCGGCGAGGGTGAGGGCGATGAGAAGGAGTGCGATGCGCATGGTGGTCGTGCCCCTTAACGATCGCAGGGGCGCTTCCCCCCACCCCGGCCCTCCCCCGCAAGCGAGGGAGGGAGGGGGTCAGCCCTTGTCGCGCATCAGGCGGGCCTTGTCGCGCTGCCAGTCGCGGGCGGCGATGGCGGCGCGCTTGTCGTGCTTCTTCTTGCCCTCGGCCAGGCCCAGCGTGATCTTCGCGACGCCGCGGTCGTTGAAGTGGATGTCCATGGGGACGAGGGTGATGCCCTCCCGCGTGATGCTGCCGGTCAGCTCCCGCACCTGCTTGCGGTGCAGCAGCAGCTTGCGGGGGCGGCGCGGCTCGAACTTCGCGGCGAAGCTGCCGGCCTGCCATTCGGGGATGTAGCAGTTGAACAGCCACATCTCGCCGTCGCGCTCGCCGGCCCAGGCTTCGGAGAGCGTGGCGCGGCCGGCGCGGAGGGACTTCACCTCAGGGCCGACGAGCATGACGCCGGCTTCGATCGTTTCGCCGATCTTGTAGTCGAAGCGGGCCTTGCGGTTCTGGGCGGCGATGCCGTGACTGATGAGGGATTTCTTGCGGGGTTCGGGCATGGTGTTTCGTTGCGTGTCTTCCCCCCACCCCGACCCTCCCCCGTGAACGGGGGAGGGAGATGGGAGGTCAGTTCAGCAGGCCGGCGCCGACCATGGCGTCGCGGACGCGCGCCTTCGTGCTCTCGGCCACGGGCGCCATGGGCAGGCGCAGCACGTCGCGGGACTTGCCGAGCAGGCTCGCGGCAAATTTCACGGGGCCGGGCGATGTCTCGTGGAACATGGCGTCGTGCACGGGGACCAGGCGGTCCTGGATGGCGATGGCCTCGCGTGCGTTGCCGGCCGTCCAGGCGTCGTGCATCGCGCGGCAGAGGCGGGGGGCGATGTTCGCGGTGACGCTGATGCAGCCATGGCCGCCGGCGGCGAGGTAGGAGACAGCGGTGTGGTCCTCGCCGGACAGCTGGCAGAACTCCGGGCCGCAGGCCATGCGGGTGTGCAGCGGGCGCGCCAGGTTCGCGGTGGCGTCCTTCACGCCGACGATGTTTGGGTGCTTCGCCAAGCGGCCCATCGTCTCGACGCTCATGTCCACGACGCTGCGGCCGGGGATGTTGTAGATCAGGACCGGCAGGTCCACCGCGTCGGCGATCGCCATGTAGTGGCGGTAGAGCCCTTCCTGCGTCGGCCTGTTGTAGTAGGGCGTGACGACGAGGGCGCCGTCGGCGCCGGCCGCCTTCGCGTGACGGGTCAGGTCCACGGCCTCGGCGGTGCTGTTGCTGCCGGTGCCGGCGATGACGGGCACGCGGCCGCGGGCGGCAGAGACGCAGGCCTCCACGACCTCGTGGTGTTCGCCGTGGGAGAGGGTCGGGCTCTCGCCGGTGGTGCCGACGGGGATCAGGCCCTGCGTGCCTTCCTCCATTTGCCAGTCCACCAACTCGGCGAAGGCTTTCAGGTCCAGGGCGCCATCGGCCTGCATCGGCGTGATCAGCGCGACGAGCGATCCCCTGAACATCTTCTCCGAACCGTCTTCCGTGTGAGCCGCGGAACCTAGGCGCGGGGCGGCGTCGCCGCAAGGCGCGAAACGGACAGCGGATCGCGCTATGGTCGCAGGCATGCGCCGTATCCTCCCGATCCTGCTGCTGTTGTGCGCCCCGGCCGTGGCGCAGCCCTGGGCAAGCGGGGCGGCGCGCGACGCCGGTCGGCAGGCGCTGGCGGCGGCGGGCAGCGGCCGCTTCGTGGAGGCCGAGTCGCTGGCGGCCTCCGCCGATCCGTTGGCGCAGAAGCTCGTGACCTGGCTGCGCGTGCAGGCGCGCGGCGAGGCGACGGCGGCGGAAATCGTCGCCTGGCTCGCGGCCAACCCGGACTGGCCGCTGCCCGAGACGATCGCGCGCCGCGCGGAGGAGTCGCTGGTCCTGGAGGCGGATGACGGGCTTGTGCTGCGGCATTTCGCCCGCATCCCGCCGCGCGGGATCGAGGCGGCGATGCGCTTCGCCGACGCGCTGTCCCGCGCCGGAGGCGGGGCGGAGACGCGGGCGATGCTGCGCGACGCGTGGCGGGGCGGGCCGCCCGCCGACTCCTCGGCCGAGGCGGCGTTCGTGGAACGGCATGGGGCGGCGCTGGCGCCGGAGGACCATTGGCGGCGCTTCGACCGCCTGATGTGGGAGAACCAGGCGGGCGCGGCATCCCGCGTTCTGCCAAACCTCGATGCGCAGCGGCGCGGCGCCGCGGAAGCGCGCATCGCGCTGCGCGGCGAGCGCGAGCCGGAGGGAGTGGCGCGCATCCGCGACCTCGGCGTGGCGTATGAGCGCGCGCGACTGCTGCGGCGGCGCGACCGTGATCAGGAGGCCGCGGCGGTGTGGGCCTCGGCCGAGCCGTTGCAGCGCGCGATGGCGCCGGAGGTGGTGCGCGCGGTCTGGGCGGAGCGGCAGGTCCTGTCGCGCAAGCTGCTGCGGCTGTTCGATCCGGCGACTGCGTATCGCGTCGCGGCCGGGCACGGCATGACGGAGCCGGGCGAGGCGCGGCAGGAAGCGGAGTTCCTGGCGGGATTCATCGCGCTGCGCCGGATGGATGACGCGGCCGGCGCGGCGCGGCGCTTCGCCCGCGTGGGTGACGGCAGCGTGAGCGTCATCACGCGGGCGCGGAGCGCGTATTGGGAAGGGCTCGCGCTGGAGGCGAGCGGGCGCGAGGCGGAAGCGCGGTCGCGATTCGAGGCGGCGGCGGCGCTGCCGGTGGCGTTCTACGGCCAGCTCGCCAGCCGTTCGCTGGGCGAGACGCCGGCGCAGCTCTCGGCACGGATCGCGGCGGCGGCGCTGCCGCAGCCGGAGGCCGATACCGCGCGCCTGTTCGGCGCGCGGGAGCTGGCGCGGGCGGCGGTGACGCTGGCCAACCTCGGGCACACCGAACGCGCGCGCATGTTCCTGCTGCGGATGGAGGACGTGTCCCCGAATGCGACGGACCGCTGGCTGATCGCGCGGCTGGCGGTGCTGATCGGGCGGCCGGACCACGCCGTCTGGGTCGCGCGACGGTCCGGCGCGGATGGGGTGATGCTGCTGGAGGATGGCTGGCCGACCCCCTACCCTGCCCCTGCGGACGGCGCGGAGGCAGCGCTGGTCTTCGCGATCACGCGGCAGGAGAGCAACTTCGATCTGGGCGCGGTCTCGTCGGCAAATGCGCGGGGGCCGATGCAGCTGCTGCCTTCGACGGCGCAGGCAGTGGCGCGGCGGCTCGGCATCGCGCACAACACGGCTATGCTGACCTCGGATGCCGGGCACAATTTGCGGCTGGGGTCGGCCTATATCAGCGAGATGCTCGGGCGGTTCGGCGGCGCGATGCCGCTGGCCGCCGCGGCCTATAATGCAGGGCCGGGGCGCGTGGATGATTGGCTCGGCACCTACGGCGATCCGCGCGCGCCGGGCGGGCCGGACGTGCGGGACTGGATCGAGATGATTCCGTTCGGCGAGACACGCAACTACGTGCAGCGGGTGATCGAGAACGTGGTTGTGTACCGCGCGCGAAATTCCGCCACGGCGGACATGGCGCATCCGCTGGCGGGGCTGCTGGAGGGGCGGCGGTGAGCGCGCGCCGCGTCACGCTCCATGCGCGCGACGGGCTGCTGCTCTCGGCGCTGGACTTCGCGGGGCCGGAGGGGCGCACGCCGTTCCTCTGCCTGCCCGGGCTGACGCGGCCGGCCGAGGATTTCAGGGGTCTTGCGGAGCGGCACCAGGCGACCCGGCGCGTCGTGGCGCTGGACCATGCGGGGCATGGGGACAGCGCACGGCCGGCGGAGGTGTCCCGCTACGGCATCGAGGCTTCGCTGCGTGACGTGAGCGACGCGATGGCGGCGCTGCACCTGCCGCGCGCGGTGATCGTCGGCACGAGCTTCGGCGGCATCCTGGCGATGGTGCTGGCCGTGCTGCGGCCGACCGCGATCGCCGCCGTCGTGCTGAACGACATCGGGCCGCGGATGGAGGATGTCGGGATGGATTTCGTGCAGCGCTTCGTCGCGCGCGACCCGGCGCTGGCATCGCTGGAGGAAGCGGTGGAGCACCTGCGGGCGACCCTGCCGCCGATGGTGCTGGACGAAGCCGGGTGGCGGCGCTTCACGGCGCTGACCTACTCGGCCGGCGAGGACGGGCGGTGGCACCCGCGCTGGGACATCCGCATCGCGGAGGCGCTGCGCGGAGGCGGGAAGCTGCCGGAGTTGTGGGGCGCCTTCGGCGCGCTCGCGCATGCGCCGGTCATGCTGGTACGCGGAGAATTGTCCGAATTGCTCTCGGCGGAGACGGCGTCGCGGATGCGGCGGGAACGGCCGGACATGGCTTTCGCGAACCTGGCCGAAGCCGGGCACGCGCCGACGCTGGACGAGGCGCCGATCGTGCCGGCGCTCGACCGCTTCCTGCACGCGATCCCGTGACGGCGGCCAGGTTGGTTGCGACGCTCGGCGGCGTCGGGCTGATCCGGCCGGCGCCGGGGACGTGGGGCTCGGCAGTGGTGCTGCCGCTGGTGCTGCTGGGCCCGGGGGCGTGCCTTTTGCTCGCCGTGCTGGTCGCGGCGGCGGGATTCTGGGCGGCGCCGCGCGTGCTGTCCGATGCCGGCGATGATCCAGGCTGGTTCGTGGCCGACGAGGGCGCGGGAATGCTGCTGACGCTCGCCGCGCTGCCGGAACCGAGCTGGAGTGGCGTGATCGTCGCCTTCGCGGCGTTCCGGGCCTTCGACATCGTGAAGCCCTGGCCGGTGTCCTGGGCGGACGCGCAGCCCGGCGGGCTCGGCGTGATGCTGGACGACCTGGTTGCGGGGGCGCTGGCGGCGGCGGTCGTAGTCGCCCTGCGGATCGTGGGAGTAGTCTGATGCTCAACGCGACGACGCTGGGCGAGGCTGCCGCGCTGCTCGATGCGCTGCAGGCGCAAGGGCTGACGCTGGCGACGGCGGAGAGCTGCACGGGCGGGCTGATCGCGGCGGCGCTGACCGCCATCGCCGGTTCCTCCGCGACCGTGCTCGCAGGATACGTCACCTATTCGAACGAGGCTAAGACGCGCATGGTCGGCGTGCCGGAGGCCACGCTGGCCGCGCATGGTGCGGTGAGCGAACCTGTCGCACGATGCATGGCGGATGGCGCGCTGGCCGACGCAGGCGCCCAACTCGCGGTGTCGTGCACGGGCATCGCCGGCCCGTCCGGCGGCAGCGCCGCGAAACCCGTCGGCCTCGTCTTCATCGGCTGCGCGCGGCGTGGCAGGGAGACGCGGGTGGAGCGGCACGTCTTCGCGGGCGACCGCACCGCGATCCGCGCCGCGACGGTGGACGCCGCCTTCGCGATGATTCGCGGCATGAAGGAGTGAGAGATGGACGTGACGGACAAGCTGCTCGCCGCGGTGGATGCGGATCGCGACGGGGCCGTGGCGCGGCTGATGGAATGGCTGCGCATCCCCTCCGTCAGCGCGCAACCCGCGCATGCGGCGGATTGCGTGCAGGCGGCGGAGTGGGTGCGCGACCAGCTCGGCAGTCTCGGCTTCGAGGCAGGCCTGCGGCAGACGCCGAAGCACCCGGTGGTGGTCGCGCATCATCCCGGCCCGGGCGGCGACGCGCCGCACCTGCTCTACTACGGGCATTACGACGTGCAGCCAGCCGATCCGCTCGAGCTGTGGAACAGCCCGCCCTTCGATCCGGTGGTCGTGGACGGGCCGCATGGCAAGCGCGTGGTGGCGCGCGGTGCGGTGGACGACAAGGGCCAGACGCTGATGTGGATCGAGGCGCTGCGCGCCTGGCAGGCGGTCGCCGGCGGGCCGCCCTGCGCGATCACCGCTGTGATCGAGGGGGAGGAGGAGATCGGCTCGCCCAACCTCGGCCCGTTCCTGGCGGCAAATGCGGCGGAGCTGCGCGCCGATGTCGCGGTGATCAGCGACACCGGCATGTGGGACGTGGACACCCCTGCCCTGTCCACGCGCCTCCGCGGCATGTGCTACGTGCAGCTTGACCTGACGGCGGCGAGCCGGGACCTGCATTCGGGCATGTACGGCGGCAGCGCGCTGAACCCGCTGAACCTCATCACCCGCATCCTGGGCGAGCTGCACGACGCGAACGGCCGCATCCAGTTGCCCGGCTTCTACGAGGGCGTGCCGGAGACATCGGCCGAGCAGCGGGCGGCCTGGCAGGCGCTGGGGTTCAGCGAGCATGATTTCCTCGCGGGCATCGGGCTTTCGGTCCCGGTCGGCGAGAAGGACCGGAGCGCGCTGGAACGGCTCTGGGCGCGGCCGACGGCCGACATCAACGGGATCTGGGGAGGCTACACGGGGCCGGGCAGCAAGACCGTCATCGCGTCGGAGGCGCATGCGAAGGTCTCCTTCCGGCTCGTGCCGGGCCAGGACCACGGCCGCGTGTTCGAGAGCTTCAAGGCGTTCGTGCACGCGCGCCTGCCGGCCGATGCGAAGGCGGAGTTCCAGGTGTTCAGCGCCTCGCCGGGCATCGAGGTGCCGGCGGAGAGCCGCTTCATCCGCGCGGCGCGAACGGCCCTGAAGGACGAGTACGGGCGGCCGGCCGCGATGATCGGTTGCGGCGGGTCCATCCCGGTCGTCTCCGATTTCAAGACGGTTCTCGGGTTGGACACGGTGCTGATGGGATTCGGGCTGGAGGACGACCAGGTGCACAGCCCGAACGAGAAGTTCGACCTGCGCTGCTTCCACGGCGGCACGCGCAGCCATGTGCGGTTCCTGGCGCAGCTTGCCGAAAATTCGTGACAGTAACGAACTCCGACCTACAAAGTAAGTATCAAACTACAATTCCCGACACGTCCAATTCTTGACTAAGTTGCCGCAAAATCCGATGCATTCCGCCATCGTCATGGTCGTGCGGGGAGCATCGGTCGGGTCATGTCCACCAGGTTCGGGACTGCGGATGCGGATACGCTGGACGGGACGCTCGGCAACGACATCCTCTATGGCGGCGCGTCCACCCTCGAGAGCTCCGACTCGGCGGCGGACGTGCTCTCGGGCGGCGGCGGCGGCGATGCGATCTACGGCTTCGGCGGCGGCGACCTGATCCGCGGCGAGGCGGGCAGCGACTTCCTGGACGGCGGCGCGGACGACGACACGCTCGACGGCGGCAGCGAGGGCGACAAGATGTTCGGCCGGGCCGGCGCGGACAGCCTGTTCGGCGGCAGTGGCGTTGGCAACGACGAACTGTACGGCGACGACGGCAACGACACCCTCGACGGTGGCGAAGGCGGCGACACGCTGGATGGCGGGCTCGGCGCGGACAGCCTGGTCGGCGGCGACGGCAACGACGACCTGCGCGACGGCGACACCGGCCCCCTGCCCTCCGCCGATACGCTGCTCGGCGGCCTCGGCAACGACACCATCGTCTCGGCGGCGGGCGCCGACGTGCTGGATGGCGGCGAGGGCTACGACTTCGCGGTGATTGACCGCTCCACGGTCTCGGCCGGGCTGACCTTCCTCTTCGCCGGGCCGGATGCGTGGTCGGACCTGGACGGCAACGGCACGTCCGTCGCGCGCGTCGAGGTGTTCCGTATCCTCGGCGGCAGCGGCGGCGACGTGCTGCTGACCGGCGACGGCGCGGACACGCTGCTCGGCAACGACGGCAACGACCTGCTGCTGACTGATGCGGGCAACGACCTCGCACTCGGCGGGCGCGGCAACGATACGCTGGACGGTGGCGCCGGCAACGACTCGCTGAACGGCGAGACGGGTGCGGATTACCTCGATGGCAGCGCCGGGCACGACACGCTGAACGACGGCGACGCCTTCAACCAGTCCGGCGACGAGTGGCTGATCGGCGGCGAGGGCAACGACAGCATCATCAGCACAGCCGGCGCCGACACGATTGACGGCGGCGAGGGCAGCGACATCGTCGTGGTGAACCGGTCCTACTTCGGCACCGGCCTGTCCTTTGAGGTCGGCGGGCCCGGCGTCTTCGCGACGATGACGGGCGCCGGCCTGGCGTTCCGCGATGTCGAGCGCTTCCAGATCACCGCGGGCAGCGGCGCCGACACGCTGACGACCGGCGACGGCAACGACGAGATCACCGGCAATGCCGGCGATGACCTGCTGAGCGGCGGTGCCGGCAATGACAGGCTGATCGGCGGCATCGGGCTCGACACGCTGCTGGGCGGGGCGGGCAACGACGCGCTCTCGGGCGGCGCCGGCGCGGACAGCCTGGACGGCGGCGACGGCGACGACTCGCTGACCGACGGCGAGGGCGCGACCGACCTCGCTGCCGACGTGGTGCGCGGCGGCGCCGGCGACGACACGATCACCAGCCTGCGCGGCGCCGATACCCTGGACGGCGGCGCCGGCCTCGACGACGTGGTGCTCAACCGCACGACGGCGTCCGCGAAGCTCACCTTCGCCTTCACCGACCCGGGCCTGGTCACGCAGTTCGTCGGCGACGGCAGCAGCCTGACGGGCATCGAGCAGTTCTTCATCACCGCGGGCTCGGGCGACGACGAGATCACGACCGGCAACTGGGCGGACACGCTGATCGGCAATGCCGGCGCGGATACGCTGGATGCGGGCGGCGACGACGACAACCTCTCCGGCCTGGCCGGCAACGACCGGCTGCTCGGCGGCGATGGGAACGACACGCTGAACGGCGGGACGGGCGCGGACCTGCTCGACGGCGGCAACGGGGCCGACACGATCAGCGACGGCGACAGCACGACGACGGCAGCCACCGGGGCCGACACGCTGATCGGCGGCGAAGGTGCGGACAGCCTCCTCAGCGCATCGGGTGCCGACAGCATCTCCGGCGGCGCAGGGGAGGACCTGGCCATCATTACGCGCGCCACGCTGAACGTGCGGATGACCTTTGTCTTCGCCGGGGCGGATGCGGTGACGACGCTGACCGGCCCGAATGTCGAGGTGACGGGGGTCGAGCGGTTCTCCATCACCACCGGCCTCGGGTCCGACCGCGTGGTGACGGGTGCGGCAAACGACACGCTGATGGGCGAGGGGTCCGACACCGCCGCGGGCGGCGCGGACACGCTGATGGCGGGCGGTGGCGCGGACTCGCTGTTCGGCGGGCAAGGCGACGACTACCTGGATGGCGGCACCGGCGCGGACACGATGCGCGGCGGCGGAGGCAGCGACATCTACATCGTGGACAGCCTGTCGGACGTGCTGGACGAGAATGGCGGCAACGGCAGCGACGAGGTGCGTGCCTCGGTGAGCTGGACGCTGGGCGGGCTGTTCGAGCGGCTGACGCTGTCCGGCACCGCCTTCTTCGGCCGGGGGAACGTCCTCGACAACCGCATCGAGGGCAGCTTCATAGCCAACTTCCTGGCGGGCGGAGACGGGCAGGACCTGATACTCGGCATGGGCGGGAACGACACGATCAACGGCGGCGACAAGCGCGACACGCTGATGGGTGGCGACGGCGACGACCGCATCGTGGACACGCTGGGCGACAACGAACTGGCGGGTGGCGCGGGCAATGACCTGCTGACGGCGGGCGCCGGCAACGACCTGCTGACCGATGACGAGCTCGTCGGCAGCACGCCGGGCAACGACACGCTGCGCGCCGGCGGCGGCGCGGATACGGTGCAGAGCTTCTCCGGCGCGGACGTGCTGGATGGCGGCGACGGGACGGACCTGCTGGTGCTACTCCGCTCCTCCACCAGCACGGCGTTGCGGCTGGTGTACAACGCTGCCGGCACCACCTTGCTGCAGGAGGACGGCACGACCTTCACGCGCTTCGAGCATCTCGACGTCACGCTCGGCAGCGGGGCCGATGCGATCTATGCCGGCGACGGCAATGACCGGCTGCACGGCGGTGCGGGCAACGACGTGATCGAGGGTGGCGCGGGCAACGACACGCTGATCGGTGGCGCCGGGCTCGACAGGCTGACCGGCGATGCGGGTGCGGATGCCTTCCGCTTCCTGGAAGCGAATGGCGGCCGCGACGTGATCGTGGATTTCGTCAGCGGGACGGACCGCTTCGAGTTCTCCGCTTCCGGCTATGGCGGCGGGCTGGTCGCAGGCATGGACACGAGCGCGATCTTCGTGTCGCAGGCGACCACGACGCCGACCGAGCCGGGCGTCGTGCTGTGGTACGAGACGAATTTCAGCCGGCTGCTGTGGGACACCAACGGCGAAGAGGCGGGCGGCTGGATCCTCGTCGCGGTGCTGACGGGCGCCCCGGCCGTGACCGCGGCGGATATCTCCATCATCGCGTGACGCGGCGGGGGCTCACGCCCCCGCCACGGCTTTGCGGATCAGCGTCAGCGCGTCCTCGATCATCGGCGCGGCAACGTCGAGGTGTGTGCAGGCGCGGACGCGCCCGCCGAGGATCGAGAGCTGGACGCCGTGCAGGCGGAGCCGTCGGACCAGCTCGGCGGCGGGCAGCCCGGCGCCGGAGGGATCGAAGAAGACGAGGTTGGTGTCGGGTGGTTCCACCACCATCCCGTTGATCTGCGCGAGGCCGCGGGCGAGCGCCTTGGCTTTCGCGTGGTCCTCGGCCAGGCGGTCCACGTGGTGGTCGAGTGCGTGGATGCAGGCGGCTGCGCAGATGCCGGCCTGGCGCATCGCGCCGCCCAGCCGCTGCTTCCAGCGCCAGGCTTCGTCAATGAACTCCGCGCTGCCGCACAGCACGGCGCCGAGCGGGGCGCCGAGACCCTTGGTGAAGTCGAGCCAGACGCTGTCGAAGCCCGCGCACATCTCGGCGGCGGGGATGCCGGCGGCGACGCATGCGTTCATCAGCCGGGCGCCGTCCAAATGGGTGGCGAGGCCGTGTTCCTTCGCGACGGCCGCGACGCGGTCGAGCTGCTCCTTCGGCCAGATCGCGCCGCCGCCGATGTTCGCGGTCTGCTCGACCTCGACGAGGCGCTGATGCGGAGAGTGCCGCGACTTGTGGCGGATGTGGGCACGCAGCGTCTCCGGCGCGTACATGCCGCGCGGGCCTGGCAGCGGTAGGATCTGGAAGCCACCGAGTGCCGCATGCGCGCCGCCTTCGCTGGTGAGGATGTGGGCGGTCTCGTGCGCGATGATCTCGTCGCCGGGGCGGCAATGGGTGAGCGTGGCGGCGACGTTGCACATGGTGCCCGAGGGCATGAAGACGGCCGCTTCCTTGCCGAGCAGCGCGGCCATCTGGTCGCACAGCGCATGAACGGTGGGGTCGTCGCCATGCTGCTCGTCCCCGCAGGCGGCGCGGGACATGGCATCCAGCATCGCCGGCGTCGGTCGCGTCTGGGTGTCGGAATAGAGGTTGATGCGCACCGGCGGCAGCGCCGGATCGGGGCGCGCGGGGGTGTAGCGCGTGGCGTGCGGCATCTCGGTTGCGGCCAAGTCGGTGGTCTCCTGGATCGGCCGGCGCCAGCGCCGGCTCGATCAGGCTTATCGCCAATGCGTCGGCGCTGGTAGAGCCGGCCGCGGCGCCGCTGCGCGATGCTGCGCGGACACGGCCAGGAGCGGCTGGAGCCCGAGCCGCCCGACCCGGTCCGCCTCCCAGGCGCCGGGTGCCCGGCGCGTCGCCCGATGCGCGAGGAGGTCGGCGGCTGCGCGCCCGCGGCCGGCGGCGATGGCAGCGTCCACGTCCATACGCTCGAACACATCGCGCTGCGCGTGGCTGCCGCCGAGCCGTTGCAGGCCGGGGCGCACCGTGGCGAAGAGATCCGCTGCTTCCGCGTGTTCGCCCCCGATCGCGGCCGCGACGGCGCGCGCGACGGCGAGACCGGCCGTAGCGATCACGCGCGCCTGCGTATCGGTGTCGCGCAGCGCGCGGCCGCGCATGCCCGAGAGGAACGCGGCGAGCGCGGTGCGCCGGCCGGCCGCGGCGAGGCTCAATACGTAATGCAGGTCCGCGAAGGCGAGGCTGTGATCGCCGATGCGTCGCTCCGCGAAATCCGCCAGCTCCTGCCAGCGCGCGTCGCCGACCCGGACGCCTTGGGAAGCGAGGCGCCAAAGGAGCGAGGCCGCGTTCGCGGCGTCGCGGAAATCCTCCGTCGGGACCTCGCGCACACGCGAGTCATAGAGCGCGAGTGCCGCGTCCGTCTCGCCGAGGTGAAGATGGAACAGCGCCCGATGCCAGAAGAGATGGCGAGCAAAATTGCCGGCTTCCGGCAGGCGTGCCTCGGCGGTGGCGAGCCAGGCGATGCCGTCCCGCGCGCGGCCTTCGCCTTCCAGCACATGGGCGACGGCGTGCGTGCCCCATAGGTCGGCGGGCTCCCGCGCGACGGCAAGGCGACCAACACGTTCGGCGCTGCGCCGGTCGCCGGTCTCCTCCAGCGCGAAGGCATGGCAACCCAGGATGAAGGCATGGCCGGGGGTATCCTCGTCCCACGCTGGCAACGCGCGTTCCAGGGCGAACCGCATGCCCACCGCATCGCCGAGCATGAAGCGGACGCCATGCGCGAGCTTGATCGCCGCGGCATCGCGCGGCTCCGCCAGCAGGTGGTGCTCCAGCAGCCCGGCGGAGGCGATCATGTCGCCGTCCTCCAGCCAGGCAGCAAGGGCGGCGACGAAGGCGTGTTCACGCAGGCTGCCGCCGCGCGCCGCAATCGCGCGGCGCGCGGCGGAGAGGCTCCCTGCTGCGCTGTCAGCGGCTTCGCGTCGTGCTTGCAGCATGGCCAGGAAACCCGCAAGCGCGTGGGCGATGGCAAGGGCAGGATCGGCGGCGAGCGCCGCGGCGAGATGGACTGGCGCGTCGGCTCGGTGAGCGAGAATAGAATTCACGGCGGCATCGAAGGCCTGTGCGGCGACGGCGTTGTCGGCAGTCAACACAGGGCTGGACATGGGCGAGGCCCTCCCGCCGCGTCGGGCGCGTCGCGCGCCCTGGCCATCGGCCTGCCTCCTCTTTCGCCGGAGGTCGGCGCGGCGTTACGCCGCGGCCAGGCGGTGTTTCGTCCAGAGCGGCGCGATCGCGGGCCGGGCCGCGACGGCGCGGGTCAGCGCCTCGATGCGCGGCAGGTGCGCGGGCGTCCAGGTGCGGCCATCCATCCAGCGGGAAAGGACGGCGAGGTAGAGGTCGGCGACGGAGAATGTGGCCCCGAGCAGGAAGGGTCTGTCTGCGTCGCCGGTGAGGGCGGCATGGGTCTCGATGACGCGCAGCGTGTCGCGGCCCATCGCCTGCGCGCGGTCGCGCAGCGCATCGTGCTGCGAGGGCTCGGCGCCGAAGCGGGCGGGGTAATCGCGGCGTGTGACGTGCGGGTAGAACTCGGCGGCGAGCAGCGCCATCCAGCGCATCGCGGTGGCGCGGGCGCTGCTGCCGGGGGGTGGGAGAAGCGCTGCTTCAGGGTGGCGATCGGCGATCGTCAGCAGGATGGCAAAGGTTTCGGTGAGCGTGGTGCCGTCTGGCAGGATCAGCGTGGGCAGGCGGCCCATGGGGTTCACCGCGAGGTACTCGCGCCTCAGCTGGTGATCGCCTTCGAGGGGGATTTCACGAAACTCTACCGACTGGCGGGCTTCGGCGAGGGCCATCTCGACGGGGGCGGAGCCGGAGCCGAGGTCGCCGTAGAGGGTGTAGGGCATGGGGGGAGAGTGGGGCGTGTGGGGCTGTGCGGCCAGATTATTCGGTTGATGGGGGGTAGAAGCGGGGGTGATGGCTGATGGTGCGCTCGTGGCCCCCCCACCCCGGCCCTCCCCCGTAAACGGGGGAGGGGGCAGTCATGTACTCGCGGGGGCGGCGTCCGCCGGGGGGGCGCTGCGGCGGTAGAGGATGTAGGCGCGGCGTTCGAAGGCGCGGACCATCAGGCGCACGGCTTCGTTGAACACGGTGCCGATGACGGCCTGCAGCAGGCGCGACTTGAACTCGAAGTCCACGAAGAAATCCACCTCGGTGCCGTTCGCGACGGGCGTGAAGCGCCAGTGGTTGTTTAGGTAGCGGAAGGGGCCGGTGAGGTAGCGGACATGGACGTGGTGCGGGCGTTCCAGCGTGACCTGGCTGCGGAAGGTCTCGCGGAACATCTTAAAGCCGATGGTCAGGTCCGCGATCACCTCGGTTTCCGACCGCGACACAATGCGCGCAGCGACGCACCACGGCAGGAATTCGGGGTAGCGGCGCACATCGGCCACCATGTCGAAGAGCTGCTCGGGCGAGTAGGGCAGCACCTTCTTCTCGGCATGGGTGGGCATCAGGCGGCCTTGAGCGACGCCTCGCGCGCCGATTTCAGCGCGGCGAAGTCGCGGTCGGCGTGATAGCTGGACCGCGTGAGGGGCGTGGCCGAGACGAGCAGGAAGCCCTTGCCGCGGGCCGTCTTGGCGTAGTCCTCGAACTCCTCGGGCGTGACGAAGCGGTCCACGGCGGCGTGCTTCACGGTGGGTTGGAGGTACTGGCCGATGGTGAGGAAATCCACCTCGGCGCTGCGCATGTCGTCCATCACCTGCAACACCTCGATCCGCGCCTCGCCGAGGCCGACCATCAGGCCGGACTTGGTGAAGACCGTGGGGTCCAGCGCCTTCACGCGGTCGAGCAGGCGCAGCGAGTGATAGTAGCGCGCGCCTGGCCGAATGGTTGGATAGAGCGAGGGCACGGTTTCGAGGTTGTGGTTGAAGACGTCGGGCCGCGCCTCGACCACGATCTCCAGCGCGCCGGGCTTGCGGAGGAAGTCGGGGGTCAGGACCTCGATGGTGGTGCCGGGCGCGGCCGCGCGGATGGCGCGGATGGTCTGGGCGAAATGCGCGGCGCCGCCGTCGCGCAGGTCGTCGCGGTCCACGCTGGTCACCACGACGTGGCGCAGGCCGAGCTTCGCCACCGCATCCGCCACACGGTTCGGCTCGCCGGCGTCGAGCGGCTTCGGCACGCCGGTCGCGACGTTGCAGAAGGAGCAGGCGCGGGTGCAGGTCTCGCCCATAATCATCATGGTGGCGTGGCGCTGCGACCAGCACTCGCCGATGTTCGGGCAGGCGGCTTCCTCGCAGACCGTGACGAGGTTGTTGGCGCGCATCAGCGCGTGCGTCTCGCGATAGACCGGCGAGGTCGGCGCCTTGACCCGGATCCAGGCGGGCTTGCGCTGGATCGGGTTGTCCGGGCGGTGCGCCTTCTCGGGGTGCCGGTCGGCGCCCGTCCGCAGCACCCGGTGGTCTATGTCGAGACGGGTCGCCATCGGGCTAGATGTGGATCACGCGGCCGTAGGCATCAAGGACGGCCTCGTGCATCGTCTCGGAGACCGTGGGGTGCGGGAAGACGGTGTGCATCAGCTCGGCCTCGGTGGATTCGAGGGTGCGGGCGATGCCGTAGCCCTGGATCATCTCCGTCACCTCCGGCCCGACCATGTGGGCGCCGAGCAGCTCGCCCGTCTTCGCGTCGAACACCGTCTTGACGAGGCCTTCGGGCTCGCCGAGCGCGATGGCCTTGCCGTTGCCGATGAAGGGGAAGCGGCCGACGCGGACCTCGTGGCCGAGTTCCTTGGCCTTGGCCTCGGTCAGGCCCACGGAGGCGACCTGCGGGCGGCAATAGGTGCAGCCGGGGATGTTCAGCACGTCCATCGCGTGCGGATGCTTCCCGGCGATGGCTTCGACGCAGATGATCGCCTCGTGGCTGGCCTTGTGGGCGAGCCAGGGCGGGCCGGTGAGGTCGCCGATGGCGTAGATCCCGGGCTCGCCGGTGTTGCCGTATTCGTCGGTGACGATGTGGGTGCGTTCCACCTTCACCTTTGTGCCTTCGAGGCCGATGTCCTCGACATTGCCGACGATACCGACGGCGGAGATCAGGCGGTCGGCCGTGATCTCCTGCACCTTGCCGCCGGATTCGATGACGGCGGTGACGCTGTCGGCGTTCTTCCGGACGCCTTGTACGCGCGCGCCCGTCAGCAGCTTCATGCCCTGCTTGGTGAAGGATTTCGCGACGAAGGCGGAGATTTCCGGGTCCTCGACGGGCAGGATGCGGTCCACGACTTCCACGAGCGTCACATCGGCACCCATGTTGAGGTAGAAGCTGGCGAATTCCGCGCCGATCGCGCCGGAGCCGACGACGACCAGCGACTTCGGCATGGCGGGTGGCGTCATCGCCTCGCGATAGGTCCAGATGAGCTTGCCGTCGGGCTCCATGCCCGGGATGACGCGGGCGCGGGAGCCGGTAGCGAGGATGATGTGCTTCGCGGCAATGTCGGCGACGGGCTTGCCGTCCTTCGTCACGCTCAGCTTGCCCGGGCCGGCGAGCTTGCCGTGGCCGTCGAACACCGTGACCTTGTTCTTCTTCATCAGGTGCTTCACGCCACCGGAGAGCTGGCCGGCGACGCCGCGGCTGCGCTTGATGACCTTGTGGAAGTCGAAGCGGATGTTGTCGGCGGCGAAGCCGTAGGCGTCGAGGCTGTGCAGCAGGTGGTTGATCTCGCTGGCGCGCAGCAGCGCCTTGGTTGGGATGCAGCCCCAGTTCAGGCAGATGCCGCCGAGGTTCTCGCGTTCGACAACGGCGGTCTTCATGCCGAGCTGCGCGGCGCGGATGGCGGCGACGTAGCCGCCGGGGCCGCCGCCGACGACGACGATGTCGAAATTCTCCGCCATGGGGCTACTCCCGGCTTGCCGCGAGGGCGGCGAGCGCCTCGCCGGTCGCTTGCTGCAACGTCCAGCCCTCGCGCGGCTTCGCGCCGAGGGAGCGGTAGAAGGCGATGGAGGGCGCGTTCCAGTCGAGGACGGACCACTCCATGCGGCCGCAGCCCTGATCGACGGCGCGGGCGGCGAGATGGGCGAAGATGGCGCGGCCGATGCCGTGGCCGCGGGCTTCGGGGCTTACGTAAACGTCCTCGATGTAGAGCGAGGGACGGGCGAGGAAGGTGGAGAAGCTGTAGAACCAGACGGCGAAGCCGACGGGAGTGCCGTCGAGCTCGGCGATCAGCGCCTCGGCGCGGCGGGGTTCGGCGAAAAGGAAGCGTGCGAGGGTGGGTTCGTCGGCGCTGACCTCGTGGGCGAGTTTCTCGTACTCCGCCAGCGCGTAAATGAAGCGGAGGAGGAGCGGAAGATCGGCGGGTGCGGCGTCGCGGAGAGTGAGCGCGGCGGCGTCCTCGGTGGCGCGAGACCCCTCCCCCTGCCCCCTCCCGCGAGGGGAGGGGGAAGAGCAGCTCCTTGCGCTTGGGGGGGCAACGCGCGGCAAGACGGGCGCTACAGCATCAGGCTGAGCGGCTGCTCGACGATGCCCTTGAACGCCTGCATCCACTCGGCAGCCAGCGCGCCGTCCACCACGCGGTGGTCCACGGAGAGCGTGCAGGTCATCACCGTCGCGATCGCCAGCGCGCCGTCCTTGACGACCGGGCGCTGCTCGCCGGCGCTCACGGCGAGGATCCCGGCCTGGGGCGGGTTGATGATCGCGCTGAAGTCGCGCACGCCGTACATGCCCATGTTGGAGATGCTGAAGCCGCCGCCCTGGAACTCCTCCGGCTTCAGCTTGCCGGACTTCGCCCGCGCGGCGAGGTCCTTCATCTCGGTGCTGATGGCGGCCAGGCCCTTCGCGTCGGCCTTGCGGATGATGGGCGTGATCAGCCCGTCCGGGATGGAGACGGCGACGGAGATGTCCACGTCCTCGAACATCACCATCGCATCGTCGGTCCAGGAGGCGTTGACCTTTGGGATGCGGCGCAGCGTGACGGCGGCGGCCTTGATGATCAGGTCGTTGACCGAGAGCTTGAAGGCGCCCGGCCCGTCCTTCGGCGAGGCGGCGTTGAGCTGGCCGCGCAGCTTCAGCAGAGCGTCCAGCTCGATGTCCATCGTGACGTAGAAATGCGGGATGTCGCGCTTCGACTCCGCGAGGCGCCGCGCGATGACCTTGCGCACGGAGCTGTGCGGGACGAGCGAATGCGGCGCGGTGATCGGCGCGGCGGGCGCCTTCGGCGCGGGCGCGGGTGCCGCGGCCGGCGCTGCGGCGGGCTGCGGCGCAGCTGCGGCCTTCGCGACAGGTCCCTTGGCCAGCGCCGCCTCGACATCCGCCTTCACGATCCGGCCATTCGGGCCGGTGCCGGCGACTCCGTGCAGGTCCAGACCGGCCTGCTGCGCCATGCGCTTCGCCAGAGGCGAGGCGATGATGCGGTCGGCGCCGTTCGGCCTGGGCGGTTCGGGTTGCGGGTCGAAGCCCTTCGTGGCGCCGGGGGCGACCGAAGGCGTAGTGGCCTCTACCGCGGGCGCCGGCTCCGTCTTCGGCGTCGCCGGTGCGGGTGCCGGCTTCGCGGCGGGCGCGGCATCGGCGCTCTCGCCAGGCTCGACCAGCACGGCGATCACGTCGTTCACCTTCACGTTCGCCGTGCCGTCCGCGACCATGATCCGGCCGAGGACGCCCTCGTCCACGGCCTCGACCTCCATCGTCGCCTTGTCGGTCTCGATCTCCGCGATGATGTCGCCGGCCTTGACCGGCTCGCCCTCCTTCTTCAGCCAGCGCGCGAGCGTGCCCTCCGTCATCGTCGGAGAGAGGGCGGGCATCAGGATGTTGGTGGCCATGGTCCCTGCCCCCCTCAGCGATACGTCACGCGCTTGACGGCATCCACGACCTGCTCCAGCCGCGGCAGCGCCAGCTTTTCCAGGTTCGCGGCGTAGGGCATCGGCACGTCCTCGCCGCAGATGCGGACCGGCGGCGCGTCCAGGTCGTCGAAGCAGTGCTCGATCACCTGCATCGCCACTTCGGAGCTGATGCCGGCGAAGGGCCAGCCCTCCTCTACGATGACGACGCGGTTGGTCTTGCGCACGCTGCGCGCGATCGTCTCGGCGTCCAGCGGGCGAATGGTGCGGAGGTTCACGACCTCCGCGCTGATCCCCTGCCCTGCCAGCGCCTCGGCCGCCTGCATCGCGAGCCCGACCATGATGGAGAAGGAGACGATGGTGACGTCCGTCCCCTCGCGCTCCACCTTCGCCTGGCCGATCGGCAGGACGAAGTCTTCGGCCGTCGGGCATTCGGAGCTCTGGCCGTACAGGATCTCGTTCTCGAGGAAGATGACGGGGTTCGGATCGCGAATCGCGGCGCGCAGCAGGCCCTTGGCGTCCGCCGCCGACCAGGGCGCGATCACCTTCAGGCCGGGGATATGCGCGTACCAGGACGCGTAGTCCTGGCTGTGCTGCGCGGCCACGCGGGCGGCGGCGCCGTTCGGGCCGCGGAAGACGATCGGGCAGCCGAGCTGGCCGCCGCTCATGTACAGCGTCTTCGCGGCGCTGTTGATGATGTGGTCAATCGCCTGCATCGAGAAGTTGAAGGTCATGAACTCGACGATCGGCTTCAGCCCGGTGAAGGCGGCGCCGACGGCCATGCCGGTGAAGCCGTGCTCGGTGATCGGCATGTCAATCACGCGCTTCGGGCCGAACTCGTCGAGCAGGCCCTGGCTGATCTTGTAGGCGCCCTGGTACTGGCCGACCTCCTCGCCCATCAGGAAGACGTCCTTGTCGGCGCGCATCTCGACCGCCATGGCGTCGCGCAGCGCCTCGCGCACCGTCATCGTCCTGGTCGGGCCCCAATCCTTCTCGGGCAGGGCCGCTTTGGGCTGGGCGGGAATGCTGGCGGCGCCCTCGTTCTTCTCCTGCCCACGCGCCGCGATGTCCGCGTGGTCTTCGGCCTTGGGCAGCGGCGCCGCGACTTCGCGCTGCGCGGAAGCGGCACCGTTGCCGCCGTTCAGCTCGGCGATCGGCGTGTTGACGGACACGGCGTCGGTGCCTTCGGCGACGAGGATGCGGGTCAGCTTGCCCTCGTCCACCGCCTCCACCTCCATCGTCGCCTTGTCCGTCTCAATCTCCGCGATGACGTCGCCGGCGCGGACCTCGTCGCCCTCCTTCTTGAGCCAGCGGGAGAGCTTGCCTTCCGTCATGGTGGGGGAAAGTGCGGGCATGAGGATCTGGGTCATGTCAGCGCGCCTCCACCAGGATGTCGGTGTAGAGCTCGCGCTCGTCCGGCTCCGGCGAGGTCTGCGCGAAATCGGCGCTGTCCTGCACGATGGCCTTCACCTCGTCGTCAATCACCTTCAGATCGGCTTCGGCGGCGCCGTGATCCTCCAACAGCATCTTGCGGGCGGTCTCGATGCAGTCGCTCGTCTCGCGCATCTTCTGCACCTCCTCCCGCGTGCGGTACTTCGCGGGATCGGACATGGAGTGACCGCGGTAGCGGTAGGTCTTCATCTCCAGCAGGTACGGGCCATTGCCGGCGCGGCAATTGGCGACGGCACGCTCCCCGGCTTCCCGCACAGCGGTCACATCCATGCCGTTCACCGCCTCGCCCGGGATGCCCCAGGGCTGGCCGTTCTTGGACAGGTCGCGGGAGGCGCTGGCGCGATCGAGGCTCGTGCCCATGGCATACTTGTTGTTCTCGATGACGAAGATCACGGGAATCTTGAACAGCGCGGCCAGGTTCATGCTCTCGTACACCTGGCCCTGGTTGGACGCGCCCTCGCCGTAATAGGTGACGGAGACGTTGTCGTTGCCGCGGTACCAGTTGGCGAAGCCGAGACCGGCGCCGAGCGCCACCTGCGCGCCGACGATGCCATGACCGCCGAAGAAGCCCTTCTCGCGGCTGAACATGTGCATCGAGCCGCCCTTGCCCTTGGAGTAGCCGCCAATGCGCCCGGTGAGTTCCGCCATCACGCCGCGCGCCTCCATGCCGGTCGCCAGCATGTGCCCGTGGTCGCGGTAGGAGGTGATGACCTGGTCGCCGGGCTTGAGGCAGGAGGTGAGGCCGACCACGACCGCTTCCTGCCCGATGTAGAGGTGGCAGAAGCCGCCGATCAGGCCCATGCCGTAGAGCTGGCCGGCCTTCTCCTCAAACCGGCGGATGAGGAGCATGTCGCGGTAGGCCTTGAGCAGCGCGTCGCGGCCCATGGTGGGCGCGCCGCCCTTCCCGCGCGGCTTGCGCGTGGCGACTTCGGCCATGCCGGCTTCCTCCTTCGGCGTGTGCTCCGATGCCGCATGTACGCGCGCGGGCAACGGTGCGCAAGCTCAGGGGTTTGCCGGAAAGTCCTGATTGTGCAACGCAGTAAGGGACTTAACCGAAGATCGGTTAACCCTCATTTCGGCGATGCAGGGGTTGCATGGCGGCTCAGAAAAGCCGCCGGTCCGGGCCGTAAGGCACGACGATCTCGTCCTTTCCGACCATGTTAAGGAGCTGGCGCGCGCGCTCATCGAGCTGGTCGCGGTCCAGCCGGTCGCCGCGGAGCCCCTGCACCCGGCGTTCCATCGCGGCGAGCTCGCCCTGCACGCGGTCGCGCTCGGTCGTCGCCTCGGCGATGCGGATGGCACGCTGCTCCATGGCCATCAGGCCCCGCTCCCCATGCACGCCGTGCCACAGGAAGTAGCCGCAGCAGGCCAGGAAGAGCACCGGCAGCACAGAGGCGCGCAGCCAGCGGCCGACGCCGGCCAGCATACCGCCACGCTCCGCGTAGAGATCGTCATCCCCCATCGTCGCAGGCCCCCCAGCCCGCCATGCGGCAGCGCGAGTCCCCCGACCGCGCCGCGCAGGCTGCAAGGAATCAGGTCGCGCGCGCGGTGTCCAGAGGAAAGCGGAGAAGGCCTACGAGATTCAACGCCGCACCGCCGTGCGGCCGCCGTAGCGCGCAGCCGCGCCCAGCTCCGCCTCGATGCGGATGAGCTGGTTGTATTTCGCCGTACGGTCGGAGCGGGAGAGGGAGCCGGTCTTGATCTGCCCGCAATTGGTCGCGACGGCGAGGTCCGCGATGGTCGCGTCTTCCGTCTCGCCGGAGCGGTGCGACATCACGGCGCGGTAGCCGGCGCGGTGCGCGGTCTCCACCGCTTCCAGCGTCTCGGTGAGCGTGCCGATCTGGTTGACCTTGACGAGGATGGCGTTGGCCGTGCCGGTCTCGATGCCCCGTCGCAGGCGTTCGGTGTTGGTGACGAAGAGGTCGTCGCCGACCAGGTTGACCTTCGCGCCGAGGCGTTCCGTCAGCAGCTTCCAGCCGGCCCAGTCATCCTCGGACATGCCGTCCTCGATGGAGACGACGGGCCATTTGGCGCAGAGCGCTTCCAGGTAGCCGACCATGCCGGCCGAATCGAAGGTCTTTCCCTCGCCTTGCATCGCGTAGCGGCCGTCGTGGAAGAACTCGGTCGCGGCGCAGTCGAGGGCGAAGACGATGTCCTCGCCCACGCGGTGCCCGGCGGATTCGCAGGCCTTGGCGATGAAGGAGAGCGCCTCGTCGGCGGAGCCGATGTTGGGCGCGAAGCCGCCCTCGTCGCCGACATTGGTGGAATGGCCGGCATCGTGCAGCGCCCGCTTCAGCGCCATGAAGACCTCGGAGCCGATGCGGACGGCATCCGCCATCGTGCCGGCGGCGACCGGCATGACCATGAATTCCTGGATGTCTATCGGATTGTCCGCGTGCTTGCCGCCGTTGATGATGTTCATCATCGGCACCGGCAGCGTCCGCGCGAAGACGCCGCCGACGTGGCGGTAGAGCGGGATGCCGAGATCGGCCGCGGCCGCCTTCGCGACGGCGAGCGACACGGCGAGGATCGCGTTGGCGCCGAGGCGGGACTTGTTCGGCGTGCCGTCGAGCTCGAGCATCATCTCGTCGATCTTGATCTGCTCGGTCGGGTCCATGCCGCCGATGGCGTCGAAGATCTCGCCTTCCGCGTTGGCGACGGCCTTCAGCACGCCCTTGCCGCCGTAGCGGGCCTTGTCGCCGTCCCGCAGCTCCACCGCTTCGTGCGCGCCGGTGGAGGCGCCGGAGGGGACGATGGCGCGGCCGGAGGCGCCGCTGTCCAGCACGACTTCCGCCTCGATGGTCGGGTTGCCGCGGGAATCGAGGACCTCGCGGGCGATGATGTCGGCGATGGCGGGCATTGGGGCTCCGGCGGGTAGGCGGTGAAGGGGCGCTTACCCTTGCGGGAGAGCGCGGACAAGATCCGTAGAGAAGTGTCAGCGACGCCTGGGAACGGCTTCTGACGTCATTGTGGCGATGTAGCGCCGTGCTATGCGGCAGCGGTCAACCAGGAAGTTTGAAGAGAAGGATCAATGGCCGAGCACTCTCAAGGGCTGCTGGTCCCCTTTATCCTTGTGCCGGCCGATGGGTTGGATATGGCGAACAGCGTGGATGTCATTGACGTCGTTTCCGCCTTCGCGGGCTGGGCCGAAACGGAAGCGATGCTGGTGCCAGGCGAGTACCCTGATGAGGCAAAATGGGTCAGCGCGGCCTGGACGTATATTGGAGAGGTTGAGAACGGCGGTCACGGCCAGTTCGCGGCGAATACCGGCCTGCGACCTGACCTGATGAATGACATCAGGGAAGCACTGGTCCGGTCAGGCGCAACCGAGCTCCATGCAATTCTTCAAGACTTCCTGCACCTGATGGAATCGTCGCCGGCGATCCGGCAACAAGCGCTGGCCACGGCTGGATTCGAAGGCACGCCCGCCGAGATGGAGAACTTCGATAGGCGTCTGTTTGGCCTGGACGACGACGAACGATATGCGCCTCTTGGACGCTGGTTGCGCAGCCTCGGGAAGATCAGGGCATTGCCGCAGCAGGAGTGGAAAGCGGAACAGGCCAAGATCATTGCGGCAAATCCGCGATGGTTGCCGCGTCGCGAAATAGAGCTTCGGCGCAGAGAGGAAGCAAAGGCGCGGAACGCCGTGATTACCGCGGGCAATGCGCTCTGCACCGCTGCGGGCTTACGGCTGACGGAGGTGACGGGTAGCATTGAGGCCGAGTCCGACCACATAGTCTGGGCGCTCGGCACAACGGGTGGCCCACGCTACTTGCGGGCGGGGCCCGAGAGAGCCGAACTGTTGGACAGCAGGCGACGCTCTCTCGGCCTTTCCTGTTCCTTTCCGGTCGGCGTCAACGACCGTGTGGCGGTAAAGCACGAACCTCAGGGGTGGCTGTCATCGCTTCTCGGTCTCAAGCGCAATCTGAAACCGGGTTGATCGGCACGCGGGGCACGCACGTTGCCTTTTGGGAAACCAAGCGCGGCCGCGCCACACAGCGGCGCGAGCAGCAAGTAGGAGCTACAACTTCTTGGAAAGGCCGCCACCGAGCAGGAGCGTGACGATGAGGCCGGCGAGGAGGGCGAGGCTGACGCCGAACAGGCCGAAGAAGGTGCCGGCGAGGACCGCGAGAGCGAGGGTGACGCCGAGGCCGATGGCGAAGCGGGTGAGGCGGGTCTTCTCGTTCATGGGTGGCCATAGCTTGTTGCAGGGCGTTGAGGAGCTTCCGCGCGTGTCCTTCCCGAGCCTTCCCCGCAAGCGCGGGAGAGGGAGTCGCGGAAGAGGGAGTAGATGCTATACCAGCCTCGCCTGGCGCACCGCCGCGCCGATGAAGCCGCGGAAGAGGGGGTGGGGGTCGAAGGGCTTGGATTTCAGCTCCGGGTGGAACTGCACGCCGATGAACCAGGGGTGGTCGGGGCGCTCCACGATCTCGGGCAGCGTGCCGTCGGGGGACATGCCGGCGAAGCGCAGGCCGGCGTCCTCCAGCCGGTCGCGATAGGTCACGTTGACCTCGTAGCGGTGGCGGTGACGCTCCTTGATCTCGGCCGCGCCGTAGGTCTCGCGCACCAGCGAGCCCTCGGCGAGCAGCGCCGGATACGCGCCGAGGCGCATGGTCCCGCCGAGGTCGCCGCCGGCGGCGCGGCGCTCCACGTCGTTGCCGCGGGTCCATTCGGTGAGCAGGCCGACCACCGGCTCCGCGCAGGGGCCGAATTCGGTGGAGGATGCGCCGGGCATCCCGGCCTGGTTCCGGGCCGCCTCGATGACCGCCATCTGCATGCCGAAGCAGATGCCGAAGAACGGCACCTTCCGTTCGCGGGCGAAGCGCACGGCTTCGATCTTGCCGGGCGTGCCGCGCTCGCCGAAGCCGCCGGGCACGAGGATGCCGTGCACGCCCTCCAGCCGCTTTACCGCATCGGCGTCGCCGCCCTCGAACACCTGGCTGTCCACCCAATCCAGCCGGACCTTCACGTCATGCGCGATGCCGCCATGAGTCAGCGCCTCGGCGAGCGACTTGTAGCTGTCGAGCAGGTTCGTGTACTTGCCGACGACGGCGATCGTCACCTCGCCTTCAGGCGCGCGCACGGACCTGACGATGCGCTGCCAGCGCGTCATGTCCGGCTCGCCGTAGAAGGACAGGTTGAAGTGCCGCAGCACTTCCCGGTCCAGGCCCTCATCATGGTAGCTGATGGGGACGGCGTAGATGCTGTCGGCGTCGAGGGCCGGGATCACGCTTTCGGGCCGGACGTTACAGAACAAGGCGATCTTCCGGCGCTCGGCCTCCGGTATCGGGCGGTCGCAACGGCAGAGCAGGATTTGCGGCTGGATGCCGACGCTCAGCAGCTCCTTCACGGAATGCTGGGTCGGCTTCGTCTTCAGCTCCCCGGCGGAGGGGATGTAGGGCATCAAGGTCAGGTGGATGAACAGGCTGCGCGTCGGGCCGAGCTCGTTCGCGAGCTGGCGGATGGCTTCCAGAAAGGGCAGCGATTCGATGTCGCCGACGGTGCCGCCGACCTCGATCAGGACGAAGTCGTAGCCGTCGGTCTCGGCCTGGACGACTTCCTTGATCTTGTCGGTGATGTGCGGGATCACCTGGACGGTGCCGCCGAGGTAGTCGCCGCGGCGCTCGGCGGCGATCACGTCGGAGTAGATCCGACCGGTGGTCCAGTTGTCGGCCTTGCCGGCGTGCACGCCGGTGAAGCGCTCGTAATGGCCGAGGTCGAGGTCGGTCTCGGCGCCGTCATCCGTCACGAAGACCTCGCCGTGCTGGTAGGGCGACATCGTGCCGGGATCGTAATTGAGGTAGGGGTCCAGCTTGCGCAGCCGGACCTTGTAGCCGCGCGCCTGCAGCAGCGCCCCGAGGGAGGCGGCGGCGATACCCTTGCCGAGCGAGGAGACCACGCCGCCGGTGATGAAAACGAACCGCGTCATGGACGGCCGTCATACCCCCGCCTTGGAGTCGGGCATAGCCAGGGAAATGCGGCCGGCTATGCTATTGGCGCGGGTTGAAACCTAGTTGGTCGGCACCGATGGAAGCGGCGGCAGCGCGGGCGCCGGCGCCGCGGGGGCTGCCGCGCCCGGCTGGTCCAGGATGGACCCGCGGGGCGCCTGGCCGCGGCCGAGCAGGGCGAGAGCCAGCGCCAGCACCATGAACGCCGTGCCGAGGATGGCGGTGGTCCGTGTCAGCAGGTTCGCCGTGCCGCGCCCCGTCATGAAGGACCCCATGCCTTGGGAGGAGCCGATGCCCAGCCCCCCGCCCTCGCTGCGCTGGACGAGGATGACGCCGATGAGCGCGAGGGTGACGAGGAGGAAGAGCACGAGGAGGACGGTGGTCATGGCGGGCGGGTTCTAGCCGGGGCGGGGCCTGGGCGCCAGCGGGTCAGTCGGGGCGGGGCGTCACGCCGCCCGCGCGATCGCCAGGAAATCCGCCGCGACCAGGCTCGCGCCGCCCACCAGGCCGCCATCCACGTTCGGCAGGGCGAGGATGGCCGCCGCGTTCGCCGGCTTCATCGAGCCGCCGTAGAGGATGCGGGTCGTCGCGCCCACCCGCGCCCGGATGGCGGCGTGGATGGCGGCGATGTCCGCCTCGGTCGGCGTCCGCCCGGTGCCGATGGCCCAGACGGGCTCGTAGGCGATGACGCCGGAGAAGCCCTCCGGCAGGGAGCCGGATAGCTGGCGCGCGACGACCGCCTCGGCCTGCCCGGAGAGGCGCTCGGCCTCCGTCTCGCCGACGCAGACGATGGGGATGAGGCCGGCGGCGCCGGCGGCTTCGGCCTTGGCGCGTATGACGGCATCCGTCTCGCCGTGCTCGGCGCGGCGTTCGGAGTGGCCGAGGATGACGTGGGTCGCGCCGACATCGCGCAGCATGGCGGCCGAGACGTCGCCGGTATGGGCGCCCTTGGGCGCGGGATGGCAATCCTGCGCGCCGACCGCAACCCCCTGCCCCAGCAGCGAGGCGGCGATCAGGTGGATATAGGGGAAAGGCGGGCAGACGAGCAGGTCCGCATCCAGCCCCGCCGCGCCCGCGCGGATCGCCTCGGCGAGCGATCCGGCTTCCCGCAGGGTGCCGTGCATCTTCCAGTTTCCGGCGATCAGCGGCCGCACGCCCGGGCTCATGCGATACCTCTCCCTGTGCCGGGCTGGGCTACCAACCCCGCGCCGGGCTGGCAACGGGCCGCCCTCTGCGCTACGCCGCGCCCATGATCACATGGTTCCGCGGGCTGGCTCAGTCCTGGGTCGCGAAGATCCTGTTCGTCCTGCTGATCCTGTCCTTCGCGATCTGGGGCATCGAGGACATCGTGCGCAACTTCTGGCGCGAGAGCGCCGTGGTCCGCATGGACGGCGCGACGATCGAGGTGCCGGAAGCACAGGCGGCCGCGCGGCGGGAGCTGCTGAACGTCCAGCGCCAGCTCGGCGCGGCGTTCGAGCCGGACGCCCGGGTGCGGGAGGCGGTGGCGCGCGGGGCGGTGGAGAGGCTGATCGCCGAGCGCGCGCAGCGGATTGAGGCGGCACGGATCGGCGTCGCGACGCCCGACGACCAGGTGCGCGACTACGTGCAGGCAATCCCGTCCTTCCAGATGGGCGGCCGGTTCAGCCGGCTGATACTCGACCAGTTCCTGAGGCAGAACGACATGAGCGAGGGCATGTTCCTCCAGCTCGTGCGCGACGACCTGCAGCGCATGCAGCTGGTCGGCGCCGTGCGGGCCGGCGCGGCCGCGCCCGACAACCTCGCGCGCGCCCTGTTCCGCTGGGAGCGGGAGCAGCGGATCGCGCAGGTGGTGGAGCTGCCGCTGCTCGAAGCGCCCGAGCCGGAGCCGCCGACCGAGGCGCAGCTCGCGCGCTTCCACGCCAACAACCCCGACCGGTTCTCGACGCCCGAGATGCGGGAGGCGACGCTCGCGATCCTGTCGGCCGAAACGCTGGCGGACGGCGTCGAGGTGCCGGAGGCCGAGCTGCGTGCGGCCTATGATGCGCGGCGCGGACAGTTCGGCACGCCGGAGCGGCGGGAGTTGGAGCAGGCGCTGCTGCCGACCGAGGAGACCGCGCGGACGATCGCCGCGGCCTGGGCCGGCAATCCGGATTTCGCGGCGGTGACGCAGGCTGCCGCGGCGGCGGGCGGATCCGCGGTCGGGCTCGGGACGGTGACGCGCGAGGAGCTGCCGGTGCCGGAGCTGGCGGAAGCGGCCTTCGCCGCGCCGGCGGGCAGCGTGACGGCGCCGGTGCGCTCGCCCTTCGGCTGGCATGTGATCCGTGTGGCCGCCATCCAGCCCGGCTCCGCGCAGAGCTTCGACGCGGTGCGGGAGCGTCTGACGCGCGAGGTCGCGCTGCAGCGCGCCGGCGACCTGGCCTTCGATCGCGCGAACCGGGTGGAGGACGCGATCGCCGGCGGCGCGACGCTGGAGGAAGCGGCGCGGCGCTACGGCATGGCCGTCTCGACCGTCACGGTGGACCGCGAGGGCAACGATGCCGAGGGCGTGCCGGTGCCGCTGCCCGGCCCGGCCGAAGCACGGGCCGAGGTGGTCCGCGCCGTCGTCGCGGCGGAGATGGGCCGCGCGCCACGGCTGCAGGAGCTTCGCGGCGCGGATGCGTTCCTGGCCGTCGAGCTGCGCGGCGTGACGGCGCCGGCGCTGAAGCCGCTCGAGACCGTGCAGGACGACGTGCGCCTCGGGTTCCTCACCGAAGCACGTCGCCGGCACCAGGAGGAGCGCGCGGCCGCGCTGCTCGCGGCGGTGCGGGGCGGGCAGAGCCTTGAGGCAGCGGCGACCGCCGCCAACCTGCCCTCGGAGCGCATGGGGCCGTTCGGGCGACGCGCGGAGCCGGGGGCGCCAGGCACGACCGTGCCGCCGGAGCTGCTGCCGATCCTGTTCGGCTCGCGCGTGAACGAGCCGGTGATGGTCCCGACGCGCGCCGGCTTCGCCGTGGCGCAGCTTCTGGAGGTTGCTCCCCCTGATGCCGCTGCTGAAACGGAGGCGCTGGCGAATGCGCGCCGCACCGTGCAGCAGCAGCAGGCCGAGGACCTGGAGGCCCAGTACGCCGCGGCGCTCCGCAACCGCGCGGCGCCGCGGGTCAGCCCGACGCTGATGCAGCAGGTCGTGCCGTGAGCTTCGCCGCCTTCTCGGCGGCGCTGGCGGCCGGCCGCGGCCAAGTGCTGTTCCGGGAGCGCGTGGCGGACCTCGATACCCCTGTCGGCGCCTACCTGCGCCTGGTGCAGGGCCGCGCGAACGCGCTGATCCTCGAAAGCGTGGAGGGCGGCGCGGCGCGCGGGCGCTATTCCGCCATCGGCTTCGACCCGGACCTGATCTGGCGCTGCCGCGACGGCGCCGCGGAGCTGAACCGGCACGTGCAGGCGGCGCCGCACGCCTTCGTTGCGGAGGAGGCCCGCCCGATCGAGAGCCTGCGGCGGCTGCTGGCGGAATGCCGGATGGATGTTCCGGCCGGGCTTCCCTCCATCGCCGCGGGGCTGTTCGGGTATCTCGGCTACGACATGGTCCGGCAGATCGAGCGGCTGCCGGAGAAGAACGCGAATGTCCTCGGGATCCCCGATGCGGTGATGTTCCGGCCGACGCTGGTGGCCGTGTTCGACCATGTCCGGGACACGCTGATGCTCGTCACGCCGGTCTGGCCGGGACCGGGCCTGAGTCCGCAGGCGGCGTGGGAGTCGGCGCAGGCGCGGCTGGACGAAGCGGAGGCGGCGCTGGACCGGCCCCTGCCCCGCCCCGCGCCGCCGGCCGTGTTGCCCGCGCTGCCGCAGCCCTCGTCCAACTTCACGAAGCAAGGCTTCTGCGCGGCCGTGGAGCGCGCGAAGGAGTACATTGCCGCCGGCGACGCCTTCCAGGTGGTGCCGTCGCAGCGCTTCTCCGTTCCCTTCGCCCTGCCGCCCTTCGCGTTGTACCGCGCGCTGCGGCGCCTAAATCCGGCGCCCTACCTGTTCTACCTGGACCTCGGCGGCTTCGCGCTCGTGGGCGCCTCGCCGGAAATCCTGGTCAGCGCCAAGCATGGCGAGGTGAAGCTGCGGCCACTCGCCGGCACGCGCCCGCGTGGTGCGACGCCGGAGGAGGACGCACGGCTGGAACGCGAGCTGCTGGCCGACCCGAAGGAGCTGGCGGAACACCTGATGCTGCTCGACCTCGGCCGCAACGACGTGGGGCGCGTCGCGGAGATCGGCAGCGTGCGCGTGACCGAGCGCTTCCAGGTGGAGCGCTACAGCCAGGTCATGCACATCATGAGCGAGGTCGTCGGCCGGCTGCGCCCGGGGCTGGAGCCGCTCGACGCACTCATGGCCGGCTTCCCGGCCGGCACGCTGTCCGGCGCGCCGAAGGTGCGGGCGATGGAGATCATCGAGGAGCTGGAGCCGTCCCGCCGCGGCACCTATGCCGGCGGCGTCGGCTATTTCGGCGCCGACGGCAACATGGATACCTGCATCGCGCTCCGCACCGCGCTGGTGAAGGACGGCGTGATGCATGTGCAGGCCGGCGCCGGCGTGGTGGCGGACAGCGACCCGGAGGCCGAATACGCCGAGACGCAGCAGAAGGCGCGCGCTCTGTTCCGCGCGGCGGAGGAGGCGGTGCGCTTCGCGGCGGGCAAGCGGTAGCGGCACGGCGTTTGCTGCGCGGGCCGGGTGATGCCTGAACCGCCCGATCTCCGCCGTGCCACGCTGCACGCTGCCTACGCCGCAGGCAGGCTGACGCCTGCCGAGGTGCTCGCCGACATCCACCGGCGGCTCGACGACCCCGGCATCTTCATCCACCTCGCACCCCTGCCGGCCGCGCAGGAAGCGGCGGGGTTGCTGCCGGCCTTCGACCCGATGCGCTACCCGCTATGGGGCCTGCCGGTCACCGTGAAGGACAACATTGACGTCGCCGGCCTGCCGACGACGGCCGGCTGCCCGGCCTTCGCCTACACGCCTGCGGCGGATGCGCCGGCCGTGGCGATGCTGCGCGAGGCGGGCGCGCTGATCCTGGGCAAGACCAACCTCGACCAGTTCGCGACCGGCCTGGTCGGCGTGCGGACGCCCTACAAGGTGCCGCGCAATGCCTGCGATCCGGCGCGTGTTCCGGGTGGGTCGAGTTCCGGTTCGGCGGTGGCGGTCGCAACGGGCTTGGCGACGCTCGCGCTCGGCACCGATACGGCGGGGTCCGGGCGCGTGCCGGCGGCGCTCAACGGGATCGTCGGGCTGAAGCCGTCGCTCGGCGCCGTTTCCACCCGCGGCGTGGTGCCGGCGTGCAGGACGCTGGATTGCGTCTCGGTCTTCGCGGCGGGGGTCGCCGATGCCTGGGCGGGTTTCGCGGCGATCGCGGGCGGAGACCCTGCCGATCCGTACTCCCGCGGGATGGTGTGGTCGGAGCCGGCCGATGCCGCGTCGGTGCGGCGCATCGGCGTGCCCGTGGCACCGGAGCTGGACGATGCCGCCGGCCGCGCGGCCTGGGATGCCGCGTGCGCACGGCTCGCCGCTCTCGCTACGCTTGCGCCCGTGGACATGGCACCGTTCCACGCCTCCGCGCGCCTGCTCTACGACGGGCCCTGGATCGCCGAACGCGCGGCGGCGGTCGGCGAGTTCGCGCGCATGCATCCGGACGACGTGCACCCGGTGACGCGCGGTATCCTGGCCGGCGCGAACCGCTTCAGCGCCGAGGACGCGTTCCGCGGCCAGTATCGTCTGGCGGAGCTGCGGCGCGCGACGGAACCGGTCTGGGGGCGGGTGGACCTGCTCGCGGTGCCCTCCGTCCCGTGCTTCCCGACCCTCGCCGAGGTGGCGGCCGATCCGCTCGGCCCGAATGCGCGGCTCGGCACCTACACGAACTTCGTCAACCTGCTGGACCTGGCAGCCCTAGCGGTGCCGGGTCCGAGGCGGCCTGATAGGCTGCCGGCCGGCATCACGCTGATCGGGCCGCGCGGCAGCGATGCGCGGCTGGCTGCCTTCGCGATGCGCTTCGAGGCCGCGGCATGATCGAGATCGCCGTCGTCGGCGCCCACCTCTCCGGCCTGCCGCTGAACCATGAGCTGACCTTGCGCGGCGGCGTGCTGCGCCGTGCGGCGCAGACCGAGCCAAGCTATCGCTTCTATGCGCTGGCCGGCGGCCCGCCGCGGCGTCCCGGCCTGCTGCGCGTCGGCTCCGGCACGGGCCACGCGATCGAGGCGGAGGTCTGGGCGCTGCCGCCCGCCGCATTTGGGGAGTTCATCGCGGCAATCCCGCCGCCCCTCTGCATCGGCACGCTTCGCCTGGCGGACGGCACCGCGCCCAAGGGTTTCCTGGTCGAGCCGGAAGGGCTGCACGGCGCGGAGGAGATCAGCCGGTTCGGCGGCTGGCGCGCGTACCTCAGCGGGTCCTGAGTGCCGTGGCCGCGAGCGCGACGCAGCGCGTGAAGGTCTCCAGGCCGTCGAAGGGCTGGTCGGTTTCGGGCAGCAAGATCGGATGGCCGCCTGTTTCGACCGCGCCCGGGATCATCAGGTTGTCCGGCAGGCCGAAGCCGCCGACCATCAGGCCCGGCATCGGATCGGGCACCCGCGCGAGCTGCGCCGCGCTGCGTTTGGCGAAGGGTGTTGCGCTGTTCGAATAGGCGAAGATCGGGCGCCCGCGCCCGAGGAACCAGCCGAGTTCGACCAGCGTGCCGGCATCGGCCGAGGCCCCGCGGAATGGCGTGAGATTCGCGATGACCAGATCCGCGCGCTCCATCATCGCGAGGTCCTTGGCGAAGATCGCGCGCCACGCATCGGACTCGGTCATGCCGGCGAGGGCCGCTACATCCTCGTTCAGAGGCGGCAGGGCGGTGATGCCGTGTTCCGCGCAGATCGCCGCCTTCCGCGCCGCGTGCTCCGGCGCGTTCGGCAGGAAGACATCGGGGCCGGCGAGGTAGGCGAGCGGCATGGCCGCAGGTGACCACCGACGGGGCAGGCTGCGCAAGGGCCAGGCAGCACGGCTGGTCGCTCGGCGGCGGCGAAGGCGAATCCGCTCTCGACGGCCGCGGTCGTTCTGCCAATCTGCCGGCCATGAGGAGAGAGGCTTGAAGCCCGCACCCTTCGCGTGGCACGCGCCGGAGACCGTCGAGGAGGCGCTGGCGTTGAAGGCGCGGCACGGCGATGCCGCGCGGTTCCTGGCCGGCGGGCAGAGCCTGGTGCCGGCGATGAATTTCCGGGTGTCGCAGCCGGAGGTGCTGGTGGACCTCAACCGCGCGGCGGGGTTGGACGCGATCGAGGCTGCACAGGACGGCTCGCTGCGCATCGGCGCCATGGCGCGGGGCGCGCATATCGAGCGGCACGCTGCCGCGCGGTCCCACCCGATGCTCGCCGAGGCACTCCGCGAGGTGGCGCATCCGCAGATACGCAATCGCGGAACCCTGGGCGGCAACCTGGCGCAGGCCGATCCGGCGTCGGAGATGCCGGCCGTGATGGTCGCACTCGATGCGCGCTTCGTGCTGCGGCGTCGAAGCGAATGGCGGGAGGTCGCCGCGAGCGGATTCTTCACGGGGCCGCTGGCGACGGTTCTCGCCGAGGACGAGATGCTCTTCGAGATTCGCCTCCCGCCCGTTCCGCCCCGCACCGGCACGGCATTCCTGGAGATCGCGCGGCGCCAGGGCGACTACGCGATGATGGGCGTGGCCGCGGTGGTCACGCTGGAAGCCGACGGGCGCTGCGTGGCGGCCCGCCTCGCCGCATGCAGCGCCGGGCCGACACCCATGGCCTTGCCGCGCGCGGCGGGATCGCTGGTCGGCACGGAGGTCATGGAGGAGAGCATCGCCGAAGCCGCCGACATCGCCAGGAGCGAGGTGGACCCGATGGGCAGCGTTCACGCCAGCCCGGCCTATCAGCGGCACCTCGCCGGAGTTATCACGACTCGCGCGCTCCGCCTCGCGCGGGAGCGTGCGGCGTGATCGGCATCGCGGTGACGGTGAACGGCACGATGCATCGGCGCGAGGTGGAGCCGCGCCTGCTGCTCTCCGACTTCCTGCGGCACGAGCTCGGCCTGACCGGAACGCATGTCGGCTGCGAGCACGGCGTCTGTGGCGCCTGCACGGTGCGGTTGGATGGTGAGCCCGTGCGGTCCTGCCTGATGTTCGCGGTGCAGGCGGACGGGCACGCGATCGCCACCGTCGAAGGGCTGGCACCGTCACGCGACGCGCTCGCTCCGTTGCAGCAGGCGTTCCGCGACGCGCATGCGCTGCAGTGCGGGTACTGCACGCCGGGCATCCTGATGACGGTCTCCGCCTTTCTCGAAGCGAACGCCGATCCGACGGAAGACGACGTGCGTCACGCGCTTTCCGGCCATCTCTGCCGGTGCACGGGCTATCAGCACATCGTGGACGCAGTGCTGCTGGCCGCGAGCCGGCTGCGCGAGGCCGCCTGATGGAAACGCGGCACATCGGGCGACCGGTCACGCGCAACGAGGACCCGAGGCTGCTGACCGGCCGGGCCCTGTTCGTGGATGACGTGGAGCGGCCGGGCATGCTGCACGCCGCCTTCCTGCGCAGTCCGCATGCGAGCGCGGCGATCGTCTCTGTGGATATCGCCGCCGCACGCGCGCGGGATGGCGTGGTCGCGGTGATCACGGCCGAGGAGCTGGGCGACTACTGGAAGCCCGGGCCGCTGCTGGTGCCACCGCCGCCCATTCCAGGGATGATCTTTCGGCAGCGCTGCCAGGTGCCGCTGGCGAAGGGCGCGGTGCGCCATGTCGGTGAGCCGGTCGTGATGGTCGTCGCGACGAGCCGCTATGTCGCGGAGGACGCGCTCGGCGACATCGTCGTGGAGTATGCCGCGACGTCTTCCGTCGGCGATCTTGAAGCGGCCGTCATGCCGGGAGCGACGCGCGTCCACCCGGACCTGCCGGACAACGTCGCCGCCGAGGTCACGCAGCGCAAGGGCGACTTCGCGGCCGCGCGCGCGCAGGCAGCGCACCTCGTCCGGCGCCGGTTCTGGTATGACCACGGCGCCTCCATGCCGATGGAGACGCGCGGCATCGTCGCGGAGTGGGACGCGAAGGCGGACCGGCTGACCGTGTGGGACACCACGCAGGCGCCCGTCGTCATCCGCAATGGCCTGGCCGCGATGCTCGGCTTGTCCGAACGCCAGGTTCGCGTCGTCGCGCCGTTCATCGGCGGCGGCTTCGGGCCGAAGATGATGATGTTCTACCCGGAGGAGGTGCTGATCCCCTGGATCGCAATGCGCCTCGAACGCCCGGTGAAGTGGATCGAAGATCGGCTGGAGCATTTCTTCGCGACCACGCATGAGCGCGGGCAGCTGCACGAGGCGGAGCTGGCGCTCGATGCGCAGGGCAGGATCCTCGGCGTGCGCGACGAGTTCCTGATGGATACCGGCGCCTACAACCCGTACGGCCTGACGGTGCCGCTCAACAGCCAATGCACGCTGCTGAACTGCTACGACGTGCCGGCTTATGAGAGCCGCTTCCGCGCGATCTACACCAACCGCACGCTGGTCACGCCATATCGCGGCGCCGGGCGGCAGCACGGCGTGTTCGTGATGGAGCGGTTGCTGGATGCCGCGGCGCGCGAGATCGGGTTGGATCGCGTGGAGATCCGCCGGCGTAACCTGATCCCGGCCGACCGCTTTCCCTACGACAACGCGATCATCTACCAGGACTTCACGCGGCTGACGTATGACAGCGGCAATTACGGCCCGATCCTGGACAAGGCGCTGGATGCGATCGGCTACGAGCACTTCCTGCGCGAGGAACAGCCTGCCGCGCGCGCTGCCGGCCGGCATCTCGGTATCGGTGTGGTCTGCTTTGTCGAGGGCACCGGCATCGGCCCGTACGAGGGCGCCAAGGTACGCGTGCAGTCGAGCGGCAAAGTGACGCTCGCCACGGGAATCGGCACGCAGGGTCAGGGGCACTTCACCGCCTTTGCGCAGGTGGTCGCCGAGCAGCTCGGCGTTGACCCGCGCGACGTGGAGGTGACCACGGGCGATACCGACGTCTTCGACTGGGGCGTCGGCACCTTCGCGAGCCGCGGCGCGGTGGTGGCGGGCGCGGCGGCGCACGAGGCCGCGAAGGCCGTGCGCGCCAAGGCGGTGCGGGCCGCGGCCGATCACTTCGAATGCGCGGAAGCCGACCTGGTGCTGGAAAACGGCAAGGTGTCCATCGCCGGCGTGCCGGAACGCGCCGTCGCGCTCGGCACGCTCGCCCAGATGGCGAATCCGCTGCGCGGCGCGGTGAAGCCTGGCACCGAGCCGGGTCTGGAGGCCACGTCCTATTTCGGCCCGGAGATGGGCGCGACGGCCGCCGGCGTGCATGCGATGGTGATCGAGCTGGACACCGAGACGCTGCGCCCGACGATCCTGCGCTACGTCGTCGTGCATGATTGCGGCACGGTGCTGAACCCGCTGATCCTCGCCGGCCAGATCCAGGGCGGCGTCGCGCAGGGTATCGGCAACGCATTCTTCGAGCAGCTGCACTGGTCGGAGGACGGCCAGCTGCTCAACGCGTCGCTCGCCGACTACCTGATCCCGACGGCGCTCGACGTGCCGCGGATGGAACTGCACCACACGGTAACGCCGTCCCCGCTCAACCCGCTCGGCACCAAGGGCGCCGGCGAGGGCGGCGCGATCCCGGTCGGCGCGCTGTTCGCGCAGGCGATCGAGGACGCGCTGGACCTTCCGGCGCGAGGCTTGGAGCTGAACGAAATCCCGCTCTCGCCGAGCCGTTTGTGGGAGATCGTGCATGGCGGCGATTGAGGCGCGCGGCCTCTCGCTGACCTTCCAGACCGATGACGGACCGGTTCACGCCCTGTCGAAAGTGGACCTGGTGGTCGAGCCGGGCGAGTTCGTCTCACTCATCGGCCCGTCCGGCTGTGGCAAGACGACGCTGCTGCGGGTGATCGCGGACCTTGAAGCGCCGACCGCGGGCGGCATCCGCGTCAACGGCCTCACGCCGCGCGAGGCGCGGCTGCGGCGCGACTACGGCTACGTCTTCCAGGCCCCCGCCTTGCTGCCCTGGCGGACCGTCGAGCGCAACGTGACCCTGCCATTGGAAGTGATGGGCGTGCCGCGGGCGCAGCGGCGCGAACGGGCGGCCGCGCAGTTGGAACTGGTCAACCTGGCCGGCTTCGGCCGCAAGTTTCCCTGGCAGCTTTCCGGCGGCATGCAGCAGCGCGCGTCCATCGCGCGCGCGCTTGCCTTCGATCCGGCCCTGCTGCTGATGGACGAGCCCTTCGGCGCTCTGGACGAGATCGTGCGGGACCACCTGAACGAGCAGTTGCTGACGCTTTGGGCGCGCACGGGCAAGACGGTCGTCTTCGTGACGCATTCCATCCCGGAGGCGGTCTTCCTCTCGACGCGCGTGGTGGTGATGTCGCCGCGGCCGGGACGCATCACGAATATCGTCGAATGCGACCTCGGGCTGACGCGGCCACTCGAAATCCGTGAGACGCCGGAATTCCTGCGCCTCGCGGCCCGCGTGCGGGAAGGGCTCCGCGCCGGGCACTCCTATGAAGGCTAGCCGGGCCGTGCTCCCTGTACTGACCGTCGTCGCGGCAATTGTCGCGTTGTGGTACGCCGGCGCAGTGGCGCTCAACTGGGGCGTGGTCGCAGAGGCGCGCGCACGCGCCGGGCAGCCCACCGACACGGCCGCGATTTTCGCCGGCACGATGTCGCATGCCCGGCCGTTGCTGCCCGCGCCGCACCAGGTAGCGGACGAGCTGTGGCGCAGCACCGTCACGCTGCCCGTCACGTCGCGCCGCAGCCTGTTGCATCACGTCTGGATCACCCTCTCCACGGCGCTCGTCGGCTTCGGGCTCGGCGCGCTGGCGGGCGTGCTCGTTGCCTCGGCGGTCGTGCATGTCCGCGCGCTGGAACGCGGCGTGATGCCCTGGATCATCGCCTCGCAGGCCGTGCCGGTGCTGGCGCTCGCGCCGATCGTCATCGTGGCGCTCGGCGCGCTGGGCCTGGAAGGGCTGCTGCCGAAGGCGATCATCGCCGCGTATCTGTGCTTCTTCCCGGTGACGATCGCGATGACGAAGGGCCTCAACGCGCCGGAGGTGATCGCACGCGACCTCATGCGCACCTATTCCGCGACGAAGGCGCAGGTGTTCTGGACACTGCGGCTGCCGAGCGCCCTGCCCTTCCTGTTCGCGAGCCTGAAGGTCGCCGCCGCCGCGGCCGTGGTCGGGGCGATCGTGGCGGAACTGCCCACTGGTGCGCAGGCCGGGCTGGGCGCGCGGCTCCTGGCCGGCTCCTATTATGGGCAAACACTGCAAATCTGGGCTGCGCTATTCGCGGCGGCGGCGCTCTCGGCGGCGCTGGTCAGTGTGCTCGGCGCGGTGGAGCGCCGGGTAAACCGGCGCATGGGACTGCGGACGTGACGCCCGCGCTTGCCCTGGCCGCGGCAACGGCCTTCGCGCTTGCCCTTCGCGCCGCGCATGGGGGCGCCAGCTCGACGGCGCTCGTCCTCGGCGCGGCTGCGCTGCTCGCCTCCGCCGCGCTCGCCGTAAGACTCGCGCGCCTGCGTGATCGCGCCGGGCTGCTCGCCCCGCTCGCCTTCGGCGCCGTGGTGCTCGCGATATGGGAGGTCCTAGTCGTCGCCTTCGGCGTGCCGATGGTCCTGCTGCCCGCGCCCTCGGCCATCGCAACGCGCTTCGCCGGCGCGCTGCCGCTGCTGGCCGCCGATTTCATGCAGACATTCGTCAAGGCAGTGCTGGTCGGCTACGCGATCGGCAACTTCGCGGGCTTCGCTGCCGCCTTGGTTGTTGATCGCGTCCCATTCTTGCGCCGCGGCCTGCTGCCGGTCGCAAGCTTCCTCTCCGCCATGCCGATCATCGGCATCGCACCGATCGCCGTCATGTGGTTCGGCTTCGACTGGCCATCCAAGGCGGCCGTCGTGGTCGCGATGACATTCTTCCCGATGTTCGTGAACGCGCTCGCGGGGTTGGACGCGGCCGGTTCGCTGGAACGCGATCTCATGCACGCCTATGCGGCAACGCATGCACAGACGCTGCGCATGCTGCGCCTGCCGGCGGCACTGCCCTTCATCTTCACGGCGTTGAAGATCAACGCGCCGCTCGCCCTGATCGGCGCGATCGTGGCGGAGTTCTTCGGCTCGCCCACCGTCGGCATGGGGTTCCGCATCACCACGGAAGCCGCGAAGCTCGCGCTCGATCTCGTCTGGGCGGAAATAGTCATGGCGGCCGCGGCTGGAACCGCGTTCTATGGCCTGGTTGCGCTCGTCGAACGCGCGGCGACCTTCTGGCATCCTTCCCAGCGGATACGAGGAGAGACGGCATGAAGCGGTGGCTCGGGCTTCTGGTTGCGCTTGGGATGGCGGCAGCGCCGCGCGCGGAGGCGCAGGATCGCGTGACGCTGCAGCTGAAATGGGTCACGCAGGCGCAGTTCGCGGGCTACTACGCCGCACAGGCGCGTGGCTTTTACCGCCAGTCCGGGCTCGACGTGCGGATCAACCCGGGCGGGCCGGACATCGCGCCGCCGCAGGTCATCGCGGGAAACCGGGCCGACGTGATCGTGGAATGGATGCCGGCGGCGCTCGCCAGCCGCGAACGCGGCGTGCCGCTGGTGAACATCGCCCAGCCCTTCAAGCGCTCCGGCCTCATGCTGACCTGCCGTGCCGAGACCGGCATCCGGACGCCGCAGGATTTGCGCGGCCGCACGCTCGGCGTCTGGTTCTCCGGGAACGAGTATCCGTTCCTGGCGTGGATGGCGCGCCTCGGCAACCGGACGGATGGATCGCCACAGGGCGTGCGCGTGCTGCGGCAGGGCTTCAACGTGGACCCGCTGCTGCAACGTCAGGCCGACTGCGTCTCGACGATGACCTACAACGAGTATTGGCAGGTGATTGATGGCGGCTTCCGGCCGGAGCAGTTGACCGTGTTCCGCTACGAGGAACAGGGCGTCTCCACGCTGGAAGACGGGCTCTACGTGCTCGAGAACCGCCTGTCGGACGCCGCCTTCGTCGCGCGGATGGCGCGCTTCGTGCGGGCTTCGATGCAGGGTTGGGACTGGGCGCGGCAGAACGGGGATGCGGCCGCGCAGATCGTGCTCGACAACGATGCGTCCGGCGCGCAGACGGCCGCGCATCAGCGACGGATGATGGGCGAGATCGCGCGGTTGCTCGATACCTCGGCGAATGGCCGGCTCGATCCGGCGGATTATGAGCGCACGGTCCAGACGCTGCTCTCGTCCGGCGGCGACAGCCCGGTGATCACGCGCGCGCCGACCGGCGCCTGGACGCATGCGGTGGTGGACGCGGCCCGCTAGACGGACCGCGAGAACACGCAAACAAGACCGCCGCCGGGTGGCCCCTGGTGCTCCGCCCCGCCGCTGACGAAGACGCGGCCGTCGCCGGCGACGGCCGCGACGATGGCGCCGAGCGCGCCGCGCAGGTGGCGTTGAGCGTCGAGGTCCGTGTCACCGAGCATCGTGTGGCGATGGCCGCGCAGTGCGCCTGAGCGGTCCGGCTCCCCCTTCGCGATGACGCCGAGCACCGTGCCGGGGGCAGCCGTGAAGGCCGCCTGCACGCCGGCGAGGTCCAGCAGGTCCGCGATGGGCGCAACGGTCGCGGCCAGGCCGGGCGCCCAGCCGGCTGCGTGGCCGAACACGATCACTTCGTTGCAAGTCACCTCGACGCCGGAGGAGATCGAGGCGCGGTTCGAGTACAGCCCGAAGTCGGCCAGCAGCGCGGCCTCGGTCGCGCGATCCTCCGCAATTTCGCCCAGGGCGACGCCAACGCCGAACGCCGCCGCCGCGCGGGAGAGCGCCATCAGCGCCTTCGCATCGGCGGCGCGGGCGGCCGGGTCGGAGAACGGCGGCGCGGGCGCCTTTACCTGGACCAGCACCACATCCTCGGCACGCACGATGCCGGCGTCGCGCATCGCGTCCTGTACCGTGGCGGCAACTGCGGCGATCTGCGCATCGCGGCCGATCTCGCGCGCCGGTGTCGGCGCGGACATCGCGGTGCCGATGGCAAGCCCGACCGCGCCCGGCGCGCTCTCGGCCGAGACGGAGAACACCAGGTAGTGCGGGCTGAGCGCGCCCTCCGTGCCGCCCGACAGCACGCAGGGGATGCGCGAAGCGAGCGCGGCCGGCCGCTCGCCGGTGCGCTCCGCCAGCAGCAGCAGCAGCGATTGCGTGAAGTAGCCGCGGGTGAAGTCGTTCAACCCTCCGTTGCCTTCGGTCTTCCCGATCACCGCGCGCACCTCGCCCGGCCGCAGCGTGCCCGCCGCGAACAGGGCTTGGAGCGCGGAGACATCGCCAGGGTGCGCCATGGGCAAGCGGTGGAGCGAGAGGCGCGGCATGGCGCGCAGCGTAGCGTGTCTGGCGCGTGCCTTGCACGCCCCTGCGTGATCCGTCAGGAACCCGGATATGCGCATCGGCATCATCGGCACCGGCGTCGCGGGCAGCCTGGCCGCTGAAGGGCTGCTCGGAACGCCGGGCATCGAGGTCACCGCCTTCGAACGCGTGGCAGCGGGCGATCATGCGGAAGCCGGCACCGGGCTGAATGTCGGCCCCAACGCGATGAAGGCGTTGCGCCTTCACCTTCCGGCGCGGCACGACGCGCTGCGCGCGGCATCGCTGCCATGGCGCCGCTGGTTCGTGGACCTGACGGACGGCACGCGGCTCTTCGACCTCGACCTGCTCGACGTGGCGGAGGAGCCGGGCATGCGCATCCGCTGGTCGGAGCTCTACCGCCTCCTGCGCGCGCCCGCGGCGGGCTGCACGCAGCACGGGCACGCGCTGGAAGCGCTGGAGGAGGACGCCGCCGGCCGCTTGGTCCTGGTGTTCCGGACAGCGGGCAGCCTGGTGCGGCACGGCGCCTTCGACCTCCTCATCGGCGCCGACGGCCGCTACAGCCGGGTCCGCGCGCTGACGGCCGGCGAGGCGGAAAGCATTCCGCTCGGCGTCTGCATCTGGCGCCTGCTGGTCACCGATGCGGCAGGCTGCCCGTACGACGACTACGGCCAGTGGTTCCAGGACAATGCGCGGCTGTTGTCCTTCCGTGTGCCCGGCGGCGCCGTGTACATCGCCGGCACCTTTCCGCTCAGCGATGCCGACACGATCCCGGAGGAGATGAAGAGCGCGGAGGCACAGCGCCGGCTGTTCACGCCGCCGGCCGCCCCTCCCTGCCCCGCCGTCGCCTGGATGCTGCAGAAGGTGGAGATGGGCGTCGGCGACATCCACTGGGCGCGTTCCGCCACTGCCCCGCTGCTACGCCACGATCCCTCGCACCGCGCATTGTTCCTCGGCGACGCGGCGCAGGCGATGGTGCCGACACTGGGACAGGGCGCGACCCAGGCGGTGGAATGCGGTGTCGTCGCCGCCCGCGTGTTGCGGGCGGGCGGAACGGTGCGGGACGTGGCCGCAGCACGTGATCAGCGTGTCGCCTTCGTGCGCGACTTCTCGCTGGAGGCCTCCGACACGCTCGTGCCCGGCTGCGACGTGGTGGCAGGCACGCGGGCCAAGATTTCGCCGGATTTCCTGGCAAGGCTGCGGAGGACCTACACGGAGGTCGGCTGATGGCAAGCGCGGGGCTGGCGCGCGACGCGGGACAAGGCCCATGCTGTGCGGCAAAACGGGAGGACCGCGATGACCTGGCCGGCGACGCTGGCGGACGAAGCCGAGCTGGAAGAGCTGATGTCGCGCCCCGACGACGCCCTGCGCGAGGACCTGGCCGCAGTTCCCGGCGACCTGCTGGTGCTCGGCGCGGCGGGCAAGATGGGCCCGACCCTCTGCCGGCTGGCGAAGCGCGCGCATCCCGCCCGCCGCGTCATCGCCGTCGCGCGCTGGTCCGAGCCCGGGCTGCGCCAGCGCATGGAATCCTGGGGCATCGAGTGCCTTGCCGCCGAGCTGGCAGACCGGGCCGCGCTCGCCGCGCTGCCTGACGCGCCGAACGTCGTGTTCATGGCGGCCCGCAAGTTCGGCTCCACCGGGAACGAGGCGCTCACCTGGGCGATGAACGTCGTGTTGCCGGCGGCCGTCGCGGAGCGCTACGCGGCGTCCCGCATCGTGTTCTTCTCAACCGGCAACGTGCTGCCGCTGATACCGGTGAACGGACCGGCACCGGACGAGAGCGCGGCGCCCGCGCCGGTCGGCGAATACGCGGCAAGCTGCCTCGGGCGCGAGCGCGTGTTCCAACATGCGGCCGCCGCGCGCGGCACGCGATGCTTCGGGATGCGCCTGAACTACGCGATAGACCTGCGCTACGGCGTGCTGCACGACGTCGCGACGAAGGTGCTCGCTGGCACGCCGGTGCCTCTCGCCATGGGCCACGCGAACGTCATATGGCAGGGCGATGCCAATGCGTGGGCGTTGCGCGCGCTGCGCCACGCCGATGCAGCATGCCCAATCATGAACGTGACCGGGCCGGAGGCCGTCTCCATCCGCTGGCTCGCCACGCGCTTCGGCGCGCTGATGGGGCGGGAGCCCGTCTTCGCCGGCACCGAAGCGCCGGAAGCGCTGCTCTCCAATGCGGCCTGGGCATTCGCCCTGTTCGGCTACCCGCGCGTGCCGCTCGATCGCCTGGTCCACTGGACCGCGGACTGGGTCATGCGCGGCGGCCGCGCGCTCGGCAAGCCGACGAAGTTCGAGGTGCGGGACGGGAGGTTCTGACCATGGGCCTCCGTTGGCAGGATTGGCCGCCCGGTCTCATGGAGCGCCTGCGCGCGGGCTGCGTGATCCCGGCGCATCCGCTGGCGCTGGACGCTGCACGGCAGCTCGACGCGCGGCGGCAGCGGGGATTGTCGCGCTACTACCTGGATGCCGGATCAGGCGGCCTCGCCGTCGGGGTGCACACCACACAGTTCGCGATCCGCGACGCCGGCCTGTACGAACCGGTCCTGCGCCTGGCAGCGGAAGTCGCGGCGGAGCAGCGGATGCCGCCGATCCTCATCGCCGGCGCGATCGGGCGTACGGCGCAGGCCGTCGCGGAGGCGCGCGTCGCGCGCGGGCTCGGCTATCACGCCGTCCTACTCTCGTTGGCGGCCTGGCGCGGTGCGTCGGAGGACGAACTGGTCGCGCATTGCGCGGCGGTGGCGGCGGAGATGCCGCTGGTCGGCTTCTACCTCCAGCGCGCGGTCGGCGGCCTCCCGCTCCCACCCGGTTTCTGGCGGCGCTTCGCCGCGCTCGACAATGCCGTCGCAATCAAGATCGCGCCTTTTGACCGCTACGCCACGCTGGACGTGCTGCGCGGCGTGCAGGACGCCGGCGCGGCGGATCGCATCGCGCTCTACACCGGGAACGACGACCACATCGTGGCCGACCTGCTGACGCCCTTCGACCTCGGCGGTGCGCGGCCCTTGCGCATCGTCGGCGGATTGCTGGGGCATTGGTCGGTCTGGACACGCGCGGCCGTGGAACTGCACGCGCGCTGCCGAGCGGTAGGTGACGGCCCGATCCAGGCGGAGTTGCTGGCGCTCGACGCGCAGGTAACCGAAATGAACGCCGCGGTGTTCGACGTGGCGAACGGCTTTCACGGCGTCATCGCCGGCTGCCACGAAGTGCTGCGCCGGCAGGGGCTTCTCGAGAGCACCAGGTGCCTCGACCCGGCCGAGGGACTGTCGCGTGGCCAAGCGGAACTGATCGCCGCCGCCGCAGCACGCTACCCGCACCTCACCGACGACGCCTTCGTGCGCGACAACCTGAACCGCTGGCTGAACTAGGGCCAGGCGGCGCGCGGCATCCCGTCCATCGCCGCGTAGTCCGGCTCCGCCGTCGCGCCCATGCCTGGCGTGTCGAGCGAACCGATATCGAGCAGCCCGTCACGGATGCGCAGCCGCGGGCCGTGCGGCATATCGGCGTAGAGGTCGGGATGCGCCTCCATGAAGCGCACCGCCTCGGCCTTCGGCCGCCCTGCGAAGCCTTCCACGAAATGGTGCCCGTTGCGCTCGACATGCGGGAGGCCAAGCAACGAGACCAATGCCAGATCCTGCTGCACGCAGACGCCGGCGAGCGTCGTCAGATCTTCCGCCGACATGAAGAAGCGCTCCGTGCCGGCCTCCGCGTTCCAGGCGCGGCAGCGCGCCAGATTGATCAGCGACCGCCACACGCCCTTGCACGCCTTGGACGACACGCCGGCATAGCCCAGCGCGCGCCCGGTCACGAAAGCATCGAGCGGGCCGTCGCTCTCGTCCAGGATCACCGGCCGCTCGGCGGCCAGCGCGGACATGCCGGTCTCCAATGCACGCGCGCGCTTCACGGGCTGCTCGATGTAGAGGACCGAAGCGCAGAGCCGCCGCAGCCGCGGTTCCGCCTCCATCGCCCTCCACAATGCCAGCGCGCCTTCGGCATCGTCGTACTGCTCGTTGCCGTCCAGGCTGACGTGGTAGCCGCCATGCGATTGATCCAGCACGGCCGCGATGCGCGAGAGACGCTCGACATCCGAGGCAACGTTGCCGCCGACCTTCAGCTTCCAGTAGCGATGCCGATAAGTGGCAACGATCTCCTCCAGCGTCTCCGGCAGCCCATCCGATACGCGCTCCGGTTGGTCCGATGCGGTGATGGGGTCCACCAGCCCGACGGTGTGTCGCGCGTGCAGGCGAAGCAGCGGCTGCTGCGCCGAGAGCATCGCGCCGAAGTCGAAGCTGCGCAGTTCCGGTGCGATCGCGTGCGGGACCATCCCGCCGACATTGGCGCGCATCCCGGCCTGGAAGGAGACGCCGAGCGCCTTCAGCAGCGCATCGAGCATCGCCCGATCGAGCAGTGCGCGGCCGTAGCTCGCGACCAGCGCATTCAGCTGTTCATGGCCCGCTGCAGCGACACAACCGGCATACGTAGCGGCGAAGTGTCCGAACGCCGTGTCCGCGCCGGCGGCCAGCGTCGCCGCTTCCGCGATCTCCAGCGACCGGCGCAGCTGATGCTCGTTCTGCGCGTCGCTCAGCGCAGGATCCTTGTCGAACCACTTGGCAGCGAGCGTCTCCGCCGCGACGCCCCAATGCTCCCGCCCATCGTCCAGCCGGATGCGCGCGCGGATCACCGCCTGGCGTCCATGCGTCACGGTGATCACGCCGAAACGGAAGGGCATGCGCAGGCGGAACGGCCACTCGAAGCGTTGCGTCTCGACGAGGGTGAAACGCGGCGCCTGCATCAAACGGTCTCCATCAGGCCGTTGAGGTAGCCGATCGCGCGCGCCGCGCAGGTTGGGCCGTCGGGATGATAGTCGAAGGGTTCGACCGCGCAGATGCCGTCGTAGCGCGTTTCGCGCAAGGCGCGCAGCACCGGCGCGAAGCGGTCATTGCCCTGACCCGGGCCGCGCCGGTTGCGATCGTTCAGGTGGACATGCGCGACGGCGCCGGTCTGAACGTGGCGGCGCAGCAGAGTCTCGGCAGGCTCGGCCTCGCCGTTGCCGGCGGCGCTGACATCCAGCATCGTCCGCAGGGCCGGCGAGCCGATCCGCGCGACGATCGCGGCGGCCTCGGCGACCGTCGTGGCCCAGTTCGTCTGGCCGGCGTCCAGCGGTTCCAGGCAGTAGGTGACGCGATGCGCCGCCGCCCATCCGCCCGCCTTGGACATCGCCTCCTCGGCCCGCGCCGCATCTGCCGCATCGCCGACCTGCCGCTGCTTCGGGGAGCCATGGACCAGGACAGTGGCGCCGAGGTCGGCCGCCAACGCGACGAGGCGCTCCATGACGTCGAGCGTCCGTCTCCGCACCGACGCATCGGCGCTGGTGATCGAGAGGCCGGCCGGTGCCACCAGCAGCCAGTGCAGCGAGGTGATCGGTGCGCCCTCCTCGGCCGCTATCCGCCGCAGCTCCGCCCGCTTCGACGCGGGCAGCAGGTGCGGCGCCTCGGCATCCAGGGTGAACGGCGCGACTTCCAGCCCGGCATAGCCGAGCGATGCCGCGAGCCGCGCCGCCGCCGGGAACGACAGCTCTCTGACCACCTCGTTGCACAGCACGATCCGCATGCGCCTTCATGCGCGCCTACGCCGCCGCCGTCCAGGCGTTGACCGCGACCGCACGAACCATAACCCTGCGGCGATGCACGCGCGACCGCTGACCGAGGCCGATCTGCCGCGCGCGGTGGCGCTCTCGGCGCGCGCCGGCTGGAACCAGGTTGCGGCGGATTGGCAGGTGTTCCTGGCGCGCGGGGCCGTGCGCGTACTCGACGACGACGACCCCGAATGCCTGGCCGCGACTGCGGCCGTGCTGCCCTTCGACGCGGATCTCGCATGGATCTCGATGGTCCTGGTGCGGCCTGATCGCCGTCGTCAGGGCCTCGCGACCACGCTGCTGCGCTGGGCACTGGAACGGCTGGAGGGCACGCGCTGCATCGCGCTGGATGCGACGCCGGAGGGCCGCGAAGTGTATGGACGGCTCGGCTTCGCAGACGCGCTGCGCTTTGCGCGCTGGCGCGTCGCGACGCTGCCGGAGCGTGGCGGGCAGATCGAGACCTGCACCGACCCCCGCCTCTTGCACGCCGCCGACCTGCACGCCTTCGGCACCTCACGTGACTGGTTGCTGGACGGCTTCGTCCGTCGTCTGCCGGAAGCAGCGTTGGTCGCGCGGGACGGCAGCTTCGCGCTCGGCCGCGACGGGTTGCGGGCACCGCAGATCGGACCGATCGTCGCGCGAGACCCAGACACCTCGCTGGCCCTGATCGGTGCGGCCAGTCACGCCATCGGCCGCCCTGCCCTGCTCGATCTGGCCGACGACGCGTCCGATGTCGCAGCGGGTGTCGCCGCAGCGGGCGGGGAGCGCCTGCGCCCGTTCATCCGTATGACGCGCGGCGCCCATCTGCCCGGTAATCCCGCGCTCATGGTCGCCATGGCCGGGCCGGAGTTCGGTTGACGGCCACGGAACGCGGCCGCACGATCCGTGGTAACCGACGGGTTACCTTGGGAGGGGAAAGCAATGACAACTCGCAGGACGGTGCTCGCAGCATCACTGGCGCTGCCGGCCGTGGCGCGTGCGCAAGGTGCGTGGCGGCCAGACCGGCCGGTCACGGTCATCGTGCCCTGGGCGGCCGGCGGCTCCACGGACCAGATGGCACGCATCGTCGCAGCGGAACTCGAAGCCGCGCTCGGTACGCGCTTCGTGGTGGTGAACCAGCCCGGCGCGTCCGGCTCGATAGGCACGCGCAACGCGCTGGAAGCCGCGAAGGACGGCATGACCTGGGCCGCCGGCGCGGCGGTGGATGTCGGCTGCTACAAGGTGCTCGGCCTGCTCGATACCCAGTTGCAGGATTGGAACCTGTTCTTCGCCGTCGCCAACGTGAACATCCTCGTCGCCAATCCACAGGCCGGCATCCGCGATTTCGGCGCGGCCATCGAGGCATTCCGCAGCCGCGGTGCCGGGCTGGCCGTGGCGACCGCCGGCGTCAGCTCGGCCGGGCACAACATGATGTCGGCCGTGCGCGCCGCCACGAACATCAGCTACCGTCATGCCACCTACGATGGCGGCAACCCCGCGATGATCGCGACCGTCAGCGGCGAGACGCCGATGGGCTCCGTCCTGCTCGTCGAAGCCGCGGAAATGATCCGCGCGCGCCGCCTGATCCCGCTGGCCGTCCAGTCGGAGCAGCCGGTGACGCTGCAGGGGCATGGCGAGATTCCGTCAGTGCGCCAGTGGCTGCCGAACATGCCGGCGCCGCTGAACTACTTCGGCATCTGGTGCCCGAAAGGCGTGCCGCAGAACGTCGTTGACACCGTCGCCGGCGTCTGGCGCGAGCGCATGGCGAACAGCCAGCGGCTGAAGGACTACGCCGCGCAGCGCGCCGCCGTCTTCGCGCCGCTGCACGGGCAGGAAGCGCATGACGAGGCCTGGAAAATGGTCCGGCAGACGGCTTGGCTGTACTTCGATGGCGGAACCGCGCGCGTCAGCCCTGATACGCTGGGCATCCAGCGCCTGTGAGCGAGCCGTCGGCCGCGTCGCCATTCGCCGGCGACCGCGCGCCGCTGCCGCCGCGAGCCGACCTCTACACCGCCGCGGTGCTGTTCGCCTTCGGCCTCGGTGTGGTCGCGCTCGCCTGGCGCATGCCGACATTCGTCGAGCAATCGCACTCGGGCCTGACCGCGCCCGGCATCGTGCCAGGCTTCTACGCCGTGGTGATCGCGTTGCTGGCGATCCTGCTGGGCGCGCGGGCGATCAGGCGGGGTGCTTTGGCGCCCTTGGCATCGCAAGGCCGGGCGCTCGCGCCCGGAGACAGACGGGCCCTGCTGACCGCGGCCACGCTCGGCATCCTCTACGCCGGCGTGCTGGTCGGGCGCGTGCCGTTCTGGCTGGCGAGCGCGCTTTTCGTCTTCGCCTTCACCAGCGCGTTCGAGTGGGAGCGCAGCGCAACCGGCCGGGTCCGCCGCGTGGTCGAGGCCGCGGCGCTCGGCATCGGTACTGGAATCGCCGTCACCCTCGTCTTCGAACGGCTGTTCCTGGTGCGCCTGCCTTGAGCGATCCGCTCTCCATGCTCGGCGCAGGCTTCGCGCATGTGATGCAGGGCGGTGCCGTCTTCCACGCCCTCTGGGCCGTGCTGATCGGCATCGTCGTCGGCGCGCTGCCCGGCCTGACCGCGACCATGGGCGTCGCGTTGCTGACGACGCTGACCTTCACCATGGGCCCCAACGTCGCGATGCTCGTGCTGGTCTGCGTCTATGTCGGCGCGATCTACGGCGGCTCGCGCTCTGCCATCCTGCTGAACATCCCGGGCACCCCGGCCTCCGCCGCGTCCACCCTCGATGGCTTTCCGCTGGCGCGGCAGGGCCTCGCCGGGCGGGCGATGGGCATCTCCACCCTCGGCTCCTGGCTCGGCACGCTGTTCGGCACGCTCATCCTCGCGCTGTTTGCACCTGCCTTCGGCGAGTTCGCGCTGCAATTCGGCAGCTACGAGATGTTCTGGGTCGCGATGTTCGGCATCGTCATCGCCGGATCGCTGTCCGGCGGCGATCCGCTGAAGGGCTACATCGCCGGCTTCCTCGGGCTGCTGGCCGCGACGATCGGGCAGGAGGCGAACCACGCCTACCCGCGCTTCGCCTTCGGCAGCACGGACCTCGCCGGCGGCCTCGGCCTGCTGCCGGTGCTCGTTGGCGTGTTCGGCGTGGCGGAGGTGCTGAACGCGATGCGGGGGCCGGCGGTGAAGGCCGTCTCCTCCAAGCTCGACAGCATCGTGCCGCGTATCCGCGACGTCGCGCAGTACTGGCGCACCATCCTGCGATCCGGTGCGATCGGGACCTTCATCGGCGCGATGCCCGGCCTTGGCGAGGACATCGCCGCCTGGACGAGCTATGCCGCCGCCAAGCGCGCGAGCGCGGAGCGGGACCAGTTCGGCCGCGGCAGCGTCGAGGGACTGATGTCCGCCGAAACGGGCGAGAGCGCCTGCGTTCCCGGCGCGATCATCCCCGTGCTCACCCTTGCCGTCCCCGGCAGCGCGCCGGCCGCCGTTCTGATGGCCGCGATGATGATCCACGGCCTGAACCCCGGCCCGATGCTGGCCATCACGGCGCCGGAATTCATCTACCAGATCGTTGCCATGCTGGTGATCGCGGACATGGTGAAGCTGATCTACGGCCTGGTGCTGGTGCGGCCGCTGCTGTGGGTGCTGCTGATCCCGCGCTCCCGCCTGATGCCCGTGGTCTTCGTGCTCTGCACCATCGGCGCATTCGCCATCACGTCACGGCCGTTCGACATCTGGGTGATGCTCGGCGCCGGCCTGGTCGGCTTCGTCTTGCGAGAGCTGCGCTTCCCGATGGCACCGCTCGTGCTCGGCATCGTGCTCGGCGACCTGTTGGACAAGAACCTGCTGCGGGGCCTGACGCTCTCCGGCGGCGACCTGACCCCCTTCTTCACGCGCCCGATCAGCGCCGGCCTGTTCGCGATGACGCTGCTGGCTGCGCTGTGGGCGGTTCCCGGCCTGCTGCCACGCCTGATGCGCCCGTTCCGCCGCACCGCGCCAGGCTGATCAGCGCGGCGGTGGCAATCCGCGCGGAAGCCAGCGCAGCGGCATCGGGCCAGGTCGCGACAGGCTGGAACGGCCCAAGATTAGGTGTGCCGACAACCAGCACGGCTGACGTTGCGGCTGCTCGATCGGGCGACGGGTGCCTCGGCTGCGGATGGGTGGTTCGCGAAGCCCGGCGGATACCTGCGCGGCACGGGCACGCTGCAGGCGGTGCTGGACGCGCGAAGCTTCATCACGGACGAATACCTCAGCCGCATTTCCGACACTCCGCGCCTGCGCGCTTTCGCGATGGCGGAGCCGTAAGCCGGCGGTTGACTGTTGCAGCCTTGCCGAGGGCGCATCAGGAACGGCAACGTGTGGGAGCAATCCGCTTGCTGACGCCCGGTCCGTCATGCGCACATTCTGGCGCCGCCGCCGTGAACGGGCGGAAGGTCCCGATTCGCAGTCACTCCTGGAGGACAGATGCCAACGAAGACGTCGGAAAAGCCCAAGAAAGCTCCCGCGAAGGCTCCTGCCAAGGCGTCCGCGGGCGCGAAGGGCGCCGGGGCCAAGGCTCCCGGCCAGAAGGTCAACGCCCTGCAGCAGCCCCTGCAGCCGTCGGCGGAACTCGCCGCGGTGGTGGGCCAGGGCCCGATTCCGCGCGCTGAGGTCGTCAGCAAGGTCTGGGACTACATCAAGAAGAACAACCTGCAGAACCCGAAGGACAAGCGCGAGATCCTGGCCGACGACATGCTGAAGAAGGTGTTCGGCAAGGACAAGGTGACGATGTTCGAGATGAACAAGCACCTGGCCGCGCATCTGAAGTGAGCGGGACGGCGGCGATGCGCTGAACCCGGCGCATCGCCGCGGACGGCTCAGCCGAGGGCGGCCCTCACCCAATCCGCGACCGCGAGCAGCGCGCGGTCCTCTCCGTATCGGCCCACGACCTGGATGCCGAGCGGCAGCCCGCGAGGTCCGGTTCCGGCCGGCACGGTCACGCAGGGCACGTGCAGCGATGTCCAGATCGCGTTGAAGGCGGGGTCGCCGGTCCATCCGAGGCCTTCCGGCGCCTCGCCAGGTGCGGCCGGCGTGACGATCGCGTCGAAGCCGTCCAGCGCGGAAGGGAATGCGGTCCGCGCCGTCAGCAGCACGCCGCGCGCCGCCGCAAGCGCCGCGGCGCCCTGGCCGCGCGCGCCGAGCAGGCGTTCGCGCAACTCCGGCGAGACGTCATCGGCATATTCGGACAATTCCCAGGCCAGCGCCTGCGCGCTTTCCCCGTTCATCACCAATGGATGCGCCCCGTGTGCGGCCTCGACGGCGGCGGGCAGTTCCTGTCGCACCACCGTCGCGCCGCGCCGTGCAACGGCATCTGCGGCCCGTTCGATGAGCGCCACCGTCTCCGGGGCTGCGGCCGCTGCCCCGGGGCCGAGGCACAGCAGCAGCCTCGGCGCGCGCTCCAGCACGCGTTCGGGATCGCCGAGGTCGAGCCCGGTGATCGCGGCGATGAGCAATGCGCAATCCGCCACGCTCCGCGCCATCGCCCCGATCGTATCGAGCTCCTCGCTCATCACCTTCATGCCGGCCCGGTGGATCAGGCCGTAGCTCGGCTTGTAGCCGACCGCGCCGCAATAGGCGGCCGGTCGGATGATGCTGCCCGCGGTCTGGGTCCCGAAGGCAAAGGGGAAGAAGCCGGCCGCCACGCCCGCCGCGGAGCCGGAGGAGGAGCCGCCCGGCGTGCAGCGGGGATCGTGCGGGTTCGTCGTCGGGCCGGGGCGGCGCGTGGCGAACTCGGTGGTGACCGTCTTGCCGATAATCGCGGCGCCGGCCCGCCGCGCCAGGGCGACGCATGCCGCTTCCGCCCGCGGCATCCATCCCGCCCAGATCGGCGAGCCGTGGCCGGTCGGCATGCCGGCGACATCCAGGATGTCCTTCACGCCGAGCGGCAATCCGCCCAGCGGCCCGTCCGGCGCTGCCTGCGGCGCGAGATGCGTCAAGGCGCGCACCACGCCCTCGCGCGCTTCGATGCGCGCCAGGCAGGCTTCCATCACCGCCGTCGCACTCGTGGCGCCGCCCGCGAGCCGCTTGAGCAGCACCGTGGCCGTCAGGTCGCAAAGCTCGGTCATGGCAGCAGCGGTCGCACACGCGTCATCGTATCGTCAACCGCCGCGGCGGGCGTCTTCCTGCCGAGCACGGCGGACTGCACCTCCTCGACGAAGATCGCCTCCGCGCGGTTCGCCTCCGGGAATGCCGGAAACGGGATCCGTGCGCGCGACAGCGCCTGCGCCTCGATCGCTGCGACGGGGTTCGTCGCCGCGAAGCCCGGATCGGCATAGGTCGAAACGCGCACCGGGCCGTTCCCGTTCCTCGCCGAGCCGAGCGTGACGTCCTTCGACGACATCGCCTGAATGAAGGACCAGGCCAGCCGCTTGTCGCGCGCGGTGCGTGGGATGCACATGGACCAGAACTCGACCGCCGTCGCCATGCGCGTGCCGGACGGCGCCGTCGTCGAGACCGGCACCTCGATGGCCTGGATGCGTCCGGCGAAGCGGGACTGGTCGGGCCGGTTGAGCTGCGCGTGCCGCGCGAAGGGCAGGATCGCGAAGGCCGCGCGCCCCTGCATTAGCCAGGTCACCTGGTCCTCGTTGGTGATCGTCGCGTAGCTTCTCGGCAGGCCGCCGCTCTCGAACAGAGTGCGGATGGCAGAGATCGCCTTCACCATCGCGTCTCGATCCGGCAGCAAGCGGAAGTCGTCGGTGATGAAGTCGCCGCCGAAGGCGCGGGCGAAGATGACCGGGTAGGCGGCGAGCGCTGCTGTCATCACCAGGCCGGAAACCGGCGGGCCATCGCCGCGCCGGCCGGCTACGCGGCGGCATTGGTCGAGGAACTCCTCGAAGCTCGCCGGCGGCGCCGTGATGCCGCGCTCCTCCAGCAGCGCCATGTTGCAGAACAGGCCATTCGTCGCATGCCGCACCGGCACCGCCACGGTGCGACCGCCGACGCGCATGGCTTCGCGCAGGCCGGGCGCGATGTCGTCGAAGGCCTCGATCGGATCGGATGCCAGCACGGGGTCGAGAGGTTCGAGCAGGTTCGCCGTCTGCGCCGTCGCGCGGCTGTTCAGCAGGTAGCCGACGCCGAAATCCGTCTGCGGAAGGCTCGCTTCGCGCAGCAGCCGATCCTGCAACGGGCCGATATCAAAGGTGGTCCAATTGAGCTCCGCGCCCTGCGCGCGTCGCCATCCGTCCGTCAGGTCGCCTGCGGCGCCCGTCGTGAGCACCGCCTGGTGGACGCGGTGCGAGAGGATGTCGAGCCGCCGTGGCTGCGCGCGAACCAGCCGCGGTGTCGCAAGCATGGCAGCGCCGAGCACCGCGCGTCGGGTGAGACGCATGTCCCTTCCTCCCTATCCCTTGGTCGCGCCGGCGGTGAGGCCGGCGACGAGATGCTTCTGCATGACCCAGATGAAGAGCAGCACCGGCGCGAGTTGCACGGTCGTTGCCGCGAACAGCACGCCCCACTCCACGCCATCGAAGTTGCCGACGATCTCCGCGAGCACCAGCGGTGCGGTGCGTGCCCGCGTCGAGGTGAAGATGAACGCGAAAAGGAACTCGTTCCAGGCATACACGATGACGAACACCGCGACCGCAAGCATGCCCTGCGCCGCGAGCGGCGCGATGATGCGGAACAGCGTCCGCACACGCCCTGCCCCGTCCACCGCCGCCGCCTCATCCAGCTCGCGCGGGATCTGGTCAATGAAGGCGCGCATGACGAAGGTGCCGAGCGAGACGAAGAAGGTTGCGTAGAGGATCGCGAGCCACGCGTGGGTGTCCTGCAACCCCAGTGCATTGGCCGCCGGAAACAGCGGAAGCGTGCACACGATCGGCGGAATCAGCCGTACCGCGATCAGGAACAGGGCCGATGCCTCGATCCAGCGGCCGCGGAACCGCGAATACGCGTAGCCCGAAAGCAGGCTCGCCCCAACGGCCAGCACCGTCGCCAGGGCCGTGATGATCAGGCTGTTGCCCAGCGCGACGAAGAACTCCGGCCAGCGTGCCCAGAGCGCCGCGTAGTGTGTGCCCGTCGGCGTGAAGGCCAGCCTCGGCGGCACCGCGAAGATGTCGCGCTCGGGCTTCAGCGAGGACGACAGGATCAGGGCGATCGGCGCCAACGACCAGACGAGGATTGCCGCGACCGCGACACCCTTGAGGCCACGCACCATCCATCGCCCGCTACGCATCGGCGCGCTGCACCCGCGCGAGCTGCCACAGGTATGGGACGGCGACAAGCAGGCTGCACACGACCATCAACCATCCGGTCGCCGCCGCCGCGCCGAATGCGTTGTAGCGGAACGCCTCCAGATACAGGTACACGGCGACCACCTCCGTACTGCGCGCCGGGCCGCCGCCGGTCAGCAGCCAGACCTCGCTGAACAGCCGGAATGCGAAGATCAGCCGGAACAGCGCCGCGATCAGCATCGCCGGCATCAACAGTGGCAGGCTGACGCGCCGGAAGGCCTGCAACGGGCTTGCCCCGTCTATGCGCGCAGCCTCGTAAAGCTCAGTCGGTATCGCCAGGCGCGCCGCGTAGAGGATCATGAAGGTGAAGGGGAGGTGCAGCCAGATGCTCAGCAACGCCACCAGCATCAGCCCGTGCGTGGGGCTGACTGCCCAGTCGAGCGGCGGGAGCCCGAGCCACGCCAGCAGGTAGCCCACATGGCCGACTTCCGGATCGAACAGGTACCGCCACATCACGACCGCCGCGACCTCGCTGACCGCATACGGTGCGAGCACGGCTGCGAGCAGCAGACGGCGCATCGGCAGGCCTGACGCGAAGAGCAGCGCCATACCGAGGCCGAGCAGCAGTTCGACATGCACGACGGCCAGCACGATGACCCCGGTGTTCGCCAGCGCCCGCCAGAAGTACACGTCACCCAGGATGCGCGCGTAGTTCTCCCAGCCTACGAAGCGCGGCTGCTGGCCGAAGGACGATGCGTGCAGCGACAGCCAGACGAGGTAGATTGCCGGCACCAGCAGCACCGCGAGCACTAGTCCCTGCGTCGGGGCAACCAGCGCGATCCGGGTGCCGAGGCGTTCCTTCATGCCTTGAGGTGAATCGAGACGAGGACGGTGATGGCGTCATCCTGCGCCAGCGTGCCCGCCAAGCGCAGCCAACCGCCGAACCGTTCGACCGGGACCGCTGTCATGCCGCCTTCGTTCGTCGGCAGCGCGACCTCCGTGCCGTGATCCAGCCAGCGCATCCCATCCGGGCTGATCTGCACGCGCAAGCGGCCGGCGCCGCGCGTCCAGGTCGGTTCCTTCAAGGCGCGCACGAACACCATTGCCTCCCGCGCCCAGCCGCACTCATGCGGCTCCGTCGCGACCTCGCCTGGTCCCGTCCAGGTCTCGTTGCGCGTGAGCACGACCAGATGGCTGTGCGGCAGCATGCCCGTCACTCCGTCGAGAGGCAGACGCCGTCCAGCGCCAGCCAGGCCCGCTTGTCCACATCCGTCTCGACGAAGAACAGCACGTTCACCATGCACCACAGGTTCCGCCACGCCGGCATGCGCATCTCCGCAAAGTTGCGCATGTCGTGCACGCGGTCGTTGATCCGGAAGCCAGTCACGCGGAGGTCGCGAAGGTCGAGGTCAATGCGACCGTAATGCCAATTCACCTTCGTCGCGATCTCGTTGTAGCAGAGCCGCTGCGCGCCGCCCGGCAGGTCTTCCCAATTGCTGTCGGCCATGTGGTCATGCGTCGCCGTCTTGTTGCTGAGTGTCGCTGCAGGTTCCAGCGCCCGCTTGAACTGCCAGCGCTGCACATGCTCGCCGTCCCGCGCGTTGAGGAAGCGCAGATGGGGCAGGACGCGCTCCGGCGCCGCAGTGCTGTCGCCGGATTGCAGGTCGAACAGCAGGCCGAAGGCACGGACATCGGTTTCCGAGAGCTTCGCCTCCGTCGCTTCCGGCTTGAAGGTGAACCAGAACTCCAGCCGCAATGCGGCGGCGTCACGGAAGGTCAGCCGCTTCAGCGCGGAACTGCGCGCGCCGGCGCGCGGCAGTGTCTGCACCTTCAGCACGTAGCTGCCATCCACGCTGCCATGGCTGCCGAAATCCCACATCGGCAACGTCGAGAGCATCGGCGCCTGCATCTGCGCATACCCTGGCAGCACGCTGTCCAGGCTGCCCTCGTAATTCCCCTGATGCTGCGCCCAGCCACAGAATCCGCGGTCGAAATCGTCGAGCGCCAGGATGCGTGGCAAGGGATCGAAGCGTGAGAGCGCGGGTGTCATGCGGCGATCCTGAACCTCTCCAGCGCGTCCGGCGCGAGCACGACGCCCAGACCAGGCGCATCCGGCACCACCAGCGTGCCGTCCGCGCGCAACCCGGCCACGTCGCCGAGCACGGGCATTGTCAGCGCCTGGCGCAGCGGGTTGTCGAACACCATGCATTCGAAGGTGACGAAGCTCTCTGCGGCCGCGGCCAGGTGCAGCGATGCGGCCGAGCAGATCCCGCCGGACCAGCCGACATGCGGCGCGTATCCCACGCCGTGCATCGCCGCGTGCTCCGCGATGCGCCAGGTCTCGGTGATCCCGCCGGCGCGCGCCACGTCCGGCTGCACCAGCCCAAGCACGTGGTCGCGCACCAGTTCCGCGCTGTCTGCCGCCGTGAAATCGCTCTCCCCGGCCGCCAGACGGATCGGAAGGTGCTGCGCCAGGCGCCGATAGCCGGCGTGGTCATCAGGCGGGATCGGTTCCTCGAAGAACCAGTAGCCGGCGTCGCACATCGCCTTGCCGAGGGTCAGCGCATCATCCGCGTCGTAAGCCCAGTTGCAGTCCACGCCGAGCAGCACGTCATCGCCGACGAGGCGTCGCACCTGCCGGACACGCGCCACGGCGTTCGATGTCGGGCGTCCGACCTTGACCTTGATCTGCCGGAAGCCGCGCGCCAGCGCCGCAGCGACTTCCGCTTCCACGCGCGCATCGTCCGCCCAGTTGATTGAGCTGGCATAGGCGTTCACGCAGCCGCGTCCCGCCCCGCCGAGCAACCGCCAGACCGGCTGCCCCGCAGCCTGCCCGGCCAGATCCCACAACGCGATATCCACGCCGGCGATGCATTCCACCAGCATGCCGCCGAGCCGGCCGGTGAGCGCGCCGCGCATCGCCCCCCACAATGCACGGCGGTCGTGCGCGCTGCGCCCGATCAGCTTCGGCGCGAGCGCGTCCTGCAGGAAGGCGGCGTAGCCGATCGCGCCGCGGCGGCCGAGCACCTCGCCCAGGCCGGTCAGTCCGCTTTCCGTCCGCACCTGCACGACGACGATCTCGAGCGCCGGCCATTCGCCTTGCCCGGTGACTTGCACGGTCGGCAGCCGCGCGCGGAGCGGATGAGCCCTGACATCGGCGACAATCAGCGCATCGCTGCTCATCACGCATACATATCCGATAAGTTGGTGAGTTGCAAGGCAAGCCGAGCATGGCGTAGCATGGCGCCATGACCGGCGCGGCAGCTCTCGCCGACCCTTTCGGCCCCCTCGCGCCCGTGCGGCTCGCGGACGGCGTCCTCGCCGCATTGAGCGGTGCGATCCTCGACGGCCGGCTCAAGCCCGGCGAGGCCCTTCCCTCCGAAGCGGCGCTTGCCACGCGATTCGGCGTGTCGAAGCAGGTCGTGCGGGAAGCCGTGCGCCAGCTCGCGGCGCTCGGTGCCGTGCAGATCGGGCAGGGCCGCGCGACCCGCGTCGTCGAGCTGACGGATGCGCAGCCGCTCGCGCGCTTCTGGCGCTTTGCCGTCGGCAACACGCGGGAGGGCCTGGCTGAAGCCGTCGAACTCCGCCGCATGCTGGAACCGCAGGTCGCCCGGCTCGCGGCGCACCACGCGACGGCCGAGGGCGTCGCCGCGTTGCGTGCCATACTCGCCCGCATGGAAGCGGCGCTCGGCGATGTCCCCGCCTGGATTCCCGCGGACCTCGATTTCCATGAGCAGCTTGGACGGATGAGCGGCAACCGTCTCGTCCGCCTGCAAGTCCAGGGCCTGCGCCCGGTGATCGAGGAGGTGCTGCGCCACTTCAACGCGGCCGACCGCGACGATGCGGATTGGCTCCGCACGCTCGACCGTCATCGCCGCGTCGCGGATGCCGTGGCCGCCGGCGACGAGGAGCGCGCGTTCGCCGCCATGCTCGACCACTTCCGCGCGGCGGATGATCGCCTGTCGCAGTTGTTCCCGCGCGCTTCACCTTAAGGGAGGAAACAACATGATCACCCGCCGTGCCATTCTCGCTGCGCCCTGCGTGATTGCCGGCGCTGCGCGCGCCCAATCGGCCGGGCCGTTGCAGGTGCTGGCCCATCGCGTCCACCAGACGGTGGCAACCGGGGCGCAGGGGGGCGACATCGCCGCTTCCTGGTCACGCGCGGCGAACTCGGCGGTGCAGTGGACCACCTTCGACACCGGTCCGCTGTGGGAGCGGCTGCAGCGCGAGGCCTCGCTGCCATCCACCACGATTGACGCGGGCTTCCTGCTGAACACGCAGGTCACGCCCCGGGCCGCCACCCTGTTCGAGCCGCTCGACGACTTCCTGCGCCAGGACCCGATCGAGGACCTGCCCGACATCTTCCCGGGCCTGCTCGACGGCTACCGCATCGGTGGCAGCCTCGTCGCCATCCCGTTCCGCCACGCATCGTCCGGCCTGCACTGGAACGAGGAGCTCTTCGCGGAACGAGGCATCACGGCGGCTCCCACCACCATCGAGGAAATGGCCGACTTTGCCCGCCGTGCGACGCACCGACGGGGCGACGGGACACCCGTCACCGGGCTCGTCATGCCAGGCGTCACCTACCCGAACGTCATTGACATCGCGCGTGCCTGGGACGGCGACTTCATCACGCCGGATTTCCGCTGCACCGCCGACCAGCCGCCGATGCTGAACGCCATCCGCATGCTGCGGGAGCTCTTCACAGCCGGCGCCTTCCCCCGGAACTTCGCGGCGATCAGCCCGGAGGACGTGAACACCTGGATGCAGACGGGCCGCGGCGCGATGGCGCTGAACTCGATGGGCCGCAACCGCATCTACAACGACCCTGCGCGCAGCCGCTTTCCGGGCAAGGTGCACACGGTCGCCGTGCCGATCTCCGCCACGCTGCGCAGCCGCTACGCGGTCGCGCCAGCCAAGGTGGAATTCTGGGGCATCGCCATCCCGCGCAACAGCCGCCACAAGGATCTGGCGTGGTCCTTCATCAAGGCGATGGTGACGAAGGAGGCCACGCTCGCCGCCGCGCTCAACGGGAACGGCCCAGTGCGCAACTCGACTTACGAGAGCCCGCGCTTCCGCGAACTGGTCCCCTACGCCGAGGAGGAGCGCCGCGTGCTGCGCGTCGCCCGCGTGCCGCTGCCGGCCTTCGACGAGGCCGGCCGTGCCGCCGACATCTTCAAGGAGGAAGCCGAGGCCGCCGTGCTGGGCATGAAGGCGCCGGAAGCCGCGATGGCCTCCGTCGTCGCACGCGTCACGCCGCTACTGCCGCGCCGATCGTAGCCTGCGCCGCGAAACGGTGCGCGGCGGAAGCGCGACATGCGCGCCGAGATGCGCGTAGCTGTCGCTCGCGTGCGGGATCGCCATCGCAGCCACGAACTCCGCCTGGAAGCCCGGCTCGATCGCTGTCTCGACCTTCTCGATGCGCCGCACCACGGCCGCTATCTCCGCCCGCGCGCCGGCGTTCAGCAGGGCGATGCGCGCGCCGTGTCCGGCCGCGTTCCCGACCGAGGCGATGCGCTCCGGTGCGCAGTCGGGCACGAGGCCGAGCACAAGCGCGTGCAGCGGGTCAATGTGGGAACCGAAGGCACCGGCGAGGCAGATCCGCTCGACCTCCACCACGCCGAGCCGCGCCATGAGCAGCTTGGCGCCGGCATGCAACGCCGCCTTCGCGAGCTGGATCGCGCGCACATCGTGCTGCGTGATCGCGATGCGCGGCCCGTCCTCTCGGATCATGTAGGTGAAGCTGCGATGCTCCTCGCGGATGCGCGCCGTCCGCGCGGCAAGGGCGCCATCGAAGCCGCCGTCGCTGCGGAGGATGCCGGCGAGGAACATCTCGGCGATCGCCTCGATGATGCCGGAGCCGCAGATGCCGGTGACATGCCCGTTGAAGCCGGGCTCGTCCGACCAGGCGTCGCAGCCGATCACCTTGAAGCGCGGCTCCAGCGTCGTGCGATCAATGCGCACGCGCTCGATGGCGCCCGGTGCGGCCCGCTGGCCGGCGGTGATCTGCGCGCCTTCGAAGGCCGGCCCGGTCGGAGAGGAGCAGGCGAGCAGGCGCTGACGGTCGCCGAGCACGATTTCCGCGTTCGTGCCGACATCCACCAGCAGCGTCATGGCATCCGAATCCTGCGGCGCCTCCGACAACACCATCGCCGCCGCATCCGCGCCGACATGCCCGGCGACGAGCGGAAGGAGGTGTACGAAGGCACCGGGTGCGATCGCCAAGCCGAGTTCCCTCGCCGGCACATCGGCAGCCGCATCGCTCGCAAGGGCGAAGGGTGCCATGCCGAGTTGCTCGGGGTGCAAGCCGAGCAGAAGGTGGTGCATCACCGGATTGCCGACGGCGACCACCTCCACGACACGGTCCGGCAGCACGCCAGCGCCCGACGCAAGGTCGGCGATCAGGGCAGCGGCCGCAGACCGTACGGTCGCCGTCAACTCGCCTGCGCCGTCCGGCGTCGCCATCGCGTATGCGACGCGGCTCATCAGGTCCTCGCCGAGCCGGATTTGCGGGTTCATCACGCCAGCGGAGGCGACGACCTCACCCGTCGAGAGATCGCAGAGATGCGCAGCGACTGTCGTGGACCCGACATCGAGTGCGACGCCGTGCACCGCCTCCACCAGCCCCGGATACACCGCCACGATGTGCTGCCTCCGGCGCACTGCCACCGTCACCGTCCAGTCGGCTTCGCGCAGCACGCGCTGAAGGCCTGCGAGCACCGCAATGGGCACCTGCAGCCCCGCCAACCCCCACTCGGCTTCCAGTGCCTCCTCCAGCCGCCGGGCGTCACTGCGGGGATCATGCATGTCCGGCCTGGCGACCTCGACGTGGTGCAGGGTCACCACGGGATCGAGCGCGACGGGGCGGGAATCGGCGCCCTTCGCGATCACCTGCCGATGAAGTTGCGACTCGGCCGGCACGTCCACGCACGCGCTGCCGAGCAGGCGCGCCTGGCAACCCAGCCTGCGTCCACGCATCAACCGGCCCCGCCCCCCAAGTCGCTCCTCCGGCTCAGTGATGGGCGTGACCGCGTCACCGGCGACTGTCACGGCGCAGCGCCCGCACAGGCCGCGTCCTCCGCAGACGCTGTCGAGGTCCACGCCCAGCGCGCGCGCGGCTTCGAGCACCGAAGTGCCTGATGGAAAGCGGCCGCGTCGCCCGGACGGGGTGAAGACCAGCGCGCAATCCGTCATCGCGCGTGCGGCGCAAGGAATCTCGCGACGCCCGCAAGACCCGTGACACGCGTGACCAGCGGCAGCCCAAGACGCGCTGCTGCCGCCTCGGCCCTCACCGTCATGGCAGGATCGGGAACCTGCGCCAGGTGAACGACGCGGCGGTAGTTCCCGAAATAGGTGTCGAAGAGCTGCGGATGCCGATCAAGGCCCAGGCCTCGCCAGACGAGACGATCGAAGTGGCGCGCGAGATAGTCGGTGAGGAAGAAGGTGCCCGGCTCTTCCTCCATCATCGCATCGAACACGTCGTCGCCGGCGTAGAAGGCGTAGCAATGCGCCCCCTCGATCCGCTCCGCGCCCTCCTCCTCCAGCACCCTGTCCAGTGCGCCGCCGGTGCCGCAATCGCCGTAGAGGACGAGAACGCGGTCGCTCGTCTCCCGCGCCTCACGAATGGCGAGGCGCACCGCCGGCGCGATCCGCTCCGGTCGGTTGTGCAGGATGGCCGGCAGCGGCCGCACCTCCATGTGCCGCCATCCGTTCGCGGCGATCAGCGCCTTCAGCTCGCGCGCCAGGGCGCCGCAGGCGATCAGCGAGGTGCGATGCGTCGTCACGCCGCCCGGCGAGGCGGGGCGCCCTGCGTCAGGAAGCGCTGCGCGGTCTCGACCGCCACCGCCGCATCTCGGCAGTACGCATCCGCCCCGATCGCCTCCGCGAAGCTCTCGTTCACCGGGGCGCCGCCGACCAATACGATCACGTCCTGCCGCACGCCCTTGTCCTTCAACGCCTCGATCACCGTCTTCATGTAGGGCATCGTCGTCGTCAGCAGCGCCGACATGCCGAGGATGTCCGGCCGGTGACTCTCCAGCGCTTCGAGGAATCTCTCGACCGACGTGTTGATGCCGAGGTCCACGACCTCGAACCCCGCGCCCTCCATCATCATGGCAACCAGGTTCTTGCCGATGTCGTGGATGTCGCCCTTCACCGTGCCGATCACCATCTTGCCCAGCTTCGGCGCGCCGGTTTCCGCCAGCAGCGGCCGAAGGATGGCCATGCCGCCCTTCATGGCGTTGGCGGCCATCAGCACCTCCGGCACGAAGAGGATGCCGTCGCGGAAATCCACGCCGACGATCCGCATGCCCTCGACCAGGGCGCGCGTCAGCACGTCGTAGGGCGTCCAGCCGCGGGCGAGGAGGATGTTCACCCCCTCCTCCACCTCCGGCTTGAGGCCGTCGTATAGGTCCTGGTGCATCTGCGTCACCAGCTCGTCGTCGGGCAATTCGGAAAGGATGATCTCGTCGGTCATTGCGCCAGCATCCTGCAACATCGTTTACGACGCGTGCCGCCCCGTGTCATCGGCCTTCTGTCCGGCAATCGTTTCGGGTATCTTCGAAACGGCCCCGACGGAACGCGCGCCCATGCGGCCCCCTGCCCTGCCCGAACGGCTGGAATGGCCCACCCTCGGCCTCGTCCTCGCGCTCGTCCTGGCCTGGGTTGCGCTGGTCTGGTTCCATGCGGCGCTGCCGCTCGTTGCGTGGCTGCCTCTCGCGGCGGTCGTCTCCGCCGGCTGGGGCTCGGTTCAGCATGAACTCATCCACGGCCACCCGACGGCGAGCCGACGCCTGAACGCCGCCCTGGCGACCCTGCCCATCTGGCTCTGGCTGCCCTTCGAGCGCTACCGCCGCACGCACCTGACCCACCATCGCGACGAGCGCCTCACCGACCCGCTGGACGACCCCGAAAGCCGCTACTGGACCCCGGAATGCTGGCACCGCCTCGGTGTCGTCGGCCGTGTGCTCGGCGGTGCGCAGGCGATGCTGGCCGGCCGCCTGCTGATCGGACCGTTCTGGACCGTGGCACGCTTCTGGCGCATCGAGATCTTGGCGATGCGCGAGGGCCGGCACGCCGTCGCACGCGTCTGGGCGTGGCACGCCTTGTGGGTCGCCTTGCTGCTCGGCTTCGTGCTGGGCGTCGCCGGCATTCCGTTCTGGCAATACCTGATCGGCTTCGTCTGGGGTGGGACCGCAATCTCGCTCATCCGGTCCTTCGCCGAGCACCGCGCGCATGAACTGCCCGAGCACCGGACCGCCGTGGTGGAGAACAGCCGCCTTCTCGGACCGCTCTTCCTGTTCAACAATCTGCACGCCGCGCATCACCGCTGGCCGACGGTCCCGTGGTATCGCCTGCCCGCGACCTACCGGGCGCATCGGGACGCACTGCTGCGCGACAATGGCGGCCTCGTCTATGACGGCTATGGCGAGGTGTTCCGCCGCTTCCTTCACCGCGCCCACGACGTCCCCGTCCACCCGACCGGACGCGCGCCCAGCCGCATTCAGCACGGCTCGGGGTAGCCGGCGGCGATCGCCTCGCGGTGCCAGGCCAGGGTGGTGGCGAAGCTGGCGTGGTCGGCAGCCGTAAAGCCGGCGATGAGCAGAGCGTCGGCACATGCTCCGAACCAGGTGCGCGTATGCGCGGCGGTGAATGCCTGCCGCAGGCGCAACACGGCCTCGGCCGGCGATCCGGGCGCGGCGACGAAGGCGGGCATCGGGGCAAGATCGGTGCTCTCCAGCACACGAAGGCCGGCGACCAGGTCCGGCCGGTAGCGCCCGATCAGCGCATGCCAGAACGCATCGAGCGGACCCACTTCGATGCTGCCTTCCAACACGCTGTCGAGCACCCGGCGCGCAGTGACCAGGTTTCCCTTCGCCTCCGCATACAACCGGCCGCCGCGTGCCCGCCAATGCGGCAGCAGATGGTGTCGCAGCGCATTGAATCCCGAATGCGAATGCGCGACCGTCCATCCGACCCGGTGGCCGAAGGTGTCATCCAGCCGCTCGAACGGGCTGTCGGCGCGGACGATGAGATCGGACCGATAAGCGGCGCGTCCACCGGCCCAAGGCAAGGCCGGAATCGGTGCGGCAATCGGGATCACGTCGGCGGTGCCGAGCGCGATCGGGAAGCCGCACATCTGCACGCAGCCGAGATCCGACCGGCGCCATAGCGCCTCCAACGGGCGTGGCGCCGGATAGGGTTCGTACGCCAGCTCGACCTCCGCCTCCTCCGCCACATGCGCGATCAGCGCCTGCCAGGCCGCTTCCGCCTCCGGCGAGACGGCATACATCCGCGCATTCGCGATGAAGGTCATGCGAACCGAAGCCGCTGCCCGACCCCCATTGCCTCGCCTTTCTTCAGCATCGCATGGCCGAGCGCGATGTCGGAGAGCGAAAGGCCACGATGCCAGAACAGGATCGTCTCGTCCTCGCGCTCCCGCCCCGGCTTCAGCCCGGCGACCACCTGCCCGATCTCCGCATGGTAGCGGCCGGGATGCAGCTTGCCGGCATCGAACAGCGGCTTCAGCGCCCCGAAGCGCCCGGCGCGAGCCTGGCCGAAATCATCCATCAGGAACTTGTCGGCGATGTCTGCCAGCGAGACCTCCACCGCGCTCATCGTGCCATACGGCATGACGAGCGCACCGCGCTTGATCCACTCGGTCTTCAGCAGCGGCTCCGGTTCCGGCAGGCGCGACGCCTCTACGACGATGTCCGCGCCGCGCACGCAGCTCTCCCAATCCTCGGTCACGACGACCTTCTTGCCGAGGTCGCGCGACAGACGTGCGCCGAATGCGTCCCGGCTCTCTTTCCGCCGCGAATGGACGCGGATTTCGTCGAAGCCGAACAGGCCGTCCATCAGTCGGACGTTCCAATACGCCGTGCCGCGCGCACCGATATGCCCCAACACCTTCGCGCCCTTCCGGGCCAGGTGCTTCGCGCCGATCGCGGTGACGGCGCCGGTCCGCATGTCCGTGATCGCGGACGCGTCAACGATCGCCTTCGGCACGCCCTTGTAGCGGTCGAACAGCAGCAGCAGCGCCAGCTCGCTCGGCAGCTTGTGCAGGTAGTTGTCGTAGAAGTCGGAGACGACCTTCACGCCCGCCGCATCCACCTCTCCGCCGAGCGAGCCGCGCAGCACGTTGAAGTGCCCGCGCGCGACGCCGGGCTCCAGGTGCATTCGTGGTTCGATCACCGCCTCGCCGCGGCCCTGGATGGCGAGCTGGTCCTCCACGGCGGCGAGGATTTCGGCATCGGTGATGTTCAGCGCCTCGACGTCGAAGCGGTTCATGTAGGTGATGTAGAGCGGCGGCATCGCCTCGTATTCGTCCATGGTCACCTCAGGGGCAGGCGGCGGAAGATGCCGGGTCGGTCGGGGTCGCGGAACTTGTCGTAGGCGCCGTTCTCGACGAAGAGCCGGTGGCAATGCGCGAGCTTGTCACGCGAGAGCGTAACGCCGAGGCCAGGGCCTTCCGGCACGTGCACGGTATTGCCCTTCGGCGCGAACGGTCCCTCCTCGATCACGTCGAGCGGCTGCATGCGGAACAGGCTCTGGCTCGGTTCGCGGATATGCGGGAGCGCCGCGGCGAGGTGCAGATACGCCGCACTCGCGATCCCGGAGTCGCCGGAATAGCACCAGAAATCCATGCCCATCGCCTCGCAGGCGCCGATGAAGCGAACCGTGCGGCCGATGCCGCCATGCACGTTCACGTCCGTGCAGAAGGCATCCGGCACGCCGAGCGCCACCGCGCGCCGCAGATCGGGCGTGTGGACGGAGAACGGGATGGCGGTATGGGCGCGGAGCTTCGCCATTTCCTCGAAGCTCGCCACCGGGTCTTCCCAGCAGCGGATGTCGAGCGTGCGGATCGCTGCGGCAATGCGCTTCGCTTCCGTCAGCGAATAAGCCTTGTTGCTGTCCACGCGCAGCACCGCATCCGGGCCGAGCGCGTCCCGCAACAGCTCCAGCATCCGGATCGAGGGCGCGGGATCGGCGGTGGAGAGCTTGCCCTCGAACATCGTCGTGCCATGCCGCTCCCGCAGCATCAGGCAGTAGTCCCGCACCTGCTCCGGCGTGGCTTCGCAGCCCTCGCGGAACGCGAAGTAGTCGGTGAAGGGAATTGCCTTCCGATGCGCGCCGCCGAGCAGGTGGTAGAGCGGCTGGCCCCACGCCTTCCCGCGAAGATCCCACAACGCCATCTCGACCGCGCCGAACGCACGCACTGCGCCGAGATCAACGTCGGTCGTGCCGACACCGCGCCAGCTCGGCAGGCAGGCCTCCTCGGCGCCTTGGATGTCGAAGGGATCACGGCCGATCAGGCGGGGCACGAAGGCGCGCTCGATCACCGCGACATTCGCGGGTGACGGACCCTCGCCCAGGCCGGTGATCCCCTCGTCGGTCTCGACCTCGACGATCGTCTTGGAGAACCCGTCGAGCACGCCGTAGCTCCAGAGGTACGGCGCCTCGAGCGGGATGTTCACGGGTGTCGCGCGGATCGCCGTGATCTTCATCGGCACGCTTCCTCGATACGGGCGAGCGTCGCGACCGGGACGGTGATGCCGTCACGCCGCGCCGCCTCACGCGCGGCGAGCCGGCGGTCCCCGGGCAACCGCACGCCGGACTCCGCCACTATGCCGGCAGCGAGCGAGTCCAGACGTTCCGCGAAGCCGGGCGCAAGCGCAGCCGGATCGCAGGCCAGGATGAACTGGCCGACACCGGGCGGCGGGCCGTTGGCGGCGGCATAGGGCTGCACGTCGCGCGACAGGGCCGCCCCGGTCAGGACGGCGGCGAACACCTCGACGAGAAAAGCGATGTTGGCGCCCTTCGTGCCGCCGAAAGGCAGCATGGCGCCGGACATCGCGGCAGCCGCATCCGTCGTCGGGCGGCCCTCGGCATCCACCGCCCAGCCCGGCGGGATCGGCTGCCCGGCCGCGGCGCGTGCGGCGAGGGCCACTTTCGTCACGGCCGTCGTCGCCATATCCACTACGAGCGGCGGCGCCGCGCCGCGCGGCAGGGCGAAGGCGATGGGATTGGTGCCGAACTGCTTCCGACGGCCGCCCCATACCGCCATGTTCGCCGGCGTATTCGTCATGCCGAGCGCGACCAAGCCGAGGCACGCGACATCTTCCAACGGATGGCCGAGCACGCCGATGGAATAGGAGCGCGTGACCGACATCGCGGCGATGCCGTTCTCCCGCGCGGCCTCCAGCAGCGCCGGCAGACCGACGTCGAAGGCGGGATGCGCGAAACCGTGCGCGGCGTCCACTGCCACGAGTCCGGCGCGCGGCCGCGTGACGACCGGCACCGCACGTCCGTGCACCTTGCCGCTCCGCAGATGCGCGAGATAGGTCGGCAGATAGCCCAGCCCGACATGGCCGATGCCGTCTTCCTCCGCACGCCTGACTGAGCGCGCAACGGACCTGGCCTGCGGTGCATCCGCGCCCGCACGGGTCAGCGCATCCAATGCGAGCATCTCGGCCGCGAGGGGCGTCATGCCGGCAGCGCCAGCGAGAACGGGTAATGGCAGCGTACGGATCGTCCGGGCTCCACTTCCGCCAGCGCCGGCATGTCGCGCGCGCAGTTCGGCTGCACAACGGGGCAGCGGGTATGGAAGCGGCAGCCGGAAGGGGGCGAGAGCACGCTCGGGATCTCCCCTTGCAGCACGATCCGGCGGCGTCGAGGCGCGTGCAGGCTCGGGTTCGTCGAGAGCAGCGCGGCAGCGTAGGGATGCGCGGGCCGTCCAAACATCGCGCGCGTCGGCGCCTTCTCCACGATCTGGCCGAGATACATCACCGCCGTCCGGTCCGTGATCCGCCGCACGACGTTCAGGTTATGGCTGACGACCAGATAGGTCAGCCCGAATTCATCGCGCAGGTCCAGCAGCAAGTTCAGCAGCTCGCCCTGCACCGATACGTCCAGGCCCGCCGTCGGCTCGTCCGCCACGATCAGCTCCGGCCGCATCACGAGGGCCCGCGCCACGCCCACGCGCCGCGCTTGGCCGCCCGACACCTGATGCGGATACTTCCCCGCGATGTCGTCCGGCAGATTGAGGCGGCGAAGGATGTTGGCGAGTCGTGCGCGCCCCTCGGCCATCGGCAAGCCGTGGATGCGCAGCGGCTCCTCCAACGCCCGGCCGAGCGCCATGCGCGGGCTGAGCGAGGCATGCGCGTCCTGCAGCAGCATCTGCACGCGCCGGCGGAACGCCCGCGCGTCGCGCGCCAGGTGATCGGCAATCTCCGCGCCCTCGACGGTGATGCGACCGTGCGAAACCGGCACCAGGCCAAGCAGGGCGCGGCAGAGCGTGGTCTTGCCGGATCCGGATTCCCCTACCAGCCCCGTGATCGTGCCTTGCTGCACATCTAGCGTCACGCCCTCCAGCACGCGCAGCCGGCCGAACTCCACGGCAACGTCCTCGAAGCGGACGAGCGTCGCGGTCACGACCACCGCTCGAACAGATGGCATGCCGCCGCGCGCGCCGGTCCGGCGCCGCGCAGCAGCGGCACGGCGGCGCGGCAGCCGCCCTCTGCATGCGGGCACCGGGGCGCGAAGACACATCCCGGTGGCGGCACGACGGGATCGAACACCTCGCCCGCTATGGAAACGAGCCGCCCGGAATCTTCCTCCTCGATCTCGCAGGCGAGCAGGGCGCGCGTATAGGGATGGCGCGGTGCCGCGAGCACCTCCGCGACAGGCCCGGTCTCCACCACCGTGCCGCCATACATCACGCAGAGGTCGTCGCAGAGGCCGGCAACAAGGCCGAGGTGGTGCGAGATGAAGACGATGGCACCGGACACGTCGCGGCGCAGTGCCTGGAGGAGCGCGACGATCTGCGCCTCCACCGTCGCGTCCAGCGCCGTCGTCGGCTCGTCGGCCAGGAGCAGCTCCGGCCCTGCCAGCAGCGCCATCGCGATCATCACGCGCTGACGCATCCCACCCGAGAGCTCATGCGGATAGGACGCGAGGCGCGACGCAGGATCGGCGATCGCCACCCGACCCAGCATGGCCTCGGCGCGCGCCAGGGCTTCGCGCCGCGGCAGCCCCGGCTCCCGCCGGCGCATCACGTCCACCAGATGCGTGCCGACGGTGAAGAGCGGGTTCAGCGCCGTCATCGGATCCTGGAAGATCATCGTGATGCGCGTGCCCCGCAGTGCCGCCATAGCAGCATCCGGCAGCGTGAGCAGGTTCGCGCCCGCAAATCCCACTTCGCCCGTCACGCGCGTGACATTCGGCGGCAGCAGCCTCAGCAGGCAGGAGGCCAGGCTGGATTTGCCGGAACCGGACTCGCCGACCACGCCGAGGATGCGCTCGCGCGCGATGTCCAGGTTCACGCCCGAGAGGATGCGGGCGGTGCCGCGCGCCGTCTTCGCTTCCAGCGTCAGGTCGCGGATGCGGACCAGCGGCTCCACCGCTCAGCGCCCCTGCCGGATACGCGGGTCCACCGCATCGCGCAGCGCCTCGCCGAACAGCGTGAAGCCGAGCGTCGCGACGGCCAGCGCGGCGGAGGAGACGAGCACGGGCACCCAGCTGTCGGAGAGGAACTGGTAGCCATCCTGGATCAGCACGCCCCAGCTCGCGAGCGGCGGACGGACGCCGAGGCCGAGGAAGGACAGGCCGGCCTCGATGGTAATCACGACAGGGATGTCCATCGAGGCCAGGACGATCAGCGGCCCCGTGATGTTCGGCAGGATGTGCGCGAACACGATGCGCGGCAGCGATGCGCCGAGGATGCGTTCCGCTTCCAGGAACGGTGCGCTGCGCAGCGTCAGCACCTGCGCGCGCGCGACCCGGCCGAAATGCGGCGTCAGCGTGATGCCGACAATGATCACGACCAGCAGCGTGGATGGGCCGAACACGGCGACGATGGCCAGCGCCAGGACGAGCGACGGGAAGGACGAGATGACGTCGAAGGCGATCAGCACCAGCCCCTCCCAACGCGGCGGCAACCAGGCCGCGACGATGCCGAGGAGCGTTCCGGCGATCAGCGCGACGGCGATCGCGCTCAGCGCCACGCCCATCGCGACCGTCGCGCCATGCACCAGTCGCGAATAGAGATCCCGTCCGAGATGGTCCGTGCCGAGCCAATGCGCTGCCGAAGGTCCTGCGAAGCGGTTCAGGATGTCCAGCGCGTCGGGATCATGCGTCGCGACCAGCGGGGCAAAGATCGCCGCGACCAGCACCAGCGCCACGATCGCGCAGCCCAGCACGCCCGGCAGCGAGCCGCAAACCTGCCGCAGCAGCGCGACAGCCTTCACCTGGGCACGCCGTCGCGGACCGTGTCGCGCCGCATCCGCGGATCAATGGCCGAATAGGACAGGTCCACGAGCAGATTGACCACGACGAAGAGTACCACCACCACCAGCACGGCGCCCTGAACAACCGGGAAGTTGCGGACCGACAGGGCATCGTAGATCAATCGGCCGAGGCCGGGCCTGGCGAAGACGATCTCCACCAGCACGGCACCACCCAGCAGCCGCCCGACGCCCATGCCAAGCAGCGCGATCGTCGGGATGCACGCATTCTTCAGCGCGTATTTGTAGGTCACCAGCCGCTCCGGGATGCCGTAGGCGCGCATCGTCCGGATATGCGGCTCCGCCATCACCTCCAGCATGGAACTGCGCACCAGCCGCGCGATGAAGCCTATCCAACCGAGCGCGAGCGCCAGCGTCGGCAGGATCAGCCGGCGCGCCTGGTCCCAGAGGTCGTCGGTGTTCCCCGCGCCGAGCACCGGCAGCCAGTTCAGCCAGATCGAGAAGACCAGCAGCAGCAGGATCGCGACCACGAAGCTCGGCACGGCGATGAAGCTGACTGAGACGACTGCCAGCAGGTTGTCCGCCACGCTGCCCCGATGCGTCGCCGCGAACACGCCGAGCGGCACCCCCAGCAGCACCGCCAGCCCGATCGCCGCGAAGGTCAACGCGAAGGTGTAGGGGATGGCGGCGAGCACCATGCCCGCGACCGGCCGGCCGGACAGCACGTCCACGCCCAGGTTGCCGGTCAGCACGTTCGACAGGAACCGCCACAACCGCTCATGCAGCGGCCGATCCAGCCCCATCTCGCGGATGAACTGCGCCGCGAATTCCGGCGTCGCCTGCGGTCCGAGCAACGTGGCCGCCGGATCGCCCGGCACCAGGGCCGAAAGCGCGAACAGCAGCAGCATCGCGCCCAGCACGATGAGCACGGAGGTGACGAGGCGGCTCAGCAGATAGGCCGCCGTCCCGCCCCTCATGCAGTCAGGCCACGGCGAAGGCGTCGTATTGCCAGTCAAGCCAGCCCGGCACCGAGGCCGGACGCAGCCAGGAGCGATGCGCCAGGAAGGACACGTTGTTGGTCAGCCAGACGAAGGCCGCCGAGCGATCCATAAGCTGCTGCGCCTGCACCGCCAATGCCGCACGCCGCGCCGGATCAAGCTCCGCCGCGGCGCGCTCGAACAAATTGTCGAATTCCGGGTTCTGGAAGCGCTGCCAGTTCCACGTGCCGACCTGGCTGCTGACGAACCATTGCAGGATGAAGTTCGGGTCCAGCTTGCCGTTGAACACCATCATGAAGGCTTCGATGTCGCGCCCGGCGTCGCCGCGCCCGGCCGACCAGAAGCCGCCGCCATCGCGCGCATCCACCTCGACCGTGATGCCGATCTCCTGCAACAATGCGCGTGCCACCAGCGCCATGTTCTGGAACGCCGGCTGGTTCAGCACGAGCAGCTTCACGCGCAGGTTCCGCGCACCCGCCTCGTTCAGCAGGCGTCGTGCCTCCGCGACATTCCGCCGATAGACCGGCGCATCGGCCCAATGCCCCGGCACCGCCGGCGGCAGCACGGCATTCAGCCGCGGTGCCTTCCCGTTGTAGCCGGCGAGGAGCATCTGATCCACGTCCAGCCCCAGCCGGATCGCGTGCCGCACGCGCAGGTCGTTCAGCGGCGGCCGCTCGGTGTTCAGCCCGAGCCAGATGTATTGCAGTCCCGGCTGGTCCGTGATGGCCAGGCCCTGCACGCCCCGCAGCGGCTCCGCCACGGTCGGCGGCAGCACGGCGAAGTCCAGCTCGCCCGAACGCAGCGCCAGTTCCGTCGCGCGGTTGTCCGGGATGAACCGCACGGCGATCTCGTTGAAGGCGGGCTTCGTGCCGGAATAGCCGGGGTTCGCCCGCAGCGTCGCGCCGCGCTGCCGTTCCAGTGCCGCCAGCGCATAGGGGCCGGAGCCTACCGGCTTGATGTTGTGCTCCACGCCGCGCTGCTCGACGGCGCGCTTGCTGACGATGCAGCCCGAGACGTCACCCAGCGCGATGCCGAACAGCCCCGCATTGGGTCGCGAGAGCACGATGCGCCCGGTATGCGTTCCGGTCACCTCCACGCGCTCCAGCCCGGCCCAATCGCCGCGATAGGGCGAAGGCCGCGAGCCGGCAGGCGGTTCCAGCCCGACGCGCTCAAAGGAGAACTTCACATCCTCCGCCATCATCTCGCCGAAGCCGTCGGTGAACATCTGTCCCGGCTTCAGGCGGAACTCGATGACCGTCGGCGAGGTCTGGTTCACCTCCGCCGCCGCGTCGTTCTCCATGTCGCCGCTGTTGGCCTTGTGACGGATCAGCCGCTGATAGACGACGCGGCAGATGTTCCCGTCATGCGGCCCGGTGCGATGGCCGGGGTCCACGACCTCCGGGTCACGCTCCACGCGCACGGAGATGTTCTGGCGCGGCACGCCTTGCGCGGTCGCTTCACTGGCCGGCAAGGCAGCACCCGCCAGGCCGGCTGCGGTTCCGGCCAGCAGGCCGCGGCGCTGGATTCCGTTTGTCATGCCACGTCTCCCCGGTTTCCGCCGTATCGAACCCTGCGAAAGGCCGTCCGGCAAGCCGGAATCCGGCTCATCCGCCGATCTCCTGCCGGCGACGCGCGATATAGGCGCCGATCGCCTCGTCCACCGCCGGATCGAGCGGCGGCGCCTGATAGCCGGCCAGCGTGCGGTCCCAGACCTCCGACGCGCGCGCGGCCGCGTCCTTCGCGCCGGCGTCGCGCCAGTTTTCGAAGTTCGACCAATCCGAGAGGATCGGCCGCCAGAACGCCGTCTCGTAGCGGGCCAGCGTGTGCGGGCTGCCGAAGAAATGCCCGCCCGGCGGCGTCGCGAGGATGGCATCCACGGCGAGGTCGTCGTCCGAGAAGGAGACCGGCTTCAGCATGGCCGCCCAGGCGCGAAGCATCTCCGCATCCATCACCACCTTCTCGAACCCGGCGGCCAGGCCACCCTCCAGCCAGCCCGTTGCATGATTGATGAGGTGAGAGTGCGACATGATGCTCGCCCATAGCGAGAACCCGGTCTCCCACGCCGCCTGCGCGTCCGGCACCGGCGACGCACACACGGCGGAGGACCGGTACGGCACCTTCAACGCCCGCGCGATCTGCGCTCCGCCGAGCGTCGCATGCACGTATTCCGGCGTGCCGAAGGCCGGCGAGCCCGTGCGCATGTCCACGTTCGAGGTGAAGCCGCCGAGCACGCAGGGGCAGCCGGGGCGGATCATCTGGATCAGCGCGATGATCCCCATCGCCTCCGCCGTCTGCTGCGCCAGCGCACCTGGCAGCGTCACCGGCGCCATCGCCCCCATCAGCGTGAAGGGCGTGATGACCACGCACTGCCCGTGCTCCGCCATCGTCATGATGTTGTCGAGGATCTCCTCGTCCACCCGCCGCGGCGAGTTGACGTTCGTCACCGACATCAGCGTGGGCCGCTCCGCCAGGCCGTCCGGCGTCGTCCCGTGCTCGATTGCCGAGATCGCGATCGCGTCGGCCGCCTGCACGCCACCGACGCCGCGCGCCGCCCACACGTTGTCCGCGCACTGGACATGCGCCTGGTAGATGTCGAGGTGCCGCGCTGGAACGGGAATGTCCGTCGGCTCCGTCACCACCCCGCCCTGCCAGTGCAGCACGCCGAGCGCCTGCGTCACCTTCAGGATGGCGCGCAGATCGGCGAGCGTGCCGTAGCGCCGCCCACCCGCGCGGTCATGGACATGCGGCGTGCCGTTCACCGGACCGAAGTTCACCACGCGGCCGCCGACATGCAGGTGCCGATCGGCGTTGCGCGCATGCAGCACGAAGCGTTCCGGCGCCTGAGCGCAGACCTCCCGCAGCAACGCGCGGTCGAGGCGGACCATGCCGGTCTCACCGTCCACCATCGCGCCGCCGCGCCGGTAGGCATCCCGCGCACGAGCCGAGCGGATTTCGAGCCCGCCTTCCTCCAGGATACGCCATGCGGCATTCAGGATGCGCGCGATCGCGTCCGCGTCGAAGATTTCCACCGGTGGCCAGGGGTTCTCCAGCCTTGGCAGCGGCGCGGTGCTGGCCGCGGCGCGGTTGCGCGCCGGCCGCTCCCGCCGCCGGCCGGACGGGGCTTCGCTCACGCGCTCCTCCTCCGCCCCTGGCGCCGCTCACCACTCGCCGCGGCCGGTTGCATCAAGGGTCCGAGCGCCGCCACGATGGCGGCGAGTTCGGGCCTCGGCCCGCCGGCATGCGTGTCCACCGCCCGCCGCATCGCCGCCAGGTGCATCGGCGACGTGCCGCAGCATCCCCCAACGATCCGCGCGCCGGCATCCATCGCGAGATGCGCGTAGATTTCCATCGTCTCCGGCGTGCCGGAATAGATCACGCGATCGCCCTCCACGACCGGGATGCCCGCATTCGCCTTCGCAATCAGCGGCAGCTCTGCGCCATCCATCCCGAGTACCGAGGCCAGCAGGTCCGCCGCGCCCACGCCGCAATTCGAGCCGATCGCCACCGGCGCACCGGGGAGCCCCCGCACGAAGGCGGCGAAGGCAGCAGGCGAGAGCCCCATCATCGTGTGACCCGCGGTATCGAAGCTCGCCGTCAGCGTCCATTCCATGCCGGCGCCAGCCGCCGCGGCCGCGGCGGCGCGCATCTCCTCCGGTGCCGACATCGTCTCGATCCAGATCACGTCCGCGCCGCCCTCGCGAAGTCCCGCGACCTGCTCGGCGAATACCTCCGCCGCCTCTGCCTCGGTCAGCGGCCCGAGGGGCGCGAGAAGATCACCGGTCGGCCCCACCGAGCCCGCGACGATCACCGGCCGCCCAGCGGCGCCCGCCACCTCGCGCGCGATTTCCGCCGCACGTCGGTTCAACTCCCTCGCGCGATGCTGCAGCCCGTGCAGCATCAGGCGCCGCGCATTGCCGCCAAAGGTGTTGGTCAGGATGATGTCCGCACCGGCATCCACGAACGCCCGGTGAAGCGCGGCCACGCGGTCCGGATGCGCGTCAAGCCACAGCTCCGGCGCGTCGCCATTCGCGAGCCCCAGGTCGAACAGGTTCGTCCCCGTCGCCCCGTCCGCGAGCAGCACGGGCACCTCAGCCAGACGCTGCGCGAGCACGGCGTGCCTCCCTGCGTCCTGCGCGCGAGGTCATGCGCGCCAACCGCTCCGGCAGCACCGCCACCAAGGCCCTGCGCGCGTCCTCGGCCATTTCCGGCCACGCGCCGATCTCATCGCCGGTGCGGCCGCAGCCGATGCACCAGCCCGTGAGCGGATCGAGCACGCAGACCTTGTTGCACGGGCTCGCCGTCATGCGCGCAGCCTCAGCCCCTCGGGATCGTGCAGCGGCCGCGTATGTATCACGGCGCGGCAGTGCTCGCCCAGAAGATCAATCTCGAACGCCGCGCCGTCGCGCGCCAGCTCCGCCGGCACGTAGCCCGCCGCGAGGCTCGTCCCGACCCAATGCCCATAGCCGCCGGATGTCACATGCCCCACCGGCTCGTTGTCCCGCAGCACCACCTCGTAGCCCACGGCATCCGCATGCGGCGCATCCACCGCGAAGGTCACGAAGCGCCGCGCGGCGCCGCGCTCCCGCTCCGCCATGGCCGCCGCGCGTCCCGTGAAATCCACGTTCTTCGTGAAATCCACGAAGGCATCGAGGCCCGTCTCGCCCGGCGTGTAATCCGGCCGGAAATCCTTGTTGAAGCTGCCGTACCCCTTCTCGAGCCGCAGCGAGGACACCGCGCGGCCGCCGTAATGCACCAGCCCGAACCGCTCGCCCGCCGCCAGCAGATCGTCGTACAGCTGCAGCTGATAATCCGGCGTCACCCAGATCTCGTATCCCAGTTCCCCCGTGAAGCCGCAGCGCTGGACCAATGCCGGCGACATGCCGACCGCCATCTCCTTCACCGCGAAGAAGCGGAACCCGGCGTTGGACACGTCCTCGTCCACCAGCGCACCCAGCACGTCGCGCGCCAGCGGCCCTGACAACGCGAAGCCCGTCAGCGTAGAGCAGGCGCTGCGCACGAAAACGTCGTCCGGCACGGCTTGGTCGCGGAACCAGCGCATGTGGAACGCCTCCGCGAAGCCCGATCCGACGATGAGGTAGCGATGCTCTGTCACGCAAGCGATGGAGAGGTCGCCCATGATGCGGCCGGCAGGGTTCAGCATCGGCGCGATGGCCATGCGGCCCGGTCTAGGGATGCGGCTGGCGAACACGCGGTCCAGCCACTGGCGGGCACCGCGCCCGGTCACCTCGTATTTCGCGTAGTTCGACGTCTCGTACAGCCCCACGCCCGTACGCACCGCGTGACACTCCGCCCGCACATGCGGGAACGCGTCGGAGCGCCGATAGGTCGGTTGCTCCGCAGGCTCGACGCCGGGCGGCGCGAACCACAGCGCGTTCTCCAGCCCGAAATTCGCGCCGTACACCGCGCCGCGCTCGCGCAGGCGGTCGTACACCGGCGTCCGCCGGAAGGGCCGCGCCGCCGGCATCTCCTCGTTGGGATACGCCAGGCGAAAGCGCCGCCGATAGTTCTCCTCGGTCTTGATCCGCGTGTAGCGCGGCGTCGCGAAGGCGCCGAAGCGTGCCGCATCCATCGCCAGCACGTCCTGGCCGGGATCGCCGCGATCCATCCAGCGCGACAGCACCAGCCCGATCCCGCCGCCCTGGCTGAACCCGGCCATCACCCCGCAGGCGAGCCAGAAGTTGCGCAGCCCCGCCACCGTGCCGACGAGCGGGTTGCCGTCGGGCGCAAAGGTGAACGGCCCGTTGATGACCCTGCGGATGCCGACCTCCGTCAAGGCCGGGAAGTGCCGGAAGCCGCGTTCCAGTTCCGGCGAGATGCGCTCCAGGTCGTTGGGCAGCAGCTGGCTGTGGAAGTCGTCCGGCGTTGCCTGCACCGCCCAGGGCACGCTGGCCTGCTCGTATGTCCCCAGCAGCACGCCCTGCCCTTCCTGGCGCAGGTAGATCTCGCCGGTGAAGTCGGAGGTGTTGATGATCTCGCGCTCCAGCCCAGCAAGCTGCGGCACGGGATCGGTGACGATGTAGTGGTGCTCATAGGCCAGCAGCGGGATTGTCAACCCGACGAGACGGCCTACCTCCCGCGCCCACAGCCCTCCGGCATTCACGACGTGCTCCGCCTGGATCACGCCCTTGTCGGTCGTCACCTCCCAGCCGCCGTCGGGGCGTTGCGCCAGCGCGATCACCTTCGTGAACCGCTGCACCTCCGCGCCCATCGCGCGCGCCGCTGCCACATAGGCCTGCGTCACCAGCCACGGGTCCACATGCCCGCCATCCTCGCGCCACAGCGCGCCCCGGAAGTGCTCCTCCGCGATCAGCGGATTGCGCCGCTTCGCCTCGGCGACGGAGATCAGCTCCGTCTGCATCTTCAGGTATCGCGCGCGGCTGTGGATCAGCTTCAGGAAATCCATCTGCCCGTCGCTGGCCGCCAGGTATATGCCACCATTGTGGTGGATGCCGCAGGACTGGCCCGTGGCGGCCTCCAGCTCCCGATACAGGTCGAAGGTGTATTTCTGCAGGCGCGAGACGTTGGCATCGCTGTTCAGCGTGGTCACGCCGCCCGCCGCATGCCAGGTGGAACCCGAGGTCAGCTCGTTCTTGTCGAGCAGCACCAGATCCGTCCACCCGATCTTCGCGAGGTGGTACAGCACGGAGCAGCCAACGACGCCTCCCCCGATGACCACGGCGCGGGCATGCGTCCTCATGCGCTCTCCCTCTCAAGGGGCAGGACCGCACAGCCGAACTCGGCCGAGGCCTGCAACAGGAAGTGTACGAAGCTCCGCGCCAGGGTCGCCGGCACCATCAGGTCGAAGCCCGTCCCGTGACGATAGATGATTACGGCAACATGCGCGATGGGGGTGCGGGCGACAGCGCCTGGCGGGAACGCGCGCGCATCCAGGTCCAGCCGGCAGCCTCGTGACAGCACATCCACCGCGGCGCTCCCGCAAAGTCGGAGCACGACGAACCCACCCGAGAGGTCCACGACCGACGCGACATGTCGTGCAAGATCCGGTCGCGCGCCGCCCACAAGCAATGCCGTGCGCGGCGCGAAGCACAATGCAACGCCGCCCCATATCGCGGCAGAGCGGCCTTGCGCGGGCAAGTCCAGCTCCGCCGCACGTCGCACCGCGACCTGGTGCACCGCGACCTGCCGCTCCGCCAGCATCACGCCAGCATCCGGGCTGACGGATGGCACCAGCACACCATCCAGCGCCGAGCGTGGCTCAAGCACGGACACGTGCGTTCTCCGGATCCAGGAAATGCGGACTGCCAACGACGACGCGCGCGCTCTCGCCATGGATCGGGCTGTCGGCAACCAGCATCTCGCCATGACGCGCCGCCCCGCCGGCGAGGAGGCCGAGACCGATCCAGCCCTCGCCCTCGGCCCGCATGCAGGCCGAGGTGACGTAGCCCAGGCTTGTCCCCTCGCCCTGCGCGTTGCGCAGATGCGCCCCGCTACGCAGCCGCTCGGCGGCGTTGGCAGGACGGAGCCCGACGAGCTGCAATCGTGCAGCATCGGCCAGGCCCGGCCGCTGCGCGAGGGCACGCCCGACGAAATCGCCGCGCTTCTTGAGCATCCTTCCCAAACCGAGGTCGCCTGCCGTTGTCTGTCCGTTGATCTCCGCGCCCGTGACGTGACCCTTCTCGATCCGGAGGACGTTCAGCGCATCGAGGCCGTAAGGCCGCATGCCGTAGCTCGCACCAGCCGCGAGCAGCGCACACCAGACATGCCGCGCATACCCTGCCGGGACGGAAACCTCATACGCCAGCTCACCCGAGAACGAGATACGGAAGACGCGCCCCGCCACGCCGGCAATCATCGCATCGCAGGCTGCCATGAACGGAAAGGCGGGGTCCGCCAGATCCCGGTCCACGACGCGCAGCAGCACCTCGCGCGCGCGCGGCCCGGCAACGGCGAACTGCGCCCAGTGGTCGGCGACGTCCGTCAACGTGACGTCCAGCTGCGGCCACACCGTCGCCAGGTGCCACTCCATATGCGCCAGCACATCGTCGGCCTTCTGGGTCGTGGTCGTCATGATGAAGTGGTCGTCGGCGAGGCGCGAGGTCGTGCCGTCATCCAGCACCATCCCGTCCTCCCGCAGCATGATGCCGTATCGCGCGCGGCCTTTCGCGAGCGTCGAGAAGGTATTCGCGTAGATGAGGTCGAGGAACCTCGCCGCATCCGGTCCCTGCACATCCACCTTGCCGAGTGAGGACACGTCGCAGATGCCGACGCTCCGACGGACGTTGCGCGCTTCCTCCAGCACCGGCTCCCAGCCGGTGTCCGATGAATAGACGAGCGGCCGCAGCCACAGGCCGATGCGCGCGAAGGTAGCGTCGGAAGCGGCGTGCCACTCATGCAGCGGAAGCCGTCGCTCCGGCTTGAAGTGCTGCCCGACATGCGATCCGGCCAAGGTGCCCCATGCAACCGGGCGCGTGAAGGGACGCGGTTTCGAGAGTCCGACTTCCTGAAGGTGCACACCGCGGGCAGCAGCCAGCACGGCCGCACCGGCCATGCCTCCGATCCGTCCCTGGTCGGTCGCCATGCCATGCGTGGTGTAGCGCTTCGCATGTTCGGCATGGCCATAGCCCTCGCGCGTCGCGAGCCGGAGGTCGTCCGCCGTGACATCATGCTGCAGGTCCACGAACGCCTTACCGCGCCCGCGCACCTCGTACATGGGGGCGGGCGGCGAGCGCTCCGGCTCAGGCCAGATCGGCAACACGATCGCACCGGGGCTCAGGCCGAGGCCGAGCACGGCGTCGTGCGCCGCCGAGGCTCCATCCCGCGCGGCCTCCATCAGGCCAGCGACGCCGCGTGCGCCACCAACAGCCACGACGCCTTCGTGCCCTTCGCGCGGTACGAAGGCGTGACCGCCGTCGTCCCACGCCATGGGCAAGCCGGCCTGTACCGCCAATCCGCTCTCCGGCGACCATCCTCCGCACACCAGCAACGCATCGCACCTTGTCCGCAGCAGTGACGCCCTGCCGATCTGCCTGGCGACCACGCCGCTGACCGCGCTTCGCCCGCGCGTGGCGCAGACCTCGTGTTGCTGGTGTACTCGCAACCCCGCTGCACGCGCCCGCGCCGCACCGGCGCCCTCCGGCCGGGGATCGAAGATCGCTTCGACCACGACGCCGCTTTCGGCAAGCGCGACGGCCGCATCGTGGCCGGTGTCGTCGAGCGTGAACATGGCAGGATGTCGTCCGACGCCGACGCCGAACCGCCGGGCATACGTCAATGCGGCGGCTGCCAGCATGACGCCTGGCCGGTCATTACCTGGAAAGGGGATCAGGCGTTCGACCGCGCCCATGGCCAGGATCGCGCGCCGTGTGCGGATGAGGTGGAGCCTCTGCCGAGGCAGTGGAGCCGCAGGCTCCCTCTCATGATCGGCGACGCGCTCCACGGCGGCGAAGACGCCGTGACCGTACGCGGAGACGACCGTGGTCCTGCGACGCAGCACGCCCTGCGGCAAGGCCGCGATGCTCGCCTCCGCCCAACTCGCCGCCGCGCGGTCCAGCAGGGCACCGCCGCCCGCCTCGAAATCCGCTTCGGCGAGGATCACGCGCGCGCCCGCGGCAACGGCGACGCCAGCTGCCGCAAGCCCGGCCGGACCGGCGCCGACGACCAGCACGTCGCAATGCGCATGGACGTGCTCGTAGCGATCCGGGTCCGGAGCATCCGGTGCGGACCCAAGCCCGGCCGCACGACGGATCAGCGGTTCATAGACCTTCTCCCACCACCCATGCGGCCGCATGAACGTCTTGTAGTAGAAACCCGCGGGCAGGAACGGCGCGAGCAGATCGTTCACGGTCAGCAGATCGAAGCGGAGCGACGGCCACCTGTTCTGGCTTCGCGCCACCAGACCGTCGTAGAGTTCCACGGTCGTCGCCGGCGCGTTCGGCTCGCGCCTCGCTCCGTCCCGCAATGCCACCAGGGCGCAAGGTTCCTCGGCTCCAGCCGAGACGATGCCGCGCGGCCGGTGATACTTGAACGAGCGTCCGACAAGGTGCTGGCCGTTCGCCAGTAATGCGGATGCGAGCGTATCGCCGGCGACGCCGGTGAGATCACGTCCGTCAAAGCTGAAGCGCAGCGTCCGGTCTCGATCCACGCGCCCGCCGGACGGCAGCCGGAACCCGGTCATGGCGGATCATCACCCGGCAGCCCGACCCAGGCGATCGCGTGCGTGCTGGTATCGCGCACCGCCTTGAGCACGGCGCGGCAGCCATGCACGTGGTGCCACCATTCGACATGCCGGCCGGAGGGATTGCCGCGATCGTACACATACGCCGCGAAGGCCTCGATGCCGGCATCCGCGGCCGGCCGCGCGACAGTCGCGTCGCCGCGGTAGCGGAACTCAGCCTCGTCGCGCAGGCCACAATGCGGGCAGGCGATCCGGTGCAAGGCTCAGTGCATCCAGGGATACGGCCCGACGCCGCGTTCATCAATGACGTGTCCGCTGCGGAAGCGCGAGAGGCCGAGATGCGCGATCGCCGGATGCGGTGCGCCGGTCGCCACCAGATGCGCCGTGTAGAACCCGCCGGCCGGAATGGCCTTGAACCCGCCGTAGCACCAGCCGCCATTGAGGAAGAGGCCGGCAACCGGCGTGGTCGAGATGATCGGATTGCCGTCCATGGACATGTCCATCACGCCCCCCCATTGCCGCAGCACGTGCAGGCGCGACAGCGCAGGCATCAACGTCCGGCCTGCTGAGAGCACCTCCTCCACTTCGGGCAGGCTGCCGCGTGCGGCGTAGCTGTTGTGCCCGTCCGTGCCGCCGCCGAACACCAGGCCGCCCTTGTCGGACTGGCTGACGTAGAAATGCCCGGCGCCGTACGTGACGACGACGTCCAGGCACGGCTTCACCGCCTCCGTGACGAATGCCTGCAGGACGTGCGTCTCGATCGGCAGGCGGAAACCGGCCATGTCCGCGAGCTGGGAGGAATGCCCGGCCACGCAGAGTACGACCTTGTCCGCCCGAACGAGGCCGCGCGTCGTCTCGACTGCTCTGACGTGCCCGGCTTCGACGCGTATGCCGGTCACGGCGCAATGCTCAACCACATGCACGCCGAGCGCAGTGGCGGATCGGGCATAGGCCCAAGGCACCGCGTCGTGCCGCACAGTGCCGCCCCTGCGTTGCAGGAAACCGCCCAGGACAGGGAAGCGCGTATTGTCGAGTTCGATGAGCGGCGCGAGCCGCCGGACGGCGGGACGGTCCAACAGCTCGCAATCCACGCCCTCGATGCGCATCGCGTTGGCGCGTCGTGCGAAGAGGTCGCGCTGGCCGTCAGTGTGGAAAAGGTTCAGCGTGCCGCGTTGGCTGACCATCGCGTTGAAGCGGTGCGTCGCCTCGAACGTCTCCCACATCTTCAGCGAGGTGTCATAGAAACGGACGTTCTCGGCGGAGAAGTAGTTGGAGCGGATGATGGTGGTGTTGCGGCCGACATTGCCCAGACCGATCAAGCCACGTTCGAGTACGACGATGTCGGTGATGCCATGTTCGGCGGCGAGGTGATACGCCGTTGACAGTCCGTGCCCGCCGCCACCCACCACGACGACGCTGTAGCGATCGCGCGGACGTTCCACGCTACGCCAGGCACGGCGCCAACCGCGATGGCCCCGCAAGGCCTCGCGAGCGAGCCGCCAAGCGGAGTACGGTCGGTCTGCTTCGAAGACGTGCTCGATCGTCCTGCCCCCGCACCACTCTGCGCAGCAGGCTGCGCCAGCGCACGGAGCGTGTCCATGTCAGTTCGCGCGCGCCCGCCTCTCCGTTTTTTTCCGGTCGAGGCGGGTGTTGTTTGTGGTGTGTGTTGTGTGTCGTGGTGTTTGGATGCGGGGACAGGATTTGAACCTGTGACCTTCAGGTTATGAGCCTGACGAGCTACCGGGCTGCTCCACCCCGCGTCGTGGTGTGTGGTGTGCAGGGGGTTTGGCGTTCCTGCACGGGTGT
>Ga0209909_100057_pt1 | contig 248214 bp, 227 predicted proteins | sample FECB22metaG_FD_188302 | JGI IMG/M metagenome (GOLD analysis project Ga0209909, IMG submission 188302) | Cyanobacterial communities from the Joint Genome Institute, California, USA - FECB-22 (SPAdes) (version 3) | ecosystem: Environmental > Aquatic > Thermal springs > Hot (42-90C) > Microbial...
GAGCTGCGCCACCGCCTTCCCCGGCTGTGGCGCCAGGTGCAGGCTGGGGCCGTGCCGGCCTGGCGGGCCCGGTCCGTCGCGGAGGCCACCATCCACGTCACCCCCGCGCTCACCCAGGATGCGGCGCGCTGGGTCGACGCCCAGGTCGCCGCCGTGGCCGGGAAGATCGGCCCCGCGCAGCTCGACCGACTGGTCGCCGAGACGATCAAGCGCTTCGACCTCGCCGCCCCGGACCCGGCCGCCGATCCGGAGGACGGGTACCTGTCGGTGGACCCGCGCCACGCGACGCTCAACGACCAGGACGTGCACTACGCCGGCACGATGCACTTCGAGGCCGACCTCGACATCGCCGACGCCCTGGACCTCGACGGTGCGCTGGCCCAGGGCGCCGCACTGCAGAAGGCGCTCGGGTCGGCCGAGTCGCTCAACGTCCGCCGGGCGAAAGCGCTCGGTGACCTGGCCCGCACCCAGACCGCGCTCGACCTCCACACCCAGGGCGCCACCGACGCTCGCGGCCAGGACGGCTTGCCTGCAGCGCGGGAGGTGGTCCTGAACGCCCACTTCGACGCCGAGTCCGCCCCAGACGGCACGACGGTGTTCGGTCCCACCGGCCGGCTCGAGGAACGCCAGAAGCTCCTGCTGCTCGACCAGGTCAAGGCCTGGTGTGCCGACTCCCGCACCACGGTCACGATCAAGCCCGTCATCGACCTCAACGCCGAGCTGTCCGCCCCGGGCTACGACATCCCGCAGCCGATCCGGGAGCAGGTTGCCCTCCGGGACCGGACCTGCACGTTCCCCTGGTGCACCAGACCCGCCCGGAGCGCTGACGTCGACCACGTGGTCGAGTACGACCACGACGCCGAAGCCGAAGGCAGACCCCAGCCCGGTCCCACCACGTCCTCGAACCTCGCGTGCCTGTGCCGGTTCCACCACCGGCTCAAGACCTTCACCGCCTGGACCTATCGCATGGTCGCGCCCGGAGTGTTCGAGTGGACCAGCCCCCACGGCCACCACTACCTCCGCGACCGACACGGCACCACCCGCCTCGACGACGCCGGCGACCTCGGCGAGCTGCCCGGACGACCATGACCCCGCCCCACACCCCGCCACCCACGAGATGGCGGGGCCACAGGCACGTCCGCGCCGCTCGAAGTCGTGCAGGGCGCAACGAGCGGAGCCGACCACTAGCCTGACCCGGTGCTGCCCGAGCCGACCGCCCGCCTGCGCTTCCGCCTGATGACGATGGCCGACCTGGCGGACATCACCGCCGTCCTGACCGCCTTCGACGCCTTCCGGGGAGGCCGGCCGCCGAGCACGCGCAAGGACGGCGTCCGGTGGATCGAGTGGCAGGAGCGCAACTACGCCGAGCACGACTTCGGCCTCTGGGTGATCGAGACACACGAGGGCGTGTTCGTCGGCGACTGCGGCCTCACCATGCAGGACGTCGAGGGGACGCCCCACGTGGAGGTCGGCTACCACGTCATGCCGGAGATGAGGCGGCGCGGCTACGCCACCGAGGCCGCGCGTGCCGTGCGCGACTGCGCAGCGGCCGCAGGCGTCGAGCACCTCGTGGCGCTGATCCGCCCCGACAACATCCCCTCCCAGGGAGTCGCCCGCAACCTCGGCATGGACCTGGAGCGGACGGCGCACGTCCACGGCACCGATGCGCTGGTCTTCGGCATGCGGCTGGACGAGCGGCGTTAGTCCTCGACCAGCCCGATGCGGAGGTACTCCGCGGCGTAGGTCCCGGCGAGCAGCAGCGAGGCGTAGCGCGCCACCTCGGCGTCGGCGTCGGTGGTCAGCGTCTCGACCCGTACGCCGTGGCGAGCCGCGGCCGCCTGGAGCTCGCCCGCCTGCTGGCGCACGACGGGGTCGTCGGAGCGGTCGTCGAGGATGAGTAGGAGCGGGCGCAGGTCCGCCGGCTCCTCGGAGAACGGGTCGGCGAAGACGTCGTGCGGCTTGGTCGCCTCGATCACCGGCAGCAGGTGCTCGGCGTCGCCCGCGATGGCCGAGCGACCGCTCGTGCGACGCAGCGACTCGGCCAGTCGCCGGGCCGCCCGGGCGGCGAGGACCGAGCCGCCCCACACCAGCGGGTTGGTGTCGGCCATGGCGATGGCGAGCATCTTGGCCGGGTTGACGGCGAGGTCGCGGTGCGGTGAGCAGTTGGTCGCCACGTCGTCGAGCGACTCGGCCACCGACTCCGCATCGGCGCGCGGGCCGAGGTGCACGTGGGCGAGGTAGTCGAGCATCACCACGGCCGTCGCGAGCTGGTCGCCGGTCACGGTCGGCAGCACCGTCACGTGCCGGCCGGCGGCGTGCTCGGCGACGAGGGACCGCTCGGGGCAGGCCACGACGACCTGCGCCCCTCGGCGTACGGCCTCGGCGACGGCGGACGCGGACCCGTGGTCGTTGCCCTCGGGCGCCAGCATCACGACGAGGTCCAGCGAGCCCGCCCAGCCGGGCAGGCCCGGATGGGGCCACGCCACGAACGGCACCGGGCACCACGACTCGAGGACCGCACGCAGCAGCCGCGAGTCGGGACCGGCGGCGATCACCGCGCGGGGACGTGCCTCGTCGCGACCGCGGGCGATCAGCTCCGCGGTGGCGTTGGCGGCCTCGTGTGCCTCCCGACGGACCCGCGCGCCGCTCTCGGCGAGCGTGCGCAGCCGCAGGTCGACGGTGTCCAGCACCCCGGCGTCATCGAGCCGGGCCTCGTCGAACCAGGTCGCCACGGCCAGGCCCCTCCTCAACAGTCCTCAGGCGGGCTTGCGGGCCTCGTCGACCAGCAGCACCGGGATGTCGTCGCGCACGGGGTAGGCGTTGCCGCACCCCTGGCAGACGAGCTCCTCGGCGGCGGCCACGAGCTCGCCGTGGCATGCCGGGCAGACGATGATGCTCAGCAGCTGCGGGTCGATGTTCACGCGGATGATCCTAGGTCAATCCGTCGGCGTGAGGACGCGCAGGTGGCCACGCTTCGCCCCGCGACCCGGGTCGTCGGTCGAGTGCAGCGGGACCGGAGCGGGAGCCGGGCGGGCCGCCTCGCGCACTGCGTCGGCCAGCGCGAGCAGGTCGTCGCTGCTCGGTCCCTGGGCCTTCGGGTCCGGAGCCAGCCGCAGCACCTCCCAGCCGCGCGGGGCCGAGAGCCGCTCGCTGTGCACGTCGCAGAGGTCGTAGGCGTGCGGCTCGGCGTACGTCGCCAGCGGGCCGAGGACCGCGGTCTGGTCGGCGTACACGTAGGTCAGCGTGTTGACCGCGGAACGGCCACACGCCGTACGCGAACAACGACGGGCAAGGCTCACGGCGCCGACGCTACCCGCCGCACGCACGTGCGGCGCTTAGGCTCGCGGCGTGGACGACGTGAGCACCAACAGGTCCCGCACCAGGGATCGCCGTGGCCGGGGCATGCGCGGCCCGGGCGTGCTGCCGGCCGTGCCCGGCACGCCGGCCCTGCGCACGGCCCGGCAGAAGTTCGACCAGCTGGTGCTCGACGTGGTGACGCCGCTCGACGAGCGCTGGCAGCGCCACCTGGGCCTCGTCGAGTACGCGGTCGAGGACGCGCCGATGCTGCCCGACGACTGGGGCGACGAGACCGTGCCGCTGTCGTCGCTGGTGCGCGGCAAGGGCCAGGAGCCCACCCGGCTGGTGATCTTCCGCCGCCCGATCGAGCAGCGCGCCACCAACCGCGACGAGCTCGAGGCGATGGTGCACACCGTGGTCGTCGAGCAGCTGGCCGAGCTTCTCGGGCTCACGCCGGGGCAGGTCGACGAGAAGTACGGCGACTAGGCCGAGCAGTCCTCAGCGCTGGGCCGGGCGCACGTCGGGCACCTGGCTGGTGGTCACCAGCTGCGTGAGCGGCAGCACGGAGAGACCGCGGTCGCTCACCTCGAGCGACACGACCGCGCCGGTGCGCTCGAGCCGCACGAGCGCCAGCACCGCCGAGTCGGGCAGCCGCACCCGCGACGCGGTCGCCGCCGTGAGCTCGACGCGGCGCTTGCGCACCACCGCGCTGCCCTCCTCGTCCCAGGCCTGGAGGGTCAGCACCCCCGCACCGGTCGCCCCGGCGAGCACGAGCCGCTTCGACCCGGACGGCAGCGCCACGGCCGTCTCGCTCGACACGGTCGTGCCCGGCACGGAGAAGCCGAGGTCGCCGGGGACCTGCGTCCGCAGGCTGGCCGTGACCGGTCCGGTCGCCTCGAGCCGCAGCGCCTGGACACCTTCGGCGGTCCGGCCGCGCAGCACCCCGCCGAGGTCGACCTCGCTGACCGACGCCGGCGCGAGCGTGACCTCCTCGAAGCCCGCCGGTGCGAACTCGCTCTCCTCGCTGACCAGCTCGAGCGCCACCCGGACCTCGCTGTCACCGGGGTTGGCGAGCGTCAGGGTGCGGTCGGCCGCACCAGTGCCGATCCCGGCGACGTACGACGTCGCGGCCGGCGCGGCCTGCGCCGGGAGCCACTCGCGCACGGGCCGGTCGCGCCCCACGGGGTCGACCACGTCGACCACGCTCGACGCCAGACGCCCGCGGGAGACCCGCACCTGGATCGCCAGGGCGTCACGGTTGGGGGTGACCTCGGAGAGGTCGAAGGAGGCCGAGCGGCCACCGGGGACCCGGATGCCGAGGAGGGCGGGCACGTCGACGAGGCCGCTGCCGTCCCAGACGGTCACGTCCGCGACGGCGGGACCCTTGTCGGGGTTGACGAGCGTGAGCGTCGAGGAGTGCTCCGCCGACGCGCCGACACCGGTGAACCAGCGCTCGGGCAGGGGCTCGTCGCAGCCGACGGCCGACCCGGCACCCGACCGGGTCGCCACGAGCCCGGCGGCGAGGTCGCCGGAGCCGTTGACGACGACGGACGCGCGCTCGCGGCGCTCGGCCACCCCGGCGTCGAGCGCCTGGGTCTCGTCCTTGTCGCCGACCCGCAGCGCGACCTCGCCGGAGGACAGCCCGCTGCTGCCGAGGCGCAGGGTGTCGGCGCCGGGGAGCCGGGGCGGGCAGACCACCGTCGAGCGGTCGAGCGGCGCGCCCGTCGGGGCGTGGTCTAGCTCGGGGGTGGCGGCCGGCCGCACCAGCGCCAGGGCCGCCACCGTCAGGAGCGGGATCGCGACGGCCAGCAGGGTCAGCGGGGAGGGGCGCCTGCTGGCCACCTCGGCGACCCGGCGGCGGCCCACGTGGGGAGCACCCGGGGATCGGTCAGCCATCGGCCCGCTCCCCCCGTCGCTGCCGGACCGTCGGCGCGGCCAGGACGAGGGCGGCGAGGATCGCGAGCCCCTGCACGACCAGCAGCCCGGTGCGCCACCACGACCGGTCGCCGTCGAGGGCCGACGGGTCGAGCGGTCGGTCGACGTGCCACGCGCGGGTGCTGCGGTCCTCGGCGCTGGCCTGGTCCAGGCCGGCCGTGGCGTCGAGGAGGGAGGAGACCTTCCCGTCGGCGGGCGAGCTGAGGACGACGTACTCGATGCCGCGCGCGCCCAGCGCCGCGACCACGCCGGGCGTCGGCGAGGAGACCAGCGCCCGGACCTCATCGGTCAGCTCGGCGTCCTCGTCGGCGAGGGTGAGCACCTCGTCCTCACCCAGCGTGGTGCCGTCGTCGCGGCGGATCCGGTAGGTGATGCCGTCCTCCACCGAGCCGCCCAGCACCAGCACGCCGTGCTCCTGCCCGAGCAGCGAGCTCTGCTCCATGTAGACCGGGACGGTCTGCTCCTCGTCGCGGGTCATGGCGTTGTCCGGGGTGGTGAGCCACCAGGCGAGGCCGCCGAGGGGCACCAGCGCGGCCACCACGGCGAGGACGGTCGCCAGGCCGCGCTGCCACCACGGGTGGTGGTCGGCGAGGCGACGCAGGTAGGCGTCGGCGCCCAGCACGACAGCCACCACCGTCGTGCCCTGGAGGATCACGACGAAGAGGCCCAGGCTGGGTCGGGTGGTGACCGAGGGCAGGTCGAGGGTGAGGTGCGACAGCACGCCGGAGGCCAGCGCCGCGGCCAGCGCCACGAGCCAGCAGATGACGACGGGGATGCGCGTGCTGCGCGGCACGAGCGCGCCGAGTGCGAGCAAACCGAGGACCACGCCGAGCCACCACGGCGCTCCGAGGTCGTTGAGCCGTCCGGTCAGCAGCCCGCCGAAGGTCACCTGGTCGACCGTCAGCCGGCCGGCCTCGAGCAGCAGCCCGGACGCCGACCCGGTGGTGAGGAGCGGCAGCAGCCACGGCGCGAGCAGCACCGGGGTCGCGGCCACGGCGACCACGGGCGGACCCCAGCTGTCGCGCTCGCGGAGCAGGCGCGGCGAGATGAAGGCGGCGGCGCCCAGCACCACGGCCGTGGCCAGCAGCGCGAACAGCCAGAAGCCGGGCACGAACGCCGCGCCGAGGGCGAGCAGGAGTGCCGTGCGCCAGGCGGCGCGCCAGCGCCGGTCGCGGTCGGGGTCGACGAAGCCGAGGGCGGCGTGCGCGGCCCACGGCAGCAGGGCCGCGACCGCGACGGTGCCGAAGCGCCCCTCGCCCCACGCGCCCGACGTGACCGGCACCAGGGCATAGGTCAGCGCGCCCCAGACGACCAGCCAGCGCGGCAGGCCCAGCGGGTCGACGAAGCGGCCGACGACCTTCAGCAGCCGCCACGCACCCCAGGCGGCGACGGGCACTGCGAGCAGCATCAGCCCGGACACCACGGCGCCGGTGTGGCCGAACATCACCGAGGCGGCGAGGGCGAACGGCAGCACGTAGGCGGGTGCCGGCACGTCCGTGCCCGTGCCGAGCGGCAGCCAGGTCGCCGTGTGCAGGCTCCACCAGTCGGCCGCGGAGGCGGGGACCGGCGACAGCGCGCCTCCGGTGATGGAGCCGAAGGCCTCCCGTCCCGCGAGCAGCGCGAGCACCCCGAAGAGCACCAGCACGACCGCCACCGGGTTGGTGAAGAAGCGGGCCACCAGGCCGGTGTCGGTCAGGTAGGCGTCCTCGTCGTCCTCCACCGAGCCGAGGCGTTGCTCTCGTCCGGCGACGACGGCCTCCGGCGCCTTGGCGAGCCGGCGGCGCTCGGCCACGTCTGCTGCCTGGCTCGTCGCGGCGGACGCCAGGTCGGTGACGAAGTCCAGGCCGTGGCGGTAGGGCAGCCACGGCGGCGCCAGCAGGCGGCGTACGGCCTCCTCCCGAGGGGGCTCGCCGGCGCGGCGGCGCGCCCGCTCGCGGCGCGCGGCCAGCACCTGCCCGGGGCGTCCGTGCACCGACAGCACGGCGGCGAGCTCGTCGAGGGCCTCCCCCACCGAGCGCACCCCGAGGTAGCCCAGCACCCGCAGGAGCGAGCCGAGGAAGAGCCGGACGAACTGCCAGGGCAGGGCCCGCGCGGAGACGTTGGCCAGCGAGGTGAAGAGCGCGGCGCGCCGCTCCTGGTAGTGCGTGTGGCGCCCGGTGAGGGGCGTACGCCGTACGCCGCGGTGCGCCGCCTCGGCGTGGAACACCACGGCCTGCGGCACGACGAGGGTGCGGTGCCCGGCCAGCGCGGCGCGCCACCCGAAGTCGATGTCGTTGCCGAAGATCGGCAGCTCCTGGTCCAGCCCACCCAGCGCCTCGAGCACCCGCCGCTTCACGAGCATGCCCGCGGTGTTGACCGCGAGGACCTCGCGCACGGCGTCGTGCTGGCCCTGGTCGTACTCGCCGCGCTCCAGACCGGTCTCGCGGTGCCCGGTGCCGGTGATGGTCAGGCCGACCTCGAGCAGGCGGCGCAGGGAGGGCCACTCGCGCAGCTTGGGCCCGAGGATCGCCGCGTCGGGGTGCTCCTCGGCGGCAGCCATCAGCTCGGCCAGGGCACTCGGCTCCGGGTTGCTGTCGTCGTGCAGGAGCCAGAGCCACTCGTCGTCGGCGGGCTCGCCCGGCGCGAGGTCCAGGGCATGCTGCACGGCGGCCGGGTAGCTGGTCGAGCCGGGCACGACCTCGAGCACCAGACGCCCCGACGCCTCGTCGAGGCCGGCGCCGGCGAGGGCGTCACGGATGAGCGCGACACTGTCGTCGCGGCTCGTGGTGTCGACGGCCAGGACGCGGTCGACCGGGAGGGTCTGCCCGATCAGACCAGCGAGGACCGCTGGCAGCCACCTCGCCCCGTCATGACTGACGAGGAGCGCGGTGACGGACACCGGAGCACCTTAACGAGGCGCTCCACGCCGCCAAAAACAACGAGCCGGCGGCGGGAAGAGGTCCGTCAGACGGCGCGCTTCTTCAGCTTGCGGCGCTCGCGCTCCGACAGCCCGCCCCAGATGCCGAAGCGCTCGTCGTTCATCAACGCGTACTCGAGGCAGTCGTCGCGCACCTCGCACGTCAGGCAGACCTTCTTGGCCTCCCTGGTCGAGCCGCCCTTCTCGGGGAAGAACGCCTCCGGGTCAGTCTGCGCGCACAGCGCGCGATCCTGCCACCCGAACTCCTCGCCCTCAGGCTCGAGGAGAAACAATTCTGCTCTCATGGCTGACGCCCTTTCGACCCTTGTTCAGGACTGAACCACACTGTGGGAATTACATGCCTGTCGTACCCCGCAAGTCAAGCCCGGATCTGATATGGCCATTCGGCTTCCGGCAGGCTGCTCCTATGCCATCATCTGCGCCCACGCTCAGCCGTATCACCGTCCTCTCCGGCGGGGTCGGCGGGGCCCGCTTCCTCCAGGGACTCATCCACGGCCTCCGCACGGGCCTCGTGCCGGGAGGGTCCGCCGACACCGAGGTCACCGTGGTGGCCAACACCGCCGACGACTGGTGGATCCACGGGCTCAAGGTGTGCCCCGACCTCGACACCGTCATGTACACCCTCGGGGACGGCATCGACGTCGAGCGCGGGTGGGGTCGCCGCGACGAGACCTGGAGCGCCAAGGGCGAGCTCGAGGCGTACGGCGTCGAGCCGACGTGGTTCGGCCTCGGTGACCGCGACATCGCCACGCACCTCGTGCGCACGCAGATGCTCGAGGCCGGCTTCACGCTGTCGCAGGTGACCGAGGCGCTGTGCCGCCGATGGCAGCCGGGCGTGACCCTGATCCCGATGTCGGACGACCGGGTCGAGACGCACATCGCCGTCGCCGACCCCGCCAGCCCGAGCGGCAGGTCCGTCATCCACTTCCAGGAGTACTGGGTGCGCCTGCGCGCCGCGGTGCCCGCCGAGGCCGTCCTGGTCGTCGGCCAGGACACCGCCACACCCGCACCCGGCGTCCTCGACGCCATCGCCGGTGCCGACCTGGTGGTGCTGCCGCCGTCCAACCCGGTGGTCTCGGTCGGCACCATCCTCGGCGTGCCCGGCATCCGTGACGCCGTGCGCGCCACGCCCGCCCCTGTCGTCGGCCTCTCCCCCATCGTCGGCGCCGCCCCCGTGCACGGCATGGCCGCGCAGATGCTCACGAGCATCGGCGTGGAGGTCAGCGCGGGTGCGGTCGGCGTGCACTACGGCGCCCGGTCCACCGGCGGCGTCCTCGACGGCTGGCTCGTGGACACCCGCGACGCCGACGACGTCGCGCGCCTCGAGGAGGCCGGCATCCGCGCGCAGGCCGTGCCGCTGATGATGGACGACGCCGACGCGACCGCAGCCATGGCCGCGAGTGCGGTCTCCCTCGTGACGGGCCGGGCATGAGTGGGCCGGGCATGAACCGGCTGGAGGCCTGGGCGCCGGACGGCGTCCCGGAGGTCGTCGCCGGCGACGACCTCGCCGAGCTCGTGCTCGCCGCCCTCGGCGACGGCGCGGACCTCGCCGACGGAGACGTCGTCTGCGTGACGAGCAAGGTCGTCAGCAAGGCCGAGGGCCGCACGCGGGTGGGCGACCGGGACGCGGCGGTCGACGAGGAGTCGGTCCGCGTGGTCGCCCGCCGCGGCGCCACGCGCATCGTGCGCCACCGGCTCGGCCTGACCATGGCCGCCGCCGGGGTCGACGCCTCCAACGTCACCGTGGGCTCGATCGTGCTGCTGCCGCTCGACCCCGACGGATCGGCCCGGACCCTGCGCCGCGAGATCCGCGAGCGCGCGGGGGTCAACGTGGGCGTCATCGTCACCGACACCGCCGGACGGGCCTGGCGCGAGGGCCAGACCGACATCGCGATCGGGGCCGCCGGCCTGCTGGTGGCCGAGGACTTCGCCGGGCGCACCGACCCGCACGGCAACCCGCTCCACGTCACGCTCCCCGCGGTCGCCGACGAGCTCGCCGGTGCGGCCGAGCTGGTGCAGGGCAAGCTCTCCGGCCGTCCGGTCGCCGTCCTGCGTGGACGGGCCGACCTCGTGCTGCCGCCCGGCGAGGACGGGCCCGGCGCCGCGTCGCTCGTGCGCCCCGACGGCGGCGACCTGTTCGGGTGGGGTGCCCGCGAGGCCGTCGTACGCGCCCTGGCCGGGGCCGACGTGGACCGCGTGCCGTTCGGCTCGCCTGCCCCCGCCGAGGAGCTCGCCGCCGCGCTCGACCGCCTGCCCGACGCCGACGACCGCACCGCCGTGGCCGCCGTCTGCTTCGCGCACGGGTGGCGGATCGAGGAGTGGGACCGGGCACGTGCCGGGCGTTGAGGTGGCGTGGAGTGCGCCACGTCACCCGTGACTACGTAGACTCTGCCAGCGCAGCCCCAGAAGTCCCACCCCAGCAGTCGACCGAGAGACACCGAGCACCGTGGCCAAGCAGGCAAAGACCGACCGTCAGGCGGTCATCGACTCCATCCGCTCCCAGCAGTCCAAGTCGGAGAACCGGCGCGGCATGGCCATCGTGGGCGTGTGCGTCCTGGTCGCCGTGCTCATCATCGGCGCCGCGGCGTTCAAGCCGATCAAGGACTGGTACGACCTGCGCGCCTACGCGTCGGACTCGCTGAGCGACATCGGCGCCAAGGCGTCGGTCTGCCAGGACGTCACCACCAAGCCCGCCGACGGCAACCAGGACCACGTCGACGTCGGCACGCCGATGACCTACGACGACGCCCCGCCGGCCTTCGGCCAGCACTGGAACATGTGGGACAGCATGGACCGCAAGCTCTACAAGGAGTCCGACCGCCCCGAGCTGGGCGAGCTCGTGCACAACCTCGAGCACGGCTTCACCATCCTCTGGTACGACGAGACCATCGCCGCCAGCGGCGACAAGATGGACATGCTCCGCGGCATCGCCTCCAAGCTCCAGGGCACCGAGGACCTGCGCGACAAGTTCAAGGCCGTGCCGTGGACCTCCGAGGACGGCAAGGCCTTCCCGAAGGGCCAGCACATCGCCTTCACGCACTGGTCGATCGGCGGGGTCGGCGAGACCGATCCGGCCAAGCAGGTCGGCGTGTGGCAGTACTGCTCCGACATCAGCGGCGCGGCCCTCGACACGTTCATGAAGGACTACCCCTACATGGACTCCCCGGAGCCCGACGCGGTCTGACGCCGCGCCCCCGGTCCCACTCGTGACGACCTTCGCCGAGGTGCTCGCCGCCCAGCTGCGGCGGGACCCCGGACGACCCCTGCTGACCTTCTACGACCACGCCACCGGCGAGCGCGTCGAGCTGTCGGTGACGACGTACGCCAACTGGGTGGCCAAGGCGTCGGGGCTGCTGACCGACGTCGCCGACCTCGAGCGCGGGATGACGCTGCGCATCGACCTGCCGCCGCACTGGCTCTCGCCGGTCTTCCTCGGCGCCGCCTGGACGGTCGGGCTGCGGGTGACCACCTCCGACGAGCCCGACGCCGTGGTGTGCGGGCCCGAGACCCTCGCGACGTGGGCTCCCCGCGCACCGCGGCTGCCGGTGCTCGCGTGCAGCCTGCGACCCCTCGGGGTGCGCTTCGCCGAGCCGTTGCCCGCAGGCGTGCTGGACGTCGGCGTGGAGATCTGGTCCCAGCCCGACGGCTTCGCTGCCTGGGACCCGCCCGGTGACGACGACCTCGCGACGGACGACCTCACCCAGGCCGTGCTCTGGACGAACGACAGGACGGCCGCCGTCGGGAGTGGTCTCACCGACGGCGGCCGTCTTCTCTCGGTGGCCGACCCGGCTTCCCCACCAGGAACGGCCACCTTCACCGAGCCCCTCGGACGAGGAGGCTCGCTGGTCCTTGTCCGCAACCCCGACCCGGATCGCCTCGACGACGTCTACGACGCCGAGCGGGCGACGGCCCGAGCCTGATCGCGCTGCGCTTGCCAGCCGGTCAGCCGGCCAGGTCGAAGGCCCCCAGTCCCTCACCGAGCACCCGCGGGGCGGACACGCCCGACTTGCGGCCCGTGTAGACGTACGCCACCCCGCTCGCGCGGTCGCGCACGATGAAGTCGCCCGACCCCTTGAGCGTCATGGCCTGGACCTCCAGGACCCAGTCGAATCCCGACAGGTCGGACGGGAGGCCGGCCCGGGCGGGCACGCCGCCCTTCACGGGCAGGGCGCTGCCGAAGCCGCTGCCGTTGCCGGGCCAGACCATCAGCGTGCCGTTCAGCGTGCCGACCAGGTCGGGGAGGCCGTCGCCGGTGACGTCACCGACCGCCGAGATCCCCTGGACGGCGCCCCACCCGGCCGCGCCGATGACGCGGCCCGCTGCGAGGGCGCCGGTCCCGTTACCGGAGTGGAGCCACAGACGGCCCGACGTGTCGCGGGTGAGCACGTCACCGAAGCCGTCACGGTCGACGTCGCCGGCGTTGAGGATGAGGTCCATCCCGGCGAAGGAGACGCCCGTGTCGATCGGCGCGCCGAGCTCGAAGGTGTCGCGGTTGGCGACGACCACGAGCTGCTTGCCCGCCACGCCGATGAGGTCCGCGCCGGAGCCGCCGACCATGTTGGCGCCGGTGATGGCGCGCATCGACTTGAGGTTCGTGGCCGGGCCGAGCGCGGCGCCGTACGTCCCGTCGCCCCGTCCCGGCAGCAGCATCATCTTGCCGGCCGAGCTGCGCGCGACGATGTCGGACCTGCCGTCACGGTTGAAGTCGCCGGCGACGACGCGGTTGACGTTGCTCCAGGAGCCGGCGACGCGCTGAGGCGAGGCGAAGCGACCGGAGCCGTAGCCGGTCTGGAGGAACAACCGGTTCTTGGTGCGGAGCAGCAGGTCCGCACGACCGTCCCCGTTGACGTCCCCGGCACCGATGAGCTGGCGGTAGTTGCCGTAACCCTTGCGCGTCACGTCGCGGGCGAAGCCGCCCTTGCCGGTCGCGAGCAGGGTGGTCAGGCGCCCCTTGAAGCGGGCGACGAGGTCGTTGCGTCCGTCGCCGTTGATGTCACCGACCGCGGTGACGAGCGAGTAGCCACGCAGCTTGATCTTGCGGGTCGTCCTGCCGAACTTGCCGTTGCCCGCGCCGGCCCGGACCCGGAGCACGCCCGCCTTGTCGAGGGTGACCAGGTCGGCCGAGCCGTCGCCGGTGAGGTCGGGCGAGACGAGCACGTCGGCCGGCTTGTCCCAGCCCTTCCTGCCGACCACCAGGCGCTGCTGGAAGGACGTCAGCCCACCGGTGGGGAGCACGAGGCCGCGACCGTCGGAGGCACGTCGGACGACGAGGTCCGGGTAGGGCGAGGCGTCGAGATTGTTCTGCGGGTTCGGCTCCGAGATGGCGATCGGCTGCACGACGGGCGGCGGCGGAGGAGGAGTCGGCGCGGCCGAGGAGGCGTACTGCCTGATCTTCGGCAGCTGGGCGTAGAGGTACCTGCCCGGGCACGCGGTGGAGCCGGCGTCGCGGTGGCCGTTGATCGCCTGGAAGGTGCCGCTGCCGATCCGCTGCGAGGTCGAGGCGGGGTTGACCCCGTGCAGCGACAGCTTCCACGCGAAGAGCTGGCCGTAGGCCCGCAGCATCACGTCGGTCGGCTGCACGGTGTCGAAGTTGCCGATCGCCGACATCGCGAACGAGTAGTCGTTGTAGTTGAGCGTGTGCGCGCCGACCACCGGCTTGTCGATGCCGCCGTAGCGGCCCTCCCAGATCCGGCCGAACCGGTCGACGAGGAAGTTGTAGCCGATGTCGCTCCAGCCGCGGGACTTCACGTGGTAGGCGTAGATGCTGCGCAGGATCGCCGGCACCTGCGCCTCGGTGTAGTCGTTGGCGTTGACCGTGTGGTGCACGAAGCCGCCGCTGATCGTGCCGTAGCGCAGGGAGCTCTTGTCGCGGATGCTCTCGTCTGCGCCCCACTGGGCACGCGAGTAGATGGTCGGCTGGGCGACCGCCTGCCGGGCCTGCGCGGCCTGCAGGGTGATGCCGTCCGACTGCGTCTTCGAGCCCTGCTCCTCGTAGTCCTGGTCGTAGGCGTCGCTGCCGTCCTTCGAGGGCTGCTCCGCGGGCGCCTCGGTCTCGCTCGCCTTGGCGGAGCCGGGGTCGACCAGGGCCAGGGAGAGGTCGTCGGGGAGGGTCACGCCGTCGGTGCGGGCCTGCACCTGGACGTCGTCCACCTCGCCGACGAACATCGGCTCGGTGCCGGGGCGGGCGCTGGCCGCCTCCGGGCTGCCGGCGTCGGGCGCGTGCTCGTCGTGGTACTCCAGGGCCTCCCAGTCGCTCCACTCGTCACCGCTGCGGGTGCGCACCTGGAGGGAGATCTGGTCCTCGTCGAGGTCCTCGCCGTGCTGCCACGTGACGCCGATGGCGGCGAAGCCCGCCACGGACTGCGGCTTGCTCAGCACCCGGGCGTCGGTGGAGCGGCCGGCGACGGTCCGGCCCTGCAGGCCGGCGAAGCCTCCGTCGGTGGCCGTGAGGGGCACCTCGGTGACGGTGGGCTTCACCGCCCGGGTCGGCACCGTGGCCGACATGAGCCGGGCCGGGCCGGAGGGCGCGAGGGTGCTCGTCGGCTGGCCGGCGGGGTGGTCGCCCACGATGTCGAGGGACACCACTCCGGAGGCGGGCGTGAGGACGACGAGCACGACACCGAGGGCCAGCACCTGCTGGCAGAGGGTGACGAGACGGGCCTGAAGAGGTCGCATGAAAGTTCTACTCCTGTGTGGGGGAAGGTCACACAAGGCAGGAGTTTCACACCAGTCACACCAGTCACGGAAGAGTTTCTGAGTAACTACAACGTTGTAATTTCCAGTCGACACGCCGTTACATCGGTGTCATTCTGACCGATTCTGGCACATGGGTGTGCCTGAGCGGCGCTCGCGCCCCACGGTGGCGGCATACGACATCGATGATCGCGACCTTGGCGGCGTACGACATCGACATCGCGCGCGGCGCCGTCGTATGCCGCCACCCTCGGGTCAGCGGGTGTCGTATGCCGCCACCCTCGGGATGTGGGGAGTCGCTGTACGCCGACAGGCAGCTGGGGGGCTAGATGTCGTTGGCGAGCGCGTCGTCGCGCTCGTCCTCCGAGCCCTCCTCGGCGTCCGGCTCGTCGTCGTCACCGTCGTAGTGGAGGAACTTGATCGCCTCCGCCACGTCGCCGTCGAAGCCGACCTTGCCCTTGTCGAGCACGATCGCCCGGTCGCACATCCGCTTGACCGAGCCGGCGGAGTGGCTGACGTAGAACATGGTGATCCCGGACTCGCGGATCTCCTTCATGCGCTTGAGGCACTTGCGCTTGAAGGGCCGGTCCCCCACGGCGAGGACCTCGTCGGCGATGAAGATGTCGCAGTCGACGTGCACGGCGACCGAGAAGCCGAGCCGCGCGAACATGCCCGAGGAGTAGTTGCCGACCGGCGTGTCCAGGAAGCGCCCGACGTCGGCGAAGGCGGCGATGTCGTCGAACTTGGAGTCCGTCTCCTCCTTCGACATGCCCAGCATGGCCGCGTTCATGTAGATGTTCTCGCGGCCCGACAGCTCGTTGTGGAAGCCGGCGCCGGTGGCGATGAGGCCGGAGATCCGGCCGCGGGTCAGCACCCGGCCCTCGTCGGGCCGCATCACGCCGCTCACGAGCTTGAGGAGGGTGGACTTGCCCGAGCCGTTGAGGCCCATCAGCCCGATCGACTCCCCCTGCGCCACCTCGAAGGACACGCCGTCGAGGGCCTTGAACTGGCCCTCGGCCTTCTGGGCACGCGAGCGCGGGGCCACGAGCTGCTTGAACGTGCGGTGGTACTGGTAGCGGAACGACTTGGTGACGTTGTCGACGACGATGGAAGTGGTCATGCGGGGTCCCTGCGGAAGCGTGGGCTGGAGGAGCGAAGCGGGGGAAGACCGCGGTTTCGTGGGGTGCTCATCACAGGCGCTCCGGGATCGACTTCTCGAGGCGGGCGAAGACCCACTGGCCGACGAGCAGCAGCACGACGCCCACGGCCAGCATGATGAAGCCGCGGGTGTAGAGGTGGTCGGCGAACTCGGGCGCCGGCACGATCGTGCCGTCGCCGTTGGGGTTGGGCATCGTCGCGCACGTGGGGGCGCAGGTGGGGTACCAGAAGCCGCGTTGGATGAGCTGGACCGCCTCGGCCACGGGGTTGGCGAGGTAGAGCTCGTGCCAGAACGCCGGGAAGCGCTGGTAGCTGATCCAGTAGGGGTACATCATCGGCGCGGTGAACGGGACCATGTTGATGAAGGTCTGCACGATCCGCTGGAAGTCGCGGAAGATCACGTTGACGCAGGAGAACATCAGCCCGAAGGCCGTCCCGTAGACCATGATCAGCAGGAAGCCGAGCAGGGCGGCGCCCATGCCGACCGCGTCGGGCACCCAGAGGGGGCCGTCGCCCCACCAGCCGCTGATGATGCAGGCCAGGACCAGGACGATGAGCTGCGGGATCGCGTGCCACAGCGAGACCAGCATCGAGGCGACCGGGAACATCTCGCGGGGCATCGACATCTTCGAGATGACGCCCTTGTTGGACAGCAACGAGCGCGTGCCCGCGGTGACGGTCTCGGTGAAGTAGTTCACCAGCACCATGCCGGCGAACAGGTGGATCGCGAAGTTCTCGATCCCGAGGCCGCGACCGAGCAGGAGCCCGAACACCGCGTAGAACGTGAGGAAGCGCGTCAGCGGGTTGATGTACGACCACGCCAGGCCGAAGGCCGTCCCGGCGTAGCGCGCCTTGATCTCGCGGCGCACCATGAGCCGCAACAGGTAGCGGCGCCGGAACACCTCCAGCACGCCCGAGGTGCGCGACGGTGGTGCCAGGGCGACGTGCGCCAGGTCGTGCCGGACCTCGACCTGGCGAGCGTCAGCACTCTGCTGGCTCACGCATCCCCGCCTTGCCGGTCGTCCATCCACGGCGCGAAGGTCTTCTCCCACGCCTCCGGCGAGGTGATCTCGCCGAGCGCGTCGCGGTACTGCTGGGCCAGGTCGGGCCACTCGCGGTGGAAGCGGCGGTGGATCTCGATGGTGCGCTTGAGCAGGTCGCGGTAGAGCGCCGGGTCGCGCTTGTAGAGCGCCACCGAGGAGCCGTCGTTCATCGACACGACCGCCGAGTCGTACTTGACGAGGTTGTACCAAGCGGCGTCCATCGCGGTCAGCTCGGTCTCGGGGAACTCCTGGGCCATCTCCCGGACGGGCCGCAGCTGGCGCAGCGGCGCGAGGGCGGCGGCGACCAGCGTGGCCTTGCGGCCGGGGATCTCGATGTCGGACTTGCCCTTCTTGGGCGGCTTCTTGCGGCGCACCGGCGGCAGCTCGTCGCGGTCTGCGTGCAGCTGCGCGTCGGAGAACTGCTTGCGGAAGGTGTTGATCTCCCCCAGCTTGGTCGCCAGCTCCCCGTGGAGCGCGTGCGGACCGCGCAGCACGTCCTCCATGGCCAGGTGGCGCAGCTCCGCGGTGGAGTACTGCAGCGAGGCGAGGTGCTTGATCTGGTGGTTGAGGCTCTCGCGCACCATCCGGCCGCCGCGCTCGTAGGGCGAGTGAAGCAGCGCCGCGATGATGCGGTTGCGGTGGTGGAAGTACGACTGCCAGTCGACGCCGTCGTTCTTGTCGGTCCACGGCACGTGCCAGACCGCGGCCCCCGGGAACGAGACGGTCGGGTAGCCCGCCTCCTTGGCGCGCAGGCCGAACTCGGAGTCGTCCCACTTGATGAAGATCGGCAGCGAGAGCCCGATCTCCTCCAGGACGACCCGCGGGATCAGGCACATGAACCAGCCGTTGAAGTCGACGTCGGCGCGCTTGTGCAGCCAGCGCGAGGAGCGCAGGTTGCGGGCACCGAAGTCCCACTGGGAGTAGCCGTCGAGACGGGTCTGCCACCAGAAGCGCCACGGCTGGACGATCTCGCCGAAGGAGTGCAGCTGCGAGCGGCTGTAGAGGTTGAACATGTGGCCGCCGACGATGGTCGGCCGCTTCGCCAGGTCGCCGAACGTGACGGCGCGGATGATCCCCTCGGGCTCGCAGACGACGTCGTCGTCCATCATCATCGCGTAGGTCGCGGTGCCCTTGCGCACGCTCTCGAGCTGGCCGCGGGCGTAGCCGCCCGAGCCGCCGAGGTTGCCCTGCGCGATCACGCGCAGCTTGTCGCCCAGGCCCGCCTTCGCGGCCGGGAAGTACTCGCTGTCGGTGACCTTGTCCTTGCCCTGGTCCATCACCATCACGGTGTCGAGGTAGGGCTGGAGCTCCTCCGCGGCGCCGAGCTGGCCCAGCAGCTGGGCGCTCATGTCGGGCAGCATCGTGGTGATGCAGACGTCGACGGTGCCGTGCTCGGCCCGGTCGGCGGGGACCTGGGCCGTCCACTCGGCGCCCTCGACCGTGGCGCCGTGGTCACCGGCGACGACGTCGTACCAGTACCACCCGCCGTCGACGAAGGGCTTGAGCGGCAGCGTGAAGGAGAACGACCCGGAGTCGCCCTCGACCGTGGCGGCGTCGACGCGCTGCGAGTGGCCGCGCGCCATCGACTTGTAGACCGTGACCATCGAGCCCGCGCCGCTGACGTGCACGGTCAGCTCGACCTCGGTGACGACCGTGTGGCGGCGCCAGTACGACGCCGGGAAGGCGTTGAAGTAGGTGCCGAACGACAGCAGCTGGGACGGCTCGAGGCGCAGCGCCGTGCGCGAGCGGATCTGGTCGGGGTGCAGCTTGCGCCCGGTCGACGTCGACTGGCGGATCGCGGCGTTGTTGAGGTCCTTCGCGGCCTTGTCGCCACCGACGTCGTGCCGGTCGGTGTCGAGCTTGGCCTCCTCGAGGTCGACGTAGAGCGCGAACACGTCGGTGTCCCGGTCGATCGGCAGGATCTGCCGCTGGAGCAGCCGGGTCACGGTGCCGGTGCTGGTCTCGCTGGTGGTCTGGGTGGTCATGCGTCGATGCCTCCGCTGGTCAGCTCGGCGCCCTCGGTGAAGTGCGGCTTGAGCTTGTTGTCGTACATCGACAGCGCGGAACCGATGGCCATGTGCATGTCGAGGTACTTGTAGGTGCCGAGCCGGCCGCCGAACAGCACCATCGGCTCGGCCTTGGCGAGCTCGCGGTACTTGAGCAGCTTGGCGCGGTCGTCCGCGGTGTTCACCGGGTAGTACGGCTCGTCGCCCTCCTCGGCGAAGCGGCTGTACTCGTGGACGATCACGCTCTTGCCCGGCAGGTGGGTCTTCTCCCGCTCGGGGTGGAAGTGCTTGAACTCGATGATCCGGGTGTAGGGGACGTCCTGGTCGTTGTAGTTGACCACGCCGGTGCCCTGGAAGTCGTCGGTGTCGACGACGCTCTCCTCGAGGTCGACGGTGCGCCACGACAGGCGGCCCTCGGAGTTGTGGAAGTACTCGTCGACGGGGCCGGTGTAGACGATCGGGACCTTGCCCTTGTAGTCGTCGGCCACGGTGAAGAAGTCGGTGTCGAGGCGGATCTCGATGTTCGGGTGGTCGGCCATCTTGGTCAGCCACGCGGTGTAGCCGTCGACGGGCAGGCCCTCGTAGGTGTCGCTGAACCAGCCGTTCTGGAACGTGTAGCGCACCGGGAGGCGGGTGATGATGTCGGCGCTCAGCTCGGTGGGGTCGGTCTGCCACTGCTTGGCGGTGTAGCCCTTGATGAACGCCTCGTAGAGCGGGCGTCCGATCAGGCTGATCGCCTTCTCCTCCAGGTTGGAGGCGTCCTCGGTGGCGATCTCGCTCGACTGCTCGGCGATGAGCGCGCGGGCCTCGTCGGGCGTGTGGGACTTGCCGAAGAACTGGTTGATCAGCGCCAGGTTCATCGGCAGGGAGTAGACCTGCCCCTGGTACTTGCCGAAGACCCGGTGCTTGTAGTCGGTGAACGACGTGAACCGGTTGGCGTACTCCCACACGCGCTCGTTGGAGGTGTGGAAGAGGTGGGCGCCGTACTTGTGCACCTCGACGTTGGTCTCGGGGTCGCGCTCGGAGTACGCGTTGCCGCCGAGGTGGTGGCGACGATCGAGGACGAGGACGCGGAGACCCAGCTCCTCGGCACACCGCTCGGCGATGGTGAGACCGAACAGTCCGGCGCCGACGACGACGAGGTCGGGAAGCTGTGCTGAACCCTGGGACAAGGGATGAACTCCTGTGGTTGAGAGGCGCGACGAGTCTAGCGAGGGGGCAGGGCCGAGTCGGTCAGGCGTCGCATGCCCCGCGCCGAGGCCATGGCACGGATCACGTTGCGGGCCTCCGCCCGTCCCCCGCGCAGCGGGCTGAGCAGCACCACGACCGCGGTGATGAGCCACGGCTTGAGCCTGACGAGGGCGTTCTCCCCGTGGCGCAGGTGCACCACGAAGAGGTTGCGGTACATGTAGAAGCCCTTCCAACCGCTCAGGTCGTGCTGCTGGTTGAAGTCGAGCTGACGCACCAGGACGGCGTCACGCACGGCCCACACGTGGCGGCCCGAGCGACGGGCCCGGACGGCGTACTCGGCGTCGTCGTAGAAGATGAAGAAGGAGGGGTCGGGGAAGCCGATCTCCGTGATCACGCTGCGGCGCACCATGAACCCCTCGAAGGCGACGTTCTGCACCTCGACCAGCGGCGGCATCGACGCGCGGTCGGCGTAGGTCGAGTCGACGGTGCTGCGCTTGGGGCGGATCGCCAGGGGGTTGCGGAGGTCGAACTCGACGGCCGCCTTCTCCACGAGCGTGCCCGAGAGGTCCTCGCGCACGGCGACGAGGCAGTCCTCGTCGACGGCCACCATCGCCGCGAGGCACTCGGGCGCGGGCACCACGTCGTCGTCCACCAGCCACACGCGGTCGAAGCCCATGTCGTACGCCGCCCGCACGCCGCGGTGGAAGCCGCCCGCGCCGCCCAGGTTGTCCTGCGTGATGACCTCGAGCGGCAGGTCGGTGCGCGCGGCGAGCACGGCCTGCGTGTCGTCGGTGCTGGCGTTGTCGACGACGACGACCGCGTCGGGACGCCGGGTCTGGGCGGCCAGCCCGTCGAGCAGGCGGGTGAGCAGCTCGGCGCGGTTGTGGGTGACGACGACGACCGCCACCGTCTCCCGGGTCGTCTCCGACGTCATCCGAGGAACCTCCGGTGCCCGTCGAAGTCGCCCGCGATGCCGGCGCGCATCGCGCTGAGGCTGAGCCGCAACCGCGACAGGCTCGGGCGGGTGAAGGTGTAGAACCACGCGGTCTTCACGACGAAGGCGAGGGCGTGGAACGGGCCGCGGTAGTCGCGGAGGTTGACCAGGTTGTTGCGGGCCATGCAGTAGTGCTTGAGGTCGCTCGGCGAGTCGTTGTAGGTCGTGCGGCCGAACATCATCGGCGTGCCGAGGTTGCCGACGCTGGGGTGGCGCACCGCCGCGGTGACGACCGTGGCCACGCGCGCACCGGCCTCCTCGGCACGGAGGCGGTACTCGTGGTCGTCGCCCCAGATGAAGAACTCCTCGCGGGGCAGGCCGATCCGGTCGACGAGCTCCTTGGTCACGAGCACGCCGTTGAACGGGATGACGATCCCGTCGATGCGGTCCTCGCGGGCGGCCCGGCGTACGTCGTCGACCGCGTGGACCACGCGGGTGCTGCCGGGGAGACGGATCGGGAACACGAGCCGGCCGGGGTCGGCCTCGTCCACCACGAGCGGACCCCAGAAGTCGAGGTTGTCGGTCTCCAGCAGCAGCTTGTCGAGGCAGTCCGGGTCGGGCAGGCCGTCGTCGTCCATCAGCCAGACCAGGTCGGCGTCCCGGTCGATCGCCCAGGCCAGGCCGTGGTGGAACCCGCCGGCGCCGCCACGGTTGGTGGGCAGCGTCCGCGACTGCAGCGGGACTTCGCCCGTGTGGGGGCGCTCGGCGAGCCAGTCCCCCGTGCCGTCCGAGGACGCGTTGTCGATCACCAGCACCTCGGCCAGGCCGTCGATCTCGCCGAGACGGCGCACCAGCTTCTCGAGCAGGTCGAGCCGGTTGAAGGTGACCACGACCGCGACGATGCGGGGCAGGGGTCCGGAGGTCACGGCGTACACCCTAGGGGCCGATCGGATCGATCAGCACACCGCGCCGAGGTCCTCCGACTCGTTGGCCGCGTAGCCCTCGGAGAGCGACCCGACCGAGCCACCGGTGACCGACGGCGGAGCCTTCGGCGTCGCCGGAGCGGCCGGCGCGGGCGCGGCCCCTCCCGTCGCGGCCGGGGCCTCGGGGGTGGTCGCCTCCGTGGTGTCCGGCGCTGCCTCGGCGGTGTCCGGCGGGGGCGCGGGCGAGCGTCCCTCCGCCTTGTCGATCGCGGCGGCCACCTTCTCCTGGACGAGGGCGATGTCGGGGTCGGCGGTGTTGATCATCGGCGGCACGAGGGACAGCGTGGCGATCTTCTGGCTCCTGGCCTTGAGCGCCAGGTCGACGAAGGTGTCGACCTCGCTGCGCGGGATGTCGGTGGAGACCATCGCGGAGCTCGCCTTGGCGATCTTCTGGAAGTTGGTCACGGCCGTCTGCGGGCTGACCTGCTGCAGCATCGCGCCCATCACGCACTTCTGCCGCGCCATGCGCGAGTAGTCGTCGGAGTCGTAGCGGGCGCGGGCGAACCACAGCGTGTCCATGCCGTTGAGGGTGCGCTTGCCCGGCTCGATGTAGCGGAAGAACGAGTCGGAGGGCAGGCCGACCGGGATCCGCTGCCGCACGTTGAGCTCGACGCCGCCGACCGCGTCGACGAGGTCACGGAAGCCCTGGAGGTTGACCATCGCCCAGTAGTTCATCTTCAGGCCGGTGATGCCCTCGACGCCCTGGATCGTCGCGTCGACGCCGGGGTTCTTCGAGCCCTTGAAGAGGTCGGCGTGGTCGAGCGCCCAGGTGGACAGGCCGTTGAGGTACATCCCCTCCACGTCGAAGCCGTTAGGGAACTGCTCGTCCATCACCGAGCCCTCGGCGAAGGGGAAGTTCTGCATGTTGCGCGGGAGGGAGATGAGGACGGTCTTGCCGGTCTCGTCATCGATGCTGGCCACCGTCATCGAGTCCGGGCGCAGGCCCCAGCGACCCGCGCCGGAGTCACCGCCCATGAGCAGCACGTTGAAGCGCCCGTCGTGGGCACCGACCGCCGCGCCGTCGCTGAACATCGAGATCATCAGGCCGCGCTGGACACCCACGACGTGGGCCCCGAAGAGCAGGGCACCGGCGACGCTGAAGCAGAGGAAGCCGTTGACGCCGACCACGGCGAGCCGGTGCTGGCGCTGCAGGGTCAGGGGCTGGCCGAGGCGCCACGCGTCGACGAACAGGTAGGCCCAGCCGATCGCCAGCGCCATCAGCCCCAGGCGCAGGACCTGCAGGAGCATGGTGTTGGTGCCGGCCCAGAAGGCGACGCCGTGCCAGAGGTACGACGACGCGAGCGCGAGGACGCCGACGACGACGACCGAGAGCCAGGTGCGCAGCGCGATCCGACCGACCCGGCGGTTGCCGGAGACGACCTGGGCGGACCCCGGGAGCGCGAGGGTCATCAGCATCAGCGTCACCGCGCGACGGAACCGCACGCGTTGCGCGCGGTCGAGCGTGGTGAACCGCGTCTGGTGCGACCCGGGGGGCGGGACGGGCGGCATCGGGGGCCTCTCTGCTGGGGGAAGTCAGCCCGCCCAGTATCACCAGTCACACCCGTCCCACCCGGTCGCGACTCGCCGGGGCCGGCAGGTCGCCCGCCGGCTCAGCCCCCTCAAGCCTCGCGGCCCTCGTCGATCTCGGTCTTGCGGGCCAGGCGGTGCGCCCGGCGGATCTCGGCCTCGCGCTGACGGCGTACGTCACCGTCGGTCTCGGTCTGCAGCGGCGGCACCGGCCGGGGGTGGCCCTCGTCGTCGATGGCGACGAACACGAAGTAGGCGCTGGCAACGTGCACGGGCTCGTCGGAGGCGTTGCCCCACGGCTGCGCCTCGACGCGCACGCCGATCTCCATCGAGGAGGTGCCCGCCCAGTTGACCTGCGCGTAGGTCTTGATGATGTCGCCGACGTGCACCGGGGCCAGGAACGTCATCTCGTCCATCGCCGCCGTGACCGCCGGACCGCCGCTGTGCCGGTGCGCGACGGCGCCGGCCGTGGAGTCGGCCAGCTTCATGATCTCGCCGCCGTGCACGTTGCCGAGGAGGTTGGCCTCGCTCGAGTGGGCCATGATCCCGAGGCTCACCCGGCTGTACGACGTGGGCCGCGGTGTCGCATGGGCTTCACTCATGTGCGGCACGGTAGCGTCCGTCCACATGGCTGATCGTCCGCAGGGCTCCGGGGTGCCCGAGAAGGGAACACCCGAGTACGACTGGCTCTACGGCGGCAGGTCGCAGACCCCGCCCGCCGACGCCACCCAGCAGGTCCCGGCCCAGGGACAGCAACGCCCCGACGAGACCCGTGTCATGCCGGCCGCCCGGCGCGAGGCGCGCGGCTCCGGCGGGCAGCCGCCGGGCGGGACGCGTACGGCCACTTCCGCACCGCCTCCGAAGCCCCAGAAGCCGCGCCGGCGTCCCCGCTTCCGCCTCGGGCTGGTCCCGCTGCTGCTCCTGCTCGTGCTCGGCTACCTCGTCGGTGTGCCGCTCTACCACTGGACGACGATCGACAAGGTCGACGCGGAGCCGAGCGGCGCCAGGCCGGACGACCAGCCGGGAACCAACTACCTGATCGTCGGGTCCGACAAGGCCGACGACCTCTCCGACGAGCAGCGCGACGTGCTGAAGACCGGCCCGCGAGGCGGCACCAACACCGACACGATCATCGTCCTCCACACCGGCTCGGGCGGTCGCACGATGATGTCGATCCCCCGCGACACGCTGGCCGAGGTGCCCGGGCACGGGACCCAGATGATCAACGCGGCGTTCGCTCTCGGCAAGGCGCCGCTGCTCGTCGCCAGCGTCGAGAAGCTCACCGGCATCCACATCGACCACTACGTCGAGCTCGGCTTCGGCAGCGTCATCAACACCGTCGACGCGTTCGGCGGGGTCGAGATCTGCCCCAAGCAGGACATGAAGGACCCGATGGCGCGCCTCGACGTCAAGAAGGGCTGCCAGGAGGTCGACGGCCTCACCGCACTGGCGTACTCCCGCTCGCGCCACGTCACCGCGCTCAGCGACCTCGACCGCGTCGCCCGCCAGCGCGAGGTGATCAGCGCGCTCGGCAGCGAGGCCAAGACACCGTGGACCTTCGTCAACCCGGTGCGCTACTGGAAGATCAACGCGGCCGCCGCGGGCGCCATCCGGGTCGACGAGGGCATGAACCCCTTCGACCTCGGGAAGTTCGCCCTGGCGATGACCGGCGACAGCCAGACCTGCACCATGCCGAACCTCTCGGCCCCCAGCGACCCCAACCGGATCATCGCCGACCCCGACCGCGCGAAGGTCCTCTTCAACGCGATCATCGAGGACACCGAGGTCCCGAAGGCGGCCTGCACGCCGACGGGCCGCGCCCGCAGCTGATCCACCGTCGAGCGGTGGGTGAGGCAGCTCTTCCGGCCCGGAAGGCTGTCCCACTCACCGCGCGATCGATTTCCCCTCTTTGTTCCTTGTCCCGGACATCCCTGCGGCGTACGCTCGCGATATATCGCGATAGGTCTCCGATAGATCACGACCGTCGCGCCCGCCGAGCACGAGGAGCACGTCATGGGACACCACTGGCCCGGGGCCGACTGGCCCGGCAACGACGACACTGACGACCGCAGCAGCCGCAACGACTGGGGACAGTCCTGGTCCTCGGGCGGCCGAGGCCGTCGGGCGAGCGGTCCCCCGCCGTGGCTCGGCGAGATCTTCGGCTTCGCCACCGCGCCCCAGCGGACCCAGCAGCGCGGCCCGAAGGTGCGCCGCGGTGACGTGCGCACGGCGATCATCGACGTCCTGCACCGGGCGCGCACCGCGGAGGAGCCGATCAACGGCTACCAGGTGATCCAGGAGATCTCCGAGCTCAGCCACGGCGAGTGGCGCCCCTCCCCCGGCTCGGTCTACCCGACCATCCAGCAGCTCCAGGACGAGGGCCTCGTCGAGTCCGACGACGAGCGTGGGCGCCGCACCATCCGTCTCACCGACCAGGGCGTCGAGTGGGCCGAGGCCAACAGTGACGACCTCGCCGCCGTGTGGGCTCCCTTCGCCCGCACCGAGCAGCCGGCCAGCGACCAGCCGTCCGGCCAGGCCGACATCAAGAGCGAGATCGGCCAGGTCGTCAGCGCCGTGTGGCAGCTCGCCACCCAGGGCTCCGCGCAGCAGCGGAAGGCCGCCCTCGACGTGCTGGTCGACACTCGTCGCCGCCTCTACGGCATCCTCGCGGACGGACGGGACGGTGAGCGATGAGCACGCCCGACCCGCGCCTCCGCATCTCCGACAGCGATCGTGAGCGCGCGATGGCGGACCTGGCGATGCACTACACCGACGGCCGGCTCGACCACGAGGAGTACGACGAGCGGCTCGACGCGGTCTGGACCGCGCGGACCCGCGCCGACCTGGCCGTGCTGTTCGACGACCTGCCGCGCCCTGCGGTGACCTATCCGCCGGTCCGTCCGGCACCACTGGGCAACCGGCGGGGCTTCCGCCTCACGCTGCTCCCGGCGCTGGCGCTCCTGATCGTGCTGAGCGTGCTCTTCGAGGCGCCACTGTGGTTGCTGATCTTCCCGTTGATGTTCTTCCGGTCCCGCCACCGTGGCGGCTGTGCCCCGCGCACGCACGCCGACTACCGGCCCGACTACCGCCGGCCGAGGCGTTCGCACGGTTGGTGACCGCACGAGCGGGCTTTCTGGGACCATGAGCCCGTGGGGGAAGGGCCGAGGGTGGTGCAGGCGCGGTGGCGACGGGCCCTGGGCCCGGTCGTCACCGCGCTGGTCGCGCTCGCGCTCGTGCTCGGCGGGAGCTCGCCGGCGTCGGCGCACACCGGGCTCGTCGACACCGACCCCGACGAGGGCGCGGTCGTGGAGACGGCGCCGGAGACCGTCACGCTGACCTTCAGCGAGCCGGTGCTGCTCACCTCGCAGGAGATCGCGGTCCACGACTCCGACGGCGACACGGTCGCCTCGAGCGCGCACACCCGCGACGAGGACGTGCTCGTGGGCCTCGCCGACGCCGCGGACCTGCCGAACGGCACCTACGTCGTGTCGTGGAACGTGCTGTCGACCGACGGCCACCCGATCTCGGGCGCCCTGACCTTCTCGGTCGGCGCGCCGAGCACAGCAGTCAGCGCGCCACCCGAGCCGGAGACCTCCTCGGCGGTCGTGACGGTGCTGCGCGACGTCCTCACCATCGTGTCGCTGCTCGGCCTGCTGGTCGCCGCCGGCCTCGCGCTGTTTCTCGCCCTGGTGCTGCCGCGCTCCTGGTCGGGCACCGACGTGCGCGCCCGGCTGCGCCGCCTGCTGGCGTACGCCGCCGCGGCGGGAGCCGCCGGCGCGGTCCTGCTGGTGCCGGTCGCGGCTGTCCACGGCCAGGGCCTCGAGCTGGACAGCGTCCTCTCGGCCTTCGACGTCGGCCTCGTGCGCCACGAGCTGCTGGCCGCCGCGCTCGTGCTCCTCGGGCTGGGCCTTGCCCTGCGGGCGTCGTCGGACGATCCCCCGGACCGGGTCGCCGGATGGCTCCTCTGTGGTGGTGCGCTGGTCGCCCTCGCCGCGCCGTCGCTCGTGGGGCACTCCCGCGCCTTCACCCCGTCGCCGCTCCTCGTCGCGGCCGACGTCCTGCACGTCGTCGCCGGCGCGACCTGGCTCGGAGGGCTCCTCGGCCTGGTGCTCACGATGCGGGCCCTGGCTGGGCGCGAGGTGCTGGCCGCGCAGACGCTCGCCCGCTTCTCCACGCTGGCCGGCGGCGTGCTGCTCGCGGTGGCCGCGAGCGGCACCTTCCTGGCCTGGCGGATCCTCGGGTCGTGGGAGGGCCTGGTCGAGACGTCGTACGGCTGGCTGCTCCTCGCCAAGGTCGCGATCGCGCTGGTGGTGGCCGGCATCGGCGGCTGGAACCGTTGGCGCGTCCTGCCCGCGGTCCGGGCGGCGGCCGGGTTCGACGACCGCGCGCGGGCGGCCGCCACGGTGACCCGCACGGTGCGCGTCGAGGCCGTCCTCCTGGTCGTGCTCCTCGGGGTCACCGGCGTCCTCGTCAACCAGTCCCCCCGTCCCGCGTCCGTCTCCGGCCCGGCGGGGTCGACCGGCGTCGACGTCGCGCCGACCGGGTGAAGGCCCTCCGCCTGCTCGACGAGGTGGTCCAGACACCCGCTCGCACCGCCGTGGATCCTTGACTCCGCCATCCCTCCGGCGCAGCATCGAACGAGGCCGAGGACGACGATTCTCACGCTGGATGGGCATGTGCCGGGCGGCCAGGGGGCGCACACAACCAGCCTCTGGGAGGGGTCATGTCCCGACGTCGCAGCATCGCCCTGGTCGCAGCTCTCGCCCTCACGCTCGGGGTGCCGGGCTCCGGCGTCTGGGCAGCGGGGAAGTCAGCGCCCGCCGCGCCCGAGGTCACCGTCCTCGACAGCTCAGCGCTGTCCGGCCAGGGCTCGGGGAGCACCATCGGCCCGGACGGCGCCCTCTACGTCACCAACGGCATCGACGGCACGCTCGTGCGGATCCACCCGAGGACCGGGGCCGCCACCGTGGTCGGCAGCGGTCTGCCGCCCAGGGTGGTCGACATCGGGGCGGCGATGGACGTCGCGTTCCTCGGCGACCGGGCCTACGTCCTGGTCACGCTCGCTGGAGCCGACGTCGGCGGCGGCAAGAAGACCGTGACCGGTATCTACCGCCAGCGTCGCGACGGCACGTTCTCGGTGTTCGCCGACCTGGGCAGGTGGTCGGCCAAGCACCCGCCGAAGGACCCTGACTGGTTCGTCCCCTCGGGCGTGCAGTACTCGATGGAGGTCTGGCGGCGCGGGTTCGTCGTGACCGACGCGCACCTCGGGCGCCTGATCCGCGTGGACCGTCGGGGCCGGATCAGCGAGCTCGTGGCGTTCCCCACCACCAACGCGGTGCCGCTCGGCCTCGAGGTCGCCGACCGTCGGTTGTACGTCAGCATGGCCGGCCCGATCCCGCACGTCCCGTCGGACTCGCACGTCGGAGTGGTGCGGCGTGACGGGTCGGTGAAGGTGGTGGCCGGGTGGGGCGCCGACTACACGGGCAACCGCGGCCTCCTCCTCGACGTCGAGCAGGGCCGGCGGGATCGCCTCTACGGCCTCCTGCAGGGCTACTGGAACCTCGAGCCGACCCCGGAGAACGAGGGCTTCCCCGCCGCGCCGCGGACCGGTGAGATCGTGCTCGTCCGCCCCGACGGCACGTTCACGACGGTCGTACGACGCCTCGACCGGCCGACGTCGTTCGAGCTCGTCGGCCGCACGGCGTACGTCGTCACCTTCACCGGGAAGGTCCTGCGGATCGACGGCATGTGAGCAGCGCGCGCAGCCTCAGAGCTGGCTCTGCACCCCGTTGAGGAGCTGGCGTGCCATCACGATCCGCTGGACCTGGTTGGTGCCCTCGTAGATCTGGGTGATCTTGGCGTCGCGCATCATCCGCTCGACCGGGTAGTCGCGGGTGTACCCGTAGCCGCCGAGCACCTGCACGGCGTTGACGGTGACCTCCATGGCGACGTCGGAGGCGAAGCACTTCGCCGCGGCACCGAAGAAGGTGAGGTCGTCGTCACCGCGCTCGGAGCGGCCGGCGGCGTCGTACGTCATCTGGCGGGCCGCCTCGACCTTCATGCCCATGTCGGCGAGCATGAACTGCAGTCCCTGGAAGTCGGCGATCGACTTGCCGAACTGCTGGCGCTCCTTGGCGTAGTCGAGGGCGTAGTCGAGGGCGCCCTGCGCGACACCGACGGCCTGCGCGGCGATGGTGACGCGGGTGTGGTCGAGGGTCTTCATCGCGGTGGCGAAGCCGGTGCCCTCCTCGCCGATCATGCGGCTCGAGGGAATGCGGACCTTGTCGAAGTAGACCTCGCGCGTCGGGGAGCCCTTGATGCCGAGCTTCTTCTCCGGGGCGCCGAAGGAGACGCCCTCGTCGGACTTCTCGACCACGAACGCCGAGATCCCGCCGCGGGTCTTCTTCTCGGCGTCGGTGACGGCCATGACGGTGTAGAACTCCGACTCACCGGCGTTGGTGATCCAGCGCTTCACGCCGTCGATGACCCACTCGTCGCCGTCGCGGACGGCGCGGGTCTTCATGCCGCCGGCGTCGGAGCCGGCGTCGGGCTCGGACAGGCAGTAGGAGAAGCCGCCCTCCCCCTTGGCGAGCCTGGTGAGGTAGGTCTGCTTGAGCTCCTCCGAGCCGGAGATCATCACCGGGAGCGAGCCCAGCTTGTTGACCGCCGGGATCAGCGAGGACGACACGCACGCGCGGGCGACCTCCTCGATCACGAGCACGGTGGCGAGCGCGTCCGCGCCCGCGCCGCCGTACTGCTCGGGCACGTGCGGGGCGTGGAAGTCGGACGCGAGCAGCGCGGCGGCGGCCTCGCGCGGGTAGCGCGCCTCCTCGTCGACGGCGGCCGCGAAGGGCGCTATCTTCGCGTCGGCGACGGCGCGGACCGCCTCGCGGACGGCCTGGTGCTCCTCGGAGAGGGCGTAGAGGGGGAACTCGCTCATGGCCCGAATTGTAGGACGTCCACGCTTTCTGGAGGAGGCGTCTACGGTGTGGTCATGGCCACGTCGAACCACCACTCCTGGCAGGATCCCGCGACCATCGACCGGATGCTCGACGCCGACACCTGGGCCGTGGTCGGGCTCGCCGACCACCCGCAGCGCACGGCGTACACGATCGCCGAGCTCCTCCAGGAGCGCGGCAAGAAGATCGTGCCGGTCCACCCGGTGTTCGCGGAACCCGACGCCCCGACCGTGCTCGGCGAGAAGGGTTACCCCGCGCTCGCCGACATCCCCTTCGCGGTCGACGTGGTCGACGTCTTCCGCCGGTCCGAGGCGGCCGGCGAGTTCGCCGACCAGGCCGTCGAGATCGGGGCGCGCGGCGTCTGGTTCCAGCTGGGGGTCGTCGACGCGGCGGCCTTCGAGCGCGCGACGGCGGCGGGAGTGCCCATGGTGATGGACGCCTGTCCCGCCATCGAGTGGAGCCGGCGCCGCCGCTGAGCCGGGGCCCAGGTCACTGCAGGCTGATCTCTGCCTCGCTCATGCTGATGCCCAGCTGGCGCAGGCACTCCTCGAGCACCCACTGCACGTCGAGGGTGTCGGCCAGCGGCATCACCGGGCTCTCCACCAGCCCCGCGGCCAGGCAGCGCTGCACCTCCTCGGCCTGGTGGGCGTAGCCGCGTCCCGTCGGGGGCAGCTCGATGTGCTCCGGCTCCTCGCCGTTGCGTCGTACGACGATGCGGCTGGGGTGGTGGAACGGCGGCTCGACCTCGATCGACCCGCGGTCGCCCAGGACGAGCGCCCGTCCCGGCGTCGCGCTGGCGAGCGAGCAGGTCAGCGACGCCGCCCGCCCGTCGTCGTACGACAGCAGGATGGCCGCGGACGCGTCGGCGCCGTTGGGGTACGTCGTGCCGGTGGCCGTGACGCGGTCGGGCCGGCCGAGGAGGTGCTGGGCGAACGAGACCGGGTAGACGCCGAGGTCGAGGACGGAGCCACCGCCGAGGGCGAGGTCGAAGAGCCGGCTCGCGGGGTCGTAGGGGCGGTAGGCGCCGAAGTCGGCCTGGACGACGAGCAGGTCGCCGATCTCGCCGGCCGACACCAGCTCGCGGGCCCGCCCGACGGCCGGCTGGAACCGGGTCCACATGGCCTCCATGCAGAAGACCCCCGCCGCCCGCGCCGCGTCGACGACCTCCTGCGCCCCGGCGAGGGTCGCGGTGAACGCCTTCTCCACGAGCAGCGGGGTGCCACCCTCGATCGCGGCCAGCGCGAGCGCGTGGTGCTGCGGGTGCGGGGTCGCGACGTAGACGACGTCGACCTCCCCGCGCCGACCGGCGGCGAGCAGGTCGGCGTAGGTGCCGGACGCAGCCGCGCCGAAGCGCCCGGCGAAGTCGGCGGCCGAGTCGGGCGACCGGCTGCCGACGAAGGCGAGCTCGGCGCCGGGCACCAGGGCCAGGTCGGAGGCGAAGGCAGCGGCCATGCCGCCGGTCGCGGCGATCCCCCAGCGTGTCGTCATCCCGACAACCTAGTTGGTGGGCGTCACGGCCACACCCGGTCGACGACGTGGGCCGCGATCGCGAGGCTGGACGTCGCGCCCGGCGACGGCGCGTTGCGCACGCAGGTCACGCCGTCGGCGTGGGTGATCCGGAAGTCGTCGACGAGGCTGCCGTCGCGGTCGACGGCCTGCGCCCGCACGCCGCTGCCGGCCCGGTGGACGTCGGCGACACCGATCTCGGGGACGTAGCGCGACGCCGAGCGCATGAAGGCGCGCTGCGAGAGCGAGCCGACGACCTCCTCGACGCCCGTACGCCAGTGGGCTCGCGCCAGCCGCCACGAGCCCGGCCACGCGAGCACGTCGCGCAGGTCGCGCGCGGAGACGTCGCGGCGGCGATAGCCCTCGCGGCGCGTGGCCAGCACCGCGTTGGGCCCGACATCGAGCTCGCCGGAGACCCGACGGGTGAAGTGGACGCCGAGGAACGGGTAGCGCGGGTCCGGGACGGGGTAGACCATCCCCCGCACCAGGTCGCGCTTGGCCGCGCTGACGCCGAGGTACTCCCCACGGAACGGCAGGATCGCCGGGCTCCGCTCGCCGTCGACGAGCGCGGAGACGCGGTCTGCCTGGAGCCCCGCCGCCACGACGACCCGGTCGAAGCGCAGCGGCTCCGGGGCCCCCGCGACCTGAACCGCGAGGCCGACGGCCTGGCGTCGGAGGTCGACCACCCGGGCGCCGAGCCGCACCTCGCCGCCGGCGGCGACGACGTCCCCGGCCAGGGCGTCCGTGATCGCGGCGTAGTCGGTGATCGCCGTCTCCGGGGAGTGCAGGGCGGCGAGCCCGCGGGCGTGCGGCTCGACCTCACGGATCTCCTCGGGGGCAAGCCGCCTCAGGCCGGGGACCCTGTTGTCGGTCGCCGTCCGCTCGAGGGCGTCGAAGCGCCCCCTCTCGTCGGGGTCCACGGCCACGACGAGCTTGCCGCAGGCGTCGTACGCGATCGCGTGCTCGGCGCAGAACTCCCGCAGCAGCGCGCGCCCGCGCGAGCAGAGGTCGGCCTTGAGGCTGCCCGGGCGGTAGTAGATGCCGGCGTGCACGACGCCGGAGCTGTGGCCGGTCTGGTGGGCGGCGAGGCGGTCCTCCTTCTCCAGCACCACGACCTCGGTGCCCGGTCGCCGGCGCACGACCTCGCGCGCGATCGCGACGCCGAGGATGCCCCCGCCGACGACGCCCACCCGCTGCTCTGCCACGTCGCAGACGGTCGCGGCTCGCCGCCCGCGACGTCAAGCCACCGCCAGGTCAGCCGCGCGAGAGAATGGCGCGGTGCGAGACCTCCACGTCCCTGCCGGGCCCGGGCTGCCCGAGGGACTGGTCGTGCCCGCGGTCGAGCTGGTCGAGCGGTTCTCCAGGTCCCCGGGACCCGGCGGCCAGTCGGTCAACACCACCGACTCCCGGGTCGAGCTGGAGTACGACGTGCGCGCGTCGACCGTCCTCACCGCGGGTCAACGAGCCCGCGCGCTGCGACGGTGGCCGTCGGGCCGCGTGTCGATCGCCGCCTCCGAGCACCGCTCGCAGCACCGCAACCGCGTCGCCGCGCGCGAACGGCTGGCCGAGCTGCTGCGCGAGACGCTCGCGCCGCCGCCGCCACCGCGCCGGGCGACGAAGCCGACGCGCGGCTCGAAGGAGCGGCGGCTGAAGGCGAAGAAGGAGCGCGGCCGGACCAAGGCGCTGCGTGGTCGGGTGAGCGACTAGGTCGAAGCCCCATCGGTCGGGCTAGAAGCCGACCCGCCGGGTGCTGCCGGCGGCCGCCTGGCGTACGACGTCGCCCTTGGCGTGGGCGGTCTCGGCGAGCGACGCCTGGTAGTCGACGAGGCGCTCCTGGAGCTCGGGGTCGCTGGTCGCGAGGATCCGCGCGGCGAGGAGGCCGGCGTTCTTGGCGTTGCCGATCGCGACGGTGGCCACGGGGATCCCGCCCGGCATCTGCACGATGGAGAGCAGAGAGTCCATGCCGTCGAGGTACTTCAGCGGGACCGGGACGCCGATCACGGGCAGCGGCGTGACCGACGCCAGCATGCCGGGCAGGTGCGCCGCTCCCCCGGCCCCGGCGATGACCACCGACAGGCCGCGGGTGTGGGCCTGCTGGCCCCACGCGATCATCTCGGTCGGCATCCGGTGGGCGGAGACCACGTCGGCCTCCCAGGCGACGCCGAGCTCGGTGAGGATCTCGCCGGCGGCCTGCATGACGGGCCAGTCGGAGTCCGACCCCATCACGATGCCGACCTTCACGGGGACGTCCTGCGTCTCGGTCATCTCGTGCCTTCCTATTCGCTCTCGTTGCCGAGGTCGCCGCGGAACCACGCGGCGGCGTGCCGGGCGCGCTCGAGGCAGTCGTCGAGGTCGTCGCCGTAGGCGTTGACGTGCCCGACCTTGCGGCCGGGGCGGAGGTCCTTGCCGTAGAAGTGCACCCGCAGGTGCGGGTCGCGGGCCATCGCGTGCGGCAGGCCGTCGTAGAGCCGCCCGCTGTCGGTGGGTCCGCCGAGGATGTTGACCATCACGGTCCAGCGACTGCGTGGGGCCGGCGAACCCAGCGGGAGGTCCATGACGGCGCGCAGATGATTCTCGAACTGGGACGTCACGGCGCCGTCCTGGGTCCAGTGGCCGGTGTTGTGGGGGCGCATCGCCAGCTCGTTGACCAGGACCCGGCCGTCGGTCGTCTCGAAGAGCTCGACGGCGAGGATGCCCGTGACGTCGAGTGCACCGGCGATGCGCAGCGCGATCTGCTGCGCCTGACCGGCGAGGGCGGGCGAGAGGTCCGGGGCGGGGGCGACGACCTCGCTGCAGATGCCGTCGACCTGGGTCGAGGCCACGATCGGGTAGGACGCGGCCTGCCCGCTGGGGGCGCGGGCGACGAGGGCGGAGAGCTCGCGGCGGAAGTCGACCAGCTCCTCGGCCAGGACCTGCACACCGGCGGCCTCGGCAGCGTCGAACGCGACCTGCGCCTCGTCGAGGGCGCGCACCACCCAGACGCCCTTGCCGTCGTAGCCGCCGCGGGTCGTCTTGAGGACGCACGGCAGCCCGAAGGCCTCGACGTCGGCGACCGTGGTGACGACGGCGTTGCGGGGGCACGGCACGTCGAGCTCGGCGAGCCGGCGACGCATCACCGCCTTGTCCTGCGCGTGCACGAGGGCGCCCGGCCCGGGTCGTACGGCGATCCCGTCGGTCTCGAGCGCGTGCAGGTGCTCCGTCGGGACGTGCTCGTGGTCGAAGGTGACCACGCTCGTGCCCTCGGTGACCCGGCGCAGCGTCGGCAGGTCGGTGTAGTCGCCGACCAGCTGGTCGGGGATGACCTGGGCGGCGGAGACGCCCTCGGCCTCGGCCAGGAGGCGGAGCGGCAGGCCCAGGGCGATCGCGGGTTGGGCCATCATCCGGGCCAGCTGGCCGCCCCCGATGACGGCGAGCCTGGGAGCGCGGTGGGAACCGGTCGAGGACACGTCGGGGAGCCTATAGAAGGCGGCAGCGGTCCCGGAGCCCGGCTCAGCTGGCGACCGGCTGTGCGACCTCGAAGCGCAGGCCACGGCCCCGGTGGGTCGTGATCAGGGTGGGGCGGCGCGGGTCGTCGTCGAGCTTGCGACGCAGCCACCCGAGGTGCACGTCGATCGTCTTGGAGTTGGTGTAGAACGACGTCTGCCACACGTCGGCCATCAGCTCACCGCGGGTGACGATGTCGCCGGGGCGCGCCATCAGCGCATGCAGGAGCTGGAACTCCTTCCGCGAGAGCTTGAGCTCGCGTTCGCCCCGCCACACCCGTCGGGTGGTCGGGTCCAGTCGCACGTCTTGCACAGCCAACACGCTGCGAAGGTAGGGACGCAGCGCCGCGCGGGTGGCCCTTTTGGGTGAGAATTGGACGAGTGGTCTGGTCCACCTCAGGGCCGCCTCCGACGTGACGGCGACCGTCAGCGCCGTCGTACGGCCACCGGCTCGACCAGGCCGAAGCCCCGCACGGGCCGCGCCGGCAGCCTTCGGGCCTCCCACTCGTCGGCCGGGAGCAGGTCGGCGGTGTTCTGGTCGACGATGAGCCGGTTGCGGCGCGCGACCTGGGTCAGCCGGGCGGCCATGTTGACCGGCGGGCCGAAGATGTCGCCGAGGCGCTGGATCACGGGTCCGCTGGCCAGGCCGAGTCGCACGTCGGGCATCTTGGAGTCGCGTCCGATGACGTTGATGATCCCCTCCGCGACCGCCACGCCGTCCTCGGCGCCTCCGGTCACGAAGAGCACCGAGTCGCCGAGGCTCTTGATGATCCGGCCGGCGTAGCGCGCGACCACGTCCTGGCAGCGGCTCTCGAAGACCTCGACGAGGTCGCCGATCTCCTCCCGGTCGAGGGTGTTGGACAGCGCGGTGAAGGACACCAGGTCGGCGAAGCCGACGGTCACGTCGATGGTGTGCAGGTCCTCGTCCTTGGCGCCCATCGCCTCGATCCGGCCGACGGCCGCGGCGAGGTGGCGACGCCACGCGTAGACCAGCAGGCGCTCGAAGGGCGGGTTGACCTCGTTGACCAGGCGCATGGCGGAGCCGACTCGGGACCCGGTGGCCTCCTCGCCGGCCTCCATCTCCTCGACCCGGCTGACGAGGGTGGAGACCTCCCAGTCGGCGAGCCGGGCCATGGTCTGGCCGACGCCGCGGGTGAGATTGACGGCCATGTCGAAGTCGACGGCACCGGTGTCGACGAAGCTCATCAGGGTGGCGACGGCCTCGACGTCGGCCGCGGTGTAGGCCCTCTCGCCGACGAACTCGGGGAAGCCGAGCGCGCGCCAGAGCCGACGGGTCTGGTCGATCGTCAAGCCGGTCTCGGCGGCCACCTCGAGCGCGTTGAACTCGGGCTTGCTGCGCAGGATCGCGTCGTCGAGCTGCTCCCCCGGCGGTCGGTCCCGGGGGGTGCGGTCAGGTGCCATCGTCGCGGCGGTCGCCCCCGGACAGGCGATGGAGCTCGTGGGAGACCTGCAGCTGGACCTGCTCCACGTCGGGGATGTCGTAGAGCTCGACGCGGCCGTCGGTGCTGGCGTCGGAGACCACGAGCGTGCCGCAGCCGAAGATCCGGTCGATCACGCCGATCTCGAAGTCGACGCCGCTGATCCGGTTGAGCGGGATCGTCCGGCCCTCCTTGGCGATGAAGCCGGAGCGCTTGATGAAGCGGCGGTTGGTGAACGTGTAGGTGGTCGTCAGCCACCGCAGGAACGGTCCCACCACGAACCAGACCACCACGGCCAGGAACAGCACCCAGACCGCGATCGTGACGGCCGAGCTGTCCACGAGGCCGCCGACGAACAGCGCGAGGGCCAGCGCCACGAGCACCCCGAGCCCCGGGAGGATCAGCGCCTTGGCGTGCGTCCGCGTGGAGACGACGACGTGCTCACCCTCGTCGAGGAGCTTGCTCGGAAAGGCCACACGCCGATCATGACACTAGGCAGGTCGCACGTGCACCACGTCTCCGGCCGCCACGGTGAAGGTGCCGTCGTCGGTCCCGACCACCAGCGCGCCGGTCGCGTCGATGTCGAGGGCCTCGCCGCGGCGTACGTCCCCTGCCGGCAGGTGGACGTCGACGGTGCGGCCCAGCGTGACGCACACGTCGGCGTACGCCCGGCGCAACGCCTCGGTGTCGTCGAGCAGGCCCTGCAGGCCGTGCAGCGACCCGAGCACCTGGCCCAGCAGCCCGGTGCGCTCGACCGGCTCGCCCGTCTCCAGCGCGACCGAGGTGGCGAGCGCGACCGGCAGCTCGTCGAGGGTCTGGTCGACGTTGATGCCCACGCCGACCACGGCCATCGGGCCGCCCTCGGCCTCGATCCGCTCGACGAGGATGCCGGCCACCTTGCGTCCCGCTCCCAGCGCCCCGCCGTCGACGAGCACGTCGTTGGGCCACTTGAGGGCGCTGTCGGGCAGCCGGTCGGCCAGCGCGGCCTGGACGGCGTAGCCGGTGAGCAGCGGCAGCCACGACCACGAGGCGGCCGGCACGTCCGGACGCAGCAGCACCGAGAAGGTCAGCGACGAGCGCGGCGGCGTCTCCCACACCCGGTCCAGCCGGCCGCGGCCCGCGGTCTGGTGCTCGGTGACCAGCACCAGGCCCGGCTCCTCACCCGCCCGGGCACGCTCGGCGACGGCGGCGTTGGTGGAGGGCGTCTCCTCCTCGACCTCGATCCGCCAGCCCGTCGGCGCGACCAGCCGCGAGAGGTCGAGGGGTGGGCGCGGTGCGGGCGTCTCCGTCATGGGCACTAGATTGCCCCAAGGACTGCCCCAGAGGAGCGCCGCGTGGGGCAGCTGTTTCCGTGCAACCGACCAGGAGGCCACCGCGTGAGTGCACAGCCGGGCGAGGGAACCGAGGTTCCCGCCGAGATCGACGTCCACACCACCGCCGGAAAGCTGGCCGACCTGGAGCGACGCCTCGACGAGGCCGTGCACGCCGGGTCGAACAAGGCGATCGAGAAGCAGCACGCCAAGGGCCGCAAGACGGCCCGCGAGCGCATCGAGATGCTCTTCGACGAGGGCACCTTCGTCGAGCTCGACGAGCTCGCCCGGCACCGCTCGACGGCGTTCGGGCTCGAGAAGAACCGCCCCTACGGCGACGGTGTGGTCACCGGCTACGGCGAGGTCAACGGCCGCATGGTGTGCGTGTTCAGCCAGGACTTCACCGTCTTCGGCGGTTCGCTCGGCGAGGTCTACGGCGAGAAGATCACCAAGGTCATGGACCTCGCGATGAAGACCGGCTGCCCCATCATCGGCATCAACGAGGGCGCCGGCGCCCGCATCCAGGAGGGCGTCGTCTCCCTGGGGCTGTACGGCGAGATCTTCCGCCGCAACGTGCACGCCTCGGGCGTCATCCCGCAGATCAGCCTGATCATGGGCAACTGCGCCGGCGGCCACGTCTACTCCCCCGCGGTCACCGACTTCACCGTGATGGTCGACCAGACCTCGGCGATGTTCATCACCGGCCCCGACGTCATCAAGACCGTCACCGGCGAGGACGTCACGATGGAGGACCTCGGCGGCGCGCGCACCCACAACACCAAGTCGGGCAACGCCCACTACATGGCCTCCGACGAGGAGGACGCCATCGAGTACGTCAAGGCGATGCTGTCCTTCCTCCCGCAGAACAACCTCGACCCCGCGCCGACCTTCGACGAGGCCCCCGACATGGAGGTCACCGGCACCGACCGGGCGCTGGACCGGATCATCCCGGACGGCGCGAACCAGCCCTACGACATGCACGACGTGATCACCGCCGTGCTCGACGACGAGGACTTCCTCGAGGTCCAGGAGCTCTTCGCCCCCAACATCCTCATCGGCTTCGGCCGCGTCGAGGGCCAGTCGGTCGGCGTGGTGGCCAACCAGCCGATGCAGTTCGCCGGCACCCTCGACATCGACGCATCCGAGAAGGCCGCCCGGTTCGTGCGGTTCTGCGACGCCTTCAACATCCCGGTGCTGACCTTCGTCGACGTCCCCGGCTTCCTGCCCGGCACCGACCAGGAGTGGGACGGCATCATCCGCCGCGGCGCCAAGCTGATCTACGCCTACGCCGAGGCCACCGTCCCGCTGATCACCGTGATCACCCGCAAGGCCTACGGCGGCGCCTACGACGTGATGGGCTCCAAGCACCTCGGCGCCGACATCAACGTCGCCTGGCCCACCGCCCAGATCGCCGTGATGGGCGCGCAGGGCGCCGCCAACATCCTGCACCGCAAGACGCTCAAGAAGGTCGGCGACGAGGGCGGCGACGTCGAGGCCCGGCGCGCCGAGCTGATCGACGAGTACGAGACCACGCTCGCCAACCCCTACATCGCCGCCGAGCGGGGCTACATCGACGCCGTGATCATGCCCCACGAGACCCGCGTCGAGGTCGTCCGCGCCCTGCGGCTGCTCCGCACGAAGCGGGAGACGCTCCCGCCCAAGAAGCACGGGAACATCCCGCTGTGATCAAGCGACTCGGGAATCGCGACGAAGGAGCGAGACCCGAACGGAGACGAGGTTGAGCAAGCGGCCTCGGCTCAGCCTGCGAAGCCGAGCCCGCGCGTCGAGACCCACGAGGTGAGCCCATGAGTACAGACCACGAGACGACCGATCAGCAGCCCCTGCTCCGGGTCGTCAACACCGACGCCACGCCCGAGGAGGTCGCCGCCCTGGTGGCGGTGTTCTCCGCGCTCGGGTCCGCGGGCGGCCCGCCGCCGGCCAAGCCACGCCCGTCGTGGAACCTGCCCGCCCGCGGCGTACGCCAGACGCACCGCTGGGGCCCCGGCGCCTGGCGGGCCAGCGGCCTGCCCCGCTGAAACCCGGAGGACGCCTGTCAGGACCCGCGACTAGGGTCGCCCCCGTGACCGAACCCACCCCGCACGAGCGCCGCATCGACGCCCTCTGCAACGCCTACGTCGACGACTTCTGCGCCCTCGACCCGCTGACCGCCACCTCGATCGGCGTCGCGGGCCACGAGCACGAGATGACCGACTACTCCCCCGCCGGTTTCGACGCGCGCGACGCGCTCAACCGGGCGGTGGTGGCGGCCGTCGAGGCGACGGAGCCGGTCGACGACCGCGAGGCGGCGGCCAAGGACGCCTTCCTCGAGCGCACCCGCCTCGAGATCGAGCTGGAGGACGCAGGCGTCCAGCGCTCGCGCATGTCGGTGCTGTGGAGCCCCCTGCACGAGATCCGCGGGGTCTTCGACCTCATGCCGACCGAGGGCGAGGAGGCCGTCGCCGCGATCGCCGCCCGGCTCGCCGCCGTACCCTCCGCTCTCGAGGGACTGCGCGTGACGCTCTCCGACGAGGCACGCAAGGGCAACGTCGTCGCGGCGCGACAGTACGCCGAGGTGGCCGAGCAGGTGCGCCGCTGGACCGGTCAGGCCGGGGACGCCGGCGACTTCTACCTCGGCCTCGTCGACCGGCTCGAGGTCGAGGACGGCAGCGAGCTCCGTGCGCTGGCCGGGGCCGCCAGCGCGGCGACCGCGGCGTTCGGGCTCTTCCTCAGCGACGAGCTCGAGCCGCAGGGCAAGGAGCGCGAGGGTGTCGGCCGCGAGGTCTACGGCCTCGCCAGCCGCTACTTCCTCGGCGCCGAGGTCGACCTCGACGAGACCTACGCGTGGGGCTGGGCCGAGCTGCAGCGCCTGTCCGACCTGATGCACCGCACCGCCGAGCGGATCCTCCCGGGCGCCGACGTCGACGCCGTGGTCGCCCACCTCGACGCCGACCCGGACCGCGTGGTGCACGGGCGCGAGGCCTTCCGCGACTGGATGCAGGAGCTGGCCGACCGCACCGTCGCCGCGATGGTCGACGTGCACTTCGACATCCCCGCACCGATCCGGCGCATCGAGTGCAAGCTGGCGCCCACCAACGACGGCGGCATCTACTACACCGGCCCGTCCGAGGACTTCGAGCGCCCGGGCCGGATGTGGTGGTCGGTGCCCGACGGCATCGACGACTTCCACCCGTGGCGCGAGGTCACCACCGTCTACCACGAGGGCGTCCCGGGGCATCACCTCCAGGTCGCGCAGACCGCCTACCGACGCGACACCCTCAACCGGTGGCAGCGGCTGATGTGCTGGTGCAGCGGCCACGGCGAGGGCTGGGCCCTCTACGCCGAGCGCCTGATGGAGGAGCTCGGCTTCCTCGACGACCCGGCCGACCTGCTCGGCATGCTCGACGGCCAGTCGCTGCGCGCGGCCCGCGTGATCGTCGACATCGGCATGCACCTCGAGCTCGAGATCCCCGAGCACAACCGGCTCGGTCCCGGCGGCACCGCCTTCCACCCCGGCGAGACGTGGACGCCCGAGCTGGGCCTGGAGTTCATGCGCCTGCACTGCCGGATGGACGACGAGGTCATCCAGTTCGAGGTCAAGCGCTACCTCGGCCTGCCCGGCCAAGCGCCGTCCTACAAGGTCGGCGAGCGCATCTGGCTCGACGCCCGCGCCCGCGTGCAGGAGCGGCAGGGCGACGACTTCGACCTCAAGGCCTTCCACCGGGCGGCGCTCGACCTCGGCTCGCTCGGGCTCGACCCGCTGCGTGCGGCGCTGGAGCGCCTGTGACGACGCCCCTGGTGCTGGCCTCGGCCTCCCCCGCACGTCGTACGACGCTGCGCGCGGCGGGCCTGGACCCGATCGTCATCGTGAGCGGGGTCGACGAGTCCCAGCTGGACGGACTGCCACCGGCGGAGCTCGCCCTCCAGCTGGCCGAGCTCAAGTGCGCGGCCGTGGCCGCGCGCGACGACGTGCCTGCCGACGCGCTCGTCCTGGGCTGCGACTCCGTGCTGGAGCTCGACGGCGAGGCCCTCGGCAAGCCGGAGGACGCGGCGGTGGCGAAGCGCCGCTGGCAGGAGATGCGCGGTCGCTCCGGCGTCCTGCACAGCGGCCACTGCCTGCGCGACGTGGCCACCGGCCGGGTCGCGGCCGCCACCGCCTCGACCACGGTCCACTTCGCCGACGTCACCGACGAGGAGATCGACGCCTACGTCGCCACCGGCGAGCCGCTGCACGTCGCGGGAGCGTTCACCATCGACGGCTTCGGCGGCGCCTTCGTCTCCGGGATCGAGGGCGACCACCACAACGTGGTGGGCGTGAGCCTGCCCCTCGTGCGCGAGCTGGTCCTCGAACTCGGGCACGGATGGCCGGAGCTGTGGGCCTGACCCGCTAGCATCCCGGGCGTGGGGAGCGGGTTGCTGGGAAGTGCTCAGGCGCAGCCTGTCGCCGATCCCGACCGCCGTTACGGAGTGCGCGAGGAGCGGCTGCTGACCGGTGCGACCGTGATCACCGCGGTCCGCACCGCGGCGTCCGTCGTGCTGGCTGCCGTCGCCGCACACCAGCAGAGCCTCACGCTCCTGGTCGTGGCCCTCGCCGTCTACTGGGTCGGCGACATGCTCGACGGCTTCTACGCCCGCGTGCGCGACTGCGAGACGCGCATCGGCGCGGTGCTCGACATCATGTGCGACCGGCTCAACGCCGCGGCGTTCTACATCGGGCTCGCCTGGCTGCAGCCCGACCTGTCGCCCGCGATCTTCGTCTACCTCGCCGAGTTCATGGTGGTCGACTGCTTCCTCTCGATCGCCTTCCTGGCGTGGCCGGTCCGCAGCCCCAACTACTTCTTCGTGGTCGACCGGCCGATCTGGCTGTGGAACTGGTCCAAGCCGGCGAAAGCCGTCAACAGCGCGTTGTTCGCCGTGCTCCTGCTGGCCACCGGGTGGATGTGGGTGGGCCTGGCGATCGCGTCGGCGCTGCTCGTGCTCAAGTGCGTCTCGCTGGTGCGCCTCGTCAGGATCGGGATCCCGGTCCCGCGAGAAGCATGATCTGGGTCTACGTCAGCATCTTCGGGGCCTCGGTCGCCTCGGCGCTGCTCCCACTGATCAACATCGAGGCGATCCTCGCCGTGACGATCTCCCAGCAGGACGACCACGCCTTCGCCCTGGTCGGCTTGGCGACCGTCGGCCAGATGATCGGCAAGACGCTCTGGTACTGGGGCGCCGTCGAGGTCGAGCGCGCCCCGTGGGTGCGCCGCCAGCTGGAGAAGCCCAAGGCCCAGGCCACCATGGCGCGCTGGCACGAGCGCGCCGAGGGGCGGCCGTGGTTCACCGGCGGCCTCCTCTTCGTCTCGGCGTTCACCGGCTTCCCGCCGTACGCCGTCACGGCCGTGCTCGCGGGCACGCTGCGGGTGAACTTCTGGATCTTCCTCCTCACCGGGCTGCTCGGCCGCGGCCTGCGGTTCTGGCTCGTCGTCGCCGGTGCCAGCACGTTCCTCAGCTGGCTCTGACCCCGGCTGGGTCCGGACCAACAGGTCGGCGCTGGTCAGCGCTGGTCAGCGCAGCGACGCCATCCCGGCGCCGAGCTCGACGAGGAACGGGTCTGCTCCCAGCCGCTCGCCGACGGCGAAGCCGACGTCCCAGACGAAGTCGAGCCCACCCGACAGCACCAGCGCGAGCAGGATGACCAGCCCCCAGGGCCGTACGGCGTTGAGGGGCTCGGCGACGGCGCGCGGCAGGAACGGCTCGATCACGCCGTAGCCGTCCAGGCCGGGCAGCGGCAGCAGGTTGAGCACGATCAGCGCCACCTGGATGACCAGGAGGTAGGCCAGCAGCGAGTGCAGCAGGAGGTTGCGGCTCAGCAGCGCGTCCGAGGCCAGGACCGCGGCGAGGACGAGGGCGAAGGCCACGTTCATCAACGTCCCCGACAGGGAGACCAGGCTCGACCACGCGCGCGAGCGCAGGCGGTGGTCCTCGATGAGCACGGCTCCGCCGGGCAGCGGCAGCGCGCCCATGGCGAGGAAGAGGACGGGCATGCCCACGGAGAGGAGGGGGTGGGCGTACTTGCGGAAGTCGAGCGCCAAGTAGCCCTTGGCGACCACGCTGCGGTCGCCGCCCCAGTAGGCGGTCACCGCGTGCCCGTACTCGTGCAACGTCACCGACAGCACCACCCCGACCAGGACCACGCCCACCGCAACCGCCCGGCCCAGGGGCTCGGCCGTCACGACCTGCATCATGAGCGGGCCGGTCGCCACGCAGAGGGCGACGAAGGTCGCGACCACGCCGTAGAAGACCCACCCCGGCCGGCGCGAGCCCGTGCGCGCCCGCTGCTGCCCACGCTGTCGGGCGACGAGGCGTCGTACGTCGGACGGGCTGAGCTGCTGGTCGGTCGGGAGGCCTTCGACGCACGCCAGGCAGTGGTGTCCGACCGGGGCGTCACGCAAGCAGTCCGGGCAGGCGCTGCGCTCGCACCGGCTGCAGCCGAGGAGGGTCTCGCGCTCGGGGTGGAAGGCGCAGGTCACGGCGGGAGCCTAGGCGTGGGGCGCCCGCGCTGGAGGGTTTTGCCCCACTCCGCGGCGGACCACGCCCGACCCGCCCGCCGGTGAGGCCCCGCCAGCCCGGAGCGGGCGTGCCCGACAATGCTCCGGTGGGTGAGCGCAACTTCCTGGTCGAAGGTGTCTCGGGAACCGGCAAGACGTCGGTGTGCCACGACCTGCGCCGGCGTGGGCACCACGCCGTCAACGGGGACACCGACCTCGCTTACCAAGGCGACCCCGCGACCGGCCTGCCGACGGACACCAGGTCGCACGAGCACCACATCTGGGACGTGGACCGCCTGGCGTCCCTCGTGGCGGACCGGACCCACGCGGTCACCTTCTTCTGCGGAGGCTCGAGGAACTTCGGCAGCTTCCTCGACCTCTTCGACGGCGTCTTCGTCCTCGAGGTCGACCGCTTCACCCTGGAGCAGCGGCTGGACCGGCGCCCGGACGACGAGTGGGGGTCGGCGCCCGACGAGCGCGCCCTCGTGCTCCGGCTCCACCAGACCGGCGAGGACACGCCGACCGGTACGCCGATCGACGCGACCGCCCCCCTCGCCGACGTCGTGGACGAGATCCTGCGGCAGGCCGCGGAGATCGCCGGCGCGACGTAGGGGCGTCCGCGAGGTGCGCGGTGAGGGTGGCGGCATACGACATCGGCGACGCCCCACCCTGGCGGCGTACGACACCTCAAGCGGCCGCACGCACGTCGGATGCCGCCACCCTCGCGGGCCACACGTCGTATGCCGCCACCCCCAGCCGGCGGCGCCCCACCCTGGCGGCGTACGACACCTCAAGCGGCCGCACGCACGTCGGATGCCGCCACCCTCACGGGCGACACGTCGGATGCCGCCACCCCCAGCCGGCGGCGGCCCACCCTGGCGGCGTACGACACCTCAAGCGGCAGCACGCACGTCGGATGCCGCCACCCTCACGGGCCACACGTCGTATGCCGCCACCCCCAGGCGGCACAGGCCGGAGGCCGAGCGGCGATCAGATACGCGCCACGGTCGGCCCGGCCGCAGCGCGCGGCGACTCACTCGACCGGCAGGCCGAGGCCCCGGGCGATGAGCATGCGCTGGACCTCCGAGGTCCCCTCGCCGATCTCGAGCACCTTGGCGTCGCGGTAGAAGCGGACGACCGGGTACTCCTCCATGAAGCCGTAGCCGCCGAAGACCTGCGTCGCGATGCGGGTAGCGGTGACGGCCGACTCCGTGGCGTAGAGCTTGGCGACGGCGGCGGCCTGCTTGAAGACGCCCATAGAGACCGACTGGCCGGCGTCCATCGCGTCCTTCATCGCGGCGGCCTTGTAGGTCAGCAGGCGCGAGGCGTCGAGCATGACCTGCAGGTCCGAGACCTGGAACGCCAGGCCCTGCTTGCGCCCGATCGGGCCACCGAAGGTCTGGCGCTCGCCGGCGTACTGCAGCGACATGTCCAGGCACGCCTGGATGCAGCCGACCGCGAGCGCGGCGATCGCGACGCGACCGTCGTCGAGGGTGGCGAGGAACTGGGCGTACCCGCGACCGCGCTCGCCGAGCAGGTTGGCCTCGGGCACGCGCGCGTCGGCGAAGGACAGCGGGTGGGTGTCGGACGCGTGCCAGCCGAGCTTGTCGTAGGCCTTCTCGGCGGTGAAGCCGGGCGTGTCCGAGGGGACGATGATCGTCGAGATCTCGGGACGCCCGCCGTCGCGCTCCCCGGTGCGGGCCGTCACGGTCACCAGCGAGGTGATCGACGAGCCCGAGTTGGTGATGAACTGCTTGGCACCGTTGACGACCCACTCGCCGTTCTCGAGCACGGCCTTGGTCTTCGTCGCGCCGGCGTCGGAGCCGGCACCCGGCTCGGTCAGGCCGAAGCCGGCCAGCTTCTCGCCGGCGACCAGGTCGGGAAGCCAGGTCTGCTTCTGCTCCTCCGTGCCGTAGGTGAGGATCGGGTTGATGCCCAGCCCCACCGCGGCCTCGAGCGTGATGCCCATCGACTGGTCGACGCGGCCGATCTCCTCGATCGCCAGGCACAGCGACGTGAAACCGCCGTCCTCGCCGGCCATCCCGGCACCGCCGAACTCCTCCGGAGCCGTCAGGCCCATCAGGCCGAGCTTGCCCATCTTCTGCACCACGTCGGTCGGGAAGTGGTGCTCGCGGTCCCACTGCGCGGCGTGGGGCGCGATCTCGGCCTCCGCGAAGTCGCGGACGCTGCGACGGAACTGCTCGTGCTCGGGGGACAGCTCGAAGGTCATGTCCCGCACCCTAGCCCCAGAGGTTAGCGATCGCTAACCCCCGGGAGGTCGAGGGGTGGGCGGATTCCAGCGTCCCACCTCAGGGGGTCTAGAGTTAGGCGAGCCTAAGCAAAGTAAGGACATCCCCCGTGACGACTTCCCCGCGCCGTTCGGCCCTGCGCGCCAGCGTGACCCTGGCCGCCACCCTCCTGACCGCCTCGACCCTGTCGGGCTGCGGTGTGTTCGGCTCCCCGGACCTGGTGATCTACAACGCCCAGCACGAGGAGCTGCTCGACGAGATCGTGCCGCTCTTCGAGGAGGAGTCCGGCCTCGACGTCGAGCTGCGCAGCGGCAAGGACCTCGAGATGGCCAACCAGATCGTCGAGGAGGGCGAGGACTCCCCCGCCGACGTGTTCCTCACCGAGAACTCGCCGGCGATGACCATCGTCGACAACGCCGGCCTGTTCGCCGAGCTGCCCGAGGCCGCCACCGCGTCCATCCCGGAGGAGTACGTCCCTGCGGACCGCACGTGGACCGGCTTCCTGGCCCGCTCGACCGTCGCGATGTACAACACCGACTCCATGACCGAGGCCGACATGCCCGCCTCGATCCTCGACTTCGCCAAGCCGGAGTGGAAGGGCCGCGTGGCCTTCTCCCCCACCGGCGCGGACTTCCAGGCGATCGTCTCCGCAGTCCTCGAGCTCGAGGGCGAGGAGGCCACCCGCACCTGGCTCGAGGGCCTGAAGGCCAACGGCGTCATCGTCCAGAACAACCTCGTCGTCATGCAGTCCGTGGACTCGGGCGAGGTCGACGCCGGCATCGCCTACCACTACTACTGGTACCGCGACCGCGAGGAGAACGGCACCGACTCCGACAGCTCGGCGCTGCACTTCTTCGGCAACCAGGACCCCGGCGCGTTCCTCAGCATCTCCGGCGCCGGCATCCTCGCCAGCAGCGAGCACCAGGAGGCCGCGGAGGAGTTCGTCACGTGGCTGACCGGCACCGACGCGCAGCAGGCGATGGCCGAGTCGTACGCCCTCGAGTACCCGCTCAACCCCGACGCCAGCCTCAACCCCGACGTCAAGCCGTTCGACGAGCTCGAGCCTCCCCAGGTCGACGTGGCGAGCCTCAACGGCCCGCAGGTCACCGACCTGATGACCGCGGCAGGCCTGCTCTGACCGGGTCCCTCACGACCACCGGTCGTCGGACACCGCCCCTGCTGCTCGCAGCGGGGGCGGCGGTCGCGCTGCTGGCACTCGTGCCGCTGGGCTACGTGGCCACCTACGTCGTGATCATCGGGCCCGGCGACCTGTGGCAGCTGGTGGCCCGTCCGCGGATCGCGGAGCTGCTGCGCAACACCGTCACGCTCGCCGCCGCCTGCATGGCCGCGAGCGCCGTGCTCGGCGTCGCGCTCGCTGTCCTCGTCGAGCGCACCGACCTGCCGGGGCGCCGGCTCTGGCACGGCCTGCTCGTCGCGCCCCTCGCGGTGCCGGCCTTCGTCAACGGCTACGCGTGGGTCTCCCTCGACCGCAGCGTCCACGGGTTCGGCGGGGCCTTCCTCGTCGTCACGCTGTCCTACTACCCCCTCGTCTACCTCCCCGTCGTCGCGATGCTCCGCCGCCTCGACCCCGCGCTCGAGGAGTCGGCGTGGTCGCTGGGCCACTCGCGCGCCCGCACGTTCCGCACCGTGGTGCTCCCCCAGCTGCGTCCCGCCCTGCTCGGCGGCGCGCTGCTCGTGGGCCTGCACCTGCTCGCCGAGTTCGGCGCGCTGTCGCTGCTGCGCTTCCCGACCTTCACCACCGCCATCTACGACCAGTACGGCTCGACCTTCAACGGCGCCGCCGCCACCGCGATGGCCGGCGTGCTCGTCCTGCTGTGCCTGTTCCTGCTGCTGGCCGAGCTGCGGTTGCGCGGCAACCGCCGCTACGCACGGCTCGGCCGTGGCGCCGCCCGCGGCTCCGTGCCCCAGGCCCTCGGCCCGTGGCGCTGGCCCCTCCTCTCCACGGTCGGCGGCGTCGTCGTGCTCGCCATCGGCGTGCCCGCCTTCTCGCTCCTGCGCTGGCTCGTGGTCGGCACCTCGACCGAGTTCCCGATGGCCGACCTCACCCGGGCCCTCGTCGCCACCATCGTGCTCGCCCTGGTCGGCGCGGCGGTCACCACGCTCGCCGCGGTGCCGGTGGTCTGGCTCGCCGTGCGCCACCGGGGCTGGGCCTCGACGGTGATCGAGCGCAGCACCTACGTCGCCAACGCCCTGCCCGGCATCGTGGTCGGCCTCGCGCTGGTGGTGGCCTCCCTGCGCCTGGTGCCCGCCGTCTACCAGACCGCCGGCCTGCTCGTGGCGGCGTACGCCATCCTCTTCCTGCCGCGGGCGGTGGTGACCGTGCGTGCCGGGCTGGAGCAGGCACCCGCGGTGCTCGACGACGTCGCGCACAGCCTCGGCGTCGGCCCCCTCGCCACCGCGCGCCGCGTCACCCTGCCGCTGATCGCGCCCAGCCTCGGCGCCGGCGCCGCCCTCGTCTTCCTGGCCATCTCGACCGAGCTGACCGCCACCCTCATGCTCTCCCCGATCGGCACCCGCACGCTGGCCACCGAGTTCTGGTCGGCCTCCTCGGAGCTGCGCTACGGCGCCGCCGCGCCCTACGCGCTGCTGCTGGTGCTCGTCTCCATCCCCGCGACGGTGCTGCTCATGCGCACCGACAGCCCGACGACCCAGACGGAGAAGGTGCCTGTATGAGCTCCCTGACCATCACCGGCGTCACCAAGTCGTTCCCCTCGACGAGCCCCGGGCAGGCACCGACCCGCGCGGTCGACGACGTCACGCTCCACGTCCCGCACGGCTCCTTCACGACCGTGCTCGGCCCCTCGGGCTGCGGCAAGACCACGCTGCTGCGCCTGATCGCCGGCTTCCTCGTGCCCGAGTCCGGCACCATCGCCTTCGGCGACACGGTGGTCGTCGGCGACGGCGTCCGCTCGATGCCCCCGCAGACCCGCCGGGTCGGCTACGTCCCGCAGGAGGGGGCGCTCTTCCCGCACCTCGACGTGGCCGCCAACATCGCCTTCGGCCTGCCCAAGGAGGCCCGCGGGTCGCGCGGCGACGACCGCGTGGCCGAGATGCTCGACCTCGTCGAGCTGCCCGCCGACTTCCGCGACCGCCGCCCCGACGAGCTCTCCGGTGGCCAGCAGCAGCGCGTCGCCCTGGCCCGGTCCCTCGCACCCCAGCCCGCCGTGGTCCTGCTCGACGAGCCCTTCTCCTCCCTCGACGCCAGCCTGCGCGGCAGCACGTCGCGGGCCGTGCGCCGCGCGCTCGAGGCCAGCAACACCACGGCGGTCCTCGTGACGCACGACCAGAACGAGGCCCTCTCCCTGGCCGACCAGGTCGCGGTGATGCGCGGTGGCCGGCTCGTGCAGTCGGCGCCCCCGAGCCAGGTCTACCTCTCCCCGACCGACCCGCAGGTCGCCGAGTTCGTCGGCCGCGCGGTCGTGCTGCCCGGCACCGCGCGCGACGCGCACGCCACCTGCGCGCTGGGCGAGGTCGTGCTCACCGAGCCAGCCGACGGGCCGGTGTCGCTGATGATCCGCCCCGAGCAGGTCTTCATCGACGTCGGGCACACCGAGGGCCACAAGGCCGTCGGCGTCCGCGGCACGGTGGAGGAGGTCAGCTACTACGGCCACGACTGCGCGGTGCAGGTGCGCCTCGACGACGGCACCTCCGTGCTCTCCCGCATGTCCGGCGTGCTGCACCCTGCCGCCGGCGACACCGTCCACCTGCGCGTGACCGGGCTGGTCCGCGCCTACCGCCCGGTCGGGTCGCCGTGACGGTCACCTCCCCCCAGCCCGCACTGCTCCGGAGCCGGCGCCCGGCCCCGGTGCTCGACCACGCCCGCTTCGGTGGCATGCCGGCCGTGGTGGCCGACGACGAGGTGCTCAGCCACGCCGACCTCGCGGACCGCGTGGCAGCGCGGGCCCGGTCGTGGGGGCCGGCGCGCCGCCTCGTCCTGGTCGAGGGCGCCAACACCCTCGACTCCCTCGCCGCCTACCTCGCCGCGCTCCAGCACGGCCACGTCGCCCTCGTCGTCCCCGACGGCAGGCAGGCCCAGCGCGAGGCGATCGTGGCGGCCTACGACCCTGACATCATCTGCACGACCGGCGCCCGCGACGACGTACGCCGTCCCGAGAGCGCCCACGACCTCCACCCCGACCTGGCCCTGCTGCTCAGCACCTCGGGCACCACCGGCTCACCCAAGCTCGTGCGCCTCTCCCGCACCAACGTCGCCAGCAACGCAGCGGCGATCGCCGACTACCTCGCCCTCACCCCCGCCGACCGCGCGATCACCGCGCTGCCGCTGCACTACTGCTACGGCCTGTCGGTGCTGCACTCCCACCTCGTCGCCGGCGCCAGCGTCGTGCTGACCGGGCTCAGCGTGGTCGACGAGTGCTTCTGGGAGCTGTTCGCCCGTGCCGGAGCCACCAGCTTCGCGGGCGTCCCGCACACCTTCGACCTGCTGGCCACCAGCGGCTTCGAGGCGCGCGACCTCCCGAGCCTGCGGCAGGTGACCCAGGCCGGCGGTCGCCTCGACCCCGACGACGTACGCCGCTGGAGCCGGTTCGGACGCAGCCGCGGGTGGGACCTCGTCGTGATGTACGGCGCCACCGAGGCCACCGCGCGGATGGCCTACCTGCCGCCCGACCTCGCCGAGGACCACCCCGCCGCCATCGGGGTCGCCGTGCCCGGCGGCCACCTGCGTCTCGACGAGAGCGTCGACGAGCGCCCCGGCGTCGGCGAGCTCGTCTACTCCGGCCCCAACGTGATGCTCGGCTACGCCCACGCGCCCGCGGACCTGGCGCTGGCGGGTGGCGGCAGCGAGCTCCGCACCGGCGACCTCGCGCGACAGGTCGACGGGCTCTTCGAGGTGGTCGGGCGCCGCAACCGCTACGGCAAGGTGTTCGGCCTGCGCCTCGACCTCGACGCCGTTGAGGGCCACCTCCGCGCCGAGGTCGACCGCCGGGCCCGCGTGGTGGCCACCGACCGCGCGGTCCACGTGTTCCTCACCACCGGGCGCCGCAGCGCCGCGGCACGCGCCCTGACCGCGAGCCACTGCGGGGTGCCCGCGCACGCCGTCCACGTGACCGTGCTGGCCCAGCTGCCCCTGACGAGCAACGACAAGACCGACTACGCCGCGCTCGCTCGACTGGCCGCGCTGTCGGAGCAGGACGAGGCGGACGCACCGGCCGCGGTCTCGACCCATCCCGTGCGCGCCGACTTCGTCCGGGTGCTCGGCCGCCCCGATGCCGCCGACGGCGACTCGTTCGTCGACCTCGGCGGCGACTCGCTGTCCTACGTCGAGCTCGCGACCCGGCTCGCGGACCACTTCCCCCAGGGGCTGCCGACCGGATGGCACACCCTGGGCATCGGCGAGCTCGAGGACCGCCGCCGCGCGACGACGACCGTGAGCCACGACGCCGAGGCGGAGCCTGCGCGCCCGCGGCGGGTGCGGCTGGACACCACCGTCGCGCTGCGCGCGCTCGCGATCCTGTTCGTGGTCGCCAGCCACGTCGACCTCGTCGCGCTCGAGGGCGGGGCACACCTGCTGCTGGCGCTCGCCGGCTTCAACTTCGCCCGCTTCCAGCTCTCCGCGGCCGGTGACGCCGGCACCCGGTTGCGCCACGGGCTGTCCGGCCTCGCCCAGCTCGTCGTCCCCTCGGTGCTCTGGGTCGGCGCCGCCGCGCTCGTCCTCGGCAGCTACGACCTCACCACCGCCCTCTTCGTGCGCGAGCTCGTCAACAGCTCGGAGTGGGACGACCAGTGGCAGCTGTGGTTCCTCGAGTCGCTGGTGTGGATCACGGCCGGAGCGCTCGCGATCACCTCCCTGCCGGCGCTGCACCGGCTCGAACGACGTACGCCGTTCCGCTTCGCGCTCGCGGTCCTCGCCGTGGCCGCGGTCGCCCGCTTCGCCGAGGTCGGCTTCCGCGCCGGCCCCACCCAGCGCTACACGACCCTCGTCGTCGCCTTCTTCTTCGTCCTCGGCTGGGCCGCGGCACGGGCCACGACCACGCGGCAGCGCCTGCTGGTCACGGCCCTCGCCGCGGCGCTGACCGTCGGGTTCTTCGGCCAGGTGCACCGCGAGGTCATCGTGCTGGGCGGCTTCCTGCTCATGCTGTGGGTGCCCCACGTCCGGCTGCCGTCCTGGCTCGCGCGGGTCGCCGGCGTCCTGGCGGGCGCCAGCCTGTTCATCTACCTGACCCACTGGCAGGTCTACCCCGCCCTAGAGGACGCCGGCCACCAGTGGCTCGCACTCGGTGCGTCGCTGGCCGTCGGCATCACCTACGGGCGCCTCGTCCGTCCCGTCCATCAGGCTGTCGGTCGGGCCGTGCTCGGCTCGCGGTAACCTGCCCAGCGGTACGCATCCCGGCGCCGCTGAATTCCGACCGCACCGCTGATCCAGGAGTCCTCGCGTGAGCTTGAAGAAGGTCCTCATCGCCAACCGCGGCGAGATCGCCGTCCGCGTCGTCCGCGCCTGCAAGGACGCCGGCATCGGCTCCGTGGCCGTGTACGCCGACCCCGACCGCGACGCGCTCTTCGTCCGCCTCGCCGACGAGGCGCACTCCCTCGGCGGCGCGACGCCGGCCGAGTCCTACCTCGACATCGAGAAGATCATCAAGGTCGCCACCGACTCCGGTGCCGACTCGGTCCACCCCGGCTACGGCTTCCTCGCCGAGAACGCCGACTTCGCCCAGGCCGTCATCGACGCCGGGCTGATCTGGATCGGCCCCCCGCCGGCCGCGATCGAGGCCCTCGGCGACAAGGCCAAGGCCAAGCACATCGCCGACAAGGCCAAGGCCCCGCTCGCGCCGGGCACCAAGGACCCCGTCAAGGACGCCGACGAGGTCGTGGAGTTCGCCAAGGCCAACGGCCTGCCCGTCGCGATCAAGGCCGTCTTCGGCGGCGGCGGGCGTGGCCTCAAGGTCGCCCGCACGCTCGAGGAGATCCCCGACGCCTACGAGTCCGCGGTCCGCGAGGCCGTCACCGCCTTCGGTCGCGGCGAGTGCCTGGTCGAGAAGTTCCTCGACAAGCCCCGCCACGTCGAGACCCAGTGCCTGGCCGACCAGCACGGCAACGTCGTCGTGGTCTCGACCCGCGACTGCTCCCTGCAGCGCCGCAACCAGAAGCTCGTCGAAGAAGCGCCGGCCCCCTTCTTGACCGACGAGCAGCTCTCCGAGCTCTACGAGTCGTCCAAGCGGATCCTCACCGAGGCCGGCTACTACGGCGCCGGCACGTGCGAGTTCCTGGTCGCCCAGGACGGCACCATCTCCTTCCTCGAGGTCAACACCCGCCTCCAGGTCGAGCACTGCGTCTCCGAGGAGGTCACCGGCATCGACCTCGTCCGGGAGATGTTCCGCATCGCCGCCGGCGAGGAGCTCGGCTACGGCGACCCCGAGATCCGCGGGCACTCCATCGAGTTCCGCATCAACGCCGAGGACGGCGGCCGCAACTTCATGCCCGCCCCCGGCACCCTGACCCGCTGGCACGCCCCGGCCGGCCCGGGCGTACGCCTCGACGGCGGCTACGACCAGGGCGAGACCATCCCCGGCTCGTTCGACTCCCTCATCGCCAAGCTCATCGTCACCGGCAAGGACCGCACCCAGGCCCTCGAGCGCTCGCGCCGCGCCCTCGACGAGTTCGTCGTCGACGGCATGCCCACGGTCATCCCGTTCCACCGCGCGGTCGTCTCCGACCCGGCCTACATCGGTGCCTCCACGCCGTCCGGTGAGGGCGAGTTCAGCGTCTACACGCAGTGGATCGAGACCGAGTTCGACAACCAGATCGAGCCCTACGCCGGCGAGGCCGGCGAGGCCGACGAGGCCGGCGAGCGGCAGAAGGTCACCGTCGAGGTCGGCGGCCGCCGCCTCGAGGTCGTCCTCCCCGCCGGGCTCGGCGGGCTGGCCGTCGGCGCCGGCAACGGTGGCAACGGCGGAGGCAAGAAGGCCAAGCGCTCGGCGAAGAAGGCCGGCGCCGCGGCGTCCGGCGACTCCGTCACCTCACCCATGCAGGGCACCATCGTCAAGGTCGTCGTCGAGGAGGGCCAGGAGGTCGCCGAGGGCGACACGATCGTGGTCATGGAGGCCATGAAGATGGAGCAGCCCCTCAAGGCCCACAAGGCCGGCACCGTCACCGGCCTCCAGGCCGAGGTCGGCGCCACCGTCACCAACGGCGCCGTGATCTGCGAGATCAAGGACTGAATCTCTGAGCGGTGCCCCAGCCACATCCTGCGACCTCAGGACGTGGCTGGGGCACCGCTCACTTCGCGTGTGACTTAGATAGCGAGCGCTCGCTTTCTATGTCACACTCTCCCGTATGGCGACCACTGAGCGACGTACGCAGGCGCAGCGCCGCGAGGGCACGATCGCCGCACTCCTCGAGGCGACGGCGACGTGCCTCGCGGAGCGCGGGTACGCCGCCACCTCGACCGCCGCGGTCAGCGCAGAGGCCGGCGTCAGCCAGGGCGCGCTCTTCCGACACTTCCCCACGCGGCAGGCACTGCTGGTCGCGACCGCGGACCACGTCGCCACGCGCAACGTCGAGGCCTTCCGCGCGCTCGGCGACCTCCGAGTCGAGACCGCCGACGAGGTGACCGCGGTGCTCGGCCACCTGCGTACGCTCGTCCTCTCCCCGGCCAACCAGACGTGGCGCGAGCTGCTCGTCGCTGCCCGGGCGGACGCCGAGCTGCGCGCCGCGCTCCGGCCCGCGCGCGAGTCCCTGCAGGCGCAGATGCTCGAGGCCGCAGCCGACCTCTGGCGCGACCAGCTCCCTCCCGACGACCTCGCGGCCGTGCTGAGCATCGTCGTCAACATGCTCGACGGGCTGGCCTTCTCCGCCCTCGACCCCGACCCCGCCGCCGCCCCCGGCCGCACCGTCGAGCGCGCCCTGCGCCTGCTCGCCGAGATGATCGTCCGCCACTACCCCGAGGACCCCGCATGACTCACCCCGATCCCACCGACGACTTCACCCCCGACGTCATCGTGGTCGGTGCCGGCCTCGCCGGCCTCGTCGCCACCCACGAGCTGGCGCTGGCGGGCAGGCGCGTCCTTGTCCTCGACCAGGAGAACCGCCACAACCTCGGTGGGCAGGCGTGGTGGTCACTCGGGGGCCTCCTCTTCGTGGACAGCCCCGAGCAGCGACGGATGGGCATCAAGGACTCCCTCGAGCTGGCGTGGCAGGACTGGCAGGGCTCGGCCCAGTTCGACCGCCTCGGCGACGGCACCGACGGACCCGGCCGCGGCGAGGACTACTGGCCGCAGCAGTGGGCGAAGGCGTACGTCGACTTCGCCCACCGCGAGAAGCGCGACTACCTGCGCGCCCTCGGCCTCCGGTCGCTCCCCTTCGTCGGCTGGGCGGAGCGCGGGGACGGCCGCGCCACCGGCCACGGCAACTCCGTGCCGCGCTTCCACCTGACCTGGGGCACCGGACCGGAGGTGGTGCGGATCTTCGCGGAGCCCGTGCAGCGCGCCGAGGCCCAGGGGCTCGTACGCCTCGCCTTCCGTCACCAGGTCGACGAGCTCGTCGTCGAGGGCGGCGCGGTCGTCGGCGTGCGCGGCACCGTGCTCGCCGACGACGACGCCGAGCGGGGTGTGAAGTCCAGCCGGGACACGGCCGGCGCCTTCGAGCACCGCGCACCCGCGGTCGTCGTGACGAGCGGCGGGATCGGCCACAACCACGAGCTGATGCGGCGCAACTGGCCCACCGACCGCGTCGGTCCTGCGCCGGAGCACCTGATCTCCGGCGTCCCCGCCCACGTCGACGGCCGGATGCAGGGCATCGCCGAGACCGCCGGCGCCACGATGGTCAACAAGGACCGGATGTGGGCCTACGTCGAGGGCATCCACAACTGGGACCCGGTCTGGCCGGACCACGCGATCCGGATCCTCCCCGGCCCGTCGTCGATGTGGTTCGACGCCACCGGCAAGCGGCTCGAGGGCATGTCCGGCGTCCCCGGCGCGGACTCGATCGGTGCGATGAGGCAGATCCTCGCCACCGGCCACGACTACTCCTGGTTCGTGCTGACTCAGTCGATCATCGAGAAGGAGTTCGCCCTCTCCGGCTCCGAGCAGAATCCCGACATCACCGGCAAGGACCTGAAGTTCCTCGCGAAGAGCCGCCTCGCCAAGGGCGCGCCCGGACCGGTCGAGGCGTTCAAGGAGCACGGCGTCGACTTCGTCGTCGCCGACGACCTGGCTGAGCTGGTCACCCAGATGAACGAGATCACCCGCGGACCGAAGCTCGACCTCGACGACCTCGAGCGCCAGATCACCGCACGCGACCGCGAGGTCGACAACGCCTTCTCCAAGGACATCCAGGTGATGGCGATCCACAACGCCCGCCGCAGCCGCACGGACAAGCTGATCCGGGTGGCCAAGCCGCACAAGATCCTCGACCCGAGCCACGGCCCGCTCATCGCCGTACGCCTCAACATCCTGTCCCGCAAGACGCTCGGCGGGCTGGAGACCGACCTCGACGGCCAGTGCGTGGCCGCTGACGGCTCCCGGGTGCCCGGCCTGTACGCCGCGGGCGAGGTCGCCGGCTTCGGCGGCGGCGGGGTGCACGGCTACAACGCGCTGGAGGGGACGTTCCTCGGGGGCTGCATCTTCTCCGGCCGGGCAGTCGGGCGAGCGCTGGCCCGCTGATCGCTGTGCTCGTCGCCGGCCTGGCGCGAGCGGGCACTTCCTCGCGCTGAGGAGGCTCGACCGGGCACTTCCTCGCGCCGAGCGCGAGCCGGGCCCCCCCCCGCTCACCGTGATCCAGCGCGAGGAAGTGCCCGCTCACCGCGATCCAGCGCGAGGAAGTGCCCGCTCGGCAGGTGGGGCGCTGGACGTTAGCGGAGACCGACCGTCGCGACGAGCGCCTGCAGGTGGTGCTCGAAGATGTCCTTCGGGTCGGTGAAGGTGTCCGGCCCGTACTGCCCGAACACCTCGAACGAGACGCAGCCGAAGAGCGCCGCCCACGCGAGGAGTCCCCGGGCGATCAACGCGTCGGGGGCGGTCAGGCCCATCTCGCGCCGGATCCGGGAGAGGTCGCGAGAGAGCCGCCGCGGAGTGATCGGTGACTCGTCGAGCTCGACCACACCCGCCTGCCAGGCGTCCTCCCAGACCTCGACGAGGCGGCCGATCACCCGGGTCCCCGGACCGGTGGTGCGCTCGGCCGGCGCCTCGTAGCCCGGCACCGGACTGCCGAAGAGCAGGGCGTACGTCGCCGGCTCGGCCAGTGCCCACGCGCGCACGGCCCGGCCGATCGCCCGCATCCGGCCGGCGTGGTCGGAGCGGCCGACCTTCACGAGGGCCGTGTCGACGGCGTCGCCGAGCTCGTCGTAGCCATCGACCACCAGCAGGGTCAGGAGCTCGTCGCGGCTCGCGACGTAGCGGTAGACGGCTGAGGAGACGACCCCCAGGTCGCGCGCCACCGCGCGCAGCGAGAGAGCGGCCGCGCCATCGGTCGCGAGGTGCTCGCGTCCGATGCGGACGATGTCGCGCATCGTCTGCTCGCGTGCCCGAGCACGGGGCGTGGTGTCAGTCATGTCCGTCAGTGTCGCATGGAAGCGAGCAGCAGTGTCGAAAGAGAGCGGTGCTCTTGCATTTGTTCGACATACGGTGCACGATGGACAAAACGAGAGCACCGCTCTTTCTTCCGAGGAGTCCGTCATGCACCACCCCGTCCACGTCGTCACAGGAGCGGGCCCCGTCGGCTCGACCGTCGCCCAGCAGCTCGCCGACTCCGGCCACCAGGTCCGCCTGCTGACCCGCTCGGGCAGCGGCCCGGTCCACCCCTTGATCGAGCGCCGCCGCGTCGACGTCTCCCGGCCCGCCGCTCTGCGCGAGGCTTTCGCCGACGCGGTCGCGGTGCACCACTGCATCCACGGCTCGGCGTACGACGCCCGGGTCTGGCGCGCCGAGCTGCCGCGAGCCGAGCGCGCGGTGCTCGAGGCCGCCGGCGCCGTGGGTGCGGTCGTGGTCTTCCCGGAGAGCCTCTACGCCTACGGCCCGGTCGACGGCCCGATGACCGAGGACCTGCCCCGGGCGGCGACCGGCGGCAAGCTCGGTGTCCGCACAGAGCTGCTCGCCCAGCGCGACGCGTCGGCGACCCCGACCGTCAGCGTGGCCGCCTCCGACTTCTACGGCCCCGCGGTCCGCAACGCCCACGCCGGCGAGCGGCTCGTCCCCACCGTGCTCGGCGGTCGGACCATGCGGGTGCTCGGCAGCCTCGACCAGCCGCACTCGTTCACCTACGTGCCGGACCTGGCCGTGGCGATGATCACGGCCGCAGGACGGCCGGACCTGTGGAACTCGTTCCTGCACGCGCCGACCGCCGCGCCCCTCACCCAGCGCCGGCTCGTCGAGCTGGTCGCGGCAGCGGGCGGCGTACGGGTCCCGAGGATGTCGGCCATCCCGGCGGGCGTCCTGGGCGCGGCAGGCCTGGTCTCCCGCGAGATGCGTGAGCTGGCGGAGACGAGCTACATGTTCACCCGACCGTTCGTGCTCGACTCGAGCGCCAGCGAGCAGCGGCTCGGCCTCTCCCCCACGCCCGTCGAGACGGGGCTTGCCGAGACCGTCGCGTGGTGGCGTCGGCAGGAGCGCGCGGCCGCCTGACCGGCGTACGGACGAGTAACCCACGTCACACCCGTCACTGGATAGCGTGCGGGCCATGTTCTCCAAGGTGCTCGTCGCCAACCGCGGCGAGATCGCAGTCCGGGCCCTCCGAGCCGCGCGCGAGATCGGCGCGCGGACGGTGGCCGTCTTCCCGCACGAGGACCGCTGGTCCGAGCACCGGATGAAGGCCGAGGAGGCCTACCAGATCGGCGAGGTCGGCCACCCGGTGCGCGCCTACCTCGACCCCGAGGCGATCGTCGAGGTGGCGGTGCGGTGCGGCGCCGACGCGGTCTACCCCGGGTACGGCTTCCTCTCGGAGAACCCGGCGCTCGCCGAGGCGTGCGCCGCGGCCGGCATCACCTTCATCGGCCCCAGCGCCGAGGTGCTGACCCTGACCGGCAACAAGGCGCGCGCGATCGCCGCGGCCAAGGCCGCCGGCGTCCCCGTGCTGGAGTCCGTGCCGCCCTCGACCGACGTGGACGAGCTCGTGGCGGCGGCCGAGCAGATCGAGGCCCCCCTCTTCGTCAAGGCGGTGGCCGGCGGTGGCGGTCGCGGCATGCGCCGCGTCGAGGACCGCGCCGAGCTGCGCGAGGCGATCGAGACCTGCATGCGCGAGGCCGAGGGCGCCTTCGGCGACCCGACCGTCTTCATCGAGCAGGCCGTCGTCGACCCCCGTCACATCGAGGTCCAGATCCTCTCCGACGGCACCAGCGGCGACGACGGCGTGATCCACCTCTACGAGCGCGACTGCTCGGTGCAGCGCCGCCACCAGAAGGTCGTGGAGATCGCCCCGGCGCCCGACCTCGACCCCGAGCTCCGGATGCGCATGTGCGCCGACGCCGTCCGCTTCGCCCGCCAGATCGGCTACAAGAACGCCGGCACCGTCGAGTTCCTCCTCGACCCGCAGGGCCGCTACGTCTTCATCGAGATGAACCCGCGCATCCAGGTCGAGCACACCGTCACCGAGGAGGTCACCGGTGTCGACCTCGTGCAGTCGCAGATGCGCATCGCCGCGGGCGACACGCTCGCCGACCTCGAGCTGACCCAGGAGTCCGTGCAGCCACGCGGCTTCGCCCTCCAGTGCCGGATCACCACCGAGGACCCGGCCAACGGCTTCCGGCCTGACACCGGCAAGATCACGATGTACCGCTCCCCCGGCGGTCCGGGCGTCCGCCTCGACGGCGGCACGACCTACACCGGCGCGGAGATCAGCCCGCACTTCGACTCGATGCTCGCCAAGCTCACCTGTCGCGGCCGCACCTTCGAGGCCGCGGTCCAGAAGGCGCGACGCGCGCTGCTGGAGTTCCGCATCCGGGGCGTGTCCACCAACATCGGCTTCCTCCAGGCCGTGCTCGCCGACCCCGACTTCGCGGCGGGAGGCGTCACCACCTCGTTCATCGAGGACCACCCTCAGCTGCTCAAGGCGCAGGTCGGCGGCGACCGCGCCACGCGGCTGCTCGCCTACCTCGCCGACGTCACGGTCAACCAGCCGCACGGCCCGGCGCGCGTGAGCGTGGCGCCGGAGTCCAAGCTGCCGTCCCTCGACACCTCGCAGCCCGTGCCCGACGGCACCCGGCAGCTGCTGCGCGAGGTCGGGCCCGAGGAGTTCGCCCGCCGGCTGCGTGCCCAGGACCGGGTCGCCGTCACCGACACCACCTTCCGCGACGCCCACCAGTCGCTGCTCGCCACCCGGGTGCGCTCGCGCGACCTGCTGGCCGTCGCCGACCACGTCGCCCGCACCACGCCGCAGCTCTGGTCGCTCGAGTGCTGGGGCGGCGCGACGTACGACGTGGCGCTGCGCTTCCTCGCCGAGGACCCGTGGGAGCGGCTCGCGGCGCTGCGCGAGGCGGTCCCCAACATCGGCCTGCAGATGCTGCTGCGCGGGCGCAACACGGTCGGCTACACGCCGTACCCGACGCAGGTCACCGAGGCCTTCGTCGAGGAGGCGGCCGAGACCGGCATCGACGTCTTCCGGATCTTCGACGCGCTCAACGACGTCTCGCAGATGCGTCCCGCGATCGACGCCGTCCGGGCCACCGGGACGTCCGTGGCCGAGGTCGCGCTCTGCTACACCGGCGACCTCTCCTCGCCCTCGGAGAGGCTCTACACCCTCGACTACTACCTCCGTCTCGCCGAGCAGATCGTCGATGCCGGCGCCCACGTGCTGGCGATCAAGGACATGGCCGGCCTGCTGCGCGCCCCGGCCGCGCGCACCCTGGTCACCGCGCTGCGCGAGCGCTTCGACCTGCCGGTGCACCTGCACACCCACGACACCCCGGGCGGCCAGCTCGCCACCCTGCTCGCGGCCATCGACGCGGGGGTCGACGCCGTGGACGCCGCCTGCGCCGCGATGGCCGGCACCACGTCGCAGCCGGCGCTCTCCGCGCTGGTCTCGGCGACCGACCACTCCGAGCGGGAGACCGGCCTGTCGCTGGCCGCCGTCAACGCGCTCGAGCCCTACTGGGAGGCCACCCGCCGCGTCTACGCGCCCTTCGAGTCGGGACTGCCCGCCCCCACCGGCCGCGTCTACCGCCACGAGATCCCCGGAGGCCAGCTGTCCAACCTGCGCCAGCAGGCGATCGCACTGGGCCTCGGCGAGAAGTTCGAGCAGGTCGAGGACATGTACGCCGCGGCCAACGACATCCTCGGCAACGTGGTCAAGGTGACCCCGTCGTCCAAGGTCGTCGGCGACCTCGCCCTCGCGCTGGTCGCGGCCGGGGCGGACCCTCACGCGTTCGAGGCCGACCCGGCGTCGTACGACATCCCGGACTCGGTGATCGGCTTCCTCAACGGCGAGCTCGGCGACCCGCCGGGCGGCTGGCCCGAGCCGTTCCGCACCAAGGCCCTCGCCGGTCGCACCTGGAAGCAGCCCCGGGAGGACCTCACGCCTGAGCAGCAGGCGGGACTGGAGTCCGAGCGCCGCGCGACCCTCAACGAGCTGCTCTTTCCCGGCCCGACGGCCGCGTTCCTCGAGTCGCGTGAGCTCTACGGCGACCTGTCCGTGCTGCCGACAGTGGACTACCTCTACGGCCTGCGCCGCGGAGGTGAGCACCCCGTGCACCTGCGCGAGGGCAAGCAGGTCCTCTACGGCCTCGAGGCGATCAGCGAGCCCGACGAGCGCGGCTTCCGCAACGTCATGGCCACCATCGACGGACAGCTGCGCCCGGTGCAGGTGCGCGACCGCAGCGTCTCGGCCGAGGTGGTCGCCGCCGAGAAGGCCGACCCGAAGGCAGCCGGCCACGTCGCGGCGCCGTACGACGGCGCGGTGACCGTGGTCGTCGCCGAGGGTGACGCGGTCGAGGCCGGGCAGACAGTGGCGACCATCGAGGCGATGAAGATGGAGGCCTCGATCACCGCACCTGTCGCCGGCACGGTGTCCCGGCTGGCGGTGCGGGCCACGCAGGCCGTCGAGGGTGGCGACCTGGTGCTGGTCATCGACTGAGCCCGCGCAGCCGCCCGCCGGTGGTTCCGGTGATGAGTTCCAGTCGCCGCGACCGTCATACCTGGTGACAGGTGTCATGACGGAAGGGACAGTGGCCATGGGAGCGCACGCGGTGGTCGAGGAGATGGGCGCGAGGATGGGCGCGAGGATGGGTGTGGAGGACCTGGCGGGGCTCGACGAGCCGGCCTTCGCCGCGCTGGCGGAGCGCCACCGGCGCGAGCTGCACGTGCACTGCTACCGGATGCTCGGGTCGTTCGAGGACGCCGAGGACGCGGTGCAGGAGACGTTGCTCCGGGCCTGGCGACGGCGGGAGACCTTCGAGGGACGCTCGACGTTGCGGGCCTGGCTCTACCGGATCGCCACCAACGCCTGCCTCGACCTGCTCGACGAGCGACGCCCGCAGGCGGCGACCGGTGGCGAGGTGCGGTGGCTGCAGCCCTACCCGGACCGGCTGCTCGACGAGCTGCTCGCGGACGACACCGACGGGCCGGAGAGCCGCACCCTCGCGCGCGAGACCATCGAGCTGGCCTACGTGGTCGCCGTCCAGCACCTCGCACCGCGACCGCGGGCCGTGCTGGTCCTGCGCGACGTGCTCGGCTGGCCGGCGAAGGACGTCGCCGACCTCCTCGGCGACTCGGTGCACTCGGTCAACAGCGCCCTCCAGCGGGCGCGGGCAGGCATGCGGGAGCACCTGCCGGCGGAGCGCCAGGACTGGACGGGCGGCGAGGAGGACCCGGCGACGCGTGAGGTGGTGCGCCGCTTCGTCGACCTCAGCGTGGCGGTCGACGTGGACGGGATCGCCGCGATGCTGCGCGACGACGTCCGCTGCTCGATGCCGCCCACACCCGGGGTGCACGTCGGCCGTGACGCGGTGGTGCAGGACTGGAAGGACGACGGCTTCGAGTCCCTGAGCGGCCTGCGCGCGCTGGCGACCTCGGCGAATCGCCAGCCCGCCGCCGCGTTCTACCTGTGGCACGGGCAGGAGGGGGCCTACCTGCCGCTCACGCTCGACGTGCTGCGCGTGGCCGGCGGGCAGGTCGCCGAGATCACCACGTTCCACGCCGACCAGTTCCCCCGGTTCGGGCTCCCGGAGCGCCTCGACGGGACGGCCGAGCTCAGCCCTCGTTGAGGACGACCGTGTCGGGGTCGGGCTCGGCGTACTCGGTGACCTCGGGGTCCTCGCCGGTGACCTGCCGGAAGACCTCGGAGGCCACGGCGCGCATGCCGTTGATCTTCGGGTGGAACGGCGCCGCCACGCCCGCCCGGAAGCGCGGGCCGTTGACCCAGGCCCGGCCCTTGGCGCACACATCGTGCCCCTCGGAGACGGCCTCCATGTCGACGTACGACGCTCCTGCCGCCTCGGCGCCCTTCGCGAGCGAGTCGTTGAGGAGCCCGGCCACCTCGGTGACGGGTCCGAGGACCTCGGCCGACGCGCCGACGGCCCGGCAGGTGCCCTCGGTGGGCAGGATGTCGGGGTAGCCCACGACATAGACCGCGGCGTCGGGCGCCACCTTCGAGATCCTTCGCACCGCCTGCTCGACGCGGCCGGCGACCTTGCGGGCGTCGGTGCGCAGCCGGCCCACGTCGCAGCTGGCCCTCGGGCCCTTCTGGCAGCGGATCAGGGAGTCGTAGATGCCGAAGTCGTTGCCGCCGATGCCGAGCGTGACGAGGTCGGTGTCCTCGGACACCGCGTCCAGCTGCGGACCGGTCGTCGCGCCGTCGTACATCGTCATCGGGGCGTAGAGGTCGGCCGTGGTCGCCGCCGAGCACGAGACGTCGGTGTAGCTCGCGACGTCGAGCCAGTCGGCGAGGAAGGCCGGGTAGTTGTCGCGCGAGCGGGCGCACCCCTGGGGGTCGGTGCGCATCGTCCCGATGAACGGGCCGGCCGAGAACGAGTCGCCCATCGCGACGTAGTCGATGCCGGTGGTCACCTCGGTCTCGACGACCGGGTCGGGCAGGGCGGTGCCGTCGGACGCCTCCCCTGCCTCGCACCCGGCGGCGGCCAGGGCCAGGGCGGCGAGGAGCAGTCCGACACGTCGTGGAGCCACTAGCGCGCGGGACCCTTCTGGCGTGGCGCGACCGAGAAGGTGAACCAGTCTGAGTTGAGCCCGAGGTAGGAGCGGACGGTGTCGCCGTCGGTGGGGACCCGGCCCTTCTCGAAGACGAAGGCCATCTCGGTCACCCGGCCGCCCCAGTCGCCGTTGCCGTCGCGCGCGGTCACCTCGATGCTGAGCAGGTCGCCCATGTCGGGCCAGTGCTTCTCGACCATCGTGTCGTCCACGGTGGTGGTCCAGGTGGAGTACTTCGGGTTGGCGACGCCGTCGTAGGGGTCCGCCTGGGCGACCAGGTAGGGCATCGACCCGGCCGAGGAGAAGCCCCCGTTGCTGGCGGAGAACTGCGTGAACGCCGGTCGGCCCTCGTGGAACAGGCCCTGCCGGGCGGTCGCCTGGATGGCGGCCGTGGCCGCCGGGTGCTCGGCGTCGGCTCCGCCGTAGACCTGGCACTGGCTCGTGTCGCACAGGTCGTAGTGGGCGGCCGAGGGGTGCGAGCGCTCGAACGCCGCGTAGGTGCGGGCGGCCACCGACTGGGCGCTGACCGCGGCCGGCTCCCAGAGCGCCGGCACTTCCTGCGGCACGACGCCGCGGAGGTAGGCCTCCATGCTGACCTTGTTGACGGTCTGGCGCTTGCCCTGCCGGGGCGCGACCGACTGGAGGGTGCCGCGGTAGTCACGACGCTGGCCGCCGGGCAGCACGAGGGTCAGCCGGCGGTCGGGGGCCGAGAGCTCCGCCTCGCCCGGCACCTTCTTCCAGGTCCTCCAGCGACTGCCCGTGGTGCGCTGGACCAGCGTGTCGTCGCCCTGGGCCGTCAGCCGCCACTTCCTCGCCGCCACGGTCGGGAGCCGCCACGAGCGCTTGCGAGCCAGGCTGGTCACCTTGAGCCCGCGCTCGGCGACGACCTGAACGTCGCGTCCGGTGTCGGCGGTGATCAGCACGCGGAGCTTGCCGGTGACCTGTCCCCAGCTGGTGCCGGGGTAGTAGAACTCGTTGATCTGCTGCCACGTCAGGCCCTGCTGCGCCGCACCCAGGGCGCCGTACTGGGACAGGCCGTGGCCGTGGCCGTAGCCGTGACCGGTGACGGTGATCGCGGTGCTCCCCGGCGTCGCCCAGGTCTCGACCTTCGCGCGAGGAGCGGCGCTCGAGGCGTCCGCCGGCAGGACGGGCAGCAGCAGCGAGCTCGCGAGGACCGCGAGCAGCAGGCGTGCAGGGCGTGTGCGCAGCATGGTGGGCTCTCCCCCGAGACGTCGACGAGCAGAACCACCGAGGTTACCTGCCCGGTCCGGACCACGCACCCGGAGCCGCTCACCGTGGCAGACTCCGGCCATGTTCGGGGGACGACGCAGGCGCCGTGAGCAGGAGCTCGCCGAGAAGGACCGGTGGCGGGTCGCCCGCCGGCTGGTGGACGAGGACGTCACGGTGCTGGGTGAGCAGCTCGCAGAGCTGCACGTCGAGACGCTGGGCGACGACCTCGACCCGACGGCCCGCGACCACTACCGGCGCGCGCTCGAGCACTACGACCAGGCCAAGCACCTGTTGGCGTCGAGCACGACCGCCGAGGACGTGGCCGCCGCGGAGCAGGTCGTCGCCGACGCGCGCTACCACCGCGCCGCGGTGATGGCGGTCCGCGACGGAGAGCCGCTCCCCGAGCGCCGGGAGCCGTGCTTCTTCAACCCCCAGCACGGACCCTCGATGCAGGACGTCTCGTGGGCGCCGCCCAGCGGCACCGCCCGCACGATCGCGGTCTGCGCCGCCGACGGACGCCGCCTCGCGGCGGGCGAGGAGCCGCTCGTACGGATGGTGCGGGTCCGTGACCGGTGGGTGCCGTGGCACCAGGCCAGCGGGGTCACCGGCGCCATCGACGCCGGCGTCCACCTCGCGCGGGGCTCGTCCCATGGCGTGCACGGCCGGCAGAACCTGGCCCAGGCCTACCTCAAGCAGACGACCGACGGGGTCAACGGGATCCGCGGCCCGTTCGGCTGATTCAGACCCGGTGCAGGCGGCGCGCGGCCTCGGCGATCGACCCGCTCATCGACGGGTAGACGGTGAACGCCTGCGCGAGCTGGTCGGCCGTCAGCGACTCCGCCACGGCGATCGAGACCGGGTGGATCAGCTCGGAGGCGCGGGGACCGACCACCACTCCCCCGACGACGATGCCGGTGCCCGGGCGGCAGAAGAGCTTCACGAAGCCGTCGCGCACCCCCTGCATCTTGGCGCGGGCGTTGCCGGCCAGCGGCAGCATGACGACCTCCGCGGCGATCTCCCCGGCGTCGACAGCCTGCTGCGACCAGCCGACCGTGGCGATCTCGGGTGAGGTGAAGACGTTGGAGGAGACCTTCTTGAGGTCCAGCGGGGCCACCGCGTCGCCGAGGAAGTGCCACATCGCGATCCGGCCCTGCATCGCCGCGACCGAGGCGAGCATGAGCACACCGGTGCAGTCGCCGGCGGCGTAGATGCCGCGCGCGGAGGTGCGCGAGACCCGGTCGACGGTGATGAAGCCACCCTCGTCGGTCGCGACGCCGGCCTCCTCGAGCCCGAGGTCCGCGGTGTTGGGGATCGACCCGAGCGCGAGGATGCAGTGGCTGCCCTCCACGCTGCGGCCGTCGGTCAGGGTGATGGTGACCGTGTCGCCGTCGCGCGTCACCGACTGCATGCGCGACTTCCCGAGCACGTTCATCCCCCGGCGGGTCAGCACCTCCTCGAGCACCGCCGACGCGTCGGCGTCCTCACCGGGCAGCACGCGGTCGCGGCTGCTCACCAGGGTGACGTCGATGCCGAGGGCGAGGTAGGCGTTGGCGAACTCCGCGCCGGTGACGCCCGAGCCCACGACGATCAGCTTCTCGGGGACCTCGGTCAGGTCGTAGACCTGCTCCCAGGTGAGGATCCGCTCGCCGTCGGGCTGCGCGCTCGGTAGGGTGCGCGGCGCGGCCCCGGTCGCGACGATGATCGCGTCGGCGTGCAGGGTCTCCTCGCCCGACTCCGTCGTGGCGACCACCGTGAGGTCGGGGCCCAGGCGGCCGCGGCCGGTGAGCACGCGTACGCCGTCGCGGTCGAGACGGGCCGCGATGTCGGACGACTGGTCTGCCGCGAGCTGCTTCACGCGGGCGTTGACGCGCTCGAGGTCGACCGCGATCGACGTCGCCGCGTCGCCCTCGAGGTCGTGGAAGTTGACGCCGAGCTCCTGGGCGGTTGCCATGTCGGTCATCAGCTCGGAGGTGGCGATCAGCGTCTTGCTCGGCACACAGTCCGTCAGGACGGCGGAGCCGCCGACACCGTCGGTGTCGACGACCGTCACGTCGGCGCCCAGCTGCGCCGCGACGTGCGCCGCCTCGTAGCCGCCGGGTCCGCCACCGATGATGACGATGTGGTCGGCCATCAGAAGTTGATCATGTGGCCGGCGATGCCGTGGACGGCCTCCTTGACGGCCTCACCCAACGTCGGGTGGGCGAAGACGTTGCGGGCCACCTCGTCGGCGGTGAGGTCCCACTGCTGGGCCATGGTCAGCACCGGCAGCAGCTCGGTCACGCTGGGGCCGATCATGTGGGCGCCGATGATCTCGTTGTGCTCGGCGTCGGCGACGACCTTGACGAAGCCCATCGGCTCGCCGAGGCCCATGGCCTTGCCGTTGGCGCTGAACGGGAAGGACGCCGTCTTGACGTCGTAGCCCTTCTCCTTGGCCTGGGCCTCGCTGTAGCCGAAGGAGGCGATCTGCGGGTTGCAGTAGGTCGCGCGCGGGACGAAGTCGAAGGCGACCGGCATGGTCTCGGCGCCGTTGATGGTCTCGGCCGCCACGATGCCCATCGCCTCGGCCACGTGGGCGAGCATCATCTTCCCGGTGCAGTCGCCGATGGCGTAGACGTTGTCGACGTTGGTGCGGCCGAAGTCGTCGATCTCGATCGCGCCGCGCTCGGACACGCTGACACCGGTGTTCTCCAGGCCGTAGCCCTTCGTGCGCGGGGCGAAGCCGAAGGCGGCGAGGAACTTGCCGGCCTCGAGCACCTGCTCGTCGCCTCCGGCGGCGGGGGCGACGGTGACCTTGACGCCGGACCCGGTGTCCTCGACCTTCTTGACGGCGGTCGAGGTCAGCACCTTCACGCCGAGCTTCTTGTAGTGCTTGGCGAGCTCCTTGGAGATGTCGGCGTCCTCGGTCGGGACCATCCGGTCGAGGAACTCCACGATCGTCACGTCGACGCCGAAGTTGGCCATGACGTAGGCGAACTCCACGCCGATCGCGCCGGACCCACCGATGATGATCGACTCCGGCAGCTGGTCGGTGAGGATCTGCTCCTCGTAGGTGACGACGTTGTCGCTGAGCTCGACGCCGGGGACCAGACGCACGGTCGCCCCGGCCGCGATGATCAGGTTGTCAAAGGTGTAGGACGCCTTGTTGCCGTCCTTCTCCACGTCGATCCCGGTCGGGCCGGTGAGCGTGCCCCAGCCGTCGATCTCGGTGATCTTGTTCTTCTTCATGAGGAAGTGGACGCCCTTGACGATGCCGGCGCTGACGTCACGGCTGCGCTTGTGGGTCGGACCGAAGGCCATGGTGGCCTCGCCCTCGATGCCGTACTTGGCCTTCTCGTGCTGGAGCGTGTGCGCGAGCTCGGCGTTCTTGAGCAGCGCCTTGGAGGGGATGCACCCGACGTTGAGGCAGACACCTCCCCAGTACTTCTCCTCCACCACGGCCACCTTCTGGCCGAGCTGGGCTGCGCGGATCGCGGCGACGTAGCCACCGGGGCCGGCGCCGAGGACGAGGGTGTCGAAGTGGGTGTCGGTCACGGGGCCAGCCTAGTTGTCCGGCTCGCGGGGGGAACACCCGAGGCTTGTCCTGAGGAGCGCGCCCTGCGCGCGTCACGAAGGGTCGCGGCTCGATACCCTTCTCCTCGTGACGCTCTACGCCGCCTACGGGACGAACCTCGATCCCGCCCGGATGGGCGAGCGCTGCCCCCACTCGATCCTGCAGTCCACGGGCTGGCTGACCGGGTGGCGGCTGACGTTCGGGGGCGAGGAGCACGGCTGGGACGGTGCCCTGTCGACGATCGTGCAGGACCCGTTCGAGCAGGTCTTCGTGGCCGTCTACGACGTCACCCCCGAGGACGAGCGGGCGCTCGACGGGTGGGAGGCCGCCGACACCGGGCTCTACCGCAAGACCAAGGTGCGGGTCTCGACCATGACCGGCGAGCTGGTGGTCTGGTCCTACGTCCTCGACGCGTACGAGGGTGGGTTGCCGTCCGCGTCCTACCTGGGAGTGCTGGCCGACGCCGCCGACGCCGCCGGTGCCCCCGAGGACTACGTCCACGCGCTGCGCCGGCGGGCCTGCCGCTCCACCGGCCTCTGAGCAGCGCTGGGGGCCGGGCCAGGCCCTGCGAGTGACCAACCCGGCGCTCGTGCGTTGGACCGGCATGCCCCGCCGTCAGCGCCTGTCCGCACCCGCGACCGCCCTCGCCCTCGTCGCCTCGCTCGTCGCCGCCGCCTCGGTCGTGGGCGAGACGCCGCCGACGTCCGCGGCAGCCCGGGCGCCCGAGCCGTCCGGCAAGCGCAGCGTGATGTTCGTCGGCAACAACTGGGCCGGCACCGCCACCGTGGTCGACGCCGACTCCTTGAAGGTGCTGCGACGCGGCATCGACCTCGTCCCCGACAAAGAGGAGGAGCTTGCCGCGATCCGGACCGACCCGGTGCGGCTGGCCTACTACCTGGCCGTGCAGCAGGGCCCCGGTGAGGGCCACGACCAGTTCGTCGACGACATGTTCACCACGCGCAACGGCCGCTACCTCGCGGTGTCGCGGCCGAGCCTCGCCGACGTGGTGTGGGTCGACATCGCCAGGGCCGCCGCGGGTGACCCGGACTCGATCGTGCGCGAGCAGCCGATGGACGGCCACCGCACGGACCACATGGGCCTCTCCCCCGACGGCAGGCGGCTGCTGGTCAGCGACTCCACCTCGCGCCAGGTGATCGAGTACGCCATGGTCCGCCAGACGCTGCCGGACGGCACCGTCGCGCGGATGGGCGACCGGCTGCGCACCTTCGAGTCCGGGGAGACCCCGCACGAGAGCAACTACAGCGACGACGGCAAGAGGATCTTCCACGCCTCGATCGGACGGGTCTACACCCCCGGCGACCGCGGCACGGCCCTCGAGGACCCGGTGAAGGGCGACCGCTGGTTCCAGGTGGTGCGCGAGCGCGACTTCCGCGTCCTCCAGCGCTGGGACATGGGCCGGGAGCTCGCCGAGGCCGGCTACCCGGGCATGAGCTCGGCAGTCCGCCCGATGGCGCTCGGCCCGGACGAGCGGTTCCTCTGGTTCCAGGTGTCCTTCTTCCACGGCTTCGTGGAGTTCGACACCCGCGCCGCGGACCTCGACGGCACGGTCGGCTACTCGACGGGCGGCCGGCCCGAGCCGCGACGCGGCGCGGTCACCCGCGTCGTCACGCTGCCCAACCGGGTACCCACCATGCCCCTCGAGCAGTACGTCAACGACTCGGCCCACCACGGCCTGTCGCTGGCCGACGACGACCGCACCCTGTGCGTGGCCGGCACGATGGACGACTACGCCGCGCTGGTGGACTCCCGCACGACGAAGCGGCGGATCTTCGACCGGAGCACGACCGGGCACGACTACCTCAAGCCCTACTGGACCACCGAGGGGCCGCACGGCACCTGCTGGGTCTCGCTCAGCGAGTCCGACGCGGTGGCCGTCCTCGACGTGCGCCGACGCAAGGAGCTGGCCTTCCTCTCGGTCGGCGACCACCCCCAGCGGGTGCGTCACGGGGTGGTCCGCGAGGTTGTCGTGGCCGGGTGGTGATCGGTCTAGAGTCTCCGCGTGACTCATGCTGCTGACGCGCCGACCCCCTACGAACTCGCCGACTCCGCCGCCTCGCGGCTGGCCGAGCTGACCGGCGTCGAGCGCCACGACGTCGCGCTCGTCCTGGGCTCGGGATGGCTGCCCGCCGTCGACGCGCTCGGCGAGGCGACCGCCGAGATCGACACGACCGACCTGCCCGGCTTCAGCGCGGCGGCCGTCGCCGGCCACAGCGGCAGGATCCGCTCTGTCCGCCAGTCCACCCCCTCCGGCGACAGGCACCTGCTGGTCTTCCTCTCCCGCACCCACTACTACGAGGGCAAGGGCGTCGCCGCCGTCGTCCACCCGATCCGTACGGCGGCCGCGGCCGGCTGCTCGGCCATCGTGCTCACCAACGGGTGCGGTGGCCTCAAGGAGGGCTGGCGGCCCGGCCAGCCGGTGCTGATCTCCGACCACATCAACCTGACCGGCGCGAGCCCCCTCGTCGGGGCCAACTTCGTCGACCTCACCGACCTCTACAGCCCGCGCCTGCGCGGCCTCTGCAAGGAGATCGACGACACCCTCGACGAGGGCGTCTACGTCCAGTTCCCCGGCCCCCACTACGAGACCCCGGCCGAGGTCCGCATGGCCGGGATCATGGGCGGCCACCTGGTCGGCATGAGCACCACGCTCGAGGCGATCGCCGCCCGCGAGGCAGGCATGGAGATCCTCGGCATCAGCCTGGTCACCAACCTCGCCGCCGGGCTCAGCGGCGAGCCGCTCAACCACGAGGAGGTCCTCGAGGCGGGCAAGGCCGCAGCCAGCAGGATGGGCGGCCTGCTCAGCCAGGTCGTCGCACGGGTGTGACGGGGGTGCTGGTCTGATGCGCGTCCTGGTCACCGGCGCCGCCGGCAGCCTGGGGCGGGTGGTCACGGTCGGGCTGGCCGAGCGCGGCCACGACGTCGTGGGCCTCGACCTGGTGCCGGCCCCCGACGGCACCCCCTTCGCCTGGCACGAGGCCGACTGCGCCGACGCCGACGCGGTGGAGGCCGTCTTCGCGGCTCTGTCCACTGGGGGAAGGCTCGACGCGGTGGTGCACCTCGCCGGATTGCCGGAGGAGGCCTCCCTGCCCGACGAGCTCACCTCGCACGTGATCACCACGGCAGCGCTGCTCGACGCGATGGTCGCCCACCGGGTGCCGCGCCTGGTCTACGCCTCCTCCAACCACGCCGTGGGGCGCACCCCGCGCGCCGACGGCGAGCTCACCGAGCACGCGCTCCCCCGGCCCGACACCTACTACGGCGTCGCGAAGGTGGCCGCGGAGGCGCTGATGCGGCTCTTCGCCGACCGCCACGGCATCGACGCCGTCGCCTGCCGGATCGGCTCGTTCCTCGAGGAGCCCGCCAGCGTGCGCGGCCTCTCCACCTGGCTGTCGCACGGCGACGGCGTCCGGATGGTCGAGGCCGCCCTCACCGCGCCCGCCCCCGGCTTCGCCGTGCTCTACGGCATCAGCGCCAACACCCGCGCCTGGTGGGACCTCGAGCCGGGCCGCCGGCTGGGCTACGAGCCGCAGGACGACGCCGAGGACTTCGCCGACCGCGTCGAGCCGAGCCCCGACGACGAGGTCGAGGCCGAGCTCGTCGGCGGCCCGTTCGCGACGGAGCAGTTCCACCGCCCCGCGCTCGGCGGCTGACGGCGTACGCCTTGACTTGGAGCGCACTCCAGGTCGGACACTGGTCCGATGACCAGCCTGAGCATCGCCGAGGCGGCCGAGCACACCGGCCTCACCGCCCACACCCTGCGCTACTACGAGCGCGACGGGCTGATGCTGCGGGCGGTCGAGCGCGCCGCGTCGGGGCACCGCCGCTACACCTCCGAGGACCTGCGCTGGATCCAGATGGTGACCCGGTTGCGGGCGACCGGCATGCCGATCCGCGACGTACGCCGCTATGCCGCGCTCGTGCGCGCGGGCGACGGCAACGAGGCCGAGCGCCTGGACCTGCTGCTCGCCCACCGGGCGGTCGTCGAGCGCCAGCTGGCCGAGGTCACCTCCCACCTGCGCGCCATCGACCACAAGATCGCGCTCTACGAGCACACGGTCTCGCCGACCTCCTGAGCACGACTTGACTTGGAGCGCACTCGAAGGCAAAGGGTGGAGGACATGACCCTCCAGAAGCGACAGATCGGCTCCCTCACCGTCTCCTCCCTCGGCCTCGGCTGCATGGGGATGTCGGAGTTCTACGGATCCCCCGACGAGCAGGGCGGGACCGACACCATCCACCGGGCCCTCGACCTCGGCGTCACCTTCCTCGACACCGCCGACATGTACGGCCCGTTCACCAACGAGCAGCTGGTCGGCAAGGCCATCGCCGGACGCCGCGACGAGGTGCAGCTCGCGACGAAGTTCGGCAACGAGCGGCTCCCCGACGGCACCATGCTCGGCGTCAACGGCCGACCCGACTATGTCCGCTCGTCGTGCGACGCCTCGCTGCAGCGGCTGGGCGTGGACCACATCGACCTCTACTACCAGCACCGTGTCGACAAGGCCGTGCCGATCGAGGAGACCGTCGGCGCCATGGCCGAGCTCGTCGAGGCCGGCAAGGTCCGTCACCTCGGGCTCTCCGAGGCGTCCGCCCAGAACATCCGGCGGGCGCACGCGGTCCACCCGATCACCGCGCTCCAGACCGAGTACTCGCTGTTCACCCGCGACCTCGAGGACGAGATCCTCCCGACCATCCGCGAGCTCGGCATCGGCCTGGTGCCCTACTCCCCGCTCGGTCGCGGCCTGCTGACCGGCGCGATCACCGCGGACAGCGGCGCGGACGGCGAGGAGGACCGCCGCCGGTCGGCGTACTTCCCCCGGTTCCAGGGCGAGGCGCTCGACGCCAACCTCGCCCTCGTCGCGAAGGTGCGCGAGATCGCGGCCGCCAAGGGCTGCACTCCCGGCCAGCTCGCCCTGGCCTGGGTGCTGGCGCAGGGCGACGACGTCGTTCCGATCCCGGGGACGAAGCGCGTGCGCTACCTCGAGGAGAACGTCGGCGCCGCAGACGTCGAGCTCACCGCCGAGGACCTCGCCGCGCTCGAGCAGGCCGTGCCTCGCGACGCCGTGGTCGGCGACCGCTACGGCAACATGGCCCACATCGACGCCTGAGCGCCCACCGCGGGGGTCAGGTGGCGGCGATCCCCACCTTGCCCTCGCGGAAGGCGTCGACGAACAGCGTGTGGTCCTCGCGCACCCGCTCGGCGTACGCGATCCCCCAGTCGCACAGCCACGTGACGAACTCGTTGCGTCGCCCCTGCAGGGAGGTCTTGATGGCCTCCTCGACCTGGAAGTCGACGAGGTCCTGCTTGCTGTCCTCGTCGGAGGCGCAGTGGATCTTGGCGGTCGCCCGGCCCAGGAGGTCGACCACGGCCCGCATGTCGGCCGGCTCGTTGATGTCGCCCCAGTCGAGGTCGACCTCGTAGGGCGAGACCTCCGAGACGACGTAGCCCACGCCCCCGATGCTGGTGTGCCCGAGCAGCGGGTCGGTGTGCACCTGGAGCGCGCGCTGGCTGACGGCCGTGCGGTGGCCCTCGTGCTCGAAGTAGGCGTCCACCTCGCTCGTGTCGACGAAGCGGCTGAGGGCGGGCACGTTCGCCTGCTTCATGCTGAGCACCACGTCGTTGTCGAGGGCCTGGCTGTAGCCCTCGACCAGCACGTTGTACGCCGGCAGGCCCGCGCTGCCGATGCCGAAGCCCGTCTTGCCGACCACGTCGCGCAGCTCGTAGAAGAGCTCGCGGTCGAAGCGCTTGGACTCGGGGATGGTGTCCAGGTAGTCGTGGAACGCCGCCACCACGTCGGCCCGCTCGTTGCGGGAGAGCCGCCGCGTCGAGCCGTCCTCGACGAACTTCCGCGTCCCGCGCTGCATGACCGTGACGCCGTCGAGCAGGTCGGCGCGGCGCATCGTCCGCGCCGCCTCGAGGGCGAGGAGGACCGGGCCGTGCGCGTTGTCGAGGCGGATCGCGAAGTCCTCGTCGTCCTCGGTCCCCGAGTAGTGGTTGACCTGCGCGAGGTAGGACCTGACGTAGCGGGCGACGAGCTTGCGGATCGCGTCCTCGGGCAGGGCCTTCTGCCACCCGAGCAGCGCCAGGCTCGCCGCGAACCGCTGGAGGTCCCAGGTGAAGCGGCCGACGTAGGCCTCGTCGAAGTCGTTGACGTCGAAGATCAGCCGGCCGTCGGAGTTGAGGTAGGTGCCGAAGTTCTCCACGTGGAGGTCGCCGTGGATCCAGATCCGCTCGGCCCCGTGGTCGGCCCAGCCCTCTGACTCGTCCTTCTCCGCGGTGACGTCGTGGTAGAAGAGGCAGGCCGTGCCCCGGTAGAACGCGTGCGGATCGCGCGCCATCTTGCGGTACTTCGCGCGAAACGCCGCGGGGTCGGCACGCATGAGCGGTGCGAAGGCGTCGCGCAGGACGTCGACGATGACGGCGGTGCGGTTCGTGGGGGCCATGTCGGCACTCTAGGTGTCCGCGAGGCGACGGCCCGCGGATGGCGGTGGGGCCGTACGTCTAGGTTGGGGCCATGGCAACCACACAACTGGGAGACAACACCGTCAACACCGTGGGCGAGCTGCCCGCGGTCGGCTCGCAGGCACCCGGCTGGGACCTGGTGGGACTGAAGTTCCAGCAGGTCACCGACGCCGACGCCGCGGGCAAGCGGGTCATCCTCAACATCTTCCCGAGCATCGACACCGGCGTGTGCCAGGCGAGCGTGCGGAAGTTCAACGAGCTCGCCGCCGGCCTCGACAACACCGCTGTCGTCAACGTCTCGGTCGACCTCCCGCTGGCCCAGGCGCGCTTCTGCGGAGCCGAGGGCATCGACGACGTCGAGGTCGGCTCCGCGTTCCGCTCCTCCTTCGGCCAGGACTACGGGATCGAGATGGCCGACGGCAACTGGCAGGGCATGCTCGCGCGCTCGGTCGTCGTGCTCGACTCCGACCGCACCGTGCTGCACACGCAGGTCACCGAGACCATCGGCACCGAGCCCGACTACGACGCGGCGGTCGCCGCCCTGTCCTAGCGGGCCCGCTCGGACAGCCCGGCTTCGCAGCCGGACATCATCCGGTCGTGGTTCCACCGCAGCAGCGGTCGCACCAGCCGTGAGGCGAGCGACAGCGCGCGGTGGGCCACGACCACCTCCTGCTCGTACGACACGTGGGTGCCCGCGCCGCCCGGCCGCACCCGGAACGCCGACCAGCCGTCGAGGTCGCCGCTGATGCCCGTCCGCAGCAGGTCGGGGCCGCGGTCCTCCGCGTGCAGCACGAGGTCGAGCGTGTAGGGCAGCACCGACCGGCAGAGCACCCGGGCCGTGTCGTCGTCGATCTTGGCCACGGCCCGCACCTGCGGCCACCACTCGGGGTAGTGCTCGAGGTCGAGCAGCACCTCCCGCACGCGTGCCGGTGCGGCGGCCACCTGCCACTCGCGCTCGAAGCGGAACCGCGTCATCGCAGCGACGCCAGCCACTCGTGCTCGACCCGCGGCAGGACCTCGGCCCGCAGGAACACCTCGGCGAGCTCCCGGTCGCCCATGCACGCGCGGAAGAACAACGGGACGGTGAGCCCGTGACCCGGCCGGTGCACCACCTCGATCGGGTCGCCCGGCTCGATGACCCCGGGCTCGCGCACCGCGAGGTAGGCACCGGTGCGGCCGTGCTCGGTGAAGCGGCGCACCCACCGCGGCTCGCCCATGTGCTTGGCGAAGGTCGCGCACGGCACCCGCGGACCGCAGACCTCGAGCAGCGTCTCGCCGACCCGCCACTGCTCGCCGACCTCGGCGGCGTCGACGTCGAGCCCCCTGGTGGTGAGGTTCTCCCCGAACATGCCGTCGCCGAGCTCGCGGCCGATCCGGCCGGCCCACAGGTCGAGCTCCTCGCGTGCGAAGGCGTAGACGGCCTGGGTCTCCCCGCCATGGTGCTTGCGGCTCCCGATCTCGTCACCGACCACGCCGCTGCCGAGCCCACCCCGCTTGGGGCCGGGGTCGCGCACCTCGATCCGCTCGACCGGACGCTTGCGGATGCCGCTGGGCCGGCGCAGGCCGGGGACCTGCTCCAGCCCGCCGGCGTTGACGGACAGGACGACGGCTGGCACGTGCCACACGGTAGTCGGGCCGTGCTTGTTGCCGCCTCCGGATATCGCAGGTCAGCTGTCGCCGGTGTGGCAGACCGCCTCGATGTTGTTGCCCTCGGTGTCGCGGACGAACGCTCCGAAGTAGCCGGGGTGGTACTCCGGCCACAGGCGGGGCTCGTGCAGCGACTCGGCGCCCGCTGCCAGCGCCTCCGCGTGCCACGCGCGCACCGTCGCGGCGTCCGGGGCGCTGAAGGCGACGTGCACCTCGCGGTTGGGGCCGACGCCCTCGAAGGTGCTGATCCAGAAGTCCGGTGCCTCGGTGCCGTAGCCGATGGCGACGTCGAGGTCCATGATGCGACGGTGCCCGAGCACCCCCAGGACACGGTCGTAGAACGCCGCTGCCCGCGGCAGGTCGGTGCAGTTGATGCCCAGGTGATCGATCATGCCGGGATCCTGCCACCGCCCTCTGACACCGTCATGGGATCTGCGGGTCCGCACCCGCAGATCCCATGACGCACCGCTCGTCCCCGGCGGAGCCGTGGAGGGATAGCGTGCGGCCATGACCGAACTGACCGCGCTCATCGACCAGGCCCGCGCGTGGGCCGCCGAGGACCCCGACGAGCAGACCCGCACCGAGCTCGAGGCCGTCGTCGCCGCCGCCGAGCGCGGCGAGGAGACCGACCTGGCCGACCGCTTCGCCGGCACGCTCGAGTTCGGTACGGCAGGACTGCGCGGCGCGCTCGGCGCCGGGCCCAACCGGATGAACCGCGTCGTCGTCACCCGGACTGCGGCCGGCCTGGCGGCGTACCTCGTCGACAACGGCCACCGCGGCGGCTCCGTGGTGATCGGCTTCGACGCGCGCCACAACTCCGACGTCTTCGCCCGCGACACCGCGGAGATCATGACGGGAGCGGGCTTCAAGGCCCTGGTGATGCCGCGGACGCTGCCCACCCCCCTGCTCGCCTTCGCGATCCGCGAGCTCGGGTGCGCGGCCGGCGTGATGGTCACCGCCAGCCACAACCCGCCGCAGGACAACGGCTACAAGGTCTACCTCGGCGACGGCAGCCAGATCGTGCCGCCGGCCGACAGCGAGATCGCCGACCGGATCGCCGCCGTCGGTTCCCTCGCCGACCTGCCGCGCGGCGGTGCGGGCACGCTCGTCAGCGAGGAGATCGTCGACCGCTACCTCGACACGGTCGCCGGGCTCGCCGAGGACGGGCCCCGCGACCTCAGCGTCGTCTACACGCCGCTGCACGGCGTCGGAGGCACGACGGTCCAGCAGGTGCTGGAGACCGCCGGGTTCGACGCACCACACGTGGTGGAGCAGCAGGAGCACCCCGACCCCGACTTCCCGACCGTCTCCTTCCCCAACCCCGAGGAGCCGGGCGCCATGGACCTCGCGATGGCCCTCGCCGCGGAGACGCGTGCCGACCTGGTCGTGGCCAACGACCCCGACGCCGACCGGTGCGCGGTCGCGGTCCCCGACGCCCACGGCTGGCGGATGCTGCGCGGCGACGAGGTCGGGGCGCTGCTCGCCCACCACCTGATCGCCCGCGGACGGAAGGGGACGTACGCCAACTCGATCGTCTCCTCCAGCCTGCTCGGCAAGATGGCCGCCGCCGCCGGCCAGCCGCACGAGGAGACGCTGACCGGCTTCAAGTGGATCGGCCGCATCGACGGTCTGGCCTTCGGCTACGAGGAGGCGCTGGGCTACTGCTGCGACCCTGAGCACGTCAAGGACAAGGACGGCGTCTCCGCCCTGCTCCTGGTCTGCGAGCTGGCGGCCGCCGCGAAGGCCGAGGGCCGCGGGCTCACCGACATCCTCGACGACATCGCCCACCAGCACGGCCTGCACGCGACCGACCAGCTCTCCGTGCGCTTCGACGACCTCTCGGACATCCCGGCCACGATGGAGCGGCTGCGCGGCACGCCGCCCACGACGCTCGGTGGACTGGCCGTCGAGAAGGTCGAGGACCTGTCCGAGGGCTCGGCGCACCTGCCGCCCACCGACGGCCTGCGCTACTCCCTCGCGGAGGGCGCCCGCGTGATCGTGCGCCCGAGCGGCACCGAGCCCAAGGTGAAGTGCTACCTCGAGGTCGTGATCCCGGTCGAGGACGACGTCGACGCGGCCCGGATCTCCGCGGCCGGACGGCTCGACGCGATCAAGGGTGACCTGAGGACCGCTGCCGGGCTCTGAGCCTGCGCCGGGTCAGACGAGGAACGACACGACGAGCACGGTCGCCGCCAGCGCCATGAGGGCGAGGGTCAGCCGCGCCGGCTCACGGCGTACGGCGTCGGGCAGCGCCAGCTGCTCGGGCGACCCGGCCCGCACGCCCGCGGCGGAACGGGCTGCGTCGACCAGCTCGTAGATCCGGTTCTCGACGTAGTCGGCGTAGGGCATGCCCTCGGTCGTCTCGGACTTCCCCACCTGGGCACGGCGGGTGTTCAGCGCCTTGCGCCACGGGCGCCCCACGACGGTGGAGACCCAGCGACGGTCGTCGGCGCGCACGGCCAGCACCTGGCGCAGCGCCATCTCCTCCACGGCCGCCAGCCGGATGTGGACGGTCTCGGCGAGGTTGCGCATCACCAGGTGCTCGTCCGTGACCCACAGCGCGGGCCGCAGCATCGCCGCCCACGCCACCACCCCGCCGAGGAGCGCGGCGCAGGTCACCCAGGCCGGGAAACCCTCGTCGCGGTAGGCCAGTCCGGCCAGCACCACCACCGCAGCGAGGGCGATGGCCAGCCACCCGGTGACCCGGCCGCTGGTGGCGTGGAACCGCTCCACCACGGTGTCGTGCTCGTCCTGCAGGCGTGCCATGTTCTCCTCGTCCAGTTGGGCAACTATTGGCCCTCCGCGGATTGTCGGGCTGTTCGCCGCCAACTCTATGCTGGGTCGGTGACGCCCACTGCCAGCTCAACGGCGAGCTCCTCCACGACGCACGGGGCCTTCGACGACATCGTGCGCTCGGACTCCTCGCTCCGCCGATTCCTCCACGGCCTCCCCGGAGTCGACCAGGTCGGGTGCGAAGCCCGCGCCGCCGGTCTCGGCACCCGGTCCATCAAGACCACCGCGAAGGCCTACGCCATCGACCTGGCCATCCGCATGGTCGACCTGACCACGCTGGAGGGCCAGGACACCCACGGCAAGGTCCGCGCGCTCGCCTCCAAGGCGATGCGCCCCGACCCCGCCGACCCGACCTGCCCGGCCACCGCCGCGGTCTGCGTCTACCCGGACATGGTCGCCACCGCCAAGCAGACCCTCGGCGACAGCGGCGTCCACGTCGCGGCCGTCGCCACCGCGTTCCCGAGCGGTCGCGCCGCGATGGACATCAAGCTCGCCGACACCCGTGACGCGGTCGAGGCCGGCGCCGACGAGATCGACATGGTCATCGACCGTGGCGCGTTCCTCTCCGGTCGCTACCTCGACGTCTACGAGGAGATCGCCCAGGTCCGCGAGGCGTGCGGGGACGCCCACCTCAAGGTGATCTTCGAGACCGGCGAGCTGCAGACCTACGACAACGTCCGTCGCGCCAGCTGGCTGGCGATGATGGCCGGTGGCCACTTCATCAAGACGTCCACCGGCAAGGTGCAGCCCGCGGCGACCCTGCCCGTCACGCTGATCATGCTCGAGGCGGTCCGCGACTTCCGCGACCAGACCGGCCAGATGATCGGCGTGAAGCCCGCCGGTGGCATCAAGACCACCAAGGACGCCATCAAGTACCTCGTGATGGTCAACGAGATCTGCGGACCCGACTGGCTCGACCCCGACTGGTTCCGCTTCGGCGCCTCCACCTTGCTCAACGACCTGTTGATGCAGCGCACCAAGATGACGACCGGTCGCTACTCCGGTCCCGACTACTTCACGCTGGACTGAGGCGAACAACCATGACCTTCGAGTACGCCCCCGCACCCGAGTCGCGCGCCATCGTCGACATCAAGCCGTCCTACGGCCTGTTCATCAACGGTGAGTTCGTCGACGGCACCGGCACGGCCTTCAAGACGATCAACCCGGCCACCGAGGAGGTCCTCGCCGAGGTCGCCGAGGCCAGCGAGGCCGACGTCGACGAGGCCGTCAAGGCCGCCCGACGCGCCTACACCCGCGTGTGGTCGAAGATGTCCGGCGCCGAGCGCGCCAAGTACCTCTACCGCATCGCCCGGATCATCCAGGAGCGCGGCCGCGAGCTCGCCGTGCTGGAGTCGATCGACAACGGCAAGCCGATCAAGGAGTCGCGCGACGTCGACATCCCGGTCGTCGCGGCGCACTTCTTCTACTACGCCGGCTGGGCCGACAAGCTGGAGCACTCCGGCTACGGCTCGACCCCGCTCGGCGTGGCCGGACAGGTCATCCCGTGGAACTTCCCGCTGCTGATGCTGGCGTGGAAGATCGCCCCGGCGCTGGCGTGCGGCAACACCGTGGTGCTGAAGCCCGCCGAGACCACCCCGCTGACCGCGCTGCTGTTCGCGGAGATCTGCCAGCAGGCCGACCTCCCGCCCGGCGTCGTCAACATCGTCACCGGCGCCGGCGAGACGGGGCGCGCGATCGTGTCGCACCCCGACGTCGACAAGGTCGCCTTCACCGGCTCCACCGAGGTCGGCAAGGCCATCGCCCGCGCGGTGGCCGGCACCGACAAGAAGGTCACCCTCGAGCTCGGCGGCAAGGCCGCCAACATCGTCTTCGACGACGCGCCGATCGACCAGGCCGTCGAGGGCATCGTCGACGGGATCTTCTTCAACCAGGGCCACGTCTGCTGTGCCGGCTCCCGCCTGCTGGTGCAGGAGTCGGTCGCCGACGAGCTGCTCGAGCGCCTCAAGCGCCGCATGTCGACGCTGCGCATGGGCGACCCGCTCGACAAGAACACCGACATCGGCGCCATCAACTCCGGCGAGCAGCTCATGCGGATCCGCGAGCTGTCCGAGGTCGGCGACGCCGAGGGCGCCGAGCGCTGGGAGGTCGCCTGCGACCTGCCCACGAAGGGCTTCTGGTTCCCGCCCACGCTGTTCACCGGTGTCTCGCAGGCCCACCGCATCGCCCGCGAGGAGATCTTCGGCCCGGTCCTGTCCGTGCTGACCTTCCGCACGCCCTCCGAGGCGATCGAGAAGGCCAACAACACCCCGTTCGGCCTCTCGGCCGGCGTGTGGACCGACAAGGGCTCGCGCATCCTGTCCATGGCCAACCGCCTCCGCGCGGGCGTGGTCTGGGCCAACACGTTCAACAAGTTCGACCCGACCTCGCCGTTCGGCGGCTACAAGGAGTCCGGTTACGGCCGCGAGGGCGGCCGCCACGGGCTCGAGGCCTACCTCAAGGGAGCAGACAGCTGATGTCCCGCATCGACGTGCGCAAGACGTACAAGCTCTACATCGGCGGGCAGTTCCCGCGCTCGGAGTCGGGCCGCTCCTACATCGTCAACGACGCCAAGGGCCGCCTGCTCGCCAACGCCGCGCAGGCCTCCCGCAAGGACGCCCGCGACGCCGTCGTGGCCGCCCGTGCCGCCTTCGGTGGCTGGTCGGGCAGGACGGCCTACAACCGCGCCCAGGTCGTCTACCGCATCGCCGAGGTGCTCGAGGGCCGCCGCGAGCAGTTCGAGGCCGAGCTGCGCGCCTCCGAGGGGGTCTCCCCCGCCAAGGCGCGCGCCTACGTCGACGCGGCGGTCGACCGCCTCGTCTGGTACGCCGGCTGGGCCGACAAGATCACCCAGGTCGTCGGCAACGCCAACCCCGTCGCCGGGCCGTACTTCAACCTCTCCACGCCGGAGCCGAGCGGCGTCATCGCCGTCGTCGCGCCGCGCGGCCCCCTGCTCGGCCTGGTCAGCGTCGTGGCCCCGCTCATCATCACCGGCAACACGGTCGTGGTGATCGCGAGCGAGGAGCACCCGCTGCCGGCGATCACGCTGGGCGAGGTCATGGCGACCAGCGACCTGCCCGGCGGCGTCGTCAACATCCTCACCGGCTCGCAGGCCGAGATCGCCCCGTGGCTGGCCTCGCACATGGACGTCAACGGCATCGACCTGACCGGTGTCCGGGACGCCGAGCTGGCCGTCGAGCTCGAGGTGGCCGCGGCCGACAACCTCAAGCGCGTACGCCGCCCCGCCCCCGACACCGACTGGCTGGTCGAGCCCGACCTGGACCGCATGACGCGGTTCCTCGAGACCAAGACGGTCTGGCACCCGATCGGCGTCTGAGCCCCGCAAGCCCACAGGCACGACGAAGGCCCCCGGAGGATCTCCGGGGGCCTTCGTCGCACCACCAGGGCCCACGTCCGTGAGATGCACTTCCACTCGTGCGAGTGGAAGTTCAGCCCTGCGGCGCGAGGAGAGCCCGATCAGCGGTTGAGCAGGGCCGAGGCCAGCACGCCGAGGATCTCGTTGGGGTTGTTCACCAGGTAGTTCTGGCCGCCCGTCGCCGCAGCGATCTGGTCGAGCTCACCGGTGTCGGCGTCCTGCGAGATGCCGATGATGATCACCTTGACCGGCTTGGCCGGGTCGCGGAGCGACTTGAGCTGGTTGACCAGCGACTCCAGGGACAGCGAGCTCGAGTCGTCGCTGGCGCCGTCGGTCATGATCACGACCGAGTTGAACCACGCCGGGTCCCAGTGCTGCTGGGCGTACTTGTAGGCCGCGAGCGTCGTGTCCATGACGCCGGTGCCACCGCGCACCCGTCCGGGCAGCTTGGCGGCCTCGCCTCGTACGACGTCGCCGTGGGTGCCGGCGTCGCCCGCGGGGGCGTCGAGACGGTCGAGGGTGGCGTACTCCGCCCACGAGGTGCCGTCGTCGCCGCGGTTCTTGGAGAAGCCCCAGATGCCGATCCGGGCCTGCGACGGGAACGCGTCGAGCGCCACCTGCGAGGCGGTGACCGCGAGCTGGATGCGGGTGGTGTCACCGATGGCGGTCTTCATCGAGCCGGAGAGGTCGACGACGGCGAGGATGCTCGAGGGCACCGACAGCACGCGCCACTGGCGCAGGGTGTCGTCGGTGGTCTTCTGCGGCACCGTGTCGAGGACCTGCGCGTCACCGAGGCCGATGTCGTTGGGCAGCGGGGCGCCGTCGGGGCCGCGCAGCTCAGCGGCCGCGATGGCCTCCGCGCCCGCGCTGGAGGTGAACCAGCGGGTGAGCGCGCGACCGACACGGGCGGAGAGGTCGCCGCCGGAGGCCAGGATGTCCTTGCTGCCGCGGTTCACGTCGATGAGCGGGTACTGCAGCATCGGCACGCCGGTGCGCGGCGCCACCAGGTTGAGCTGGTCGTTGCTGCGACGCGCCAGGAGGTACGCCTTCTCGGTGGCGGGCACCAGCTGGGTGCTGCTGGCCGAGATCGTGGAGAGGTCGGTCTCGTTGGCGCTGCCGGCGACGGCGCGCTCGCCGTAGGTCTGGGCGACCGGCACGGTCTTCTTCTCGATGGACTCGGCGGTCTCGCCGGTCTTCTTCATCTCGGCGTAGGGCGCCAGGAGGGCCAGGGCGGAGGCGCCCTCGGCGCTCGGGTCGGCCATCGCCAGGCTGCCACCGTCGAGGACGGCTGCCCACGAGGAGGGCGCCTTGGCGGCGGGGCCGCCGATCAGCCCGACCGGCGTCTGCGCGAGCACGTCGGCGATCGGCGTGCCGGTCCATCCGGCGGCCGTGAGCTGGCCCTTCCAGGTCGGGCTGTCGGGGATCCAGATCTCCGGGAGCTCGGCGTTGGGGTCGCTCAGCAGCGCCACGACGTCCTTCACGGTGCCGGGCGTGACCTGGATGTCGATGCACGGCTCGTCGGCGTTGACGTCCTTGACGGCCTCCTTGACGAGGTCCTCCATGACGGGCGCCGTGGTCAGGGTGACCTGCTCCGAGACGCAGTCCGCGGCCTCGGAGTCGTCGTCGCCACCGAGCACGAGGAAGGCGATCAGGCCGACCACGAGGAGGAGGGCGAGTCCTACCAGCAGCGGCACCTTGCCGGCGAGGGCGGAGCGCCTCTCGGGGCTCGCGGACGTGTCCGCGCTTTCGGGCGCGGTCGAGTCGTCGAGACTCATGGGGGGTCCTCCAAGAACGTCAAACAGGGGGTCTGGGCGAGACTAGTCTCGGTCCGTCACCGGCGTGGCCGAACGAGCAAATGAGCGAGGTAACGAGTTCGTGACGATGAGCACAGCCCAGGTGGTCGTCCTGGCCGGCCCGAGCGGAGCCGGGAAGTCCCGGTTGGCCGAGCGGCTCGGGTTCCCGGTCCTGCGGCTCGACGACTTCTACAAGGACGGCGACGACCCGTCCCTCCCCCGCATCTCCCACGGCCCCAACTCCGGGCTCGTCGACTGGGACCACCCCGAGTCCTGGCACCAGGAGGACGCGCTCGCGGCGTTGCGCGAGCTGTGCGCCACCGGCCTCAGCGAGGTCCCGATCTACGAGATCGCCGACAACGGTCGCAGGGGTCTGCGCACCGTCCACCTCGGCGGCAGCAACCGGTTCGTCGCCGAGGGGATCTTCGCCCCGGAGGTCGTGGCCGCGTGCCGCGAGGAAGGGATGCTGGCCGCCGCCTACTGCATCACCCAGCACCCGCTCGTCACGTTCTGGCGGCGGCTCACGCGCGACCTCCGCGAGCACCGCAAGCCGCCGATGGTGCTGCTGCTGCGCGGGTTCGCCCTCATGCGCGACCAGCAGCGGGTGGTGGCCCACGCCCTGCGCCAGGGGTGCCGCCGGGCGACCGGCGACCAGGCGTACGCCGAGCTGACGGGGCAGCACTCCCGCGCGGCCGGCTCCCCGTGAGGCTCCAGCAGCCGGACCGGCGCTCCTGCGGCGCCGCCTCGCTCGTCATGGCGCGGCGCCTGGTGCGGCCGCGCTACGCCGGGCTCGTGGCCGACCAGGCGAGCTTCGCCCACGAGGCGAGCACCCTGCACCGCAGGCTCACGTCCCTGTCGGACACCGCCGGCGGCTGGCAGGTCCCGTGGCCGCGCGCGCTCGGCACGCCGCCGTGGGCGGTCGCGCGGGAGCTCCGGCTGCTCACCGGGGTGCCCTACCGCGTCCACGCGGTGCGCCTGGACCGTCGCGTGTGGCCGCACCTGCGCGACGCCACGCCGCAGCGGCCGGCGGCGGTCTTCGTGGGCGACCGGTTCCTGCCCCGCCACGTCGTCCTCGTGACGGGCGTCGAGGACGATCGCGCCCGCACCTACGAGCCGTCCTCGGGTCGCACGATCGCGGTCACCCGGGAGCGGTGGGACCACGACGACCTGCGGCTGGCCGGCTGGAACCGTCCGTGGCTGGTCGTCAGCCCCGCATCATCTCGGCGTAGCCCGGCTTGATCACCCGGTCGATGATCGCGAGCCGCTCGTCGAAGGGCAGGAACGCCGACTTCATCGCGTTGATGGTGAACCAGCGCAGGTCCTCGAGCGTGTAGCCGAACGCCTCCACCAGCCCGTGCATCTCCTGCGTCATCGACGTGCCGCTCATCAACCGGTTGTCGGTGTTGACCGTCACCCGGAAGCGGAGCCTGGTCAGCAGCCCGATGGGGTGCTCGGCGAAGGACTCCGCCGCACCGGTCTGGATGTTGGAGCTGGGGCACATCTCGAGCGGGATCCGCTTGTCTCGGACGTACGCCGCCAGGCGCCCGAGCTCGACGGAGCCGTCCTCGGCGACGGTGATGTCGTCGATGATGCGTACGCCGTGGCCGAGGCGGTCGGCGCCGCACCACTGGATCGCCTGCCAGATCGACGGCAGCCCGAAGGCCTCGCCCGCGTGGATCGTGAAGTGGGCGTTCTCCCGCTGGAGGTACTCGAACGCGTCGAGGTGGCGGGTGGGCGGGAAGCCCGCCTCCGCGCCCGCGATGTCGAAGCCGGCGACCCCGCGGTCGCGCCAGCTGATGGCGAGCTCGGCGATCTCCATCGACCGGGCCTGGTGGCGCATCGCGGTCAGCAGCTGGCGTACGACGATCCTGCCGCCGCTGGCGGCCATTCCCGCGTCGAAGCCCTCCTGCACCGCCGCGACCACCTCGTCGAGCGTCATCCCGCCGGTGACGTGCTGCTCGGGGGCGTAGCGCACCTCGGCGTAGACGACGCCGTCCGCAGCGAGGTCCTCGACGCACTCCCGGGCGACGCGGGCGATCGCGGGGCCGTGCTGCATGACGGCCACGGTGTGGTCGAAGGTCTCGAGGTAGCGCACGAGCGAACCGGAGTCCGCGGCCTCGGTGAACCAGCGACCCAGCGACTCGGCGTCGTCGGCGGGGAGCTCGTGGCCGATCTCCGCGGCCAGCTCGACGATCGTCTGCGGGCGCAGCCCGCCGTCGAGGTGGTCGTGCAGCAGCACCTTGGGGGCTGCCCGCACCTGCTCGCGGGTCGGGGTCGTCCTCGGGGTGGGGGTCACGTCGCTCACGGGGCCATCCAACCAGCCCCCGGCAGGCACGGCCCTAGGGTTGGGCCATGCGCACCTTCACCACGCTCGAGGACGTCGCCGGCGCCGCCGGCTCCGAGATCGGCACCAGCGACTGGCTCGAGGTCGACCAGGCCCGCATCGACGCCTTCGCCGACGCCACCTTGGACCACCAGTGGATCCACGTGGACGTCGAGGCGGCCGGCGCCGGGCCCTTCGGCACCACCATCGCCCACGGCTTCCTGACCCTGAGCCTGCTCCCGCACTTCGCCTCGCAGGTGTTCCGCCTCGAGACGCCGGGGGCGCGGCTCAACTACGGCCTGGAGAAGGTCCGCTTCCCGAGCCCCGTCCCCGTCGACAGCCGCCTGCGCTCGCACGTGCGCTTCGGCGAGGTCCGCGACCTGCCCGCGGGCAAGCAGCTGGTCGTGGAGCACACGGTCGAGATCGAGGGTCGCGACAAGCCGGCCTGCGTGGCCCAGCACGTCGTGCTGCTCCTCGCCTGAGGGCCGGCCGCCTCAGCGGGAGAGCACGGCCTGGGCGAACACGCCGAGGATGTCCTCCGGCTGGGCCGCCAGGTAGGCGTCCCCGCCGGTGGCGGTCGCCATCCGCTGGAGGGCGGACAGGTCGGCGTCGCCGCTGATCGCGATGCCCACGATCCGCACCGGCCGGTCGGGGTCGCGCAGCTCGCGCAGGCGTGACAGCAGCTGCTCCAGCCCGATCGAGCCGGGGTCCTCGTTCTGGCCGTCGGTCATGAGCACCACGGCGTTGGAGTAGTTCGGGCGGTACCTGCGCACGGCCTCCCGGTAGGCCGCCAGGGCGGTGTCGTACAGGCCCGTGCCCCCGTTGGTCAGGCTCGGCAGCCGGGTCGCCCACCTGCGCAGCGCGTAGCGCTGGGTGCGCCCGAAGCGCAGGTCGTCCAGGCGCCGGATCGGCTCGAGGACGCGCCAGTCCTGCCCCGGCCCTCCCTGGTCGATCGAGAACACCCACAGCCCGACGCGGGCGTGGTCGGGGAGGAACGAGAGGCCGATGCCCGCCGCGTCTGCCAGGAGGTCCATCCGCGTCCCGGTGCCGGCGTCGAAGTCCATCGAGCCCGAGGCGTCGACGACGGCCAGGATCGCCGACGGGATCGCGAGTGTCTGCCAGGACCGCACCGCGGTCGCGACCGCCCGGGCGGGCGGCGTGGGCAGGTAGGTCGACACGTCGGAGCGGGCCCCCTCGGGCGCACGCCCGTGGGGGCGCCGCAGCCCGTGCTCGACCAGTGCTGCGGTCCCGTCCGCGCTCTCCAGGTAGTCGAGGAGCCGCAGCGCGACCTCGCGCGTCCCCGGAGCCGCGTCGTTGCGCGCCGCGAGGGGGAAGTCCAGGACGGGGGCCCCGACCGACGGCGTGAGGTCACGCAGCCGCTGCCCGCCCTCCACCGTCCCGAGCTCCTGCTCGGTGGTCACCACGAGCCGGGGCGAGAGCTGCCGGAACATGGTCGGCCACACCTCCTGGTCCGCGCCGCGCGAGCGTCGCGCGCCGTACCTCTGCGCGAAGGGCACGACCATCTGCCCGGCCTCCGCTGCCGTACGACGCGCCGCGCGGGCCTCGGACCGCGGGGCCATCACGGCCAGCGCACCCACGGTGGAGACCATCGGGTCCGGGACGGACACGAGGCCGGAGACCTCCGCGTCGCCCCAGGTCGGGAATCGTCGGGCGCGGGGTCCCCCGACCAGCAGCAGCGGGGTGCGCGCGACGCTCGGGGCGAGCACCCGCACGCGGGAGCGGCCGCCGAGCCAGGCACGGCCCAGCCAGAAGCGCGACTCCGGGATCCAGAGGTCCGGCAGGGCCCCGCCCGTGCCCACCCCGCGGGCGACGTCGCCGCCGGAGCGCTCGTCCGGGTTGACGCGGGTGCACCTCGGCGCGAAGTCGTCGACGGCCGCCTCCACGACGTCGTACAGCTCCGGCGCGACCGTGATGTCCACCGACCGGAGGCGGTCGCAGCCGTCGGAGCTCGCGGTGCCGCCCGGCTCGGCCACGAGCAGGTAGGTCACGGCGCCGCCGATGGCCAGGCCCACGGCGAGCAGGAGGGTCAGCGCGATCGGCAGCAGCAACCCTGACGTGCGGCCACCATCGCTCTCGTCCCCTGCGTCCATGGCACCCCCGGGATGATCCGAACCCTCGCGGCACCGAGAAGGCTAGGACGACCGGAGGGGCCCGCCGCGCGATCGCGCTCCGAACCCCCAGAGTTGGGGACTCAGCTGATCCGGTCGAGCACGATGTCGCCGCGCGTGAAGGACGCGCCGTCACCGATGTCGAACCCTCCGTCGAGGGAGGCCAGGGCCCGGTCGAAGCGCTCGGGCTCGTCGGTGAGCAGGGTGAAGAGCGGCTGTCCCTGGGTGACCTCGTCGCCCGGCCGGGCGTGCCAGACCACGCCGGCACCGGCCTGGACCGGGTCCTCCTTGCGCGCGCGGCCGGCCCCGAGGCGCCAGGCCGCCAGGCCCACCGCCATCGCGTCGAGGCGGGTGAGCGTGCCGCTCGCGGGCGCCTCGACCACGTGCGACTCCTTCGCCACCGGCAGGTCGGCGTCCGGGTCGCCGCCCTGGGCGCGGATCATCGCCTTCCACGCGTCCATCGCGGACCCGTCGGCCAGCTTGTCGGCGGGGTCGACGTCGTCGCGACCCGCACCGGCGAGCATCTCGCGGGCCAGCGCGAGGGTCAGCTCGACCACGTCGGCGGGGCCGCCGCCGGCGAGCACGTCGATCGACTCCTGGACCTCCACGGCGTTGCCGGCCGTGAGGCCGAGCGGCGTCGCCATGTCGGTGAGCAGGGCGACGGTGTGCACACCCGCGTCGGTGCCCAGGGCGACCATCGTCTCGGCCAGCTCGCGGGCGGTGGCGAGGTCCTTCATGAACGCGCCGCTGCCGACCTTGACGTCGAGCACCAGCGCGCCGGTGCCCTCGGCGATCTTCTTGCTCATGATCGAGCTTGCGATGAGCGGGATCGCCTCGACCGTGCCGGTGACGTCGCGCAGGGCGTAGAGCTTCTTGTCGGCCGGCGCCAGGCCGTCGCCGGCGGCGCAGACGACCGCGCCGACGTCCTCGAGGATGGCGAACATCTCCTCGTTGCTGAGCGCCGCGCGCCAGCCGGGGATGGACTCGAGCTTGTCGAGGGTGCCGCCGGTGTGGCCGAGGCCGCGGCCCGACAGCTGGGGCACCGCGACGCCGCATGCCGCGACCAGCGGGGCGAGCGGCAGCGTGATCTTGTCGCCGACGCCGCCGGTGGAGTGCTTGTCGGCGGTGGGACGCGACAGGGTGGAGAAGTCCATCCGCTCCCCCGACGCGATCATCGCAGCGGTCCAGCGGGCGATCTCCGTGCGGTTCATGCCGTTGAGCAGGATCGCCATCGCGAGGGCCGACATCTGCTCGTCGGCGACCTCGCCGCGGGTGTAGGCGTCGATCACCCAGTCGATCTGGCTGTCGCTGAGCTCGTGCTTGTCGCGCTTGGCGAGGATCACCTCGACGGCGTCGTGTGCGGGCATCAGGGGGTTCCGTCCGTCGTGGGGGTGGTGGCCGTGGCGGCCGTCGGGGCGATCGTGGCCAGGTCGTCGGGTCCGAAGGCGTCGGGCAGCACCTCGGACATGGGCCTGACCCCCGAGACGGTCCACAGCAACAGGTCGCGACCCCCGTGCTCGAACAGCAGCTGGCGGCAGCGGCCGCACGGCATGATGACGTCGCCCTCGCCGTTGACGCACACGAAGTGGGTCAGCCGGCCGCCTCCCGTGGCGTGCAGGTCGGAGACGACACCGCACTCGGCGCACAGCACGACGCCGTACGCCGCGTTCTCCACGTTGCAGCCGACCACGGTGCGACCGTCGTCGACGAGCGCCGCAGCCCCCACCTTGTACTTGGAGTAGGGCGCATAGGCGTGCCCCATCACCTCGACGGCGGCCGACTTGAGCTCGTCCCAGTCCTTCTGCTCCACGCGGCAACTATGACGCATGCGCAGACGCCACGGTCTTTGGCAGGTTCCGCCGAAAGACGCCCGCGAGATTTTAGGTCTCAAACACGTCTCGGAAGTTCGGTTCCGGGTGACGGGCGCCTCATCGGGGGGCATCATGCTGCCCGAACGCTGACCCCAACCCCGGGGTGCACGAACTTGGAGGCATTTGTGAAGAAGTCGAGGAAGGTCGTCTCGAGCGGCCTCGTGGCGCTGCTGGCTGCCGCGACCCTGGCTGCGTGCGGAGACGCGCCCGAGGATGACACCAACACGGGCGGGAGCGGCGGCGAGGCTGCGAGCGACTTCCTCCCCTGCATCGTCTCCGACGCCGGCGGTTTCGACGACAAGTCGTTCAACCAGCTCGGCTTCGAGGGCGCCACGCAGGCCGCCGACGAGCTGGGCGTGGAGCTGAAGGCCGTCGAGTCCAACAGCGAGAACGACTTCGGCCCCAACCTGGAGAGCCTCGTCGGCGAGGGCTGTGACGTCATCGTGACCGTCGGCTTCGCCCTGGCCTCGGCCACCAAGGAGTCGGCCAAGGCCAACCCCGACATCGAGTACGTCCTCATCGACGACTCCGCCGACGGTGGCGACGACGGCGCGACGTTCGACGGCAAGGCTGACGTCGAGAACATCAAGCCGCTCCTCTACAACACTGCCGAGGCCGCGTTCCTCGCCGGCTACGCCGCTGCCGACTACACCAAGACCGGCAAGGTCGGCACCTACGGCGGCATGCCCTTCCCGACCGTCACGATCTTCATGGACGGCTTCAAGCAGGGCGCGGAGTACTACGCCAAGGAGAAGAAGAAGGACGTCGAGGTCGTCGGCTGGGACGGCAAGAACGGTTCCTTCACCGGTGGCTTCGAGGCCAACGAGGCCGCGACCAGCACCGCCAAGCAGATCCTCGACCAGGACGTCGACGTGATCCTCCCCGTCGGTGGCCCGATCTACCAGGGCGCGATCACCGCGATCGAGGACTCCGGCAAGGACATCGCGATGCTCGGTGTCGACGCGGACCTCTACGAGACCGACCCGTCCACCCAGGACTACGTCCTGACGTCGATCCTGAAGAACATGAAGGTCTCGACCTACGAGGCCGTCATGGCCGCGGGCAACGACGAGTTCGACTTCGCTCCCTACATCGGCACGCTCGAGAACGACGGGGTCGGCATCGCGCCGTTCCACAACTTCGAGAGCAAGGTCAACCCCGACCTGCAGGGCGAGCTCGACGAGATCAAGGCCGGCATCATCGACGGCTCGATCAAGGTGGACTCCTACCTGGGCTGATCGCCAGCACGCTCCACCACGGAGGGAGGCCGACGGGTTCGTCGGCCTCCCTCTTGTGTGCCGGTCGCCCTCGCCCCGCGACCGGTCCGTACCAGACCCCGGGCCTGACCGCCCGGCTGTCCCGACCCCTAGGATGCGATCCCATGAGACTCGTCCTGCGAGGCATCACCAAACGCTTCGGAAGCGTGGTGGCCAACGACTCGATCTCCCTCACCGTGGAGCCCGGGGAGATCCACTGTCTCCTCGGCGAGAACGGTGCCGGCAAGTCGACCCTGATGAACGTGCTCTACGGCCTCTACAAGGCCGACGAGGGTGAGATCGAGCTCGACGGCACCGTGCAGCACTTCACCGGGCCCGGTGACGCGATGGCGGCCGGCATCGGCATGGTCCACCAGCACTTCATGCTCATCCCGGTCTTCACCGTCGCGGAGAACGTGATGCTCGGCAACGAGTCCACCGGGTTCGCGGGCACGCTCGACCTCGACGCCGCCAGCGCGCGCGTCACCGAGATCTCCGAGCGCTTCGGCTTCCACGTGAAGCCCGACGCTCTCGTCGAGGACCTTCCCGTGGGCGTCCAGCAGCGGGTGGAGATCATCAAGGCCCTCTCGCGCGACGCCGAGCTCCTCGTCTTCGACGAGCCGACCGCGGTCCTGACGCCCCAGGAGACCGACGAGCTGATGGAGATCATGCGTCAGCTCAAGGAGGCTGGGAAGGCCATCGTCTTCATCACCCACAAGCTCCGCGAGGTCCGCGCGGTCGCCGACCGGATCACCGTCATCCGCCTAGGCAAGGTCGTCGGCGAGGCCGACCCCAAGGCCAGCAACGCCGAGCTCGCCTCGATGATGGTCGGACGGCCCGTCGAGCTCGTGGTCCACAAGGACGAGCCGAAGCTCGGCGGTGACGCGCTCGTCGTCAAGGACCTCCGCGTGGTCGACCCGGCCGGCCACCTGCAGGTCGACGGCGTCAGCTTCACCATCCGTGCCGGTGAGGTCCTCGCCGTCGCCGGCGTGCAGGGCAACGGCCAGACCGAGCTCACCGAGGCCCTCCTCGGCCTCCAGGACGACGTGCGCGGCTCGATCACGCTCGACGGCGTCGAGCTCGTGGGCAGGTCGACGCGCAAGATCCTCGACGCCGGCGTCGGGTTCATCCCCGAGGACCGCCAGGTCGACGGCCTGGTGCCCGGCTTCACCATCGCCGAGAACCTCATGCTCAACCGCAGCTTCAAGTCCCCGTTCGTCAAGAACGGCAGCCTCCGCCTCGGCGCGCTGCGCGACTTCGCGCAGAAGAAGCTCAAGGAGTACGACGTCCGCGCCCGCGACATCGACTCGCTGGCCAGCAACCTCTCCGGCGGCAACCAGCAGAAGGTCGTCGTGGCCCGCGAGCTCTCGCGCGACCTGCGCCTCCTGGTCGCCGCGCAGCCCACCCGCGGCGTGGACGTCGGCTCCATCGAGTTCATCCACAAGCAGATCGTCGCGACCCGCGACAGCGGCATCCCGGTGCTCGTGGTGTCCACCGAGCTCGACGAGGTGGTCGCCCTCGCCGACCGGATCATGGTGCTCTACCGCGGCAGGATCGTCGGCGTCGTGCCGGCGGACACCCCGCGCGAGACCCTCGGACTCATGATGACCGGCGAACGCCCCCAGGACCTGAAGGACGTGGTGGCGTGACTGACACCGACAAGCCCCAGCCCGACGACAAGCCGGTGGCCACAGAGCCCCGCGAGACGCCCGAGGCCGAGGCGTCCGACGTCGCCACGACGCACGACTCCGCCCACGCGGACGCGCGGTCCCGCTCCCTCCTGCGCGAGATCGCCTCGGGAGACGCGCTGGCCGGCGTGCTCGCCGTGCTCCTCGCCGTCTTCGTCGGCTCGGTGATGATCGCCGCCACCGACGACGGCGTGCGCGAGACCATCAGCTACATCGGAGCGCGACCGTCCGACTTCTTCACCGCCCTCTGGGACGCCATCTCCGGTGCCTACAGCGCGATGTTCCGCGGCGCGATCTTCAACTACAACCTCTCGGAGCCCGCCCAGCAGTGGCGTCCGCTGACGGAGACGCTGAAGTTCGCGGGCCCCCTGATCCTGGGTGGTCTCGGCGTCGGCCTCGCCTTCCGGGCGGCGTTGTTCAACATCGGTGGCCGCGGCCAGATGCTGATGGCCGGTGGAGCGGCGGGCTGGGTGGGCTTCAAGCTCGACCTCCCGATGATCATCCACCTGCCGCTCGCGATCCTGGTCGGCATGGCGGTCGGCGCGCTGTGGGGCGGCCTCGCCGGCCTGCTCAAGGCCCGCACCGGCGCCCACGAGGTGATCGTCACGATCATGCTCAACTACGTCGGCTACTACCTGCTGTTCTACGCCCTCACCAAGGACTCCCTCCTCAAGACGCCGGGCTCGGCCAACCCCAAGTCGCTGCCCATGAAGGAGACGGCGGTCCTGCCCAAGGTCCTGGGCGACCAGTTCAACCTGCACCTCGGCTTCGTGCTCGCGCTCGTGGCGGTCGGCGTCGCGTGGTGGCTCCTCAACCGCTCCACCCTCGGCTACCGGATCCGCGCCGTCGGCGAGAACCCCCACGCTGCCCGCGCCTCCGGCATCAACGTCGGACGGACCTACACGGTCGTGATGATGATCGCCGGTTCGCTGCTCGGCCTCGCCGGGGTCAACCAGGTGCTCGGCACCGTGACCAGCGGGGTGTCGCTCGACCTCGACGCCTCGATCGGCTTCGACGCCATCACCGTGGCACTGCTCGGCCGGTCCCGCCCGCTGGGGATCCTGGCCGCCGGGCTCCTGTTCGGCGCCCTCAAGGCCGGTGGCTTCACCATGCAGACCTCCGAGAGCATCTCGGTCGACCTGGTGCTGGTGGTCCAGTCGCTGATCGTCCTCTTCCTCGCCGCGCCGCCCCTGGTGCGCGCCATCTTCCGGCTCCCCGCCCAGGAGGCCAAGTGAGCACCGTGACCCAGCCGTCCACCCCCGAGAGCGGCGGCCTGGCGCCCGACGCGGTCGTCGCGCCCACCAAGGCAGGTGGGGCCAGGAAGCTGCCGATCATCCTGGGTGTCGTGACGGTCGTCCTCGCCCTGACGCTGCTGCTGTCGGGACACTCCGGTGACACGACGTTCCGGCTGGCAGCCGAGACGGACTTCGTGACCCTGCCCGACATCACGGTGCCCTCGTCCCTCACCGCCTGGCTGATGGTGCTCATCTGCGCAGCGCTCACCGGCGAGGGCGTACGCCGCATGCTCGCCCACGCCCACCAGCCGATCTGGCTCCCGATCGCCTTCGCCGTCGCCTGGATGACCGGCTTCCTGAGCTGGGCGGCCGCCGACGGCCGGATCCGCGTGGTCAGCCTCTTCGCCGGTGCGGTGGCGCTCGCCATCCCGCTCGTCTTCGGGGCGCTCGGCGGCGTGCTCGGCGAGCGTGCCGGCGTCGTCAACATCGCCATCGAGGGCCAGCTGCTCTTCGGCGCGTTCGCGGCCGCGATCACCGCCTCGCTCACGGGCTCGCCGTGGGCGGGCCTGGTCGCCGCGATGGTGGCCGGCGCGCTGATCGCGCTGATCCTGGGGCTCTTCGCGATCACCTACTACGTCGACCAGGTCATCGTCGGCGTCGTGCTCAACGTGCTGGTGGTCGGCCTGACGAACTTCCTGTTCCGCCAGGTGCTGACCCCCAACGCCGAGACGCTGAACTCACCCGACCGGTTCCGCGCGATCCCGATCCCGGTGCTGGGCGAGATCCCGCTGATCGGTCCGATCCTGTTCCGCCAGACGCCGCTCGTCTACGTGCTCTACGCGGTCGTCGCGCTGGTGGCCTTCGCCCTCTACCGCACCCGCTGGGGCCTCCGGGTCCGAGCGGTCGGTGAGCACCCCACGGCTGCCGACACCGTCGGCATCAAGGTCAACCGCACCCGCTACCGCACGATCCTGCTCGCCGGTGCCATCGCGGGCATGGGCGGCGCCTACTTCAGCCTCGTCTCGGTCGCCGGCTTCAACCGCGAGATGACGGGTGGCGCGGGCTTCATCGCCCTGGCCGCGGTCATCTTCGGCAAGTGGGACCCGATCCGCGCCACCCTCGCCGCGCTGCTCTTCGGCTTCGCGTCCAACCTGCAGGGTGTGCTCTCCGCGATCGGCTCCCCCGTGCCGAGCCAGTTCATGCTGATGCTCCCCTACGTCGTCACCATCTTCGCGGTGGCGGGCCTCGTGGGCCGGTCCCGGCCGCCCGCGGCAGACGGGGTGCCGTACCGGAAGCAGTGAGCCTCGACCTGGTGGTGTTGCATGGTCGCCATGGCAAAGAACACTCGGAGGTTCTGATGGATGCTGGACATCTCGACCGTGCCGCTCTCGCCGAGAGCAGCGAGCGCTACTCCTCGATGTTCACCCACCACCCGCTCGCGGCGTACTCGATCGACTGCAACGGCTACTTCACCGACGCCAACGGCCGAGCGCTCGAGATGACGGGACTGACCCTGGAGCAGATGCGGGGGACGCACTTCGCGCAGATCATCCACCCCGACACCCTCCCGGCCATCCAGGAAGGGTTCGAGCGGGCGTTGGCGGGCGAGCCGCAGCTCGTCGACGCGTGTGTCCTGCGCGCCGACGGCGAGGTCATCGACATCCGGTGCACGGCGATCCCGGTCATCGTCGACGGCGCGGTCGTCGGCGTGCACGGGGTCACCGAGGACGTCACCGAGGCCAACCGGCTGGTGCGTGAGCTCGAGGCGGCCAACGTCGCGAAGACGTTGTTCCTGGCGACCGTGAGCCACGAGGTCCGCACGCCCCTGTCCGCGCTGGTCGGGGCCACCGAGCTCCTGATGGACTCCCAGCTGGATCCCGAGCCCGCGCACTACGCGAAGATCGTGCACCGCTCCAGCCTGCGGCTGATGCAGCTGGTCCACGACATCCTGGAGTACTCCGGGCTCGAGGCGCACCAGGCGGTCCTGCACCTCGGCCCGTTCGAGGTCCGCACGGCCATCGACGACATCGCGGACTGGGCCATCGCCTCCGCCGCAGGTCGCGACATCACGTTCACCGTCGACGTCGACGACGCGGTGCCGGCAGAGGCGGTCGGCGACGGACGCAGGATCGTGCAGGTGGTGACCAACCTGGTGCAGAACGCGATCAAGTTCACCGAGCACGGCACGGTCCGCCTGAGCGTGAGCGCCGCCGGTCCCCCGCCCGGCGACGACAACGACGAGCACACCTGGGTCGAGTTCACGGTCAGCGACACCGGGATCGGGATCGCCGAGCAGCACCTCGACACCATCTTCGAGCCGTTCATGCAGGCCGACCCCCACACGTCGGGCGACCGCCAGGGCAGCGGCCTCGGGCTCGCGATCTGCCGTGAGCTGGTCGACCTGATGGGCGGTGAGCTCGAGGTGGCCGCCGTGCCCGGGGAGGGGAGCACCTTCACCTTCGGCGTCGCGCTGAGGCGCTGCGACGAGGCCCTGGTCTCGCCCTCAGTCCGCGGCTGAGAGCGCGGTCACCGCCGCCTCGGCGAGCACCCGCGCCGCGATGGGGGTCGCACCCTCGTCGACGCGCAGGTTGCCCTGGTGGAGGTCGTACGTCGGACCGCCGGGCGTGCGCGTGCCCAGCCGGGCCATCGCCCCCGGGACGGAGTCGAGGTACCAGCCGAAGTCCTCGCCGCCCAGGCTCTGGGCGGTCGACACGTGCCCGTGCGGCCCCAGGACCCGCTCGAGGGCGGAGCCGAGCAGCCAGGTCGACGCCTCGTGGTTGACCACCGGCGGCACGCCGCGCTGGTAGGTCACCTCGGCGGTGACGCTGTAGGGCGCGACGATCGAGGTGATCAGCTGGCGGATCAGGTGCTCGGCGTCGGCCCAGGCCACCGCATCGAGCATCCGGACGGTGCCGGCGACCACGCCGCCGTGCGGGATCACGTTGTGGGCCGAGCCCGCGCGCACCATGCCCCACACCACGCTGACCCCGGCACGTGGGTCGAGGCGACGGCTGAGGATCGCGGGCAGCTCGGTGATCACCTTGCCCAGGGCGAAGGTGAGGTCCTCGGTCAGGTGCGGCCGCGACGTGTGGCCCCCCTTGCCGATGAGGCGGACGGTCAGCGCGTCGGCGGCACCGGTCAGCGGACCCTCGCGCAGGCCGATGCGGCCGACGTCGAGGCTCGGGTCGCAGTGCAGCCCGAAGACGTGGCTGACGCCCTCGAGGGCACCGGCCGAGATGAGGTGCAGCGCGCCGCCGGGCATGACCTCCTCGGCGGGCTGGAAGAGCAGCCGCACGCGCCCCGGCAGCAGCCCGCGCGCTGCGACCTCGGCGAGCGCGAGACCGGCGCCGACCAGCCCCGCGGTGTGGACGTCGTGGCCGCAGGCGTGGGCCACGCCGGCGACGGTGCTCTTCCACGGGTCGGAGATGAGGTCGTCGACGGGGAGGGCGTCGAGGTCTGCGCGGAGCGCGACCAGCGCACCGCCGTGGCCGATCTCGGCGAGCACTCCCCCGCCCTCGGGGCGCGTGACCGTCCAGCCGGCGTCCTCGAGCCTCGACACGACAGCGGTCGACGTACGCTCCTCGGCCCAGCTCAGCTCGGGGTGCGCGTGCAGGTCGCGGCGGAAGGCGACGAGGTCGTCGGCGTACTTGTCGACGACCTCGGAGATGACGGCGGAGGCACCGGCGGAGACATCGGCGGGGGCTGGGGGTGAGTCAGGCATGTCCCGGACAGTTTAGTGCGTGTCGCCGTCGTAGGCGGCCAACAGCCGGTCCGCGGCCAGTGGCGCCGGCAGCTCGCCCGCCAGGACAGCACGGCGTACGTCGTCGCGCACCGCCGCGACGCCGGGCGACGACCGCAGCCGCTGGGCGAGCTCGTCGCGCACCAGCGCCCAGGTGAACTCGAGCTGCTGCTCGGCGCGCTTGTGCGCCAGGCCGTCGGCACCGAGGTGCGCGCGGTGCTCCTCGATGCGGTCCCAGACGTCGTCGACGCCCGTCCCGGTCAGGCCGGAGCAGGTCACGACCGGGGGCGCCCACTCGGCGTGCCCACGCACCATGCGCAGCGCGCCGGCGAGCTCGCGGGCCGCGACCCGGGCCTCGCCCTCGTGCTCTCCCCCGCCCGCCGCGTCGGCCTTGTTGACCGCGACCACGTCGACGATCTCGAGGATGCCCTTCTTGATGCCCTGGAGCTGGTCGCCCGTGCGGGCCAGGGTGAGGAAGAGGAAGGTGTCGACCATCCCCGCCACCGTCACCTCGGACTGCCCCACGCCCACCGTCTCCACCAGCACGACGTCGTAGCCGGCGGCCTCGAGGACCAGCATCGCCTGCGTGGTGGCGCGGGCGACGCCGCCGAGCGTGCCTGCCGAGGGCGAGGGCCGGATGAACGCGTTCGGGTCGACCGACAGGGTGGCCATGCGCGTCTTGTCACCGAGGACCGAGCCCCCGGTGCGCACCGACGACGGGTCGACGGCGAGCACCCCGACCCGGTGCCCCGCCCGGGTCAGCCGGGTGCCGAGGGTCTCGATGAAGGTCGACTTGCCGACGCCCGGCACCCCGGATATGCCGACGCGAGTGGCGGGCGGCAGGTCGGTCGCGGCGAGCTCGGTCAGCAGCTCACGGGCCGCCACGCGGTGCTCGGCGCGCGAGGACTCGACCAGCGTGATGGCGCGCGAGACGTCCGCGCGCCGGCCGGCTCGTACGCCCTCGACCAGCGCCGCGACGTCGACCTCCCGGGCGGGCCGCGCCATCAGGAGGCGTGCTCGTCCCGCAGCCGGGCCAGCAGGTCGAGCGCGGACTCCGCGATCACGGTGCCCGGCAGGAACACCGCGGCGGCCCCCATCTCCTTGAGCGTCTCCACGTCGTCGGGAGGGATCACCCCGCCGATGACGATCATGATGTCCGGTCGGCCCTGGTCGGCGAGCGCCTGCTTGAGGGCGGGCAGCAGCGTGAGGTGGCCGGCCGCCAGCGAGGAGACCCCGACGATGTGCACGTCGGCGTCGATCGCCTGCTGGGCGACCTCCTCGGGCGTGGAGAACAGCGGGCCCACGTCGACGTCGAAGCCGAGGTCGGCGAACGCGGTGACCACGACCTTCTGGCCGCGGTCGTGGCCGTCCTGGCCCATCTTCGCCACGAGGATGCGCGGGCGGCGCCCCTCCTCGGCCTCGAACTCCTCGGTGGCCTTGAGCACCTCGGCCACGGCCGATCCCTCGGCGGTGCCTGCCTCGTCGCGGTACACGCCGCTGATCGTACGGATCACCGCCTGGTGGCGGCCGTAGACCTTCTCCAGCGCGTCGGAGATCTCCCCGACCGTCGCCTTGGCGCGGGCCGCGTCGACGGCCAGCTCCAGGAGGTTGCCGTCCAGGGAGCCGCCACCGACCGGTCCGCGCTCGGCGCTGTTGGTCAGCGCCTCCAGCGCACGGCGTACGTCGTCGTCGTCGCGCTCGGCGCGCAGCCGCTCGAGCTTGGCGACCTGCTGGCGGTAGACGTCGTCGTTGTCCACCCGCAGCACGTCGAGCTTGTCCTCGGCGGCGAGGCGGTAGGTGTTGACGCCGATGACCTTCTGGCTCCCGGAGTCGATCCGGGCCTGGGTGCGCGCCGCTGCCTCCTCGATGCGCATCTTGGGGATGCCCTGCTCGATCGCGGCGGCCATCCCGCCGGCGCGCTCGGCCTCCTGGATGTGCGCCCAGGCCCGCTCGGCGAGGTCGTGGGTGAGCTTCTCGACGTAGTAGGACCCGGCCCACGGGTCGATGACCTGGGTGGTGCCGGACTCCTGCTGCAGCAGCAGCTGGGTGTTGCGCGCGATGCGGGCCGAGAAGTCGGTCGGGAGCGCGATCGCCTCGTCGAGGGCGTTGGTGTGCAGCGACTGCGTGTGGCCCTGGGTGGAGGCCATCGCCTCGATGCAGGTGCGGCCGACGTTGTTGAAGACGTCCTGCGCGGTCAGCGACCAGCCAGAGGTCTGGCTGTGCGTGCGCAGCGAGCGGGACTTGGGGTTCTGCGGGTCGAAGTCGTCGACCAGCCGCGCCCACAGCGCCCGGGCCGCGCGCATCTTGGCGACCTCCATGAAGAAGTTCATCCCGATGGCCCAGAAGAACGACAGCCGCGGCGCGAACTGGTCGATCGTCATGCCCGTGCCGAGGCCGGCGCGGATGTACTCCACGCCGTCGGCCAGCGTGTAGGCCAGCTCGAGGTCGGCCGTCGCCCCGGCCTCCTGGATGTGGTAGCCGGAGATCGAGATGGAGTTGAAGCGCGGCATCTTCTGCGAGGTGTAGGCGAAGATGTCGCTGATGATCCGCATGCTCGGCGCCGGCGGGTAGATGTAGGTGTTGCGGACCATGAACTCCTTGAGGATGTCGTTCTGGATGGTCCCCGCCAGCTGCTCCGGCTTCACCCCCTGCTCCTCGGCCGCGGCGATGTAGAGCGCGAGCACCGGCAGCACCGCGCCGTTCATCGTCATCGAGACCGACATCTCGTCCAGCGGGATGCCGTCGAAGAGGGTGCGGGTGTCGTAGATCGAGTCGATCGCCACGCCCGCCATGCCGACGTCGCCACGCACCCGCGGGTGGTCGGAGTCGTAGCCGCGGTGGGTCGCGAGGTCGAAGGCGACGCTGAGGCCCTTCTGCCCGGCCGCGAGGTTGCGGCGGTAGAACGCGTTGGACTCCTCGGCGGTCGAGAAGCCGGCGTACTGCCGGATCGTCCACGGCTGGGTCGTGTACATCGTCGGGTAGGGACCGCGCAGGAACGGCGCGAGGCCCGGCCACGTGTCGAGGCCGTCGAGGCCCTCGAGGTGCTCGGGGCCGTAGACCGGGAGGATGTCGATCCCCTCCGGGCTCGCCCACGGCGCTGCACCGCCGGTCGAGGAAGGACGGAGTCCTGTCACGAGACCATCTCCCGCCAGACCCAACTCGGCGAAATTCTTCGGGATGCTCATCGGCTGAGCTCCTCTCGGATCCGGCCGAGGAAGCCGAGCGCGTCGACCCCCATGGCAGCCCAGTCATCGACGTCGGTCACGGTCTTCTCCCCCGGCTTGCCCGCCAGCACGACGTACGACGCCCCTGCCGCACGCAGGGCCGCGACGAGGTCGGCGCCCCACTCGGCGTAGGCCGCGTCGGTGCCCGCGAGGCAGACGACGGGCTGGCCCGCGTAGGCGGCCGTCACGGCCTCGACGCCGTCGGTCGCGCCCGCCGCCTCGACGGCGACGCCGCCCGCGGCGAACAGGTTGGTGGTGAAGGTGGCGCGCGCGGTGTGCGCGGAGATCGGTCCCATCGTGGCCAGGAACACCGGCCGCTGGGCGGGCTCGGCGCGCATGTCCTCGTAGGCCCAGCCGTAGTGCCGGGTGTAGCGGTGCGGCAGGTGCTCGCGCTCGGGCAGCACCTCGTCGAGGTTCGGGAACTCCGAGACACCGGTCAGGGGCCGCGAGCGGTCGGCGACCTGGGCGTCGCGTGCCGCGGCCACCTCCTTCACGCGCTCCTTCACACCCGTGCGGGCGGCGTCGGCCAGCGCGCCACCGTCGGCCTCGATCCGGCCGAGCTCGGCCCAGGCGGCGACCGCGAGGTCGTCGGTGAGCTTCTCCACGGCGTACGAGCCGCCGGCCGGGTCGGTGACCGCGGCGACGTGCGACTCCTCGATCAGCAGCGAGGAGGTGTTGCGCGCGATGCGGCGCCCGAACGCGTCGGGCATGCCCAGCGGTTCGTCGAACGGCACGACCGTGACCGCGTCGGCCCCACCGACTCCTGCGGCGAAGGCGGCGATCGTGCCGCGCAGCATGTTGACCCACGGGTCGCGCCGGCTGGTCATGGGACGGCTGGTGACCGCGTGCAGCGCCATCTCGTGCTCGCCGCCGGCCCCGGACGCCTCCAGGACCCGGGCCCAGAGGCGACGGGCGGCCCGGAGCTTGGCGATCGTGGGGAACTGCTCGTCGGTGGCCGCGAGCCGGAACTCCACCATCGGCGCGGCCTGGTCGACGGAGAACCCCTCCTCGGCCAGCAGGCGGAGGTAGGCCACACCGGTGGCAATGGCCCACCCGAGTTCCTGGGCGTCGCTGGCGCCCTGGTCGTGCAGGGCCGTGCCGTCCACCAGGAGCGACCGCACGCCGAGCTGGAAGCCACGACGTACGACGGGGGCGAGCAGGTCGCGCGCCGTGGCGCCGTCCTCACGCACGCGGGAGTGGAGCATCTCGAGCGTCTGGAGGTCGAAGGACAGGTTGGTGGCGGGGTGCAGCGCGCCGTCCACGCCCTCGAGGAAGGCGGCGAACGCCTCCACCTGCTCGGTCGAGGCCCGGTCGAGGACGACGGGCGCCAGGTCGAGCAGCACCCCCTCCAGCACCGTCGACCAGTCGTGCTCGCGCTCGTCGTCGACGTGCAGCAGCAGCGACGTGGCACCGTTCTCGAGGTCCTGCAGCACCGCCTCGCTGGCGGCCTTGTCGTCGACGACCTCGACCTGGGTGCGCACGTCCCACGCGCCGACACGCGTCGGGCGGCCGGCGGTGGTGAGGCCGTCGAGGTCGGACTGCTGGCCGATCGGCGCGACGGCGACGCCGTCGAGCGTGGTGCGCGTCAGCGCAGCCCAGACGTCGGAGTCGGGCGCGTCCTCGCCGAGGCGGCGCGCCTTGCGGAGCACCGCGGCGGTCGCTGCCTCCCAGGCCGCGACGTCGTAGGTGTCGTCGTCGCCCACCAGCTTGAGGGAGCCCTCGGCCGGCTGCAGCTCCTCGGGCTCGTCCAGTCCACCTTCGAGGTCGGTCATGCTGCGCAGGATAGGACGACCGTCACGTCGGGGACACCCGCCGGACTATGGGATAGGTCTCACCGAGGCTCGGTGCGACCCTCGTTGTCCTTGTTGCGCAGGCCGATCTTGTTGCCCAGCCACACCAGGGGGTCGTACTTGCGGTCGACGACGCGCTCCTTCATCGGGATGATCGCGTTGTCCGTGATCCGGATGCCCTCGGGGCAGACCTCGGTGCAGCACTTGGTGATGTTGCACATGCCGAGGCCGGCCGCGCCCTGGGCGAGCTCGCGACGGTCGTGGGTGTCGAGGGGGTGCATGTCGAGCTCGGCGTAGCGGATGAAGAACCGCGGCCCGGCGAAGTGCTGCTTGTTGTCCTCGTGGTCGCGCACGACGTGGCACACGTCCTGGCACAGGAAGCACTCGATGCACTTGCGGAACTCCTGGCCGCGCTCGACGTCGACCTGGGCCATCCGCCGCTTGCCGTCCGCGTCGCGCGGGCCCAGCTCGGCGTAGGGGAGCTCGCGGGCCTTGCGGTAGTTGAAGGACACGTCGGTGACCAGGTCGCGGATCACCGGGAAGGTGCGCATCGGCGTGACGGTGATGGTCTCCTCGGGCTCGAAGTCGGAGAGCCGCGTCATGCACATCAGCCGGGGGCGTCCGTTGATCTCCGCGCTGCACGAGCCGCACTTGCCGGCCTTGCAGTTCCACCGGATGGCCAGGTCGCCGCTCTGGGTGGCCTGCAGGCGGTGGAGCGCGTCGAGCACGACCTCGCCCTCGGAGACCTCGACGGTGTAGTCCTCGAGGTCCCCGCCGTCCTGGTTTCCCCGCCACACCCGCATCTTCAGGTCGTAGGCCATGGTCAGCTCCCCTCGAAGTGAGACTTCAGCTCGTCGGGCATCTCGGGCAGCGGTTGCTCCTCGAGGGTCACGCCGGTGCCCGCCTCGTCGAGGCGGACCACGAGGTTCTTCGTGCCCCACTCCGCGTCGGTCTTCGGGTAGTCGTCGCGCGTGTGGCCGCCGCGCGACTCCTGCCGGGCCAGCGCCGCCTTCGCGATCGACTCCGAGACGAGGAGCATGTTGCGCAGGTCGAGCGCGAGGTGCCAGCCGGGGTTGTACTGCCGGTGGCCCTCCACCGACATCCGCTGCGCCCGCTCCTTGAGCTCCTCGATCCGCACCAGCGCCTGCTCGAGCTCCTCGGCGGTGCGGATGATGCCGACGAGGTCGTTCATCGTCTGCTGGAGCTCCTGCTGGATCGTGTAGGGGTTGTCGCCGCCCTCGACCTGGAACGGCGTCAGCGCCGACCACTCGCCGGCCCGGACCGCCTCGTCGGACACGACCGGGCGCTGCGCCGGCCCGCCCTCCCCGAGCTGCAGGGCGTACGCCGCTGCCGCCTCGCCCGCGCGCCGCCCGAAGACCAGCAGGTCGGAGAGGCTGTTGCCGCCCAGCCGGTTGGACCCGTGCATCCCGCCCGAGCACTCGCCGACCGCGTAGAGGCCGGTGACGGCGCTGAGCTCGGTGTCGGGGTCGACCTCGATGCCGCCCATGACGTAGTGGCAGGTCGGCCCGATCTCCATCGGCTCCTGCGTGATGTCGACGTCCGCGAGCTCCTTGAACTGGTGGTACATCGACGGCAGCCGCTTGCGGATGAAGTCGGGCTCGCGGCGCGAGGCGATGTCGAGGTAGATGCCGCCGTGCGGCGTGCCGCGGCCGGCCTTGATCTCGGAGTTGATCGCCCGGGCGACCTCGTCACGCGGCAGCAGCTCGGGTGGTCGGCGGTTGTTCTTCTTGTCCTCGTACCACCGGTCCGCCTCCTCCTCCGTGTCGGCGGTCTCCGCCTTGAAGAAGTCGGGGATGTAGTCGAACATGAAGCGCTTGCCCTCGGAGTTCTTCAGGATGCCGCCGTCGCCGCGCACCGACTCCGTGACCAGCAGCCCCTTCACCGAGGGCGGCCACACCATCCCGGTGGGGTGGAACTGCACGAACTCCATGTTGATCAGCGACGCACCGGCCCGGAGTGCGAGCGCGTGGCCGTCGCCGGTGTACTCCCAGGAGTTGGAGGTCACCTTGAACGACTTGCCGATCCCGCCGGTGGCCAGCACGACCGCCGGGGCCTCGATCGTCACGAAGCGCCCGGTCTCGCGCCAGTAGCCGAAGACACCGGACAGCACGCCCGTGTCGTCCTTGAGCAGGTCGGTGACGGTGCACTCCATGAAGACGTCGATCCCGATCTGCACCGCACGCTGCTGGAGCGTCCGGATCATCTCGAGACCGGTCCGGTCGCCGACGTGCGCGAGGCGGGCGTACCTGTGGCCACCGAAGTCACGCTGGCTGATCAGCCCGTCCTCGGTCCGGTCGAACAGGGCGCCCCAGTCCTCGAGCTCCATCACCCGCTCGGGCGCCTCCTGGGCGTGCAGCTGCGCCATCCGCCAGTGGTTGAGCATCTTGCCGCCGCGCATGGTGTCGCGGAAGTGGACCTCCCAGTTGTCCTCCGGCCAGCGGTTGCCCATCGCCGCTGCGATGCCGCCCTCGGCCATCACCGTGTGCGCCTTGCCGAGCAGCGACTTGCACACGATCGCGGTCTCCGCGCCCGCCTCGTGGGCGGCGATCGCGGCCCGCAGGCCCGCGCCGCCGGCGCCGACCACCACCACGTCGTACTGGTGGCGCTCGATCCCGCCCTCGGCGTAGTAGGACATCTCGTTGCCGGTCATCGGATGCCGGGTGTCGCTGGTCATCTAGAAGAACCTCACGTCCTGGATCACTCCCGTGGCGAGCAGGTAGATGTAGAAGTCGACGACCGCCACCGAGAAGAGCGAGTACCACGCCCACGTGCCGTGGCTGGTGTTGAGCCGCGAGACCCAGGTCCACAGCCGGTAGCGGACCGGGTGCTGGGAGAAGTGGCGCAACCGGCCGCCCACGATGTGGCGGCACGAGTGGCACGAGAGCGTGTAGAGCCAGATGAGCACGACGTTGGCGAGCATCAGGAGCGTGCCCAGGCCCATGTGGATGCCGCTGGTCTCCCCGTCGCCGACGGCGTACTCGGCCGGCATCGGCCGGAAGGCGAGCACCACGTCGTAGGTCAGGACGAGGCCGACCAGCACCGCGACGTACCAGAAGTAGCGGTGCACGTTCTGCAGGATCAGGGGCAGCCTGGTCTCGCCGGAGTAGGACCCGTGCGGCTCCGCGACCCCGCAGGCGGGCGGGCTCAGCCAGAACCCGCGGTAGTAGGCCTTGCGGTAGTAGTAGCAGGTCATCCGGAAGCCCAGCGGGAAGATCAGGATGATCAGCGCCGCTGACAGCGGCCACCAGGCGAAGGGCTGCCCGAAGTCGGACGCGCCCTCGACGCAGTCGCCCAGGCAGGGCGAGTAGAACGGCGACAGGTAGGGCTCGGCGTAGTAGTCGCGGCCCATGAACGCGCGGATCGTGGCGAAGACGACGAAGCCCGAGAAGACCACGAACGTGGCCAGGGGCTGGAGCCACCACCGGTCCTGTCGCAGCGTGCGCGCGTCGATGTGCGCGCGGGTCGGACTCGTCACGCCGCGGTCGGTCGATGCCATGTGTCCTCCTGCTGCCCGGACTGGGGTCCGGGCGTCACAGCGACTATGGCCTGTGTCACACCTGAGCGGAAGACAACGCGCCCAGCAAAACGTCACACGGACTCGGCGCGTCGGGCACGCGGGAGCCGCGATACCGTGCCCCTTGTGGCAACCCAACTCAAAGACCCCAGAGGTAGCGGCCCCGTCCTGGTGAAGGGCGCGCGGGCCTCCCGCACCACGATCGCACTCAAGCTGGGCATGGCGATCAGCGGCGTGATCTTCCTCGGCTTCGTGCTCGCCCACATGTACGGCAACCTCAAGGCGTTCGCGGGCCACGAGGCCTTCAACGAGTACGCCGAGCACCTCCGCGAGCTGGGTGAGCCGATGCTCCCCCACGAGGGCGCCCTCTGGATCCTGCGGGTCGGCCTGATCGCCGCCCTGGTGGTGCACGTCTACTGCGCCGTCGTGCTGTGGCGCCGCGCGGCCGCCGCCCGCACGACCAAGTACGTCATGAAGAAGCACACCGGCGCGATCTTCGCGAGCCGGCTGATGCGCTGGGGCGGCGTGACGATCCTGCTGTTCCTCGTCTGGCACCTGCTCAACTTCACGATCGGCAAGGTCAACGTCCAGGGCGGCCCCACCAACGACCCCTACCTCCTCATGGTCGACACGTTCGACGTGTGGTGGCTGACGCTGATCTACCTCGTCGCGATGCTCGCGCTGGGCGCCCACCTGCACCACGGGATCTGGAGCGCGGCCCAGACCCTCGGCTGGACCGGCACCGCCGCGAAGCGCCAGCGCGCCAAGAGCATCGCCTTCGTCCTCGCGCTGATCGTCTCGATCGGCTTCTCCCTCGTCCCGCTCGGTGTCCTCGCCGGCATCATCACCAAGTAAGGGGTCACCACTCGTGAGCCACGACATGGACATGCCCGACACCGTCACCTCGGCGGAGGCCTCCCGCTCCGGCGCGCTCGACGGCGACTACGACGACGCCGCCGGCTACTACACGCCCGGTGAGCCGCTGGTCGACACCAAGGCGCCGGACGGCCCGATCGCCGACCGCTGGCAGAACCGCAAGTTCGAGGCGCGCCTGGTCAACCCGGCCAACCGCCGCAAGCTCGACATCATCATCGTCGGCACCGGCCTGGCGGGCGCCTCGGCCGCCGCCACGCTCGGCGAGGCCGGCTACAACGTGAAGACGTTCTGCTACCAGGACTCCCCGCGCCGGGCCCACTCGATCGCCGCGCAGGGCGGCATCAACGCCGCGAAGAACTACAAGGAGGACGGCGACTCCGTCCACCGCCTCTTCTACGACACGGTCAAGGGCGGCGACTACCGCTCGCGCGAGTCCAACGTCTACCGCCTGGCCGAGGTCAGCACGAACATCATCGACCAGTGCGTCGCGCAGGGCGTCCCGTTCGCCCGCGAGTACGGCGGCCTGCTCGACAACCGCTCGTTCGGTGGCGTGCAGGTGTCCCGCACGTTCTACGCGCGTGGCCAGACGGGCCAGCAGCTGCTCATCGGCGCCTACCAGGCGCTCGAGCGGCAGGTCGCGGCCGGCACCGTCTCGATGTACTCCCGCCACGAGATGCTCGAGCTCGTCGTCGTCGACGGCAAGGCGCGCGGCATCATCGCCCGCGACATGATCACCGGCGAGATCCAGACCCACCTCGCCGACGTCGTGGTGCTGGCCAGCGGTGGCTACGGCAACGTCTTCTACCTGTCGACCAACGCGATGGGCTCCAACGTCACCGCGGCGTGGCGCGCGCACCGCAAGGGCGCCTACATGGCCAACCCCTGCTACACGCAGATCCACCCGACCTGCATCCCGGTCACCGGCACGCACCAGTCCAAGCTGACGCTGATGTCGGAGTCGCTGCGCAACGACGGTCGCATCTGGGTGCCGAAGAACCAGGCCGACTGCGACAAGGACCCGCGCGACATCCCCGAGGAGGACCGCGACTACTACCTCGAGCGGATCTACCCCTCCTTCGGCAACCTGGTCCCCCGCGACATCGCCTCGCGTGCGGCGAAGTACCAGTGCGACGACGGCCGCGGGGTCGGGCCCGAGGTCGACGGCGTACGCCGTGGTGTCTACCTCGACTTCGCCGACGCGATCGCGCGCCTGGGCCGCGACGCCGTCGAGGCGAAGTACGGCAACCTCTTCGACATGTACGCCCGGATCACGGGCGAGGACCCCTACTCGGTCCCGATGCGGATCTACCCGGCGGTGCACTACGTCATGGGCGGCCTGTGGGTCGACTACGACCTGCAGTCCACGATCCCGGGCCTGTTCGTGACCGGGGAGGCCAACTTCTCCGACCACGGCGCCAACCGCCTCGGCGCCTCGGCGCTGATGCAGGGCCTGGCCGACGGCTACTTCGTCCTGCCCCACACGATCCGCGACTACCTCGCCGACGGTCCGTTCGAGGAGGTCTCCGAGGACCACCCGGCCGTGGTCGAGGCGCGCGAGTCGGTCAAGGGCCGCATCGAGCACTTCCTCACGGTCAACGGCGAGCGGAGCGTGGACTCGTACCACCGCGAGCTCGGCAACATCATGTGGGAGTACTGCGGCATGGAGCGGACCGAGACCGGCCTGAAGAAGGCCATCGACCTGATCCGGTCGCTCAAGGACGACTTCTACCGCAACGTCAAGGTCCTCGGCAGCGCCGAGACCCTCAACCAGTCCCTGGAGAAGGCCGGCCGCGTCGCCGACTTCTTCGAGCTGGGCGAGCTGATGTGCATCGACGCCCTCAACCGTCGCGAGTCCTGCGGCGGTCACTTCCGCGGCGAGTCGCAGACCGAGGACGGCGAGGCGCTGCGGCACGACGACGAGTTCGCCTACGTGTCCGCCTGGGAGTGGGCCGGCGACGACGAGTCCAACCAGATGCGCGCCCCCGTCCTGCACAAGGAAGACCTGGTCTACACGGCCATCGAGATGAAGCAGCGGAGCTACAAGTGAACCTGACCCTGAAGATCTGGCGCCAGCCGGACGCCTCGACCCCGGGGGCCATGCACACCTACCAGCTGGCCGACGTGTCCGAGGACATGTCGTTCCTGGAGATGCTCGACGTGCTCAACGAGCAGCTCAACGCCGACGGCGAGGAGCCCATCGCGTTCGACTCCGACTGTCGCGAGGGCATCTGCGGCATGTGCGGCCTGATGATCAACGGCGAGGCGCACGGGCCGGAGGTCACCACGACCTGCCAGCTCCACATGCGCTCGTTCAGCGACGGCGAGACCATCACCATCGAGCCGTGGCGCTCCGACGCCTTCCCGGTCATCAAGGACCTCGTCGTCGACCGCGGCGCGTTCGACCGGATCATCCAGCAGGGTGGCTTCATCTCGGTCAACACCGGCTCGGCCCCCGAGGCCCACTCGGTGCCCGTGCCCAAGGACGACGCCGACCGCGCCTTCAACGTCGCGACCTGCATCGGCTGCGGCGCCTGCGTCGCCGCCTGCCCCAACGGCTCGGCCTCGCTCTTCATGGGCGCCAAGATCACCCACCTCGGCCTGCTCCCCCAGGGACAGCCCGAGCGGGACGAGCGCGTGGTCAACATGGTCGCCCAGCACGACCACGAGGGCTTCGGCGGCTGCACGAACATCGGCGAGTGCACCGCCGCCTGCCCCAAGGAGATCCCGCTCGACGTGATCTCCCAACTCAACCGCGACCTGCGCACCGCGATCCGCAACGGTCACTGAGGCTCGTACGCCTCATCGACTAGGGCCGGGGGTGCTCCCCCGGCCCTCGTCGTATGTGTCGCCGCCCAGGGTGGCGGCATACGACATGCCGCAGGCCCAGGGTGGCGGCATACGACATGAAATCGGGCGCCACGCAGGTCATGTGCCGCCAGGGACAGCCCGGCGGCTGTCGTATGCCGCCAGAGAGGCGACGCCACACCGCCCGGTCACTGAGCACGTACGCGTCCCGACGGTGTGCGCACCCCTGCCTCCTCATGGGGCCGTACGTCAGCCCGCAGGCTGGCGGCATACGACATGCCGCAGCTCCAGGGTGGCGGCGTACGACATGAAATCGGGCGCCCCGCAGGTCATGTGCCGCCAGGGACAGCCCGGCGGATGTCGTACGCCGCCAGGAAGCGGCGGCCGGTCGAAGAAGCGGTCAGCGGCGGCGGCGGGCGAGGGCCACGAGGCCGAGCATCGAGGCGGCGCCGGCGGCGAAGGCCGCCTTGGGTGATGACCCCTCAGACCCCGAGGGGCGTACGACGCCCGCTGCCGCCGCGAGGTCGATCTGGGGGCCCTCGACGGCCTGGTCGAGGGCTTGGCGGGCCTCACGGATCGCGCGGGCCTCAGGTGAGGTGTACGCCCACGAGGCGGCGTAGACGACCACGCGGGAGAAGTAGTTGATCCAGACCAGGAGGATCAGCGCGATGCCGAAGGCCTGGAAGGCGTCGGAGTTGGCGGTGGCCTTGAGGAGGTAGGTCGAGAGCTGCTTGAGCAGCTCGAAGGCGACCGCACCCAGCAGGGCGCCCGACCACAGGGACCGGGTCGGCATCTCGGGGGCCGCGAGCAGCCGGAAGAAGGCGAAGAAGAGCAGGGCGTTGGCCCCCAGGCCCAGAGCGAGGGCGAGCACCCAGAAGAACACCCCGGCGACCGGGCCGAGCTGGAGGGCGTCCAGGATCGGGGTGAGGAGCTTGGTCGCGACGCCGGAGACGGCCACGCTGACCACCAGGACCGAGCCCAGCGCCAGCAGCGCGAGGATGTCGCGCAGCTTGCCCGACACGAAGCCGGGCTGCTCGCGGGGCGGTTCCTCGAAGACCGCGACGAGCGCGTCACGCATCCCCGAGAGCCATCCCAGACCGGAGTAGAGGGTGAGCACGATGCCGACGCTGAAGATGCCGGGGGCCGCGCCCTGCAGGGTGTCCAGGCTGACGCCGGTCTTGCCGCCGACGAGCCCGGGAAGCACCGAGTTGGCCGCCTCCACGAGGGTCGTCTCGGCCCGGGAGTAGACCTTGGCCACCTGACCGAAGATCGCGAAGGCGAGCGCCAGGATCGGGAAGAAGGAGAGGAACGCGAAGTAGGTGACGGCGGCGGCGAGGGCGTTGCCCTTGACCTCACCGTAGTGCTCGACCATCCGCACGAGGTGGTCGACGAAGGGGCGCCGCTCGCGGACGCGCGCGAGCCGCTGCTTGGCGGAGGTGACGAGCGACATCAGCCGAGACCGAACTCTCGCGTGGGGACCCACCCGGTGACGTCGTCGTGGACGTAGAGGCTGAAGCACGCCGCGTCGAAGGAGCACTCGAAGTCGGCCAGCTCGGCGAACGCGCGGTCGAGGGTGGCGTCGTCGAGGTGGTGGGCGATGGTCACGTGCGGGTGATAGGGGAAGCGCAGGTCGACCTCCAGCGGGCCACGGCGTACGGCGTCGGCGAGCTGCTCGCACGACGAGATCCCCTCGACGACCGTCACGAAGACCACCGGGGAGACCGGCCGGAACGTGCCGGTGCCGCGCAGGTGGATGCCGAACGGCTCGACGGTGGCGGCCGCCTCGGCGAGGTGCTCGGAGACCGACGCGATCTCGGCGTCCTCCAGCTCCGTGGGCGGCAGCAGGGTGATGTGCGTCGGGATCTGCGACGCGGTCGTGTCGCCGATGGAGGTGCGGTAGTCCTGGAGCTCGGTCGCCCAGGGCTCCGGGATCGCGATGGCTACTCCGATGGTGGGCACCTCACCGACCCTACAGAACCGGTTCGCTGCACGGATCACCCGCTTAGTAGGCTCGGCCGTCGTGAGTGACACCTTCCGCGCCGCCCAGGCCCGCAGCGATGCGATCGAGCAGCAGATGGCCGACGATCCGGCCTCGCTGCGCATGCTGACCGGGGACCGTCCGACCGGAGCGCTGCACATCGGCCACTACTTCGGGTCGATCCGCAACCGCCTCCGCCTGCAGGACAGCGGCGCCGAGATCTGGCAGCTCATCGCCGACTACCAGGTGATCACCGACCGTGAAGTCGGCGGCGACATCGCCGGCAACGTGCGCAACCTGCTGCTCGACAACATCGCGGCGGGCCTCGACCCGGAGAAGGCGACGATCTTCACGCACTCCTCCGTGCCCGCGCTCAACCAGCTGATGCTGCCGTTCCTGAGCCTGGTCAGCGTCGCCGAGCTGCAGCGCAACCCCACCGTCAAGGACGAGGCGAAGTCGGCGGGCATCACCTCGATCGGCGGGCTGCTGCTGACGTATCCCGTGCACCAGGCCGCCGACATCTTGTTCTGCAAGGCCAACGTCGTGCCCGTGGGTCGCGACCAGCTCCCCCACCTCGAGCAGACCCGGGTCGTCGCGCGGCGCTTCAACGACCGCTACGCCCCGGTGTTCCCCGAGCCGGGGGCGCTGCTCTCGGAGGCACCGCTGATCCTCGGCACCGACGGCACCAAGATGAGCAAGTCCAAGGGCAACGTCGTCGAGCTGCGGATGACCGCGGACGAGACGGCCAAGAAGCTCAAGGGCGCCAAGACCGACAGCGACCGGGTCATCACCTACGACCCCGACAACCGTCCAGAGGTCGCCAACCTGCTCACGCTGATCGGGCTCTGCGAGCGCGTGGACCCGGCCACGGTGGCCGACGAGATCGGCGACGGGGGCGGTGGCGCGCTCAAGGGCCGGCTCACCGACGCGATCAACACCGAGCTCGCACCGCTGCGCGCGCGCCGCCTCGAGCTCGAGGCCGACCCGGGCTACCTCCACGACGTGCTGCGCCGTGGCAACGCGCGCGCCAACGAGGTCGCCGAGGCCACGCTGGACGAGGTGCGTGAGGCGATGGGCATGGTCTACATGTGACCGACGTCACACTGCGGCGTGATGTGACCCACCAGTAGGTTCCCCACACGGCCGGGAGGTCCGGCCGGGGAGGGAACCCCATGGGAGCACCATCACGTCGTCGGGCACGGTCTCGGATGAAGTCGGCCGGCGCGACAGCCACCCTGACGATCCTGCTCTGCACAGTGCTCGCAGCTCTTGGTACGTCGTCGGCGAGCGCCGTCGTCCCCGAGCCGCCCCGGCCCGCGTTCTACGAGACCCCCGACACCCTGCCCAGCGCCAACGGTGCGGTGATCCGCACCGAGGAGGTCGACTTCCTGCTCGACCCGCTCGACGCCACCAGCCTGGTCCGCAACGCCACCCGGGTCCTCTACCGGACCACCAACCGCACCGGGAGGGCGATCGCGGCCTCCGGCACGGTGCTGGTCCCCACCACCCCGTGGGTCGGCGTCGGCACGCGCCCCGTCATCGGCTACGCGCCCGGCACCCAGGGCATGGCCGACCGCTGCGCCCCGTCGCGGCTGTTCTCCGAGGGCATCGAGTACGAAGGCGTCGGCATCGAGGGCCTGCTGCAGCGCGGCTACGCCGTCGCGATGCCTGACTACGAGGGCCTCGGAACGGTCGGCGTGCACACCTACATGGACCGGGTCTCGCAGGGACGGGCCACCCTCGACGTCGTACGCGCCGCGCAGCGCCTCACCGACACCGGCCTGAGCACCACCAGCCCGGTCGGCCTGATGGGCTACTCGCAGGGCGGCGGCGCCGCGGCGTCCGCGGCCGAGCTGGCACCGACCTATGCCCCCGACCTCAAGGTCAAGGGCGCCGTGGTCGGCGCGGTTCCGGCGGACCTCGAGAAGGTCGCCACGAACCTCGACGGTGGCCTCTACTCCGCCTTCGCGTTCTTCGCCCTGCGCGGCCTCTCCGCGAGCTACGACGTCGACCTGTCGCCGTACCTCAACGACCGGGGCCGCGCGACCAGCGACCAGGTGGAGACCGAGTGCGTCTTCGACCTGCTCGACCACTCCTTCGTGAAGTCGTCGTCGCTCAGCGCCAACGGCCAGCCCATGTCGACACTGATGTCCGCGGAGCCCTTCAAGTCGATCGTCGAGGCGCAGCGCATCGGCACGATCAAGCCGGCCTTCCCCGTGCTCGTGACGCACTCGGCGCTCGACGACGTCATCCCCTACTCCGTCGGCAAGGCGATGGCACGCTCGTGGTGTGGCAAGGGCGCCAACGTCTACTTCTCCACCAACGTCGCCCCGCTCCACGTGGGCGGCATCGTCCCGCAGACGGCGGAGGCCCTGCCCTTCTTCGAGGCGCGCTTCGCGGGCCTGCCGCAGGTCAGCAACTGCTGGCTGGTCTGAGTCCCGGCCGAGGCCGGGAGGGTGGACGAGCTCCGGTGCTCCACCGACGACGGGACCACCTGGTCCGCCCAGCCCTCCCGGGCTTCAGCCGAGACGTGGTCGGGTCACACGACCCAGCCCACGTTGTCGGCGACCAGGTCGGCCGCGGGGTAGATCCCGCGCAGCTCCTGGCGTCGCTGCAGCAGGCTGACCACGTCTCCCACGTTGCGGTCGGCGAGCTGCCGGCGGCGCTCCATCTCGATCTCGATCCTCTTCTCGTCCATGGTGACCCCCTCAGGAAAGGTATCGGGCGGCTGACCCACCCCCATGGATTGGATCGTTACAAACTCACGCTACGCAAGAGTTCCGCCCGTGTTAACTCCACGCAACATGAACGGAAAAAACAGGCACGAAACCCCAGTGGGGACAGGGTTTCAGGCGTGTACGACGTCGCGCTGGCGCACGTGGAGCCGGGCCGAGACCAGCAGGATCGCGACGCCGCCCAGCGACAGGGCGAGGCCGACCAGCGCCGGCGCCCGGAGCCCCCAGCCGGCGGCGATGACCAGGCCGCCGAGCCACGCGCCGAGCGCGTTGGCGATGTTGAGCGAGGCGTGGTTCATCGCCGCGCCCAGGGTCTGCGCGTCGCCGGCGACGTCCATCAGGCGCAGCTGCAGGTTGATCACGAGCACCGAGCCGAGGGTCGTGATGAGGAAGACGACCGGCAGCGCGGCCCAGCCGTGCGGAGCGGCGACCCAGAAGGCCAGCATCGTCGCAGCCATGCCGGTGCCACCGATGATCAGGGAGCGGAAGATCGACCAGTCGGCCATGATCCCGGCGAGCCAGGTGCCGGCCACCATGCCGAGCCCGAAGGACAGCAGGTAGATCGGCACCGAGCGCTCCCCCAGCCCGGCCACGTCGGTGACCACGGGGGCGATGTAGGAGTAGACGGCGAACATGCCGCCGAAGCCGACCGCGCCGGCCAGCAGGGTCAGCCACACCTGCGGCACCTTGAAGGCGGCGAGCTCGCGCCGCCCGCTGGCCCCGGTGTCGCCGGGGCACGACGGGACGAACCACGTCACCATCGCCAGCGTGACGATCGCCAGCCCGGAGACCGCCCAGAAGGCCGCCCGCCAGCCGAGCTCCTGGCCGAGCACCGTGGCGGCCGGGACACCGAGCACGTTGGCGACCGAGAGGCCGAGCATGACCTGCGACACCGCCCGGCCCTTGCGCGAGGGGCGCGCCATGCTCGCCGCGACGAGGGAGGCGACACCGAAGTAGGCGCCGTGCGGCAGGCCGGCGGCGAAGCGGGCGAGCATCAGCTGCTCGTACGACGTCGCCAGCGCGCTCACGCCGTTGCCGACGGCGAACGCCGCCATCAGCGCGACCAGCAGCGCGCGCCGCGGGAGCCGAGCACCCAGGAAGGCCAGCACGGGGGCACCGACGACCACCCCGACGGCGTACGCCGAGATGACGTGGCCGCTGGTCGGGATGGAGACGTCGACACCGTCCGCGATCTGCGGCAGCAGGCCCATCGTGACGAACTCGGTGGTGCCGATGGCGAAGCCGCCCATGGCCAGCGCCAGGACGGCGAGCGCGAAGTGCCGCGCGGTCACGGAGGGGGCGTCGAGGTCCGACGCAGGAGTGTCGGTGAGGTCGGTGGCAGCAGTCGTCATCACTGGGCGCAAGGCAGGACCCCCGGAGTTTGTTCCCCGGGGGTCCTGGCTGTGACGGGTGTCGCGTCAGCCGAGCCGGGCGAGCGCCTCGTTGAAGGTGGTCGACGGGCGCATCACGGCGGCGGCCTTCTCGGGGTCGGGCCGGAAGTAGCCACCGATGTCGGCGGGCTTGCCCTGGACCGCGAGCAGCTCCTCCACGATCTTCTGCTCGTTGTCGCGCAGCGTGCTCGCCAGCGAGGCGAAGGCCCCGGCGAGCTGGGCGTCCTCGGTCTGCTTGGCCAGCTCCTCGGCCCAGTAGAGCGCGAGGTAGAAGTGCGAGCCGCGGTTGTCGATCGTGCCGAGCTTGCGGCCCGGGGAGCGGTCCTCGTTGAGGAAGGTCTCGGTCGCCTTGTCGAGCGTGTCGCCGAGGATCCGGGCGCGCGCGTTGTCGTCGTAGCCGGCGAGGTGCTCCAGCGACGCGGCCAGCGCGAAGAACTCGCCCAGGCTGTCCCAGCGCAGGTAGTCCTCCTTCACCAACTGCTGCACGTGCTTGGGCGCCGAGCCGCCGGCGCCGGTCTCGAACAGGCCGCCACCGTTCATCAGCGGCACGATCGAGAGCATCTTGGCGCTCGTGCCGAGCTCGAGGATCGGGAACAGGTCGGTGTTGTAGTCGCGCAGCACGTTGCCGGTGACCGAGATGGTGTCCTCGCCGCGGCGGATCCGCTCGAGCGAGTACGTCGTCGCGGCGGCCGGCGCCATGACCTGGATGTCGAGCCCGTCGGTGTCGTGCTCCTTCAGGTACTCCTGGACCAGGTCGATGAGGTTGGCGTCGTGCGCGCGGGTCTCGTCGAGCCAGAACACGGCGGGCGTCTCGCTGGCCCGGGCGCGGGTGACGGCGAGCTTGACCCAGTCGCGGATCGAGGCGTCCTTGGTCTGGCAGGCGCGCCAGATGTCGCCGGCCTCGACGTCGTGCGACATGAGCACGTCGCCGGCGGCGTTGCGCACCTCGACCTTGCCCGCAGCGGGGATCTCGAAGGTCTTGTCGTGCGAGCCGTACTCCTCGGCGGCCTTCGCCATGAGGCCGACGTTGGGGACCGATCCCATGGTGGACGGGTCGAGCGCGCCGTGGGCGCGGCAGTCGTCGATCGCGGCCTGGTAGACGCCGGCGTAGGACGAGTCCGGGATGACGGCGAGGGTGTCCTGCTGCTCGCCCTGGGCGTTCCACATCTGGCCCGAGGTGCGGATCATGGCCGGCATCGAGGCGTCGATGATCACGTCGGACGGCACGTGCAGGTTGGTGATGCCGCGGTCGGAGTCGACCATCGCGAGGGCCGGGCCCTCGGCGAGGCCCTTCTCGAAGGCCTCCTTGATCTCCGCGCCGTTCTCCACCGAGTCGAGGCCGGCCAGGATGGCGCCCAGCCCGTCGTTGGCCGACAGGCCCGCGGCGGCGAGCTGCTCGCCGTACTGCGCGAAGACGTCGGCGAAGTAGGCGCGCACGACGTGGCCGAAGATGATCGGGTCGGAGACCTTCATCATCGTCGCCTTGAGGTGGGCGGAGAAGAGGACGCCGTCGGCCTTGGCCTTCGCGACCTGGGCCTCGAGGAACTCGTCGAGCTTCGCCGCGCTCATGAAGGTGCCGTCGACGACCTCGCCGGCGAGCACCTCCAGGCCCTCCTTGAGCACCGTCTCGGTGCCGTCACTGCCGACGTGCACGATGGAGAGGGTGTCGTCGGCGGGGATGACGACCGACTTCTCGTTGCTGCGGAAGTCGTCGTGGCCCATGGTCGCGACGTTGGTCTTCGACTCGCTGCTCCACGCCCCCATCGAGTGCGGGTGCGACTTGGCGTAGTTCTTCACCGAGGCGGGCGCGCGGCGGTCGGAGTTGCCCTCGCGCAGCACCGGGTTGACCGCGGAGCCCTTGACCTTGTCGTAGCGGGCGCGGACCTCGCGCTCCTCGTCGGTCTGCGGGTTCTCCGGGTAGGCCGGCAGGTCGTAGCCCTGCGACTGCAGCTCGGCGATGGTCGCCTTGAGCTGCGGGATCGAGGCGGAGATGTTGGGCAGCTTGATGATGTTGGCCTCGGGCTTCGTGGCCAGCTCGCCCAGCTCGGCCAGCGCGTCGTCGAGGCGCTGCTCCTCGGTGAGGCGGTCGGGGAACTGTGCGATCACGCGGCCGGCCAGCGAGATGTCACGGGTCTCGACGTCGACACCCGCGGTCTTCGCGTAGGCGGCGATGATCGGCAGGAACGAGTACGTCGCGAGCAGGGGCGCCTCGTCGGTGTGGGTGTAGATGATCTTGGCCATGGGTAGGACAGCTCCTGGTGATCGTGCTGGATGATCCGGCATAACTCTTGACGTCAAGATACCTGACGCGGGGAAGCGGTGCGACTCGCCTACCCTCGCACCCACTCCTCCACCTCGCTAGAGTGCGCGTGGCCTACGCGGGGTACGGCCACCACGACTGGGAGGACAGCTCGCGATGAGCGACACCACCGACACACCGACCACCAGCCAGAAGTTCACCGCCGAGACCCTGGGCACCTTCGTCCTCGTCTTCTTCGGCTGCGGCGCGGCGATGCGCAGCGGGGGCGACTACGTCGCCACCGGCCTGACCTTCGGGCTCACCGTGGTCGTCATGGCGTACGCCGTCGGCCGCATCTCGGGCGGGCACTTCAACCCCGCCGTGACCCTCGGCGCGGTGCTCGGCGGTCGCCTGCCGTGGAACCAGGTCGGCCTCTACATGGCCGCCCAGCTCCTCGGCGGCCTGCTCGCGGGTGCCGTCCTGTTCGGCCTCAACCACGGCTTCGAGGGCTTCAGCGCCGAGGGCAACATGGCGCAGAACTTCTTCGGCGACCAGGGCACGGGCTTCGCCTGGTGGGCCGCGCTCGTGCTCGAGATCATCCTGACCGCCGTCTTCCTCTGGGTCATCCTCGCGGTGACCGACGAGCGCAACGAGGTCAACGTGGCCATGGGCCCGCTGGCGATCGGCCTGGCGCTGGCGATGATCCACTTCGCGTCCATGAGCGCCACCGGCACCTCGGTCAACCCGGCCCGCTCCATCGGCGTGGGCGTCTTCGCCGGCACCGACGCGATCGTCCAGCTCTGGCTCTTCGTCGTCGCCCCCCTGCTCGGTGCCGCGATCGCCGGGCTGACCTACCCGGTCCTCTTCGGCCAGGGCGCTGCCCCGGTCGCCGGCTCCGGACTCAGCTTCAGCGGCGGCCGCAAGGACCGCGCGCCGGCCGGCTACGAGGCCCAGTGGAACCAGGGCCAGCAGTCCAGCTGGGGCCAGCCCGGCGCCGCGTGGGGCGCTCCCCCGCAGCAGCAGTGGGGCCAGCCCGAGCCCTACCAGCAGCAGCCTCCGCAGCAGCCGCCGGCCCAGCCCGGCCAGTGGGGTCAGCCCGAGCCCTACCAGCAGCAGCCGCAGCAGCCGTCGCAGCCCGGACAGTGGGGCGCTCCGGCCCAGACCCAGCAGCCCGGCCAGCCGGGCGCGCCCGGTCACTGGGGCAACCCGGACGGCGACGACGACGGTCGCACGCAGGTGCGCCGCCCCGACTGATCAGTCGACCCGCTGGGCCAGCCATCCGGCGTCGAGGTCCTCGATGCTGACGAGGCCGACACCCTTCTCGTGCACGGTGCGGGTCGCGGTGTCGGCCTCGCCCTCTTCCTGGCTCCGCATCTGCACCATCTCCCGCGACTGGTCCTCGACGGTGGTGCTGGCCTGCGGCAGCGCGGGCACGGCGTAGGTCAGCCACCCGTCCCCCAGTCGCGGGCGGGCGGGCATCGCGAGGCCGGCCTCGGCGCCGCCCTCGCCGGCGCGCCACGAGGGGCCGGTGCCGGGGTCGACGCCCACGAGCCAGACGTTGCCGTCCTCGTCCTGGGCGTAGAGGCGGGTCTCCTCCTCGGTCTCGCCGTCGATCGTCGTGGTGACCTGCAGCGCGGTGGCCCGCAGGCCGGCGACCTCGGTCGTGCCGGCCGCCACCTCGGCCTCGATGGTGCCCACGTTGCGCCCTGCCTCGGTGACGTCGTAGCGCCACGCGGCCTGCGGCTCGAGCGGGAGCCACGGGTTGTCGACGCCCGCGACGAAGTCGCCGGGGTCCGGGCTGGGCGTCGGGATGACGAGTCCGTTGATCCCCGTGGAGTCGTACGGCGCGGGCTGCCCGATGCCCCCGCAGCCGGCGAGCGCGCCGGCCAGGACCCCGGCCGCGGCGAGGCCCGCCAGGCGTCGTACGGCTCGCACCATGGGCGCCAGCATGCCAGCCGCGTCCCGCTGCTAGCGTCAGCGGGACCACACAGACCGCCCTCACGAGGAGTACCACCGTGACCTCCGAACCTCTCAAGGTGGCCGTCACCGGCGCCGCCGGCCAGATCGGCTACAGCCTGCTCTTCCGCCTCGCCAGCGGCGCGCTGGCCGCGGACCGCCCGATCGAGCTGCGACTGCTCGAGATCGAGCCCGCCCTCAAGGCGCTCGAGGGCGTCGTGATGGAGCTCGACGACTGCGCGTTCCCGAACCTCGCCGGTGTCGAGATCGGCTCGGACGCCGAGAAGATCTTCGACGGCGTCAACCTCGCCCTCCTCGTCGGCGCCCGTCCGCGCGGACCGGGCATGGAGCGCGGCGACCTGCTCTCCGCCAACGGCGCGATCTTCACCGCCCAGGGCAAGGCCCTCAACGCGGTCGCGGCCGACGACGTACGCATCGGTGTCACCGGCAACCCGGCGAACACCAACGCGCTCATCGCGATGAGCAACGCCCCCGACATCCCGCGCGAGCGCTTCTCCGCGCTGACCCGCCTCGACCACAACCGGGCGATCTCCCAGCTCGCAGCCAAGACCGGCGCCAAGGTCACCGACATCACGAAGATGACGATCTGGGGCAACCACTCGGCCACCCAGTACCCCGACCTCTTCCACGCCGAGGTCCGCGGGCAGAACGCCGCCGAGCTCGTCGGCGACCAGGCCTGGCTGGAGAACGACTTCATCCCGACCGTCGCCAAGCGCGGCGCCGCGATCATCGACGCGCGTGGCTCGTCCTCCGCCGCGTCGGCCGCGTCCGCCACGATCGACGCCGCCCGCGACTGGCTGTTCGGCTCGGCGAAGGACGACTGGGTCTCGATGGCCGTCGTCTCCAGCGGCGAGTACGACGTCCCCGAGGGCCTCATCTCCTCGTTCCCGGTGACCACCTCCGGTGGCGACTGGTCGATCGTCGAGGGTCTCGAGATCGACGACTTCTCCCGCGCCCGCATCGACGCCTCGACCGCCGAGCTCGCCGACGAGCGCAACGCCGTCACGGAGCTCGGCCTCATCTGAGCACCACACGACGGCCGGGCCCCGCGGGTGCCCGGCCGTCGTGCTGTCAGAAGCCGGGCTGGTCCGGGATCGAGCCGGCCAGGAAGATCAGTGCCCCGCCGAGGGCGACGAGGATCAGTGCGTCGAGCGCCTTGTGCCGCACCGCGAGCATCCCCGCGTCGCGCGACCTCAGCACCAGACGGACGAGCGCCCCGAACATCAGCGCACCGCCCATCACCCGGATGCCGGTGCGCCACTCGTCGAGCACGACGAGCGCGAGGGCGATCAGGACGACCGCCATCACGAGCAGGTAGAACATGCCGCCGATCGTCGACGGATAGCGCCGGCCGTCGTCCTCTGCCTCGGCGGGGTCCGGCTCGGTCATGAGGAGCGGACGGCCTTCTCGGCGATCTCGACGATGTTGGTCAGGAGCATGGCGCGGGTCATCGGCCCGACGCCCTTGGGGTTGGGCGAGACCCATCCGGCCACGTCCCACACGCCCGGGGCCACGTCACCGGTGACCTTGCCGTCGACGCGCGAGACGCCGACGTCGAGGACCGCGGCGCCGGGCTTGACCATGTCGGCGGTGATGATGCCCGGCACGCCCGCCGCGGCGACGACGATGTCGGCCTGGCGCACGTGGGCGGCCAGGTCCCGGGTGCCCGTGTGGCACAGGGTCACGGTGGCGTTCTCGGAGCGCCGGGTGAGCAGCAGCCCGAGCGGGCGGCCGACGGTGATGCCGCGTCCCACGACGACGACCTCGGCGCCGGCGATCTCGACACCGTGGCGGCGCAGGAGCTCGATCGCGCCGACCGGGGTGCACGGCAGCGGGCCGGCCTCGCCGAGCACGAGCTTGCCGAGGTTGGTCGGGTGCAGTCCGTCGACGTCCTTGTCGGGGTCGACGCGCGAGAGCAGGGCGAACTCGTCGAGCCCGGTCGGCTGCTGCACGATGAAGCCGGTGCAGGCGTCGTCGGCGTTGAGCTCGTCGATGACGGCCTCCACCTCGGCCTGGCTGGCCGTCGCCGGCAGGTCACGCCTGATCGACGTGATGCCGATCTCCGCGCAGTCCTTGTGCTTGGCGCCGACGTACCAGTGGGAGCCGGGGTCGTCGCCGACCAACACCGTGCCCAGGCCCGGGGTGACCCCCTGCTGCCGGAGGGCCGCGACCCGCTGGGCGAGCTCTGCCTTGATGGTCCGCAGCGTGGCTGCGCCGTCCAGGGTCTGTGCCGTCACGCGGGGCAGTCTAGGGCGTGCGGCTCAGACCCCGACCGGGGCACCGATGCGCACCAGGTGCCGCTCGGCGGCGCGGGCCGCGGGATGCGCCACGACCGCCGCCGTCACCCCGATCAGCGCGATGACGATCCAGCCGGGCGTGCCGACCTGCAGCGCCAGGAACGTGTAGAGCGCCGGGAAGATGATCGGCTCGATCTGGTAGCCCAGGCCCCACACTCCCTGGTAGTCGCCGAGGCGCCGGTGGTCGGACAGCTCGCTGGTGAACGACCAGTCGGCGGCCGACTGCCAGAGCTCGGCGCCCGTGATCGTCACGTGCCCGATCCAGATCAGCAGGATCGACACCCAGCCGACCGTCTCGTGGGTCCACGCGACGAGCGCGCACGACACGATGAAGGCCCACCCCGACCAGCGCACGGCCCGCAGCGACCCGTCGACGGAGTCGGCGACGCGGCTGGCGCGGACCTGCAGCAGCACGGCGAGGACGGTGTTGGTGCCGAACAGCCAGGCCAACAGGGTGGGCGGGGCGTCGGTGCGCTCGACCAGCCAGAGCGGTACGACGACGTTGAGCAGCACCTGGTTGGAGGAGAGCACGCCGTTGCACACGCTCAGCACCACGAAGCCGGGGTTGCGCCACGCCGGCGGGGCAGCCGTGGCCGGGTCGTCGCCCTCGACGACCGGCACCTGGCGCGTGATGACCGGCAGCACGCTCGCGATGAGCACCGCGTTGAGCACCAGCAGCCCACCCGTGACCACCGGGATGAGGGCCACGGCGTCGGTCCCGATCCCGAGGGCGACCCCGCTGGCGCCGGCGCCGAGGGTGTAGCCGACGTTGCGCGCCGCCCGCATGTAGGCGAGCGCCCGGACCCGTACGTCGCGCGGGAAGACCGCGATGCGGTAGACGTTGCGCGCGTTGCGGCCCGCGGTCTCGAAGATCGCGAGCACGCTGAGCATCAGCACGAAGCCGACCATCCCGCCGATCAGCGGCCAGGCGAAGTACAGCGCCGCCTCGACCGCGCTCGCCAGCGCCCACAGCGGCTTGGCGCCCACCCGGTCGGCCAGGCGTCCCATCGGGAGCTGCAGGAGCAGGGTGACCCCGGCCGCGATGGACATGCCGAGGCCGACCTCAGCGCCCGAGAGACCCACGATCTTCGTGAAGTAGACGGCCGTCCCGGTGAGGAAGGTCCCCGTTGCGAACGCCGACAGCACGCACTGCCAGACCAGGTCCCGCTCGAGCTTCGTCGGCGGGAGGATGCGTTGCCACCAGCGCACGTCGTACCTCCGAGAGTTATCTTGACGTCAAGATAACACCCTCTGGGCGACGTAGGTCTCGATACACGCCGTCGCACTCGACCTTTCCACTCGCGGGTCCGCTGGCGCGGCCCCCTCAGTGGAAGAAGTGTCTCGTGCCGGTGAGGTACATCGTCACGCCGGCGGCCTCGCAGGCGGCGACGACCTCGGGGTCGCGGACCGAGCCGCCGGGCTGCACGATGGCCTTCACCCCGGCGTCGATGAGGATCTGGGGTCCGTCGGCGAAGGGGAAGAACGCGTCGGAGGCGGCGACCGCGGACGAGGCCCGCTCCCCCGCCCGCTCGACCGCGAGGCGGCACGAGTCGACGCGGTTGACCTGTCCCATCCCGACGCCGACCGAGGCGCCGCCGGCGGCGAGCAGGATCGCGTTGGACTTCACCGCGCGGCAGGCGCGCCAGGCGAACGCCAGGTCGGCCAGCACCTCGTCGGAGGCGGCCTCGCCGGTGGCCAGCGTCCACGTGGCGGGGTCGTCGCCCTCGGCCGAGATCACGTCGCGGTCCTGCAGCAGCAGCCCGCCCGAGACCGCGCGCATCTCACCGCCGCCGCGCGCGAGGGGCGCGCACTCGAGGATGCGGATGTTCTTCTTCGCCTGCAGCGCCTCGATCGCGCCGGCCTCGTAGCCGGGCGCCACGATGACCTCGGTGAAGATCTCGGCGACCTGCCGGGCCATCTCCACCGACACCGGCACGTTGGTGGCGATCACGCCACCGAAGGCGCTGACCGGGTCGCACTCGTGCGCCTTGCGGTGGGCAGTCGCCACGTCGTCAGCCACCGCGATGCCGCAGGGGTTGGCGTGCTTGATGATGGCGACGGCCGGCTGGTCGAAGTCGTACGCCGCCCGGCGGGCCGCGTCGGCGTCGACGTAGTTGTTGTAGGACATCTCCTTGCCGTGGTGCTGCGTGGCCTGCGCGAGGCCGGGACCGCCGGACAGGAAGCCGTTGGTGTAGAGCGCGGCGCCCTGGTGCGGGTTCTCGCCGTAGCGCAGCACCGCGGCCTTGTCCCACGTCGCGCCCATCCACTCCGGGAAGCCCGTGCCCTCGCTCGTGTCGGTGAGCACGTTGCCCATCCACGACGCCACGTGCACGTCGTACGTCGCGGTGTGCACGAACGCCTCGGCAGCCAGCCGCCGGCGCTCGGCCAGCGTGAACCCGCCGGCGGCCACGGCGGCCAGCACGTCGTCGTACGCCGCGGGCGAGGTGACGATGGCGACGCTCGGGTGGTTCTTGGCGGCGGCGCGCACCATCGACGGGCCGCCGATGTCGATCTGCTCCACGCACTCGTCCGGGCTCGCGCCCGAGGCGACCGTCTGCGTGAAGGGGTAGAGGTTGCTCACCACGAGGTCGAACGGCTCGACGCCGAGGTCGGCCAGCTGCTGCACGTGCGAGTCGAGGCGGCGGTCGGCGAGGATGCCGGCGTGCACGCGCGGGTGCAACGTCTTGACCCGGCCGTCGAGGCACTCGGGGAAGCCGGTGAGGTCCTCGACCTTGGTGACCGGCAGGCCGAGCGACTCGATCAGGGCGGCGGACCCGCCGGTGGAGACCAGCTCGACGCCGGCGTCGTGCAGGCCTCGGACCAGGTCGTCGAGCCCGGCCTTGTCGTAGACGGAGACGAGCGCGCGCTTGATGGCGATGCGGTCAGCAGTGAGGTCAGGGGCGGACGGTGACACGGGACTCCTCGGTCGATTCGAGTCGGGGGCACCCAGGCGTTCGATGCCCTCGCGCGTCACTCCCTGGTGGTGGCCCACCTGCGCCAGTCGTGTGGGTGCAGCCTACCGAGCAGGGGCCCCGATGCGAACCCGGCGGCCCTCCACCGAGATCCCCTCCCGGGCGATGCGCCCGACGGTCTCGACGAGCATGGCGCGCTCGGCGGCCTTGATCCGCTCGTGCAACGACGCGACGTCGTCGTCCTCGGCGACCTCGACCGGCACCTGCGCCACGATCGGCCCGGTGTCGACACCCCCGTCGACCACGAAGAGCGTGGCGCCGGTGACCTTGACGCCGTGCTCGAGGGCGTCGCGGGGACCGTGCATCCCGGGGAAGGCGGGGCACAGCGCCGGGTGGGTGTTGACGGTGAGGAACCGCTCGAGGAAGTCGGTCGAGAGCAGCTTCATGAATCCCGCCGAGACCACGAGGTCGGGCTCGAAGGCGGCCACCTTGTCGGACATGGCTCGGTCCCAGTGCTCGCGCGAGGTGTAGTCGGCGACCTTCGCCACGAAGGTCGGCACCCCGGCCCGGTCGGCCCGCGCCAGGCCCTCGATGTCGTCGCGGTCCGCGCCGACCGCCACGACGCGGGCGCCGTACGACGGATCGGCGCAGGCGTCGAGCAGGGCCTGGAGGTTGGTGCCGGCGCCGGACACCAGGACGACGAGACGGGCGGGGCTGGTCGCGGTCACGCCCTTGATCCTAGGCGCGGTGGCCGGGCCCCTTGCCGGGCGTCCGCTCCCGCACGAGCCGCCCCGCGACCAGGGCGGCGATCCCCGTGGTGATGGGCACGGCCGCGAGGATGCCGAGCCCGCCGACGAGGCCGCGCACGACCTCCTGGGCCACGATCTCCTGGCTGACGGCGATGCCGAACGGCAGGTCGAGGGCCGAGAAGACGAGCATCAGCGGCAGCGTGGCGCCGACGTAGGCCAGGACCAGGGTGTTGACCGTGGAGGCGGCGTGCGAGCGTCCGATCCGCATCGCCCGCACGAACAGCGACCGGGTGCTGGCGTCGGGGTCGACGTCGGCGAGCTCCCAGACCGCCCAGGTCTGGGTGACCGTGACGTCGTCGAGCACGCCGAGGGCGCCGATGACGAGCCCGGCGAGGAGCAGGCCGCGCAGGTCGACCTGCGCCGCGATGCCGGAGATGTACTGGCTGCCCTCGTCGACCAGGCCCGTGAAGTGGCCGATGCCGGTGAAGACCCACCCGATGCCGCCGATGAGCGCGAGCGAGACGAGGGTCCCGAGCATCGCCACGGTCGAGCGCACGTCGAAGCCGTGGGAGAGATAGAGCGTGACGAGCATGATCGCGGCGGCGGTGACGACGGCGACCGCGAGCGGCGAGGAGCCCTCCATGATGGCGGGCAGCGTGAAGACCGCGATGAGCACGAGCGAGTACGCCAGGCTGGCGAGGGCGCCGATCCCGCGCCACCGCGACAGCGCGAGCACGCCGACCGCGAAGAGGATCGTCAGCGTCAGCAGCGGCGGCCCGCGGTCGAAGTCCTGGAAGGCGTAGCGCTCCCCCTTCGGCGCCTGCCCGGCGAACGACACGATGATCCGGTCGCCGGCCTGCACCTCGGGCGCGTTGTCGCCATAGGGCAGCAGCGCCTCGGCCGTGCCAGGCGCCCCCGGACCGCTGAGCAGCTCGACCTCGGCGAGCCGGCAGCCGACCACGTCCTGGCGGCACTCACCGATGCCGAGGACCTTCGCGGTGCCCCGCTCGACGTCGACCCCCGGCCCCGTGAGCTCGAGGTCCCCGTCGGGCCAGAGCACCGCCAGCCCGATCACGGTGGCCAGCACCAGAGGTCCGACCAGCAGCGCGACGAGCACCCGGAGGTGACGGGGGGCAGGCCCGAGGGACGGCCTGTCGCCGTGGCTGTGACCGGCTCCCACGATCAGTCCTCTGCGGCCTCGTCGCCCGGGGTCTCGGCCCACGTGCGGGCCGAGCGCCAGGCGAGCAGGGCCAGCACCGAGGCGCCGAGCAGGGCGCCGATACCGCACGCGGTCACGGAGTGAACGAGCACGTCGCGGGTGAACGGCCCGACGAAGCGCATCCGGCCCGGGCCGGCGGACCCGCCGGACAGCGACGTCAGGACGGTGAGGCCGAGACCGGCGACGATGCCTCCGCCGCAGCCGGCGAGCGCGATCCGGTCCCACGTGAGCGGTCGACGACGCAGGACCCGGACGGCGGCGACGGCGGCAGCGATCGGGGGCAGCAGCATGAGGGCGCCGACCCAGCCGGCGGGCGTGCCCGCAGCCGGCAGTGCGGCGAGCAGGGGCACGACCGGCAGCGGCCCGAGGACCACGGCGCCGGGCGAGACGAGCGTGGCCCCGCCGACGGCGAACCCGGGGCCGAGCAGGAACGACCCGGTGAAGAGGACGGCGTTGGGCACGAACGCGGCGTTGACCAGGGCGTAGAGGCCGGCCTCCGACGGGCTCGGGTGCAGCTGCGAGGTCATCGTGGCGGCGTCGTCGAAGGAGAGGCCCAGCGCCACCACGAAGACCAGCGCGGACACCACGAGGAGGGTGCCGATCACCGCGCCCGCCACAGCGGCCCCGGCGCGCACGGTGGCGGGCATGAAGGCCGTCCAGATCGCTGCGCGCCCCGAGCCGATCGCGATCGCCGGGGCGGCGACGAACGCCGTCATGAGGATCGTCCAGACCAGCACGCGCGGCACCGACGGGTCGGCGGTGGAGCCGGCCGCGAGGGTGGCCACCACGACCGCCACCACGGCGTAGCCGGCGAAGAAGGTGAGGATCGCGGTGGGCACGGTGAAGTCGCGCTCGCCGTCGGAGATCCGGTCGGCGTCGGGCCCGTGACCCGAGACGGCGTCGCCCACCCGGTGGCCCAGGCGCCACATCGACCAGGCCGAGACCGCGGTCAGGCCGAGCGGCACGAGCGAGATCCGGGCCCCCATCACGGTGAAGCCCGAGCCGTGCCCGGCCAGCCAGGCCAGGGCCGCCATCCGCATGCCGTCGCGCGGGGCGCCGTGCACGCCGGCGTCGGTGATGAACCAGCCGATCACGCCCACGGCCAGCAGGACGACCAGCGGCCCCAGCGCGGCGAGGATGCCGCCGAGCGTCGCGATCAGCACCAGCGGACGCGGTCGGGCAGCGTCGGCCCGCGCAGTGTCGGGACGGGTGAGGAGCGACGTCATGGCCGAGCCATCATCACCCGGGCGGCAGCGCGGATCGTGCTCCCACGCCGCCCCGGAGGAGGCTGCGGGAACGATGTGCGCGGCGGGTGCCACTGCCGTACCGTGGAACGCCTCATGAGGAGCCCGGAGACCTTCGACGCCTACTACGTCGAGACACGCACACGACTCCTGCACGAGGCCTACGCGCTGACCGGTGACGCCCCCGCCGCGCGCGCTGCCGTGCGGGACGCCTTCGTCGTCGCCTGGCACCACTGGCGCAAGGTGGGCCGGCTCGACGACCGCGACGCGTACATCCGCCCCCTCGCCTTCCGCCGGGCGCGACGCCGGCACACCGCGCGCATCTGGCACCGCGACAAGTCCCTGGCCCCGGAGGCCAGGGCGACGCTCGACGCGCTGTCCAAGCTCAGCGCCACGCAGCGCGAGCTGCTGGTGCTCAACGCGCTGTCGGCGCTCTCCCTGACCGAGATCGGCCGGATGGTCGGGCTCCCCCGGTCCGACGCGGAGCGCGAGCTGCAGACCGCGACCTCGCAGTTCGCCCTCCACCGCGACGTGCCGACGACCGAAGCACGCCGCCTGCTGCAGGACCTCTCCGGGCCGCTCGACTCGATCCGCTGGCCGCGCGCGACGGTGATCCGCCGCTCCGGCGCCGCGCGTCGGCGTACGCACACGGTGATCGGCGCCGCCCTGGCCACCGCCGCGCTGATCGCCTCGGGCTCGCTGGTGGCCACGGGCTCGGGGGCCGAGGCCACGAGCCTGAGCGAGGAGAAGGCCTCCCCCGGCGTCACCGTCCACGCCCCCCGGACGGAGACCGGCGAGGCGATCATCGACGAGGCATCGTTGCTCTCCTCGAGCCAGATGGGGCGCTTCGGCCCCGGGCTCGACTGGTCCGAGAAGGCGACCACCGACAACCTCGGCGGCGACGGCCTGCTCGCGCCGTGCCAGCGCGAGCGCTTCGCCGATCCCGACGGCGTCACCGCGCTCGCCCGCACCTACGAGGGGTCGGTGACCCGCACCGTGCGCCGCACCGTGGGCAAGGGCGACAAGCAGCGCACCCGCAAGCGCGAGGTGAAGCGGGTGGAGTCGACCGCGGTCCAGCTCGTCGAGATGTCCCGCGACCCCGACCGGGCCGCGCAGGGCTTCGCCGCCGCCTCGGTCTGGTATGCCGGGTGCACCGACCCCCGCACGCAGCTCGTCTCCACCCGCGCCGTCAAGCGGGTGGGCGACGACGCCCTCGCGCTCCGGCTGCGCTCCTGGAGCAAGGAGCCGACCACGATCAGCGTCGCGATGGCCCGCACCGGCACCCTCGTGGTGACCAACGTGGTGCGCAGCCGGGGTCGCGCCGTGAGCGACAAGGCAGCCATCACCGGCCTCGCCGCGGCCGTCAACGGCCTGTGCGGCACCGAGGGCGCCGGGGCCTGCGCCGGCCGGGCCCGGGCGCGTACGACGCCTCCGATCGACATCGGCACGCCGGGCGGGCTGCTGTCGGTCGTGGACCTGCCCCCGGTGGCGGCGGTGCGCGGCCCGTGGGTGGGCACCGACCCCGAGCGGGCGAGGAACAACTACGCCGCGACGCGGTGCGACCGCACCACGTTCGCGGGCAAGGGCATCAGCCGGGCCCTGACCCGCACCTTCCTCTTCCCCGAGACCCCGAATGCCTCCCAGCTCGGCCTCACCCAGACCGTCGGCGCGATGGCCGAGGGCAAGGCGCGCGACTTCGTCGAGCAGGTCCGCGACCGGATCCGCCAGTGCGGTCGCGAGAACCTCGGCACGAGCGTGACCGAGCTGGCGTCCTCGTCGTCCAAGGCGACCGACCTGAGCGTGTGGTCACTGTCGATCGAGCTCAGCGACAAGCAGTCCTTCCCCTTCCTGATGGCGATCGTGCGCGACGGCACCGCGGTGTCGCAGCTCGGCTTCGCCCCGGACCGCAACATGACCATGTCGCGCGCCGACTTCGTCGCCCTCTCCCGCCGGGTCATGGAGCGGCTCGAGGCGCTCGACGCCAAGGGCTGACGGACAACCTTTTGGCTCGCGGCACGTCTCACCGCACATGAGGACACGCGCGGCCCTGCTGCTCGCCCCGCTGCTGCTCCTGGCCGGGTGCGCCGCCACCCCCGTGCCCACGGCGGGTCCCGTGGTGCCGCGCGCTCCTGCGGAGCTGCCGCTGCACGCCGGGTGGCCCGACGGCCTGCGCAGCCCGCTGCCGCTCACCATGGACCTGCCCAGCTGCGAGGACGGCAGCGGACCGCCACCGAACCGCCCCGGGGCCGACCGGCTGAGTGCGCACTGGGGCACGCGTGCCCGCGGCCGGCAGCTGACGACGTACGACGACCGCGCGGAGGCCGCAGCAGCGGCGCGGCGGCTCGCGAGCTACTACCGCCGGTGCCCCGTCACCACCTCCCGGGAGCTGCCCTGGACGACCACCACGACCGTGCGGCCCGACACCGTCGGGGACGAGTCCTGGACGGTGTCGTTGCGCCTGGACATCGAGGGAGCGCCCGCCGGGGCGACGACCCTGCTCGTGGTCCGCGTCGGCAGCAGGGTCCTGGTCGACTCGGCCGGCACGACCTTCGGGGCGGGCCGGACCGCCGCCGCGCAGGTGACCGCCGTCGTCGGCGACCAGCGCAGGCGTGCCGCCCAGCTGGTCACGGCGATGGAAGACCTGCCGGGCTGACGCAACCTTTCGGCGCCTCGCGGGGTCATACCTGTCGTGAAGCGCCGCGCACGGCTCGTGACCGCCGTCCTGATTTGCACCCTGGCCCTGGCCGGGTGCGGCGACGAGCCGTCCGACCTCGCGTCCGGCGACGGCGGCGGAGCCCGGGGCGCGCAGTCCTCGGAGACCGGCCCGGAGTCCGGCACCACGGAGCCCGTCGGCACCGAGATCCCCGACGACTTCCCCCTGGCCGCCGGGATGGGCGGGCCGGAGGACGAGATCCTCACCTCGCGGACCGGCACCGGGCTGCGCGACCTCGAGCTGTGCGGCACCGCGCCGCTGCGCGGGCTCGGCATCCGCGACCGGATGGTCGTCGACAACAGCGGCGGCGAGTCCGCTGACACCCGCGAGCTGGTGCTGCTGGGCAACCCGGACGAGACGCGCCTGGTCGCCGAGGCGTTCGCCGACCTCGCGTCCGGCTGCGACAAGCCGGACGCCCGCGGGGGCATGGAGACGACCACCGAGGTCGTCCCGTCGCCGTTCCGGCCGGAGCCGGCCACCACGCTCGTGCAGACCTACACCTTCGACGGCGAGCCCGGGACCGGTGTCACCGTCGTGCACGTCGTGCCCGTCGGCGCGGCGCTGCTGGTCACGTCGACCTACGGCCAGTGGACGCGCGACGAGGCCCAGCAGGCCGTCGACCAGACCGTCGCGCCGCTGCGCGAGAGCGTCGCGGCGCTCGAGATGTTCGACGACGGCACCACGCCGACCGGCGAGGCCAGTCCCGAGGCCAGTCCCGAGGCCAGTCCCGAGGCCGCTCCCGACGTGACGATCCCCGCTGGCTTCCCGCTGGGGGCCGGGATGGTGGCGGACGGCGGCGACTTCGACGTCAGCGCGCCCTCCCCGGACGGCGACGGGATGGGCGAGGTCGCGATGTGCGGCCGCGTCGTGTGGCCGACCGGCGACGGCCGGGGCGCCGCGCGGCTCGTCACGAGCGCCGAGGGCCCGGAGTACTTCGACGCCCGCGAGCTGCTGGTCCACGCCGACGCGGAGCAGGCACTGGCCGCGATGGGGGCGGTCCGGCGCGCGGCGGCGGAGTGCCGCAGCTTCGACAACCAGGTGTGGACCGTGCTCGACCGGGAGACCGGCTACGACACGGTCACGATGGGCCTGACCTACGACGACGGCCTGGGGAGCTCGATCTTCCAGGTGACCCGTGTCGGTTCGGCCCGATTGATGGTGCAGACGTACGGTGAGGGCTCACTCGCAACGCTGGAGAGCCAGGCCGACGAGGTCACGGGGACCACGAAGAAGATCCTTCCGGCGATGTGCGTGTTCACGAAAACGGGGTGTTAGTCCATGTCCATTCCATCGACGCTTGCCAGCTCGGCCTGCCCGACCCTTCCCTCACCGCGCCGCATCTCTGCGGTCGCGCCGGTCCGCCTGCTCGGCGCCCACGTGGTCTGGCGGCTGCTGTGGGACGCCCAGCGCCCGGCGCGGGGCGAACGCCAGACGGCCCCGCAGGTGGACCTGCAGGGCCGTCTCGAACGTGCTGTGGAGCAGTGATCAGAGGTTCTCGAGGATCTCTCGCATCAGCGCGGCGGTCTCCGACGGCGTCTTGCCGACCTTGACCCCGGCGGCCTCGAGGGCCTCCTTCTTGGCCTGGGCGGTGCCCGAGGAACCCGACACGATCGCGCCCGCGTGGCCCATGGTCTTGCCCTCGGGCGCGGTGAAGCCGGCGACGTAGCCGACGACCGGCTTCGTCACGTGCTCCTTGATGTACGCCGCGGCGCGCTCCTCGGCGTCGCCACCGATCTCACCGATCATCACGATCGCCTTGGTCTCCGGGTCGTTCTCGAAGGCCTCGAGCGCGTCGATGTGCGTGGTGCCGATGATCGGGTCCCCACCGATGCCGATGGCGGTGGTGAAGCCGTAGTCCTTCAGCTCGTACATCATCTGGTAGGTCAGGGTGCCCGACTTCGAGACGAGGCCGACCGGGCCCTTGCCCGCGATGGTGTGCGGCGTGATGCCGGCCAGCGACTCCTCCGGCGTGATGATGCCGGGGCAGTTCGGGCCGATCATCCGGGTGGCCTTGCCCTCGAGGTAGGCCACGACCTCGGCGGTGTCGAGGACCGGCACGCCCTCGGTGATCACCACGAGGAGCGGGATCTCGGCGTCGATGGCCTCGATGCAGGCGTCCTTGGTGAAGGCCGGCGGCACGAAGGCGACCGAGACGTTGGCGTCGGTCTCCTTCATCGCCTCCTCGACGGTGCCGAAGACGGGGAGCTCCTTGCCGCCGAGCTCGACGGTCGTACCGGCCTTGCGGGCATTGACGCCGCCGACGATGTTGGCGCCGGACTCGACCATGAGGGTGGTGTGCTTGGCACCCATCCCGCCCGTCATGCCCTGGACGATGATGCGGCTGTCCTTGTTGAGGTAGATAGACATCTCTTCGGTTCTCTCTCTCAGGCCTGGTGGGCGAGCTCGGCGGCCTTGTCAGCCGCGCCGTCCATCGTGTCGACCATGGTCACCAGCGGGTGGTTGGCCTCGGCCAGGATGCGGCGGCCCTCCTCGACGTTGTTGCCGTCGAGGCGGACGACCAGCGGCTTGGTCTCCTCGTCGCCGAGGATGTCCAGCGCGCCCACGATGCCGTTGGCGACCTCGTCGCACGCGGTGATGCCGCCGAAGACGTTGACGAACACGCTCTTCACCTGCGGGTCCCCGAGGATGATGTGCAGGCCGTCGGCCATCACCTGGGCGTTGGCGCCGCCACCGATGTCGAGGAAGTTGGCGGGCTTCACCCCGCCGTGCGCCTCACCGGCGTAGGCCACGACGTCGAGGGTGCTCATCACGAGGCCCGCGCCGTTGCCGATGATGCCGACCTCGCCGTCGAGCTTGACGTAGTTGAGGTTCTTGTCCTTCGCGGCGGCCTCGAGGGGGTCCTCCTCCTCGCGGATGGCGAACTGCGCGTGGTCGGGGTGACGCACCTCGGAGGCGTTCTCGTCGAGCGAGACCTTGCCGTCGAGGGCCTCGAGCCGGTCGCCCTCGAGGCGGGCCAGCGGGTTGACCTCCACCAGGGTGGCGTCCTCCTCGACGTAGACCTGCCAGAGCTTCTGGACCATCTCGATGGCCTGGTCGCGCAGCTCGGCGGGGAACTTGGCCTCGTCGACGATCGCAGCGGCCTTCTCCGGGGTCACCCCCTCGATCGCGTTGATCGGGATCTGGCGGACCGCGTCGGGGTTGGTCTTGGCGACCTCCTCGATCTCCACGCCGCCCTCGACCGATGCGATGCACAGGTGCGAGCGGTTGGAGCGGTCGAGCAGGAAGGAGAAGTAGTACTCCTCCACCGGCGGGGTCGCCGGGGTGACCAGCACCCGGTTGACGCGCAGGCCCTTGATCTCCATCCCGATGATGTCGCGGGCGTAGGACTCGGCCTCGTCAGCGGTCTTGGCGATCTTCACGCCGCCGGCCTTGCCGCGGCCGCCGGCCTTGACCTGGGCCTTGATGACGGTGACGCCGCCCATCTCCTCGGCAGCTGCTCGCGCGGCCTCGGGGGTCTCTGCGACCACACCGAGTGTGGTGGCTACTCCATGCTTGGCGAAGAGCTCCTTCGCCTGAAATTCCATCAGGTCCACGAGGTGACCGATCCTTTTCGTCTTGCGAACAGTGGCGGGGATTCCCTCTCGGCACCCTAGACCTCCCCACGGGGGTCGCACGAGGTCGGGTGAGCGTGGTGGTGGTCACCTCCCGGCTACGTTGAGGGACATGTCCACCCCCCACTCGGGCCCGAGCTCGGCAGTGATGTGGTTCCGTCGCGACCTGCGCGTGCGCGACAACCCGGCCCTCCTGGCCGCTCTCGAGGAGGGCTCGGTCACGGCCCTCTTCGTGATCGACCCTGCCGTGTGGGACGGCGCGGGCCCGTCGCGACAGGCCTGGGTCGCGGCCAACGTGCTCGCCCTCGCCGAGCGCATCCCGCTGACCGTCCGCCACGGCGACCCCGCCGACGTCGTGCCCCGCGTGGCCGGCGAGCGCCGCGTGCACGTGTCGGCGGAGACCACTCCCTACGGCCGCCGCCGCGACGAGGCCGTCGGCCAGCGCGTCGAGCTGGTCGCCACGGGTTCGCCGTACGCCGTCGGCCCGGGCCTGGTCCGCAACGGCAGCGGGGACCCCTACCAGGTCTTCACCGCCTACGCGCGCGCCTGGCGCGAGCACGGCTGGTCGGACCCGGCCCCCACCCCCCGCTCCCCCGACCTCGAGGCGGCCGACTCGCACCAGACGGCGGTCGACGTGCTCGAGAAGGCCGTCGCCGACGCGCCGTTCGACCTCCCCGCCGCGGGCGAGGACGCCGCCCGGCGCCGTTGGCGCGAGTTCCGCGACGAGGGCCTCGCGCACTACTCCGAGGAGCGCAACCGCCCCGACCACGACGGCACCTCCCGCCTGTCGCCCTACCTCCACCTCGGGGTGCTGCACCCGCGCTCCCTGCTGGCCGACATCAGCCCCGGGTCGACGTACGCCAACGAGCTCGCGTGGCGCGACTTCTACGCCGACGTGTTGTGGCACACGCCCGAGTCGGCGTGGACGGACCTCAAGCCGGCGCTCAAGGGGATGAGGTACGACGACCCCGAGGACGCCATCGAGGCGTGGCGCACCGGCACGACCGGCTACCCGATCGTGGACGCCGGGATGCGCCAGCTGCTGCACACAGGGTGGATGCACAACCGCGTCCGGATGATCACCGCGTCCTTCCTCACCAAGGACCTGCACGTGTGGTGGCCGGTGGGCGCGCGCCACTTCCTCGACCTGCTCCTCGACGGCGACGTCGCCTCCAACAACCACGGCTGGCAGTGGGTGGCCGGCACCGGCACCGACGCCTCGCCCTACTTCCGGGTCTTCAACCCGGTCACGCAGGGCCTGAAGTTCGACCCTCAGGGTGACTACGTACGCCGCTGGGTGCCCGAGCTGGACCACCTCCCCGGCAAGGCCGCGCACGAGCCCTGGAAGTCCGACGTGGGCTACGAGCGCGACTACCCCCTGCGCATCGTCGACCACGCGGAGGAGCGCAAGGAGGCTCTGGAGCGCTACCAGGCAACTCGGGGGTGATGTACCTCACCGTCCGTTTATCGGGCGTCCAGCGGGGTACATGAATTCTTTTCGATGGTTGGTTGCACTTTCCCGTGATGTTTCCGTTACAGTCGTGCGCGGTCTTGCCGACCCGACCCCCCTGACCCGGCAGATTGGTAACTACCCCTATGGGCAACCACCGAGCGGAGCGCGCTCCCAAGCGACGCACCTCGGCAACGGCTGCACCTGTGAACGGCAAGCGACGTGCGACCACGCCGCCTCGCCGCTCCCTGGTCCGCAGCCTGCCGTCCCTGCCCCTCGTGGCAGGCGTCGCCGTGCTCGCAGTCTCCGCAGGTGGCGCAGTCACCGCATCCGGCGCGGGAGTCACCGCGCTGACCGCCTCCGGCTCCGCCGTGGGTGCCAGCGCCTCCATCGGCGCCGCCACCGGCCAGGCCATCTCCGAGCGCGGTCCGCTCGTCAGCCGTGGCGGGACCCGCAGCTCCGGCGGCGAGGAGCTCGACCCCGAGCTGGTCGCCCTGGCCGAGAAGCAGATGGCCGAGCGTGCCGCGAAGCTCGACGAGATGCGCAAGGCCGCCGAGAAGCAGGCGGCGAAGATCAAGGAGAACAAGTGGGTTCTCCCCCTCGAGCACTACGCCATCACCGCCACCTTCGGCCAGTACGGCCTCTGGGCGAGCTACCACACCGGCCTCGACTTCAACGGCGACTCCGGTGACCCGATCATCGCGGTCGCCAACGGCACCGTCACCTCGACCGGCTACGACGGCGCCTACGGCAACAAGACCGTGGTGACGCTCGACGACGGCACCGAGATCTGGTTCTGCCACCAGACCTCGATCTACGTCTCCGTGGGCGACCGCGTCAACGGTGGCGAGGTCATCGGCACCGTCGGCGCCACGGGCAACGTGACCGGCTCCCACCTGCACCTCGAGGTGCGCCCCGGTGGCGGCGGCCCGGTCGACCCCTTCCAGGCCTTCGTCGAGCACGGGATCGTTCCCTGACCAAGACCGCGGAGCGGGCTTGACGTCACGGAAGATCGAGTAGCGCGCCGCGGGTGAGCCTGCGCAGCCGCGCCAGCGCGTATCGAGATCTCTCGACCCACGTGACCGACATCTGAGTCGCGGCGACCGCGACGCCCAGCACTGCGTCGTACGCACCCGACCGCCGGACTTGAGGCTAGAGCTTCTCGACGGGCGCGTAGCGGAGCAGCAGGCGCTTGACGCCCTCGGAGCCGAAGTCGATCGAGGCCACGGACTTCTCGGCCACCCCGTCGACGGCGACGACGGTGCCCATGCCGAACGAGTCGTGCACGACCCGGTCGCCCGGCGACAGGCTGGGGATCTCGCGCGCGGGCTTGGCCTTGGCGGCGGCGTCGGCACGCATGGCGGCGGAGGAGAAGTTGCGCCGGCCGGCGTCGGTGGGGGTGCCGAGGCGGGTCGAGCCGCCGGTGAGGTCGGGGCGACCCCAGCGGGTCTGCTCGGCGGCCGTGCGCCGCCAGTCGACGAGGTCGACCGGGAGCTCGTCGAGGAAGCGGCTGGCGGGGTTGTGGCTGGGCGCGCCCCACGCGGAGCGGACCAGCGCGCGGGAGATGTAGAGGCGCTTCTCGGCACGGGTGAGGCCGACGTAGGCGAGGCGCCGCTCCTCCTCGAGCTCGGGCTGGTCGCCCAGCGAGCGCTGGTGCGGGAAGACGCCGTCCTCCAGCCCGGTCAGGAACACCACCGGGAACTCCAGGCCCTTGGCGGTGTGGAGGGTCATCAGCGTGACCACCCCGGAGTCGTCGCCGTCAGGGGCGTCGGGGATCGAGTCGGCGTCGGCCACCAGCGCGACACGCTCGAGGAAGTCGCCGAGCCCCACCGCGACCGTGCCCGCCTCGACCTCGGCCGGGTCGGCGCTCGGGCCGGGCTGGGGGTCCTCGGCGAACTCGCGCGCGACCGCGACGAGCTCGGCGAGGTTCTCCACACGGGTGCCGTCCTGCGGGTCGTCGCTGGCCTCGAGCTCGGTGAGGTAGCCCGAGCGCTCGAGCACGGACTCCAGGATGACGTCGGGGCGCTCGTCGGCCTCCACCATCGACTGGATCTCCTGGACCATGGCCACGAACGCCTCGATGTTCTTGAGGCTGCGGGTGGCGAGGCCGGGTGCGTCCTTCGCCCGTGTCAGCGCCTCCCAGAACGTGATCCGGTCGCGCTCGGCGAGCGCCGCGATGCAGGCCTCGGCGCGCTCGCCGATGCCGCGCTTGGGGGTGTTGAGCACCCGGCGCAGCGAGATCTCGTCGGCGGTGTTGACCAGCATCCGGAGGTAGGCCAGCGCGTCGCGGACCTCCTTGCGCTCGTAGAAGCGCACGCCACCCACGACCTTGTAGGGCTGGCCGGTGCGGATGAACACCTCCTCGAACACGCGCGACTGCGCGTTGGTGCGGTAGAACACCGCGACATCGGCCGGACGGACGCCGGCGTCGTCGACGAGCTTGTCGATCTCCTCGCTGACGAACCTCGCCTCGTCGTGCTCGTCGTCGGAGACGTAGCCGACGATGCGCTCCCCCGCCCCGGCGTCGGTCCACAGGCGCTTGGGCTTGCGGCCGCGGTTGTTGCCGATGACCGAGTTGGCCGCGGTGAGGATCGTCTGGGTGGAGCGGTAGTTCTGCTCGAGCAGGATCGTCGTCGCGTCGGGGAAGTCCTGCTCGAAGTCGAGGATGTTGCGGATGTCGGCCCCGCGGAAGGCGTAGATCGACTGGTCGGCGTCGCCGACGACCATCAGCTCGCTCGGCCCGACCCGCTCCCCCGCGTCGTCACCGGGCTCCGCGTCCATCTCGAAGGACTGCCCGCACAGCTGCTGGATCAGGCTGTACTGCGCGTGGTTGGTGTCCTGGTACTCATCGACCAGCACGTGCCGGAAGCGGCGGCGGTAGTTCTCGCGGACGTCGGGGAACGCCTGCAGCAGGTGCACCGTGGTCATGATCAGGTCGTCGAAGTCGAGCGCGTTGGCCTCGCGCAGGCGGCGCTGGTAGTTGACGAACGCCTTCGCGTAGGCCTCCTCGAAACCGTTGCGGGCCTCCTTGGCGGCGTCCTCGGCGTCGCGCAGCTCGTTCTTCTGGTCGGAGACCCAGTTGAGGACGGCGTTGGGCTGGTAGCGCTTGGGGTCGAGCTCGAGGTCGCGCAGCACCAGCGTCATCAGGCGCTTGGAGTCGGCGGCGTCGTAGATCGAGAAGTTGGACTTGAAGCCGACGCGGTCGATCTCCTTGCGCAGGATGCGCACGCACGCCGAGTGGAACGTCGAGACCCACATGATCCGCGCCCGCTTGCCGACGAGGTCCTCGACGCGCTCCTTCATCTCGGCCGCGGCCTTGTTGGTGAAGGTGATGGCGAGGATCGAGCCGGGGTGGGCCTTGCGCTCGTTGATGAGCCAGGCGATGCGGCGGGTGAGCACGCGGGTCTTGCCGGAGCCCGCTCCGGCGACCACCAGCAGCGGTGCGCCGGCGTGGGTCACGGCCGCCCGCTGGGGCTCGTTGAGGCCCTCGAGGAGGGGGTGGTCGACCAGGGCCGGATCGGTGGGGGCATCGGTAGGACTCATGACCGCCCCAGCCTATGCGGCAGGTGCGACAGCTCGGTCAGGCGTGCACGGGCGACCAGAAGACGGCCACCCCGATGTTGACCACCGTCAGCGCCAGCAGGCCGTAGTAGAGGCCCTGCGGGATGCTCGGCTTGCGCATGTTGACCATGACGAGCACCAGGATCACCAGCCCGATGGCGAACTTCACGCCGATCTTGGCGTGGTCGGGCGAGCCCAGGCTCTCGAGCACGCCGACCAGCAGCAGGCCGGCGAGGAAGGCCGTGCCGATGCCGTCGCGCATCGTCGCGTTGACGGTCTTGGTCTCGTCGCGCACCTGCACGAGGAGGCCGCCGAGCAGGGCCGCGAAGCCGAGGACGTGGACGAAGAGCAGCACCAGCCGCAGGGTCTCCATGCGGCACACCCTAGCCAGCGCGGGGCCGGCCCCGGAGGTCAGGCCTTGCGCCGCTTGCGGGGCGCAGGGCGTACGACGAGCACGGGGCAGGGCGCGTAGTGCTGGACCCGCTGCGCGGTGCTGCCGACGAGGACGGCGTCGCTCAGGCCGCGGCCGCCGGCGGCGACCACCACGAGACCGGCCTCGTACTGCTGGGCGGCCTTGATGATCTCGTTGGCCGCCGACCCGCTGCGGATCCGCTTGTTGACCTTGGGTCCCCACCCCTCGAAGACCGCCGCGATGGTGTCGACGGCGTTCTCGGCGGCCTCGCGGAACGAGCCGGTCGGCCACTCCCCCTGCTTGTCGCTGACGTCGTCGGCGAAGGCCACGGAGGCGAGCGGGCGGATCACCGCGATCACCGAGATCTCGGTGATCTTGGTCGGGTCGGCGAACGACTTCAGGTGCTTGGCGGCGGCCAGCGACTGCTTGGAGCCGTCCGTGGCGACGATGACGTGCATCTCAGACCTCCTTCATCTCGGGTGTGCGGTCGCCGGTGCCCCGGCTCCCGAAGAAGTGCTCGGCGAGGAACAGCACCACGCCGACCCCGAGAAGCCCGGCACACCAGACCAGCGACGACGGGTCGTCGTAGACGGTGAAGCCGAGGATTGCCAGATTGCCAAGGAGACCGAGCATCAGCAAGGGCGTGTTGGCCCGGAAGATCTCGTCGTGCTCGTCCTGCCCGCGCAGCTTGAGGCAGGACACGATCACCAGCGCGTAGATCGCGAGCAGCAGCACGACCGTGACGGTGGCGAGTCGGCCGACCAGGTCGATGCCGCCGCCGGATGCGGTCACCGCGGTGCCGATCGCCAGCAGGAGGCCGACCACAATGCCGCTGAAGAGCAGGCCGACCCAGGGGCTGCGACGCGTGGGGTGGATCTTGGCGAAGACACCGGGCACGACGTCCTCGCGGGCCATGCCGTAGAGGATGCGCGGCTGCGTGACGATGGTGACGAGCGTGGTGTTGGTGATGGCGACCAGCGCGATGATGGAGAAGAGCGTCGACATCAGCTCGGTGGAGAACGGCAGGATGCCGGCCTTGACCACCTCGAGCAGCGCGGCGTCGGACTCGGCGAGCGTGTCCGTCGGCACCGTCAGCGCGGCGGCCATGGAGACGAGGACGTAGACCAGGCCGGCCACCACCATGCCGCCGACCAGCGAGCGCGGGAACGCCTTGTAGGGCTCGATGGTCTCCTCGGCGACGTTGGCGGTGTTCTCGAAGCCCGTCATCGCGAAGAAGGAGAACGCGATGCCGGCGAGCACGGCGAGGGCCGGGCTGCCGTAGTCGCCCGAGGTGTCGATGTGCGTGAGGACGCCGAAGTCGGCGTCGCCGCGGGAGATGTGGACGATCCCGATGACCAGCACGATCAGGAGCCCCGCGACCTCGACGAAGGTCATCAGCATGTTGATCACCACGGACTCGGTGATGCCGATGAAGTTGACGATCACCAGGATCGCGATGAAGACGAGCGACACCAGCAGCGCCGGCGGCGCAGCCCACAGCTCGGAGAAGTAGGAGGCGAAGCCGGTCGCCAGGGAGCCGGAGGCCGCCATGCTGGCGGCGAGGAACGACACCGTGATCAAGAAGGTGAGCGGGCGGTTGCCGAACGCCTTGTTGACGTAGAGCGAGGCCCCGGCCGCGCGGGGGTACTTCGTCACCAGCTCGGCGTACGCCGCACCGGTGATGGCCGCGACGGTCACGCCCAGCGCGAAGGCGATCCAGAACGCGCCGCCGACCGCGGCAGCGACGAGGCCGATGAGGACGTAGATGCCCGACCCGAGCACGTCACCGAGCGTGTAGAAGAACAGCAGCCGCCCGGTGATGGAGCGCTTGAGCTCGCTGTCTTCCTCGTCCGGGCGGTGGATGGTGGCGGTGTCGGCCACGGGGGCCTCGCTTCCGAGAGAGGACGGTTGTGCACCGAACCCCACCCCGTCGAGCAGTCGTTGTCAATCGTCGCCCACCCGCACGGAGGGCGCCGCGCGTCAGAGCAGGCGGCGGTCCGACGCCCACTTCGTCAGCTCGTGACGGCTCGAGAGCTGGAGCTTGCGCAGGACCGACGACATGTGGGTCTCCACGGTCTTGACCGAGATGAAGAGCTCCTTGGCCACCTCCTTGTAGGCGTAGCCGCGCGCGATCAGGCGCATCACCTCGCGCTCGCGCTCGGTGAGCCGGTCGAGGTCCTCGTCGACGGCGGCGACGTCGATCGAGCCGGCGAAGGCGTCGAGCACGAAGCCGGCCAGTCGCGGGGAGAAGACCGCGTCACCGCCGGCCACCCGCGTGATCGCGTCGACCAGCTCGGGGCCGGTGATCGTCTTGGTGACGTAGCCGCGCGCGCCGCCGCGGATCGTGCCGATGACGTCCTCGGCCGCGTCGGAGACCGACAGCGCCAGGTAGAGCGTGTCGGGCGAGGGGTGGCGCCGCATCACCTCGACCCCTCCCCCACCCGGAAGGTGCACGTCGAGGAGCACCACCTGCGGCTGGAGCTCGCGGACGACCGCGATCGCGGCGTCGGCGTCGGCCGCTTGGCCGACCACCTCGACCACGCCGGCGCCGCTGGAGGCCAGCTCGGCGCGGACCCCGGCCCGGAACATCGCGTGGTCGTCCACCAGGACGACGCGCACGGGCGCTCGGTCCGGGGTGGGGGTCTGGTTCATCGGTTCTCCTCGTGGGGCGAGTGGGAAGAGCTGCGGGGCATGTGCAACCGGACCTCGGTGCCCTCGCCGGGAGCAGAGCGTACGTCCGCCCGCCCGCCGTGGCGCGACATCCGGTCCACGATGCTGTTGCGCACGCCCTGCCGGTCGGCTGCGACCGCGGCGAGGTCGAAGCCGGCGCCGCGGTCGCGCACGAAGACGTCCACCGCGCCGGGCGAGGTCTCGGCGTAGACGTCGGCGCGCTGGGTGCCGGCGTGCTTGGCGACGTTGACCACGGCCTCGCGAGCCGCGTGCACGACCGGGCGCAGTGACTCGTCGAGCTCGCAGTCGCCGACGGTGACCACGTCGACGACGACCGGGTGCTGGGTCTCGACGTCGGCGGCCATCTCCTTGAGCGCCCCGGCGAGCGTGGTGGCGTCGGAGGTCTCGGCCTCGAAGAGCCACTGGCGCAGGTCGCGCTCCTGCGAGCGGGCGAGCCGGGCGACGGTCGTGGAGTCGTGGGAGTTCTTCTGGATCAGGGCGAGCGTCTGGAGGACCGAGTCGTGGAGGTGGGCGGCCATGTCGGCCCGCTCCTGCGTGCGCACCCGCTCGGCGCGCTCGGCGCTGAGGTCGTTGATCAGCCGCATCGCCCAGGGCCCCACGACGATCGCCAGGCCCACCAGGCCGAGCAGCCCGGCGACCAGCACCGGGACGGCGAAGGTGGCCTGCCCGGCGGCGACCGCGAAGACGATGAGGGCGGTGACGATCAGGCCGAGACCGGCGGCGATGCGGCCGTACGCCGCCCAGCCGCCGTTGCCGAACACCGCGCGGAACGGGTCGATGCGTCCCGAGCTGTCCATCCAGCGCTCGCGCTGGGCCTCGTCGGCCTGGCGCCACAGCAGGCCGATGCCGGCGACGCCGAGGACGACCGGCCAGAACAGCACCCCCTGGCCGAAGATGCCCTCGAAGCCGAGCACGACGCCGAAGAACAGCGCGCCCAGCGCGATGGCGGGTCCGGCGTCGCGCAGGCGCGAGCGCCGGCCCGGGCGCTTGCCGGTGCGGGTCGCGCTCTCCAGGCCGGGGGCGCTGACCTCGAAGCCCTGGTCGGCGGGCAGGAACATCCACAGGCCGGCGTAGAGCATCAACCCGAAGCCGCCGAGGAGCGACGTCGCGACGAAGAAGACGCGGACCCACAGGACCGGCACGCCCAGGTGCGCGGCCAGGCCGGCCGCGACGCCGCCGACGATCGGCGAGGACGTGTCGCGGTAGGCGCGGCGCGGCTGGCCTGCGCGCGGGAGCGTGGGTGAGCTGGGCTGGGTCATCGTGGCTCCATCGTCGCAGGCACGCGCGTGCGCGACCATGAGGACAGACCCCGAGCCGACCCTGAGCCGGTCCCCGACCGAGGCACCGCGATTCAGGGCTGTCCCCGATGGTGCGAGGCGTCGGCGCGGACGAGAGTTGGGACATGGACAACGCCACCCCCACCACCGAGCAGCCTGCACCACCTCCCGGCCAGCCCTCCGGTCCGCGCGTCACCCGCGACGAGATGAAGGACCTCAGCCGGCTCCGCCGCAGCGTCACCGACCGCCACGTCGCCGGGGTCGCCGGCGGCATCGCCCGCCACCTCGACATCGACCCGATCATCGTGCGGGTCGCGCTCGTGGTCGCGGTCTTCTTCGGTGGCGCCGGGCTGCTGGCCTACATCGGTGCCTGGATCCTCGTGCCCGAGGAGGGCACCGACGACGAGCCGCTCGGCCTGGACGCGCGCAGCCGCTCCCTCGCCCTCGCCGGCGTCGGCGTGCTCGCCCTCCTCTGCGCGGTCGGCGACTGGGCTGGCGCGTTCTGGTTCCCGTGGCCGCTGGCGATCCTCGCCGCGGTGGTCATCTGGTTCCTCAACCGCAAGGACAGGACGCCGAGGGAGCAGGCCGGCTACGGCTACGCCGAGCCCACGTTCACCGGCGCCGAGGCGGTGAGCGAGACGTCGTACGCGCCGGCGGTCCAGCAGTACGCCCGGGAGCCGCGGCGCCAGCCGCGCAACCCGCGTCGTCGCGGACCGGTCCTCTTCTTCTTCACGCTCGCGCTGGTCGCGCTCGCCGAGGGCGTCCTCGGTGTGGTCGACCTCGCCGGGGTCGCCGTGACCGACAGCGCCTACCCGGCGCTGGCCCTCGGGATCATCGCGCTGATGCTGCTGGTGGGCTCCTTCTGGGGCCGCGCCGGCGGCCTGATCGCCCTCGGCCTGGTCGCCGCGCTCGTCACGGCGGTCGGCACGGCGAGCAGCCAGTTCCCCGAGGACCACCACACCTTCGCGCCCACCTCTCCCGGCGAGGTGAGGGACTCCTACGAGTTCGGTGGCGGCGAGCTCCTGCTCGACCTCTCCGGGGTCGGCGACGTCGACGCCCTCGACGGCCGCGACATCGCGATCGACGGCGTCGGCGGCCGCGTCGAGGTGCTCGTCCCGGACGGGATGGACGTCGCCGTGCAGACGCAGGTCGTGGCCGGCGACAGCCGGGTCTTCGACCAGCGCAGCGACGGATTCGACGTCGCCCAGAACGGTTTCCTCGACGGCGGCGACGAGGTCCCCGACATGACCATCACCATCGACCTGGTCGCCGGCGAGATCATCGTCCGCGAAGCGGCCTGAGGAGCGACACCATGAGCGACGACACCAGCTACGACAGCAGCTACGACAGCAGCTACGACAGCACCTATGACCAGGACGTCTACGGCCACCGGTCCGACTACGGCGAGCCGATGACCGGCCCGCTCGACGCCCCCGAGAGGCCGACGGGGTGGCACCCGGTCAACATCACCCAGCTCGTCATGGGGGTGGCCTTCGCCGGCATCGTGCTGGTCTGGGCCCTCGTCCAGGGCGACGTCGTCGAGACCGACGAGCTGCGCTGGCTGATGCCGATCCCGTGGCTGGCCGCCGGTGCCGCCGGCCTCGCGGCGACGGTGTGGCGCAGGGCCTAGCCGATGGAGCAGGCCGGCAGGGCGAACCACCTGAGGTCGTCGAAGTCCTCGGTCAGGTGCGCGGTGTCCGACCAGTCCGGAGGCGACGCGGCGGCCATGATCGCGCGGCCCTCGTCGAGGTGCTCCCGGAGCACCGAGGCGGGGGCCGTGGTCGTGTGCTGGGGCCACGTCATCGTGCCGTCGGCGGCGTACGACACGTTGGCGAGGCGCAGCGGCGGCTCGACCGCCCCCGTGCGGTGGTGCCACAGGCCGGTGACCGGGTCGAAGCGGTAGTCGCCGAGCAGCCGCCAGCCGTCGCGCGCCACGAGTCGTACGGCCTCCACGACGTAGGTGAAGACCTCCTCGTCGACGAAGTAGTTGAAGTTGACCCGCACCCAGCCGGGCTTGATGCCCTCGCAGCCGCCGGCGATCTGCGCCTCGAACCGGTGGCTGTGGTCGAGGTCGATGTGGAGCAGGCGGTGGCCGTAGGGGCCGGCGCACGAGCAGCCGCCGCGGGTCTGGATGCCGAAGAGGTCGTTGAGCAGGGCGACCACGAAGTTGTGGTGGAGGTAGGAGCCGTCGGGCGCCTTCACCACGAACGAGACGATGGACAGCCGCTGCGCCTCGAGGTTGCCGAGGATCTGCAGGGTCGGCTCGGCCACCCACGCCTCGACGGCGCGGCGCAGCATCTCCTCCTCGTGGGCCTGGATCGTCTCGACGCCGACGGCCTGCTTGAGCTGGAAGACCAGCCCGGCGCGGATCGACTCCACGATCGCGGGGGTGCCGCCCTCCTCGCGGTGGGCCTTGTCGTCGAGGTAGCGGTGCTCGGTCGGGTTGACGTACATGACGGTGCCGCCGCCGGGGACGACCGGCACCCGGTTGGCCATCAGCTCACGACGTACGACGAGCACGCCCGGCGTGCCGGGACCGCCGATGAACTTGTGCGGGCTGATGAAGATCGCGTCCTTGTGCGAGGCGCCGGGGCCGTACATCTCGATGTCGACGTAGGGGGCGCAGGCGGCGAAGTCCCAGAAGCTCAGCGCACCGTGCTGGTGGAGCAGGTCGGCGACGCCCTCGGTGTCGGTGACGATGCCGGTGACGTTGGAGGCGGCCGAGAAGGACCCGATCTTCAGCGGCCGGTCGGCGTGGCGCTCGAGCTCCTCGCGGAGGTGGTCGAGCGAGACCCGGCCGTCGGCGTCCTCGTGGATCGTGACGACGTCGGCGATGGTCTCGCGCCAGCTGACCTCGTTGGAGTGGTGCTCGAACGGGCCGATGAACACCACCGGGCGCTCGTCGGCGGGAATCTGCTCGCTCAGGTGGTAGCGGTCGTCGAGCGTGCAGGGGATGCGCAGCCCCAGGATGCCGATCAGCTTGTCGATCGCCGCCGTGCTGCCCGAGCCGCAGAAGACCACGACCGTCTCGTCGTCACCGCCGACGGCGTCGCGGATGATCCGCCGGGCGTCCTCGCGCAGGCGGGTGGTCTGGAGCCCGGTGCCGCTCGCCTCGGTGTGGGTGTTGGCGTAAGCCGGCAGGACCTCGTGGCGGATGAAGTCCTCGATGAAGGTGAGGCTGCGGCCCGACGCGGTGTAGTCGGCGTAGGTCACGCGGCGCGGGCCGTAGGGTCCGTGCATCACCTGGTCGTCGCCGATGACCGAGGCGCGGATGTGCTCCAGGAGAGCGGTGGAGGCAGGCGTGTCGTGCGTCACGCCCTGAGCGTACGCCGGTGCGAGGACAGGCCTGCCATCCGGAAGGCCTGCCCTCGCAGTGGTCAGGTCACCGCTCGGCGAGGACTCCCGCGACGAGGTCGGGGTTGTCGCTGAAGATCCCGTCGACGCCCGCGTCGAGGAAGGCGCGGGCCTCCGCCGCCAGGTCGCCAGGGGCGTTGGGATCGGTGCCGATACGGAAGTTCTTGGCCATGAACTGGTTCTCCCGGCGCAGCGTCCAGACGTGGACGATGAGCCCGGCGGCGTGGGCGTCGGGGACGACCGTCGACGGTGCGCCGGTGTTGCCGGCGGCATCGCGGGGAAGCACCCAGTTCTTGTTGGCGCCGAGACCGTCGGCGTAGGTCGCGATGACCTTCAGGCCGGCCGCGGTCACCATGGAGGCGTACGTCGTCCCGGGCAGGTCGGCGGGTCCGCCGGACGCGTCGACGAGCTGGGCCAGCGGGACGTCGACCATCGTGTCGAGCTCGCGGAGGTTGGTGACCTCGAAGGACTGGATTATCACCGGGTCGTCGGCGTCGGCCCAGTGGCGCTTGCGCAGCGCGGCGACGAGCGGCTCCTCCAGGGACAGGTCGATGGAGTCGAAGTAGGTCGGGTGCTTGGTCTCCGGGTAGACGCCCACGCCCTCGCGGCGGGCGAGCTTGAGCACCTCGTCGAAGGTCGGGATCCGCTCCTGCCCGTCGTACGCCGTGTTGTCGGGGCGCACCTGCGGCAGCCGCTCCTTCGCGCGCAGCGTGCGCAGCTCGCGGTAGGTGAAGTCCTCGGTGAACCAGCCGGTGACCGGGCGGCCGTCGATGACCTTGGTCGTCCTCCGGTCGGCGAACTCGGGGTGGTCGGCGACGTCGGTGGTGCCGCTGATCTCGTTCTCGTGGCGGGCGACGAGGACGCCGTCCTTCGTGGAGACGAGGTCGGGCTCGATGTAGTCGGCGCCCTGCTCGATGGCGAGCTCGTAGGCCGCGAGGGTGTGCTCGGGGCGGTAGCCGGACGCGCCGCGGTGGCCGATGAGGACCGGCTCGACGAGCGAGGGCTCGGTGGCGTCGGCGGGGGCGGCGGTCGCCGGCGCGGCGAGGGAGGTGAGCGTGGTGGCCAGGGCCAGCCCGAGGCCGGCGATGATCCGAGGTGTCATGCCCACGAGCCAAGCGGGCCAGGAAGACCCTCCGGGGTCCGGCAGGTGAAGGCTCCGTGAATGGCCTGCCCCTGGTCAGCTGCGAGGCTCGAGCTGCCAGGTCCCCGCGTGGTGGGTGTAGACGATCCGCACGTGTCGACGGTCCGGAGATCCTTGCCAGAACTCGACCCGCGACGGGACCAGGCGCCACAGCCTCCAGTCCTGGGGGTCGACGCCTGCGCGAGCAGCCTCGCTGCGGGCGGCGAGGTCTGCCGCGGCCTCGTCGGACGACGCCTCGACGACGACTCCGCGTGCGCGCACGGCCCGCATGATCGGCTGCCACCACAGGTTCAGCGCGGCGGACGAGCACGCCGCGAGCTGCTCCCCCTTGCGCGACGAGGCGGTGCCGGCGAATGCCCACCCCCGGGCGTCCACCGACTTGAGGATCAACGTCCGGGCGTCCGGGACGCCGTCGCCGTCGACGGTCGCCAAGGTGGCGGCGACCGGCTCGGGCACCGCGTGGTCGAGCGCCACGTCGAGCCACGCGGCGAACATCTCCGTCGGATCCGCCGGCAGGTCGTCCAGGTCGATCCCGGGAGGGGTTCCGGTCAGGGACGGGATCCGGCGTAGGTCGCGCGCGCTGGGTGATGCCACGGGCCAAGGCTTGCACGAGCGTGGGCTCGCACCGCCGCCAGTGCCGCCTCGGGGTGGTCGGTGATGACCCCGTCGACGCCGGCCGCCAGCAGGGCGCGGACCTCCGCGGCCATGTCGCCGAGGGCGTCGGGCGCATGGCCGTGGCGCAGGTTGCTCGGCAGGAACCGGTTCTCGCCCCGGACGGTCCACACGTGCACGGTGAGGCCGCGGCGGTGCGCGTCGCGGACCAGCGACGAGGGCTCGCCGATCGCTCCCCCGCCGTCGCGCGGGAGCACGAGCGAGGTGTGGGGGCCGATGCCGTCGGCGTAGTCGTCGATCCGGTCGAGGTCGTCGGACGTGGGGCGGTCGCAGGCGTCCAGCAGCTGCACGACGGGCAGCCGCGTCCGGCCGGCCAGCCGCCGCAGGATCTCGGTCTCGAACGACATCAGGGTGACGCGGGCCCAGGGGTGGTCGAGGCCGTGGCGGGCCAGGTCCCTGAGGAGCGGGACGTCGAGCGGGAGCCCGATCGCGTCGTGGTGCGCGGCGTGCTTGAGCTCGAGCAGCACCCCCACCGCCCGGCCCCGGCGCGCCGACTCCGCGCCGACCATGGCCAGCACCTCGGTGAGGGTCGGCACGCCCTCGGCACCGTCGTACGCCGTGTTGCCGGGGCGGGTGCCCGGCATCCGCTCGCGAGCGGCGAGCGTCTTGAGCTCGGCCAGGGTGAGGTCCTGGACGAACCAGCCGCGCTGGGCCACGCCGTCGACGGTCACGGTGCGACGCAGGTGCGCGAGGTCGGCACGCGCCGCCACGTCGGTGGTCGTGCTGAGCTCGAGGTCGTGACGCGCGACCAGGACCCCGTCCCTGGTGGAGACGAGGTCGAGCTCGATGTCGTCGACCCCCATCCGGATCGCGGTCCGGTAGGCGTCCAGCGTGTGCTCAGGACGGTGCCCGCTGGCGCCGCGATGCGCAACCACAGCGGGGGTGAGGACCAACGACGAGGTCTTGCCCACCACCTCGCGGGTCACCGTCATGCGACCACCGTGCACGGCTCGCGGGACCGGCGGGCGACCCGCGGGTGAATGGCGCATGATGACCGCGTGACGCTCCCGAGCTTCCCGGCCCTGACCTCCCTGCCTGCCGTCGAGCACCCGCACCTCGTCGCGGGCCCCGTCGCCCGGGCCCTGGCCGCCTGGCCGGGCGGGAGCGAGGTCGCGGTGGTCGACATCGACCCGGACCTCGCCGACACCGCGGCCATGAGCGAGGCCTACGACATCCCGATGACCGCAAGCGGCAACTGCGTGGTCGTCGCGGGCGCCCGCGCCGGCGACGAGCGGGTCGCCGCGTGCGTGGTCCGCGCCGACACCCGTGCCGACGTGAACACGCTGGTGCGCAAGATGCTCGACGTGCGCAAGGCGTCGTTCCTGTCGATGGAGCGGGCGGTCGAGGAGACCGGCATGGAGTACGGCGGCATCACGCCGCTCGGCCTGCCCGCTGGGTGGCGGGTGCTCGTGCACGACGCGCTGCTGGACGAGGCGGTCGTGGTGATCGGCAGCGGCGTACGTCGCTCCAAGCTGCTGGTGCCGGGGCGGGTGCTGGCCGACCTGCCCGGTGCCGAGGTGGTGCCCGGCCTCGGTCGCTGACCGGGCGGAGCCGACCGGGCGGAAAAGGATTCGTCTCGTCGGCCCCTGAAATCTAGGATCGCGGGGTGCGCCACCTCCCCCTCGACGATCCCGGAGTGGCGGACCATCGCACACCCGGCCGCTTCCTCTGGTGGCTGGCGATGGGCCAGCGGCGCACCCTGCTCGGCGGCATGGCGTTCGGCATCGTGTGGATGTCGTGCCAGGCGGTGATGCCCGCCGTGCTCGGCCGCGCCATCGACCGCGGGGTCGCGGCCAAGGACGCCCGCGAGCTCGTGCTCTGGGCGGGCGTGATGCTGGCGATCGGCGTGGTGCAGGCCGTCAGCGGCATCGTGCGGCACCGGTTCGCCGTGACCAACTGGCTCACCGCCGCCTACCGCACGGTCCAGCTCGTCACCCGCCAGGCGGTCCACGTCGGCGGCGCGCTCCCGCGCAAGGTGTCCACCGGGGAGGTCGTCGCGGTCGGCTCCAACGACCTCTCGCACCTGGGCAACGCGATGGACGTGACCGCCCGCTTCTCCGGCGCCGTCGTCGGCTTCCTCCTGGTCTCGGTGATCCTGCTGAGCACCTCGGTGACCCTGGGGCTGGTCGTGCTGATCGGCGTGCCGCTGCTGATGGCGATGATCGGCCCGATGCTCTCGCCCCTGCAGCGCCGCGCGGCCCACCAGCGCCAGATGATGAGCGACCTGTCCAACACCGCCACCGACATCGTCGGCGGGCTGCGCGTCCTGCGCGGCATCGGCGGCGAGCAGGTCTTCCTCGAGCGCTACCGTCGCGAGTCGCAGGCCACCCGCGTCGCCGGCGTCCAGGTCGCCAAGCTGCAGTCGGTGCTCGATGCCCTGCAGGTCTTCCTGCCCGGCGTCTTCGTGGTGCTGGTCGTCTGGCTCGGTGCCCGCTCGGCCGTCGCCGGCCAGATCACCGCCGGCGAGCTGGTCGCCTTCTACGGCTACTCCGCGTTCCTGATGATCCCGCTGCGCACCGCGACCGAGTTCGCCAACAAACTCATCCGCGCCCGCGTCTCCGCGCGGCGGGTGTGCACCGTCCTGGCGCTGCAGCCGGACGTGACCGACCCGGAGTCGCCCATGCCGTCCCCGCCCGTCGGCTCGACCTTGTACGACGCCAGGTCGGGGATCACGGTGGCGCCCGGGCGGCTCACCGCGATCGTCTCCGACGACCCGGACGAGTCGGCGCTGCTGGCCGACCGCCTCGGCCTCGCCGCCGCCGAGGTGGACGACGACGTCGCGCTCGGCGGCGTACCGCTCACGGCGCTGCCGCGCGCGGAGGTCCGCCGTCGCATCGTCGTCTCGGACACCTCGGCCCAGCTCTTCTCCGGGCGGCTCGCCGACCGTCTCGACGTGACGGGCAGCGGCGACGTCACCGCAGCCCTGTGGACCGCCAGCGCCGACGACATCCTCGACGGCCTGCCCGAGCGCCTCGACACGATCGTCACCGAGCGGGGACGCAGCTTCTCCGGCGGACAACGGCAGCGGCTGGTGCTGGCCCGGGCGCTCACCACCGACCCGGAGATCCTGGTCCTGGTCGAGCCGACCAGCGCCGTCGACGCCCACACCGAGGCCCGGATCGCCTCCCGGCTGCGTGAGCACCGTGCCGGTCGCACGACGGTGGTCACCACGGTGAGCCCGCTCCTGCTCGACACGGTCGACGAGGTCGCGTTCCTCGTGGACGGGCGGGTGCTCGCGACCGGCACCCACGCCTCCCTGCTGGAGACGGAGCCTCGCTACCGGGCGGTCGTCGTGCGCGACGTGTCGGAGGTGGCGCCATGAGCACGGCACTCCCGGTGGCCGACGGCCCGCAGGTGCGCCGCTATGCCCGGAGCATCGCGCGACGCCACCCGAGGCTGCTGTGGTCGGCGCTCGCACTGCACGTGGCCGCGGCCGCGGCCGCGCTCGCCGCGCCGCGCCTCCTCGGCGGCTTGGTCGAGGCGGTCGAGAACGGCACCACGATCGGCCACGTCGACCGCGTCGCCCTGCTGCTCGCCGGCTTCCTGCTCGCCCAGACTGTCCTGACCCGCTTCGCCCGCTACCTCAGCCAGGTGCTCGGCGAGCAGGTGCTGGCCGAGCTGCGCGAGGACTTCGTCGACCACACGCTCGCCCTGCCCGTCGGCACGGTGGAGTCGGCCGGCTCGGGCGACCTCCTCACCCGCACCAACCGCGACGTCGAGCAGCTCGGCTGGTCGGTGCGGTGGGCGCTGCCGGAGTGGACCATCGCCGTGGTCTCGGCGGTGATGATCTTCGTGGCCGCGCTCAGCGTCGGCTGGTGGGTCGCGCTGCCGTGCCTGCTCGCCGTCCCGCCGCTGGTCGTCGGCCTGCGGTGGTACCTCGCACGCGCCAAGGACGGCTACCTGCGCGAGTCGGCGTCGTACTCCCAGATCAACGCCACGCTGACCGAGACGGTCGAGGGCGCCCGCAGCGTCGAGGCGTTCGGGCTCGGGCCGCAGCGCATCGCGGCCGGCGATGCGGACTGTGCCGACTCCTACGACGCGGAGAAGTACACCCTCAAGCTGCGCACCGTCTTCTTCCCGAGCATGGAGATCAGCTACCTGCTGCCGGTGGTCGGCACGCTGCTCTTCGGCGGCTGGCTCTACACCCGCGGCGAGGTGTCGCTCGGCGAGGTGACCGCGGCGACGCTCTACATCCAGATGCTGATCAACCCGGTCGACACCATCGTCGCGATCCTCGACGAGCTGCAGATGGGTGCAGCCTCCCTGGCGCGGCTGCTCGGTGTCGCGCAGGTGCCGGACGACCGCTCGGTCTCGGGCGCCGTGCCCGCGACCGAGAAGCTCGACGCCGAGGACGTGCGGTTCTCCTACATCGACGGGCGCGACGTGCTGCACGGCGTCGACCTCGACGTGGGCGTCGGCGAACGCATCGCGATGGTCGGCCCGTCCGGCGCCGGCAAGTCCACGCTCGGCCGGCTGCTCGCGGGCATCCACCCGCCGCGCACCGGGCGCGTGACCGTCGGCGACGTCGGGCTGGTCGAGCTGCCGCTCGCCGACCTGCGCGGCCACGTCGCGCTCGTCACCCAGGAGCACCACGTCTTCGTCGGCACGCTGCGGGAGAACGTCGTCCTCGCGCGGCCGGGCTCCTCCGACGCCGAGATCGCCGCCGCCCTCGAGGCCGTCGACGCGTGGGAGTGGGTCGCGGCGCTGCCGGAGGGCCTCGACACCGTCGTCGGGTCGGGCGGTCGCTCGCTGACCCCCGCGCAGGCGCAGCAGGTCGCCCTCGCCCGACTCGTGCTCGCCGACCCGCACACGCTCGTGCTCGACGAGGCCACCTCGCTCATCGACCCGCGCGCGGCCCGGCACCTCGAGCGCTCGCTCGCGGCGGTGCTGGAGGGACGTACGGTCATCGCGATCGCCCACCGGCTCTTCTCCGCCCACGACGCCGACCGCGTGGCGGTCGTCGAGGACGGGAAGATCTCCGAGCTCGGCTCGCACGACGAGCTCGTCGCTGCGGGAGGGTCGTACGCCGCCCTCTGGGAGTCGTGGCACGGCAAGGCCTGACCCGCCCTTGCACCGTGACAGTTCCACTGTCACGATTGCGGCATGCGTCTCGCCACCCTGCTGATGTACGACGGCAACCCCCGCACCGCGGCCGACCAGGTGGTCGCGCTGGAGAAGGCGGGCCTCGACAGCGTGTGGGTCGCGGAGGCCTACGGCTTCGACTCCCCCACGCTGATGGGCTACCTGGCCGCCAAGACCGAGACCGTGAAGATCGGCTCGGGCATCCTCAACATCTACTCGCGCACGCCCGGCGCCCTCCTGCAGACCGCGGCCGGACTCGACAACGTCAGCGGCGGCCGCGCGATCCTCGGCCTCGGGGTCAGCGGGCCGCAGGTGATCGAGGGCTTCCACGGCGTGCCCTACAGCAAGCCGATGGCCCGCACCCAGGAGGTCGTCGAGATCATCCGCAGCGGTCTCAAGCGTGAGCCGCTGTCCGCCGACGGCGTCTTCCACCTGCCGCTCACCAAGGAGGACGGCGCGGTCACCGGGCTCGGCAAGCCGCTCAAGCTGCTCACCAAGCCGGAGCGCGACACCATCCCGATCTGGATCGCCGCCCTCGGCCCCAAGAACGTCGAGCAGACCGCGGAGATCGCCGACGGCTGGATCCCCCACCTCTTCCACCCCGAGAGGGCGCACCTCGTCTGGGGCGACGCGCTCGCGGCCGGCAACGCCAAGCGGCAGGAGGGGCTCGCGCCGCTTCAGGTGATGGCCGGCGGCATGGTCGCGATCGGCGAGGGCCCGGAGACCAAGGCGCTGCTCGACTTCGCGCGCCCGATCTTCGCGCTCTACGTCGGCGGCATGGGCGCCAAGGGCAAGAACTTCTACAACGACGTCGCCCGCGCCTACGGCTACGAGAAGGAGGCCGAGGAGATCCAGGACCTCTACCTCTCCGGCAAGAAGAAGGAGGCCGAGGCGCTCATCCCCACCGAGTGGCTCGAGGCGGCCAACCTCGTCGGCCCGGAGTCCTACGTCAAGGAGCGGATCGCCGCCTTCCAGGAGGCCGGCGTGACCGACCTCAACATCACCCCCGTCTCGGACGATCCAGCCGCCACCGTGGCACAGGTCAAGGAATGGGTGTCCTGACCACGTGCACTCGCCAGGCCGCTTCGCCAACCTCCGCCGGATCCAGTCGCTGGACCCGGAGGTCGACCACGACGAGATCCTCCGGCTGACCGCGCGCTTCGAGTTCCCGTGGGACTACGTCCAGGGCACGAGCATCGCGTTCCTGCGCGACTACGGCGTCCCGTCCATCGCCGCGCTGCTCGACCGCACCCGCGAGTTCGAGGACCACGGCGTCAAGCGCTACGACGACACGATCCTCATCGGCGACGAGGCGACGCTCGACGGCATCGACTCCCCGCGCTCGCACGCCGCCCTGCGCCGGCTCAACCGGATCCACGGCCACTACGACATCGCCCAGGACGAGCTCGCCTACGTCCTCGCCACCACCATCGTCGGCCCGGTCCGCTGGATCTCCGAGTTCGGCTGGCGCCCGCTCGACCCCCACGAGCTGACCGCGATCGCGAAGGTGACCACCCGGTTCGGCGAGCTGATGGGCATCAAGGACCTGCCCACGACGTACGACGGCTACCTCGCGCTGCTCCTCGACTACGAGCGGCGGCACTTCGCCCCCAACCCCGAGGCCACGCGGCTCGCCGAGGCGTCGATCCGGATCGCGCGGGAGGTGGCCCCGCCACCGCTGCGGCCGCTCGTGCGCCGGGTGACCATCGCGGTGATGGACGAGCCCCTGCGCAGGGCGCTCGGCCTGCCGCGCCAGCCCCGGTGGTTCGTCCGCGGGGTGCACGCGGGCCTCCGGCTGCGCGGCCGGCTGCTGCGCCTGGCGCCCCCGCGGCGTACGGCGTACGTCCACCGGCCCACGACCTATCCCGGCGGCCACCGCCTCGAGGACCTCGGTCCCCTCTCCATGCTCGACGAGCTCAACCGCGTGGCGGGGACGGCGACGGGGTAGTGGAGAGCATGACCGCGCACCCCTTCGTCGCACGCCTGAACCGCCTCACCGGCCTCGCCCCCGGCCTCGCCCTGGCCGCAGCCGCCGCGCTGACCGGCGTGCTGCGCCGCGACAAGCCGCTCCACCCCGCCGGGCACCACGGGACGGGGCGGCTCACCCTGTCCACCTCCGTCCCCGACCTCGGCGTCCCGGCCCTCGCGGCCGGAGGGACGCGCCCCTGCGCCGTGCGCTGGTCCCGCGCCATGGGTCTGCCCCGCGGCTGGCCCGACATCGAGGGCATGGCGCTCCGGATGCCCGGCGCCTCGCAGCACGGCGAGGACGCCGACCTGCTGCTCGCCAGCACCGGCGAGCACCGGTGGAGCCGCTACCTGCTGACGCTGCGCCGGCCCCGTCGTTTCGGCCGGCTGACCACCCTGCTGCCGGTGCGCGCGGGAGGCCGCGCGCTCACGTTCGCGCTGGACCCGGTGACCGGCGGTGCCGACGGCCTGCCCCCCACGTCGTACGTCCTCGAGGTCGCGCGCGGGAAGGGCCCGTGGCAGCGCCTGGGGCAGCTCGACGTCGCGTGGTCCGAGGACGACACCACTGATCGTTTCGACCCGGTCGCCCGACCGCTGGACGGGGTCGAGCAGTACGCCTTCGTCGAGGCCCTCCGCGAACCCGCCTACGCCGCAGCGCGCGCCGTCGCTCGTGCCCGCCCCACCACAGAGAAGAGACCCCATGCCTGACCGTCCCAGCATCCTCGAGCAGGAGCACGAGGACTTCCGCGCCGTCGCCCGCGCGTTCTTCGAGCGCGAGGTCGTGCCGTTCCACGAGCAGTGGGAGCGCGACGGCATCGTGGACCGGGAGGTGTGGCGCAAGGCCGGCGAGCGCGGGCTGCTGTGCTTCGACGTCGACGAGGCCTACGGCGGCGCGGGGATCAAGGACTTCCGCTACAACATGGTGCTCGCCGAGGAGTCGGCCCGCGCGGGCGCCTCGGGCCCCGGCTTCGCCGTGCACAGCGACATCATCGTCCCCTACATCTCCTCGCTCGGCACGCCAGCGCAGAAGCAGCGCTGGCTCCCCGGCTGCGTCTCCGGCGACCTCGTCACCGCCATTGCGATGACCGAGCCGGGCGCCGGCTCGGACCTGCAGGGCATCCGTACGACGGCGGTCGACGCCGGCGACCACTACGTCCTCAACGGCTCGAAGACCTTCATCTCCAACGGCATCCTCGCCGACCTGGTGATCGTGGTCTGCCGGACCAACCCCGAGGCCGGGCACCAGGGCATCTCGCTGCTGGTGGTCGAGCGCGGGATGGAGGGCTTCGAGCGCGGCCGCAACCTCGACAAGATGGGCCTGCACGCCCAGGACACCGCCGAGCTCAGCTTCACCGACGTACGCGTGCCGAAGGACAACCTGCTCGGCGCGGAGGGCTCCGGCTTCATCTCGCTGATGGAGAACCTGCCCCAGGAGCGGATCTCGATCGGCTGCATCGCCGTCGCAGCTGTCGAGCACGTCCTCGACCTGTGCCTGGCGTACGCCAAGGAGCGCGAGGCGTTCGGCAAGCCGATCGGGAAGTTCCAGCACAACCGCTTCGTGCTGGCCGAGATGGCGACCGAGGCCCACATCGCCCGGGTCTTCATCAACGATTGCGTGCTCAAGCTCAACGCCGGAGAGGTCGACACCTCGCTCGCCTCGATGGCGAAGTGGTGGACCACCGAGCTGCAGAAGCGCGTCGTCGACGCGGGCGTGCAGCTGCACGGCGGCTACGGCTACATGAACGAGTACCCGATCTCCAAGGCCTACACCGACTCCCGCATCCAGACGATCTACGGCGGCACGACCGAGATCCAGAAGGAGATCATCGGGCGGATGCTCGGCCTCTGACCTGGCTCTGACCTCAGGCGTGCTCGGCCCGGTAGCGCACGAGCAACCGGTCGAGCAGCGCCTCGAGCCCGGCCGCCAGGTCGTCGTCCAGCGACCGGAACGCCCAGGTGGCGCGCCCGGTCCGGCAGGCCTGCAGCTCGGGCGGGGCGAGCGCGACGTCCTCGGGGTAGCGGTCGGCGATGATCAGGTAGAGGGCGACGTGCTTGCTGGCCCGCTTGGTCGCCGCGAAGTAGTCGTGGCCGCTCGCCCCGGGCAGCACGAGGGAGGGCAGCCCGTAGATCGTGCCGTCGACGAGCTCGGGGCGGTAGCGGTCGAGGACTCGCTGGAGCCGCGCCTCCACCTCGTCCAGGTCCTGCGCGGCCATGTGTCCTCCTCCGTCGCGAGCCTAGCGACGGATAACGATCCCAATCGCAGCATCCGGACGTGCTTCGTCCGCATCCGTGCCTACGGTGGGGTCATGACCGACTTCACGGAGCAGGACCTCAGCGGTTCGACCTTCCGCCGGGTGCTCCTGACCGACGCGCTCATCCAGGACGTCGACCTGAGCCGGACCCGGATCCGGTCCGCCTACCTCGACGGCGTGCGGATGACCGGCGTCGAGGTGCCCGACCTGGAGATCTACGGCGAGCTCGGCCGCCTCGTGGTCAACGGGGTCGACGTGGTTCCCCTCGTCGAGGCGGAGCTGGACCGTCGTACGCCGGAGCGGGTGCTGATGCGGCCCACCGACCTCGCCGGCTTCCGCAAGGCGTTCGAGGTCGTGGACCGGCTCTGGGCGGGCACGGTGAAGCGGGCGCGAGCGCTGCGGCCGGAGCGCCTGCACGAGCAGGTCGGCGGCGAGTGGTCCTTCATCGAGACGCTGCGCCACCTCGGGTTCGCCCACGCCTGCTGGGTCGGCGGCGTGGTGCTAGCCGACCCCTCCCCCTGGCACCCGCTCGACCTCCCCTGGGACGAGGCGCCGACGGTCGACGGCGTGCCGTGGGACCGCGACGTGCGTCCCTCCCTCGACGAGGTGCTGGCCCTGCGCGCCGAGCGACGCGCCACGGTGGCCGCGGTGCTGGACGACCTCGACGACGCGGGCCTGGAGCGACCCGTCTCGTCCGCGACCGCGTTCCTGGCGGACGCGGAGGGGCTCACCGTCGCCCAGTGCCTGCGCGTCGTGCTCAACGAGGAGTGGGAGCACCGGCTCTACGCCGAGCGCGACCTGGCGCTGCTGCCCTGACGAGCCGCGGTCCTACAGCTCGACGTCCTCCGGGATCACCCGCAGCACGCTGGTGGTGCCGGCGTCGTGGCCGACGACGAGCGTGACGCCGTCCAGCCGACGGAGGGACGCGCGTACGTCGTCGACGTCGAGGCGCGCGTCCACGGCGATGTCGGCGTCGCGGACCGGCACGGGGTTGTTCGGCCAGTCCTCCGACGGCACCTCGAAGGGGTCGAAGTCGGTCTGCGCGGCCGACCACAGCTGCAGGGCCGACTCGGCGACCATGTCGTCGATGGCGGTCTCGTCGTGCGTCATGCACCCGACCGTACGCGCCGAGGTGCTCGGAGTCTCGCGTGGATCACTTCCGCGGACCGCCGCGCCGGAGCACACTGGCGCGATGACCGACACCCTGGGCAGCCGGTTCGCCCGCGCCATCGCCGCCAAGGACGAACCCGCGCTGCGTGCCCTCCTCTCCGACGACGTCGACTTCAAGGGCCTGACACCCGGACGCCTCTGGGAGGGCTCCGGTCCGGACGACGTCGTGCAGGTCGTCTTCGGCTCGTGGTTCGAGGAGTCCGACCGGGTGGACCGCGTCGTGCACGTCACCGACGGCGAGGAGGTGGCCGACACGGCGCTGGTCAGCTATCGCTTCGACCTCACCAGTCCGGGTGGCTCCTACGTCGCCGAGCAGCAGGCCTACTACCGCGGCGGGGAGACGATCGACCACCTGCGCATCATGTGCTCCGGCTTCCGGCCCCGTTAGGCCGCGAGCTGGAGCAACGACCAGCTGACCCGCGCTTCGAGTGGGGTGGACTCCTCCATCGAGGGCATCCGCCGGGTGCCGCTGTGGTCGACGACGTAGGTCGCACCGTGCGCGTCACGCCAGACATAGAGCCCCGGGAAGGGTTGCCGCACCTCCCAGTCGTCGTGGGTCTTGATCCGGTGGTGGAACGCCGTCATCGGGCCGTAGTTGCCCACCCTCGACTGGCCCGGCGGTCCTCCCTGGCGGAAGGGGCGGGTGTGGTCGATCTGCTGGGTGCGAGCGGTGCTCGCTCCCCACGGGAAGGTGTCGGCCGGCGTCATCAGATGCACGGCCTGCCTATGTCGATCGGGGATCTCGTAGGAGTCCACGGGAGCCTGACCGGAGAGGTCGAGGACGGGCTTGATCGTGAAGCGCATCTGGGGTCCGAGGTGGCGACGGACCCAGTCCTCGGTGACGGGACCGTGTCCCTCGACCCGGGCGGTGTCGGTCGGCTCGGGCCCGGCGTAGGTGTGGACGTGGACGGTGACGGCCGGCATCACTGCTGACCAGTCCAGCTCCGGCTGCGGGCACTCGGGCCGGTCACGCCACTGGACGAAGGCCTCGATGAGGGCGACGGCCTCGTGCGGGTTGGCCAGCACGGCGATCGCCTTGACCCGGCGGGCGTCGACGTCGTCGGTGTCGCCGAGGCTGGCGAGGATGTCGGCGATCCACTGCACGCGGGCATCCAGCAGAGCTACGACCGGGAACGGCGCGCGGACGAAGAAGCCGCGCATGCCGTCCTCCGTCGACCGGGTCGGGCTCGCGACCAGGCGCTCGGCGTTGACCTGCTCGCGCCGGGCCGCCTCCTCCGGGTCGCTCGCGACGATCACGCCGGTCACCAGGTCCTCGAACCTGGTCCACGGGATGCGACCGTCCGCCGCCTCGGCGACACGCTCGTCGACGTAGGACGCCTGCTCCAACGTCAGGTCGCGCGTGCGCCGGGCGACGAAGCGGGCGTAGGACGCCTTGACCTCCAGCGCCTCCACCCGGCGCCAGACCTGGGGCAGCCGGATCACCAGGTCGAGGGCATCGGCCATGAGCGAGTGGGCGGACCCCGACGAGATGCCGAGCCGCGCGCCCAGCGCCGCGGCGGCGAACTCCGCCACGTCAGGCGTCCCGACCCCGCCGAAGCGCCTGGCCCGCTCGCGGCCCGGGAGGCGGGTCACGTCGGGGTCGAGGGTCTCAGGGTTGTTGAGGATCGCGTGCTGCACGGCGATCCGGAGCACCTGCGCCTCGCACTCGCGCTGCATGCGCGAGACCTCGTCGGCGTGATCGAGGAGCTCGGCCTCGGTCAGCTCGTCGAGAGCGATGGTCAGGTCCATGCATCCACTCAAGCAGGGGCCACCGACAGTGGGTGGGCATGGCAGTTCGGGCTGTGGAGGGCGCTCGATTCGCCGCGAGTCAGCCGTCGCAGGCGGGCTAGCGTCGAGCTCTCCAGCATGCAGCCGCACGCGATCAATCGGTCGCTGGGACGCTTCTAGCTACATCTCATGAACCTAATGGCGACCCCGATGTGTCCCGGCGCGCTGTCCAGTCTGCAGTGACCGCCCGACTGCAGGCCGTAGGGTGCGCCTCATGAAACGGGGGCACACATACTCACGAGAAGACCAAGGCCGAACAGGTCGTGGTCTCGGTTACCTTCCGAAATCGCCCCAAGGGTTACTCCCTCCGCGAACTTCAGCGGACTCTCAATGGTCTCGAACTCCTCATTGATGAGTTGGCGAGGCGCCACGGGACTTCGTTCGGAAGTCGACGCTCGCCGCCCTTGGAGGTCAGAGGCCCCTGAAAGGACGCCCGCGCATCCGTGTCGATCGGGTCTCATACAACTCCCCGCTCGAAGTCATCGTTACGGTGACGGCAGTTGGCATCCCGACCACCTTGTTCGCGAAGCGCCTGCTCAGCGTCTACGCGCAAGCGCAGTCCATCAGGCTTAACCGCCAGGCGCATTCGATCGTCGAATCGACGGCGAAGATGCTGGAGCGCGAGGCCCACCGTAACAAGCCCGATCCCGAGCGAACGAAGGCAGCCGCCGAAGTCCTGGCTTCAATCAGCGACTTGACCGTTCAGAAGAAGTAGTTCGCGTCGCAGGTCACTCTCAAACAACGGAGGCGCGCTCCCACCGAACCTGGCCCGCCTCGGACCTTAAAGCTGGGTAGCACAACATGTGCAGACCAAGCGCAGGCCGAGTGCCGTTGGCGCTCGTCGCGAACGTGCGTCTTTCCGCCGCCTGTCGGTGTCTGACCCTGGTCCAACTCAGATGGGCGGGTTTCAGCAAGAGGATCGCGTCTGGGGAATCGCGAGCGCTCAGGACGTCGGTCGAAGTAGCGTCCCGACATGACGCGCTACGAATACGACGACGAAGCAAGTCAACGGCTTCATATGGACGTCGTTTACGAGATCGACGAGCGGCCCACTCCGGTGGCCCGATGGGTCGACGCTATGCGCCGACTGAATTCGATCAACGACCCTCTCGCGCGACGCCTCCTGGCGCTGCACCGCGACTGCGGATCCGGTAGTGGACCGTGCGACAGCGGCTTCGAGGACGAGCCAATCGCTCAGCGCGTCGGCTGGGGATGCGAGACCACGTCCGTGATCGCCAATCACTTCGGAGTCGACTACCCGGTTGCTCCGCCAGAATCCGACTGATTGCGTAATTCCGCCGCCTCGGGGACATCCGGATCGGCCGACGCGCAGGCACCGAGCCCGGTCGGAGTTGCCTCGCACCGACACCTCAGCTACGCGTTCACGTGCGGCCGATTGCGTGAAGTGCTGCCTCCACAGCTGCGGATGGATCTTCGGCCCGGGTCACTCCGCGGCCGACGATGACATGACTGGCTCCATCGGCAATTGCCCCGCCAACCGTGCCGGTGCGGACGTGATCAGGCGTGTGGACGTCCCCGGGCACCGTGGCGCCGGGCACCACGACCAGGGAGTGCGGCGGCACCAGCGCTCGCATGGCGCGCACCTCACGTGGAGAGGTCACCAACCCATGGCATCCGGAATCGGTCGCCAGACCTGCCAACCGTGTGACCTGTGCCTGCACCCCATCGGGCACTCCCACCTCGACCAGACCGACGTCGTCGAGCGAGGTGATCACCGTCAACGCAAGGACCTTCAGCTGGGGGGTCGCACGTGCTGCGTCGACCGCAGCGCGCAGTACGGCCGACCCGGCGCCGGCATGGACTGTCACCATCGAGACGCCGAGGTCCCCACACACCCGCACAGCAGAAGCCACTGAGTGCGGGATCTCGTACAGCTTCAAGTCCAGGAACACCTTCTTCCCGGCCTCGACCAGAGTGCGGACCACCGCGGGCCCGGCAGCCGTCAGCAGCTCCAACCCCACCTTGTAGGTGTCCACCAGGTCACCCAGCTGCCCCACGACGTCCAGAGCGGGCTCACTGCGGTCGAAGTCGAGCGCCACGATTACCTGGCCGCCGCCGGTCACGAGAAGCACACTATCGGCGGGCTACCAGCGGATACGCGAATGCGAACCGCGGCGCGGACGCGACCAGACGCCCGCCGGGCCTATCCCCTGACACGCCGGGTCTCGTACGCCCACATCGCGACCTCGACGCGGTTGCGGGCGCCGAGCTTGCTCATCAACGCGCCGATGTGGGTCTTCACCGTGCTGAGGCTGATGTGCAGCTCGTCGGCGATCTCGGAGTTGGTGCGGCCGCGGGCGACGGCGAGCAGGACTCCTTCCTCGCGTTCGGTGAGCGGCTCGATCGGCTGGGGCGGCGGGGAGGCCGGCTCCAGGCCGGCGAGGGTCGTGAGCAGGCGGCGGGTGATGTCGGGTGAGATGAGCGCGTCGCCGTTCGCGGCTGCGTGGATCGCCTGGACCAGCAGCTCCGGCCCGGCGTCCTTGAGGAGGAAGCCTCGGGCGCCGGCCTTGAGGGCGCCATGGACGTACTCGTCGAGGTCGAAGGTCGTGATGACGACGACGGCCAGCGGGTCTTCGACGCCCGGGCCGGCGAGCTGGCGGGTGGCCTCGACGCCGTCGAGGCCGGGCATCCGGATGTCGAAGAGGCAGACGTCGGGACGCAGCTCGCGTGCCACGGCCACCGCCTCGTGACCGTCCGTCGCCTCACCGACGACCTCGATCCCGGGCTGGGCATTGAGGATCATGGTGAGCCCGGTGCGGACCAAGAGCTGGTCGTCGGCGACCACCACGCGGATGGTCCCTCGGCTGGTCACTGGGGCACCTCCCTCGGGAGGGTCGCCTCGACGGTCCAGCCGCCGGCCGGGTCCGGCCCGGCCTGGCAGGCACCGCCGAGCAGCTTGGCTCGCTCCGCCATGCCGAGCAGGCCGTAACCCAGGGTGGTCGCGGGGCGGGCTGCTTCTCCGTCGTCGTGCACACGCAACCGTACGACCTCGCCGTCGCCGGTGACCTCGACGGTGACCGCCGTCGCGTTCAACGCATGCCGGATCGCGTTGGTGACCGACTCCTGACAGATCCGGTAGACCGCCACCTCCACCGGTTGCGGCAGGCCGGCGAGGTCGCCGCCGCGGTGCACCTGCACGATGGGGCTCATCCGGGCCAGCTCGTACAGGTCGCCGATGCCCCGCTGCGGTGCGTAGTCAGCCGCTTCGCCGTCCCGGAGCACCCGGACCATCGTGCGCATCTCGTGCAAGGTCCGCGACGCCTCTGCCTCGATCACTGCCAGCGTCTCGACCGCCGAAGCCGGGTCGGTGGCTGCCACCGCCCGCCCTGCCTGGGCCTGGATCGCGATGGCGGACACGTGGTGCGCGACGGTGTCGTGCAGCTCGCGGGCGAGCTCGCCGCGCTCGAGCGTGCGGACCTGCTCCACCTCGCGCTGGTGCGCGACCGCGCGGTAGCGCATCGCGGCCCCGAGCGCGAACGATGCGACCAGCACGGTGGTGCCACCGACCACGTCCCCGAGGTCGCCGCTTATCGCCAGACCGACGCCCGCTGGCACGGCGACGATCGCCGTACCGACCAGCGCCTCGGGTCCGGAGGCCCAGCGGTAGAGGGAGTAGGGCAGCACCAGGACAGCGAGCATCGCGACGAGCCCCACGTCGCCGACGTCGCTGACCATCGTCGGCACCAGCAGCACCATCGCGCCGCCGAAGCCGACCGCGGTCGCGGGGAGTGGATGCGTACGCCGCCAGAGCAGGGCCGGGATCACCAGGAGCGCGACCACGGTGGACAGGGGCCGCGCCGGCACGTCGGAGCGGAACACGGCCTCGCCCACGGCCGTGACGAGCAAGGCGCCGACCAGGGCCCAGTCCCACCACGTCCGCGCCGGCGGGTGCGGGGCACGGGGCTCGGCGAGGACCGAGCGGACGAAGGGGGCGAGCACCGTTGCAGCCTAGAGAGCGGTGGCGCTTGTCGTACGCGGCCACGACCAGGCGGAGCGGAGGATGTGGGCGAGCAGGGCCACCTCGACCACGACGCCGAGGCCGTAGAACCACAGCCAGGACTCGCCGGCCAGGTTGAACACCGACACCGGGACGTAGAGCGAGGCCACGACGAGGTTGAGTGTGCGGTTCGCCCGGGCCGGCAGCGCCGTGGACAGCACGATCATGAGGGCCGGGATCCCCACCAGCGCGAGCGAGGTGAAGGCGAAGGTCTGGCTGATGTCGAACTCGAAGACGGCGCCGGACAGGATCTCCTCCAAGGCGCCTGGCTTGTAGAGGTGCAGGTAGTCCACGTAGATGTAGAAGAACATGAAGCTGGCCCAGGCTGCGGCGAGCCTCACCCTGACCGGCACGGGCGGGTCGTGCAGGGCTGTCGTGGTCGTGGCGGTGGTCGTGGTCGTGGTGCTCAAGGTCTCTTCCTTCCCATCGGGGTTGTCGATGCCACGATGGTCGAAGGGCGGCCCGGCGCCATCGGTCTGCAGGCTCGAGCTTCCTGGCCTCTGGTACGAGTCATGTCCCGCCAATCGGCTGGTCCGCGCGACGATGTCCGGGCACACACGGAGGTCGCCATGCAGACTCGCCCCTTCCCGTCGGCACCCGATGCCCGCTCCCCCGCAGGCGCCGAGATCCGGCACCTGATCGAGGGCGAGAGGGGCAACATGATCCACTCCACCGTCCCGGCAGGTCAGGTGAACCGGGCGACCGTCCACGCCACGGTCAGCGAGCTGTGGCACGTGCTCTCGGGACAGGGAGAGATCTGGCGTCGGGACGGACGCGAGGAAGGGACGAGCGTCCTGGCGGCAGGCGTCTCGATCGACATTCCGGTCGGGACCGCCTTCCAGTACCGCTGCACCGGGCCCGATCCGCTCCGGTTCCTCTGCATCTCCATGCCGCCCTGGCCCGGCGACGACGAGGCGTCGGTCGTCGACGGTCCCTGGCAGCCGACCCTTCCCTGATGCGGCCGCTGGTCAGGATGGCAGCGCGCGAGCATGCACCATCCGCAGCACCTCTTCGGAGCGCTCGGTGAGCGCGCTGACCACGACGGGCGCGGCCTGGGCGGCGGCCACCTCACGGACGTGCCGTACCCACGCCTCGTCGATCGCGAAGACCGGGAAGAGGCTGGTGCCGAGCGCCAGGCCGGGGATCATCCCGCCCTCGTGCAAGGTGGGGAGCGCCTCGATGTAGCGCTCGGCGTACGGCGCCAGCACCTCGTCCTGCCCGGGCCGCCAGAAGGCGTGCGACACGGTGCGGGCGGTCTGGATCGGCGCGGTGCGCTCGACCAGGGCGGTCCACGCCTCCTCCTTCGCAGCAGCGGAGGGTGAGCTCGCCCGCACGCAGAGGGCACGGACCCAGGCGTCCGGGTCGGGGTCGCGCTCCTGCAGGGCCTGCACGGCGTCGGTGTCGACCTCGCCGAGCTCGGCCCGGCGCTGCAGGACGTACCACTCCAGGTCGAGGTCGTCGCCGACCTGCTCGCGCAGCGTCGCGAGGTCCTCCTCGCCCACCGCCGTCCGCGCCAGCGCGCGCAGCGCCGCGTGCCGCGACACCCCCGCGGCCACCAGGTGACGTGCGGCGCCGGCCACCTGCGCCTCGAGGCCCACGCGCTCCGACTCGGGCGCCCACCGCTGGGCGGCGGTGAGGGCGAGCTCGAGGCACGGCTCCACCACCGTCTCCACGGTCTCCACCGACAGCACGTCGGTGAGCGCACCCACGGCCTCGGCGGCCGTGGCCTCGGCATGGGCGAGCATGTCCCAGACGGTGGCCATCGCGACGGCACGGGTCAGCGTCGTGGGCAGGCCCGAGGGACGCCCGACCAGCACCTCGCGCCCGGCTGCGTCCGGGCGGGTGGTGGCGAAGGTGGTGTCGTCGTGGTTGACGAGGTAGAGGTCCGCCGGGGGCAGGCCCTCGACGGCGGTGCGCTCGCCGTCGACCTCCACGACCGTGGAGCCGACCTCCTCGAGCACCTCGCCGGCACGGCGGTAGGCACCGACGCCCACGACCTGCGGGTGCGGGGCACCGTGGGCGCCGACCGCGGTCAGCACCAGGCCCTCGTCGGTCTGCTCGATGCCCAGTCGGTCGACGCCCGCGGTCTCCAGCCACGCCGTACGCCACGGCTGGAGGTCACGGCCGCTGGCCTGCTCGAGGGAGCCGACGAGGTCGTCGAGGGTGGTGTTGCCCCAGGCGTGCTCGGCGAAGTAGGCGCTCATGCCGGCGCAGAAGGTGTCCTCGCCGACGAAGTGCATGAGCTGCTTGAGCACGGCCGCGCCCTTGGGGTAGGTGATGGAGTCGAAGATCGACTCGGCGTCGGCGACCGTCGGCACGGGCTGGCGGATCGGGTGCGAGCTGGGGCCCTGGTCGGCGAGGTAGGCGAGCAGCTTGTCGTCCACCAGGTTGTTCGCGGCGGTGTCGCCGTAGGCGGTGGCGCGCTCGGCCGCCCACATGCACGCGAACTCGGCGAAGGCCTCGTTGAGCCAGAGGTCGTCCCACCAGCGCATCGTGACGATGTTGCCGAACCACATGTGCGCCATCTCGTGCAGCAGCACGTTGGTGAAGACCTGCCACTCCCCCGTGGTCGGCTCGTGGCGGCGCAGGATGCTGTCGGCCCAGGTGACGCAGCCGTAGTTCTCCATCGCCCCGCCGAACTCGGGCAGGAACACCTGGTCGTAGGTGCGCTGCGGGAACGGCATGCCGAATCGGTCGCCGAAGAAGGCGAGGCCCTGCGCGGTGAGCGTGAAGAGCTGCTCGGCGTCACGCTCGAGCGCGGACGCCAGGGTCTGCCGGGCGTAGAGCCCGAGGTCGTGGCCACCGGCCTCCTGGCGCAGCTCGACGAACGGTCCGGCCACCACGACCGGGTTGTACGTCGACAGCGGCGGCGTGGGCTCGAAGGTCCAGCGCCGCCCGCGGTCGACGTCCTCGACCACCGGGTCGCCGGAGTTGCTGACCACGGTCCACGACGCCGGGGCGGTGACCGTGAAGGCGTGCGGCGCCTTGAGGTCGGGCTGGTCGAAGCAGGCCCAGGCGTAGCGCGCCTCGTCGGGCTCGAAGGAGGTCCAGAGGTAGACGTTGTCGTCGCCGGGGTCGACGGCACGGTGCACGCCCCGCCCGTGCGTGGTGTCGCGCTGCACCGTGGCCACCACCAGCTCGTTGTCCTCGGCGAGGCCGGCCAGCGCGATCCGCCCCTCCTCCGCCGCGGGCAGCGGCTCGCCGTTGAGCGTGGCCGACTCGACCTCCGCGCAGCAGTCGACGAACGTCGAGCCCCCGGCCGCTGCCGTGAAGCGGACGGTGCTGACGGCGCGGAAGGCGGGGCCGTCGACGAGGTCGGTGAGGTCGAGGGCGATGTCGTAGGAGGTGACCGACAGCAGGGCCGCGCGCTCGACGGCCTCCTCCTGCCGAAGACTGCGAACGGGCACGGAGGTGCTCCTCACTCGAGGGCGGGTGCTGCGGACGATCTGCAGCCTAGGCTCCCCGGGGCCTCATCCGTTCTCGGACTCGAAGAGCGCCTGCCTCTGTCGCGCCGCGTCCATGGCGGCGAGGAACTTGTCGTCGTACTCAGGGTCGTCGGAGCGGATCGACGTGATCACGTGCTCGTCGAGCACCCGGGTGTCGCCCTCGCGGACCTTCTGCAGCACGACGTGGGTCTCGCCCTTGGCGTCGTAGTGGGCGACGCGCCAGGTGCCGGGAGGCGCGAGCTGCGGCCCCTGGTCCGCGGAGCGCTGGAGGTACGACGTCACCGCGAAGACCAGCAGGCCCACCAGCCCGATCAGGACGACGGCCTCCACCATGACCATGCCTCGATTGTGCGCCGCGGCGCCGCGTGATGCCAGCGCTCACGCGAGCCCGGGCGCACCGAGCGCCAGCGCCACGACGGACGCCGCACCCTGCACGTCCGGCTGCCCACCGCCGTCGGTCCTGCGCGCGTTGGCGTGGTCGAGCATCACGGAGACGAACGTCTCCGCCGCCTGGCGGCGCAGGGTCTTCGCCGACGTCCAGTCGACGGCCTGCTCCAGGGCGGACTCGGTGAGCTCCACGAGCGAGCGTCGCAGGCGGCGGAGGTGTGCACCGACCTGCGGGTGGGTGCCGCTCTCGCGGAAGATGATCGTGCGCAGCACCAGCGAGTCGTGGCTGTCCAGCCCGAGCCTGCGGTGCAGCGCCATCAGGGACGCGGCCGGGTCCCCACGGCGTACGACCCCGGAGACCGCCTCCTTCGTCGGCACCGGGAGCCGCTCCTGCAGCAGCGTCAGCAGCAGGTCGATCTTGCGCGGGAAGTAGTAGAAGACCAGTCCCTTGGGCACCGCGGCGGCCTCGGCCACGCGGGCGGTCGGCGTCGCGTCGAAGCCGTCGACGGCGAAGAGCTCCTCGGCCGCGTCGAGGATGCGGGTGCGGCGGTCGTCGGCTGCCATGTGTGCTCCCCGTGCGGTCGGTGGGACAGGACGATGGACGGGCAGGCAGCCGTGGGCTGCCCGCCCGCCGCTGGTTGGTCGGGGCCGCTCCCCTAGTGCGGGATGGCCCTGTGGTGCATTCTCTGCTCGACCTCGGGCAGGCTCAAGAGCCCTGCGACGAGCGTGACCGCACCGAGGATCCACGCCGTCACGGCGAGGTCGTTGTCGGTGCTGGCGACGTCCAGCACCCACGGGGAGCCGAGGAACAGCACCCCCATGAGCACCAGCGCGTACGCGCTGATCCGGTCCTCCTCCATCGCCATGGATCCCAGCGCGACCGCCGCTGTCACCACGCCGAGGACCACCATCGTCCAGGTCGCGGTGTCGTCCATCTCGATGACGAGCGGTGACAGTGCTGCGCAGGCGCCGGCAACCGCCGCCACCCAGGCCTGCCATCGTGTCCACTTCTGCATCTCTGGTTCCTCACTTTCGCCCTCGGAGCCGTCACCACGGGGCGGTTCCACCTACCTCATGGTCCGCCTGACTGACCGCCCGGTCAAGACTTCGCCTGGTCCACGCCGGTCCTAGCCAGCCGACGCCTCCGCCGTCCATGATGTGACCCCCGCCACACGCCTTCGGACAGCTGGAGACCCCATGGAGCACGAGATCCCCGCCGACGTCGCGGCCGTCCGCGAGGAGTACGAGGCCCGCATCCTCGGCCTGCACATGCCCGCCGTGGTGCGCCAGGCGGCGGAGAGGTTCGGCGACGACCCGGCGTTCTCCGACCGGTTCGACGTGCCCGAGGGCGAGACCTGGTCGACGATCAGCTGGGCGCAGACGTGGGAGCAGACCCAGCAGGTGGCGGCCGCGCTGATCGAGCTCGGCGTCCAGAAGGGCGACCCGGTGGCCATCATGGCGGTCAACCGCACCGCCCACACGCTGACCGACTACGGCACGATGACCGCGGCCGCGATCCCGCTGTCGATCTACAACACCCTCGCGCAGGACCAGGTGGCCTTCATCGCGGGCGAGTCCCGCCCGGTGGTGGTCGTCCTGGAAGACCACGACCGCTACCAGCGCTGGGAGCGGGCGCTCGCCGAGACCGACTCGATCCGGCACGTGGTCATGCTCGCCGACGCCGACCGGGTCGACGACCCGCGCGTGATGACGTGGGCGGACTTCCTCGCCCGCGGCACCGACACCAGCGGGGTCGAGGCGCGCATGGACCAGATCACCCCCGCCCTCCCCGCCACCTACCTCTACACCTCCGGCACCACCGGCAACCCCAAGGGCGTGGTGCTCACGCACCACAACGTGATGTACGAGGCGGTGTCGACGCTCGACGCCGCCGGTCTGCACGGGCAGCAACGCACCATCAGCTACCTGCCGCTCGCCCACATCGCCGAGCGGGTGCTGGCGACGTACGGCCCGCCGTTCCTGGGCAACCACGTGCACGCGATCCCCGACCCTGCGGGGCTGCTGGGCGCGCTCGGCGAGGTGCACCCCACGGCGTTCTTCGGCGTCCCGCGGGTGTGGGAGAAGATCAAGACCGGCATCTCGGCCAAGCTCGCCGAGGACCCCAACCCCGACAACCAGAAGCTCGTCACCGACGCCATGGCGGCCGGCCTGGCCTGGACCCAGGCCCACGAGTACGGCAACGAGATGACGCCCGAGGTCGAGGAGGCCTATGCCAAGGCCGACGAGGCGATCCTCGGATTCCTCCGGCTCCTGCTCGGGCTCGACCGGGTGACGTGGGCGGCAAGCGCCGCGGCGCCGATGCCGCTGGAGGTCGCCAAGTTCATGGGCGGCCTCGGCCTGCAGGTGTACGACGTCTACGGCATGACCGAGACGACCGGCGCCTTCACCTCCAACGGCCCCGGGGCCTTCAAGCTCGGCACCGTCGGGCGCCCCAACCCCGGCATCGAGGTGCGCCTCGACGAGGACGGCGAGATCCTGTGCCGCGGTCCGGTCAACACCCCGGGCTACCACCTCCAGGAGGAGGCCACCCGCAATCTCATCGACGAGGACGGCTGGATCCACACCGGCGACATCGGCACGGTCGACGAGGACGGGTTCTACTCGATCATCGACCGCAAGAAGGAGCTCATCATCACCTCGGCGGGCAAGAACATCGCCCCCTCCAACATCGAGAACTACCTCAAGGAGTCGCCCATCGTCGGGCACGCCATGGCGCTGGGCGACGCCCGGTCCTACGTCGTCGCGATCATGACGCTCGACGGCGAGATCGCGCCCCTGGTCGCGGCGAAGATGGGCATCGAGTACACCGACCTCGCCGACCTGTCGACCAAGCCGGAGATCCGGGCGATGGCACAGGCCGCCGTCGACAAGGCCAACGAGCGGCTCTCCCGGCCCGAGCAGGTCAAGGCGTGGGAGCTGCTCCCCCACGAGTGGACCGCGGAGTCGGAGGAGCTGACCCCGACGCTCAAGCTCAAGCGACGCGTCGTGAAGACCAAGTACGCCGACGTGGTGGAGAGCCTCTACGGTCCTGAGGCGTGACCTTCGACCTGCAGGCCCACCGCGGTGGCGCCGGCCTCTGGCCCGAGAACACCCTCGAGGCCTTCGGCCGCGCGCTCGCCCTCGGCGTCTCCACGCTCGAGCTCGACGTCCACCTGACGGCCGAGGACGACGTGGTCGTCGCCCACGACCCCGCGCTGGCCGACGCCCGACGGATCCGCGAGCTCACCCGCGCCGACCTGCCGCCGACCATGCCCCTCCTGAGGCAGGTCGCGGCGCTGCTCGAGGACCGCGACGCCGCACCGGTGCGGGTCAACCTCGAGATCAAGTACGACGCCCTCGACGCCGCCCGGCTCACGAGCAGGGAGGCCTTCGTCGCCAAGGTGGTCGACGCGCTCCGCATCGACGGCCTGGTCGGGCGCACGAGCATCCAGTGCTTCGACTGGGGCGTCCTGGACCGGGTGGGCGACGCGGAGCCGGCGCTGGCGCGCAACCTGCTCGTCTCCCCGAAGTACCTGGAGCCCGGCGACGACGGCCCGTCGCCCTGGTTCGACGGGCTCACCGTCGACGCCGACTTCGTCCGCACCGCCGCGGCGCAGGGGTTCACGGCGATCTCCCCCATCCACGGCTCGCCGTTCCTCTCCGGCGTGGACGACCCGGCGTACGAGCCGTTCGCGACCGAGGCGCTCATCGCCGACGCCCACGCCGCCGGGCTCACTGTCATCCCCTACGTCGTCGACGACGCGCCCACCATGCGGCACCTGGTCCGCGCGGGCGCCGACGGGCTCATCACCAACCATCCCGAGCTGCTGCGGGAGGTCCTCGCGACCGAGGGTCTCGAGCTGCCGGAATCCTTCCCCGGCTGACCGGGTGTCCCTGTTGCCCGCTCGAACGAGGGATGCGTGCCAGGAAGTCCGAGGCTACGGCTCGTCGCGTTCAGCCGAGGCGCGCCGCAAGTGCTGCGGCGGCCTGCCGGACCTCGACTCCGAGACCACGCATGTCGGCGAAGATCTCCGTGCCCGCGGGCCCGGCCACCTGGATGGCGGCCACGCAGTCGCCGGACGCGTTCATGACCGGCGCGGAGACGGAGGACGCTCCCACCACGCGCTCGTCGGTGGAGAAGGCCACGCCTTGGCGCTTGATGTCGTCGAGCTCGGCGCGAAGGGCCTGACGGTCGATGACGTCCCCGGTGGCGCGGGTCAGCACGCCGACGCGGTCGAGCAGGTCGTCGAGCTCTCCTGGGTCCATGTAGGCCGCCAGTGCCTTGCCGGCGCCGAGGTGCAGTGGGAGCCGCTGACCGATGGGCAGGAGGTAGCGCAGGGGGTTCTTCCCCTCGACTCGTGCGACCACAGCGCGCGAGTCGCCCGCGCGCACGAACACTGACGCGGTGAGGCCGGTGGCAGAGGCGAGCTCCTGGAGGACGAGGGGCGCCGCGACGGCGATGGGATTCGAGGCCAGGTAGGCGTGGGCGCCGAACAGCATGGCGACACCCGTGCGGTAGCCGGTGGGTCCCTGCTCGATGCGGCGGCGAGCCTCCAGGACATGGAGGATGCGCTGGGTCGTGGCGACGTGCAGGCCGGCGCGCCGGGCCACCTCGCTGAGCCGCAGAGGAGTGCGGGCAGCCTCGAGGACTTCGAGGACGTCGATGGCGCGCTCGAGCGACCGCATGGTGCTGGCCTTCTGGTCCGTCTTCGGCTCTGCCATGTGTCGTCCTCGTCCTGATCGTCGGGCCGTTGCCACGATTGCCGTGCCGTTGTGCGGCGACCTGCGGCGCCTGTCGTGCCGTCGCCGCCGATCTTCGCAGCCCGTGGGACGCGGATTGAGCGTGCGGCGCGCATTCCGACGACACAGGGGTTGACAACCGTGATGACGGTCACGCAAGGTTGCGTCGTTGCGTGAGAAACTCTATCAGACAGTGAGAAACAGATGAAGGCCGAAGCAGACACCCTGCCGGGTGACAGCCAGGCAGCCGTCGATCGTGGACGTCGACGGCTGTGGCTGTCGGCCGCTTCCGCGGTGCTGGTGGCCGTCGTGGGAGCTGCCGCTCTCATCGGCTCGCGCAGCTACCCGTACTGGACCCCTCTCGGTCCCGGCCCCGGGTTCTTCCCCCGCTGGCTCGGCGGCATCCTGATCGCAGGCGGGCTGCTCTGGCTGGCGCAGCTGCTTCGTGCCGCGAAGGCGCCGAAGGTGGGGCCCGGCGAGGCAGGCACCGACGAAGCCGCCCCGTCCGTCGCCGGGGCGATGGTCGTTCCTGACGAGGACGCCCCGGAGTACTCGCTCCCCACGGTGGTGGCCATCGTGGTCAGCCTGTGCGTGCTCGCCGCGACGCTGGAGGTCCTGGGCTACCAGCTCGCCATGTTCCTCTTCGTGCTCTTCCACCTGCTCGTCCTGGGACGCCGGCGGCTGCTGCTGTCGCTGGTCCTGGCCCTGGTGTGCAGCGTGGGCGTGTTCGTGGTCTTCACCCGGTTCCTGACCGTGCCGCTGCCCGCTTCCTCCATCCCGTTCCTGCGCGACATGGGGTTCTGACGTGGACACCTTCGGCATGCTCCTCGACGGCTTCGGCGCTGCCTTGAGCCCGCAGAACCTCGCGTTCGCGCTCATCGGCTGCCTGCTCGGCACGATCCTCGGCCTGCTGCCCGGCATCGGGTCCACGGCGGGCATGGCGATCCTCATCCCGCTCACCCTGGCGATGGACCCGGCCGGCGCCATCATCATGCTCGCCGCGATCTTCTACGGCGGCGCGTACGGCGGCACCATCACCTCGGTCCTGCTCAACATCCCGGGCGAGGGCGAGTCCGCCATCACTTGCATCGACGGCTACCAGATGACGCTGAAGGGCCGGGCCGGGGTCGCCCTCACCACCGCTGGGATCGGCTCGTTCATCGGTGGCACCGTGGCCACCCTCGCCCTGGTCGTCGCGGCCGAGCCGCTCTCGCGCCTCGGCCTGAAGATCGGCCCGCCGGAGTTCTTCTCCCTCGTCCTCATCGGCCTCGCGCTGCTCGTCGGCCTGGTCGGACGCTCGGTCCTCCTCGGCATCATCTCCGCCGCTCTGGGACTGCTCATCGCCATGGTCGGCATCGATCCCGTCATGGGCATGCCGCGCTTCACCTTCGGCGACCCCCACTTCTTCGACGGCATCAGCTACGTCCCGGTCCTCGTCGGCCTCTTCGGCCTCGGCGAGCTCCTCGCGACCAGCGGCGCGGCCGCGCCGCGTCCCCAGGCCCCGACCCTGCGCGAGCTCATCCCCTCTGCCGCGGACGCCCGCCGCAGCGCTCCCTCCATCGCGCGCGGCACGGTCATCGGCGGCCTCGTCGGCCTCATCCCCGGTGTCAGCTCGGCGATCTCCTCCCTGCTGGCCTACAGCACCGAGAAGAAGGTCTCGAAGCACCGGAACGAGCTCGGCACCGGCGCCATCGAAGGCGTCGCGGCTCCCGAGACCGCGAACAACTCCCACGCCAACGCCGCGTTCATCCCGCTGTTCACGCTCGGCATCCCGGCCTCACCGGCCATCGCGGTCCTCATGGGTGCGTTCCTGCAGAACGGCCTCACCCCGGGCCCGACCCTGTTCACCGAGGAGCCCGAGCTGGTCTGGACGGTCATCGCCAGCCTGTTCGTCGGCAACCTGCTGCTGCTGTTCCTCAACGTGCCGCTGGTCAGCCTCTGGACCCGCATCCTGGCCATCCCGTACTCGGTGCTGCGCGCGGTCATCTTCGCGTTCATCGTCATCGGGTCCTACGCGGTCTCGAACAGCGTCATCGACATCTACATCATGGTCGCGTTCGGCGTCATCGGGTTCGTGTTCCGACAGGTCGGGCTCCCGCTCGCGCCCCTGGTCCTGACCCTGATCCTCGGCCCGTTCCTCGAGAGCGCCCTGCGCCAGTCACTCCAGCTCTCCCGCGGCAGCTTCTCCATCTTCGTCGACCGGCCGCTGTCCCTGGCCTTCCTCGTCGTCGCCGCCGCCATCCTCCTCGCCTCCGTGTTCAGCGCCAGCCTCAAGCGCAAGGCCGGCCTGCCGACCGACGCCGAGGTCTGAGGCCACTCCGGACTCGGACACCGGACAGCTCGCCGATCAACCGGCTCCCCACGTACCCGCACCATCCATCAGCTCCACCCACCACCTCCACCAGATGAAGGGCTTCACCATGAAGAGCACCCCGCTCCGCATCGCCGCAGTTGCAGGCGCCGCGCTCACCCTCACCCTCGCCGGCTGCGCCCAGACCGACGGAGGAGCCAGCGGCAGCGAGTCCGCCGCCGACTACCCGTCCAAGGGCATCGAGCTGCTCGTCGGCTACGACGCCGGCGGCCCCACCGACACCGGGTCACGCCTCATCGCCGAGGAGCTGGAGAAGAAGCTCGACACCTCCGTGACTGTCACCAACAAGCCCTCGGCCAACTCCCAGGTCGCGTACACCGAGCTGGCCCAGGCAGAGCCCGACGGCTACACGATGACCGCCGTCACCTTCCCCTCGGCCATCGTCACCGTCCTCGACGAGTCCCGTGGGGCTGAGTACGACCGCGACAGCTTCGCCCCCGTCGCCCTCCAGGTCATCGACCCCACCGCGGTTGCTGTCGCCACCGACAGCGAGTTCAACACTCCCGAGGACCTCATCGCCTACGCCAAGGAGAACCCCGGCGAGCTGCAGGCCACCACCACCGGTGTCGGTTCCAACGAGCACTTCGCGCTCGCCAGCCTGAAGGAGAAGGCGGGCGTGGACATCGCGCCGGTGCACTTCGCGGACGGGTCCACGAAGGCCACGACCGCGTTCCTGGGTGGCAACGTCGACCTCCTCCTGGCCAACGTCAGCGACATGCAGCCCTTGCTCGACGCCGGCGACGTGAAGGTCATCGGCGTCATGGACGCAGAGCGCAGCCCGTTCCTGCCCGACGTGCCCACGTTCGAGGAGTCCGGCGCCGACGTCGAGATCTCCTCCAGCCGCGGGTTCGCGTTCCCCGCCGGCACCCCTGACGAGATCGTCACCGAGGTGTCCGAGGCCATCGGCGAGATCATGCAGGACCCGGCCTTCGAGGAGAAGATGACGCAGGTCGGCCTCGCTCCGTCCTACAAGGACGCCGAGGAGTACGCCGCCTACTGGGACGAGACCGAGACCCTGTTCTCCGACCTGCTCCCGCTGGTCCAGGAGGAGCAGTGAGCGACGCAGCCAGCCGGTCCACCACCTCTGCGTCCCTGCAGCCCGGCGCGGCCACGTCCCACGACGCGTGGGAGCGCCCGACCGCGGAGCAGCTCGCCCGCTACCGGTCCCTCCCGGCGGCCAACATCGGTGACGCCATGCACCGCCTCGGCATGATGGACGCCGCCATCAAGCCCGTGTGGACCGGTGCCACCATCGTCGGTGCCGCCTACACGGTGTGGACCCGCCCAGGCGACAACAAGGCTCTCCACGAGGCGCTCGAGCACGTGCAGCCCGGCGACGTCATCGTCGTGAACGGTGGCGGCGACGAGTCCCGTGCGCTGCTCGGCGAGCTCGTCGCGGGGAAGGCGAAGGTCAAGGGCGTCGTGGGGTTCGTCATCGACGGCGCCGTGCGCGACGCCGCCGGCCTCGAGGAGTACGCGATGCCCGTCTACGCCCGCGCGCTCACCCCGGCCGGCCCCTACAAGGACGGTCCATTCGCCCTCGCGAGCTCGGTGGCCGTCGGCGGCGTCGTGGTCAACCCGGGCGACATCGTGGTCGCGGACGAGGACGGCGTCGTCGTCGTCCCGCTGGAGCAGGCCGACCTCGTGGCCGAGCTCTCCGAGGCCAAGCACGCGAGCGAGCTCGCCATCCGGGCGAACATCGACGCCGACCTCGACGCCTTGGCCGGCGCCTCGTCCGACGTCGCTGAGTCGAAGGCAGGCTGACCCATGACCGTCATCGTCGGCTACACCCCCACCCCGCTCGGGCGCCAGGTGCTCGAGGCCGCCATCGACGAGGCCGCACGCCGCGACGTCGACCTCGTCCTGGTCAACTCCGCCACCGGCGCCTCCTACGCCGACAAGGGACTGGCCCCACAGGACGAGCTCGACCAGGCGGTCGCCGAGGCGCAGACGAGAGGGGTGAGGGCCCGGGTCCAGCAGGTCACCGACGCGCTCGCCCCCGCCCAGACGCTTCTCGACGAGGCAGCACGGGCGAAGGCGGACCTCATCGTCATCGGCCTGCGCAGCCGCTCGCGCACCGGGAAGTTCCTCATGGGCAGCACCGCACAGACAGTCCTCCTGGGCGCTCCGTGCAACGTGCTGGCCGTGCGCGACACCCGCAGCTGACGGCCCAGCCACCTCACACACGACCGCGGCCCGTCAGTGCCGCGCCCGCACCGACCCTCGAAAGGTCCAGCATGTCCTCCACCCACCCGGAGCCCACCTCCGGCGACGCCCACGCCCGCACCGGGGGCGCCGCCGCGAACCTCTCGGTCGGCATCATCGGCCTCGGTGAGGTCGGCCGCATCTACGGCGCCGCCCTCGACGCGGCGGGCCACAAGGTCAGCGGCTACGACCCGTACGTCCAGGGACCGGTCAACGGCGTGCACGTGACCGGCACGTTGGCCGGAGCCGTCGAGGACGCCGACATCGTCCTCGTGCTCACCGCCGCCCGCGCGAGCAGGACCGTGGCGGAGGACGCGGTCGACCACCTGCGACAGGACGCCGCGTACGTCGACTGCACCTCCTCGGCGCCAGGGGCGAAGAAGGGGCTCCTCGAGGTGTTCGCCGACCGCCCCGACGTCCGCCTCGCCGACGTCGCCATCCTCGGCCCCGTCATCCAGCTGCAGACCGCAACCCCGCTCATGGCCGCCGGGCCGGCTGCCGCCCAGGTCGCCGAGCTCATGGCGGGGATCGGCACCGACGTGGACGTCGTCGACGGCGCACTCGGCGACGCGATGGCACACAAGCTGCTCCGTAGCGTCTTCATGAAGTCCTTCGCCGCGGCCACCGTCGAAGCGGTCACCGCCGGCAGGGCCGTCGGGTTCGAGGACTGGATCCGTGGCCAGATCGCCCGCGAGCTCTCCGGTGACGGTCAGCGCACCATCGACCGCTGGCTCACCGGCAGCGTCGTCCACGCCGCCAGGCGCCGCGAGGAGATGGAAGCCGCCGGCGCCTACCTCGACGACCTCGGCGTCGACTCCACCATGTCGAAGGCTGCAGCGACCCACCTGCGGACGCTCCACGACACCGACGCCGACACCAACCCCCAGGGCTAGGACCGCTCACGACCGCGCAGAGCGCCCGTGAAGAGCCGTCGAACAGGAGCCGTCTCGTGGAACGCTTCCCGGCCTCCCTCATCCGCCAGCAGGCCGCCGAAGTGCTGCGTGCCTGGGGGATGCTCGAGCCGACCGCCGAGCGCACAGCCGCCATCATGGCTGACGCAGACGTGCGCGGCATCGACTCCCACGGCATCTCGATGCTTCCCAGCTACGCGATCAAGCTGGCAGCAGGCGGACTGCGCATCGGCGCCACGAGCGAGGTCGTCCACGACGACGGACGAGCCGTCACCGTCATCGACGCCCACGCCGGCCTCGGCCACGTCGTGGCGGAGCAGGCCATGGACATCGCCAGCGACCGAGCACGCACCTTCGGCGTGGGCATCGCCGTCGTGCGCAACTCCCACCACTTCGGCGCCGCCGGCTACTACGCCCGACGCGCAGCCGAGCACGGGCTCATCGGCATCGTCACCACGAGCGCCGCCACCATGACGCAGGCTCCCACCGGCGGCGTGACACGTCGCCTGGGAACCAACCCCCTCGCGTTCGCGGCCCCCGCCGCGTCGGGCGCCCCGTTCGTGCTCGACATGTCGACCACCGTCGTCGCCGTCAACAAGGTCAAGACCTACGCCCTGTCCGGCAAGCCCCTGCCCGCCGACTGGGTCGCCGACGAGACCGGCCGGCCCGTGCACGACTCCGGCGAAGCACTTCGCCTCCTGCGGCACAGCACCGAAGGTGGACTCATGCCACTGGGCGGACCGACCACCCTCACCGCGGGACACAAGGGCTACGGCCTGGCCATGATGGTGCAGATCCTCAGCTGCGGGCTCAGCGGCGCCGGGATGCCCGGCGGACGTTCACCGGACGACGTCGGCCACATGCTGCTCGCCATCGATCCCTCCGCGTTCGGCCCTGAGGTCGACGCGCCCGAGTACGTCACCGGCCTGATCGACCTGATGCACGCCACCACCCCGCTCGACGCCACCGTCGGCGTCCTGGTCGCCGGCGAACCCGAGGAACGCGCCCGAGCCGAACGACTGTGTGCGGGCATCGGTCTACCCGCGGCCCTGCTGCAGCAGCTTCGCGACATCTGCGACGCCCACGGGGCGCCGTACCTCCTGGGAGAGCACGCGTGAGCACCCCAGGCATCTCCGTCATCGTCGTCGGCGGCGGCATCGTCGGGCTCGCCGTCGCCCACGAGCTCACCACCGCCGGCCACCGAGTCCGCGTGGTCGAGAAGGAGGCGACCGTCGCAGCCCACCAGACCGGCCGCAACTCCGGCGTCATCCACTCCGGCCTCTACTACAGACCGGGCAGCCTCAAGGCGAGGCTGTGCGTCGCTGGTGCCGCCTCCATGAAGCAGTTCGCCGCCGAGCACGACATCGCTCACGACGTGCCCGGAAAGCTCGTGGTCGCCCCAGACCACCGCCAGGTCGACGCCCTGCGAGAACTCGAACGCAGAGCGCGAGCCAACGGTGTCCCCGCCACGTGGCTCACCGGCGAGCAAGCCCGCGACATCGAGCCGCACGTGAGCTGCGTCGCCGCGCTCCACGTCCACTCGACGGGGCGCATCGACTACGCCGAGGTCACCCGAAAGCTCGCCGACCTGGTCACCGCCCAGGGTGGGGAGGTCCTGCTCGGGCACCAGGTCACGCGCATCACCGAGACCTCCTCCGGTGTCCTCGTGGGCACCGACCAGGACGAGCTCCGCGCCGACGTCCTCGTCAACTGCGCAGGGCTGCACAGCGACCGCATCGCCCGACTCGGTGGCCTCGACCCGGACGTACGCATCGTCCCGTTCCGCGGCGAGTACTACGAGCTCGACCCGGCGCACGCCGACCTGGTGCGCGGCCTCGTCTACCCCGTTCCCGACCCCGACCTTCCCTTCCTCGGCGTGCACCTCACCCGCGGTCTCGACGACACCGTGCATGCGGGCCCCAACGCCGTCCTGGCAGGCGCACGTGAGGGCTACAGCTGGACGACGATCCGAGGCCGCGACCTCCTCGACACAGTCACCTGGCCGGGATTCCGGCCGCTCGCCCGCACCTACTGGAAGACCGGTGCCGCAGAGGTGGCGCGGTCACTGTCCCGCCGCAGGTTCGCGGCCGAGCTGCGCGCGCTCGTCCCCGACCTGCCCACCGAGGCGCTCCGGCGCGCGCCGGCCGGCGTGCGCGCTCAGGCGATCGACCGGGCGGGCTCGCTGGTGGACGACTTCCACTTCGCCCGGACTCCTCAGCAGGTCCATGTCCTGAACGCGCCCTCGCCCGCCGCGACTGCGTCCCTGGAGATCGCCAAGCACATCGTGGCGGAGCTGACAGCACGCACGTGATCCCTTCGCCGCGCTCATCTGCAGACCGATAGCGACACACCTCCAGTGGGAGCAACCCCGACGCAGGTCGGAGCGTCTCCTGTGCATGAAGACTCTTCCTCGGGCCGTCCTCCTCGCCGCGACCGCCCTCGCGCTCACCTCCTCCCTCGTGCCCGCCGTCCAGGCGTCCGTGCAGGCGGCCGGGAGGGCGGCGCCGCGCACCGTCCTCGACGTGCGCGACCTCGACCAGGGCGAGCCGCCGGCGATCGCGTGGACCTCACGCACGGCTGGCAAGACCGTCATCCACGGCACTGACGGCACCACCACCCCGGTGTCCAACAACGTCGTCGCGCTGGCCCCGATGGGGTCGGGCTACGTCGTCCAGACGGCGCGGAACCGTCCTACCACCGTGCGCTGGATCGGCGCGGACGGATCTCCCGGCCGCCGCGAGTGGCGCACCGGCTACGGGCTGGCGGTGTCACCGCTGGGCCACGTGGTGGCGTTCGCGGGCAAGCGAGGCCGGGTGTGGACCATCGACCAGGAGGGCGACCGCGTGCTCCGGTTCAACCCGGTCCCGGTCACGGGCACCGCCCACGCGGTGTCGGTGACGGGCGAGAACTGCAAGGAGGGCGAGGGCGACCCCGGCTTCGGGTGCTCGATCGCCGTCAACGGACCGCACCGCGCCTTCTACACCTCCTCGCACGGCATCGTCGACCGCGTCCCGCACCTGCGCCTGGCCACCACCGGTCGCGGCCGCTGGCAGGGCGGCATCACCTCCTTCAGCGAGATGGGCTCGTGCAGCGCGATGCTGCGCAGCTGGCGCGTGACGTGGCGCACCTGCGACAACCAGCTCTCCGACATCTCGCCCGACAACCGCCACGTCCTCGGCACACCGGCGTACGCCGACGGCTTCGGCCCGAAGGTCCTCGACCTCCTCGCCACGGCCGACGGCTCCGTGGCGCACTCCTTCACCTACGCCCGCAACGGGCACTCCGCGACGTACTTCGGCGAGGTCTGGGAGGACGCCGAGCACGTGCTCGTCGTGACCTACCAGGACGGCGAGTGGGCCGTGGTCCGGCTCGGTGTCGACGGGTCCATGGAGTACGCCGTCGCGCCGCGCCGCGGGTCGACGGACACCAGGGCACCGTTCCAGCTCCAGACGCGCTGATCGACGCGTCAACCCTGACTAGTCCTCAGGGACTATCCGGATGCGCGATGTCGGCGGGTTCTGGTGGACTCGACCCATGCATCGACAGATCGCCGGAGCGCTGACCGGCCGCGTCACCAAGTGGGTCGTCCTCGCCGCGGTGCTGGTGCTCACCGGCCTCATGGGCGTGTTCTCGACCAAGCTCACCTCGGTCCAGAACAACGAGGCCTCGTCCTGGCTGCCCGAGTCGGCCGAGTCGACGCGGGTGCTCGACGAGCTGTCGGAGTCCGTCGACCCCAACGACATCCCGACGCTCGTGGTCTACCACCGGGACGGCGGGCTGTCGGAGGACGACCTCGCGGCCATGGAGGAGGACGGCCCCGAGATCGCCGCGCTCGACGGCGTCACCGAGCAGGGCGTGCTGACGCCGGCCGCCGCCGAGGCCGCGGCCGCGCAGGGGGCACCCGTGCCGACGCTCGTGTCGGACGACGGAGAGGTGGCCTACCTCTACTTCGTGCTCAACTTCGGCGCCGACGGCTGGAACGCCATCCCCGACGCCGCGGAGGAGATCCGCGACATCGCCACCCTCGACGGCGGCGAGGTCCACCTCGCCGGCTTCGGCGGGCAGGCCGCGGACTCCGCGGAGGCCTTCGAGGGCATCGACACCAACCTGATCTTCGCGACCCTCGGCGTCGTCATCCTCATCCTGCTCTTCACCTACCGCAGCCCCGTCCTGTGGCTGCTGCCGATCCTCTGCGCCGTCGTCGCCAACACGATCGCGACCGGGGTGGTCTACCTGCTGGCGAAGTACGCCGGGCTCACCGTCAACGGCCAGAGCCAGGCGATCCTCAGCATCCTCGTGATCGGCGCCGGCACCGACTACGCCCTGCTGCTGGTCGCGCGCTACCGCGAGGAGCTGCGCCGCCACGAGGACCGCCACGAGGCCATGGCGTTCGCCCTGCACCGTGCGGCCCCGGCGATCTTCGCGAGTGCCGCGACGGTCGCGGTGGGCATGCTGTGCCTGTCCTTCGCCGAGCTCAACTCCACCGCCGGCCTCGGCCCGGTCGCCGCCATCGGCGTCTCGGTGACCATGCTGGTGATGATCACCCTGCTCCCGGCCCTGCTGGTGATCTGCGGCCGCTGGGTGTTCTGGCCCAAGCGCCCCACCTTCCGCAGCCACGAGCCCACGTCCAACGGCCTGTGGGCCCGTGTCGGCCGGTCGATCAGCCACCGCCCGCGGCGGGTCTGGGTCACCACCACCGGGCTGCTGCTGCTGGCCTGCCTGGGCCTGTTCCGCCTCGACGCCTCGGGACTGTCGACCGAGGACACCTACACGAAGGAGTTCGACTCCATCAAGGGCCAGAGGCTGCTCACCGACCACGGGCTGGCGGACAGCTCCAACACCCTCCAGGTGGTCGCCGACGCCGACCGGGTCGCCGACGTGGCGGCGGCCCTCGAGGGCATCGACGGCCTCGCGGCGCCCGGCGAGCCGCAGCCCCTGGCCGACGGACGTACGTGGTTCGAGGCGACCATCAACGCCGACATCTCCTCCGGCACTGCCGCAGGGATCGTCGAGGAGTCCCGCGACGCGGCCCACGCGGTCTCCGGCGCGAACGCCCTGGTCGGTGGCGGGTCGGCGTTCTACGTCGACACCAAGACCGCCTCGGTTCGCGACAGCTGGGTGATCATGCCGCTCGTGCTGGCGGTGGTGCTACTGATCCTCATCGGCCTGCTGCGCGCCGTGCTGGCTCCCCTGATCCTGATGGCGACGGTGGTGCTGTCGTTCGGTGCCGCGCTGGGCATCTCGGCGCTGCTCTTCGAGTACGTCTTCGGCTTCGCCGGGTCCGACCCGGGGTTCCCGCTCTTCGCGTTCGTGTTCCTCGTCGCGCTGGGCATCGACTACAACATCTTCCTGATGACCCGCGTGCGGGAGGAGACCGCGACCTACGGCACCCGCAAGGGCTCCCTCATCGGGCTGGCGTCGACGGGCGGTGTGATCACCTCGGCCGGCGTGGTGCTGGCCGCGACCTTCCTGGTCCTCGGCTCACTGCCGCTGGTGTTCCTCGCCGAGCTCGGGGTGGCGGTGGCGCTGGGCGTCATGCTCGACACCCTGGTCGTCCGGTCGGTGCTCGTCACGGCGCTCAACCTCGACCTCGGCGGCAAGATCTGGTGGCCCAGCAAGCTGGACCGTGCCGACGCCCCGCTGAGCGAGGCGGAGGCCGAGGCGCCGCTGGAGACGGTGCACTAGCTGCTGGGCAGGGTGAGCACCTCGGCGCCGTCCTCGGTGATCGCGATCGTGTGCTCGCTGTGCGCCGTGCGACAGCCGGTCGCGCTCCGCAGGGTCCACCCGTCGGCGTCGGTGACCAGCTCGTCGGTGTCGACCATGACCCAGGGCTCGAGCGCGAGCAGGAGGCCCGGTCGGAGCTGGTAGCCCCGGCCGGGTCGCCCGTCGTTGGACACGTGCGGGTCCTGGTGCATCGTCGTCCCGATGCCGTGGCCCCCGAACTGCATGTTGATCGGGTAGCCGGCGCCGCGCAGCACGGAGCCGATCGCGTGGGACAGGTCCCCGATCCGGGCGCCGGGGCCGGCCGCGGCGATGCCCGCCGCCAGCGCGGTCCTGGTGACGTCGACGAGGGCGACGCTCTCGGGCGGTCGGCTCTCCCCCACCAGGAAGCTGATCGCCGAGTCGGCCGCGATGCCGTCGAGGCGCACGGCGAGGTCGAGGGTGAGCAGGTCGCCGTCGGCCAGCACCTGGTCGTGCGGCTGGCCGTGGAGGACGGCGTCGTTGACCGAGGTGCAGACGTGGTGGCCGAACGGTCCGCGACCGAACGACGGGGCGTAGTCGACGTAGCAGGACTCCGCGCCGGCCTCGCGGATCATCTCCGCCGTCCAGCGGTCGAGGTCGAGCAGGTTGGTGCCGACCTGGCTGCGCGAGCGCAACGACTGCAGGATGTCGGCGACCAGGGCACCGGTGGCCCGGGCCTTGTCCACCTGCGCGGGGGTCAGGATCTCGATCATCGCAGCCCGAACCGGACGCAGCGCTTCTCGGTCGGCCCGCTGCACAGGTCGTCGAGGGTGAGGACGCCCTGGCCGACCAGCACGGACGTGAGGGTGTCGATCGTGACGTCCTGGTCCTGGTAGAGCCACGACTCGACCCCGTCGACCACCTCCGCGTCGGGCACCGGGGTGCCGGCCAGGAAGGCGACCGCGACGTCGGCGGCCTGCTCGCTCATGGTGCGGGTGGGCACGTAGGTCATCGACTTCTCGTCGCCGAGGAGGACCTCGCGGGCGGCCTCGAGGTCCGACCCGCGCTGGGTGGGCACCTCGCCGCTCTCGAGACCGACGAACCGGTCCGACCCGGGCACGAGGGTGCCGAGCGAGACGACCGGGAGCTCCCGGTCGGTCATCGTCCCGAGGCCGTCGGCATCGACGGGCACCACCACGATGACGTCGGCCGAGGTGGCCTCGGCCTGGCGGACCTGGCTGCGCTGGGTCGCCGCGTCGCCCTCGGCGTCGTAGACCGTGACCCGGCACTCGTCGCAGGTCGCCTCGACCCGGTCGGTGAACCGCTCGACGTCGACCGCGCGGGACTCGGAGTCGGACTCGTCGGCGACGAGGAGGGCAACGGTCGGCTCGTCGCCGTCGCACCCGGACAGGAGGGGTACGACGGCGACGAGCGCGAGGGCGACGAGTCGGGTGCGGAGCATCCCGAGGAGGTTATCCCGAGTGCTATCCCCGACCGCTGGAGGAGCGCGCCCGACGCGACACCGAGTCGATCGCGACGGCCAGCAGGAGCACCCCGCCGGTCACCATGAACCGCACCGAGGAGTCCACGCCGACCAGGTTGAGCCCGCTCTGGATGGCCTGGAGCACGATGATGCCGAGCATGGCGGCGTACGCGGACCCGCGGCCACCGAAGAGCGACGTGCCGCCGATCACCGCTGCCGCGATCGCGGTCAGGTTGGTGTCGGTGGTGCCGCTCGCCTGGGACACGCTGGTCTGCAGGCCGGCCGCGAGCAGCCCGCCCAGGGCGGCGAACGTCGAGCACAGGGCGAACACCGAGAAGTAGACCCGGTTGACCTTGATGCCCGCGCGCCGCGCCGCCTCCTCGTTGCCGCCGACCGCGAAGACGTGACGTCCCCATCGGGTGCGGCGGAGCACGATGTCCATCACCACGACGAGGGCCGCGAAGAGCACCCAGAGGTAGCTCCAGCCGCGGTCGATGTTGACGTAGTAGGACAGGAAGAGCAGCCCGGCCAGGAGCGCGAGGGCCTTCGCCCCGGTGATCCACAGCGGCGGGGAGCTCAGCCCGGCGGCGGAGCGCTGCCGCACCGACCACAGCTGCGCGGCGGCGTACGCGGCGACGATGAGCACCACCAGGACGTAGGACATGAGCGGCGAGACGAACTGGAACCGGGTGAACTGCACCAGGAACGAGCCCGACGGCAGGTTGATCGTGCCCTGCGTGCCGAGGACGTAGAGCAGCCCGCCCTGGAAGGCCAGGAGCCCGGCCAGGGAGAACACGAACGACGGCACGCCGACGCGGGTGTAGAGCACCGCGTAGAAGGCTCCGATCAGCAGGCCGACCAGCAGCGCCGCGATCATCGCCACGATCATGGAGTAGCCCTGGTTGACCACCAGCACGGCCATGATGGCGGCCGTGAAGCCGCTGACCGAGCCGACCGAGAGGTCGATCTCGCCGAGCAGCAGCACCAGCACGATGCCCAGGGCGATGATCCCGACCGGGGCGGCGAACTGGGTGATGGCGACGATGCTGCGCGAGCTGAGGAAGCGCGGCTCCTGGGTGTAGAAGCCGATGCAGATCACCAGCAGGCCGATGACGACCGGCAGGCTGCCGAGGTCACCTGCCCGCAGGCGTCCGCCGAACTGGCGCAGGTAGTCCATGGGCCCCTGCGCCTTGATCAGGCGCTCGTCGGCGAGGTCGGCGGCGACGGAGCGCTCGGTGGTGTCACTCATGGTGCGCACCCCCTTCCCGGCGCGAGGCCCGTGAGGCCACGACGTTGTCGGAGGCCCCGGTGATGGCGGCCACCAGCTCCTCGGTGGTGGCGTCCTCGACCCGGAACTCCGCGGCGTTGCGGCCCAGGCGCAGGACGACGATGCGGTCGGCGACCGCCTGCACGTCGGCCATGTTGTGGCTGATCAGGATGACCCCGAGCCCGGTCTCGCGCAGCCGCTCGATGAGGTTGAGCACCTCCGCGGTCTGGGCGACGCCGAGGGCGGCGGTGGGCTCGTCGAGCATCACGACCTTCGGGCTGCCGACCAGGCTGCGGGCGATCGCCACGGTCTGGCGCTGACCACCGGACAGGGAGGCGATCGGGATCCGCACCGACGGGATCTTGGCGGAGAGCGTCTTGAGCAGGCGCCACGCCTCCTTCTCCATCTGCACCTCGTTGACGAAGGGTCCCGAGGACTCCTCCCGTCCGAGGAAGAGGTTGGCGACGACGTCGAGGTTGTCGCACAGGGCGAGGTCCTGGAAGACGGTCGCGATGCCCAGGGCCTGGGCCTCGGAGGGACCACCCACGGTCACCTTGCGGCCGGCGAAGGTGATGTCGCCGGCGTCGGGGGTGTAGACCCCCGAGATGACCTTGACGAGGGTGGACTTGCCGGCGCCGTTGTCGCCCACGAGGGCGACGACCTCGCCCTCCCGGACGTGCATGTGCACGTCCGAGAGGGCTTGCACGGCCCCGAACCGCTTGGTGACGCCGGTCAGGGACAGGACTGCGTCCCCGACCGGCATCGTCGACCCTTGGGTCGAGGTGGAGGTGTCGGACATCAGGAGATGCCGGCGTCCTCGCACGCCTTGGTGTAGTCACCGGTGCAGATGTCGTCGGCGGTGTAGAAGCCGTCCTTGATGACGGTGTCGCCCACGTTGTCCTGCTTCACCACGATCGGCGTGAAGATGTAGGACGTGACGCCCTCGTAGTCGCTCTGCTCGATGCCCGACTCGCTGGTGGTCGGGACCTCGTCACCGTTGGCCAGCGCCACGGCGACCTCGGCAGCGGTCTCGGCCTCGATCGGGATCGGCTTGTAGATGGTCATCGCCTGCTCGCCGGCGAGGATGCGCTGGATCGCGGCGACCTCGGCGTCCTGGCCCGTGATCGGGGGCAGGGCGTCGGCGGCCACGCCGGCACCGGTCAGCGCGGCCACGACACCGCCGGCCTGGCCGTCGTTGGCGGCGTACACGCCCTGGATGTCCGACGGGTCGTACTTGCTCAGCTGGTCGGTGGTCCACTGCTGGGCGTTCTCCGGGCTCCAGTCCGGGTTGTCGTACTCCTCCAGGATCTTCACGCCGGAGGAGTCGAGCACGCCGTGCGCGCCGGCCTTGAACTGCGCGGCGTTGGGGTCGCTGGGGGCACCGTTGAGCATCAGGATGCTGCCCTTGTCGCCCATCGCCTCGACGAGCGCCTCGGCCTGCATCTTGCCGACGGTCTCGTTGTCGAAGGACATGTAGTAGTCGGCCTCGGCGATGAAGCGGTCGTAGGCGATGACGGTGGCACCGGAGTCCTGGGCGGACTGGACCATGCCGCCCGCGCCGGCGCCGTTGACGGGGTCGAGCACGATGACGCTGGCACCCTCGGAGATCGCGGTGTCGACCTGCTGCGTCTGCTTGGACTCGTCCTGGTCGGCGTTGTAGTAGACGACCTCGCAGTCGGAGCAGAGCTCGGCGACCTTGTCCTCGAACAGCGGACGGTCGAACGCCTCGTAGCGGGTGGTCTTCGACTCGGGCAGCAGCAGCGCGATGACCTTGCTGTCGCCGCCGCCGTCACCGGCGTCACCGCCGCCGGTCTGGGCATCGTTGGCGCCACAGGCGGTCAGGCTGAGCGCACCGATCATGAGAGCGGCGCCGAGCCCGGCGACGCGGTGGAAACGGGTCATGGGGTTTCTCCTGGTGGTGGTGGCTCGCTCGAGCGAGCCCGTGGGTTCCCCCAGAGTGTGACCACCGCCACGCCTTGTCGTCAAGAGTCGAACACAAAACCTCCCGAATCGTGATGATGCGACGACTTGTGTGCGTCTCTTGACGACTACGGGGTCGGTCCCTCACTCTTGCGCCATGTCCGCCACCGGCTCCCCCGGGTCGACCGCGTCGCTGCGATCCGCCAACCAGCAGCGCGTCGTCGACGTGCTGCGCAGCGGCGAGCAGGTCACCCAGGCCGACCTCGCCCGGCAGACCGGGCTCGCTCCGGCGACCGTGTCGAGCATCGTGCGCGACCTCGCCGGCGCCGGCCTGGTGACCACCGAGCCCGGCAGCGGACGGCGGGGTACGACGGTCACGCTGGCGCCGGCGGCGGGCGTGGTCGCGGGCGTCGACTTCGGCCACAGCCACGTCGCGGTGGCCGTCGGCGACCTCACCGGCACCCTCCTCGCGGAACGGCGCGCTTCCCTGGACTCGGGGCACCCGAGCGACGACGGCCTGGACGCGGCCGCCGGCCTGCTGGAGGAGGTGCTGGTCGACGCCGGGGTCGACTTCGCGGCGCTGCGGTGCCTGGGGATGGGCCTGCCCGCCCCGATGACCGACGGGGTCGTGCGCAGCTCGGCGATCCTGCCCGGCTGGGTCGGGGTCAACGCCCTCGACGCGGCCCGCAAGCGGTTCGGCCTCGAGGTGCACGCCGAGAACGACGCCAACCTCGGCGCCCTCGCCGAGCACCGGCAGGGCGTGGCCCGCGGCCACGCCAACTCGGTCTTCGTGAAGGTCTCCTCCGGCGTCGGGGCGGGCATCGTGCTCGAGGACCGGCTCTTCCACGGCAGCGGCGGCACGGCCGGCGAGATCGGCCACCTGACGCTCGACGAGTCCGGTCCGGTGTGCCGGTGCGGCAGCCGCGGCTGCCTCGAGGCCTACACCTCCACCGTCGCCCTGCAGGCGATGATGCACACCCAGCTGCCCGGCGCCGGCGTCGACGAGATCGTCGCCGCCGCCCGCGAGGGCAACGTCTCCGCCGTGCGCGCGCTCGAGGACGCCGGCCTGCACCTCGGCTGGGCGCTGGCGAGCGTGGTCAACCTGCTCAACCCCGGCCTCGTCGTCGTCGGCGGCGACATGGCGCGGGCGGGCGAGCTGCTGCTCGAGTCGGCCCGGATCGGGCTGCGCCGCCACGCCCTCGACGCCGTGGCCGCGACCCCCGTCGTGGCCTCCGAGCTCGGCGAGCGCGCCTCGCTGGTGGGCGCCGTGCTGCTCGCTGCCGAGCGCACCGACCTGACTGCTTCCACCGGCTGACCCCGGCGGATAGCGTGACCGGGTGCCCGACCTCGCCGTCTCCGCCCCGTCCGTGCCGAGGTCCGAGGAGGTCCTCACCCCCGAGGCCCTCGCCTTCGTCGCCGACCTCGACGCTCGCTTCCACGACCGCCGCGACGAGCTGCTCGCCGCCCGGCGCGAGCGGCGGGCACAGATCGCCCGCACCGGCACCCTGGACTTCCTGCCCGAGACCGCCGAGGTGCGGTCCGGCGACTGGACGGTCGCCCCGGTGCCCGCGGACCTGCAGGACCGGCGCGTGGAGATCACCGGTCCGACCGAGCCCAAGATGGCGATCAACGCGCTCAACTCCGGCGCCCGGGTCTGGCTCGCCGACCTCGAGGACGCCAACACCCCGCACTGGCGCAACGTCGTCGGCGGCCAGCTGACGCTGCGCGACGCCGTACGCGGTCAGCTCTCCTTCACCTCTCCAGAAGGCAAGGAGTACGCCGTCACCGACCCCGAGCACGCCCCGGTGGTGCTCCCCCGCCCGCGCGGCTGGCACTTCGACGAGGCGCACCTGAGTGCCGACGGACGGCCGGTGGTCGCGGCCCTCGTCGACTTCGGGCTGCACTTCTTCCACAACGCCCGCGAGCTGCTGTCCCGCGGCAGCGGGCCGTACTACTACCTGCCCAAGATGGAGTCCCACCTCGAGGCTCGCCTCTGGGACGACGTCTTCACCCACGCCGAGGCGGCGCTCGAGGTGCCGCACGGCACGGTCCGGGCGACGGTGCTGATCGAGACGATCACCGCGGCCTTCGAGATGGACGAGATCCTCTTCGAGCTCCGCGACCACGCCGCCGGGCTCAACGCGGGACGGTGGGACTACCTGTTCAGCATCATCAAGAACTTCCGCGACGCCGGTCCCGCCTTCACCCTCCCCGACCGCAACGCCGTGTCGATGACGGCGCCGATGATGAAGGCCTACAGCGACCTGCTGGTCCGCACCTGCCACCGGCGCGGCGCCTTCGCGATCGGCGGGATGGCGGCCTTCATCCCGAGCCGCCGTGACCCCGAGGTCAACGAGCGCGCCTTCGCCAAGGTGCGTGAGGACAAGACCCGCGAGGCCACGGCGGGCTTCGACGGCTCGTGGGTGGCCCACCCCGACCTCGTGCCGCTCTGTGCGGAGGTCTTCGACGAGGTCCTCGCCGGGCGCGACAACCAGCTCGACGTGCTGCGCGAGGACGTCTCGGTCCGGGCCGCCGACCTCCTCGCCGTGGACCGGACTCCCGGCGAGCGCACCGAGCAGGGCCTGCGCGGCAACGCCCGCATCGGCATGCTCTACCTCCACGCCTGGCTCTCGGGCAACGGTGCGGCCGGCATCGACAACCTCATGGAGGACGCGGCGACGGCCGAGATCTCGCGCTCCCAGGTCTGGCAGTGGGTCCACAACGGGGCCCGCCTCGACACCGGCGAGGTCGTCACGCGCGACCTCGTCGAGCGCATCGTCGCGGAGGAGCACGCCGCGCTCGGCGGCACCGTCGACGACGACGCCCGGCGTCTCTTCGTCGAGTGCGCCCTCGACGACGACTACCCCGACTTCCTCACCCTGCAGGCGTACGACGTGCTGCTGGCGCGCGGCGACTGACCGGTCGCACGAAGCCGCCGGAGGCGATCTGGTCGCCACCGACCCACACCTCGGCCACGTCGGCGTCACCGGCGAGGGCGAACACCTTGCCCAGCGCGGCCTCCGGGGAGTCCGCGTGCCGCAGGCCGATGTCGAGGGCCGTGCCCGCGGGAGGTCGTACGAGGATCGCGTCGAACTCCTTGCCCACCGACAGGTCGCCGACGATGTCCGCGAGGCCCAGTGCGGCCGCGCCGGCCGCGGTGCTGAGGTGGAGCAGGTGGCCCGCCGTGAGCCGCATCCCCTCCTCCCCGAGCAGGTGCTGGAGGAAGTAGGCCTGCAGGCCCTCCTTGAAGATCGAGAAGCCGGTGCCCGCGCCGACGTCGCTGCCGAGGGCCACGCGCACCCCGGCCGCCAGGTGCCGGCGCAGCGAGAACATGCCGGACCCCAGGGCGGAGTTGCTGGTCGGGCAGTAGGCCACCGACGACGCGCGCTCGGCCATGACCGCGAGCTCGGGGTCGGTGGGGTGGACGTCGTGCGCGAGGACCGAGAGCGGGCCCACCAGGCCGTGGTGGTCGTAGGTGTCGACGTAGTGGTCCCGGTGCGGGAACTGGTCGGCCACGGTGGCGACCTCGAGGTGGTTCTCGTTGACGTGCGAGGTGAAGACCGCACCGTCGACCTCCTCCAGCACCGCGCCGCAGGCCGCGAGGACCGGGTCGGACGCCGACAGGGAGAAGCGCGGCGTGACCGCGTAGCGGAGCCGCCCGCGCCCGTGCCAGTGAGCGGCCAGGTCGTGCGACTCCGCGTAGGCGCGGTCGGGCGTGGTGAGCAGCGGCTCCGGGAGCACCCGGTCGCTGACGACCAGCCCGCTCGTCATCCGCAGCCCGAAGCGCTCGGCCTCAGCGAGCAGCGCGTCGACCGCCGGGGCGAAGTGCGAGCCGAAGACCAGCGAGGTGGTCGTCCCCGCGGAGATCAGACCGGCCACGAACTCCCCCGCGATCGTCGCGGCGTAGTCGGGCGAGGCGAGGTGCTGCTCCTCGGGCAGGGCGCACCGGTCGAGCCACTCGAGCAGCGGCATGCCCAGCGCGCCGATCACCCGCACCTGCGGGAAGTGGACGTGCGTGTCCACCAGGCCGGGCAGCAGGATCCCGTCGCGCAGGTCGAGGACGACGGCGTGAGGGTGGTCGGCCGCGACGGCCGTGAACGCCCCGCGGGCCACGATGACCCCGTCGGCGTCGACGGCGAGCCCCAGGTCGTCGTCGTAGCGGAAGCCGGGCGCGCCGGCGGTGAAGGGGTCGACGGGGGTGTCGTAGGCGCGGGCCCGGTAGAGCACCTCGGCGGTGCTCATCCGCGGGCTCGGACCCGGTCCGCGGCGAACACCTGGAGCAGCTCCGCGGCGACCGACACGGCGATGGCGGCCGGCTCCTTGCCCGGCAGGCCCGGCAGGCCGATCGGGCAGCGGATCCGGTCGATCGCCCGCTCGTCGTGGCCCTCGACGGCCAGCCCCGTCCGGAAGCGGGCCCACTTCGCGGCCGACCCGATCAGGCCGATCGTGCCGAGGTGGGTGCACCGCAGGGCGGCGTCGCAGAGGGCGAAGTCCTCGGCGTGGTCGTGGGTCATCACCAGCACGTGGGTGCCCCGCGGCACCGAGCCGAGCGCCAGCTCGGGGACCGGGGCGTGGTGGACCTCGACCCGTGCGGAAGAGCCGGCGAGGACGGCCAGGCGCTCGTCGGTGAGCTGGTCGGCTCGGGAGTCGACGAGGTGCAGGTCGAGGTCGTGGCCCGCCAGCACGCGGGCCAGCTCGAGCCCGACGTGGCCGACCCCGAACACGGCGACCGACGGGACGACGGGCAGGGGCTCGAGCAGGAGGGTGACCTCACCGCCGCAGCACTGCCGCCCGTGCTCGGTGCGCGCCTTGTCGCTGAGGCCGACCGTCAGCTGCTCGGGCACGGCGGCGTACGACACCAGCATCGCCCGCGCCCGGGTGACGGCGGTCTCCTCGAGGTTGCCTCCCCCGACGCTGCCCCAGGTGCGCGCGGCGGCGACGACCATCTTCGCGCCAGCGTCGCGCGGGGCGTGTCCCCGCACGTCGGCGACGGTGACGAGCACGCCGGCCTCGCGCTCCTCGCGGAGGCGCTGCACCGCGGTCAGCCAGTGCATGCCGGGCCTCGCGCTCGTTGCACCGCCCAGAACACGGCCTCGGGAGTGGCCGGGGACGCGAGCTCGACGCTCGTGCCGGGCGGCCCGAACGCCGCGGCCGCCTGGCGCAGCGCCTCGCGCACCGACAGGGCGAGCATGAGCGGGGGCTCGCCGACCGCCTTCGCCCCGTAGACCGCACCGTCCTCGTGGGCGTGGTCGAGCAGCGCCACGTGGAGCTCGTCGGGCAGCTCGCCGATGCTCGGGAGCTTGTAGGTGCTGGCCGACTGGGTCGTGAGCCGACCGCGGCCGGGTCCGTCCGTCTCGTCCCAGCGCAGGTCCTCCAGCGTCAGCCAGCCGAGGCCCTGGACGAAGCCGCCCTCGATCTGCCCGAGGTCGACGAGCGGCGACAGGCTGTCGCCGACGTCGTGCACGATGTCGACCCGCCGGGTCCGGTAGGCACCGGTGAAGCCGTCGACCTCGACCTCGGCGGCCGCGACGCCGTAGGAGAAGTACTTGAACGGGTGCCCCTGCATCGCGACGGGGTCCCAGTGGAGGCCCTCGGTGCGGTAGAAGCCGGCGGCCCAGAGCTGGACGCGCCCGAAGTAGGCCTCCTGCACGAGCTTGTCCCACGCCAGGCCCCGACCGGCGTCGACCTCGCGCAGCCGGGCGGTGATCTGGTCGCACGCGTGCTTGATCGCGCCGCCGTTGAGGTCGGTGCTCGAGCTCGCCGCCGTGGCCGAGGTGTTGGGCACCTTGTCGGTGCGCGTGGGCGCGAGCCGCACCCGCGCGAGCGGCACGCCGAGGCTCGTCGCGGCCACCTGGAGCATCTTGGTGTGCAGCCCCTGGCCCATCTCGGTGCCGCCGTGGTTGATCAGCACCGAGCCGTCCTTGTAGACGTGCACCAGCGCGCCCGCCTGGTTGAACGCGGTGAAGTTGAACGAGATGCCGAACTTCACCGGCGTCAGCGCCAGGCCGCGCCTGGTGTGCGGGTGGGCCGCGTTGTGGGCCGCCACCTGCTCGCGGCGCCGTGCCAGGTCGCCCGCCGCGACGACCTGGTCCCAGGCCGCGACCACCCGGGCGGGGTGGCGTACGGGCTGGCCGTAGGGCGTGGCCTGCCCCTCGACGTAGAAGTTGCGGCGGCGCAGGTCGGCCGGGTCGATCCCCAGCAGCGGCGCGCACCGGCCGAGCACGTCCTCGATGACGAGCATCCCCTGCGGCCCGCCGAAGCCGCGGAACGCGGTCTGGGAGGTCTTGTGGGTGCGCGCGACGCGGCCGTGGAAGCGGACGTGCGGGATCCAGTAGGCGTTGTCGAGGTGGCACAGGGCCCGGGCGAGCACCGGTTCGCTGAGGTCGAGGCTCCAGCCGCCGTCGGAGGTCAGCGTCGCCTCGAGCGCGAGCAGGCAGCCGTCGTCGCCGAAGCCGACCCGCCACGTCGCGTGGAAGCCGTGCCGCTTCCCGGTCATCGTCATGTCCTGCGTGCGGGTGAGCCGCAGCCGCACGGGCCGGCCGGTGAGGGTGGCGCCGAGCGCCGCGACGGCCGCGAAGCCGTGGGGCTGCATCTCCTTGCCGCCGAAGCCGCCGCCCATGCGCAGGCACTGGACGGTCACGTCGTGCGAGGGACGGCCGAGCACGTGCGCGACGATCTCCTGCGTCTCGGTCGGGTGCTGCGTGCTGCTCTGCACGAAGACCTGCCCACCCTCGTCGACCAGGGCGAGGGAGGCGTGGGTCTCGAGGTAGAAGTGCTCCTGGCCCGCCATCTCGGTGGTGCCGCTGAAGACGTGGGCGGCCCCGGAGAGCGCGCCGTCGACGTCGCCGCGCTCGATGACCGGGCGCGCGCCCTGGAAGCTCTCCGCCTCGATCGCCTCGACGAGCGAGACGACCGCCGGCAGCGGCTCGTAGTCGACCTCCACAGCGGCGGCCCCCAGCCGCGCGGCCTCGAGCGTCTCGCCGAGCACCCAGCACACGGCGTGGCCGACGAACATGACCTCGCTCGGGAAGAGCGGCTCGTCGTGCTTGACGCCGGCGTCGTTGAGGCCGGGCACGTCCTCGGCGGTGAGCACGCGCACGACGCCGTCGACCTCCATCGCCGGCGCGGGGTCGAGGCGGGTGACGCGGGCATGGGCGTGCGGCGAGCAGACCGGGTGCGCGTGCAGCGGCCGAGGCGTGCGGTGCACGAGATCGTCGGTGTAGAGCGCGCGCCCGGTGACGTGCAGGGCGGCGCTCTCGTGGGGCAGGGCCAGGCCGACGACCGCGTCGTCGGGGCGCCGGGACAGCTCGCTCACTCGAACCACCCCTCGAACCACCAGGCCCTCAGCGCGTTGCCCAGCATCGCCGAGCGGTAGGCCGCGCTGGCGCGCTGGTCGTCGATCGGGGTGCCCTCCCGGGCGAGCACCGCGGACGCGGCCTCGACGGTCTCGAGGGTCCACGGCCGGCCCTCGAGCGCGGCCTCGGTGGCGAGCGCCCGGATCGGTGTCGCGGCGACTCCCCCGAGCCCGATGCGGGCCCGCGCGACCGTGCCGTCCACGACGTCGAGGGCCACGGCGACCGCGACGCTGGAGATGTCGTCGTAGCGCCGCTTGGCGATCTTGCGGAAGGTCGTGTGCGCGGCGAGCGGCAGCGGGACGCGTACGGCCCGGATGAGCTCAGCGGGTCGGAGCACGGTCTCGCGGTAGCCGGTGAAGAAGTCGGCCAGCGCCACCTCGCGGTCCCCGTCGGCCGAGACCAGCACCAGGGTCGCCTCGAGCGCGAGCAGCGCCGGCGCGAGGTCGCCGATCGGGGAGGCGGTGCCGAGGTTGCCGCCGATGGTGGCGCCGTTGCGGATCAGCCGCGAGGCGAACAACGGCCACACCTGCGCCAGCAGCGGCACCGTGTCGCCGAGGCCGGCCTCGACCTCGCTGAGGGTGAGGGCGGCGCCGATCTCGACGACGTCTTCGAGATCGGGGCAGTCGGTCGCGAGGCCTCGCAGCTCGGGCAGCCGGTCCACCGCGACGACGTACGACGCCCGGGTGCCGCGAAGGTTGGCCTCCACCCCCCAGTCGGTGGAGCCCGCCACGACCGTGGCGTCGGGGTGCTGGGCCAGCAGGGCGAGCGCCTCGGCGAGGTCCCGGGGACGGGCGAAGCCGTCGAGCCGGGTCGGCGCGGGACCGGGTGCGGGGCTCGCCTGCCGCACGGCCAGGGCGTCCGACGCCGGCGCAGGGCCGAGGGCCTGCGCGGCGTCACGGATCGGGCGGTAGCCGGTGCAGCGGCACAGGTTGCCGGCGATCGCGTGCAGGTCGAAGCCGTCGGCCTCGCGGCCGGGCCGGTAGTACTCGGCCGCCATCGAGCAGACGAAGCCGGGCGTGCAGTAGCCGCACTGGGAGCCGCCGCGCTCGGCGAGCTCGGACTGGACGGGGTGCAGGTCGTCGGGCGTGCCGATCCCCTCGGCCGTCACGACCTCCTGCCCGTCGAGCGCCAGCGCCGGCACGAGGCAGGCGTTGACCGGCGTCCACCGGCTGCCCGCCCCCTCGGGGCGCACGACCAGGACGGCACACGCCCCGCACTCGCCCTCCGCGCAGCCCTCCTTGGCCCCGGTCAGGCCCAGGCCGCGCAGGAAGTCGAGCGCGTTGGTGCGGGCGGGCACGTCGGCGAGCGGGCGTGGTCGCCCGTTGACGGTGATCTGTGGCTCGGGCACGGGCCTCCCCTTGGTGCATGGTTCAGGGAGTCACGGGCCGCCGGTTTGCCATGCGGAACGACGACCTGCCGCCCTCCACTCTACGTGACCGGGGTCACATCGGCGGGCACATCAGGGCCGGAGCCGCGGGTGCCGGTTGACGTCCTTGTAGAGCAGGTAGCGGAACCGGCCGGGTCCGCCGGCGTAGCAGGCCTGGGGGCAGAAGGCCCGCAGCCACATGAAGTCGCCCTCCTGCACCTCGACCCAGTCCTTGTTGAGCAGGTAGACCGCCTTGCCCTCGAGGACGTAGAGGCCGTGCTCCATCACGTGGGTCTCGGGGAAGGGGATCGCTCCCCCGGGCTCGAAGGTGACGATGTTGACGTGCATGTCGTGGCGCACGTCGAGCGGGTCGACGAAGCGCTGGGTGCCCCACGCGCCGTCGGTGTCGGGCATCGGCTCGATCGCGACGTCGTGCTCCTGCACCACGAACGCCTCGGGGACCTCGACCCCGTCCACGCGCTCGTAGGCCTTGCGGATCCAGTGGAACGTCGCGTGCTCGTCGCCCTCGTTGCGCAGCGCCCAGCCGGCGTCGGACGGCAGGAAGGCGTACCCGCCCGGGCCGAGTCGGTGGACCACGCCGTCGATCGTGAGGACCACCGTGCCGCCGACCACGAAGAGCACCGCCTCGGCGTCCGGGGCGTCGTCGGGCCGCTCCGAGCCGCCGCCGGGCGCGACTTCCACGACGTACCACGAGAAGGTCTCGGCGAAGCCCGACAGCGGCCGCGCGATCACCCACAGGCGGGTGTCGTCCCAGTGCGGCAGCCGGCTCGTCACGATGTCGCGCATGGTGCCGCGCGGGAGGACGGCATACGCCTCGGTGAACGCGGCGCGGTCCGTGGTCAGCTCGGTCTGCCCCGGCAGGCCGCCCTTCGGCACCCAGTAGCTGCTCATCGTTCGCCCCTCCTGATCAGTCGACCTCGCGGGCCTGCTGCCACGTCGATCGGCGCCCCGCGCAACCACGTCTGCCGCACGGTGCCGGTGAGCGTACGCCCGGCGTAGGCCGACACCGGGTTCTTGTGGTGCAGCCGCGCCGGGTCGACGACCCAGGGCTCGTCGGGCGCGAAGACGCAGAGGTCGGCGTCGGCGCCGACGGCGATCTCCCCCTTGCCGACCAGGCCGACACGGCGCGCGGGTGCCGTGGCCATCCACCGCACGACGTCGGTCAGCGGCACCCCGCGCTCGCGCGCCGTGGTCCACACGACCGGCAGCCCGAGCTGGAGGGACGCGATGCCGCCCCACGCCTCGGCGAAGTCGCCGGTGTCGCGGTGCTTGAGCTCCGCCGTGCTGGGCGAGTGGTCGCTCACCACCATGTCGATGTCGCCGTCGGAGAGCGCCGCCCAGAGGGCGTCGCGGTTGGCGGCGTCGCGGATCGGCGGGCAGCACTTGAGCTCGGTGGCGCCGTCGGGGATCGAGCCGGACTCGAAGTGGAGGTAGTGCGGACAGGTCTCGACGCTGACGTCGACGCCCGCGGCCCGTGCCTCGCGCAGGGCGGGGACGGCTCCGGAGGCGCTGAGGTGGACGACGTGGACGCGGCCGCCCGTCGTCCGCGCGGTGTCGACGACGAGGGCGATCGCCCGCTCCTCGGCGGCATCGGGACGGCTCGCGAGGAAGCTGTCGTACGCCGACCCGTGGGCGCAGTCGCCGATCGCCTCGCCGTCCTCGGCGTGCACGATCATCAGCGCGCCGAGCCGCGCGGTCTCGGCCATCGCGGTGGTGAAGTCGGCCGCGGTCAGGTGCGGGAACTCCTCCACGCCCGAGTCGAGCAGGAAGCACTTGAAGCCGAAGACACCGGCGTCGTGGAGGCCCGCGAGGTCGGCGGTGTTGCCGGGCACCGCACCGCCCCAGAAGCCGACGTCGACCCAGGCCTGGTCCGCGGCCGCCGCGCGCTTCTCCTCCAGCGCGGCGACCGTCGTCGTCGGCGGGATGCTGTTGAGCGGCATGTCGACGATCGTGGTCACGCCACCGGCTGCCGCGGCGCGCGTGGCGCTGGCGAAGCCCTCCCACTCGGTGCGGCCCGGCTCGTTGACGTGCACGTGGGTGTCCACCAGCCCGGGGAGCAGCACCTCGTCGGCCGCGAGCTCGACGACCTCGGCCTCGCCGGCGGGCTCGTCGTACGCCCCGATGCCGGCGACGACCCCGTCGCGGACCCGGACCGACGCCGCCACCTCGGCACCGCCGACGACCGCGCGGGCCGCGCGCAGCAGGACCTCGGCCGTCACCCTCAGCTGCCCCGGTAGGTCGAGTAGCCGAACGGACTCAGGAGCAGCGGGACGTGGAAGTGTTCATCTTGGGGGGCGTCATCGGTGACGGTGAAGGCCACGACGACCTCGGGGTAGAAGGCCTCGAGGTCCTGCCGGGCGAACCAGGCGCCGGTGTCGAAGCGGAGCCGGTGCTCTCCCGTCGGCAGCTCGGTCGCGAGGTCGCCCACCCGGCCGTCGGCGTCGGTGACCGCCTCCTTCACCAGCGTGCCCTCGACCGTCTCCAGGGTGACGCGGAGGCCGACGGCCGGGCGACCCGCGGCGGTGTCGAGGACGTGCGTGCTCAGGCTCGCCATCAGGCCAGCACCTCCCGGACCCGCAGCAGCGCGATCTGCGCCAGCTGGTTGATCGTCTCGACCCGCTCGTCGTCGTCGGTGTTGTCGAGCCGGCGCTGCAGCTCGTCGAGGATCTCGGGGGCCTCGCGCCCGGCGGCGCGGATGATGAAGACCTGCCCGAAGCGCTCCTCGTAAGCCCGGTTGCCCTCCTCGAGGCGGCGTACGACGTCGGCGTCCGAGCGGTCGACCCCCGACTGCTCCCGGGTGGAGTGGTCCACGTCGTGGCGGGCCGCGTCGGCGCGCTCGCCGATCCGGGGGTGGCGCGCGAGGGCGTGCTCGAGCTCGTCGTCAGTGATGGTGAGCGCCACCTCGAGCATCCGCTCCTCCACCTCGGCCAGGTGGTCGTAGGGCCGCCTGGCCAGCACCTCGTCCGCCCAGCGCGGCACGTCGAGACAGGTCAGCAGCAGGGGCCGCGCCACCTCGGCGGGCTGGTCGTTGAAGGCCTCCAGCCCGGAGCGGGTCACGGTGGCCTCGATGAGGCCGTAGGGCCGGTCCGCGGCCACGAACACCTCCCCTGGGTTGTCCAGGCCGAACGGCGCCAGGTCGACGAGGAAGTGGTGCTTGTTGGGGGCGGAGAAGGAGATCTCCGCGATGTCCTCGTGCGCCTCGAGGACCGCGCGACCCATCGCGTAGAGCGTCTCCTGCAGGGCCCTGCTGTAGGTCGTCGCGAAGGTCGCGAGCAGCAGCGCGCGCACGGCGGCGTACGTCGCGTCCCAGTCCACGCCGGTCGCGCCGGCGTAGCGCCACTCCGCCCGCAGCGCGGTGGCGAGGATGCGGTCGTCGGCGTCGGGCAGCGTCGTGTACTCGTCGCGGAGGAAGCCCTTGAACTCCGACCCGGTGGACTTGAGCACGACCAGGTCCTTCAGCCCGGAGACGACGACGGCGCGGTCCCCGGTGAGGTCGACCCGCGTGGTGCGCACCTCGCCGCCGCGCCGGACGAAGGCGTGGTCGTGGCCGGCGCCGTCGACGTCGATGCGGTCCCAGGCGTACTCCTCGACGCCGATCGTCGCGCCGCGCGCGGCCGGCGTCGCCTCGAGCAGCCGGCGGCCGAGCGCGAGGGCGTAGTCCTCCGGCGAGGTCACGCCGTGCTTCTTGGCGTAGGCGAAGGCGGTGTTCTTCTGGGTGTCGGTGGGCAGCACGTGCGACTGGTCGCCTGCGGTGTGCGCCGACGCGAAGTCACCGCGCAGTGCCGTCGAGACGTTGAGGTCGCGGATCTCGTGGCGCGCGGTGTCGCGCACGATCCGCACGACACGCGTCTCCGCCTTGCCGTACTGGTTGGGTCCCAGGACGATCCCCATGCGTCAGTCTCCTTCTCCGTCAGCGTGTGCGCCTGCGCGGTGTGCCAGCCCGGCCAGGGCGTCGGTGTCGAGGCCGGTGGCGTCGGCGACCTCGGCGTCCGAGAGGGCACCGCAGTCCAGCCCGCGCAGCAGGAAGTCGGCCAGCGCGCGGGCGGTCGCCGGCTCGTCGAGCACGCCGGAGTCCTGGCGCTGCACGTAGGTCCGCAGGCGTCCCGCGGCCGCGTCCAGCCCTTCGCGGTAGAACGCGAAGGTCGCTGCGAACCGGGTCGGCAGCTGCGCCGGGTGCAGGTCCCAGCCCTGGTAGAAGCCGCGCTCCAGCGAGCGTCGCACGAGCCGCAGGTGGTTGGCCCACGCGGCCGCGACCTGCTCCGGTGCGCCGACCGGCAGCACGTTGGTGGAGCCGTCGGAGAGGCGTACGCCGGTGCCGGCCGCGGCGGCCTGCATGACCGCCTTGGCGTGGTCGGCGACCGGGTGCGCGAGGCTCTGGTGGGCCGCGGCGATGCCGCAGTAGGCGGAGTAGTCGTAGGTGCCGTAGTGGAGCCCGCTGCAGCGACCGCCCGACGCGTGGACCATCCGCGCGACGAGCGCCGTGCCGTCCGGCCCGAGGATCGACTGCGGCGTCTCGACCTGGATCTCGAAGTGCAAGGACCCGCCGGCCAGGCCGAGGGCCTCCTCCAGCCGCTGCAGGGTGTGGACCAGGGCCTCGACCTGCTCGACGGCGGTGACCTTGGGGAGGGTCACCACGAACCCGTCGGGCAGCGGCCCGTCCGCCACCAGGCGCTCGAGGAAGACGGCCAAGGTGCGCACACCGCGCCGACGGGTCGGCGCCTCGAACCCCTTGAACCGGATGCCGTTGTACGGCGCCGCGTCGCCCGCCCGGATCGCCGACCGCAGCGCGTCGGCGGACCGCCGGGCGTCGGCGTCCTCCTCGTCGTCCGGGCGCCAGCCGTAGCCGTCCTCGAAGTCGATGCGCAGGTCCTCGACGGGCTCGCGGCCGAGCTTCTCCCGCACCCGGGCGACGAGGTCGTGGTCGTTGTCGACCAGCCCGAGCAGCAGTTCCTCGTGCTCCTCGGTCACCTGCAGGGCGTCGGCGCCGTGCTCCGGGACCAGGCCGGCGTGGAAGCGGTCCGCCGGGACGTACACCGTGTGCACCGGCTGCCGGCCGGCCCGCTCACCCGGGTAGTGGGCGGCCAGTGCGGCATCGACCGCGCCGAGCCGCTCGTCGAGCTCGGCCTCCAGCTCGTCGAGCACGCCGAGGGCGCGACCCGGCACCTGGCTCTCCATGCGGAGACCCTAGACCCGGCTCAGTGCGAAGGAGGGCGCTTGCGCTGCGGCGCGGGGCGCGTCGGGTCGTCGTCGGGCCGGTCGAACTCGGACGGTACGACGATGGGCCTGAGCCGAGCCCAGCCGATGAAGACGACCGCCACGAGGACCAGCGCGAGCCCGGTCCAGAGGTTGGCGTTGACGCCGCCGGTCTTGTCGGGCTCGTGCTCGCCGAGGAGCCCGGCGAGCGTGAGGATGACGCCGTACACCCCCATGAGGGCGCCGATGATGTTGCGGATGTCGAACGCACCAGCCTTGTGGGGCTTGTCGGCAGTGGTGTCGGACTTCGCGCCGGACTGCGCATCGGACATGGTGGCCCCTTTCGTGGGTGGGGATCAGAAGGCGATGTTGAGGACGACGACCATCGCGAGCGCGATGCCGGCCAGTGGGACCGTGCGGCGGTACCACGGCATGGAGGCCTCGTGCGGGTCCGTGCGGTCCTCGATGGGCGTCTCGGAGTAGACGAGGCCCTTGAGCTCGGAGGCCGGCTTGGGCTCGGACACGAGCGAGACGATCACGCTGAGCACGATGTCGACCACGAACGCCGTCGACGCGGCGAGGAAGGCCGCGCCCTGCCCCGGCAGGTCGATGACCCCGGCAGCGGCGAGGCGGTCGACCGCGACGGCCGACAGCGTGCCGGCGACGAGGCCGACCCATCCGGCGGTGGGCGTCATCCGCTTCCAGAACATGCCGAGGATGAAGGTGGCGAAGAGCGGCGCGTTGAAGAACCCGAAGAGCGTCTGGAGGTAGTCCATGACGTTCGTGTAGCCCATCGCGATGCGCGCGGTGAAGATCGCGATGACGGTCGCCGCGACCGTCGCGAGGCGGCCGATGCGCAGGTAGTAGTCGTCGGTGTGGTCCTTGCGGATGTAGCGCTGCCACAGGTCGTAGGAGAAGACCGTGTTGAACGCCGAGATGTTGGCGGCCATGCCGGCCATGAACGCCGCGAGCAGGCCCGCGATCGCCAGGCCGAGCAGGCCGTTGGGCAGCACGTCGCGCATGAGCAGGAGCAGGGCGTCGTTGTAGGCCACCCCGTCCCCCGAGGCCCCGCCGGCCGGCGAGCCACCGCTCTTGAGGTCGACCATCTCCTGCACCAGGACGGCGGAGATCATGCCGGGGATGATGACGATGAACGGGACGAACATCTTCGGGAAGGCGCCGATGATCGGGGTCTTGCGGGCCGAGGAGATCGAGTCCGAGGCCATCGCGCGCTGGACCTCGACGAAGTTCGTCGTCCAGTAGCCGAAGGACAGCACGAAGCCGAGGCCGAAGACGATGCCGATCACCGACAGCAGCGGGGAGTCGAAGCCCGACAGGGCCTGGCCCGGCCAGGACTCGAGCTGCTGCGCGGCCGGCGCGACCGCAGCGTCGGCGGGCGCCTTGTCGGCGGCCGCGGTGATCTTGTCGGTGAGCCCGTCCCAGCCGCCGACGCGGTGCAGGCCGATGAGGGTCAGCGGCAGCAGCGAGGCGACGATGACGAAGAACTGCAGCACCTCGTTGTAGATCGCCGCGCTCAGGCCGCCGAGGGTGATGTAGGACAGCACGATCGCGCCCGCCACCACGAGCGCGATCCAGATCGGCCAGCCGAGCAGCGCGTGCACGATGCCCGCCAGCAGGGCGAGGTTGACGCCCGCGATCAGCAGCTGGGCGACGGCGAAGCTGATCGCGTTGACGAGGTGCGCGCCGGTGCCGAAGCGCTTGAACATGAACTCGGGCACCGAGCGGACCTTGGAGCCGTAGTAGAACGGCATCATCACGACGCCGAGGAACAGCATCGCCGGCACCGCGCCGACCCAGAAGTAGTGGACCGTCGGCAGCCCGATCTCCGCGCCGTTGGCGGACATGCCCATGATCTCGACGGCACCGAGGTTGGCGGAGATGAACGCCAGACCCGTCACCCAGGCCGGCAGCGAGCGCCCGGAGAGGAAGAAGTCGATCGAGTCCGACACCGAGCGCCTCGCCATCACCCCGATGCCCAGGACGAAGGCGAAGTAGATCGCGACCAGCAGGTAGTCCAGCCAGGACGCGTCGATCAAGGTGTCTGAGCTCACGTGTGCCTCCCGAAGGCGAGTGGGGCCACCCCGCAACCTAGACCCGGGCGAGGTCGCGCGCGATCACCCCTCCGAAGGGGGCGCCATGGCTCAGGCGTTCTCCCACAGGCCGACGAGGTTGCCCTCGGTGTCGGTGAAGTAGCCGGTGAAGCCCATCTCGCCGACCGCGGTCCGGGCCCGTACGACCGTGCCGCCGGCCTCCTCGACCTTGCGCAGCGCGTCGTCGATGCTCGTCACGTCGATCACGATGTTCGGCGCCTTGCCCGGGAAGTCGGCCGTCCGCTCGAACATGCCGCCGTTGATGAAGCCGGGCTCCGTCGCACCCTTCTCCGGGTCGGTGGGCCCCGTCGTCACCAACGTGTAGCCCAGGTCCGGCATCGGCATCAGCTGCCAGCCGAACGTGTCGCCGTAGAACGACCTCGCGCGATCGCCGTCGTCGTACGGGATCTCGAAGTGCACCACCTTGTTGGACATGCGGCCCTCCCGCTCGCTCGGATGTCCGTTCAGTGAACTCCGCACGCAGTGGGGGGGTCAATGCGTGTGCGCAGGTGGTTCAGTCCTCGACGACGACCTCCACCTCGAAGCCCTCGGAGCTCTCGAGGTAGAGCGCGACGTGCGCCTCGCCGCCCGCGTGCGGGTAGCGGTCGGCGTACATCTCGTGCCAGCCGTGCTCGGTCGACTCCGCGCGCATCCGGTCGAGCTCGTCGCGCGTCTCGACGGTCATCGCCAGGTGGTTGATGCCCGGTCGCAGCCGGTCGTGGTCGCCGTGCTGGTGGGGCGAGTGCTCCATGAAGACGTAGGTGCCGTCGGGGTGCAGCCACGACAGCACGCCCTCCTCGCGCTGCCACCCGCAGGCCGCGAGCAGCCAGCCCCACTCCCCCTCGGCGGTCGCGACGTCGTCGACCCACAGGTCGAGGTGGTGGAGGGCTCGCGGCATGCGCACAACCTAGCCGGGACAGATCACTCGTATGCGTGATGCGTGAGGCTGCGCCACCCGCGATCGTGGTTCCCATGACTGCACCACGGCGACTCGCGGGCACGGTGGCTGCCTCGCTCGTGCTGGCGCTCCCTGCCGTTCCCGCCGCCGCGCAGGAAGTCACGGAGCACGACGGTCGGGGTGACATGATCCGGGTCGAGGAGGGCGGCAGCGACCCGCAGGCGGCGCCGACGGCGGAGATCGGTGACGTGGTGCGTACGACGTTCCGCCACGACGCCGCACGCGTCGTCGTACGGACCCGGCTCGCCGCGCTCGAGCGGGCCGGGCGGCGCTTCACCGTGTGGGTGGACGTCCAGGACGGAGCCCGCCACTCCTGGTTCGTGGGCGTGCAGGCCACGCGGCGCGATCGCGGCGGACGGACCATCGTGATGGACGACCGGGGCCGCGACCTGCCGTGCACCGCTGCCCACCGCATCGACTACGCCGGCGACACGGTGCAGGTCTCGCTCCCCCGTCGGTGCCTGGGCGACCCGGCGCGGCTGCGGTTCCGGCTGCTGACCGAGCACGTCCGGGCCAGCTGGGAGCACGCCTGGCTCGACAACGGCCTCGCCCCCTCGATGGACGACCGGCACTGGACCGACTGGCTGGCTGCAGGCTGACTGAGGACTCAGCGGCTGCCCCCGCACCACCTCGAGCGCCAGGTGCGTGGAGGAGTCGGGCTGACGGGCTGACCCGTGCTCGATCTTGACGATCTCTGGACCCTCGACCTAGGGCCATTGTCGGTGCCACCGCCTACAATAGAACACATGAGCGAAGCGCTGGCAGAGGAGATCGAGAGGGTCGCAGACGACCTCTCGGCCTCCGGCCTGCTCGCCTCGATCCGAGCCTCTCGCGAGCTCGAGAACTACGAAGCAGCGCGTCAGCTCGAGCTCGCCGCCCGGTGGGCCGACCTGCACCCGCCGGAGTCGATCCACTCCGCCGCCGCGTTCACGATCCCGGGCTCGGAGCACGAGGAGCCCATCGCCGGCGAGGGCTGCCCGTTGGTGGCGGAGTTCTGCGTGGCCGAGCTCGGCGCCGAGCTCGGGATGTCGTCGACCGCGGCGAAGAAACTCATCGGCCACGCGTTGGAGCTGCGCCACCGGCTGCCTCGCCTGTGGCGCCTGGTGCAGACCGGACGGGTGCCGGCGTGGCGGGCCCGGTCCGTCGCCGAGGCCACCATCCACACCACCCCCGCGCTCACGAAGGACGCGGCGCGCTGGGTGGACGCCCAGGTCGCGGCCGTGGCCGGGAGGATCGGGCCCGCGCAGCTCGACCGGCTCGTCGCGGAGACCATCAAGCGCTTCGAGCTCGCCGCCCCGGACCCGGCCAGCGATCCGGAGGACGGCTACCTGTCGGTGGACCCGCGCCACGCCACGCTGGACGACCAGGACGTGCACTACGCCGGCACGATGCACTTCGAGGCCGACCTCGACCTCGCCGACGCCCTCGACCTCGACAACGCGCTCGCCCAGGGCGCCGCGACCTTGAAGGCGCTCGGGTCGGCCGAGTCGCTCAACGTCCGACGGGCGAAAGCGCTCGGCGACCTCGCCCGCACCCAGACCGCGCTCGACCTCCACACCCAGGGCACGGCCGACGTGAGGTCAGCGGACGGGCTCCCGGCCGCCCGCGAGGTGGTCCTGAACGCCCACTTCGCGGCCGAGTCCGTCCAGGACGGCGACGTCGTGCAGACGGTCTTCGGGCCGACCGGCCGCCTCGAGGAACGCCAGCGCCTCGTGCTGCTCGACCAGGTCAAGGCCTGGTGCGCCGACTCCCGCACCAAGATCACCATCAAGCCCGTCATCGACCTCAACGCCGAGCTGTCCGCCCCGGGCTACGACATCCCCAAGCCCATCAGGGAGCAGGTCGCCCTCCGGGACCGCACCTGCACGTTCCCCTGGTGCACCCGACCCGCCCGGAGCGCTGACGTCGACCACGTGGTCGAGTACGACCACGACGCCGAGGCCGAAGGCAGACCCCAACCCGGCCCCACCACGTCCTCGAACCTCGCCTGCCTGTGCCGGTTCCACCACCGGCTCAAGACCTTCACCGCCTGGACCTACCGGATGGTCGCGCCCGGGGTCTTCGAGTGGACCAGCCCCCACGGCCACCACTACCTCCGCGACCAACACGGCACCACCCGGATCGAACCGGACGACGAGCCGCCCGACCGACCATGACCCCGCCCCACACCCCGCCAGTCCTCACGATGGCGGGGCCACAGCCATGTCCCGAGCCCTTCGAAGCACCGCTCGCGGAGTGCGGCCGCCAGGTCAGTGCGTTCGCCGATGCGCGATGACATCCCCCATGGGCGTAGTCAGGTTCTTGCCGCACACGTCGCAGGTGTAGTCGTTCACCCCAACCCGTGAGAGGCCTGGCACGGCATGGTTGGACGGGCAGTTCACGTTGGTGCACCACTCGCTACCGACTGCTGTTGCTCCCGTCGCGGCTGGATCCGGACCACCGGTAGCCGCCATCGGCTCAAGATCAGCGACGACTACGCCACCGCATTCCTCGCAAGGGCGGGTTGTCGGCCCATCGGGGATCAGCACGAGCCGAACCGTATGCCGCTTCTCTGGTGAGTACGCGGATCGCGGAGATCCGTGCGCTCATCGCGGCAGATCCGGATGTCCGCTCGTTCTCACGCGCGGGCGTGCGTCACCGTGCGCGGCACGGCTTCTCGTCGCGTGGAGATGGCAGTCCACCCGACGAGAGCAAGGAGGCCGCCCCCGCCCATGATCGTCAGCATGCGCACTCGCGCCTCGCGGATGACCGGCCCGCAGGCGATCGCAGCACGTTGCTCATCGTCGGTGGCCGCCGAGCCCGGTTGCGCTTGATCGGGGGTTCCGGACACCAGCCACGATGCGGAGATGGAGGGGCCACAGTCCTCGGTCTGGCCCATGACCGACGTGGACAGTTCGTTCTCCGTGCCGATGGCGAAGGTCGCGAGGAGCACGAGCAAACCACCCGTCAGCGCAGCCTTGGCCCAGCGCGCGTCGACGATCATGTCCGGGTGAGCCCGCACTCCTCTGTCGCGGCCGGCGTTGTCCCAGACCCCCACGTGGTGACCCGGCTACTTCGCGACCAAGCTCCACATCTGGCGGACATGCTCGTCCGAGTGAGCCCCGCGTCTGGGAGCAGCAACTGGGTGTTCCGCATCGGAGAGCAACTAGCCATCCGTTTGCCTCGCTCGGACGACTAGATCCCTCGACCAACGAAGCCGGCGCGGACATCGCCCTGAAGCGGGCGGGCGGCTAGGACGCCGGGACCTCGCCACGGACCCCCTCCGCGGCAGATTCGGACGCTCGATGTCTCACTGAGTGACGGCGTCCTCACTCGGTCACCCTCAGCAGAGCACACGCCTCATCGACGGCGTTCGCTGTGCAGAGTAGGTACTCGCCGGGAGAGGTGGTCTCGGGGACGAGTACGCGGTCTGGCCCAGGGCCGCTGACCAAGACCTGTTGCCAACCTCGGTTCGCTCTGTCCTCGACCGTCCACCACGTCGGCGTGTAGTCGCCTGACGTGCCCCCATCAGAGGTCAGGTAGTACTTCTCATCCCACTGGCCCTCCCTCCATTGGGCAAGGGAGAACGCGATCCCGCGTTCGCTGTCCGAGGGGAATCTCAGCGAGACCTCCTGTCCGGGCGTCGCCGATGTTGGCGCGACGGTCATCGTGCCTTCGAGGCCGGGGTCCAGACTCGGGGCTGAGTCGTCCGCGCACCCACTCACGACCAGAGCGACGGCAAGCAAGGCCCACCTGGCAGGTTGCGCGCCAGACAGGCGAGACCATCCGGTGCGACGCTCCATGCGCTGACCCTAGGGGCAGGGTGTCGGCGCTGGTCGCTCATCGGCAAGAGCGGACGCGCAGGCCGGGGCAGACGTGGTGTGATCACCGCGTGCCCACGCCGGAGGAGATCACTCGCCACCACGACGAGGGTGAGGTGATCTACGTGGGAGCCCACCCGACGGGCTACGTCGTCCGGATCGAGGAGCCCGACCCCGCCTGGCCGCGACGCTATGCCGAGCTGGCGGCCCAGGTCTCCGAGGTCCTCGGTGACGGTCTGCTCGCGATCCAGCACATCGGCTCCACGTCGGTGCCGGGACTGCCGGCCAAGCCGATCATCGACATCGACGTCGCGGTGGCCGACCCCGTCGACGAGGCGGCGTACGTCCCGGCGCTCGAGTCGCTGGGCTTCGTCCACTGGGTCACCGAGCCCGACTGGCACCAGCACCGGCTGTTCAAGATGCTGACCGAGCCACGGGTGCACCTGCACGTCTTCGGGCCGGACTGCCCGGAGATGGTCCGGCACCAGATGTTCCGTGACTGGCTCACGACCCATCCTGAGGACCGTGAGCTGTACGCCGACGCGAAGCGCTCCGCGCTGGCCCGCGTCGACGCGACCGGCGACGACCACGGCGCGCTGGGTTTCGGGATGCGCTACAACCACGTCAAGCAACCCGTCGTGCTCGAGATCTACGACCGCATGTTCCGGGCCGCCGGCCTGCTGTGAGGCTGCCTCACCACCAGCCCTGCTTCTTCGTCCAGCGCAGGAGGAGTCCGCTGATCGAGGCCATCACCAGCAGGATGAAGACGAGCTGGGGGACGTGGGTGCGGTCGCTGGCGATGACGTTCATGCCGTAGATGCTCGCGAGCGCGGTCACCGGCAGGGTGATGGCGGCGATGACGGCCAGGCGCTCCATCGCGACGGTCATCTTCGTCGTGACCCGGGTCTGGTAGAGGTCGATGACACCGAAGAGGAAGTGGCTCTCGCCGTCGGCCAGGCTCCGCAGCCGGTCGAACTGCTCCGCGAGGTCGCTCGCGTAGATCCGCTCGGGCTCGGGGACGACCCGGTCCAGGCCGCGGATCCGCGCATAGATGTCGTAGGACTGCGCGGCCATCGTGCGCACGGTGATGAGCTCGTGACGGATCAGGAACAGCCGTTCGAGGAGCTCCTCGGGGCGGCGGAAGTCGCTGGCCATGGCCTCCTGCTCGAGGTCGGGGAGGCTCTCGGCGACCGTGCTGACCATCGCTCGCTGCGAGCGGACGATCGCCGAGCCGATGGCGTGCGAGAGCTCCGCCGGCGAGGCCGGCCGGAAGGTCCCGCGCTCGATGCGGCTGCGCACCGCCACGGTCTCCCGCAGGGCCTCGGCCGGATCGACGACGGGGTTGATCGGTCCGTGCACGGTCACGAGGTAGCGGCGCCCCACCAGCTGGTCGAGCTCGAGCAGGTGCACGTGCCCGGCGTCGCCGGCGTACGGCGAGTGCAGCACGACGAAGACGTGGTCGGTGTAGCCGTGGAGCGTCGGCACGTGGTTGCGCTGGGCGCACGCCTCCACGACCAGCGGATGGGCACCGACGACCTCGGTCAGCAGCCACTCCGCCTGCTCGTCGCGGGCGTGCAGGTCGAGCCAGACGAAGCCGTCGGTGCGTTCCAGCAACGCCGGCAGCTGCGCCGCGTCGTGGGGCCGGATCCCGTCGGGATCCACGAACCACAGGTCCATGTGCTCAGGGTGGCACCGGGTCGCGGTCCGCGCGACGGCTCACTCCCACTCGATGGTGCCCGGGGGCTTCGACGTGATGTCGAGGGTGACCCGGTTGACCTCGGCCACCTCGTTGGTGATCCGGGTCGAGATGCGCTCCATGACGTCGTAGGGCAGCCGCGCCCAGTCGGCGGTCATCGCGTCCTCGGAGGTGACCGGGCGGATGACGACGGGGTGGCCGTAGGTGCGGCCGTCTCCCTGCACGCCGACGGAGCGGACGTCGGCGAGCAGCACGACGGGCATCTGCCAGATGTCGCGGTCGAGCCCGGCGCGGGTGAGCTCCTGGCGGGCGATGGCGTCGGCGCGGCGCAGGATGTCGAGCCGGTCGGCCGTCACCTCGCCGATGATCCGGATGCCGAGGCCCGGGCCGGGGAAGGGCTGGCGCCACACCATCTCGGCGGGCAGGCCCAGCTGCTCGCCGACGAGGCGGACCTCGTCCTTGAAGAGGGTGCGCAGCGGCTCGACCAGCGCGAACTCGAGGTCCTCGGGCAGGCCGCCCACGTTGTGGTGGGACTTGATGTTGGACGTGCCGGCACCGCCGCCCGACTCGACCACGTCGGGGTAGAGCGTGCCCTGCACCAGGAAGCCGACCTTGTCGCCGTGCTCGGCGGCCTCGCCCAGCACCTCGACCTCGGCGGCCTCGAAGGCACGGATGAACTCGCGACCGATGATCTTGCGCTTCTCCTCCGGGTCGGTGACGCCGGCGAGGGCGGCGAGGAACGTCTCGCGCGCGTCGTAGACGTGGAGGTTGACCCCGGTCGCGGCCACGAAGTCGCGCTCGACCTGCTCGGCCTCGCCCTCGCGGAGCAGGCCGTGGTCGACGAAGACGCAGTGCAGGCGGTCGCCGATCGCACGCTGCACGATCGCGGCGGCCACCGCCGAGTCCACCCCGCCGGACAGGCCGCAGATCGCTAGGCCGGTCTCGCCGATCTGCTCGCGGACCCGCTCGATCTGCTCCTCGGCGATGTTGAGCATCGTCCAGGTCTGGCGGGCGCCGGCGATGTCGTGGAGGAAGTGCTCGAGCACCTTCTGGCCGTGCTCGGAGTGCAGCACCTCCGGGTGCCACTGCACGCCGGCCAGCCCCCGGTCGACGTCCTCGAAGGCCGCGACGGGGGTGACGTCGGTGGAGGCGAGGACCGTGAAGCCGGCCGGGGCCTGGGCCACCGAGTCACCGTGGGACATCCACACCTTGTGCTGGGCCGGGATGCCCGCGAGCAGGGTGCCCGGCTCGCTGACCGCGACGGGCGTACGTCCGTACTCCCGCGCGCCGGTGTGCGCGACCTCGCCGCCGAGCCCCTTCGCCATCAGCTGGAAGCCGTAGCACATGCCGAAGACCGGGACCCCGGCCGTGAACACGTCGCCGTCGATGCCCGGGGCGCCGTCGGCGTACACGCTCGACGGGCCACCGGACAGGATGATCGCCTTCGGCTTGCGCGCGAGCATCTCGGCCACCGGCATGGTGTGCGGGACGATCTCGGAGTAGACCCGCGCCTCGCGGACGCGCCGCGCGATGAGCTGGGCGTACTGGGCTCCGAAGTCGACGACGAGGACCAGGTCGTGCTCTGCAGGCTGCGTCACGCTCGGAGTCTATCGGCGCGGTCTTCTGGGAAACGTCTCAGGGCCCGGGTCGGCGAGCGAGGGCGGAGCATCGGGCCCCGGCCCGATCAACACGCCCCAGAAACGTCTCAGGGCCCGATCGGGGAGGGAGGGTGATCGGGCCCTGAGACTTGACTCCCAGCGCTGCTGGACAGTGCCGAGAACGAAGGATCCGGCCCTTGGGAGGGAGCATGACTGCCGGACCCCTCACCCCGCCCAACGACGCCTCTGAAGGGTGGTTACGGCCGACGTCCGATTGATTTTCCCGCCTCAGCTGACGCCGACGATCGGCAGCCGCAGCGCACCCGGCGCGGCTTCCGGGACGACCGGGTTCTTCGGCTCGACCGGCGCCAGCCGTCGGTACGCCGACCCTGCCGCGGGTCGCGGGTCGGCCTCGCCCTTGTTGGGCCAGAACGCCATGGCGCGCTCGGCCTGGGCGGTGATCGTCAGTGACGGGTTCACCCCGAGGTTCGCCGAGATGGCGGAGCCGTCGACCACGTGCAGCCCGTCGTAGCCGTAGACGCGCTGGTAGGCGTCGACGACACCGGTCGCGGGCGAGTCGCCGATCGCGCAGCCACCGATGAAGTGCGCGGTCAACGGCATGCCGAGCGGCTCGCCGACGGCGCCGTAGGCCTGCCGCGCGCCCATGATGCGCGCGAGGCGGCGCACGGCGTCGTAGGCCGCCGGGATGTAGGTCGGGTTGGGGGCGCCGTGGCCCTGCGTCGAGGACAGGTAGCCGACACCCCCGCGCTTGCGCCACACGGTCGTGATCGAGTTGTCCAGGGTCTGCATGACGAGGGCGACGACGGTGCGGCGCGACCAGGTGTTGAGCGAGTAGAGGTCCTTGAGGCCGCTGCGCTGCCGCCACAGCTCCTTGCCCCAGGTGCGCCACCGCTTCTCACCGGTCACCTCGTCGACCAGCACGGTCGCGAGCAGCGGCATCACGTTCCGCCCGCGGCCGTAGCGGACGGGCTCGACGTGGGTGTGCTCGTCGGGGTGGAAGCTGGAGGTGATCGCCACCCCCTCCGTCCAGTCGACGGAGTCGTCGTTGGCCGTGGCCCAGAGGATGGCCTCGGAGTTGGTGCGGGTCAGCACGCCGAGGCGGTCGGAGATCCCCGGCAGCGAGCCCTCGGCCTTGAGCCGGTGCAACAGCCGCTGCGTGCCGATCGCCGCAGCGGAGAAGACCACCTGGTCGGCCGTGAACGTCTTGACGGCTCGACCGCGCGAGAGCTTGGCCTTGGTCCACCGCGCCGTCACCTCGTAGCCGCCCGCGGCACGGGGGCGCACGTCGGTGACGGTCGTGAGGGGATGCACCACGGCGCCGTTCTGCTCGGCGAGGTAGAGGTAGTTCTTGACGAGGGTGTTCTTGGCGTTGTGCCGGCACCCGGTCATGCACGAGCCGCAGTTGATGCACGTGGTCCGGTCGGGCCCGACCCCGCCGAAGAACGGGTCGGGGACCGTCTCGCCCTCGGGCTGCCCGGGCCGGCCGAGGAAGACGCCCACGGGGGTCGCGTGGAACGTGTCGCCGACGCCCATCTCGTCCGCGACCTTCTTCATGGCGACGTCCGCCGGCGTCGTCCTGGCGTACTCCGTGACGCCGAGCATCCGCTTGGCCTGGTCGTAGTAGGGCTCGAGCTCGGACTTCCAGTCGGTGATGTGGGCCCACTGCGGGTCCTTGAAGAACGGCTCCGGCGGCTCGTAGAGCGTGTTCGCGTAGTTGAGCGACCCTCCGCCCACCCCGGCGCCGGCGAGGATGAAGCAGTCGTGCACCAGGTCGATGCGCTGGATGCCGTAGAGACCGACCTCGGGGCGGAACAGGAACCGCTTCACGTCGCCGCCGTGCTCGGGGAGCTCGTCGTCGGCGAAGCGGGCGCCCGCCTCGAGCACGCCCACCTTGTAGCCCTTCTCCGTCAGCCTCAGCGCGGTGACCGAGCCGCCGAAGCCCGACCCGATGACGAGGACGTCGTAGTGGATCGGCGCGCTGGTGCTCATGCCCGGCCCAGCCTGTTGAGCAGGCGCAGCGAGGCGGTGAGCACCTTGGCGTTGGTCTCCTCCGACATCCCGAAGATCGGCGCGATCGGCACCAGCCGTTGCGTCGCGACCGACTGCGCCTCGGTGTAGCGATGGATGCCCTCGGCTCCCTGGCGCCGACCCACGCCCGACTCGCGCATGCCGCCCATCGGCGCGCCGAGCGAGCCGAAGGTCGCGCCGTAGGCCTCGTTGACGTTGACCGTGCCGCACTTGATGCGGCGGGCGAGCGCCCGGCCGCGCTTGCCGTCGCGGGTCCAGACCGACGCGTTGAGGCCGTACGCCCCGTCGTTGGCGCGCTCGACCGCCTCGTCCTCGCTGTGGAAGCGGTAGAGCGAGACCACCGGTCCGAAGGTCTCGTTGCCGAAGCACTGCATGTCGGCCGTGACGCCCTCGAGGATCGTCGGCTCGTAGACGAACGGGCCGAGGTCGGGTCGCGCCTTCCCGCCGGTGAGGATCCGGGCGCCCTTCGCGACGGCGTCCTCGACGTGGGCGGTCACCGTGTCGAGCTGGGCCTGGGAGATGAGCGAGCCCATGTCCACGCTCCAGTCGTGGCTGGCGCCCAGCGTCATCGCCTGCGTGCGCGAGACGAAGGCGTCGACGAACCGGTCGTAGACCTGGTCGGCCACGAACAGCCGCTCCATCGAGACGCACAGCTGCCCGGCGTTGGAGAACACCGCGCGCGTCGCCCCCTCGGCCGCCCGGTGCACGTCGGCGTCGCGCAGCACGAGCATCGGGTTCTTGCCGCCGAGCTCGAGCGAGCAGCCGATCAGCCGCTCGGCGCACTGCTTCGCGATCAGCCGGCCCGTGGCGGTGGAGCCGGTGAAGCAGACGTAGTCGGCCGCCGCGATCATCGCGCCGCCGATCTCGGGACCGGGCCCGGCGACGACCTGCCACACCTCGGGCGGGAAGCCGGCCTCGTCGAGCAGCTGCACGGCCAGCAGCGCGGTCAGCATGGTCTGGGAGTCGGGCTTGGCGACCACCGCGTTGCCGGCGAGCAGGGCGGGGAGGCCGTCGCAGAGCGCCATCGTGAGCGGGTAGTTCCAGGGCGAGATGATCCCGACGACACCCTTGGGCACGCGGTTGACCTCGGCGCGGGTCAGCACCGGGAACATGCCCCCGACGCGCCGGGGGTCGAGGTGCTCGTGCGCCGTCCGCGCGTAGTAGCGCGCCGTCAGCGCGAGGTGGGCCACCTCGAGGTAGGCGTCCTTGCGGGCCTTGCCCGACTCCCACACGACGAGGTCGATGAGCTCGTCCTGGCGGTCGAGGAGGAGGTCGTGCAGGCGCAGCAGCGCGGCCGCGCGCTGGTCGATGGACGTGGCCGCCCACGACACCTGGGCCTTCCGGGCCCGGGCGAAGGCCTCGGCCACGTCCGACCGGCTGGACTGCGGGACGTGCGCCAGCGGGGTGCCGCCGATCGGCGAGGACACGGCGTGCGTCTCGCCGGACGTGCTCACGACCCGCCGCGTCAGGCTGGCGACGTACGACCGGTCGAGGCCGTAGGCCGCGGTGGTGTCGTGCTCGGGGTCCGCCGGCCCGTCGGTGATGGGACCGGACGCGGGGGTCTGCTCACTCATCCCTGCAGCGTAGGTCGGGGCGCGGACCCGTTGCTACTGGTTGGTCACTTCGTCCCAATATTTGACACTTCGGGTGGATTTGTCCACCGCGTGCGACAGGTGGCTGATGGGTAGGGTCGCCCCATGTCGACGCCGCTCCCCGCCGCCGCACCCTTCGCCCTCACGACTCGCGTCCTGGCCGCCTCGCTCATGGGCGCGCTCGTCGTGATGGGCGTCGCGCTCGCCGTCGTGCTGCCGCCGGAGGGCTCGCTGTCGGTCACGGTGCTGCTCGTGCAGGTGCTCGCCGGCCTCGCCGCCCACGGCCTGCTGGAGGCGATCGGCTACCGCACGCCGCCGCTCGCCCCCGACCTCACCGACGAGGACGCCGCCGCCCAGGCCCGCACGCGCTGGCAGTCCGGGATGATCCTGCGCTTCGCGGTCTCGGAGTTCATCGCGATCGCCTCCATCGCGGCGGCGTTCGTGCTGCCCGACGGCGACATCCTCACCTACCTCGGCGGCGCGCTCGTGTCGCTCGTCCTCATGGGTGTCCACGTCTGGCCCTGGGCGCGCCCTGTCGGCAGGACGGCCGACGCGCTCGAGGCGTCGGGCCGGGCGTCCGGGCTGCGCGAGACGTTCGGCGTCTAGGTCGGGCGCACCGTCAGCACCTGGGCCATCGTCCCGAACGGTCCCTCCGCGTCGTGGAGGACCGAGCTGGTCAGGCCCTGCCCGGTGGGGCCGAAGGACACGGCGGTGTCGAAGCCCAGCCACCCCGCGACCGGCTCGCGGAAGAGGTGGGCGGTGAGGTCGACGTTGGGGAAGGCGACCGCGCGCGGGTCGGCCCGCACGGTCATGCCGTTGGCGATGTCGAACAACCGCGCGGCCGTCGCAGCGGGCCCCGGGGGCGGCGTGACGCCGGCGTCGAGCAGGGGCACGTCGCTGCGCACCCAGAAGGCGGCCCGGCCCGGCGCGACCTCCTCACGGCGCAGCTCTGCCGAGGCGATGAACCCGCCCGGCCACACGCTCGTGGGGTCCCACGCCGGCATCTCGTCGGGACCCGGGATCCGGGCCAGGCCGGACCCGACGTCAGCGGGCTCGGCGGTCGGGCCGAGCAGCCAGGCGCGCAGCAGCACCGCCGGGCGGGCGGCGTGCAGCAGGACGGCCTCCACCAGCTCGACGGTGCGCCCCGGACGCAGCACCCGGACCTCGACCTCGACGTCCTCCATCGGCACCGTGCCGAGGATGTCGAAGGAGAGCCGGGAGACGACCAGCCCGTCGTCGCGCCGCCGGTCGCGGTCGGCCTCGACGGCGTGCACCAGCAGCCCGAGCGCGGGCGCGATGTGCTGCTCGGCGGTGTTCCAGGCGCCGCCGACGTGCTGGGTCGGCCGGAACGTCGCGGGTCCGGTCTGGACGAAGTAGGACATGCGTCAGACGATGTCAGGCGCCTTGACCCGCGCCTCGTCGGCCTCCTGGTCGGTCGGCATGAGCTGGCTCTGCCGCTCCGCCTCCACGCGCCGCAGGTAGTGGTCGACCTCGTCGTCGACCTGGGCCTGGTCCCAGCCGAGCGCCTCGGCCATCAGCTCGGCGGCGGGCCGGGCGGCCGCGATGCCGCGGTCGAACGTCTCGATCGACACCCGGGTGCGCCGGGCCAGCACGTCGTCGAGGTGCCGGGCGCCCTCGTGCGTGGCGGCGTAGAGCACCTCGGCGCGCAGGTAGTGCTCGGCGCCGGGAAGCGGCTCGCCGAGCTCCGGACGCTCGTGGATCATCGCCAGGAGCTCGTCGACGAGACCGCCGTAGCGGCCGAGCAGGTGGTCCACGACCCCGATGTCGAGGCCCGACGAGCGGCTCAGGGCGACCCGCTGGTTGGTGCGCGCCTCGAAGCCCCAGGCGCCCATCAGCGGCACCCGGTCGGTGATCGACGCGGGGGTCGCGTCGAAGTCGCGGATGGCGTGGTCGACCGCGTCGCGCGCCATGACCCGGTACGTCGTCAGCTTCCCGCCGGCGACCAGCACGAGGCCGGGCACGGGGTTGGCGACCGTGTGCTCGCGGGAGAGCTTGGTGGTCTCCCCCATCTCGCCCTCCTTGCGCATCGGCTTGAGCAGCGGCCGCAGCCCCGCGTAGACGCCGATCACGTCGCGGTGGTCGAGCGGGTCCTTGAGCAGCGTGTTGACGTGGCCCAGCAGGTAGTCGATGTCGGTCTTGCTGGCGGCAGGGTGGGCGAGGTCGAGGTCCCACGCGGTGTCGGTGGTGCCGATGATCCAGAACTGGTCCCACGGGATCACGAACAGCACCGACTTCTCGGTCTTCGTGATGAAGCCGCACTCCGAGCGGATCCGATCCTTGGGCACCACGACGTGGATGCCCTTGCTGGCGTCGACGTCGAGCTGCGCCTGCCCGCCGATCAGGTCCTGGACCTCGTCGGTCCACACCCCCGCGGCGTTGATGACCACACGGGCGCGGATCTCGAGGTCGCGCTGGCCCTCGAGGTCGCGCGCCTGCACGCCGACGACCCGGTCGCCGTCGCGCAGGAAGCCGGTGACCTTGGTGCGCGTGGCCACGTGGGCGCCGTTGTTGGCCGCGGTGCGGGCGATCGTCATCACCAGCCGGGCGTCGTCGACCTGGCAGTCGTAGTAGCGGATCGCCCCGTGCAGGTTGTCGGTCCTGATGTCCGGGGCCATCCGCGCCAGCTGCTTGCGGAAGACGTGCTTGTGCCTCGGCACGCCCATGTCGTACTTGCCGGTCATGGCCATGGCGTCGTAGAGCGCGATGCCGGCACCGACGTAGGGCCGCTCCCACGCGTGCTCGAGCGGGTAGAGGAACGGCACGGGTCGTACGAGGTGGGGCGCGAGCCGCGTGAGCAGCAGGCCGCGCTCCTCCAGTGCCTCCTTGACCAGCGCGAAGTCGAGCATCTCGAGGTAGCGCAAGCCACCGTGGACGAGCTTGGACGAGCGCGAGGAGGTGCCCGAGGCGAGGTCGCGCTGCTCGACCAGGCCGACCTTGAGCCCGCGCGTCACGGCGTCGAGCGCCGCCCCGACCCCCACGATGCCGCCGCCCACGACGAGCACGTCGAGCTCGCCCTCGGCGAGGTGCTGCAGGGCATCAGCCCGCTGGTCGGCGTCGAGGGCCTTGGCAAGGGTCATGCCGCCAGTGTCGCAGGGCCCTGCGCGTCAGCGATCAGTGCTGGACGACGACCTCGATGCGCTGGAACTCCTTGAGCTCGGTGTAGCCCGTGGTCGCCATCGCGCGGCGCAGCGCGCCGACGAGGTTCATCGTGCCGTCGGCCACCCGCGAGGGGCCGAACATGATCTCCTCGAGCGAGCCGACCGCCTCGAAGCCGACGCGCTCGCCGCGCGGCAGCTGGGCGTGGGTGGCCTCGCTCCCCCAGTGGAATCCGCGGCCGGGGGCCTCGGTCGCGCGGGCCAGCGGCGAGCCGATCATCACCGCGTCGGCGCCGCAGGCGATGGCCTTCGCGATGTCGCCCGAGCTGCCGATCGAGCCGTCGGCGATCACGTGGACGTAGCGGCCGCCGGACTCGTCGAGGTAGTCGCGGCGGGCCGCGGCGACGTCGGCCACCGCGCTGGCCATGGGCACCGCGACCCCGAGGACCGTGCGGGTGGTGTGGGCGGCGCCGCCGCCGAACCCGACCAGCACGCCGGCTGCGCCGGTGCGCATCAGGTGCAGGGCGGCCTGGTAGGTCGCACAGCCGCCGACGATGACGGGGACGTCGAGCTCGTAGATGAACTCCTTGAGGTTCAGCGGCTCGGACTGGCTGCTGACGTGCTCGGCGGAGACGGTGGTGCCACGGATGACGAACATGTCCACGCCGGCGTCGACGACGGCCTTGACGTGGTCCTTGGTGCGCTGGGGCGACAGCGAGCCGGCCACGGTGACGCCGGCGGCGCGCATCTCCTTGAGCCGGGCGGTGATCAGCTCGGGCTTGATCGGCTCGGTGTAGATCTCCTGCATCCGCCGGGTGGCGTCGTGGCCCTCGAGGCCCGCGACCTCCTCCAGCAGCCCGGTCGGGTCGTCGTAGCGGGTCCACAGGCCCTCGAGGTTGAGCACCCCCAGGCCGCCCATCTGGCCCAGCGCGATGGCCGTGGACGGCGACATCACGGAGTCCATCGGTGCGGCCAGGACCGGGATGTCGAAGCGGTAGGCGTCGATCTGCCAGGCCGTGCTGACCTCCTCGGGGTCGCGGGTGCGCCGCGAGGGCACGATCGCGATGTCGTCGAAGGAGTAGGCGCGGCGACCGCGCTTGGCACGGCCGATCTCGATCTCGGTCATGGCGCTGAGCCTATCGGCGCCGGGTCAGAACCCGAGGTCGCGGGCGGTGGCGCGGATGCGGTCCGCGCTGGCGCGCAGCCCCGCGAGCTCGGCGTCGCTCATCGGCACCTCGAGGCGACGCTCCGCACCGCCCGCGCCGACGACGGTCGGGACGGACAGGCAGACGTCGCTGATGCCGTGGTAGCCGTCGAGCAGCGTGGAGACCGGCAGCACCCGCTTCTCGTCGCGGAGCACCGCCTCGATGATCCGGCTGCCCGAGATGCCGATGGCGTAGTTGGTGGCGCCCTTGCCCTTGATGATCTCGTAGGCCGCGCCCACGACCTCGGCTGCCATCGCGTCCCGCTCGGAGGCGGGGACCAGCTCGGTGACGGGCACCCCGCCGATGCTCGCGCTGCTCCACAGCGGGATCTCGCTGTCGCCGTGCTCGCCGACGACGTAGGCGTGGACGTTCTGCACGGCCACGCCGCACCGCTCGGCCACCAGGCCGCGCAGCCGCGCGGAGTCGAGGACCGTGCCCGAGCCGAAGAGCTGCTCGGTGCCGAGCCCCGTGAGCTTCTGCGCGGCGTAGGTCACGACGTCCACGGGGTTGGTCACCATGACGAAGCGTGCGTCCGGGGCCGCGTCGACGAGGGCGGGCATGAGCGAGCGGAGCATGCTCGTGGTCGAGGCCGCCAGGTCCAGCCGGGACTGACCGGGCTGCTGCTTGGCCCCGGCGGTCACGGCGACCACCTGCGCCCCCGCGCAGACCGACACGTCGGCGGACCCCTCGACGTGCGCGGTCGGCAGGAACTGCAGGCCCTGCCGGAGGTCGAGCTCCTCGGCGCGCACCTTGGCCGCGTCGACGTCGTGCAGCGCGACGGTGGTGGCCACGCCACGCACCAGGCAGGCGTAGGCCAGGGTCGAGCCGACGGCGCCGGCGCCCACGATGGCGATCTTTGCGGAGGTCACGCGTTCATCGTGGCAGCCGGCAGGACCAGTGGTCCACGTCACGGCAAAGGGTTGGCAAATTCGCCACGAGCCGCGTGGCCCGTGCCTACCGTCGAGCAGGTGGGGAAAAAGGGGATGCTGACGCGCGTGCTCGCGTCGGTCGCGGTGACGGGGGTGCTGACGGGCGGCCTGGTGGGCCTGTCCGGCCCGCCGTCGTACGCCGGTGACGACTATCCCTGGGCCTGGCAGGGGCAGTGCCCGATCCTGCCGCAGGCACCCATCGTGGAGCCGACCCCGACACCCGCCCCCATCCCGACCCCGGCCGCGCCCGGCGGACCGGGCGAGACCCCGGCTCCGGTCGTCGAGCCGCCCCCGCCCCCGCCTCCCCCGCCGCCCGTGCTGGACCCGGTCAGCGGCCACCTCTACGACCCGCGCGGCCCGAGGCCGACGTGCGCGAGCCGCGTGTGGGCGATCAACGGCTCGATCGGCGACTCGTGGGGCTTCGTGCTCCGCAACTGCACCAGCTTCGTGTCGTGGCGCCTGCACCAGCGCAACGGGATGGGGGGCTTCGCCAACGACTTCCGTGGCGAGCACTGGGGAAACGCGGACCGCTGGGACGACGTGGCCCGCCGCCTCGGCTACCGCGTCGACCCGGTCCCCGCGATCGGAGCCGTCGCCCAGACCGACGACGGCCGCGTGGGCCACGTCGCGTGGGTGAGCGACATCGGGCCGGGCACGGTGACCGTCGAGGAGTACAACCTCGCCGTCCCCGGCGGCTACGGCACCCGCACAGTGCCGGTGGGAACGTTCCGATACCTCCACCTCGCCGACGTCGCGCCGTCGCCCCTGCTGGGCTCGGACCGCCCGGTGGTCTCGGTGCCCGACGGGCTGGGCGAGTCGTGGACCGCCCGCGTCGACGCCGGCGGCACCCTGCGGCTCGCCGCGCCCGATCGCCGGGACCGGGTGGTCGGTCGCCGCAGCTCCTGGTCCCCCCGCGTCGCGCCCGCGCTCTCCCTCGACCACCGCGGCCGGCCGTGGGTGGCCGCGACCGCGCGGGACGGTCGCGTGCTGGTGGGCACCCTCCGCGGCGACCGGTTCGTCCTGCGCCCCGTCGGCACGTCCGCCGCCACGGCCAGCCCGGCGCTGGCGCAGTCACGCACCCGCCGCCCGGTCCTGGCCACGCTCTCCCCCGCCGGCACCCTGACCACCCGTCGCCTGACCCGGCAGGGTCGCTGGAGCCACCCCGAGCGGGTCGGCCGCCCCGGGTCGTGGGCCACGCACACGGCCCCGGTGCTCGGCACCGACGACGCCGGACGCACGTGGCTGGTGGCCGTCGGCGCCCGTGGCACGACCTACGCGCGTGTCCTCGGGAAGGGCCGGCTGGTCCGCCTGGCCGGCGCGCCCGGCTCCCTCACCTCGACGCCCGCCCTGACCACGGCCGCGGACGGCACCACCTACCTGCACCAGGTGACGGCGGCGGGGCGACTCGTCGTACGCACCCTCTCCGGGCTCCGCTGGAGCCGACCGGCGGCGCTCGACGGCCGGTGGTCGCCGTACGCCTCGCCCGCCGTCGGCGTGGTGGCAGGACGCCTGCACGTGGCCGCCGTGGACGCCCACGGTGCGGTGCTGCTGCGCGCTGCCGTGCCGGGCGAGCGGTCCCGCCTGGCCGCCCGGGCCCGCTCCTCGCGCGACCTCACCCGGTCGCCGGGACTGGTGACACGCAGCAACGCGGGCGTCTTCGTGGTGGCCCACACCGCGGGCCGGTCGACCCGGTCGCGGCTCCTGGCCCGGCCGGCCTCGGCGGTCGAGGACGACTCCTCGCCGACCCGCGCGGGCTTCACCCCGTGACGCGCACGGCCCGGCCGATGGCCCGCCGCAACCACTCCGCGTAGCGCGCCGCGGTCCAGCCGAGCTCCGCGGAGAAGGTCAGGTAGGTCTCGCCGCGCGTCAGCACGACGAGCTCGTCGACGGTGTCGGGGTGCACCGGTCCCGTGGCGAGCAGCGGCACGAGCCGGTGGATCATCTCGACGTGGCCGCGCCGGGCCGCGTCGAGGAGGGTCCTCATGCGCTCGTCCTCCTCCGCCCCCTGGATCATCGCCGGCAGGAAGGGCGCCATCGGTACGACGGCGTCGCACGCGAAGTCGACGAAGCGGTCCAGCCGTACGTCCAGGTCCGGCTCGTCCTCGAGCCGCAGCGCGTCGAAGGTCGCGTGCAGCGACCCGCTCCTGCCGAAGGTCGCCGAGCGCATCGCCGCCATGAGCAGCGCGTGCTTGCCGCCGAAGGTCTTGGTGACGTACTCAGGTGAGACCTCGGCCTCGCGTGCGACGGCCGCGATGGTGGTGCCGCGCCACCCGTGCTCGGCGAACAGTGCGGCGGCCGTCACGGTGACGTAGACGCGTCGCTGATCGGCGGCGGCGCGACGCCCGCTGGCGTCGTAGGCTCGTCGCGCCGGGACGGACACGCCGGTCATGGCTCCAGGTCCTCCCGTGCCGTACGCCGTCCGCCGTCGACGCCGGCCTCATGGCCAGCGTCGACGCGAACGTGACACCCGGGCGGAATCACCGACGTCGCCCCCCGCGTCGACTCCCGTGCCCCACGCACGTCCCTCCCGGACCCCCATTGGTTACAGGCCCACCGTAATGAATGCACACCCGCGCCGCAGGCGAACGGGCAACTGGTCTGGACCAGTGGGCCGGACCGGGGTCTCAGCTGCCGGAGTAGTTGGGCGCCTCGACCGTCATCTGCACGCCGTGCGGGTGGCTCTCCTTGAGGGAGGCCGAGGTGATCCGGACGAACCGGCCCTTGTCCTGCAGCTCGGGGATGGTGCGCGCGCCGACGTAGAACATCGACTGGTTGAGCCCGCCGACGAGCTGGTGGGCGACGGCCGAGAGCGGCCCGCGGTAGGCGACCTGGCCCTCGATGCCCTCGGGCACGATCTTGTCGTCGCTGGCGACCTCGGCCTGGAAGTAGCGGTCCTTGGAGTAGGACTTCTTGCCGCGGCTGCTCATCGCGCCGAGCGAGCCCATCCCGCGGTAGGACTTGAACTGCTTGCCGTTGACGAAGACCACCTCGCCGGGCGACTCCTCGCAGCCGGCGAGCATCGAGCCGACCATCACGGCGTCGGCGCCCGCGACGAGCGCCTTCGCGATCTCACCGGAGTGCTTCATGCCGCCGTCGGCGATCAGCGGGACACCTGCGGGCTTGGTGGCCAGGGACGCCTCGTAGACCGCGGTCACCTGGGGCACGCCGACGCCGGTCACGACGCGGGTGGTGCAGATGGAGCCCGGACCGACCCCGACCTTGACCGCGTCGGCGCCCGCGTCGACGAACGCCTGCGCGCCCTCGCGGGTGGCGACGTTGCCGCCGATGACCTGCACGTGCTGGGTGGCGGGGTCGGACTTGAGCCGGCGGACCATGTCGAGCAGCAGGTGCACGTGGCCGTGGGCGGTGTCGGCGACGAGGACGTCGACGCCGGCCTCGACGAGCGTCGTGGCCCGCTCCCACGCGTCACCGAAGTAGCCGATGGCCGCACCGACGAGGAGCCTGCCGTCGGCGTCGTACGACGCGTGCGGGAACTGCTCGCCCTTGACGAAGTCCTTGACCGTGATGAGCCCGCCGAGACGCCCCTCCCCGTCGACGAGCGGCAGCCGCTCGCGCTTGTGGGCGCGGAGCAGTGCGGTGGCGTCCTCGCGGGAGATGCCGATGTCGCCGGTGATCAGGCCCTCGCTCGTCATCACCTCGTTGACCTTGGTGGTGGCCCACTCCGCGACCGGGGTGAAGCGCAAGTCGCGGTTGGTGATGATGCCGAGCAGGCGGTTGTCGAGGTCGACGACGGGCAGGCCGGACACGCGGTACTCGCCACAGAGGCGGTCGAGCTCCTCGAGGGTCGCGTCGGGGCCGATCGTGACGGGGTTGGAGATGATCCCGGTCTGGGTGCGCTTGACCAGGTCGACCTGGCGGGCCTGGTCCTCGATCGAGAGGTTGCGGTGCAGCACCCCGATGCCGCCCTCGCGGGCCATCGCGATCGCCATCCGGGCCTCGGTGACCGTGTCCATCGCGGCGCTGATCAGCGGGACGCGGATGGAGATCTCGCGCGTGAGGCGCGTGGTGGTGTCGATGTCGCTGGGCGCGAGGTCCGACTCCCCCGGCAGCAGCAGCACGTCGTCGTAGGTGAGGCCCAGGGCGGCAAACTTCTCGGGGATCTCCACGACCGTCATTCTACGGGGGTGCCGCAGGTGCTCTGAGAAGGTGTCGGCATGGGGACGTCACGTGTGGTGTGGCTCGCAGCCGCCGTGGCGTTCGTGGCCCGGTTCCCCTCCATGCTGTGGCCGCTGCGACCCGACGAGGCGGGCTTCCTCCTGGTCGCCCGGGCCTGGCACCCGGAGGCCGACTCGGTCTACGGCCACTACTGGGTGGACCGCCCACCACCGGTCATCTGGCTGATGCAGTGGACCGACGAGCTGGGTGGCGCCTACGCGCACCGCCTGGTCGGTGCCGTCGGCTGCGTCCTGCTGGTCCTCGCCTCCGCCGCCGCGACGCGTGAGGTCGCGCAGCGGGCGGGCGTCGTCGACCCGGCCGTCCGCCATCGGCTGGCCGGCTGGGTCGCGGTGGCGACCGCGGCGATGGTCGGCAACGCCCAGATCGACCCGGTGGGCGCCAAGGGCGAGCTCTTCGGCATCCCACTGGTGCTCGGGTCGTGCTGGCTCGCGCTGCGGGCCGTTCGCCGCGCCAGCGCCGCGGACGCCTTCTGGGCGGGCGCGCTGGCCATGCTCGCGGTGGGCCTCAAGCAGAGCATCGTGGGCGGGCTGGTCTTCGGCGGGGTCCTGCTGGTCGGCTCGGCCCTCGCCCGCCACCTGTCGTGGCGCGCCTCCCTCCGCTGCGGCCTCGCGGCGGCGGTCGGCGCTACCCTCCCCGTCGGGCTGGTGGTCGCGTGGGCGGTCGCGTCCGGCGTACGACTGCAGACACTCTGGTACACCTCCGTCGCGTTCCGCTCCGACGCCAACCGCACCATCGCCACGCAGGACGCGGAAGGGGCGACCGGTCGCATCTGGGTGCTGGTGACGGTCTTCATCGGCATCGGGATGCTGCTCGTGGTGGTGTGCTTCCTGGCCCGGCTGGCGGGGCTGCTGCGCCTCGACGCGGTGCCCGTCGTGGCGACCACGGCCATGCTCGGCGTCGACCTCGTGGGCGTCGCTGTCAGCGGCAGCTACTGGACGCCCTACCTCTTCGTGGTCATCCCCGGCCTGTCGCTGGCGCTGGCCAGCCTGGTGACCCAGGACCACCTGGCCCCCGCCCGCGACCGCGTCGTCGCTGCCACGGTGGCGCTGGTCGTCGCGTCGAGCGTGGTCTCGCTGGTCGGCTGGACGGTGGGCTGGGTCCACGGCCGGGTGCCGGTCGAGGTGCGCACCGGTGAGGCGATCGCGGACGCGCGCCGCCCCGGCGACCGGGTGCTCGTCTACGGCGGGCGGGCCGACATCCAGTGGGCCAGCCGCGCCTCCTCGCCCTACCCCTACCTCTGGTCCCTGCCCATGCGCACCCTCGACCCCGGCCTCGTCGACCTCAGCGGGGTGCTGACCGGCAGCAACCCGCCGACGTGGTTCGTCGAGGCGACGCACATCAACCACTGGAGCGAGCTCGGCACCCGCCCCATCGAGCGCTCGCTGATCCGCAAGTACGAGTTCGTGGTGACCGCCTGCGACCGCTACCGGATCTACCACCTCAACTCGGTCGACCCGATCAGCGTGGACGTCGACTGCAGCACGCCCTTTCGCACCATCTGGGGCAGATGATGGGCAGATGACCGGGACACCGATGCAACCTCCCGGGCCCCTCACCCCGTTCGACCAGGCATGGAGATGAACCGTGCGTGACGAGGCGGCGTTCGTCGAGTTCGCGCAGTCGGCCCGCGGCCGCCTGCGGCGCACGGCGTACCTGCTGTGCGGCGACTGGGACCAGGCCTCGGACTTCGTGCAGGAGGGCCTGGTCCGGGTGTACGTCCGGTGGCCGCGGCTGGTGCGCCACGGCGGCGAGCTCGCCTACGCGCGCAAGGCCGTGGTGAGCGCCTACCTCGACCACGCCCGTCGCCGGTCGAGCACCGAGCGTCCGCAGGAGGCCGACCCCACCCTCGCCTCCGACGAGGACGTCGCGACGGCCGTGGCCACCCGGGCGGCCCTGATGGCCGCGCTCGCGCAGCTGCCCCCGCGCCAGCGGGCCTGCGTGGTGCTGAGGTACTTCGAGGACCTGTCGGTCGAGGCGACCGCCGCCCTCCTCGGGTGCACCGAGGGCACCGTCAAGAGCCAGACCTCGCGCGCACTGTTCTCTCTCCGGTCCATGTTCGAGGACTCGCCGTTCGGCGAGCTGGCCGAAGGAGCCGCCTCATGGTGAACGAGCTGCGGGACCTGCTGCGCGACGCGAGCGGGCACCCACCCCAGGAGAGCCAGGACCTGGCCGGCGTGCTGCGCCACGGCCGCCGACGCGTGCGGGTGCGCCGTGCGTCCGTCGTCGGGGGCACCGCGCTGGCTGCCGGCGCGATCGCCCTGGCCTCGGTGACGTGGCTCGACCCGTCGCCCGCCGACCTGGTCGCGGCCGGCGTGCCCCGGCCCGAGGGCCCGACCGTCCGGCTCACCGACGCCCGGCCGGCCGTCGAGGGCAGCGACTACCGCGAGCTGACGTCGTACACCAACGAGGACCTCGACGCCGACAACGGCGAGTACTTCGACGGGGTGACCGACGACGGGCTGGTGGTGTTCCGCGAGGGACCGTCGATGACGCGCCGGACCGAGCGCTACGCCCTGATGGACCCGGCGACGGGCGAGAAGCGGTGGCTCCCACAAGGGCCCGGCGACGGGCAGCAGTCCTTCCCCCTCGCGCTCGGTCCCGCGCAGCTCGTGCTGATGCGCCTGGACCACGGCGACGGCGGCAGGGTGCGCCCGGCGGTCGACGTCTACGACCGCGGCGGCGGGACCTGGTTCAGCGTGAGCTGGCCGACGCTGCCGGCCCAGGACGACTTCCCCACCGTGCGGATGGGACCGGACGGCCGCATCTACGCCACGGTGATGACCGACCCCGGCGACGTCCCCGAGGGGGGCTGGCCGACGGGACCCGACGGCGACGCGGAGGACGCCGACGCCGAGGGCGACGTCAAGGCCCTGTGGTCGATGGCCTTGACCGACCCATCGGACGTCCGCGACGAGGAGCTCCGGGTCGGTGACTTCGCCTTCGACGGCAACCAGCTGGTGTGGACCGACTCCACCAACGGCGCGGCCGGCCGGGTGCACGTGCGCGACCTGGCGACCGGGAAGGAGACGTCGTTCGACCCGAAGCTGGGCGAGCGGTGCAACCTGCTGGGCCTCGACGCCGCCGGCGGCAGGATCGCGATGTCGCAGTACTGCGGCACCTACGAGGACGGCGTGCGCGACGACCGGGTCCAGGTCGTGACCACGGAGGGCGAGCAGGTGGTCACCGTGCAGGACGACGGTGTCGAGGGGGGTGACCTCGTCGCAGGGGGCGACTTCATGACGATGACGGCCTACGGCCGCGCGACGGGCGGGACCTACCTCTACGACTTCGACGAGGGCCGGCTGCTCCGCCTCAGCGACGCCATGTCCTCGTGGGCGGTCGGGCGGGGTCCGACGCCGGGAGACCAGTTCATGTGGACCACCCCCGCCGGCGACCGGGACGCGACGTTCGGCCGCAAGGGAGCCGAGATGCACCTCGGCGAGCTCATCCGCTGACAGCCGAGCGACGTCTTCCTTTCTCCGAGATCACAACCGGACGATCCCCTCGCACGTCGTAGGGTCAGACACCGGCGTGGGCCGGTGTCGGTCACTTCACCTGGGGGAACCTCGACATGACACGTCGTCGCACAGCACTCGTCCTCGGCTCGGCGGCACTCGCCGCCACCGCGCTGGGCTCACCGGGCAGCGCGGCGCCCGGCTTCATCTCCGACGTCACGACGCTGACGGCGCACGAGTCCGCAGGTCAGTACGCCGTCGCTCTCGCGCCCGACGGCACGGCCCACGCCCTCTGGGTCGAGGAGACGGGCTCGAACTTCCTGCTCATGGCCGCCAGCCGCCCCCGAGGCGGCGGATGGACGAAGCCCACCCAGGTCGACACAGGCTCCACGACGCAGGACGCCGAGCCCAGCATGGCCCTCGACGGCCAGGGGCGCGTCGTCGCCGCGTGGCGTGACTACCTGCCCGGCCGCGCCGGCAGCGTGATCCGGACCTCGACCCTCTCCGGGGGCACCTGGAGCGCCGCCAAGGACCTGTCTCCGACCACGACGCACGCCTTCGAGCCCGAGGTCGCCGTCGACCCGAAGGGTGACGCCGCGATCGTGTGGACGGAGGACATCGGCGCCTCGAGCGGGCGCCACGTCGTGGGCGCGCAGCGCCCGGCCGATGGCACGTGGGCGACCTCGGACATCACGACGGCCGCCGGCGCCGCAGCGGCCACTGTGGCCGTGCAGCCCGACGGTCGTGCCGTGGCGCTGTGGACCCAGGGTGGCACCGTGCAGACCGCCGACCGGACCTCCGGTGGCGCCTGGACCACCCCACGCCAGCTGTCCGCCTCCAACGGTCTCGACCTGAGCGCGGTGGCGGACAAGACCGGTCAGGTCGTCGCCGTCTGGAGGAGCGCCAGCACCACCGGACCGTCGACCATCGAGACCGCCACCCGTCCCGCGAACGGCGACTGGACCGCCACGAGCACGCTGGCCACCGCGAGCTCGGGGCTGGCGTGGCAGCTCGACCTGGGCGTCGGCGAGTCCGGCGAGGCCCTGGCCGCCTGGGTGGTCTCCGGTTCCGGCAACGGCACGTCCGACCTCTACACCGCCTCGCGGGCGCCCGGTGGCGCCTGGACGTCCACCAAGGTCGCCTCCCCGCAGGTCTACAACTCCGCGCCCACCGTCGGCTTCGGCACCGGTGGCGCCAGCGTCGTGATGTGGACCGGCAGCACCGAGCAGCTCACCACCAGCCGCACCCTGTACGCCGTCACCCGCACGCCCGGCGACGAGTGGGCCGCACCGACCGCGCTCGCGTCGGGCTCGGTGGCGGCCCCGCAGGCCGCGGTGGACCCGGCCGGCTTCGGCACGCTGCTGTGGAGCGAGACCGGCGGCGCCCTGCGTACCCAGGTCTTCGACGGTGTCGCCCCGACGATCGAGACCTACGAGCCGACGGTGTTCGCGCGCAGCGGTCAGCCCGCGGCGTACCGGGCCACGGCGAGCGACCTGTGGGCCGCACCGACCGTGACGTGGCAGTTCGGCAAGCGCACGCCTGTCATGGGTGCCACGGTCAGGCGCACCTTCCGACGACCCGGGATCCAGAGGGTCAGGCTCCTGGCAACGGACGCAGCGCACAACTCCACCGAGCGCACCAGCGTCACTGTCGTCGCCGATCGCAAGCCCACGCTCAGGAACGTCGACCTCGCCCCGTCGGTGATCCGCGCCGCGGGCTCCACGAAGGCGACGCGCGCGAAGCTGTCGTTCCGCCTGACGGCACCGGCCCGCGTCCGGATCCGCGTCACCGACCGGTCCGGCACCGTCGTCGCCACGATCGGGCGTGCGCTCGACGCCGGCCGGCACGGGATCCGGGTCAGCGCCACGCGGCTCGACCTCGCCCGCGGCCTGTACGCCGTGGTCCTGGGCGCGAAGAACGCCTTCGGCCGCACCACCGCCGCACAGCAGCGCTTGCGCGTCAAGCCCTGAGGCCGGCGCACCAGAAAGCCGCAGGCCCGGCAGAGGAGCTCCTCTGCCGGGCCTGCGGTGCGTCTCAGGCGGAACCTCGATCAGTGACCGTGACCGTGCCCGTGGCCGCCGGCCGCAGCGGGCTCCTCGTCCTCGGGCTTGTCCACGACCAGCGTCTCGGTCGTGAGCAGCATCGCGGCGACGGAGGTGGCGTTGACCAGCGCCGAGCGGGTGACCTTGACCGGGTCGAGGACGCCCTCGGCGACCAGGTCGCCGTAGGTGTCGGTGGCGGCGTTGTAGCCGTTGCCGACGCCGAGCTCGCGCACCTTGGCGGTCACGACGTAGCCGTTCACACCACCGTTCTCGGCGATCCAGCGCAGCGGCTCGTCGGCCGCCTTGCGGACCACGCGCACGCCGGCAGCCTCGTCGCCGATGAGGCCGAGGTTGTCGTCGAGCACCGAGACGGCGTGGATGAGCGCGGAGCCACCGCCGGGGACGATGCCCTCCTCGATCGCGGCACGCGTCGCGGACACGGCGTCCTCGATGCGGTGCTTCTTCTCCTTGAGCTCGACCTCGGTGGCCGCGCCGACCTTGATCACGCAGACACCGCCGGCGAGCTTGGCGAGGCGCTCCTGGAGCTTCTCGCGGTCCCAGTCGGAGTCGGTGTTCTCGATCTCGGCCTTGATCTGGTTGACGCGACCCTCGACAGCGGTGCTGTCGCCGGCGCCGTCCACGATCGTCGTGTGGTCCTTGGTGATCACCACTCGACGCGCCTGGCCGAGGACCTCGAGGCCCACCTGGTCGAGCTTGAGCCCGACCTCGGGGGCGACGACCTGACCACCGGTCAGCGTCGCGATGTCCTGCATCATCGCCTTGCGGCGGTCACCGAAGGCCGGGGCCTTGACCGCGGCGACGTTGAAGGTGCCGCGGATCTTGTTGACGACCAGGGTCGAGAGCGCCTCGCCGTCGACGTCCTCGGCGAGGATGAAGAGCGGCTTGCCGGTCCCGATGACCTTCTCCAGCACCGGGAGCAGCTCCTGGATCGAGGAGATCTTGCCCTGGTGGAGAAGGATGTAGGGGTCGTCCAGGACGGCCTCCATCGACTCCGGGTCGGTGACGAAGTAGGCCGAGATGTAGCCCTTGTCGAACTGCATGCCCTCGGTGAACTCGAGCTCGGTGCCCATGGTGTTGGACTCCTCGACCGTGATCACGCCGTCCTTGCCGACCTTGTCGAAGGCCTCGGCGAGCAGGTCGCCGATGTGGCTGTCGCGGCTGGAGATCGTGGCGACGGACGCCATGTCCTCGCGCGACTCGACCTCGCGGGCGGCCTCGCGCAGCGCGTCACCCACGGCCTCGGCCGCGGCGTCCATGCCGCGCTTGAGGCCCATCGGGTTGGCGCCGGCCGCGACCGCGCGCAGGCCCTCGTGGACCATGGCCTGGGCCAGCACGGTGGCGGTGGTGGTGCCGTCACCGGCGACGTCGTTGGTCTTGGTGGCCACCTCCTTGGTGAGCTGGGCACCGAGGTTCTCGAACGGGTCGTCGAGCTCGATCTCGCGAGCCACGGTCACGCCGTCGTTGGTGATCGTGGGGGCGCCCCACTTCTTGTCGAGGACGACGTAGCGGCCCTTCGGGCCGAGCGTCACCTTGACGGCGTTGGCGAGGGCGTCCACGCCGCGCTCGAGGGCGCGGCGGGCGTTCTCGTCGAACTCCAGGATCTTGGGCATCTGTGTGCTCCTAGGAACGGGTGAAAGGGGTTCGCCCGGACGTCATGCGGAGCGGGCAAGCGGATGCCCCGTCCGTATGACGTCCGGGCGAGAGGAATCAGGAAACGACAGCGAGGATGTCGCGGGCCGAGAGGATGAGGTACTCCTGGCCGGCGTACTTGACCTCGGTGCCGCCGTACTTGCTGTAGATGACCTTGTCACCCACGGAGACGTCGAGCGGGACGCGGTTGCCGTTGTCGTCGATGCGACCGGGACCGATCGCCACGACCTCGCCCTCCTGGGGCTTCTCCTTGGCGGTGTCCGGGATGACCAGGCCGGAGGCGGTGGTCTGCTCGGCTTCGAGCGTCTGGACGACGATGCGGTCCTCGAGGGGCTTGATGTTGACCGACACTTCGGATCAACCTCCACTTTCTCTTGCACGAGATTTGGCTGACGTGGGCCCGTGTCCGGGAGGTACGCCGTCGCGGGGGTCGTACCGAGGTCACGAGCGCTGGCATTCTCGGGTCGAGAGTGCCAGCACAGACGCTAGCACTCTCCCCAACCGAGTGCTAGCGGAGGGGATGACAGGATGCCCGCGTGGAGATCGAGACGCTCGCCTGGCTGCAGACCCCCGAGGGTGCCCGCCTGCTCGCCCACGCGACCGAGGCCTGGGCCGAGCACCCCGGCGACCCGGTGCGGGTCGCGAGCGTCGTACGCCGCCTCGAGCCCGACGCCGAGAAGGCGGCCGCGGCGACGACCCAGGCCCAGCTGCGGGAGAAGGCCGTCGCGAAGCTCGGCGAGCCCGCGAGGCTGATGTTCTTCACCCCCGACGCGCTCGAGCAGGCCACCCGCGCGCGCGTCGCGGACCACCGCGCCGCCAGACTGGCGGCCGCCATCCCCGGCGGCAGCGTCGTCGACCTCGGCTGCAGCATCGGCGGCGACCTGCTGGCCTTCTCGCGTGCCGGGCTGGTGGCAGCCGGGATCGACCAGGACCCGGTCCGGGTGGCGATGGCCGAGGCCAACCTGGCGGCCCTCGGGCTAGCCGGGGCGGTCCTCGTGGGCGACGCCACGACCCTCGACACGAGCGGCTTCGACGCCGCGTTCGCGGACCCGGCTCGCCGCGGCGGCCGCGGCCGGGTCTTCGACGTCGAGGGGTGGACCCCGCCCTGGTCGTGGGTGCTCGACCTGCTCACCCGCCGCTCGCTCGTCAAGGTCGCCCCCGGGATCGGCCACGACCTCGTCCCCGCCGGTGTCGAGGCGGAGTGGGTCAGTGACGGGGGCGAGGTCAAGGAGGCCGTGCTCTGGTCGCCGAGCCTGTCCACCACCGAGCGCCGCGCCACCGTCATCAGCGAGCGCGGGCTCGCCACCCTGACCGACGAGGACGACCCCGGCGCCGACGTGCGGGAGGTCGGGGCCTTCCTCTACGAGCCCGACGGTGCCGTGATCCGCGCCGGCCTGGTGACCGCCGTGGCGGCCGGCGTCCACGGCGGCCTCGTCGACCCCCACATCGCCTACGTCACCAGCGACGACTCCTTCCGTACGCCGTTCGCCCGCGGCTACCGCGTCGTGGAGCACCTCCCCTACCGCGAGAAGCAGCTCAAGGCCGCGCTGCACGAGCGGGCGATCGGCCGGCTCACGATCAAGAAGCGGGGCGTGCAGGTCGTGCCCGACGAGCTGCGCAAGCGGCTCGCCCTCAAGGGCGACAACGAGGCGACCCTCGTGCTGACGCGGGCGGCGGGCCAGGGCACCGCCCTGCTGGTCGAGCCCTTCTGAGACCTGCCTAGCAGCCGGTGCGACGGACGCCGGCGACCTTGACGGGCAGCCGGCCCGGCGCCGGTGCCTCGCCGAGCAGCACGTCGACGAGCGCCTCCATCGCGCCCGGCGTGTCGCCGTAGGTCGCGATCCGGGTCGGCGCGCTGACCCGTCCGAGCACCCACGGGCTGTCCGTGGCGACGGCGATGGCGCCGTCGACGGGTGCGTCGTGGAACCCGCTGAACCCGATGGCCGTGCCGGCCGCCAGTCGCGCGTCCTCGCGCGCGGTCCAGGCGTCGAGGCGTCGTACGCGTGCCGCCTCGGCCTTGGTCCAGGCGCGCTGCCGCTTCTGGTAGGCGCGCTTCTTCTCCTTCTTGCGCCGTTCGGGCCTCGGCTTCGCGTCGGTGAGCTCGGCCGGCGGGGAGCGCCGCAGGAGGACGGTGATGCCGGCTCGCGTGGCAGCGGCCGCGAAGACCTCGACCGCACCGGGGTCGCCGTAGGCGTGCACCGCGTCCCCGACCAGCCGGCCCGAGCACGCACCGTCGGTGACGGTGATGGCCGCGGCGGACAGCCGGCCTGACGCCCGGCGGGCAGCACCCACTCCGGTGCCCTTCCCACCTGCGAGGTGGGTGAGCAGCGCGATCTGCCGCGCGGCTGACTGCTCCAGCCGTCGCCGCGGCAGGGTGCCGGTCCGCACGGCCCGCACGAGCGCGGCCCGCGCCGTGGCGGGCGACGGCGGCATCAGCAGCACGTCGTTGCCGGCGCGGATCGCCTGCACCGCCGTACGTCCCGGGTCGCGGCCGCGGGTGACACCGGCCATCGCCAGGGAGTCGGTCACCACCAGCCCGCCGAAGCCCAGCTCGTCGCGCAGGAGGCCGGTCACCACGGCGCGGGACAGGGATGCGGGCACCCGGGGGTCCAGCGCTCGCACGTCGAGGTGGCCCACCATCACCGCGGGCAGCCCGGCCGCCACGGCAGCGCGGAACGGCACGAGGTCGGAGGCGTCCAGCTCGTCGCGCGACTTGGACTGCACCGGCAGGGTCAGGTGGCTGTCTGCAGGCACCGAGCCGTGGCCCGGGAAGTGCTTGACGACCGGCAGGACGCCCGCCTCGGCGAACCCCCGGGCGGCGGCGACCACGTGCTCGGCCACGTCCGCGGGCCTCGAGGACGCGGCGCGCGACCCGATGGTGGGGTCACCGGGGCCCGACGTGACGTCGGCGTCGGGCGCGAAGTCGACGGTGAAGCCGAGGCCGCGCAGCTCGGCACCGCTGGCGGCGTACGCCTGCTGGGTCAGCGCGACGTCGCCGGCAGCCCCGGCGCTCATGAAGGTGGGGAACCGGGTCGCGGCGCCGCGCATCCGCTCGACCACGCCACCTTCCTGGTCGACCCCGAGGAACAGCGGCCACCGTCGGGCCGCCTTCCGGGTCAGCGTGCGGTTGACGGCCGCGATCTGGGCCGCGGAGGCGACGTTGGAGTCGAAGGCGATGACACCGCCGAGGTGGAGGTCGCGCACCAGCCTCACCGGCGGCAGGGTCCCTCGCCACTCGGCGACGATCACCTGGCCTGCCAGGTCGGGCAGCCTCATCCGACCCACGATGCGGGCGGCGCGGTCCAGCTCGGCGCGGTCAGGACCCCATCCGTCCGCCAGCCCGAGCTGCTCCGAGGGACTCGGCGGCGCGGTCGGCGTGGCGCTCGCGCCGGTGTCGCCGGCGGCAGGCTTGTCCCCGGCCTGCCCGTCCCGTCGGTCTGCGCCGCTGTCGCAGGCGCCCAGCGAGGTAACCAGCGCGAGAGCCGCCACCAGCGCCACACCCTGGGAACGCCATCGCGTCGTCAACCTCGTCCGCATCCGGCCATCGTGGCACGGTGCGAGCCGCTCACCTCAACCGCCGCGAGTCACCGTCCGTGGCGGTCCGGGCGCTCCCACGGCCACTCGTCCACCAGCCAGGCAGCGACCGCATCGGCGAGCGGACCGTCCAGCTCGGCGCGGCCTGCAGTGACCCACGACTGCACCTCCACGTCGTGCTCGCGAGCACTGCTCGGGTAGAGGTACACGCACCCGATGACCTCGTCACTGCCCGGATCCAGGACCGTGAACGTGAAGCCCCTCCTCGCCTCGAAGTCCGCCGCGTGGCGGGTCAGGTCGGCCAGGTTCTGCTCGGGGGACATGACTCCGGCCGGCGGCCAGCTGCCGTCCGGGTAACCCTTCGTGGCACGGATGTGCTCGATGCTCGACGACCAAGCCGCGAGGTCGGACTCGTTGTGCTCTGGCCCCAGCGGCTCGAGCCGGAACCGCTCGATCTCCAGCGCCCGCGGCGGCTCGAAGTCCTCAGGCACGAACTGCTCGCTGCTCATCCCCTGACGCTATCCCCGCTCCAGCCGCCTCGCCTCCGGATACCTGCGCGCGGCCCCGCCGCTCAACCCCCGGGAACGGCGCCCGCCGCCTCCCCGCCGCCTGCACTGGCACCTGAGTCGCTGAGCGACTCACGCCCCAAGCAGGCCCTTCGGACACCTCCTCGTCGACGCTGGGCACTGAGTCGCTGGGCGACTCAGCTGCCAGTGTCGGAAGGGGTGGGCGCCCGGCACGGCCGGACCTGCGACGCAGCAGGGCTGTGGAGGAGGGTGCCGGGTTGTCGGTGGCGTCGGGTGGGATCGACGCACGACATCGATCGAGACGGGGGCAGGGCATGACGATCACGCGGACGAAGGTCGATCCGGAGGAGATGGCGGACTGGACCGAGGCGGAGGTGGAGTACTACCTGCTGGGTCCGTTCGACGGTGAGGTCCCCGGGCTCGTGCGCCGCATCCGACGGATGCTCGACGTCTCCCAGCGCGGGCTGGCAGCCATCCTCGGGATCTCGCAGTCGCAGGTGGCGAGGTGGGAGACCCGGCGTACGAGCCCGCGCACGGCGATGCTGGTGGAGATGCTGCGGCTGGCGAAGCTGCGGGTCGCCCTCCACGACCGGGAGACCGGTGAGGAGGTGGAGCCGATGCGCGACGACGGAGCGCGCGACCGGGCCCGGCGTCGCTACCCGGCACACGTCGACCTGGAGGTCACCGGGTGGTGGGTGCCGCGCGACGCCATGATGACGGGGATGGACGGCCGGTGGCGGGCGCGGTCGAGGAGGTGGGAGGTGCCGTCGGTGCGGTACCGCCGTCGCGGCTGGAGACACATCCTCCGCAGGGTGTACGGCACCCCCGTCGACCACCCGTCGCGACACCAGCTGGTCGCAGAGGCCTTCCACCTCGACGAGGTGAGGGAGGAGCGACACCGTCTGGCCTTGGCCAACCGCCCACGGCCGCCGGCACCGCCGCCCCCTCTCGACTGGCTGTCCGCCTGAGGCACGCACCGGCCACAGGTGCGCGCCGGGAGGTCAGACGTTGGCCTTCTCGGCCCCGATCGTGGTGTCGGGTCCGTGCCCGGTGTGCACGACCGTCTCGTCGCGCAGGTCGAACAGGCGGGACCGGATCGAGCGCACGATCAGGTCGGAGTCGCTGTAGGACCGGCCCGTCGCTCCGGGACCTCCTTCGAAGAGGGTGTCGCCGGTGAAGACGCAGCCCAGGTCGTGGACGTAGAGGCAGACGGCACCGGGCGCGTGCCCGGGCGTGTGGATCACTGTCACGGCCGCCCCGCCGATGGTCAGCGTCTGCCCGTCGGACAGGTCCACGTCCCACAGCTCGGCCCCGGGCTCGTCACCGCCGTGGGTGAGCTCCCACAACGGCTTGTCGTCGGGGTGGAGCAGGATCGGCGCCCCGGTGGCGACGCGCAGCGCCGGCGCGACGCGGACGTGGTCGTCGTGGGCGTGCGTGCACACGATCGCCTTCACCGCCCGGCCGGCCACGACCTCGAGGATCGCGTCGACGTCGTGCGGGGCGTCGATGACGATGCACTGCTCGTCGTCGCCGATCACCCAGACGTTGTTGTCGACCTCGTGGGTCTCGCCGTCGAGGGAGAACGTGCCGGAGACGACGGCATGATCGACGCGCACGCTCACAGGACCACCACCGAGCGCAGCACGCTCTGCCCGTCGGGGGCGTGGTGCATCTTCCCGAAGGCTGCCTCGACGTCGCCGAGGCCGATCTCCTCGCTCACGAAGGCGTCGAGGTCCAGCCGGCCCTGCTGGTAGAGGTCGACCAGCATGGGGAAGTCGCGCGAGGGCAGGCAGTCGCCGTACCAGGACGACTTGAGCGAGCCACCCCGACCGAAGACGTCGATGAGCGGGATGTCGGGGACCTTCATGTCCGGGGTGGGCACGCCCACCAGCACGACGGTGCCGGCCAGGTCGCGGGCGTAGAACGCCTGCTTCCACGTCTCGGGTCGACCGACCGCGTCGATCACCACGTCGGCGCCGCCTTCGTGGCCGGTGCCGTCCCGCGGCGGGGTCAGCTCACGGATCGCGGCGACCGGGTCGGTCTCCTGGGAGTTCACCGTGTGGGTGGCGCCCATCGAGCGCGCCAGCTCGAGCTTGTGGTCGTCGATGTCGACCGCGATGATCCGCGACGCCCCGGCCAGCGCCGCACCGGCGATCGCAGCGGCGCCGACGCCGCCGCACCCGATGACGGCGACCGTCGAGCCGCGGCGGACGTTGCCGGTGTTGATCGCCGCACCCAGACCGGCCATCACCCCGCAGCCCAGCAGGCCCACGGCGGCGGCCCGCGCCGACGGGTCGACCTTGGTGCACTGCCCTGCGGCGACGAGCGTCTTCTCGGCGAAGGCTCCGATGCCGAGGGCCGGGGAGAGCTCGGTGCCGGCCAGCTCGCCCTCCGCGAGGGTCATCTTCTGGGTGGCGTTGCGGGTGGCGAAGCAGTACCACGGCTCGCCCCGGTCGCACGCCCGGCAGCTGCCGCACACCGCACGCCAGTTGAGCACCACGAAGTCGCCCGGCTCGAGCCCGGTCACGTCCGGGCCGACGGCCTCGACCACGCCGGCTGCCTCGTGGCCCAGCAGGAACGGGAAGTCGTCGTTGATCCCGCCCTCGCGGTAGTGCAGGTCGGTGTGGCACACCCCGCAGGCCTGCACCTCCACGACCGCCTCCCCCGGCCCGGGGTCGGGGACGTTGATCGTCGTGAGCTGCACCGGCTCGCCCTTGGCGAGCGCGACGACGGCCTTGACCTGCTGCATCCGTGCCTCCTGTGTCCGACGTGTCGCCGCGAGCCTTGCAATGCGGACCAAACAGATGCAACCCCGGAGCCCGAGACCGCGTCCTCATCCCAGAACCGCACGCCGACACACCACACACATGCGAACGGGGGTGGATGGTGACCACGACACTCGGCTCCATGGGCTCGCAGGACAGCCGGACGGACAAGGACGCCGACTTCTCGGCGTACATGTCCGCGCGCCAGCCCGCGCTCTACCGGACCGCCTACCTCCTCACCGGCGACCACGCCGGCGCAGAGGACCTGCTCCAGAACGCCTTCGCCAAGCTCTACCTGTCGTGGGACAAGATCCGGGACCGCGGGGCGATCGACGGCTACGTCCGCCGGATCATGGTCAACGAGCACAACTCGTTGTGGCGCCGGGCCTGGAAGCGCCGCGAGCACACCACCGACACGATGCCCGACACCGGGATCCACGACACGTACGACGACGGTGTCGGCGGCGCACTGTGGGCGTTCGTCCAGACGCTCCCGCCGAAGCAGCGCTCGGTGATCGTGCTGCGCTACTACGAGCAGCTCAGCGAGGCCGAGATCGCCGACGTGCTCGGCATCTCCGTCGGCACCGTCAAGTCGCAGGCCAGCCGTGCCCTCGCGGGCCTCCGCGCCCGTGCCCCCCACTCCCTCAACCCGGATGGGCTCAACCCCCACGACCCCGGAGACGCGCGATGAACCAGACTCCCCTCGAGGACCAGGTCCAGGACGCCCTGCACCGCAGGGTCGACCCGATCCAGCACTCGCCCCTCACCGTGACCGACGTCCGGCAGCGCGCCCGGCGGATCCAGCGCCGCCGCACGGTCGCCGCCGGTGCCGCCGTCGCGGCCGTCCTCGCGATCGCCGTGCCCGTCGGGCTCACGCTCACCGGCCCGGCGCAGCGCAGCGAGGTCCCGCCTGCCACCGAGCCCCCCACCCCCCGGGCGTCCGGCACCGTGCTGGTCGACCCGCGCAGCGCCGAGGTCGTCGACTCGGTCGACGTCCCGCTCCTGGACGTCGACGGCCCCAGCCTCATCACGCCGGACAGGACGCTCGACCTGCCGACGGTCTTCGACACGCTGACGCCCTACCTGGACGGCTGGGTCGGCGTGGCGATGGACGAGGGCACCGGCACGCTGCAGTTCCTGGACGCCGACCTCGCCGTGGAGGACAGCGGCGGCCCCACCGGTGGGCTGGTCGTGAGCCCGGACGGGCAGCGGATCGCCTGGTCGGAGTACACCGGGTCGCAGTGGCAGGTCGTCCTCGCCGACCCGTCCGGTGGTGCGGGCTGGGTCTACACGAAGTTCCCGCCGGCCCCGCAGGACCACATCGTCGTACCCGTCGGGTTCGTCGCCGAGGACGAGGTGGTGGTGCGGGCGTACGACGACTCGACCTCCACGACGACGTACACCGCCGGCGGTGACGAGCCGGGCGAGGTGCCCGGCCTCCTGCAGGTCGACGCGGCCTCGCCCGCCACCGGCGTGGTGGCCGGCCTCACCGAGTCCACGCTGGGCCGGGCCTGCTCTGCGGTCGTGGACGGGCTGGCGCGGACCGGCACCCCGGCCTGGGAGACCTGCGACCACCGCCTCGGGCCCTTCAGCCCGACCGGGCGGTACGTCGTCGGCACCGACCCGATGGCCGACGGCAACGGCTCACCCCGCATCACGGTGCTCGACGCGGCCACCGGCGAGGAGGTCGTCGACTTCGAGGCCGTCGTCCCCCGCCGCACGGTCGGCGGGTTCTGGAGCCAGGTGGCCTGGGAGGGCGACGAGGCGCTCGTCGTCAGGATGTTCGTCGCGGACGACGACTACCACATCATGCGGCTCGGGATGGACGGCTCGGTGCAGCGCATCGGCATCCCCAGCGCGGGCGCCTCCGGGCTGAAGGTCGCGGTGCCCAGCTAGCCGGAGACGGGTCAGTCCAGGTCGGTCTTGAAGGAGGCCAGCAGGCTGTCGATCACCTGCTGGCCCTCCTCCTCGCTCAGGTTCCAGCTGTCGCCGGTGTAGATCGCGATGTTGATCAGCCAGGCGCTGTCGAGGAACATCACGCCGTAGTAGTGGGAGACCTCGGTCGGGTCCTCCTGGTCGATGAGGTGCCAGGCGTTGTACTGCCCGCCGACGACCACGTCGTCCTGCCGCTTCATCCGCTTCGGCCCGCCGTGGGCACGCGCCCACTCCCTGGCGTACGCGTCGAGCGACTTCGCCCGGGTGAGGTTGGGCGAGAGGGACAGCGCGCTGTTCTCGTCGTTGTAGCCCTGGACGATGCCGTAGTCCGCGACCCGCTTGTAGGTCGGCAGGGCACGCATCGAGGCGCCGGGCACCTTGATGAGCACGCCGTCAGCCGGCTCGACGGTCGGCGTCTCCGGGGTGGGCTCGGGCGTCGGCGTCGGGGAGGACGTGGAGGACGTCGCGGCGTCCGCCGGCTCGTCGCCCGCCCGGCCCGAGGAGGACTGGCACCCGGCGGTGAGGGCGAGCACCCCCACGCCCAGGCACGACACGATCCAGCGCTGACGAGCTCCCCGAGAAGTCATGGCGCGAGCCTAGCCACCGGCTCGGATGGTGACGGCGGCAGATCCTCGACCTAAGGTGGTTTTGGTTCTGTGATCAGGGGGAAAGGACAGACCATGCTGCCGCTTGAAGACCGAGAGCTGCTCAACCAGACGATGGTGGGCCTCAACATCGACCCGGAGACCATCTCCTCGCTGCTGTTCTCCTTCGACAAGGCCGCCGAGGGTCTCGCGGCCAACCCGATCGCCGCCGTGCACGGCACCTCGTTCGGCGACTCCTACACCGGTGGCTACCGCCTCGCCACCAACGTCCAGATGGCCCACGAGGCCGTGGCCGACGAGCTCAACCGCATGATCGCGGGCCTGCGCGGCATGAGCACCTCCGTCGAGCAGTTCAGCAAGGACATGCAGGCCACGACCGAGCAGACCGTCGCGACGATGAACCTGTTCCAGGCCTCCACCGACTGCGTCGCGGCTCCCGACTTCAGCTCGAGCCAGTGCACGCTGCCGACCGAGAGCCAGGACTGAGCCATGACCAAGGGACCCCACCGCCTCGTCCTCGACCGCTACCTCGACTCTGCCGCCGGAGGTGTCATCCAGGGCGCGGGTCATGACTGGAAGCGCAAGGCCCAGGAGCTGCAGACGCTGAGCGACGCCCTCCAGCAGGCGGCCCAGCAGGCAGAGCTCCGCATCGGCGAGCAGACCCTCACTGGTCCGGCCATGCGCGCCGGCATGGAGGAGTCGTCGGCCTCGATGCGCCTCAAGTCCGAGCAGCTGCGCGAGGCCGGACAGGCCCTCGTCGTGGTCGGCCAGCAGGTCTCCGACACCCGCGACGCCCGCGACGCGATGGCCGACCTGGGCGAGAAGCCGCCGGCCTACCAGGCGCCCCCGGGCTCGCCCGGCGTCCCGCCGTCGGACGAGGAGCTCGCCGCCCAGGCGGCCGCCTCGGCCGCCCGGCAGCAGCAGCGCAACGCCTGGCAGTCGGAGTACGACAAGCAGGAGGCCAAGGCCCTCGCCCTCACCAAGGAGATGGACGCCTCCTTCATCGCGGCCATCCCGCCGATGCAGGCGATCCACGGCCAGCAGGACCCGACCGAGCCGCCGCCGTCCAGTCCTGACGGCCCGTCCGGCCCGGGCGGCCCCTACCTCCCAGGCACCCAGGCTCCCATCCCCACCGGCGGCGGGGCCGGCGGTGGCGACGACAAGGACACCACCACCGGCGTGCGCTGGGACCCCCAAGACGGTGGGCGCGGCGGACGCGACGGCGTCAAGGAGGTCAGCAACCCGGTCGTCATCACGTGCACGGGCTTCGAGCCCCCGGCGACGACCGACCCGACCACGACGCACGTCACCCACCCGACCCACGTCACCCACGTCACGGAGACCGGGACCACGACGGTGGCCGGCACCACGCAGAGCGGTGTCAGCTACCAGCCCACGGGCCCGCAGGTCTCCTCTCCCGCCACCACCGGTGGCACCTCCGGCAGCACGGCCGCCGCCCTCGGCGCGGCCGGTGCCGCAGGGGGTGCGGGCGGCCTGGCGGGCGCGGTGCGACCGGGCGCGGTCTCCTCCTCCGCCGGCTCCGCCCCTGCGCGGGCCATCGGCTCCACCGGGCGCTCCGGCAGTGCCGGCGCCCTCTCCCGCTCGGCCGGCTCCTCCCC